>Ga0308158_10000036_pt1 | contig 379252 bp, 348 predicted proteins | sample PhyBR2_FD_201038 | JGI IMG/M metagenome (GOLD analysis project Ga0308158, IMG submission 201038) | Phyllosphere microbial communities from UC Gill Tract Community Farm, Albany, California, United States - DLSLB.R2 | ecosystem: Host-associated > Plants > Phyllosphere > Unclassified | place...
ACGACTGCCTGGTGGCCGCGCGCTGCGTGTTGGGCGATGGCTTTCCCGAGTTTGCCGACCTGCCGGTGATCGTCGTCGGCGAGTCCGCCGGTGGGCATCTGGCCGCCGCCACTCTGTTGCAGCTCAAGCAATGGCCCGCGTTGCTGCAGCGCGTGTCCGGTGCGCTGTTGTATTACGGTGTCTTCGACCTGACCGGCACCCCCAGCGTGCGCAACGCCGGGCCCGACACGCTGGTGCTGGACGGTCCGGGCATGGTCGAGGCGTTGCGTCTGCTGACCCCGGACCTGGACGATCAGCAAAGACAGCAGCCGGTGGTATCCCCTCTGTACGGTGACCTGGACGGCCTGCCGCCTGCGCTGATGTTCGTCGGGGAGCTGGATCCGCTGCGCGACGACACCCTGTTGATGGCCGAACGCTGGAGTAAGGTGGCTCCAGTGGACCTGCGCCTGTTGCCGGTGTCGCCCCACGGTTTCATCCACTTCCCCACGCCCATGGCCGACAAGGCCCTGGTCCACAGCCGTGAGTGGATCGTCCGACTGTTGGCGGCACAGGTTGCTGCGGAACCTGCCGGTTGAGTTGAAATACACGGGCGCGCTCGCCAGAATGCGCGCCCAATCAAGAGAACCGATCGCTCGTGAATCCGCTCAGCTTGTCCCATCGTCTGGAGCGCGTGGCCGCCCAGGTCCCCGTCGGCGCGCACCTGGCTGACATCGGTTCGGATCATGCCTACCTGCCCGTGGCGCTGGTGCTGCGTGGTGTCATCCCCCAGGCCGTTGCCGGTGAGGTCGCCCAGACGCCGTTTCTGGCGGCCCGGCGCAGCGTTCGCGAGAGCGGGCTGGAGCACTGCATCAGCGTGCGTCAGGCCGACGGGCTGGCGGCGATTCAAGCGTGCGATCGGATCACGGCGGTGAGCCTGTGCGGCATGGGCGGGGAAACCATCCGCGACATTCTGCAGGCGGGCAGGGCGCATTTGACCCGTGGCGAGCGATTGATCCTGCAGCCCAATGGCGGCGAATGCGATCTGCGCCAGTGGCTGATGGACAATGGTTATCGCATCCGGCATGAAGAAGTGCTGCGGGAAAACCGCTTCGACTACGAGATCATCGTGGCCGATCACGGCGAACCGGTGACCTACAGCCCCCAGGAGCTGTTTTTCGGACCCTTGCAGTTGCGCCAGCGTACTCCGGCGTTCCTGGCCAAATGGCAACGCCTGCTGCACCTCAAGCGCCGCACCCTCGAACGCCTGGCGCACGCTCGCCAAAGCGGACTCGACGGCAAACGCCTCGAACTCGCCCAACACATCCAATGGATCGAATCCCTCAATCCGCTGTAGCAGCGGTGCAAGCCGCGTCACTGCGCATGCGGTGCGTCAGTTGCTCTGCGGCGGTCCCGGACGCGGCTCGCGCCGCTGCTACAGGAGAATATGGTGTTTTGTCGCGGCAGCGCGAATGCGGCGCGTCAGATTCACCACGGTATGGGCTGGCCATCCCAGGCCCAGAAGCTGCCGGATTGCGCTGGTCCGTGCTGGCCGATCAATTCGAGCAGGCAACGGGCGGCGAAATCGGGGTCGAACAATTTGCCCGCCGGGACGTTGGCCTGGAAGGGCTGCGAGAGCCGGGTGTCGGTGGTGCCAGGGTGCAAAGCCAATACCGTGGCCGCGGGGTTCAAACGCTTGAGCTCGATGCTGGCCGTGCGCAACAGCTGGTTGAGCGCCGCCTTGCTGGCGCGATAGCTGTACCAGCCACCCAGGCGGTTGTCGCCGATCGAACCGACTCTGGCCGACAGCGCGGCGAAGGTGGCGGGCTGTTTGCGCAGCAGGGGCAGCAGATGCTTGAGCAGCAGGACCGGGGCAAAGGCATTGGTGGCGAAGCTGGCCTGCAGGCTGCTCAGATCCAGCTGGGCCAGCCCTTTTTCCGGCCGCGCGCCGTCCTGATGCAGAATGCCCAGCGTGCTGATCACCAGATGCAGATGAGCGCAATCGGCCGCCACCGCATCGGCCAGCCGCTGCAGGGCCTGTTCATCGCGCGCATCGCAATCGAGGCTGACCAGACGAGGTCCATGGCGCTCAGCCAACGCCGCCAGCTCGGCGCTGGTCGTGGCTTGCCGGGAAACCGCAAACACCTGGGCGACATCCTCACGCTGCAACAACTGCTCGCACAACGCCAGGCCGATGCCCTGGCTGGCGCCACAGACCAGTACAGACGCACTGCCGGATAGATCGGGTATCAACGCCATGGTCCACCGCCCTGCCAGAAGATCGTACCGATAGGACCGAGAACCACCCCCAAACGTTCTCCAGTGGCAATTGCCAGCTCATGCACGGCGTGCCATGGTGCCCACCTTTTTTCAGGAGAGACGCCATGGCCGCCACCATCCATATCGCTGCCGCACTGCTGCTCAACGAGCAAGGGCAAACGTTGCTGGTGCGCAAGCGCAACACGCGTGCCTTCATGCAGCCAGGCGGCAAGATCGAATCGGGCGAGCAGCCTGCCCAGGCACTGGTTCGTGAGTTGGAGGAGGAGTTGGGCATCGCGGTGGATCCGGCCGAAGCCAGATTTCTGGGTACCTACACAGCCGTGGCCGCCAACGAGCCCGGCCATGAAGTGCATTGCGAGCTCTTTCAGGTACGCATCAAGGCTCAGGTCAGCCCCGCTGCGGAAATCGAAGAAGCGCTGTGGGTCGATGCCACAACGGTGGCCAAGCTCGAACTGGCGCCGCTGACGCGCGACCAGATTTTGCCGCTGCACTACCTCTGAAGCGCAGGCCCGATCCGCTTCAGGCCTGATCGACAGCGGGACTTGCGCTTTCGGCCTCAAGCGCCAGCTTCGCCCGGTCCGCCTTGCTGATGTAACGGTCCTTGCTCTGCGGCGCCAACTTGGCGCTGGCCTTCTTGGCATGTGCTTGCAACAGCTGTTTGATCTTCTTGCGACGATTCATGGCGTGGCCCAGGGGAGAAGTGGGTCGATGATACCAGTACGGCCCATCGACCCGCTCGCGGCTGCCGATCAGAAGCTGTACTTGGCCGTCAGCATCAGGTTGCGCGGGTTGCCGTAGCTGTCGCCGCCATAGCTGGTCGAGGTGGCGATGGCGTTGTAGTACTTGCGGTCGAACACGTTGTTGGCGTTCACCTGCAGGTCCAGGTTGCGGCTCACCTGATAGCCGGCCATCAGGTCGGTGACGGCATAGCTGCCCTGTTCCAGGCGGTAGCTGCCGCCATCGGCCAGGTCGACGTCGTTGTACAGGCGGCTCTGCCAGGACAGGGTACCGCCCACGCGCAGTTTCTCCAGCGGGCCCTGGAAGCGGTAGGTGGTGGTGACCTTGAACAGGTGCTCGGGAATGTCGGTGTCGTAGCGCTGGTTTTCGTTCTGTGGGTTGGCGCTGTCCTTGAGCGTGTGTACCCGCGCGTAGGTGTAGCCACCGCCCACCTGCCAGTTCTCGGTCAACGCCCCCTGCAGCTCGAAGTCGATGCCCTGGCTGCGCACTTCGCCCGACGCTTCGTAGCAGCTGAGCTGCGGGCAGTTCTCGACGAAGATCTGCACCGCGCGGTTTTCCTGATCGACCCTGAACAGCGCCAGGCTGGCATTCAGCGCGCCATCGAAATACTCGCCCTTGATGCCGATCTCATAGTTCTTGCCCTGAATCGGCCGCACCGGCGTGCCGCTGGTGTCCTGGGCGCTTTGCGGGGTAAAGATGTCGCTGTAGCTGGCGTACAGCGAATGGTGGTCGTCCAGATCAAAGATCAGCCCGGCGTAGCGGGTGACATTGCGGGTGACCTTGTAGTCGCCTTCGCCATCGCGGTTGTCATAGTCGTACCAGTCCAGGCGGCCACCGAGAATCAGCTTCAGCGGGTCGGCCAGGCTCAGGCGTGTGGTCATGTACAGGCCATCCTGGGTGGTGACTTCGCGGTCGTTGTCGGTATGGGTGAAGTTCGGCTTGCCGGCGTTGATCGGCCAGTTGGTGTCGTAGGGATCGTAGTTGTGCGTGGTCATGTCGTAGATGCGCCTGCTGGCGCCGACCACCAGTTCGTGAGTGCGTCCGAACGCCTGGAACGGCCCGCTGACGAAGGCATCAAGGCCAGCCTGGTTTTCATCGTGTGCCGACTGGTACACGGTACGTGCCAAGGTATTTTCGAACCAGCGCGATTGATAAGAGCCCGAGAACAGGCCGTTCTGCTCGGCGTAGTTGGCGTTGACCTGCAGGTTCCAGTCGTTGGCCAGGCGCTGGCGTACTTCCGCGAACACGGTGTTGATTTCCTGGTCCTTGTTCTCCCATTTGGTGCCCGGATTGTACGAGCGGGGCAGGTCCAGGTGATGGCCGTTCTGGCCGATCATCGACGAACCCCAGAAATAGTTGGTCTTGTCCTTCTGGTGAGAGAAACCCACGGTCAGCAGGGTGTCTTCACTCAAATCCGCTTCCGTCACCGCGTAGAACAGGCCGTGATCCTCTTCCACGTCATCGATGAAGCTGTTGGCGTCGCGGTAGGATGCCACCACGCGACCGCGCAGCGTGCCCGCCTGATTGAGCGGACTGGAAGCGTCGATTTCGCCACGGTAGTCGTCGTGGCTGCCAGCGGCGCCGGTGAGGGTGACCTTCTGCTCGGCGAGCGGGCGTTTGCGCACCAGGTTGATGGCCGCCGAGGGATTACCGGCACCGGTGACCAGGCCCGTCGCACCACGCACCACCTCGACCCGATCGAACATCGCCAGGTTGGGCTGGGCGCCGATGGTGACGCCCGAGTAGCCGCTGGGGATGCCGTCGTACATCAGGTTGTCGATGTCGAAACCGCGTGCCGTATAGGCCTGGCGACCGGGACCGTTGGCATAGCTGAGGAACAAGCCAGGGGTGGCGCGCACCGCATCGTTGATGCTGGTCATGGCCTGGTCGTCCATGCGCTGGCGGGTGATCACGGTCACCGCCTGGGGCGTTTCGCGCAGGCTCAGCGGCAGTTTGGTAGCCGTCGCCATGCTGCCGGTGGTGTAGGACTGGGAACCCTCGGTGTAGCTGCCCAGCTGGAATGCGTTCGACGTGATCTCGCTGGCACCCAGTTCGATGACACCCGGCGCCGGCTGCTGCTGGCTTGCGGCGCTGTCGTCGGCCAGGGCCGGCGCCATCGTGGCCATGCAGATGGCCAGGGCCAGCAGGTTTTGCGGAGGGTAGGGGAGTGGCGAACGGGACATGCGAGACATGCGAGACATGCAAAGCTTCCTGGCTAGACAAGATAATGCGAATCGTTTGCACTATTGTGTCAGAAATTTCCTACGCGCGTCGTCCACCCCGGTAAAAATGTCCTGCAACCGCGTCACTGCGAATGCAGTGCCTCATCCCCTCCGCGTCACGGGGGAACGCAATCCGTTGTAGCAGCGGCGCGAGCCGCGTCACGGTGCATACGGTGGATCGGGTTCCTTGCGGCGTCCTCGCACTCGGCTACTACACCGATGGTCGCAGCAAGGGGGAATGGCGGCCGCGCGTCACCCATATGTCACATTTCATGTCTAGCTTCGAGGATCACACCCCGGGCGCGCCGGCCATCCTCCCTACCGCAAAGAGCCGCCATGGAAATCGATATCTTCAAAGACCTGCTGGTCCCTGTCATCGGTGGCCTGGGCATTTTCATGCTCGGGCTGGAGTTCATGTCCGACGGCATCAACAACCTGGCGGCCAACCGCATGCGCGCCTGGCTGGCCAAGCTGGCCGGCACGCCCGCCAAGGGCCTGGCCGCCGGAACCGTGATCACCGGCGTGCTGCAATCCAGCACGGCCATGACCGTCATGACGGTCGGGCTGGTCAACGCCGGCGTAGTCGGGCTGCGGCCGGCCATCAGCGTGATCATGGGTGCCAACATCGGCACCACCCTGGGCAACGGCTTGATCGCCATGCCGCTGGGGCCACTGGGACTGATCTTCGCCGGGCTGTTCGCCCTGGTCTATGTCTTCAGCAAGAACGAAAAGATCCGTCATCTGGCCATTGCCATCATCGGTTTCTCGTTGATCTTCTACGGCCTGAACCTGTTGACCGGCGGGCTCAAGCCCCTGCGCGAACTGCCGGAAGTGATGTCGGTCATCTCCGGATTGCGCGCCGACAGCTACACCGGCCTGGCCATCTGCGTGCTGACCGCCGCCGGCATCACCGCCATGATCCATTCCTCGTCGGCCACCATCGGCATCGTCATGGGCCTGGGGGCAGCCGGCATTCTAGATTGGCAGACGGCGGTGGCGTTCTCCCTGGGCGCCGACCTGGGCACCACCGTCACCTCATGGCTGGCCTCGCTCAACCTGTCGAAGAACGCCAAGCGCGCGGCCTATGCCCACATCGCCTTCAACTTCATCGGCGTTGCCGTGATGTTTCCGCTGTTCTTTGTGTCCATGGACATCCTGCAAGGGACCATGGGCCTGTTTGGCATGGACGTGACCCGTACCAGTACGGTCGATGGCAAGGAAAGCTTCCCGATGGTGCCCGTGGCAGTGGGGCTTTACTCCATCGGCTTCAACATCTTCAACACGGCGCTGATGTTTCCCTTCATCGGCGTGTTCGAGCGTGTGCTCTCGCGCATCGGCGCCAGCCGCAGCGACGCGGAGGACTATGCCGTACCGCGTCATCTCGACCGTGCCGCGCTGGCCAATGTGAACACCGGTGTGGCCGCCGTCAGCCAGGAACTGACCCGCTACAGCCAGGGCATGGGCCTGCTGCTGGACGCGGCGCGCGGCCAATCCCAGGCGCTGAAGAACGCCGCGGAACATGAGCATGCGCTGGACACCCTGAGCCAGGAAATTCGCGGCTACACCGCGCAGATGTTCAAGAACGATGTCACGGCGCGGCAGACCAATCTGCTCGCCAGCCTCATCGAGGAAGAAGACTTCAGCGCAAGCCTGACCCGAACCCTGTCGCAGATCGCCCGCCGCATCGAGCGCCAGGTGTTCTGCGCCAATGCGCGGAAGATCGTCGACGCCATTCTCGATATCGTCGAGCCGGCCGTGCGCAAGGGGCCACAGGGCGCCTACCTGCCGAACGCCCACGCCAGGGACCTGCTGGCACTGCGCGAGCGCTGCCTGCAGCCCGAGCAGAAACTGGGCTGGGACGAACGCGGCGCCATCCTGGCGTTGCTGGGCAGTGCCGAGCGTGCGCTGAATCTGGTTCAGCGCATCGCCGAGGAGCGGCTTTCGGTGTCACGAGAGCTGGATCAGACCGACCCAGCGTCGGCGGCCGACCATGCCCCCTCCGGCGTATTGGCCAAACCGCTGTAGGCTAGGTTGGTCTCAGCGTGCCGCGGCGGCGGGCGCGGTGGCGTTGTACCAGGGCCGCAGCAGACTAAGCAGCCCCAGCAGCGCCATGCCGGCGCCCAGCCACAACGGGGCGCGCAGCCCCAGACCGGCATCGATCACCGCACCACCGGCCCAACTGCCCAGGGCCAGCCCGGCGGTGATCACCGAGGTGTGCAGGGTGTTGACCAGCGCGCCGGGCTCGGCGGCCTTCATCACCCGCGCGACCATGGCCGGGTTCAGCGCGACCCCGGTCAGGCCAACGGTGAGGAAGCAGGCCAGGTTCAGCCAGAACACCTGACCGGCGAGGGCGAATCCGCCCAGCGCCAGCACCAGCAGGGCCAAGCCCCAACCCAGGGCGGCGAAGGTATGCCGATCGGCGATCCGGCCCACCACCATGTTGCCCAGCACGTTGGCCACGCCGTACAGCGCCAGCAACGGCGCCACCTGGGCGGGAGCCACGCCGACTTCCTCGATCAGGATCGGCGTGCAATAACTGAACGCAGCGAAGGTCGCGCCGATGATCAGGCCGCTGGTGATGTAGGCACCCCACAGGCTGCGGTTCTTCAGGCTGATCCACTGGCTGCCCAGCGACGGCTCGTCGCCGGCCTCGGCGCGCGGCAGGCGCGTTGCAACCAGCACCGTGCACAGCGAGGCCAGCGCCACCACCAGCCAGGCACTGGCCCGCCAGCCATAGTGATGTTCGACCCAGGCGGTCGCCGGCACGCCGGCCACGGGCGACAGCATCAGCCCGGCTAGCACCACCGAGATGGCCCGGCCGCGGTCCTGCAGGCTGACCAGCCCGGCGCACAGGGTCATGCACAGGCCGATGCAGGCGGCGCTGGACACGCCCATGACGATGCGTGCCACGGCCAGCACCGTGTAGGTGGGCGCGGCGGCGGCCAGCGCCCCAGCCAGCACGTACACCGCCAGCAGACCGACCAGCGCCCGCTGATTGCTGATCCCGCGCGACAGCAACAGGACCGTGACCGGTGGCCCGCCCAGGGCCATGCCCAGCGCATACAGGGCAATCAGGTTGCCGACCTGGGCCAGGCTCACGGAAAACGCAGCGGCCAGCGCCGGCATCATCCCGGCCACCATGAACTCGGCGGTCACCAGCGAGAAAATCGTCAACCCCAACAGGTAGACGGTCGGCGGAAGCTTGGAACGGGTGGTCATGAGCATCTCGGACAAAAATGAAGCTGGCTACCCTAGGGATTGTTGAACGAATGGTCAAATAACCAAGGGCGCTCTGTTCATGTCGGCGACGACCGGCCTTGCCCCTTGCATCCCACGTCTGGCAAAGCGATGCTCGGTGTCTTCCCCTCAAGAGCGTGCTGTCATGCCCTGCGTAACGCAAAGCCCCGCCGAATTGGCCATGGATGAAACCTTCTGGATGGACGTTGCTGCACGCTACCCACGCGACGACGGGCCGATCAACCTCGACGGCGGCTATTTCGGTCGCATGAGCGAAGGCGTGGTGAGCGCCTATGAAGACGCGATCCGCCATGTCAATCGCAGCAACTCGGTGCACGTGCGCCAGCACTTCGACAAGCATGAGGCCGACGCCATCCGCCAGCAGCTCGCCGAGCTGATGGGCGTGCCCGCAGGTGAGCTGACCTTCGCCCGCAGCGCATCCGAAGCCCTGTATTCGCTGATCCGCAACTACACGCGTCTGCAGCCGGGCGATCAGGTGTTGATCAGCGACCTGGACTACGGCTCGGTGCAGGGTGCCTTCGACTGGCTGCAGCAGGCCCGCGGTGTCGAGCTGGTGCGTCTGGTCCACGAGCACCCCGCCAGCTACGAGGCTTTGCTCCAGACCTACCGCCAGGCCTTCGCCACCCATCCGCGGCTCAAGCTCATGGCGTTGACTCACGTCACCCACCGTACCGGGCTGGTCATGCCGATCAAGGCCATTGCCGCCCAGGCCCGTGCCCACGGCATCGACGTGATTCTGGACGGCGCCCATTCGCTCGGTCAGATGGAGGTCGATCTGCACGACCTGGGCATCGAGCTGGCGGGCTTCAACCTGCAGAAATGGATCGGCGCGCCGCTCAGCCTGGGGGTCATTCACGTTCGCCGCGAACGCCTGGCCGATTTCTCGCCGGACATGGGCAACCCCAGCTATCCAGCCGACGACATCCGCTGCCTGAGCCCCTACGGCACCCCCAACGTCCCCGCGTTGATGAGCCTGCCCACGGTGTTTGCCGAACACCAGGCGTTGGGCGGCTGGCCAGTGAAGGGCGCGCGCCTGCGTTACCTGCGTGACCTGTGGCTGACGCCTGCGCGAAGGCTGCCGGGCATCGAAGTGCTCACGCCCGAAGACCCGCGCCTGTCCTGCTGCATCGCCTCGTTCCGTTTCCGCGACGTGCAGGACCAGCAGGGCAAGATCGACCAGCTCCTCGCCCAGTTCGATATCTTCACCGTCGCCCGTGACGGCTCCGCCTGCGGGCCCTGCATTCGGGTGACACCGGGGATCAACACGACGCCCGCCGACATGCACGCCTTGGTCGATGCCTTGACGGTGATGAGTCGCTGATCGGGAAGCAGGGGGGCAATAAACAACCGGCGCGCTGAACGCGCGCCGGTGGACAACACCTCGGGGCAGGGCGCCCCGAAGCCAGCCTCAACGGCTGGGTGTGACGCGCCAGATGGTGTTGGCCAGGTCATCGGCGATGATCAACGCACCGCGCGGATCGACCGTCACACCGACCGGGCGACCACGGGTCTTGCCATCGTCACCACGGAAACCCGTGGCGAAATCTATCGGCTCACCGGCGGGTTTGTCACCGGCGAACGGCACGAAGATGACCTTGTAGCCCACGGGATTGTCGCGGTTCCAGCTACCGTGTTCGCCCACGAACGCGCCTTGGGCAAACTTCTCGCCCATGGCCGGGATCGAGAAGTCCACACCCAGTGCGGCGACGTGCGAGCCAAGGCTGTAATCGGGCTTGACCGCCGCCGCGACTTTTTCCGGGTTCTGCGGCTGGGCGCGAGGATCGACGTTCTGGCCCCAGTAGCTGTACGGCCAGCCATAGAACTGCCCTTCACGGACCGAGCTCAGGTAATCCGGCACCAGGTCCGGACCCAGCTCGTCACGTTCGTTGACCACGGCCCACAGCTGGCCTGTGCCCGGCTGGATGGTCAGCGCCGTCGGGTTGCGGATACCCGTTGCATAGGGCTTGTGCGCACCGGTCTCGGCATCGATCTGCCAGACCATGGCGCGGTCGATCTCGACTTCCATGCCTCGTTCGGTCACGTTGCTGTTGGAGCCGATGCCCACGTACAGGTAGCGGCCGTCGTCACTGATGGCCAGCGACTTGGTCCAGTGGTGGTTGATCGCCGAGGGCAGGTCGGCCAGCTTGGTCGGTGCTGCGCTGGCCTTGGTCTGGCCGTCGGTGTAGTCGAAGCGTACCAGGGCATCCTGGTTGGCGACGTACAACTTGCTGTCGGCATAGGCCAGGCCGTAGGGCGCGTTGAGGTTTTCCGCAAACACGGTCTTCAGCTCGTAGGTGCCATCGCCGTCGGCGTCGCGCAGCAGGGTCAGGCGGTTGCCGCCCTTGACCTGGGTATTGCCCTTGGCCTTGATGTAGCTGGCGATCACGTCCTTGGGCTTGAGCTTGGCAGCGCTGCCGCCACGGCCTTCGGCCACCAGGATGTCACCGTTGGGCAGGACCAGGGTCTGGCGCGGAATCGCCAGGTCGGTGGCAATCGCGCTGATGGTATAGCCCTGTGGCACGGTCGGTTTGCTGTCGCCCCAGGCCACCGGCTCGGCGATCTTCATGCTCGGCAACAGGCCGCGCTGCGCTTCCGGCAATTTGGGATCGGGCCCGCGGGCCTGGGTGCTGTCGGCTTCGCTGCCGCAACCGGCGAGTAGCAAGGCCACGCTGATGGCCGTCAAGGCGCCTGAATAGTTCATCGAACACCTCCGGAACGCAGATTGGTCAAACCGACCCAGGCCGCGATCAGCGCCAGTGCCGTCACGATCACCGACAGGATCAGCCCCGAAGGCATGACTGCCCAGGCGTCCTTGGCATGTTCGAAGGCGTTGACCAGCCCCAGTACCCACGTCACCAGCAACAGCAGGAAGTACACGACTGGACGACCGCCCTTATGTTCCGCGCGGACCAGGTTGATGAGGGCGCACAGCAGCGCCAGGCCACAGAACACCAAGGCACCGGCGATCAGCCAGGCGGCGAAGTTGCTCCACTGGATCTGGTAGCTCTGGTAGTAGGCGATGTCGCTCAGTAGCCCGCCCAGAAAGAGCGGAACGGTACCGGCCAGGAAGATCGCATGCAGCGGACCTGGCCTGTGTCGATAGGCAAGTTGGGTAGTAGTGGTCACGACAATCCCTCATCAAAGGACAACATCGGCACGGATGCACCGGCGGGTCAGACGCGCTTATTGCGCATAGAGAGGATCGCCGCCGCCAAGCGTTAGTTCACAAGCGTTCGTGTCGAAATATTATCGGGCGCCCCGAGACTCGCCACTGGACGTCGCCCCGTCGCCGGCGCGCTCAAGCAACGCCCGAGCCCTGCCGATATAGCGATTGCCCACGCGTTCGCAAGGGCTTCCAATCGTGAGGTTCGTCATGTTCAAAACGTCTCTGCGCGCCCAGGTGCTGGCCTTGCTGGCCGGTGGGTTGCTCATCCTGCTGCTGATTGCTCTGGGCAGCTTCAAATTCCTCGCAGGAAGCCTGGATGACTACACACACCTGGTGGCCGGACCGCTGCGGGCCACTGAACTGGTCGATCGTGCCAACGTTCAGTTCAAGACCCAGGTGCAGGAATGGAAGAATGTGCTGCTGCGTGGCAAGGACCCCAAGGCCGCGGACAAGTACTGGGCTCAGTTCGAGGAGCAGGAGCGGGCGGTGGCGGCCACCTTGCAGGCCCTGAGCGAATTGCCCGGAGTACCCGCCAGCGTCAGCCAGAACGCCCAGCGCCTGCGTGATGAACACGCTACGTTGGGCAAGGCCTATCGTCAGGGTCGCGAAGCCTTCCTGGCCAGCGGGGCCGACGCCGCCAGCGGCGACCGCGCCGTGGCCGGCGTCGACCGTGCCACCAGCGAGCAGATGAACGCCCTGGTGACCGAGCTGCGCGGGCTGGCCGATGAGCAGTCGCGGTTGATCAACGAGCAGGGCCACCAGGCGATCGTCTGGGGCATCGGCATCATGCTGTTGTCCGGTCTGCTGATCACCGCCCTGAGCCTGTGGCTGGTCAACCGCAACCTGGTCACGCCGGTGCGCGACCTGATCGACTACGTGGCGCGCCTGAGCCAGGGCCATCTGGCCGAGCGCGTGGTCAGCCAGCGGCGTGACGAGTTGGGCAATCTCGCCGTGGCGGCGAACACCCTGCGCGACTTTCTCGCCGATACCTTCACCCGTCTGCAACGCAGCACGGCCGATCTGGACCAGGCCAGCGGCGAGTTGAACACCATCGCTGCGGTGATGCTGCAAGGCACCAACGAGCAGTTCGAGCGCACCGATCAGGTGGCCACGGCGATGCAGGAAATGTCCGCCACCGCGCAGGAAGTCGCCCGCCATGCCGCCGGCGCGGCCACCGCCGCTGCCGATGCCGACCGCGAGGCGCAAAGCGGTGAGCAGTCCATGCAGGCCACCATCCATACCATCACCCGCATGCGCGGCGAGATCGCCCTGACCGGCGACGTGATTCGTCAGTTGCGCGACGACAGCGGTCGGATCGGCAAGGTCCTGGAGGTGATCCGTGGCATCGCCGACCAGACCAACCTGCTGGCGCTCAATGCCGCCATCGAGGCGGCGCGCGCCGGGGATGCCGGTCGCGGTTTCGCCGTGGTCGCCGACGAGGTGCGCACCCTGGCGCAGCGTACCGCGGCCTCGACCCTGGAAATCCATCAGATCATCGACACCGTGCAGACCGGCGCAGTGAACGCGGTGCAAGCCATCGAAAATGGTCAGCAACGCAGCGATCAGGGTGTCGAGCAGGTGGTGGAAGCAGGGCAGACACTGACCCGCATCACCCAGTCGATCGAGGCGATCAGGGACATGAACCGGCAGATCGCAACGGCCGCCGAAGAGCAGAACGCGGTGGTCGACGACATCGCCCAGAACCTGGTCGAAATCACCGCCATCGCCACCACCAACCAGGCCAACGTCGACCGCACCCAGAGCGCCAGCGGCCACCTGCATCAACTGTCGACGGAACTGGGGCAGGTCACGGCGCGCATCAAGACGGCGTGACCCGCGCGCCGTCCGGCCACCGCGTGGCTGCCCTCAGCGCTTGCTGCGCTTGGGCAGCAGACGCGCCAGGGTGTCGAGCTCGGCCTCGGCCCGCTCGAGTTCGGCGGCCGAGTCTTCGGCCCAGACCTGCGCCAGCGGTTGCAGATCGGCTTCGACCTTGGCCTTGAGGCACCATTGATGGTGGTCATGCCACGAGCCCAGCGCCGACTGCACGGCCTTGAGCGATTTTTCCGCCTTGGATGACAGCGGAGAAAGGTCGGCGAAGGCCTGGGTCAGGTAGCGCGTGCGTTTGACCAGGATGCGCAGTTCGTGCCGATCGAATTTGGCATCCTTGAGCGCGCGGCGCAGCTTGTCGACGTGCTTGTGCAAGGTCTTCACCACCCCCTTTTCGAAGTGTTTGGAATCCAGGCCCGGCTCACTGGCGCGGAATGCGGCGGGCCATCCGTCCAGCGCCGTGAACAAGGCCTGCAGGGTGGCATGCTCGGCGATCAGTTGGTGCTCCAGTTCCAGGCGCGCCCGGCGGCTGTCGGCGGCACCGTCCATGCCACGCTTTTCCAGTTCCTGGGCCATCACTTCCAGGTCGCGGGTAGGGGTCGTGAGTTGTCCCACGGCCTTGGCCGCCGCCAGCAGCGGGCCCATGGCCGGTTCCGCACGCACCGGGATCAGCAGGCTGCGGATGCGCCGCACGGCGATACGCAGGTCGTGCAGTGCTTCGGCATCCGCCGCGCCTTCCAGACGAGCCCGCGCATGAAAGAGCGCCACCTCCAGCGCGATGATCTCTTTCACATAAGTGTCGACGAATGCCATGGATCCTCCGGTTGATGGTCGAGCGGTTGATGATCGAAGAACAGGTTGCAGCGTCACTGATAGACAGAGCACCACCGGTAATGGTGCTGGCCCCGCCGCGCGAATATGTGTGCAAATACATCCAGACACATAATCGTTCCATCAAAGGCGGACTGGACGAAGCGTGTCGGTAAACCCCAGCCGCGCAGTGCGGTCACAGCTAGCCACACACCCACTGCTGCACCGTCCCATCAGGAGCTTTTCAATGACTGTGAAGTCAGACCCCGTCGAGGCCTCGACACTCAATCCGCCGGTCTTCTGGATATCGGCCATCCTGCTGCTCTTGCTGGTGCTGTTCGCCAGCCTGATGCCCCAACAGGCGCAAACCCTGTTCGCCCATGTGCAGGATTGGATCTTCACCAACGTCAGCTGGTTCTACATTCTCGCCGTGGCGGTGATCCTGGGCACCGTGGTGTTCCTGGGCGTCAGCCGCTACGGTGACATCAAGCTGGGCCCGGACCACAGCACGCCGGACTACAGCAGCATGACCTGGTTTGCCATGCTGTTCTCGGCGGGCATGGGCATCGGTCTGATGTTCTTCGGCGTCGCCGAGCCGGTCATGCACTTCCTCAATCCGCCCTACGGCGAGGGCGACACCGTTGCCGCCGCGGGTGAGGCGATGCGGATCACCTTCTTCCATTGGGGCCTGCACGCCTGGGCCATCTACGCCATCGTCGCCTTGATCCTGGCCTATTTCAGCTTTCGCCACGGCCTGCCGCTGACCCTGCGTTCGGCCCTCTATCCGCTGATCGGCGAACGCATCTATGGCCCCATCGGGCATGCCGTGGACATTTTCGCCATCATCGGCACGGTACTCGGGGTGGCCACTTCGCTGGGCTTCGGTGTGGCGCAGATCAACACCGGTCTCAACGCGCTGTTCGGCATTCCGGTATCGATCCCGATCCAGATCGCCCTGATCATCGGCACCACCGCGTTGGCCACACTGTCGGTGGTGTCCGGGCTGGACAAGGGCATCCGCCGGCTGTCCGAGCTCAACCTGGGCCTGGCGGTGTTGCTCATGGCGATGGTCATGATCCTCGGCCCCACCGTGTTGATCCTGCAGACGTTCGTGCAGAACACCGGTGGCTACCTCAGCGAGATCGTCAGCCGCACCCTCAACCTCAACGCCTACCAGCCCACCGACTGGATCGGCGGCTGGACCCTGTTCTACTGGGGCTGGTGGCTGGCCTGGTCACCGTTCGTGGGGCTGTTCATCGCGCGCATCTCGCGCGGTCGTACCATCCGCGAATTCGTCACCGGGGTGCTGCTGGTACCCACCGCGTTCACCCTCCTGTGGATGACCGTGTTCGGCAACACCGCGATCCACATGATTCTCGAACAGGGCATGACCGACCTGGGCATGGCCGTGGACAAGGACACGTCGCTGGCGCTGTTCGCGTTTCTCCAGCACTTTCCGTTCTCCGGCGTGATCAGCGCCCTGGCGATCATCATGGTGGTGGTGTTCTTCGTCACCTCGGCCGACTCCGGCGCGATGGTGGTGGACATGCTCGCCTCCGGTGGGTCGGAAAACACCCCGGTGCGCCAGCGCATCTTCTGGGCCTCGAGCATGGGCCTGGTGGCCATCGCGCTATTGCTGGCCGACGGCCTCAAGGCGTTGCAAACGGCGACCATCGCCAGTGCGCTGCCGTTCACCCTGGCGCTGTTGCTGAGCATGCGCGGCCTGCTCAAGGCGCTCAAGCTGGACGCCACCAAGCGCGGCCTGCGCCATCAGGCCCTGGCGATTTCCCCGAGCACGCCACGGGCCGGCGGCAACTGGCAGCGTCGTCTGCGCACCCTGGCCATGTTCCCGCGACGTGCCCACGTGGTGCGCTTCATCGAGGAAGTGGCCCGTCCGGCCTGCCTCAGCGTCGCCGAGGAATGGCGCCTGCAGGGTTACGATTGCACGGTGGAAGACGGCGAGGAGGGCGGTGTGCGCCTGAGTGTCGGCCCGACCGACGATGCCTTCATCTATGAAATCCGGCCCCATGCCTACGCCACCCCAAGCTTCGTCATGAGCGGACCCACCGGCGAGGAGCGCAAGTATTTCCGCGCTGAAGTGCACCTGCGCGAGGGTGGCCAGGACCACGATGTCATGGGCTGGTCGCGCGACGAGGTGATCGGCGACATCCTCGATCACTACGAGCGGCACATGCACTTCCTGCACCTGGTGGGCTGAGCCCTCTGGCGTTTCAATTTGCAATGGCTGGGCTGTAACATGCCCGCCATTGCCTATCATTGACCTCAGGAGATTCCCATGGCCCATTCAGACATCACCTTTGTGCCGGACCCTGACCCGGAGTCGATTTCCTCGGACGTCGCAGGCTTCGGCGGCCTGCTGGTGACCACTCAGATTCCGACCCATGCCGACGGCAGCCTGGAACTGGGCAGCATCACCGCCCAGAGCGAATGCACGCTGCAGGCGCTCAAAGTGGCGCTGGAAGCGGCGGGCAGCTCGCTGGATCGCGTCCTGCACCTGACCATCTACCTGACCGACATGGCTGACCGCCCGGCCTTCAACGAGGTCTACCAGCGCTTCTTCGCCAAGCCCTGGCCGGTGCGTGCCGCCGTAGGTATCACTGCGCTGGCCGCCCCCGGCATGCGTGTCGAAGTCACCGCCATGGCCGCCAAGGGCTGATCGTGCAGGAGAGCAGCATGATCGAAGTCACCGAGGTTTCCATCGCCCAACTGCGCGCGGCTCTGGAGAGCGGGCAGACCACGGCGGTCGAACTGGTCCGGGCCTACCTGGAGCGCATCGCGGCCTATGACGGCGCCGACACGGCCACCGCGCTGAACGCCGTGGTGGTGCCCAATCCCTCGGCCCTGGCCGAAGCCGAGGCGGCCGATGCACGGCGCGCGAGCGGCCAGACCCTGGGCCCGCTCGATGGCATTCCCTACACGGCCAAGGACAGCTACCTGGTCAAGGGCCTGACCGCGGCTTCCGGCAGTCCGGCCTTTGCCGGGCTGGTCGCCCAGCGCGACGCGTTCACCGTCGAGCGCCTGCGCGCTGCCGGAGCGATCTGCCTGGGCAAGACGAACATGCCGCCCATGGCCAACGGCGGCATGCAGCGCGGCGTCTACGGCCGTGCCGAAAGCCCGTACAACGCCGAGTTCCTCACCGCGCCGTTTGCTTCCGGCTCGTCCAATGGTGCTGGCACGGCGACCGCAGCCAGCTTCGCCGCGTTCGGCCTGGCCGAAGAAACCTGGTCGAGCGGACGCGGCCCGGCGTCCAACAACGGCCTGTGTGCCTATACGCCCTCGCGCGGGATCATCTCGGTGCGCGGCAACTGGCCGCTGACGCCGACCATGGACGTGGTCGTGCCCTTTGCGCGGACCATGGCCGATCTGCTGGAAATCCTCGATGTGGTGGTCGCCGACGACCCCGACACCCGTGGCGACCTGTGGCGTCTGCAACCCTGGGTGCCGATACCCAAGGTGGCCAGTGTGCGCCCGGCGTCCTATGTGCAACTGGCCGGGTCCCCTGCGGCGCTGGCGGGCAAGCGTTTCGGAGTGCCGCGCATGTACATCAATGCCGACCCGCTGGCCGGCACGGCCGAGCAGCCGGGCATAGGCGGCCCGACCGGGCAGCGCATTCACACCCGTGCTTCGGTGATCGACCTCTGGCAGCAGGCCCGCCGTGCTCTCGAAGCGGCAGGTGCCGAGGTGGTCGAAGTGGACTTCCCGCTGGTCTCCAACTGCGAAGGCGATCGACCGGGTGCGCCGACCGTGTTCAACCGCGGCATCGTCGACCCGGCGTTCCTGCATCATGAATTGTGGGACCTCACCGCCTGGGCCTTCGACGACTTTCTGCGCGCCAACGGCGATCCGGCGCTGAATCGGCTGGTGGATGTCGACGGCCCGCTGATCTTCCCCCATGACCCCGGTACGCTGCCCAACCGCGAAGGCGACCTGGCCGCCGGCATGGACGAATACGTGAAGATGGCCGAGCGTGGTATCACCCCCTGGGACCAGATCGACACCCTGGCCGACGGTCTGCGTGCGTTGGAGCATACCCGCAAGATCGACCTGGAAGATTGGATGCAGGCCCTGAAGCTGGATGCGGTGGTGTTTCCCACCGTCGCCGACGTGGCTCCGGCCAAGGCTGACGTCGATCCGGCGGCAGCGGATATCGCCTGGAGCAACGGGGTGTGGGTGGCCAACGGTAATCTGGCGATTCGCCATCTGGGCGTGCCGACCGTCACCGTGCCCATGGGCCTGATGGCCGACATCGGCATGCCGGTGGGGCTGACCTTCGCCGGGCGCGCCTATGACGACACGCAGCTGCTGCGCCTGGCCGCGGCCTTCGAGGCCACCGGTCAGCGCCGGGTGATCCCGCCGCGCACGCCACCGCTGCAGCGCTGAGCGTCTGGCTGAAAGCGTGGCGTCTGTGGCGCCACGTTTTCAGCCACCGCGCTGGCCATCGGTGCGGTCCATGAGCTCGTTCCAGATGTACATGACGGCGTAGGCGCGCCACGGCCGCCAGTCCTCGCTGCGCAACCGTTGGTGCCCCAGTTTCAGCAGCTCCGGATGCTCGCGGGTGATCTCCTGCATGATCACCAGATCGCTGCCTGGCCAGGCATCGCGGTCGCGCCAGGCCCGCATGGCCACGTATTCGACCGTCCACGGGCCGATCCCCGGCAGCGCTAGCAGGCCCTTGCGCAGGGGTGTCAGGTCGGCACGGGTGTGTTCATCGACAAAGGCTTCGATCTGCAACTGATCGTTGGCCACCACCGCCGCAAAGTTCTGCAACGCCGCCACCCGCTTGCTGGGCATGCCGATCCGCTCGAGATTGACGTCGGCCAGGGCGGCCGGGGTCGGAAATTGCCACGCCACCTGTGCGTGCTGGGGATGCGCCACGGCCCGCCCGGCGCGCTCGGCCAGGCGCCCGGCAATGGTTGTCGCCGCCTTGACGCTGACCTGCTGGCCGACGATGGTGCGCACGATGAGCTCGAAGGTCGACCAGGTGCCTGGCACGCGCAAGCCCGGCGTCTGCAGCAGCAGGCGGCCCAGCCAGGGATCGCCGTCGAGTGCGGCATGCAGCTGCTGCGGGTCCAGATCCAGATCGAACATGCGCCGCAGACGCGGCACCAGGGCAGGCAAGTGAACGCTGGCCGGCCCATCGACCCGCGCGATCAAGCAGTCACGGCTCGCGTCCTGCCGGACACTGAGCAAGCCTTCATCGCCCTGCCATTCGACGGTGCGTAGATACACGCCGTCGATGACCGTCTCGACCAAAGCACTGGAGCGACCGCCGTAAAACCTGAGCAGACGCTGCCAGTCGAAGGGCGGCTTATAGAACAATTCGATATCGGTATGGCGTGAGGGCATGGGAAAAAACTCCTTGCGGGTTCAGACCATGCATCCCCTCACTTTGCTGCATCCACCGCCAACGCGGCTCGCGCCGCTGCTACAGACACACCGCCGTACCCACCGACACCACGATCCCTGTAGCAGCGGCGCAAGTCGCGTCCGGCCTCACCGCGTTCATCCAGGCACCCTGCGTTGCCCGCCGACGCGGCTCGCGCCGCTGCTACACGGATGCAATTACTTCGCGGTGGCCGGGCGCTTGATCATCAGCAGCGCCACGATCAACGCCAGGACTGCCATGCCGGTGGCCAGCAGGCCCAGGGAGTCCAGGCCGAACTGACGGATGCCCAGGCCACCGAGAATGGCGCCCAGACCGATACCCGCATTGGCCGCCGAGATGTTCAGCGAGGCCGCCAGGGCCTGAGCCTTGGCACCGGCCTGCATGACCCGCACCTGGCAGATCGGAAACAGCGCGGTGTACGCGATGCCCCAGGCGATCAGCGCAGCGATCAACCAGGCACGCTGCTCGGCGAACGCCACGGCCGCCGTCATACCCGCACCCAGCACCACCAGGAACACCACCATGGCGCCCAGCGGACGCTTGTCCACCATGCTGCCGCCCAGGTGATTACCCAGCATGCCCACCGCACCGAAGCCCATCAGCCACCAGCCCACCTGACCCGCTGGCACACCGCCCAGGCGTTCCAGGATATCCGCCAGATAGGTGTAAGCCGTAAACATGGCGGTAAAGGTCAGCACCGACAGCAGCACATGGGCCAGAAAGCGCGGCTGACGCAAGATCGCCGTCTGCTTCTCGCCGGCCGCAGCGACCGGCGAGCCTGGCAACTTCGGCATCACCAGGTGCATCAGCACGCCGATCAGCAACGACACCCCGGCCAGCACCCAGAAGCTGCCGCGCCAGCCGATCAGGTCGGCGGCCACGGTGCCCAGCGGCACGCCGAACACCAGGGCTGCGGAAATGCCCAGATAGACCTTGGCCACTGCCTTGCCCGATTGCCCCGGCGCAGCCAGTTGCCCTGCGGTTTCACTGGCGGTGCCCCAGAAAACCGGCAGCGCCAGGGCCGGGATGAAGCGCGCGATGGCCAGCACCCAGATATTGGTGGACACTGCCGCCAACACGTTGGACGCAGCGAACACCAGCAAAATCAGGGTAAACAGCTTCTTGCGCTCGACGTGCGCCAGGCGCGCCGTCAGGTAGGGTCCGAACAGCATCACGGTAAAGGCGAACAGGGTCACCACTTGGCCTGCCAGCGCAATGGAAATGTCCAGGTCGCGCGCCAGGCTGGGTAGCAGACCGACGATGAGAAACTCCGTGGTCACGATAATGAACGCCGCCACGGCCATGATCAGGATCTGTATGCCCGAGGCGGTGTTGACCGAAGCCGAGGGCACGGCTCCGGCGATAGGGGAAGAAGGCATCGAACTTAACTCCGGAAGAATTTTGCAATAGTCTATTGAAGAATCTCCGGCATATTGCGGTCATCTGGTACCTTGTGAATTGAACTGAATTCACCAATCGGAGCGGCTATGTTCTCTTCGGAGCGCCTCAAGGGCATCGATGTCTTCGTCAGCGTCGCGGACCTGGGCAGTTTCACCGCCGCCGCCGAACGCCTGAACCTCAGCAACTCGGCGGTCAGCAAAGGCGTGGCGCGCCTGGAAGCCCGGCTCGGCGTGCGGCTGTTCCAGCGCACCACGCGACGGCTGGCGTTGACCGAAGCGGGGCAGACTTTCTACCGCACCTGCACCGGCGTGCTCGCCGACCTGGAAGAAGTCGAGCTGGCGATGAGCGCCGAGCAGCGTGAACCCCATGGTCGGCTGCGCATCGACCTGCCGGCGTCCTACGGTCGGCTGCACGTGCTGCCGCTGATCCTCGAGTTCGCCGCCCAGCACCCCCGGCTGCAGCCGCACATATCCTTCTCGGACCGTTTCGTCGACCCCGCCCAGGAAGGCATCGACATCGTCGTGCGCATCGGCGGCTCGGATGCCTGGCCGAGCAATGTCGGGCGGCGCTTCTTCGGTCGCCAGCGCCTGGTGTTCTGCGCCGCGCCCGCCTACCTGCGCGAACACGGCACGCCCCAAGGCGAGCGAGAATTGGAACAGCACCGCTGCGTCGGCTATGGGCAGACCGATGGCTCGGTCTATCCCTGGTACTTCAAGGGCCGCCAGGCCGGCGACATGGAGCGGCGGATCATCCATCCCCACGTGGCGGTCGGCGATGGCGAAGGGCAGGTCATGGCGGTGCTGGCCGGGCAGGGCATCGCCCAACTGCCGACCTGGCTGGTACAGCGCCATCTGGACAGCGGCGCCCTGGTCGAGGTCTTGGCGCCCCTGGCCACCGATGGCCTGGCGATGAACCTGGTGTGGCTGAAAAGCCGCGAAAGCCTGCCCAAGGTGCATGCCCTGCTGGAGTTCCTCACCGCCCGGCTGACCCCGGCAGGCACGGTTGCGTGAAGGGCCGCCGGGATTTCCCTTTACGCACCCGGCACAGCGTTTAAAATGCCAGCATCCATTGGAGGCTTCCGCATGTCGTCATTCGCCCACATGATCGAAAACATCACCCCTGATATCTACGAAAGCCTGAAGCTGGCGGTCGAGATCGGCAAATGGTCCGACGGCCGCAAGCTGACCGCCGAGCAAAAGGAACTGACCCTGCAGGCGATCATCGCCTGGGAAGCCAAGAACCTGCCCGAAGACCAGCGCACCGGCTACATGGGCCCGCAGGAATGCGCCTCGAAGTCCGCGCCGATCGAGAACATCCTGTTCAAGTCGGACTCGATCCATTGACCAGCGATCTCTTCACGCAAGACACCCTGCAAGAGCTTGGCCGTGGTTCGGCCAGCAAGATGTCCGCGCGCCTCGAAGCGCCGGTGGTGCAATACCAGCTGCGTCTGGGCGAAACCCAGATAGCCGCCAACCCCCTGATCGGCACACGCATACGCCTGGAATTTCTCGGCGCCATCCACTGCGTCAATTGCGGTCGCAAGACCAAGACCAGTTTCAGCCAGGGCTACTGCTACCCGTGCATGACCAAGCTGGCGCAGTGCGACGTGTGCATCATGGCTCCGGAAAAATGCCACTACGACGCCGGCACCTGCCGCGATCCGGCCTGGGGCGAGCAGTTCTGCATGACCGATCATGTGGTTTACCTGGCCAACTCTTCGGGGGTCAAGGTCGGTATCACCCGGGCCAGCCAGTTGCCCACCCGCTGGCTCGACCAGGGCGCCAGCCAGGCGCTGCCGATCATGCGCGTGGCGAGCCGACAGCAATCGGGCCTGGTCGAAGACCTGTTCCGCTCTCAAGTAGCGGACCGCACCAACTGGCGCGCGCTGCTCAAGGGCGACGCCCCGGCGGTGGATCTGGTGGCGATCCGCGAACAATTGTTCGACAGCTGCGCGGCCGGTATTCATATGCTCCAGGACCGCTTCGGTCTGCAGGCGATCCAGGCACTGAACGATGTCGAACCGATCGAGATCCGCTATCCGGTGCACACTTACCCAAGCAAGATCGCCAGCTTCAACCTGGACAAGAACCCCGTCGCCGAAGGCACGTTGCTGGGCATCAAAGGTCAATACCTGATATTCGATTCCGGCGTCATCAATATTCGCAAATACACGGCTTACCAACTGGCCGTGCATCAGTAGAAGGGTTTTGGCATGCGTACCGAACAACCGAAAATGATCTACCTGAAAGACTATCAGGCGCCCGATTATCTGATCGACGAGACCCACCTGACCTTCGAGTTGTTCGACGATCACAGCCTGGTCCATGCGCAACTGGTCATGCGTCGCAACCCGGAGCGTGGGGCCGGTCTGCCGCCGCTGGTGCTCGACGGCGAGTTGATGGAGCTGCTCGGCGTCAAGCTCGACGACACTGACCTGACGGCCGATCAGTACCAGCTGGCTGCGGACAGTCTGACCCTGCAACCGCGCAGCGATGTCTTCACCGTCGACACCAGCGTGCGCATCCACCCCGAAACCAACACCGCGCTGGAGGGCCTGTACAAGTCCACCGGCATGTTCTGCACCCAGTGCGAAGCCGAAGGCTTTCGCAAGATCACCTATTACCTCGACCGCCCCGACGTGATGAGCCGCTTCACCACCACGTTGATCGCCGACCAGCAGCAGTACCCGATCCTGCTCTCCAACGGCAATCCGGTCGGCAACGGCCCCCAGGAAGACGGACGGCATTGGGCGACCTGGGAAGACCCGTTCAAGAAACCGGCCTACCTGTTCGCTCTGGTGGCGGGCGACCTGTGGTGCGTCGAAGACAGCTTCACCACCCAGAGCGGTCGCGATGTGGCGCTGCGCATCTATGTCGAGCCGGAAAATATCGACAAGTGCGCCCACGCCATGACCAGCCTGAAGAAATCCATGCGCTGGGACGAAGAGGCCTACGGCCGCGAGTACGACCTGGACATCTTCATGATCGTCGCGGTCAACGACTTCAACATGGGTGCCATGGAAAACAAGGGCCTGAACATCTTCAACTCCAGCGCCGTACTGGCTCGCGCCGAAACCGCCACTGATGCCGCCCACCAGCGCGTCGAGGCGATCGTCGCCCACGAGTATTTCCACAATTGGTCGGGCAACCGCGTGACCTGCCGCGACTGGTTCCAGCTGTCGCTCAAGGAAGGCTTCACCGTCTACCGTGATGCAGGCTTCAGCGCCGACATGCATTCGCCGACCGTCAAGCGCATCCAGGACGTCGCCTACCTGCGCACCCACCAGTTCGCCGAAGATGCAGGCCCCATGGCCCATGCCGTGCGCCCGGACAGTTTCATCGAAATCTCCAACTTCTACACCCTGACCGTGTACGAAAAGGGCTCGGAAGTGGTCGGCATGCTGCACACCCTGCTGGGCGCCGAAGGCTTCCGCAAGGGCAGCGACCTGTACTTCGAGCGTCACGACGGCCAAGCCGTGACCTGCGATGATTTCATCCGCGCCATGGAAGACGCCAACGGTGTCGAGCTGAGCCAGTTCAAGCGCTGGTACAGCCAGGCCGGCACGCCGCGCCTGCAGGTCAGTGAGCATTTCGATGGCCAGGCCCGCACCTACAGCCTGACCCTGCGCCAGAGCTGCCCAGAGACCCCGGACAAGGTCGAGAAACTGCCGTTCGTGATCCCGGTTGCGCTGGGCCTGCTCGATGCCAGCGGCCAGGAGCTGCCGCTGCGTCTGGCCGACGAAGGCACGGCGGTCGGCACCAGCCGGGTGCTGGCGGTGACCGAGGCGGAGCAGACCTTCACCTTCGTCGACATCGCCGAGCAACCGCTGCCGTCGCTGCTGCGCGGCTTCAGCGCGCCGGTCAAGCTGAGCTTTCCGTACAGCCGTGACCAGCTGATGTTCCTCATGCAGCACGACACTGACGGCTTCAACCGTTGGGATGCGGGCCAGCAGTTGTCGGTGCAGGTGCTGCAGGAAATGATCGGCCAGTACCAGCGCGGCGAGTCGCTGGCGATGGATTCGCGTCTGTTGACGGCCCTGGCCAGCGTGCTGGACAACACCGATCTGGACCCGGCGATGGTGGCCGAGATGCTCTCGCTGCCCAGCGAGGCTTACCTGGCCGAAATCAGCGAGATCGCCGACGTCGATGCGATCCACGCCGCCCGCGAGTTCGCCCGCAAGCAATTGGCCGATGGCCTGTTCGATGGGTTGTGGGCGCGCTATCAGGCCAACCGCGAGGTGTCCCGGAGCACGGCCTACGTGGCCGAGAAGGAACATTTCGCCCGCCGTGCGCTGCAGAACATCGCATTGTCGTACCTGATGCTCAGTGAGCGCCCGGAAGTATTGGCCGCCACCCTCGAACAATACGATGCCTGCGACAACATGACCGAACGCCTGACGGCACTGGCGGTATTGGTCAACTCGCCGTTCGAAGCGGAGAAGGCCCGTGCGTTGCAAGCGTTCGCCAAGCACTTCAAGGACAACCCGCTGGTCATGGACCAATGGTTCAGCGTCCAGGCGGCCAGTGGTTTGCCGGGCGGGCTGGCGCGGGTCAAGGCGCTGATGCAGCACCCTGCGTTCACTCTGAAGAACCCGAACAAGGTGCGTGCGCTGATCGGCGCGTTCGCTGGCCAGAACCTGATCAACTTCCACGCCGCCGATGGCTCGGGCTACCGTTTCCTCGCCGATCTGGTGATCGAACTCAACGCCCTCAACCCGCAGATCGCCTCGCGCCAGCTGTCGCCGCTGACCCGCTGGAGAAAGTACGACAGCAAGCGTCAGGCCTTGATGAAAGCCGAGCTGGAGCGAATCCTGGCCTCAGGCCCGCTGTCCAGCGACGTCTACGAAGTGGTCAGCAAAAGCCTGGCCTGATGGGTTGATCCGTAGGGCCTCTTCGCGGGCGGAGGGCTCGCCGCCCGCCCCGCTCCCACAATGAAGCGGTGTACATGCGTTCATTGTGGGGGAGGACCTAGTGGGGGGGCTTTGTAATAGCAGGCCCTGTGGAGGCAGATCCTGTGGGAGCGGGGCGGGCGGCGAGCCCTCTGCCCGCGAAGAGGCCTCGGCGGCATTGTATATCCCGTAGTAGCGGTCAGTGGCCGCGAACAGGGCGCTGCGGATTGTCTGATGCACCGCAGTGTCAGGTTCGCGGCCGACGACCGCTCCTACAGAAGAACCCAGGGTCAGGTGCTGACCTTCAAACCCACCAGCCCCAGGATGATCAGACCCACACTGATCATCCGCATCAACGCCATCGACTCGCCAAACAGCACGATTCCGGCGATCACCGTGCCCACCGCACCGACACCGGTCCAGATCGCATAGGCCGTGCCCAGCGGCAGCTCTCGCATGGCCAGGCCGAGCAGGCCCAGGCTTGCCGCCATTGCGGCCACGGTCAACACAGTGGGAAGGGGACGGCTGAAGCCATCGGTGTACTTGAGGCCAATGGCCCAGCACACTTCGAAAAGACCGGCGAGAAACAACAGAAACCAGGACATGGAAAAACCCTCATCGAAGATGGGGTCGTCCCCGTTTGCAGGAAAGAGAGCGCCGGGTCGTCCCGGCGCCGAACACTATGTTGCCCATCCTTGGGCGATGGATCAAGTGCAGCGGATCAAGGGTCGGTCTTCAATCCACCAGGCTCGGTCCCTTCCATGCGGCGGAAATAGGTCGAGAGCAACGCCCCGGAAATGTTGTGCCAGACACTGAACAACGCGCTGGGCACCGCCGCCAGCGGCGAGAAGTGCGCGCTGGCCAACGCAGCGCCCAGGCCCGAGTTCTGCATGCCCACTTCCAGCGCCAGCGACTTGCGCTGCGCCAGTGGCAACTTGAACACCTTGCCAGTGAAGTAACCCAGCACAAAGCCGAAGCTGTTGTGCAGAATCACCACCGCCATGATCAGCAATCCCGACTCGGCGATGCGTGCCTGGCTGGCCGCGACCACCGCGCAGACGATCAGCACGATGCTGACCACCGACACCAGCGGCAGCACATCGACGGCCACCTGCACCCGTGCGCCCAGCAGTTTCTGCGCGAGCACGCCGAGCACGATCGGCAGCATCACCAGTTGCAGGATCGACCAGAACATCTCTATGAACGAGACCGGCAACCACGCCGAAGCCAGCAGCCAGATCAGCGCCGGGGTGAGCAACGGAGCGAGGAGGGTGGTCACCGCTGCAATCGCCACGGACAGGGCCAGATCGCCCTTGGCCAACCAGGTCATCACATTGGACGACGTGCCGCTCGGGCAGCAACCGACCAGAATCACCCCGACGGCGATTTCCGGCGGCAGGTGAAACGCCTGACACAGCAGCCAGGCGACGCCCGGCATGATCACGAAATGCGCCACCACACCCAGGGCCACGCGCCATGGATGGCGACCGACCTCGGCGAAATCGTCCAGCTTGAGGGTCAGGCCCATGCCGAACATGACCAGGCCCAACAGCGGCACGATCAACGGCTTGAGACCGATGAACCATTCAGGCGCCAGAAACGCCAGGACGGCGAACAACAACACCCAATAGGCAAAGGTATTGCCGACAAAGCGACTCAAAGCGGCCAAGGCGCGCATGGTGTAGTTCCTTCTTATATAGATTCAACATGTCGGCCCCCTGTGGGAGCGGGCTCTGCCCGCGAAAGCCGCACTACGGTCCACCAGATACAACACAGCCCCCGGTTCCCGGCCAAACACCACTCCCACCTACCGAGCCACAGCAGTTACTGCAGATCAAATCCCCTGCGGCAACTCTTCGCCACCCAAGGCCTCGAACAAGGCCGGCAGGAATTCGCCAAAGGTCAGCATCATCAGGGTGAAGCTGGCATCCAACTGCCCCAACGCTTCCTCGCCGCCGTCTTCCTCGGCCTGGTCCTGCAGCAGTTCCTCGAACTTCAGACGCTTGACCACCATCTTGTCGTCCAGCACGAACGACAACTTGTCCTGCCAGGCCAGCGACAGCTGGGTGACCTGCTTGCCAGTGCTCAGGTGCAGCTGGATTTCCTCGCTGGTCAGGTCCTGACGCTTGCAGCGCACGATGCCGCCGTCTTCATGAGTATCGCGCAGCTCGCATTCATCCAGCACATAGAAGTCGTCGGCGGCTTTCTGGGTCTTGACCCACTCGGTCATGGTCGCGGTCGGCGCGATCTTCACGGTCAGCGGGCGCACCGGCAGGGTACCGATCACTTCGCGCAGGGTCGACAGCAGGTCTTCGGCGCGCTTGGGGCTGGCCGAGTTGACCAGGATCAACCCTTGCTTGGGCGCGATGGCGGCGAAGGTCGACGAGCGGCGGATGAAGGCGCGGGGCAGGAAGGCCTGGATGATCTCGTCCTTGATCTGGTCGCGTTCCTTCTTGTAGACCTTGCGCATCTGCTCGGCCTCGATCTCCTCGACCTTTTCCTTGACCGCGTCGCGCACCACGCTACCCGGCAGGATGCGCTCTTCCTTGCGTGCGGCGATCAGCATGAAGTCCTGGCTGACATGAACGAACGGCGCATCCTCACCCTTGCCGAACGGCGCGACGAAACCGTAGGTGGTCAGTTCCTGGCTGGCGCAGGGGCGTGCCGGTTTGCTGGCCAGTGCGGTTTCCAAAGCCTCGGCGTCGAAAGGGATATCCTGGGTAAGACGATAGACAAGCAGGTTTTTGAACCACATGGGGTGAAGCACTCCTCAACATTAGGGGGGCATTATTCTCCGTGTGCGGAGCTGACGCCATCCCTGTGCTAAGTGTTTGGAAGCGCTCGAAAATTTTTTTGAAAAAGTGCTTGCCAGAGTTTGGGTCGCTCCGTAGAATGCGCGCCACACCGAGAGACAAAGGGTGATTAGCTCAGCCGGGAGAGCATCTGCCTTACAAGCAGAGGGTCGGCGGTTCGATCCCGTCATCACCCACCAATCTCTCTCAGTGTTACGCGCAGCGGTAGTTCAGTCGGTTAGAATACCGGCCTGTCACGCCGGGGGTCGCGGGTTCGAGTCCCGTCCGCTGCGCCATTAATTCCGCTTCAGAGCCCTTGAACTCTCTGAAGCACAAGAGAAGCGACTTTCGGGTCGCTTTTTTTGTGCCCGCGATTTCTTTCGCGTCCAGCTGCACCGCATTTATCCCGATACACCGCAAGCATCGATGCCCGCCACCCCCACCGACACCGCGCCGCTGTAGCAGCGGCGCAAGCCGCGTCCGGCCGCACCGCGTTCATCCAGATACACCGCAAGCACCGATGACGCGGCTCGCGCCGCTGCTACAGGGTATGCGCAAGCTGCGTCCGGCCGCACCGCGTTCATCCAGATACACCGCAAGCACCGATGACCCGGCTCGCGCCGCTGCTACAGGGTATGCGCAAGCCGCGTCGGGCCGCACCGCAATCGATCAGGTACAGCGCAATCCGGATCCAGGTCCGTGGCGTTGAATCAGGCAGACACCATCAACTCGCTCAAGCGACCTTGCACTGACGGCACAGGTGCTTGCCGTTGGCGGTGCTCCAGCCCAGCTCGGCAATGCGGGCTTCCGCCGCCGGTTTCTGCGCCTTGGTGCCGAGCTTGGCATCCACCGCGAACTCGAAGTCGAGCACCTTGCCGCAGCTGTCGCAGTTGACCTTCCATTGATGGATCGCCAGCTCGCCGAACACCGGGCCGGTGGCCACTGCCACCCATTGGCCGGGCGGATTGATCAGGTGACGGACCTTTTCCACCACCAAACGCATGGACAGGTCCTTGCTGCCCTTGAGGGTCACCAGCAGGGTGTCGCCGTTGTGGATCGAGCCGCCGTTGCCGGTGACCTGGTAGCGGCCGGGCATCAGCGCGCGGCACTCGATCAGGGTGTGCTGGGGGTTGAGCAAGCTGAAGCGGAAATCGTGTTCGACCATGGGTCCTCCAAATAGACGCGACATGCTAGCACGCCGGTCATGGCGCGGCCTCAGGCCATCGCCCGGGCCTGCTCCTCGAGCCGCACGATGGCCTCGTCCAGCTCGTCGAGCGCAGACAGGGCCGCCGGATCGTTCTGCTTGAGCAGCGTCTCACTGCGCAGGCACGCCGCGCGCAACTGCGGTACGCCGCAATAGCGGGTCGCACCGTGCAGCCGATGCACGCGCTCGATCATGGCATTCTGATCGGCGTTGATTCGCGCCAACTGGATGGCTTCGCGATCGGCCTGCAGCGAGGCCAGCAGCATCGCCAGCATGTCGGCAGCCAGGTCGGCCTTACCGGCCGCCAACCGCAGGCCCTCGGCGGCATCGAGCACCTGCAGGGTATTGGTATCCAACGGCTGCTCAGCCGTTTTGTTTAACGCCTGCGGGTTCAACGCCATCCCCGTCCATTTCAGCACGACCTGCGCCAACTGCCGCTCGCTGATGGGTTTGGTCAGGTAGTCATCCATGCCGCTCTGCAGCAAGGCGCGCTTTTCATTGGCCATGGCGTGGGCGGTCAGCGCCACGATGGGTAACGCGGCGCCGAGCTGGGCGCTCTCCCATACGCGAATGCGCTCGGTGGTTTCGCGGCCGTCCATTTCCGGCATCTGCACGTCCATCAGCACCAGGTCGAGCCCGCCTTCCTGTACCGCCTTGATCGCCGCTGCGCCGTTGTCCACCGCGCGCACTTCGGCACCCAGGTCTTCGAGCAGGGTCTGCACCAGCAGCAGGTTGGCCGGATTGTCATCCACGCACAGTACGCGCGGCGCGCGCTCGCCGCTGTTCTCGGGACTTTCGTAGCGCAACTGCTTGGGGTTGATCAGGTCGGCCAGCGCGCGACGCAACCTGCGCGTGCAGCTGGGTTTGGCCTGCAGCTGGCGGTCGGCGTTGGGGACCGCGGCGTGGAACAGGGCCTGCTCGGTGGTGGGGCACAGCACCAGCACCTGACAGCCACTCTGTTCGATCTCGCGGATCTGCACGGCCAGGCGTTCCGGCGAAATCTCGTGGGCGGTGATGCCTAGCACCGCGAGGTCCAGCGGCTGGCCCGCCTGCCGTGCGGCATGGGTGGCGAGCACCAGTTTGTCCAGCGACTTGAAGTCGGTCACGTCCAGACCGCAGTCTTCGAGCTGGTGTTGCAAGGCCTGCCGCGCCAGTTCATGGCCATCGACGATGGCGATGCGACGGCCGAGCAGGGGCGCAGACGGCAAGTCCTCGGCGTCGTCGCGAGCCTTGGGCAGGTTGAGGCTGATCCAGAACTCCGAACCCTCGCCCGGAGCACTGTCGACCCCGATCTCGCCGCCCATCTGTTCGACCAGTCGCTTGGAGATCACCAGCCCCAGACCGGTGCCGCCAGGCTGCCGCGACAGTGAGTTGTCGGCCTGGCTGAATGCCTGGAACAACGCCCGCACGTCCTGGCCGGACAGGCCGATGCCGGTGTCCTGCACACTGATGCGCAACTGCACACCGTCTTCGCTCTCGTCTTCCATCATGGCACGGGCGACGATCGTGCCCTCGCGGGTGAACTTGATGGCGTTGCTCACCAGATTGGTCAGGATCTGCTTGAGCCGCAACGGATCGCCGATCAGTGACAACGGCGTATCGCGATAGACCAGGCTGACCAGTTCGAGCTGCTTGGCATGGGCGGCCGGCGCCAGGATGGTCAGGGTGTCCTGCAGCAGATCGCGCAGATTGAAGGGAATGTTGTCGAGCACCAGCTTGCCGGCCTCGATCTTCGAGAAGTCGAGGATCTCGTTGATGATGCCCAGCAAACTGTCTGCGGATTTTTCGATGGTACCCAGGTAATCCAGCTGGCGCGGGGTCAGCTCGCTTTTCTGCAGCAGGTGAGTGAAGCCCAGAATGCCGTTCAGTGGCGTCCTGATCTCGTGACTCATGTTGGCGAGGAATTCGGACTTGATCCGGCTCGCTTCCAGCGCTTCCTTGCGCGCCAGGTCCAGCTCGATGTTCTGGATTTCGATGGTTTCCAGGTTTTGCCGGACGTCTTCGGTGGCCTGGTCGATGCTGTGCTGCAGTTCTTCCTGGGCGTCCTGCAGGGTTTCGGCCATGCGGTTGATGCCGGCCGCGAGGGCGTCCATCTCGTGGCTGCCCATGGCCGGTACGCGACTTTCCAGGTTACCGTCCTTGATCTGGGTCACGGTGTCCTTGATTTGCCGAATCGGCGCGCTGATGCTGCGGCTCATGTGTGCCGCCAGCAACGCGGTGATGCTCAGACCGGTCAGAATCAGCAGCAGGCTGGCGAACAGGCTGCGGTAACCACGCAGCAGGGTGCCATCGTGGGAAAGCTCCAGCTCGACCCAGCCCAGCAGGTTGTCGACCTCGGCAGGCACCTCGTCACTGGCCAGGTCGCGGTGGCGGCCGAACACCGGCATCAGGTAGCGCGTCGCATCGAAGCCACTGCGTTGCAGCGAGTGGGTGCTGTTACCGATGGGCACGGCGTTGAGCATCATGGGCCCGGCGTGGGCGAGCAGGGTCCGGTCTGCGCCCAGGAAGGTCACCGAGCGCACGTCGGTCAGCTCCAGGGATTGCGCAGCGATGCGTTCCAGCCGCTCGCGATCCTTGGCCACCAGCGCCGGTGCCGCCAGCGGCGCCAGCTGTTCGGAGATCATGTCGCCGCGCTGCAGCAACTGGCGCTGCAGGTCGGACTGCTGCATCCAGGTGAAATAGCCGCCCAGAATCAGCGCCATGCAAGTGGCCGGCGTGAGCGCAAGTAACAGCACGCGGCTTTTGATACCGAGTTTCTTCAACACGCCGCAGGCGCCTTTCTGACTGAGCAATAGGGGGAAAATACAGGGGGGCGGGACGATGCGCCAGTCACGCGCACCGACGGCGGCCCCAAGAGGGCAGTGCAACGCGGTCAGTGGGCGAACAGCGATCAGCAGAGGTTGCCTGCCGCGGCGCGATCTCCAATAATCCGCACTTGAGAATGACACCCACTAGCAGGCGAAAATGAATCCCGTCCAAGCAGGCGCCCATACCATCCTGGCCATCGAAGACGACCAGGTATTGGGCAGCTACGTTCATGAGCAGCTCGGGCGCTGCGGCTTTCAAGTGACCTGGTGCCAGAACGGCCGCGAAGGGCTGGCGCTGGCCGAGCGAAACCAGTTCGACGTGGTGCTGATGGACATCCTGCTGCCGGGCATGAACGGCCTGGATGTGCTGTACGCCCTGCGCCGCAGCTCGGCCACCCCGGTGATTCTGATGTCGGCCCTGGGCGCCGAAGCCGATCGCATCAGCGGCTTTCGTCGCGGTGCCGACGACTACCTGCCCAAGCCCTTCAGCATGGCCGAGCTGCAGGTGCGTGTGGAAGCCATCCTGCGCCGGGTGGCCATGGAGCGTCTGCGCGTGCAGCCGCGAGAGGACGTGGCGCGACAGGGCGAGCTGCAGTTCTGCGAGCGCAGTGCCGATGTGTCGGTCAACGGCCAGCCGGCGGGGCTGACGCCCAGCGAATACCGTCTGCTCGATACCCTGCACCGTCAGCGCGAGGAAGTGCTGAGCAAACCCTTCCTTTATCAACATGTGCTGCAGCGCGGCTATTCGCAGCACGATCGCAGCCTGGACATGCATGTCAGCCAGATACGCCGCAAGCTCAAGGCGCTGGGCTACCAGCGCCAGCAACTGCGCACGGTGTGGGGCAAGGGCTACCTGTTCGGCGGCGGCGAGGCATGAAGCTGCCCCATCGCCATTCGGTGTTCTGGAAGCTGTCGATACTGCTGGTTGCGTTCTGCCTGCTGATGATCTGGCTGAGCTGGTACTGGGGCCAGTACCTGCAGGAACGCAATGCCTACCTGAGCGCCGACGCACGCCATGCCTTGCGCCAGTACGCGGCAGCCGCCGAGCAGGCCCATGGGCAAGGTGGCCGGCCCGGGGTCGATGCCTGGCTTGCACAAATGTCGGCACGCGAGCCTGGTTTCATCGCCGTGGTAGGGCCTGATCTCACTTCCTTGAGCAGTCGACCGCTGGATGCCACACAGCAGCAGCGCCTGACGTTTCTGCGCCATCTGGAGATGCCCATGAGTCGCCGCTCGCGGGGCGCGCCCTGGATGCAGATCCCTTTCATCGAACATCCGGAGCAGGGCAGCTTGGTACTGGCCCTGCCCGAGCGCTTCACACCCGGTCGGCACGCCTGGTTGTGGGCGTTGCTCACCAACGCGCTGGTTCCCGGCGTGTTCACCCTGTTGTTGTGCATCGGGCTGTACCGAATGCTCATCGTGCCGCTGAACCAGTTGCGCGAGCAGGCCAACGCCTGGCGTGCCGATCAGCTCAACGCCCGCCTGAGCGCGAATACCACCGCGCGCAGCGATGAGCTGGGTGAACTAGGGCGCGCCTTCGACCACATGGCCGAGCGCCTGCAAGGCACCGTCGCCCTGCAGCAGCAGATCCTGCGGGACCTGTCCCACGAGCTGCGCACACCCTTGAGCCGCCTGCGCGTGGCCTGCGAAGGTGAACTCGACGAGCAGCGCCTGCGCGAACGGTTGAGTCGCGAGATCGACGGCATGCAGCGTCTGGTCGAAGATACCCTGCAACTGGCGTGGCTGGATGCCGAGCGCGCGCCGCTGGCCAGCGAAGCGATCCAGGTGCAGGCACTGTGGGACATGCTGGCGGAGAATGCCTGTTTCGAAAGCCAGTGGCCGGCCCGCCAACTGCACTGCGAAGTCGACGCCGATTGCTGGGTGCATGGCAATCTCGACAGCCTGGCCCAGGCGCTGGAAAACCTCTTGCGCAATGCCATTCGTCACTCGCCCAGCGCCGGTCGCGTGACCTTGAGTGGTCAGCGTGATGGCGATCACTGGCTGTTGTGGCTGGAAGACGAGGGCGGTGGTGTCGCCGAGGCGGACCTGCAGAGAATTTTCGATCCCTTCACGCGCCTCGACGGATCGCGGCCCGGCGACGGGGGATTCGGCCTCGGGCTGAGCATTGCGCGCAATGCCCTGACCCGCCAGGGCGGTGCATTGTGGGCGCAGAATACCGCGCGTGGCCTGCGGCTGAACATGCGCTTGCCGGCTGCTTATGCTTTCACGCTATAAGGTGCGCACTTTGCGTGATATGGGTATCCGGCGTTTGCCGGTATGATAGGCGACCCCCGCAGTCCGGATTGCGAATACGCCATGACCCCGCAGTACCTAACGATCGCCGACTGCGTCGGCAACACGCCGCTGGTGCGCCTGCAGCGCCTGGCCGGTGAGACCAGCAACACCTTGCTGCTCAAGCTGGAAGGCAACAACCCGGCCGGTTCCGTGAAGGACCGCCCGGCGCTGTCGATGATCAGCCGCGCCGAAGAACGTGGGCAGATCCAGCCCGGCGACACCCTGATCGAAGCGACCTCCGGCAATACCGGCATTGCGCTGGCCATGGCCGCGGCGATCAAGGGCTACAAGATGATCCTGATCATGCCCGACAACTCGACGGCCGAACGCAAGGCCGCGATGACCGCCTATGGCGCCGAGCTGATCCTGGTCACCCGCGAGCAAGGCATGGAGGGCGCGCGCGATCTGGCCGAACGCATGCAGAGCGAAGGGCGCGGCAAGCTCCTCGACCAGTTCGCCAACGGCGACAACCCCGAGGCGCACTATCGCAGCACCGGCCCCGAGATCTGGCAGCAGACCGCAGGCACCGTGACCCATTTCGTCAGTTCCATGGGCACCACCGGCACCATCATGGGCACCTCGCGCTATCTCAAGGAGCAGAACCCTGCGGTGCAGATCGTCGGCCTGCAACCCATGGAAGGCGCTGCCATTCCAGGTATCCGCCGCTGGCCGGAACAGTACCTGCCGCGCATCTATCAGGCCGACCGGGTCGACCGGATCATCGACATGGCGCAACAGGAAGCCGAGGACATGACCCGCCGTCTGGCCCGTGAAGAAGGCATCTTCTGCGGCGTGTCGTCCGGTGGCGCGGTGGCGGGCATGCTGCGCCTGTCGCGGGAAGTGAGCAATGCGGTCATCGTCGCGATCATCTGCGATCGCGGTGATCGCTACCTGTCCAGCGGCATCTTCGACGCACCCAACTGATGGCCAGAACCAAACCTGGCCTGCGCTTCCAGCCGACAGGCGGAACCCGTGCGCCGCAAGTGCCGACTGGCAAGAAACAGCGCCTGCCGATCGAACGCCTGGCCAGCGACGGACGCGGCATCGCCTTTTTCGAAGGGCGCACCTGGTTCGTCAGCGGCGCCTTGGCCGGTGAGCAGGTCGAAGCCCGGGTGCTCAACGCCCACGGCAAGATCGTCGAAGCGCGCTGCGAGCGCGTGCTGGTCGCCAGCGAGCTGCGCCGCCCGGCGCCGTGTCCGCATTTCGGCACCTGTGGTGGCTGCAGCATTCAGCACCTGCCCCATGATCAGCAGTTGGCCCTCAAGCAGCGCCTGCTCGCCGAGCAGCTGTCGCGCGTGGCCGGCATCGAGCCGCAGGAATGGGCTGCGCCGCTGAGCGGGCCCGAGCTGGGCTATCGCCGGCGTGCTCGGCTGGCCGTGCGCTGGGACCCCAAGGCCCGTCACCTGGCGGTGGGATTCCGCGCGGCGGCGAGCCAGGACATCGTCGACATCACCCAATGCCAGGTGCTGGTGCCTGCCCTGCAACCGGTCGTCGAACAGCTGCCGATGCTGCTGCGCAGCTTTGCCAAGCCCCAGGTGCTCGGCCACGTCGAGCTGTACGCAGGGACTTCACTGGCGCTGCTGCTTCGCCACACCGCTGCGCTGGCCGATACTGACGTGCAAGCGCTGAAGGCTTTCTGCGCCGCCGCGAGCCTGCAACTGTGGCTGCAGGGCGAAAGCGACCCAGCGCCCGTGCAGGCGGACGCCTCGCTGGGGTTCGCCCTGGCGCCCTGGAGCCTTGAGCTGGCCTACCGGCCGGGCGACTTCGTCCAGGTCAATGCGGCGGTCAACGACGCAATGATCGCGCAGGCGCTGGACTGGCTGGCGCCCACCCCCCAGGAACGGATCCTTGACCTGTTCTGCGGGCTGGGCAACTTCGCCTTGCCGCTGGCCCAGCGCTCGCGTGAGGTGGTGGCAGTCGAAGGGGTCGCGGCCATGGTGCAGCGGGCTGCCGACAACGCCGCCAGCAACAATTTGCATAACACTGACTTTTACCAGAGCGACCTGTCGCAGCCTCTGGACGCCGCCGAGTGGGCCCGCGAGGGTTTTTCTGCGGTACTCTTGGATCCACCCCGAGATGGCGCGTTCGAGGTGGTGCGCACGATCCGTGCACTGGGTGCGCAACGCTTGGTGTATGTCTCCTGTAACCCGGCAACTTTGGCCCGCGACACGGTCGAATTGTTGAGGCAGGGCTACAGGCTAAAACGAGCCGGGATCCTCGACATGTTTCCGCAGACCGCGCATGTCGAGGCCATGGCGTTATTTGAAGCGGGCCAGGACGGCCCGTCCAATCCGACTGGCGCGCGAAACGCCTGATCGATGCCGGCCCAGCATCGGTCATAGCCAGCGACTGTTGATGCGCTTCGGCGTGTTGTAGGGAAAGGTAAGCAACATGGTACAGGTGAGAGCACACCAGCCGATCAATACGGACGGCAGTATCAATCTCGATGCATGGCTGGATCATATCGTCAGCGTCGATCTGGTGCTGGATCGCGAAGCCCTGAAGCAGGCCTGTGAATTCGCCCAGGCCGCCGAGCTGCAGGGCAACCCGGCCCAGCACTCCTGGGCCGACGGCACCTCCTGTTTCCAGGCGGGCCTGGAGATCGCCGAGATCCTCGCCGATCTCAAGCTCGACCAGGATTCATTGATGGCCGCGGTGATCTACCGGGCCGTCCGCGAGGGCAAGGCCAGCCTTGAAGACGTCGGCCGACGCTTCGGCAGCACCGTGTCCAAGCTCATCGACGGCGTGCTGCGCATGGCCGCCATCAGCGCCAGCCTCAGCCCGCGCCAGTCCATGGTGCTGGGCTCGCAGGTGCAGGTCGAGAACCTGCGCAAGATGCTCGTGGCCATGGTCGACGATGTCCGCGTCGCATTGATCAAGCTCGCCGAGCGCACCTGCGCGATCCGCGCGGTGAAAGGCGCCGACGATGAAAAACGCAACCGGGTCGCGCGCGAGGTGTTCGACATCTACGCGCCACTGGCGCATCGCTTGGGCATCGGCCACATCAAGTGGGAGCTCGAAGACCTCTCGTTTCGCTACCTGGAGCCCGATCAGTACAAGCAGATCGCCAAGCTGCTGCACGAACGTCGGCTGGATCGCGAGCGCTTCATCACCGAGGTGATGAGCCAGTTGCACAACGAGCTGCTCGAGACCGGGGTCAAGGCCGACATCAGCGGTCGGGCGAAACACATCTATTCCATCTGGCGCAAGATGCAGCGCAAGGGCCTGGAGTTCAGCCAGATCTACGACGTGCGCGCGGTGCGCGTGCTGGTCCCGGAAATGCGCGACTGCTATACCGCGCTGGGGATCGTCCACACGCTGTGGCGGCACATTCCCAAGGAGTTCGACGACTACATCGCCAACCCCAAGGAAAACGGCTATCGCTCGCTGCACACGGCGGTGATCGGTCCCGAGGGCAAGGTGTTGGAAGTGCAGATCCGCACCCACGCCATGCACGAGGAAGCCGAGCTGGGCGTTTGCGCGCACTGGCGCTACAAGGGCACCGACGTCAAGTCCACCTCCAACCAGTACGAAGAAAAGATCTCCTGGTTGCGCCAGGTGTTGGAATGGCACGAGGAACTGGGCGATATCGGCGGCCTGGCCGACCAGTTGCGGGTCGACATCGAGCCTGACCGGGTCTACGTGTTCACCCCCGACGGCCACGCCATCGACCTGCCCAAGGGCGCGACCCCGCTGGACTTCGCCTACCGCGTGCACACCGAGATCGGCCACAACTGCCGTGGCGCCAAGATCAACGGCCGCATCGTCCCGCTCAACTACAGCCTGAACACCGGCGAGCAGGTCGAGATCATCACCAGCAAGCACGGCACGCCCAGCCGCGACTGGCTCAACTCCAACCTCGGCTACGTCACCACGTCCCGGGCGCGGGCCAAGATCGTCCACTGGTTCAAGCTGCAGGCACGCGACCAGAACGTCGCCGCCGGCAAGTCGCTGCTGGAGCGCGAACTCAGCCGCCTGGGCCTGCCTCAGGTCGACTTCGACCAGCTTGCCGAAAAAGCCAACCACAAAGGCGCCGAAGATATGTTCGCCGCCCTGGGTGCAGGCGATCTGCGCCTGGCCCATCTGGTCAATTCGGCGCAGCAACTGGTCGAGCCCGAGCGCGGCAACGAGCCGGTGGAACTGGTCACGCGCAAGGCCACCGGCTACAAGCCGGGCAAGCGCGGCGATATCCAGATCCAGGGCGTGGGCAACCTGATGACGCAGATGGCCGGCTGCTGCCAGCCGCTGCCCGGCGATGCCATCGTCGGCTACATCACTCAGGGGCGCGGTGTGAGCATCCACCGCCAGGATTGCGCCTCGGTGCTGCAGCTTGGCGGTCGTGAGCCGGAACGCATCATCCAGGTCAGCTGGGGGCCGGTGCCGGTGCTGACCTATCCGGTCGACATCATCATTCGCGCCTACGACCGCTCGGGCCTGCTGCGCGACGTCTCGCAGATCCTGCTCAACGAGCGGATCAACGTGCTGGCGGTCAACACCCGCTCGAACAAGGAAGACAACACCGCGCTGATGTCGCTGACCATCGAGATCCCCGGCCTGGACGCCCTCGGGCGCCTGCTCGGCAGGATCTCGCAGCTGCCGAACATCATCGAGACACGGCGTAACCGCACGCCGTGAATTCGCGGATCCCGACACCTCTGCAACGAGTCCGAGCATGTACACACTGCAAGACCTGCTCAACCTCATGGCCCGGCTGCGTGACCCGCAGCACGGTTGCCCGTGGGATGTGAAGCAAACCTACGCCAGCATTGTCCCGTTCACCCTGGAAGAAGCCTACGAGGTGGCCGATGCCATCGAGCGCGAAGACTTCGAGCACCTCAAGGGCGAGCTCGGCGATCTATTGTTCCAGGTGGTCTATTACAGCCAGCTGGCGCGCGAGGAGGGCCGCTTCGAATTCGACGGCGTGGTCGACGGTATCACCCGCAAGCTGATTCGACGCCACCCCCACGTGTTCCCCACCGGCGATCTGTACGCCGCGCTGGACACGCCGCGCCTGGACGAACACCAGATCAAGCAACGCTGGGAAGAGATCAAGGCCCAGGAACGCGCGGAAAAAGGCGGGGTCGGTGAGCAGTTGTCCCTGCTCGATGACGTACCTGCCGCGCTGCCCGCTCTTGCGCGCGCAGCCAAGTTGCAGAAGCGCGCGGCGATGGTCGGCTTCGACTGGCCAGGGCCGTTGCCGGTGCTGGACAAGGTCCGCGAAGAATTGGACGAAGTGCTTCAGGCCATGGCCGCAGACGATGCACCGGCAGTCGCCGAGGAAATCGGTGACCTGCTGTTCAGCGTGGTCAATCTGGCTCGCCACCTCAAGGTGGATCCGGAGAACGCCCTGCGCGGCGCCAACGTCAAGTTCGACCGGCGCTTCCGTTTCATCGAGCAGGCATTGCGCGACACCCACCGCACCATCGAAGATTGCACCCTGGAAGACATGGACGCCCTGTGGGGCGAGGCCAAACGTCAGGAACAGAATCTGCCCAGCTGTGGCTGAGCCGTTTTATAAGTGAGCAGAACACCATGAGCCTTTCCCTCCGCGACCAATTGTTGAAAGCTGGACTGGTCAACCAGAAGCAGGTCAAGCAAGTCAGCAAGGACAAGCAGAAACAGAAGCGCCTGGAGAACAAGGGCCAGGTCGAAATCGACGACACGCAGAAGCGCATCGCCCAGGAAGCCATGGCCGAGAAGGCGCGCCGCGATCAGGAGCTCAATCGCCAGCAGCAGGAGAAGGTCGAGGAGAAGGCACGCGCTGCCCAGGTCAAGCAATTGATCGAGGCGACCCGCCTGCCCAAGCTGACCACCGAGGATTACTACAACTTCGTCGACGACAAGAAGGTCAAGCGCCTGTCGGTCAACAACCTGATGCGCAGCAAGCTGAGCAACGGTTCGCTGGCCATCGTCCAGCACGGGGGTGGCTATGAGGTCATCCCGCGCGAGGCTGCGCTCAAGGTGCAGGAACGCGCGCCGCAGCGCATCGTCATGCTCAACGTGGCGACCGAAGAAGTCGACTCGGCGGAAGATCCTTACGCCGCCTACAAGATTCCGGACGACTTGATGTGGTAACCCACTGAAACGACAAACCCCGCCTGAGCGGGGTTTTTCTTGCGCGGCGAACAGTCAATTCGAAGCGCGTTGGCTTTCGAGTGTTTCCAGTTCGTTCTTGTAGCTCTGAGCGTCATTCTCGTTGTGGAACATCCCCACCAACAGGTCCTGTTGATAGACATCCCAGATCTGGATGCCTGCCGCCACGCCTTCGTGGGACATGTGGGCTTCGTCGCGTTCGGTCACTTTTACTGTCATGGGAAAGCTCCTGTCTCGAATAGCTGCCTCGAATATCTGCACGTGGCGTGTGCAGGTCTTTGTTATAGATTTGAGTAGCTTGCTAAGTAAACAGACGTTTTCTGCAACAGTTTTTTACCGAACTAGAGACAATCCGCAAACGCCCGCGCGACGGGGCCTGCGGCGGATTGTCGCAGGGAGTTCACGGCGGTGAAACAAATTTCATCCAATAAAAAACCCATCCGGAGATGGGTTTTTTCAGTTCGACAGCCGATCAGCGCAGGGTAGTGCCCTGAGTCGTGGTGTCCTGAACCGGATCGCGGCCTTCGGCCACGCCCAGATCATCTTCCGGACGACCGTCGACGATGCCACGGCCACCGGAAGCCAGTTCGGTCTGCAGGACTTTCTCGTCCAGCTCGCCTACCCACTTGGCAACCACCAGGGTGGCGACAGCGTTACCGACCAGGTTGGTCAGTGCACGTGCTTCGGACATGAAGCGGTCGATACCCAGGATCAGCGCCAGGCCAGCTACCGGCAGCTGGCCTACGGCCGACAGGGTGGCGGCCAGCACGATGAAGCCCGAACCGGTGACGCCAGCGGCGCCTTTGGAGGACAGCAGCAGTACCAGCAGTAGGGTGATCTGATGGGTGATGTCCATGGTGGTGTCGGTCGCCTGAGCGATGAACACGGCGGCCATGGTCAGGTAGATCGAGGTGCCGTCCAGGTTGAACGAGTAGCCGGTCGGAATGACCAGACCCACCACCGACTTCTGAGCGCCCAGGCGTTCCATCTTGATCAGCATGCGTGGCAGAGCCGATTCCGAGGAGGAAGTGCCCAGAACGATCATCAGCTCTTCACGGATGTAGCGGATCACCTTGATCACGCTGAAGCCGTGTGCGCGGCAGATGGCGCCCAGCACCAGCAGCACGAACAGTACGCAGGTGACGTAGAAGCAGATCATCAACTGGCCCAGCTGCACCAGCGAACCCACGCCGTAGGCACCGATGGTGAAGGCCATGGCACCGAACGCACCGAGCGGGGCCAGCTTCATGATCATGTTGATGATGTTGAACATGGCGTGCGCGAAGCGATCGATCAGGTCCAGCAGCGGCTTGCCGTAGGCACCCAGGCGATGCAGGGCGAAGCCGAAGATCACCGAGAACATCAGCACCTGAAGGATATCGCCGTTGGCGAAGGCGCCGACGATGGTGTTCGGGATCACGTTGAGGATGAAGCCGACGATGCTCTGGTCAGCGCCTGCCGAGACATAGCTGGCGATCTTGCTGGCGTCCAGGGTCGATACGTCGACGTGCATGCCGGCACCCGGCTTGACCACGTTGACCACGACCAGGCCGATGATCAGTGCCAGGGTCGAGACGATTTCGAAGTACAGAAGGGCGTAGCCACCGGTCTTGCCGACCGACTTCATGCTCTGCATACCGGCGATACCACTGACCACGGTGCAGAAGATGATAGGGGCGATGACCATCTTGATCAGCTTGATGAAGCCGTCGCCGAAAGGCTTGAGCTTGACCGCGAACTGAGGGTAGAAGTGGCCGATCAGGATACCGATGATGATCGCGACGATCACCTGGAAATACAGCGATTTGTACAGTGGCTGACGAGTCGTCATTTGCAAGTTCCTCAAGTGTATCGCCTGGCACCCGTTCCGGAGTGGTCGCGACACCTAAAGCACGAACCCTCCTGTCTGGAGGGATTTGTTGTGGGCGAGTTGCGCATTGGCAGGCCTCTGCCGACTGTATTGCAGGTGCCGTGCCATAGTTGCGTACTGATGGCCATAGCGCGAGTGGCTGCGGCCTAGGCAGGGGTATGGTTGTCGTCACATAGCTGTACAAGTGGCGGGAATCCGCCCCAGTCGCCCCTTAGGGGCCTGTGCATGGCGGATATCCGCCCACGAAAAAGGGCCCCGCAGGGCCCTTTCGGTTTCAGTACGGTGCAGCAGCTCAGCTGCCTTTCACCGATTTGCCGTCCACCGTGCCGTCCAGCAACATGATGTTGTATTCCTTGCCATCGGTTTCTACCTGTTGCAGGCGCACCAGCAGGTAGTCCCAGTCCTTGGCGAACCAGAGCACGGTGATGCGCTTGCTCTGCGTGGGGTCACGCACACGCTCGACCTTGATTGCGTCGACCTGACCAGCCTTGGTCTCGACCTTTTCAGTGCCCAGCACGCGGAAATCATAGGTGTCGATCTCGTCGCCATCGACCACCTGATAGCTCATGCTCTTCTTGCCGGCGGCCACGTCGTGTTGCAGGGCCAGCTGGTAAGTGGACTTGTCCAGCACGCCATTGTTGAGCGGCAGGTTGATCGGATCGCCACGGTCGGTACCGGTGACTTTCTTGGCTGCCCAGTCGAAGTCCAGGTCGACCTTGCGGGCCTTGCCCAGGCCGCCACGTTCGAAGGTGTAGGTTTCCGGCAGCATGGCCTCTTTGTCGACACGCAGGGTGCTGACTTCGGTCAGGCTGGCGATCATCATCGAGGCCTTGAAAGCCAGGGTCCAGTCGCCACTGGCGTTCTTGCTCAGGCTGCGCTCGGCAGTGCCGCTCATGGGCAACTGCTTCCAGTCGGCGGTGTAGCTGGCGGAAAAAGGCTTGAGCTCTGCGGCATGGACCGGAAGGGCCAGCAGGGCAGCGGCGAAGAGCAGGGCGCGACGCATATAAACTCCTAGGGTCGAATCAAATGGCCACAAGCCGGCAGGGGCTGGCCATCGAGCAATGCGCCGCGTCCGTCGAGGCGCACACGGCCTTCGGCGAACCAGCGCACTGCCAGCGGGTAGATCTGGTGTTCCTGGGCATGCACCCGGTGCGCCAGGGTCTCTGGCGTGTCGGTCGACTGTACCGGAATCACTGCCTGTACGACCAGTGGTCCGCCATCGAGTTCCTCGGTGACGAAGTGCACGCTGCAGCCGTGCTCGGCATCACCTGCCTCAAGGGCGCGACGGTGGGTATGCAGGCCTTTGTAGCGCGGTAGCAGGGAGGGATGGATGTTGAGCAGGCGGCCGTGATAGTGGCGCACGAAGGACGGGCTGAGAATGCGCATGAAGCCGGCCAGCACCACCAGGTGCGGCTGGTACTGATCGATGAGATCGATCAGGGCCGCATCGAAGGCTTCGCGGTCGGCGAAACCCTGATGCTCCAGCACCCGTGCCTGGATGCCTGCATCGCGGGCGCGCTGCAGGCCGAGCGCATCGGCGCGATTGGAAATCACCGCGGCGATGCGAGCGGGGTGGCCCGCCTGCATGCTGTCCAGCAACGCCTGCAGATTACTGCCGGTGCCCGACAGCAGCACCACTACGTTACAGGTCGAAGGCATCAGTGAGCCTTGAGGTTCTTCAGTTCGACCTGAGCGGCGCCTTCGGCGGCCTGGGCGATTTCACCGATGACCCACGGCTGCTCGCCGGCACTGCGCAGGGAGGCCAGGGTCTTCTCGACGTCGGCCTGAGCCACGCAGATGACCATGCCGACACCGCAGTTCAGCACGCGATGCATTTCGTGCTCATCGACATTGCCCTGCTGCTGCAGCCAGTCGAACACGGCAGGACGCTGCCAGCTGGCGACGTCGACCACGGCCTGGGCACCTTTTGGCAGAACGCGCGGGATGTTGTCGAGCAGGCCGCCACCGGTGATGTGGGCCATGGCCTTGACGGCGCCGGTGTCCTTGATCAGTTGCAGCAGCGGCTTGACGTAGATGCGGGTGGGGGCCATCAGCAGGTCGGTCAGCGGCTTGCCGTCGAGCTGGACGTTCTCGATGTCGGCACCGGCGACTTCGATGATCTTGCGGATCAGCGAATAGCCATTGGAGTGCGGGCCCGAGGAGGGCAGGGCGATCAGCGCGTCGCCGTTGGCGACCTTGCTGCCGTCGATGATCTCGGCTTTCTCGACCACGCCTACGCAGAAGCCGGCCAGATCGTAGTCTTCGCCTTCGTACATGCCCGGCATTTCGGCCGTCTCGCCGCCCACCAGGGAGCAGCCGGCCAGTTCGCAACCGGCGCCGATACCGGTGACCACGGTGGCAGCGGTGTCGACGTTGAGCTTGCCGGTGGCGTAGTAGTCGAGGAAGAACAACGGCTCGGCGCCGCACACCACCAGGTCGTTGACGCACATGGCGACCAGGTCGATGCCGATGCTTTCATGGCGGTCGAGGTTCAGCGCCAGACGCAGCTTGGTGCCCACACCGTCGGTGCCCGACACCAGTACGGGCTGCTTGTAGCCGGCCGGGATTTCGCACAAGGCACCAAAACCGCCCAGGCCGCCCATGACCTCCGGGCGCGCGGTGCGCTTGGCGACGCCTTTGATGCGTTCGACCAATGCTTCACCGGCGTCGATGTCTACACCGGCGTCCTTGTAGCTCACGGAGGGTTTATTGCTCATGATCCAGGCCTTTAAAGGAGGGAGTCGGGGGAGTCGACCGTCGTCGATCCACGAAGGCGCGCGATTTTATCAGGCTTGCCCGAACGTCACCAGCGCGGTTCGCCGGTTGTGCCCTTGCCGGCCCCGGGTCGGCCGCAGCCAAGGGGCGCGCGGGCATGCTACATTGTGTTCCCAGATATTGTGTGCCGAGATATTGTGCGTCGAGATCGACCACTGAGCTTTTTGCCGATTGCACGGTCACAGCCACAATCCGCTATTACCGTCGGGAAACGTCCATGCGTCTGCGCCACTGCCTGCTAGCCACCTGCTTCACCCTGTCGAGCGTTCAGCTTCACGCCGAAACCATCAGCAACCTGTATCAGGTGCGCGAGCCCGTGGCCAGCCAGACGCCCGAGGAGCGTACCCAGGCCACCCAGCGGGCGCTGGAGACCCTGGTGCTGCGCCTGACCGGTGATGCCAAGGCGATTGCCAACCCCGGCCTGGCCAGCGTGCGCCAGGATCCGCAGCAGATCATCAGCCAGTATGGCTACGACGCCGGCCCGCCTGAGTCGCTGCAGGTCGATTTCGACATTGCCAGTACCGATAATGCCTTGCGCTCGGCCGGCCTGCCGACATGGGGCAGCAACCGCCCTTCGATCCTGGGCTGGTGGTTGAGCGACAGCGTCGAGGGCAGCAGCCTGGTTGGCGACGGGCAATCGGCCGCCGAGCCGCTGCGCCGTGCGGCTCAGCACCGCGGCCTGCCGTTGCGCCTGCCCCTGGCCGATCTCGGCGAGCAGGGCGTCGGCACCGCACAGAACATCGAGGCCAGCGATCCGGCCGCATTGCGCAGCGCTTCCGAGCGCTACGGCGCCGATGCTCTGCTCGCCGTACATGCCCGTGAAGAAGAGGGCAAATGGTCGGGCACCTGGCGCCTGTGGCTGGGCAACCAGCGTGAGCAGGGCAAGGCCGAGGGCGCGGATCAGGCGGCCCTTGCCGATGCCGTGCTCCTGGCCGTCAGCCAGCGGTTGGCCACGCGCTTCGTCGCCAAACCCGGCGCCAGCACCGAAATGACCCTGGCGGTGGAAGGCATGAACCTGGAGCGTTACGCGCAGATGGGCCGCCTGCTTGAATCCTACGGTGCGCGAGTGCGTACCGTGGACGGCGACAAGGTGGTCTATCGCGTGACCGGCAGCGCCGAACAACTGCGCGCCCAGCTGGGTCTGGCCAAACTGCAGGAAGTGCCGTACCAGGCGCCGGTCGTACCGGTCGATGCCCAGGCCGCCCCCGGCGCACCGGCACCGGCGGCGCAACCCGCACCGGACCTGAACTTCCGCTGGTAAGTGGTCGAGAAAATGCGCCGCCGCTCGTGTGGCGCATTCGTTTCTCGCTGACTGAATCCGCTTTCCATCTCTTCTATATATAGCTGAGCTGCCTGATGACTGATATGCGCCGTTGGTTCTGGCTGGGGGCAGTGTTGCTGCTCTGCGTCTTCCTCTATGTACTGCACCCGATTCTCTCGCCATTCCTGGTAGGTATCCTGCTGGCCTATCTGGCCGATCCATTGGTCGACAAGCTGGAGAAATGGAAGCTGTCGCGGACCTGGGGTGTGGTGGTGGTGTTCGCTCTGTTCACGCTGCTGTTGGTGCTGGCGCTGCTGGTGGTGATCCCCATGCTCGCCAAGCAGCTCGTCAGCTTGTACCAGATGGCTCCGCAGATGCTCGACTGGCTGCAGCACACGGCCCTGCCGTGGGTACAAACCCGATTGGGTCTGGCCGAAGGCTTCTGGAAATTCGACCAGATCAAGGCTGCCATCAGCAGCCACATGGGGCAGACCACCGACGTGGTCGGGGTGATCCTGTCACAGGCCACTGCCTCGGGGCTGGCGCTGATGGCCTGGCTGGCCAACTTCGTGCTGATCCCGGTGGTGGCGTTCTACCTGCTGCGCGACTGGGACCTGATGATGGCGAAGATCCGCAGCCTGCTCCCGCGCCAGCGCGAAGGGCAGATCGTACGCTTGGCTGGCGAGTGTCACGAGGTGCTCGGCGCGTTCGTGCGCGGGCAGTTGCTGGTGATGTTGGCTCTGGGCGTGATCTATGCCACCGGGTTGATGCTGGTAGGCCTGCAACTGGGCCTGTTGATCGGCGTCGTGGCGGGGCTCGCGGCCATCGTGCCGTACATGGGCTTCGTCATCGGCATCGGTTCGGCGATCATCGCCGGTCTGTTCCAGTTCGGTCTGGATCCTTTCCACCTGATTGCCATCGTCGCCGTGTTCATGATCGGCCAGGCGCTCGAAGGCATGGTGCTGACGCCCCTGCTGGTGGGCGATCGCATCGGCCTGCATCCGGTGGCGGTGATCTTCGCCATCCTGGCCGGCGGCGAGCTGTTCGGTTTCACCGGTGTGCTGCTGGCCTTGCCGGTGGCGGCGGTGATCATGGTGTTGGTACGGCACATGCACGACCTGTACAAGGAATCGGACATCTATGCCGGGTCCGAGGATCCAGACCTCTGAACCCGACCGGCCGCCTGGGCCTTCGCAGGCCCAGGTAAACCGTTGATTTATCAAGCAGTGTTGCGCATTGTGCGGCTGCTCGGGCAGGTATAGACTTTGCACACTTCACATTGAGGCCCGTTGCAGCTCGATCCCAGGGCTGTTCAGCCAGCATGAAACCGATTCAGCTGCCCCTAGGTGTGCGTCTGCGGGATGACGCGACCTTCATCAATTACTATCCAGGCGCCAATGCTGCGGCACTCGGCTACGTCGAGCGCCTGTGCGAAGCCGAGGCCGGCTGGACCGAAAGCCTGATCTACCTGTGGGGCAAGCATGGGGTAGGGCGCACCCATTTGTTGCACGCTGCCTGCCTGCGCTTCGAGCAGCTGGGCGAACCGGCGGTCTACCTGCCCCTGGCCGAGTTGCTCGATCGCGGCGTGGGCATTCTCGATGACCTGGCCCAGTACGAGCTGGTCTGCCTGGATGACCTGCAAGTGGTGGCCGGCAAGCCGGAATGGGAAGAGGCCCTGTTCCACCTGTTCAACCGCCTGCGCGACAGCGGCCGCCGTTTGCTGATCGCCGCCTCTCACTCGCCTCGCGAACTGCCGGTGAAGCTCGCCGACCTCAAGTCCCGCCTGACCCTGGCTTTGATCTTCCAGATGCGTCCGCTGTCCGACGAGGACAAACTGCGCGCCCTGCAATTGCGTGCGTCGCGTCGCGGTCTGCACCTGACCGACGAGGTCGGGCATTTCATTCTCACCCGTGGCACGCGCAGCATGAGCGCGCTGTTCGACCTCTTGGAGCGTCTCGACCAGGCCTCGCTGCAGGCGCAGCGCAAGCTGACCATCCCCTTCCTCAAGGAAACGCTGGGCTGGTAGTTGGGCGACTCGATTCAACCGCTCTATGACCTGTTTCATGGATGTTCCATTCGGTTCTAACGGAACTTGCGCACCCGGTTTATCTGTATACCTGTCCAGTTCCAGTGATGGCTATGTGCGACCATTTATCGCCCAATGAATCCGGGGATTTTGGGCCATTACCGTGCAAACGCCTATCCGCCGGGCTGCAAAACGGGGCGTTAGATGTCAGCATAATTCTCCGGAGTCACATTTCGTTCGATTGAATTTGCAAATAATCGCCAGACGGGTATAGTCGCCACTTCTCAACTATTTCTTGTCACGGTCGTGCCCATGCTCAATCGCTTAGCACCCCTCGTGCCCATCGCACTGTTGACCCTTCTGGTCGGTTGCGCGGCGCAAGCCCCGGTCTCCCAGCAGCAGGTCCTGGACCCGGTCACCGCCGTCCAGCCGCATCAATCCCCCTCGAAGGCCTCGCTGGTTTTCGAAGACGAAATCGCCACCGAAGACGAACTGGCCCAGTTCGACGGCAGCAAGGCCTACAGCCTGCCGATCCTGGCCGACAGCATTCTGGAACGTGGCAAGTCCCTGATCGGCACCCGCTACCGTTTCGGTGGCACCGACAAGGCGTCGGGTTTCGATTGCAGCGGTTTCATCGGTTATCTGTTTCGCGAAGAGGCGGGCATGAACCTGCCGCGTTCGACTCGCGAAATGATCAACGTCAAGGCGCCTCTGGTCGCACGCAACAAGCTAAAGCCAGGTGATCTGCTGTTCTTCAGCACCAATGGCCGCGGTCGTGTCAGCCATGCCGGTATCTACTTGGGCGATGACCAGTTCATTCACTCCAGCAGCCGCCGCAGCGGTGGTGTACGAGTCGACAGCCTGGGCGACAGCTACTGGAGCAAGACCTTCATCGAGGCCAAGCGGGCCTTGGCCATGGCGCCTGCCACGATGATCTCCAGCAAATAACAGACGCAGCGCAACAAAGCGGCGGTGAGGTGAAAACCTCAGCGCCGTTTGTGTTTTCGGGTAATGAATCTAGTCTATTACGGCAGTTGGCTCAGGATGGTTCGGTACATGTCTACCCAGGCACGCGTTTTCGCTTCAATCGCAATGGCCGCCATCCTCGCTGGGTGCGCCAGCGCGCCTCCGGCCAAAGTGGTGAGGCCCAAGGTCATCAATCCGATCGTCAAGAACCCGAACAACGACATGGTCGGCGCTGCCGACGACGTGCTGTTTCGGGCATTGGGATTGGTAGGTACACCGTACCGCTGGGGGGGTAATACACCCGACTCGGGCTTCGACTGCAGCGGCCTGATCAGCTTCGTCTACCGCGACGCCGCCGGTATCGCTTTGCCGCGCTCGACTCGGGAAATGATCGTCATGCGCTCCCCCGATGTCGACCAGTCCCACCTGCAGTCCGGTGACCTGGTGTTTTTCGCCACCAGCGGCGGCTCGCAGGTCAGCCACGCGGGGATCTATGTGGGTGAGGGACGCTTCGTGCACGCACCGTCGAGTGGCGGTACGGTCAAGCTCGATTACCTGAACAAGCCCTATTGGCAGAAAGCCTACCTCAACGCCAAGCGGGTGCTGCAACCCGGCCAGTTGGCCCGCAACCCGTGACGGCAACAGGGCGAGTTTCCTCGCCCTGTTCAAGCCATATCACTTGGCGGCAGTGACTCGCCAGATCTTGTTGCCCACATCGTCTGCAACCAGCACTCCACCCTTGTGATCGGGCAATACCGCGACCGGGCGACCCATGGCCTTCTCGTCTGAATTGAGAAAGCCGCTCAGCAGATCGATCGGCTGGCCGCTCGGCTTGCCGTCCATGAACGGTACGAACACCACCTTGTAACCACTGTGCGGCTTGCGGTTCCAGGAACCATGCTGGCCGATCAGGGCGCCGGTGGTGAAAGGTGCGGGCAAGCCACTGCCGTCGGCGAAACTCAGGCCCAGCGAAGCGGTGTGCGGGCCGACTGCGTAATCGGGAGCAATGGCCTTGGCCACCAGCTCAGGATTCTGCGGCTCGACACGCACGTCTACGTGCTGACCGTAGTAACTGTAGGGCCAGCCATAGAAACCACCGTCCTTGACCGAAGTGATGTAGTCGGGCACCAGGTCGCTGCCGATTTCGTCACGTTCGTTCACGGCTGTCCACAGCTTGCCGGTCTTCGGTTCCCAGGCCATGCCGTTGGGGTTGCGCAAACCCGAGGCGAAGATGCGGTGCTGGCCGGTGGCAGCGTCCACTTCCCAGATCGCTGCACGGCCTTGTTCCTGGTCCATACCGTTTTCGCCGACGTTGCTGTTCGAGCCAACGGTGACATACAGCTTCTTGCCGTCGGGGCTGGCAATGACATTCTTGGTCCAATGGTGGTTGAGCGTGCCGCCCGGCAGGTCGACGACTTTCTCGCCCGCGCCGCTGATCGAGGTGGCGCCGTCGGTGTACTTGAAGCGCAGCAGCTTGTCGGTGTCCGCCACATAGAAGTCGTTGCCGACCAGGGTCATGCCGAAGGGCGAGTTGAGGTTGGCGATGAAGACCGTGCGGGTCTCGGCCACACCGTCACCGTCCTTGTCGCGCAACAGAGAAATCCGGTTGGCGCTGGGCACGCCCGCGCCGGCGCGGCTCATCACCTTCTCCATGACGAAGCCACGTATGCCTTTGCTGTCGTCTGGCTTGGCCGGGGAGTTGGTTTCAGCCACCAGCACGTCCCCGTTGGGCAGCACGTACAGCCAGCGTGGGTGGTCCAGGTCCGCGGCGAAGGCGGCCACTTGAGTGCCGGGCGCCGCCGTGGGCTTGCCCCCTTCGGCCCAGCCTACGGCCGGTGCGATATTGACGGTGGGGATCAGGGTCTTGTTGGGTTCGGGCAGTTTGGGCGAGGGCCCGGTCCCGTCGCTGACCTGCAACGATGATGTTTCACCACAGGCGGCGAGGCCGGCTGCCAGCAGGATCAATGTAGCGAGGCGGGTCTTGTGCATGGTCGGGCTCTCTGAGGTTTTGTTCACACAGGGTAGAGGCGTCGGGTCTGGGCAAGGTTCAACCGCGTTGTCCGTCAGCACCGGTGGTGGATCAATTGACGCTCCGGGCGCAACCCTCTAACCTGCGCGGCTGTTCCAGGTGCTCGGCGATCAGGCGATCGACCCGAGTGAAACAGGGAAGCCGGTGCGCAGCGTTTACGCGCCATGCCGGCGCTGCCCCCGCAACGGTAGACGAGTCAAGGCTGCACACGATGCCACTGAAGCGATTCGGGAAGGCGTGTCGCCTGGGTGTACAGACCCCGCTCGTGAGCCCGGAGACCGGCCTGGTGCACTTTTTACGGCTCGTTGCAGAACCTGCGCTCATCCCACGGTGGCGTGGGCCTGGGGCGTGCCCTGATTCATCTTCTGTCGCGCGGGGAGAGCGGCATTGACGTTCACTGTCCGGCCAGTTGGCCACGGTGTCGCGTCGATGCCGCATGCGCGCAGGTGTAGCGGAGAGCCACCATGAACGAAACAGCCGAGCGCGACGCCCGTCACCTGGCGCGCATGCTGCGCAAGAAAGCCGTGATCGACGAACGCATCGCCAACTCCCCCAACCAATGTGGCTTGCTGCTGGTGCTCAGCGGCAACGGCAAGGGCAAGAGCAGCTCGGCTTTCGGCATGCTCGCGCGGGCCATGGGCCACGACCTGCAGTGCGGCGTGGTGCAATTCATCAAGGGGCGCAACAGCACCGGCGAGGAGCTGTTCTTCCGGCGCTTTCCCGAACAGGTGCGCTACCACGTGATGGGCGAAGGCTTCACCTGGGAAACCCAGGACCGCCAGCGTGACATCGCGGCGGCCGAAGCGGCCTGGGAAGTCTCCAGGCAACTGCTGCGCGATCCAGCCATTGGCCTGGTGGTACTCGACGAACTCAATATCGCGCTCAAGCACGGGTATCTCGACCTGGACACCGTGCTGAGCGATCTGCAGGCGCGTCCACCCATGCAGCATGTGATCGTCACCGGCCGTGGCGCCAAGCCCGAGCTGATCGAGCTGGCCGACACGGTGACCGAAATGGGCATGATCAAGCATGCTTTCCAGGCTGGCATCCGTGCCCAGAAGGGCATCGAGCTATGACCGAACCGCGCCAGTGCCCGGCGGTGCTGATCGCCGCGCCGGCCTCCGGGCAGGGCAAGACCACCGTCACCGCCGCTCTGGCGCGCCTGCATCGCAATCAGGGCCGCCGCGTGCGGGTGTTCAAGTGTGGCCCGGATTTTCTCGATCCGATGATCCTGGCCAGGGCCAGCGGTGCTCCGGTCTATCAATTGGACATGTGGATGGTCGGCGAGCAGGACAGCCGGCGGTTGCTATGGGAAGCGGCCGAGGAAGCCGACATCATCCTCATCGAGGGGGTCATGGGGCTGTTCGACGGTACGCCCTCGAGCGCTGACCTGGCGCGCCATTTCGGTGTTCCCGTGCTGGTGGTGATCGACGGTACGGCCATGGCGCAGACTTTCGGCGCCCTGGCGCTGGGCCTGGCCTGTTACCAGCCTGACCTGCCGTTTGCCGGGGTCCTGGCCAACCGTGTCGGCACCGTGCGCCATGCGCAGTTGCTCGAAGGCAGCCTGACCCAGGGGCTGCGCTGGTACGGCGCCTTGTCCCGGGAAACCGGGATCGAATTGCCCAGCCGCCATCTGGGGTTGGTGCAGGCCAGCGAGCTCAACGATCTGGACACCCGTCTGGATGCCGCGGCCGCAGCCCTTTCGCAGACGTGCCAGGTGGCCTTGCCGCCCGCGGTCACGTTCGCCGTCCCGGTCGAACACCAGGTCGCGCGCCTGCTCGACGGCGTGCGCATCGCCGTGGCCCGCGATGCGGCTTTCGCCTTCGTCTATGACGCCAGCCTCGATGTACTACGCGACATGGGCGCCGAGCTGGTGTTCTTCTCGCCGCTGCACGATGCACAGCTGCCGGCGTGCGACAGCCTTTACCTGCCCGGTGGCTATCCGGAGCTGCATCACCTGGCGCTCGCCGCGAATACTTCGATGCTGGCCGACATTCGTGCCCACCACGCAGCGGACAAACCGCTGTTGGCCGAATGCGGCGGCATGCTTTACCTGCTCGACGCACTGACCGATGTCGACGGCGCCCGCGCCGAGCTGCTGGGGTTGCTGCCGGGCGAGGCGGTCATGCAGAAACGCCTGGCCGCCCTCGCGTTGCAGGCGGTCGAGCTGCCTGAGGGCGTCCTGCGCGGGCACACCTACCACCATTCGCTGACCAGTACCGAACTGCAGCCGATCGCGCGTGGCGTGAGCCCCAATGGCGGGCGTGGCGCCGAGGCGGTTTACCGCCAGGGGCGGATGACGGCCTCCTACGTGCATTTCTATTTCCCGTCCAATCCGGCGGCGGTGGCCGGGCTGTTCGCCCCCGCTGATTGCGCGCGTGCAACCGAGCATCGGGACGCGTCATGAACCAGCCCTACAGCGACAGCGAGCGCGCCGCCATCTACCGCGTCATCGCCGAACGCCGCGACATGCGCCACTTCATCGGCGGCAGCGTGCCTCCCGCGCTGCTCGCCCGGTTGCTGGCGGCTGCCCATCAAGGGCCCAGTGTCGGCCTGATGCAGCCGTGGCGCTTCGTCCGCATCAGCGACCGGGCCCTGCGTGGGCGCATCCAGGCCCTGGTCGAGGAGGAGCGGCTGCGCACCGCTCAGGCCATGGGCGAGCGCTCCGACCAGTTCATGCAGCTCAAGGTCGAGGGCATCAATGACTGCGCCGAGGTGCTGGTGGCCGCGCTGATGGACGATCGCGAGCGCCATGTGTTCGGCCGCCGGACCTTGCCGGAAATGGACCTGGCCTCGGTCTCCTGCGCCATCCAGAACCTGTGGCTGGCCGCACGCGCCGAAGGCCTGGGCATGGGCTGGGTATCGCTGTTCGATCCCCAGGCCCTGGCCGAGGTGCTGGGCATGCCTGCCGGGGCCAAGCCGGTGGCGGTGCTGTGCCTGGGGCCGGTCGAGCAATTCTACGAAGCGCCCATGCTGGAACTGCAGGGCTGGGCGGCAGGCCAGCCACTCGAACAGATGCTGTATGAAAACCAGTGGGGAACATCGTTGTGAGTATCGCGTTGATGACGGTCGCCGGGGTGGCGCTCGATGCCCTCTTGGGCGAGCCGCGCAAGCACCATCCGCTGGTGGCTTTCGGCCGTCTGGCCAATCGCATCGAAACACGCTTCAACCGCGCCGGGCGTGGCTGGCGCAGCCACGGCGTCACCGCCTGGTTCCTGGCCGTGGTGCCCTTGACCCTGCTGGCCACGGTGCTGTCCTGGCTGCCGCTGGTGGGCTGGCTGGTCGAGATTTTCGCGCTGTACCTTGCGCTGGGCATGCGCAGCCTGGGTGAGCACGTGATGCCCGTGGCCCAGGCGCTGCGCAGCGACGACCTGGACGCTGCGCGTCAGCGGGTCGGCTACCTGGTCAGCCGCCAGACCGAAGCGCTCGACGCCGAAGCGGTGGCCCGCGCCGGTACCGAATCGGTGCTGGAAAACGGCAGTGACGCCGTGTTCGCGGCCATCTTCTGGTTCGTCGTGGCCGGCGCCCCTGGCGTCGTTCTCTACCGGCTGAGCAATACGCTGGACGCCATGTGGGGCTATCGTAACGAGCGTTTCGAGCGCTTTGGCTGGGCCGCGGCGCGGATCGACGACGTACTCAACTACATTCCGGCGCGCCTGGTCGCGCTCACCTACGCAGTCCTGGGCAAGACCCGCCTGGCCCTGCGTTGCTGGCGGCACCAGGCGCCGCAATGGGACAGCCCCAATGCCGGCCCGGTGATGGCGGCAGGCGCCGGCGCGCTCGGTGTGCAACTCGGTGGCCCGGCGATCTACCACGGCGAACTGCATGAGCGTGCCGTGCTGGGCGAGGGCGTGCCGGCCGATGCCGACGCCATCGAGCGCGGTTGGGCTCTGGTTCGGCACGGCGTCTGGTTATGGCTGCTGGTACTGTGCCTGGGAGGCTTGATCGATGCTTGAACACGGAGGGCGCTTGCGCCAGGCAGTGCTCGATTACGGCATTGCCGAAGCGGACTGGGTCGACCTGTCCACCGGTATCGCCCCCTGGGCGTTCCCCATTCCCGAGATCGCGCCCCGCGCCTGGGCCCGGCTGCCTGAAAACGACGACGGCCTGGAAGACGCCGCACGCGGCTATTACGGTTTCCTGCACGTGCTGCCGGTGCCGGGTTCGCAGGCGGCGATCCAGACACTGCCACGCCTGCGTCGCAGCGGTCGGGTAGGGGTGCTGTCGCCGTGTTACGCCGAACACGCCGAAGGCTGGCGCCAGGCTGGGCATGTGGTGCGGGAAATCAACGAGGAGGAAGTCGAGCACTTCATCGACAGCCTCGACGTGCTGGTCGTGGTCAATCCGAACAACCCGACCGGGCGGGTGCTGTCCACCGAGCGGCTGCTGGCCTGGAACGCCCGGTTGAACTGTCGCGGCGGCTGGCTGGTGGTCGACGAGGCCTTCATGGACAACACGCCGCAGGGCAGTCTGGCCCGGCACGGTGTGCAGCCCGGACTGATCGTGCTGCGCTCGTTCGGCAAGTTCTTCGGCCTGGCAGGCGTGCGCCTGGGCTTCGTCCTGGGCGAGCCGCGCCTGCTGCGGTCGCTGGCCGACCTGATCGGGCCCTGGGCCGTCAGCGGTCCGACACGACGATTGGGCCAGGCGTGCCTGCTCGACGAGGCGGCACAGCGTGCCCAGATTGCCCGCTGCGCGCAGGTCAGTGAGCGCCTCGCGCGGTGCCTGCAACATCACGGCCTGGCGCCTCAGGGCGGCTGCGCGCTGTTCCAGTCGGTATCGTGCGCGCAGGCCGAGCACCTGCAGGGGTTTCTGGCCCAGCGTGGCATTCTGGTGCGGCTGTTCAAACAGGACAGCCGCCTGCGCTTCGGCCTGCCCGCCGACGAGGGTGACTGGGCGCGACTCGAAGCTGCCCTGAGCGACTATCAGGAGCACCTGGCATGAGCACATTGATGGTCCAGGGCACGACGTCCGATGCCGGCAAAAGCACCCTGGTCACCGCGCTGTGCCGCTGGCTGACCCGCCAGGGTGTCGCCGTGGTGCCGTTCAAGCCGCAGAACATGGCCCTCAACAGCGCGGTGACCGCCGACGGCGGCGAGATCGGTCGCGCCCAGGCCGTGCAGGCCCAGGCCGCGTACCTTGAGCCGCACACCGACATGAACCCGGTGTTGCTCAAGCCCAACAGCGACACCGGTGCCCAGGTGATCATTCACGGCCGTGCCGTGACCACCATGAACGCGGTCGCCTATCACGACTACAAGGCTATCGCAATGCAGGCGGTACTGGCGTCGCACCAGCGTTTGAACGACACGTACGATGTGGTGATGGTCGAAGGCGCCGGGTCGCCGGCCGAGATCAACCTGCGCGCCGGCGACATCGCCAACATGGGCTTTGCCGAAGCGGTCGACTGCCCGGTGCTGCTGATCGCCGACATCAACCGTGGCGGCGTCTTCGCCCATCTGGTCGGCACCCTGGAATTGCTGTCGCCCAGTGAGCAGGCACGAGTGCAGGGCTTCATCATCAATCGCTTTCGCGGCGACATCGCCTTGCTCCAACCTGGCCTGGATTGGCTGGAGGCCCGCACCGGCAAGCCGGTGATCGGTGTGCTGCCCTACGTCATGGACCTGCACCTGGAAGCCGAAGACGGCCTGGATCGGCGTCAGTCGGGCAAGGCCGACACCGTGCTCAAGGTGATCGTGCCGGAGCTGCCACGCATCAGCAACCACACCGATTTCGATCCGCTGCGCCTGCATCCGCAGGTCGACCTGCAGTTCATCGGGGCAGGTGACGATATCCCCCCGGCTGACCTGATCATCCTGCCCGGCTCCAAGAGCGTGCGCGCCGATCTGGCCCACCTCAGGGCCCAGGGCTGGGAAGAAGCGATCATCCGCCACCTGCGTTATGGCGGCAAGGTGCTGGGGATCTGCGGCGGACTGCAGATGCTCGGCACGCGCATCGATGACCCCTTGGGGCTCGAAGGCGCCGCCGGTTCCAGTGCAGGCCTGGGCCTGCTGGAGTTCACCACCCAATTGCATGCGGAAAAACAGTTGCGCAACGTCACTGGCCAACTGAGCCTCGAACAGGCCGCCGTCAGCGGCTACGAGATTCACGCCGGCGTCACCGTCGGCGCGGCACTTGAGCGTCCGGCCGTGCAGCTCAGTGATGGTCGGTGCGACGGCGCGATCAGCGCGGACGGGCAGATCCTGGGTACGTACCTGCATGGACTGTTCGAAGCGCCGCAGTCGTCCGTGGCACTGCTGCGCTGGGCGGGGCTCGCCGACGTGCAATCGGTGGACTACCACGCGCTGCGCGAAGCGGACATCGAACGCCTGGCCGATCTGGTCGAGCGGCATCTGGACACCGCTCGCCTGCGTGAACTGTGTAGCCTGCCCGGCGGGAGTGACTGACATGCTGCAACTGATTCTGGGTGGCGCCCGCTCGGGCAAGAGCCGCCTGGCCGAACGCCTGGCCGCCGACAGCCAGCTCGAGGTGATCTACATCGCGACCAGCCAACCGCTGGACGGCGAGCTCGACCAACGTGTGGCTTTGCACCGTGCACGTCGTCCCGATCACTGGGGGCTGGTGGAAGAGCCCTTGGCCCTGGCGCAGGTGCTGCGCACCCAGGCGCGGGCGGATCGCTGTCTGCTGGTCGATTGCCTGACCCTGTGGTTGACCAACCTGCTCATGCTCGACGATGCACAGCGTCTGAACGCAGAGCGCGAGGCGCTGCTTGACACCTTATCCAGCCTGCCGGGTGAGATCCTCTTCGTGAGCAACGAAACCGGCCTGGGCGTGGTGCCCTTGGGCGAGCTGACCCGGCGCTTCGTCGACGAGGCCGGCCTGCTGCACCAGGCGCTGGCCGAACGTTGCGAGCGAGTGGTGTTCACGGTGGCCGGCCTCCCCATGATACTGAAAGGACCTGCGTTATGAACTCAGCCTGGTGGCTGCAAACTGCCCGTGCACCCGATGCGAACGTTCATCGCCAAGCGCTGGAGCGTCAGCAGCAGTTGACCAAGCCAGCCGGCTCGCTGGGCGCGCTCGAGCAGGCCGCCGTGCAACTGGCGGCGCTGCAAGGTCGACTCAAACCTTCGGTCGAACAGGTCTGGATCACGGTGTTCGCTGCCGATCACGGCATCGTCGCTGAGGGCGTCTCACCCTATCCGCAGGAAGTCACCGCGCAGATGGTGCACAACTTCGTCAATGGTGGGGCGGCCATCAGCGTATTGGCCCGTCGCCTGGCGGCGCGCCTGGAAGTCGTGGACTTGGGGACAGCCACGCCACTCAACGATCTGCCCGGCGTGCAGCATGTGCGCATTGCCGCCGGTACGCGCAATTTCATCAAGGCTCCAGCGATGAGCTTCGATGAAGGCCTGCAGGCACTGCAGGCCGGTCGCGACAGCGTGTTGCGGGCCAAGGCCGGCGGCAGCGAACTGTTCATCGGCGGTGAAATGGGCATCGGCAACACGACGTCCGCCACCGCCCTGGCCTGTGCGTCCCTGGCGTGCGCGGTGGCCGACCTGGCAGGGCCGGGCACGGGCCTGGACGCTGCCGGTGTGGCGCACAAGGTGCAGGTCATCGAGCGGGCCTTGCAGGTTCACGCCGACCTGCCCGACGAGCCCCTGCAACGCTTGTTCTGCTTCGGCGGCTTCGAAGTCGCCGCGCTGGTCGGCGCCTACCTGGCCTGTGCTCAGGAGGGCATTGCGGTCCTGGTCGACGGCTTCATCTGCAGCGTCGCTGCGCTGGTGGCGGTGCAGTTGAATCCGTCCATTCGGCCTTGGCTGCTGTTCGCGCACAACGGCGCCGAACCGGGTCATCGTCATGTGCTCGCGGCGCTCGACGGGCAACCGTTGTTGCAGCTTGGCTTGCGTCTGGGCGAGGGCAGCGGTGCGGCACTGGCGGTGCCGCTGTTGCGCCTGGCGTGCGACCTGCACGGGCAGATGGCGACCTTCGCCGAAGCGGCCGTAGCGGACCGTCCGGCATGACCCTGCACCTGGACCTGCTGCGCCATGGCGAAACCGAGATCGGCGGCTTTCGCGGCAGCCTTGACGATGCCCTGACCGAACGCGGCTGGGCGCAGTTGCATGCGGCAGTCGCCGAGCGCTCTGGCTGGGACCGGATCGTCAGCTCGCCGCTGCAGCGCTGTGCACGCTTTGCCCAGGTGTTGGCCGAGCAGCGCGGGCTGCCGCTGAGCGTCGACGCCGGTTTGCAAGAGCTGCACTTCGGGGCCTGGGAAGGGCTGAGCGCCGCGCAGTTGATGCAGACCGATGAGGCCGGCCTGGGCCTGTTCTGGAACGATCCCTATGGGTTCACGCCGCCCGACGGCGAGCCCATGCTGGATTTCTCCGCGCGCATCCATGCCGCGTTGAGCAGGCTGCACCTGCAGTATCCGGGCGAGCGGTTGCTGCTGGTGGTGCACGGTGGGGTCATGCGCCTGCTGCTGGCCGAAGCGCGCGGCCTGCCACGTGAACAGCTGCTCCAGGTCGAGGTCGGCCACGGTGCCTTGTTCAGCGTGACGATGGCGGCCGACGGCCGCTTGAGCGAGCGGTCCTGAGCATGCTGCCCTTCTGGATCGCCCTGCAGTTTCTCAGCAGTCTGCCAGTGCGCTTGCCTGGCATGCCCAGTGCCCAGGCGTCGGGCCGTTCGCTGTTGTTCTATCCGGCCGTAGGGCTGCTGTTCGGCGCGCTTCTGTGGGGCGCCAACGCTCTGCTCGCTGGAACACCGATGCTTCTGCATGCGGCATTGTTGCTGACGCTGTGGGTGGTGCTCAGCGGCGGCCTGCACCTGGACGGGTTGGCGGACAGCGCCGATGCCTGGCTGGGTGGATTCGGCGACCGCGAGCGCACCTTGCTGATCATGAAGGACCCGCGCAGCGGACCCATGGCCGTGGTCACCCTGGTGCTGGTGCTGCTGCTCAAGTTCTGCGCACTGCTGGCCTTGCTCGAACAGGGCCAGCAGGCCGCGCTGATCCTGGCTCCGGTGCTGGCGCGAGCCGCCATGCTCGGCCTGTTCATGAGCACGCCGTACGTGCGTGCCGGTGGGCTGGGCCAGGCGTTGGCCGACCACTTGCCACGCCGTGCCGGGCGTTGGGTATTGGGCGCTGTCGCGCTCGCCAGTCTGGGGTTCTGTGGGGTCTGGATCAGCCTGTTGGTGCTGGTGGGCTTTTGGGCATTGCGACGCCAGATGATCCGGCGCCTGGGTGGCACCACGGGTGACACCGCCGGTGCCATGCTCGAATTGCTTGAACTGCTAGTGCTGCTCGGCGCCGCGCTATAGATATCACCGTTCATGGCCGTGCACGGGATGCTGCCTGTCGGCGCTGAACAGGCATACAATCGGGCAGCCTGTCCCTTCCTGCCCGGAGCACACAATAATGACATCGGTATGGCGTACCAGCGGCTGGGTGCTGCTCGGCGCAGCGTTGATCCTCGCCCTGTCCCTGGGCATCCGTCACGGCTTCGGCCTGTTCCTGGCGCCCATGAGCGCAGAGTTCGGCTGGGGGCGAGGCGTGTTCGCCCTGGCCATTGCCCTGCAGAACCTGATCTGGGGACTGGCCCAGCCCTTCGCCGGCGCCTTGGCTGACCGCTTCGGCGCCGGGCGAGTGGTGGCGCTGGGTGGCGTGCTCTATGCGGTCGGCCTGGGCTGCATGGGCCTGGCCGATTCCGAGCTGAGCCTGACCCTCAGCGCAGGTCTGCTGATCGGTCTGGGGCTTTCCGGCACGTCCTTCTCGGTCATCCTGGGGGTGGTCGGGCGAGCCCTGCCAGCCGAGCACCGCAGCATGGGCATGGGGATCGCCAGCGCGGCCGGCTCGTTTGGCCAGTTCGCGATGCTGCCGGGCACACTCGGCCTCATCAGTTGGCTGGGCTGGTCCGCGGCCTTGCTGGTGATGGGCGTGCTGGTAGCGTTCATCGTGCCGCTGGTGCGCCTGCTCAAGGACCGACCACTGCCGAGCCAGGGTCCTGAGCAGACCCTGGGCCAGGCGCTGCGCGAAGCCTGCACTCATTCGGGCTTCTGGCTGTTGGCGCTGGGCTTTTTCGTCTGTGGTTTCCAGGTGGTGTTCATCGGCGTGCACCTGCCTTCCTATCTGGTCGATCAGCACCTTCCCGCGAGCGTGGGCACCACCGTGCTCGCGCTCATCGGCCTGTTCAACATTGTCGGCACCTACACCGCCGGCTGGCTGGGCGGTCGCATGTCCAAGCCGCGCTTGCTCACCGCGTTGTACCTGCTGCGCGCCGTGGTGATCGTGCTGTTTCTGTGGTTCCCGGTGACGACCTTCAGCGCCTGCCTGTTCGGCATGGCGATGGGCTTGCTCTGGCTGTCCACGGTTCCCTTGACCAATGGCACGGTGGCGACCCTGTTCGGCGTGCGCAACCTGTCGATGCTCGGTGGCATCGTGTTTCTCTTTCACCAGTTGGGAGCGTTTCTCGGCGGCTGGCTGGGCGGCCTGGTGTACGACCAGACCGGCAGCTATGACCTGGTCTGGCAGTTGTCGATTGCCCTGAGCCTGCTTGCAGGAGCGCTCAATTGGCCGGTGCGCGAGCGGCCTGTTGCACGGCTGCAAGCGCAGGGTGCGACGGCATGAACAGGTTGCGCAGTCTGCAACTGGCTGTGGCGGCCGTCCTGCTGGGGCTGGTTGGGTTGGCGTGGTGGGGCTGGCAGCAGGGCGGTCTGGCCTTGCTGCAGCTGAACATGAGCCTGTGCTGAGCCTGAACATGAAAAAGCCCCGAACGTGTCGGGGCTTTTGCGGTGAACCGATCGATCAGAAGCGATAGGTCACGGAAGTGCCGAAGCCATGTGCGCTGTTCTCGTACTTGGCCTGGTAGGCACCCTTGGTGGCGCTGACCAGATTGATCTTCGTGTCTTCTTCCTTCAGGTAGGAATAGGCGAAGTCGAAGGTCAGGTCGTCGGTCGGGCTCCATCCAGCACCAAAGCTGAGAATGGCACGGTCACCCGTCGGGATGCGTGGCGAGCGGTTGGTGTTGTTGGTCGGCGATTGGTCGACCGAGAAGCCTGTGCGCAGCGTCCACTGCTTGTTCAGCTTATAGGCGGCGCCCACGGCATGGGACCAGGTGTCATGCCAGTTCTGCTCTTCGGTGATGGTGCCGATCGAGGGACGCAGCAGTGCAGGCACGCCGTCGTTCTCGACCGAAATTTCCTTCAGGCGACTCCAGCGGGTCCAGGTGCTGCCTGCGTACAGGGTCCAGTCCTGGTTGAGCTCGTGGGTGACCGAGAAGTCCACCGACTCAGGCGTGTCGATGTCCAGCGAGGCGTCGTATTTGCTGCCGTTGAACGGCCCGAAACCCGAACCTTCGACCTTGGTATGGCCATCGAGCTTGTACTTGACCTTGGAGTGGTAGGTCAGGCCCAGGCGGGTGTCGTCAGTGGCCTGCACGAGCACGCCGACGTTGAAGCCCACGGCGGTGTCGTCGCCCTTGATCTTGACTTCGCCGTCGTTGCGGCCGGGTGTGGCGCGGTTCAGCGTGGCCGACGTCAGCTCGCCTTCGAGGCGGTTGATGGTCGGGCCGAAGCCGATCGAGACGCGGTCGTTGAAGGCATAGCTGATGGTGGGCTGCAGGGTGACGACGGCCACATGGCTCTTGTCAGCCCAGTAGCGGCCAGCGAAGCCGCTTTCATAGTCGGTGACCAGGCCGAACGGGGCGTAGAGGCCCAGACCGACGGTCCAGTTGTCATCCAGCGGCTTGACGTAGTAGCCCATCGGAACGCCAACGAACGGCACCATGTCGCCGTCGTTGCTGCCGCCGAAGGTCCCGCGTCCGCTGAGGTCGGTCTTGGCGACGATGGCTGCGGCGCCGACGCTGACCTGTTCACGCTTGATACGCGACATGCCGGCCGGGTTGCCATAGACGGTGCTGGCGTCTTCGGCGGATGACGAGCGCCCGGCGAAGCCGGTGCCCATGCCGCTGATGCTTTGTTCGTTGAGGGCGAAGCCGGCAGCGAAGAGTTGGCCGGATGCCAGAGTGACAGCGAGGCCGAGAGTGGTCTTGAGCATTAGTCTTTTCATTGTTTTAACTCTAGGGGGGCACTGAGGCGCAAGCTACCAACATTTTGATCGCAACGCTATAGCCTGAAACACTCCGGCTAGAGCGGTTTTGTAGGACAATCCGACCAGATTTCGCGAGCGTTCAAATCCGTTCGGCATGCTGCCTGTGCCTGTGGTGCCCATGCTGCGGGCACGAACGGGCTTCTGGCAGGTCAGGTCGAGCCGTCTAGACCGGTCACTTGGGGTTGTACTCAGAAAAAAAGAACTGACGTCAGAATTACGCCGGACCCGACCTTCGGTTCCGCAAAGGGTTCAATACAAGACAGGTGTGCGGTAACTTGCGTTTACAGTTGGTCGTCACAAATGGCCGCAATGCCATGCGTCGAAGGTCAAATCCCGGGCAAGAAAAAGCCCCGGATGTCGGGGCTTTTCGTGCGACGCCGCGGCGATCAGGCAACCAGTGCCTGACGCGTGCGTTCGATCACGGCCTGCAGCGGTTCTGCACTGGAATACTGTTCCGGGTACAGACGCTCGCTGTGACGGGCAATGCCGTGCTCGTTGACGATGGTGAAGCTGAAGCAGCCTTTGCGTGCTGCCATGATCAGGCAGTTCATCGGAGCGAAGGCGTGGGTGAGGGTGCGGATAGCATCCTGGGTCTGGATATGAGTCATGTTGTTGTGTGTTCCTGCAATGGTCACGACTTGGAGCCGTGATCGATAAAAACGTTCCAGTGACGCGGGCCTTTTGGCCGGGCGAAGAACCTGTCTGGAACAAGACAGCCAGTGAACAGCGCCGCTTTGATATGGCTGTTGGACTGACTGGTAGGTACTTAGGAGGGCAGGCAACATTCCGGGCTGAGGTTCATGGCCCTGGAAGCAGATCCTGATCAATCGTAGGTTGGTCGGGGCAGAGTAATTCGCTTGATGCCGGACTTGTTAGCAAGTCGGGGGGCGTTACCTGGAGACCATCATGTTGGTCGATCCCGTGTGAACAGGGTGGTCGACCTGAATTGACTTTCAGCTTGGTACTAACGGGTCGAAGACTATCGCAGCCGGCGCAGACTACGCAAGCTCTTTTGCAAAAAAATGCACTATGACGCCGATGCAGATGCAAACGAAGCGTTGAGGGCCGCCTGTGTACGAAGATGTGTCTGCAGGGCCTGCCAAGCGCTCCTGGATCATGGCTACTCGTTATCAGTCGCTTAAGTCAATGAAAAAAAACGTCTTTTTGAGTTGGTGAAAAAATCGACAGTTTGACTTCAGGCCCCATTCCATACGGGTTTGCGGGGGGCGGGGGGGTGTTGTCCACTGACTTATCCACAGCTTCTGTGGATTGTCCCGACGGCCCGCTCTAGCTCGGGATCAGCTCGCCCTGGAGCAACAACATTTGCCGTGAACGCCTAAACCCTGGCGAGATACCGCCGATAACATGCACATGACCCTGATGCCGGTGCCCTATGTTCAACAATAAACTCAAACAGCAACTCAGCGCCCAGGCCGACGAACTGGTGGAGCTGCGCCAACTGGTCGCCGGCATGACGAATGAAATGCTCAGCCTCGACATCGATACGTCGCTGCGCATCATCGCCTGCAATGAATTGTTCGCCACCACCCTGGGCTATACCGAGGCGCAGCTGGTGGGCCGGTTGATGACCGAGCTGGTTCCCAGTTACGTGACCAAGCTGCCTTGCTACAACAACTTCCGCTCGGCGGTGGCAGCGGGTACGTCGGTGTCCGACAACTATCGCTACCTCAAGGCCGATGGCAGCCTGGTCTGGGTCAACGCCCACTGGAAACCCATCAGAAACGCGGCGGGTGTGCTCATGCACATCAAGTGCTTTGCAACCGATGTCACCCAGAGCATGGAGAAGGCCGCGGAAAACGCCTCGTTCATCGACGCCTTGCTGCGGTCCACGGCGGTCATCGAATTCGATCTGAAAGGCAACGTGCTGTCGGCCAACGATCAGTTCATGCGCGGCATGGGCTATACCCTGGCGCAGGTGCAAGGCAAACACCATCGCATGTTTTGCCACAGCGAGGATGCCAACGCTCCCAGCTACGGCGAGTTCTGGGCGAGCCTCAACCGCGGCGAGTTCATGGCCGGACGCTTCAAGCGCCTGGACAGCATGGGTCGCACCATCTGGCTGGAAGCGACCTACAACCCGGTCTACGACACCGAAGGCAAGCTCTACAAGGTGGTCAAGTTTGCCACTGTGGTCACCGATCAGGTCGAGCGCGAAGCGGAAGTCAATCAGGCGGCGCAGACTGCCTATGATATCTCGCGCAGTACCGACACCAGCGCCCAACGGGGCGCGGTGGTGGTGACCGATACAGTGCAGACCATGCGCAAGATCGCCGACGACATGCAGTCGGCGGCAAGCGGTGTGGAGGCGCTGGGCAAGCAGTCGCTGCTGATCAGTTCGATCATCCAGACCATCAGCAGCATCGCGCAACAGACCAACCTGCTGGCCTTGAACGCCGCCATCGAAGCGGCCCGTGCCGGCGAGCAGGGGCGTGGGTTCGCCGTGGTGGCCGATGAAGTCCGGCAGTTGGCGGGGCGCACCAGCACCGCGACCGACGAGATCGCCGCGGTGGTTCAGCAGAACCAGGCGCTGGTCGATGGCACGGTACGCGACATGGCCAACAGCAGGCTGCAGGCCGAGCAGGGCGTTCAACTGGCCGGGCAGGCCGGTGACGTGATCGTCGAAATCCAGGATGGGGCAAAAAAGGTGGTGGAGGCGGTCGCTCGATTCACCAACCTCTGACGGCCTGTACGGCGCCTTCGCGACGGTTGTATTAGAATGGGCGACGTTCATTCAGCGAAGGTAATCGATATGACAGTCCAGACCGAAACCGCTCTGCTGGCGGGTGGCTGCTTCTGGGGCATGCAGGACCTGATTCGTCGTTATCCAGGCGTCCTGAAAACGCGGGTCGGGTACAGCGGGGGCGATGTGCCCAACGCCACCTACCGCAACCATGGCACTCACGCTGAAGCCATCGAGATCGTTTTCGATCCCAGCGTGATCAGCTACCGCCAGATTCTCGAGTTTTTCTTCCAGATCCATGACCCGTCCACTGCCAACCGCCAAGGCAACGACGTGGGCCTGAGCTACCGTTCGGCAATCTTCTACACCAGTGAAGAACAGCAACGTGTGGCGCTGGAGACCATCGCCGATGTCGACGCCTCGGATCTGTGGCCCGGCAAGGTCGTGACCGAACTGGCCCCGGCGGGTGATTTCTGGGAAGCCGAGCCTGAGCATCAGGACTACTTGGAGCGTATTCCCAACGGCTATACCTGCCATTTCATACGGCCGAACTGGAAGCTTCCTGCGCGCAGCTGAGCGGTACACCTCAGAAGTTAGAAACATCCAGACATAATTCCCCGACCCTAGTGCGTGCCAGGGCGGGGCGTTTGCTGTCGCAAGTCCCCTTGATTTTATCCCCTCCCGCCACAGCCCGCCCCCGCTGCGCCTTTCAGGCGATGTGTGTGCGATCGCGCTACTGATTCCCACACCTGCGTCCACTGCAAGCGCGAGTCAAAGGCTTCAGACGCTTGCGTATGTCAAGCGCGAATCCCTGTCAGGCGTGATTAATTATCGTTTACATATTTTTTACATTTGCATAGCCTTGCCGCGCTTCCGCATTCAACGCGGTTTCGCACACAAGTTTGCGAGGTTTCCTACAGCCCGCATTCGAGTCTTCGCCCGGGGGGGGCGGACCGCCTTGTGTGGATTCCTGAGGTCATGCCATGAATCAATTTCCGTTGCGCCCCATTGCGCTCTGCATTTCCCTGTCAATCGCCGGCCTGGCCCACGCTGCTCCGATGCCTGAAGGTTCATCGGCACAACCTGTGGGCGGGGCGTCGACAGACACAGTGTCCAATGGCGCAGCGATCGAGCTGGGCGCGACAGCCGTGTCTGCCACCAGCAGTTCCATTGCCGGCACGAGCACCACTGAGCACTCCGGTTCCTACACCACGGGCAGCATGAGCACCGCGACCAAGCTGCCGCTGTCGATCCGTGAAACGCCACAGTCGGTCAGCGTCATCACGCGCCAACGCATGGATGACCAGGGCATGAATGACCTCAATGATGTGGTCAAGTACGCGCCGGGTATCACGTTGCGCAAGTTCGGCGGCGATCGTCAGGCGTTCCAGGCGCGCGGTTTTTCTATCGACAACATCATGTACGACGGTCTGCCAACCAGCATTGGCCAGTTCACTCTGGATACCATCGCGGGGGCAGACCTGGCCCTGTATGACCGGGTTGAAGTGGTGCGCGGCGCCACCGGCCTGATGACCGGGGCTGGTAGCCCGTCGGCGACCCTGAACCTGGTGCGCAAGCGTCCCACTGCTACGCCCCAGGTCAGCATCACCACCAGTGCTGGCACATGGGATCGCTACCGAACTCAAGTGGATGCTTCTAACCGGCTCAACGCTTCCGGCACCCTGCGTGGCCGCGTTGTGGCCGCCTACGAAGACGGCAACAGCTACATCGATGAGCGCGAGAAGCAGCGTCAGACGTTCTATGGGGTCTTCGAGGCCGACCTAAGCGATGCCACGACCTGGACCCTGGGCGCTTCCAAGCAGCGTGACGATGCGACTTCGGACTGGGGCAGTCTGCCGTCCGGTCCGAATGGCGAAGACCTGCACCTGTCTCGCTCCACGTTCCTGAGCAACGACTGGGCGTATTGGGATCGGGACAACGTCAGCGTATTCACTGATGTCACCCATCGCTTCGACAACGGTTGGACGGCCAAGGCTGCCGCCGCGAAGATCTGGGCGGAGTCCAACACCTTTTCCAGCTACCTGACGGCACCGCGCAATGGCGTCTACGGGCAGGCTACAGGTGCCTACGACACCACCGACGTGCAGACCAATGTGGATGCCTCCCTGGCTGGCCCCTTCCAACTCTTCGGCCGGGAGCATCAATTGACCGTCGGTGCGAGCCGCCGTCAGGAGAAGTTCGACCAGACCGGTGGCTACTGGAACAACTCCACGCCCATCGACATCTACAATTTCGATCCCGGCGTCATTGCCAAGCCGTCGCGCACTCGCAGCGACTATCGCCTCTATGAAAGCAAGAACACGGCGACGGAAAAGGGCATCTACGCCGCGGCGCGCTTCAACCCTCTGGACCCGCTGCATATCATCGTCGGTAGTCGGGTCAGTTGGTACGACTACGATAACCGCTCGGCGATTGGCGACTACAAGGTCACTCAGGAAGTCACCCCCTACGCCGGTGTGATCTATGACCTGAACGACACCTACTCGGTCTACGCCAGCTACACCGAGATCTTCAAGCCGCAGACGCAACAGGATGTCGGTGGCTCGGTGTTGGACCCGATGACCGGTGAAAGCTACGAAATCGGTATCAAGGGTGAGTACTTCGACGGCGGCCTGAATGCGTCGGTGGCCGCGTTCGACATGACTCAGCAGAACCGTGCCTACGCGATTGCCGATCAGCCGGCCAGCTGTCGGGCGACCAACCGCACCTGTTACGAGGCGGCCGGAGAGGTACGCAGTCGCGGGCTTGACACGGAGATCAGTGGCGCCTTCTTGCCCAACTGGCAATTTTCGGCGGCCTACACCCTCGTACTCAGCCAGTACGTGAAAGACCGCACGTATGAGAAAGGCAATCTGTTTGCCCCGAACCAGCCCAAGCATCTGTTCAAGGCTGCGACGACCTATGAGTTCGAAGGCGCACTGGACAAGCTCCGTATCGGCGCCGATGTGCTCGCGCAAAGCGCTACCTATGGCCGTGTGGGCACCGGGCATGCCGAACAGGACGCCTATGCGGTCTTGGGTCTGATGGCCGGTTACCGCTTCGACGAACACTGGGACGCTCGGGTGAACTTCAACAACGTGCTGGATGAAAGGTATTGGCAGGGCATTCCCACCGCCACGGGCAGTGGCACTTATGGCGACCCGCGCAACGTCATGCTCTCATTGAAATGGTCGCTCTGAGACGTTGATCGATCGGGCAGGCGTGCAATGCGCCTGCTTTGTTCAAGCCGTGCAGACATTCACGACTGCATTCGGTTCCCAAACGACATAAATAATCATTTACAAAAATTTCACATTTAATTACCGTGTGCCGCGACCGCAGCCGAGCGGTCATGTCCGCAAGTTCGCCGCCGTGCCATGCCGCGGCGAGTCGCTGCCCAGGATGGGCGGGCCGCCTTGCGATCCATTCCTAGGGCATCGATATCCATGACTCACTTCCCTCAGCGCTCACTTGCGCTATGCGTTTCGCTGTTCATCGTCGGCCTGGCACAGGCGGCGCCGGTTGCCATCAATCTACCTGCGCAGCCGCTGGGCGACTCCCTGCAAACCCTTGGCCGAGCCAGTGGCCTGCAGGTGGTCTACGAGCCGGCTGCCGTAACGGGCAAGACGGCGCCGCAGGTGGCGGGCCGGATGGAGCCAGGCGTGGCGCTGCAGCGCTTGCTGGCGGGCAGTGGGTTGGTGGGCAGTGTGCAGGGCAACGTGGTCAGCGTGACTGCTCCAACGGCCGCTTCGGCCGGTGCCGTGGAGCTCGGCGCAACCGCAGTCTCGGCGCAGGGCAATGCCCTGGAAGGGATCGCGACGACCGAGGGTACCGGTTCCTACACCACCGGCAGCATGAACACTGCGACCAAGCTGCCGCTGTCGATTCGCGAAACACCGCAGTCGGTCACGGTCGTCACGCGTCAACGCATGGACGATCAGAACATGACCGACCTCAACGACGTGGTGAAGAACACCACAGGTGTGATCGTGCAGTCCTATGGTCCGGAACGAGTCAGCTACGTGGCGCGGGGTTTCAGCGTCGACAATCTGATGTATGACGGTCTGCCGACCGATGTGTCCACCTACACCCAGGACGTGGTGACCGGCGCCGATTCGGCAATGTTCGATCGCGTGGAAGTGGTCCGTGGCGCGACCGGCTTGATGCAAGGCGCGGGCAACCCGGCGGCGGCCATCAACATGGTGCGCAAGAAGCCCACCGCAGATCTGCAGGCCAGCGTTACCGCGAGTGCCGGGACCTGGGACCGCTACCGGACCGAAGTCGATGTGTCCGGGCCCCTGAACCAGCAGGGCAGTGTGCGAGGACGTCTGGTCAGCGCCTACCAGGATGGCAACAGCTTCCAGGATTACGTCGAGCGCGAACGCGGGGTTTTCTACGGAGTGCTCGAAGCTGACGTGACCGATGCGACCACTCTGACACTGGGCGCCTCTCATCAGGATGACAACAAGGCCAACAACTGGACGGGCCTGCCGCTCAGCGCCGCCGGCACCGATCTGCACTTGTCGCGCTCGACCTACGTCGGCCCCAAGTGGGCCTATTGGGATACCGACAACACCCAGGCGTTCGCCAACCTGCAGCACGCCTTCGATAACGGCTGGAAGATCAACCTGGCGATGAACAAGATGTGGGCGCGCATCCACATGCTCGGCGCCTACAGCTATTACAGCGGTGACGAACTCTCGTTCGGTGGCGGCAATTATATCTATACCGACGACCACAGCTCCTATGACCTCTACGCCTCAGGACCATTCCAGCTGTTCGGGCGCGAGCATGAACTGGTGGTGGGCACCGGTTACCGTGAAGAGTTGTTCGACGGCCACGGTGGGTATGGCGATGTCACCGAGCAGAAGCCCAGCTATGATCTACAGGGCTGGACGCTCAAGACCGACAACTCTCAAGTGGGCACTTACGTGACCACTCGCTGGAACCTGGCGGACGATCTCAAGCTGATCCTGGGTGGACGTCTGGACTGGTACGACGCGGACATCGAAAGCACCGGCGGCGCCAAGAGCGACTACAAGGTCACCCGTCATGTGACCCGCTATGCGGGGCTGGTCTACGACATTGACGATACCTACTCGGTGTACACCAGTTTCACCGACATCTTCAAACCGCAGAGTGCACTGGATGCAGGCGGATCGGTCATCGCGCCCATCGTTGGCAAGAACTACGAGATCGGTGTGAAGGGCGCGTACCTGGACGGCCGACTCAATGCCGGTGCGGCGCTGTTCCTGGTCAATCAGGAAAACCGCGCGACCAACGATCTGAGCGGCCCCAGCCCTTGCCCCAGCGCGCCGACGTCCATCTACTGTTCACGTGCCTCGGGTGAAGTGCAAAGCAAGGGTATCGACCTGGACGTCAGTGGTGCGATCACCGACAACTGGAATGCCAGTGCCGGTTACACCTACACCCACGTGATCTACAAGAAGGACGACGTCAACCAAGGCAACCGCTTCTCGCCGGAAATGCCTCGGCACCTGCTCAAGCTCAACACCACCTATCGCCTGCCGCAGTTCGAGAAGTGGCGAGTGGGCGGTACGTTGACGGCGCAGACCGAAACCCATCCCGAGGGCTATTCGAACTTCGAGCAGGACAGCTATGCGCTGGTCGACCTGATGGTGGGCTACAAGGTCAGCGAAAATGTGGATACCCGCATAAACTTCAACAATGTCTTCGACCGCAGCTATTACAGTGGTGTGGGCTTTGGCAGTTTGAATTACGGCGATCCGCGCAATGCGGTCTTCACCGTGAAGTGGACGCTGTAAGGCGCGACTCACTTGGGTAGTGGCGGTGCGTGCGGCGTCGTCACTGCCCTGGCGCTTCAGGGCTTTGTCCTTTATGGAGCTGCTGTGAAAACACTCCTCATCATCGGCATCGGTGCCGGTCATCCCGAACACATCACTGTCCAGGCCGCCCGTGCGCTTGGGCGGGTCGATGTGTTCTTCCTCTTGGACAAGGGCGAGCACAAGGGCAAGCTCAATGCCCTGCGTCGCGACATTCTGGAACGTCACACAACGCCTGGCGCCTATCGAGTGGTCGAGGTGCTTCAGCCCGAGCGTCCGGCCGGGTCGGATTATCGGGCGTCGGTGGATGTTCTGAACACACGCAAGCGCGCGGTCTTCGAGCAACTGCTGGACGACGAAGTGGCTGATGGCGAGTGCGCCGGGGTGCTGGTGTGGGGCGATCCGTCGCTGTATGACAGTACGCTGCGCATCGTCGAGGCGATTGCTGCCGACGGGGTGCGGGCGCTGGACTATGAAGTGTTCCCCGGCGTGACCAGCGTTCAGGCGCTGACGGCGGCGCACCGGATCACCCTCAACAGCATTGCTGGCGCGGTGCAGATCACCACGGGGCGCCGTCTGGCGGCGGGGATGCCGGATGGGGTCGATACGGTGGTGGTGATGCTCGATGCGCAGGACGGCTTCCTGGCCTTGCTCGGGGAGAACCTGGACATCTATTGGGGCGCGTATGTGGGAACCGAGGATGAAGTGCTGCTGAGCGGCCGGCTCGATGACATGGCCAAGATGATCGTTCAGGCGCGGCAGGAGGCGCGGCGTCGGCATGGGTGGATCATGGACAGCTATCTGCTCAGGCGGCGTACCTGACACTCCGCGGCGCAGCCGGACGCGGCTCGCGCCGCTGCTACGGGGATTTTGCGTTGCTCAGGCTTGTATTACCCCTACGTCAAGGTCACCATCAGCGCACCCTGCGTTCCGCTGTGAGCCGATATGCCGACCCAGCCTCCCGAACACCCTCGCGATCCCTGCGCGCCTGACGAGCCGAACGCTCCCGATACGGCCGAGCGCTTGCAGCTGGCCCTCGACACCGGGGCGATCGTGGGCACCTGGGTGTGGGATGTCGCAGCGGACCACTTCAGTGCCGACGACCGCTTCGCTCGTACCTTCGGCCTGTCCGCCAAGGTCTGCGCACAAGGCCTGCCGCTGGAAGAGGCCATGGCCGGCGTTCACCCGCAGGATCGACCCCGGGTCGAGGCGGCCGTGTTCGAGACGCTCGGCAACGGCGGTCATTACCGCTGCGAGTATCGAGTGCTGCAAAGCGATGGCAGCTACCGCTGGATCGAAGCCAACGGCCATGTGGAATTCGACGCAGCCGGCCGGCCGCAGCGTTTTCCCGGTGTCCTGCTGGACATTCAGAAGCGCCGCGCCGCCGAGGCTGAACGCGATCGCATGACCCACCTGCTGCGCACCTTCACCGCTGCCGTGCCGGGTGTGGTCTACGCCAAGGATCGCCAGGGGCGAATGCTGGTGGCCAACCGCGGCACCAGCGAACTCATCGGCAAACCGCCCGAGCAGTACATCGGCCGCACCGACCTGGAGTTTCTGGAAGACAAGGTCCAGGCCAGGGTGATCATGGAGACCGACCGGCGCATCATGGAAGGCCGCCACACCCAGGAAGTGGAAGAAGAAGTCCGCCTTCCCGACGGCACGGCGGCGACCTGGCTGTCGCTCAAGACGCCCCTGGTGGACGAGGACGGCGAGGTCATCGGCTTGATCGGCTCGTCCATCGACGTGACGGCACGCAAGAAAGCCGAGGCTGCCGTCATGGAGCTGAACCAGACCCTCGAAGAGCGCGTGCGCATCGCCATCGCCGAACGGGAAAAGGCCGAGGCGGCGCTGCATCAGGCGCAGAAGATGGAGGCTGTGGGCCAACTGACCGGCGGCATCGCCCACGACTTCAACAATCTGTTGGCGGGCCTGTCCGGAAGCCTGGAGTTGATGCACATGCGCCTCAAGCAGGGGCGTATCGATGATCTGGAACGCTATCTGGACGTGGCCCAGGGCGCGGTCAAGCGTGCCGCGTCGCTGACCCATCGCCTGCTGGCGTTCTCCCGTCGCCAGACCCTGGCGCCCGTGCCGACCGACGTCAACGCGCTGATTCGTGGCCTGGAAGAATTGGTGCGGCGTTCGGTCGGACCGGCCATCGAAGTGAGTGTGCGCGATACCCCCGCGTTATGGACCGCCCTGATCGATCCGACGCAGCTGGAAAACGCGTTGCTCAACCTGTGCATCAACGCTCGCGACGCCATGCCTGCGGGTGGCCGCATCACCATCGAAACCGCGAACCAGTGGTTGCCCTACAGTGACGAGTACAACCACGAGGTGCAGGCGGGGGAGTACCTGGTGCTACACGTCACCGACAACGGCTCGGGGATGACCGACGAGGTGATGGCCAAGGTGTTCGAGCCGTTCTTCACCACCAAACCGGTCGGCGAGGGCACCGGCCTTGGCTTGTCCATGATCTACGGATTCGCCCGGCAATCCGGCGGACTGGTGAAGATCCAGTCGCAGCCAGGCCACGGCACTACGGTCAGCCTGTACCTGCCCAGGCATTGTGCCGGCATGGATGTCGCGCCCGTCGATGCCGGTCATGCACCGATCGACACGGGCGGTGCCGGCGAGACGGTGCTGGTGGTCGACGACGAGGCGTCGGTGCGCGACGCCGTGGCCGAGTTGCTGGAAAGTCTGGGCTATGTGGTCCTGCAGGCCGCAGACAGCGCCCAGGGGCGCGACCTGCTGCAGTCAACGGTGCGCATCGATCTACTGGTGACGGACGTGGGCCTGCCGGGCGGCCTGAATGGCCGGCAGATGGCAGAACTGGGGCGGGTGACTCGACCTGGACTGCCTGTGCTGTACATCACCGGCTATGCGCAGAACCTGACCCTGGACCAATGCCATCTGCAACCGTGCACCGAGGTGCTGACCAAGCCTTTCGCGCTGGAAGCGTTGAGCGAGCGGGTGCGCACCCTGATCACCCAGCGTCAGCCCTGAAACGGGTTCTGCAGACATTAAAAAGCCCCGCCATGGCGGGGCTGCACACTACCAGCAGGCTCATCGGGTCAATCTGGCATTCAGGATCGCATCGCGCACCAGCGGACGGCAGGCTTCGACAAAAGCGATCAACTGACTGGCCGGGATCGAGCCCAATGCACTGACAGGGGTGTGGCGGATGGTGTTATATTCCTGCGCTGACATGGCGGATACCTCTCAAGGGTTTCATTCGATGTGTCACCCGAGCCGCCGGGACTCTCACCTCCCGGTGGCTCTCTTTTACTTGGTTCGCCAGGCACGCAAAAGCGTTCAATATTTAAGATGGTCAGTCGCCGTACGGTATGTTAGGCCCCCTCTGATCCTCCCTTCGCCATACCCATTCAACCCTGCACGAACACCAGCGCCTTGAGGCCACTGGCCGGATCGATGTCGGCAAATTCCGGCGGATTGTCCAGGCGTCGCTCCAGATGCAGGCCCGGCGCCTCGCGACGCAATTCCTCGACGAGAAACTCCGGGCCCAGCGCCGGATCGTTCATGCAGGCCAGTACCACACCCGATTCGCTGAGCAGTTCCGGCAGGCGACGCAGCACCCGCTGGTAATCCTTGGTCAGCAGAAAGCTGCCTTTCTGGAACGACGGCGGGTCGATGATGACCATGTCGTACGGGCCGTCCCTGCAGACTCGCGCCCAGGACTTGAACAGATCGTGCCCCAGGAAACTGACCTTGCCCAGGTCGTGACCATTGAGGTGATGGTTCTCACGTCCCCGGCTCAGGGCGGGGCGCGACATGTCCAGGTTCACCACATGGGCGGCGCCACCGGCGATCGCGGCCACGGAGAACCCACAGGTGTAGGCGAACAGGTTGAGCACCCGTCGGCCCTGGGCATTCTCCCGTACCCAGTCGCGGCCGTAGCGCATGTCCAGAAACAGCCCGTTGTTCTGTTTGCGCCCCAGGTCGATGCGGTACTGCAGGCCATTTTCGGTCAGGATCGCCTGCTCTTGCGCCTCGCCGACCAGCCATTGCACGTCGCTGCTGGGTAGATAGCGGTGTTGCAGGGCAAGGCTGCGCGCGCCGCTGCTGGCCCACTCCGGCGAGTTGCCGAGTTGGGTCAACAGATGTTGCAAGGCGGTCAGTTGCTCGGGCGGCGGCTCCTTGAACAGCGACACCAGCACGATGCCCTGCAGCCAATCGACCGTCAGTTGCTCAAGCCCTGGCCAGCGCCGCCCGCGGCCGTGAAACAGTCGGCGGGTTTCCAGCGGTGGCTGAGTGAGGGCCTGAAGCAGGTGTGGGTGCAAGGTGGCGAGGGCGTCGGCGTTCATGGTTCAAATCACGGCTGCAAAGGGCCGGCATTCTACGTCAGCTCAGGTACTTTTCGAACCAGCCCAGAGTACGCTCCCAGGCCAAGTCGGCTGCGGCCTTGTCGTAGCGAGGGGTGGAATCGTTGTGAAAGCCATGGTTGGCGCCGGGGTAGATGTAGGCCTCGTAGGTCTTGACCGCAGCCTTGAGCGCCGCCTCGTAGGCCGGCCAGCCCTCGTTGATGCGTGTGTCCAGCTCGCCGAAATGCAGGAGCAAGGGTGCCTTGATCTTCGGCACATCCTTGGCATCGGCCTGTCGGCCATAGAACGGCACTGCGCAGGCGAGCTCCGGATAGGCCACCGCTGCGGCATTGGAGACGCCACCGCCATAGCAGAAGCCGGTCATGCCGACCTTGCCGGTGCTGCCCTCATGCTGCATCAGCCACGGAATCGCGGCGAAGAAGTCGTTCATCAACTTGGTCGGATCGACTTTCTCCTGCAAGGCTCGGCCCTTGTCGTCGTTGCCGGGGTAGCCGCCGACCGAGGTCAGCCCATCGGGCGCCAGCGCCATGTAGCCAGCCTTGGCGACCCGTCGCGCGACGTCTTCGATATAGGGGTTCAGGCCACGGTTTTCGTGCACCACCACCACGCCGGGAACCTTGCCGGTCGCCTGGGCCGGCCGCACCAGATAGCCGCGCACCTGGCCGTGACCGTTCGGTGACGGGTAGCTGACGTACTCGGCGACGATCTGCGGGTCGGTGAACTCCACCTGCTGGGCCAGCGCGTAGTTGGGGCTCAGGCTGGCCAGCAATGCGCCCGCGGTCAGTCCACCGAAAGTGAACAACGCGGCGCGGTCGAGAAACTCGCGGCGGTTGATCTTGCCGTGAGCGTAGAAGTCGTACAGCTCGAGCAGCTCGGGGGAGAAGTCTTTGGCACTGAGGCGATCCATCGGGTACTCCTGTCGCAGGACACTGGACGGTAGGGGTTGCACTCATTAAAGCAGCGTTTTGCCACCCGGCCACCGCTTCATGCGTCAGCGCCGATGCATCAGCTTCCAGTGATCGGCAACCTGGCCCATGGTCTTGGCCTCGCCACTCTTGAGCCAGGCCATGAAGGCGCGGTCGAAATGAAAGCTGGGGCCGCAGGCCTCGGTGAGGAAGCGCCGAACGTTTTGCGTGTTGCGATAGCCTCGGTCCAACGGGGTGTAACGAGTGATGGGCGCGCTGTGCCAGTCGAAGTTCATGAATCGCTATCCTTGGCGAAAAAGGTTGGGAAGGCGTGCCTGGATGATGGCACTGCACACGACGGCCTAGTGTAGCGCCATCCTGCATCGGGCACTGTTCCTGCGCCGCGTTTTGCCTCAGAGTCCGTAAATCGCCAATAGTGCCAAACGTCGACGGAAAGATAATGAGCGAAGACCAGTGGACCCAACGCATGCAAGACAACGGCTGGCTGTGGAATCCCGCCCAGACCGGCGCCCAGGCGCCTTGCCTGATCCTGGCGCACGGTGCCGGAGCGCCCATGGACAGCCCGTTCATGAACGCCATGGCCGAGCGTCTGGCGGCCACCGGTGTCAGCGTGGTGCGCTTCGAGTTTCCCTACATGGCCCAGCGCCGCAGTGGCGGCAGCAAACGTCCGCCCAGCCCGCAGGCAAGCCTGCTGGAGAGCTGGCGGCAGGCTTACGCCCTGGTGCGTCCCCTGGTGACCGGAACCCTGGCGGTGGGCGGAAAGTCCATGGGCGGGCGCATGGCCAGCTTGCTGGCCGACGAATTGGGCGCCGATGCGCTGGTGTGCCTGGGGTATCCGTTCTACCCGGCGGGCAAACCGGAGAAACCGCGCGTCGAGCACCTGGCCCAGCTGCGCACGCCGACCCTGATCATTCAGGGCGAACGCGATGCACTGGGCAACTGCGAGACGGTGGCGGGCTATGAACTGTCGGAAGAGATCGAAATGTACTGGCTGAGCGCGGCCGACCACGATCTGAAGCCGTTGAAGGCCTCGGGGTTCAGCCACGACCAGCATCTGCAGACCGCTGCCGACCGGATCGTGGCTTTTCTGTCCTGATCTGCAGGCTGGACGCGCGGGCCGCCGTGGAGGCGGCGCCGCGAATCCAGAGGCCGATCAGCGGTTGAAGCGCTCCACCAGCGAGTACTGGCTGTTGGCGGTCTTGGTCAGCTCTTCGCTGAGCAAGGCCGAGTTCTGCGCCTGCTCGCTGGTTTCATCGGCCAGGTGCGAGATGGTGGTGATGTTGCGGCTGATCTCCTCGGCCACCGCGCTTTGCTCTTCGGTGGCTGCGGCGATCTGGGTGGTCATGTCGGTGATGTTGGCCACCGCCTCGCTGATGCCGATCAACGCACGGTCAGCCTCAAGCACCCGGGCCACGCCATCTTCGGCCTGGCGGTGACCGGCGTCCATGGTCTGCACCGCGTTGTTCGCGGTCTGCTGCAGCTTGGCGATGAGCCCGTGGATCTGCCCGGTCGATTCGCTGGTGCGTTGCGCCAGTTGACGGACTTCATCGGCGACCACGGCAAAGCCACGCCCCATTTCGCCAGCCCGCGCCGCTTCGATCGCCGCGTTGAGCGCCAACAGGTTGGTCTGGTCGGCGATGCCCTTGATCACATCCACCACCCCGCCGATCTCGTCGCTGTCCTTGGCCAGCTGCGTCACGGTCTGCCCGGTTTCGCCCACCACCACCGACAGCCGCTGAATCGCCTCGCGGGTTTCACCCGCGATGTCGCGGCCGCGACTGGTCAGGCGATTGGCTTCCTGCGTGGCGTCGGCGGTGCGCTGTACATGGCTGGCGACCTCCTGGGTGGTGGCGGCCATCTGGTTCACCGCCGCGGCGACCTGTTCGGTTTCCAGGCGCTGACGGTCCAGTCCTTGGGAGCTCTGGTGAGCCAGGGCGTCCGACTGCCTGGCCTGGCCGGTCAGGTGTTCGGCGGTGTCCTGCAGACGGGTCAGGCAGGTCTTGAGGCGCGCTTCCTGACTGAGGATAGCCATTTCCAGACGCGCCTGGGCGCCGCGGCTGTCGGTGTACATCTGCGCGATGAGCGGGTCGGATGTGGTCTGATCCGCCAGCTTGAGCAGGCGCTTGATGCCGCGCTGCTGCCAGCTCAGGCCGATCAGGCCCAAGGGAATCGACAGGCCTGCCGCCAGGGCGAAGCCCCACGACGTATTGAGCCAGGCGCCGATCATGAAGCTGATCTGGCTGACCAGAATGAACGGCAGCCAATCCTGTACCACCGGCATCCAGCGATCGCGGCCGGGTACCGCGGATCTGCCTTTGTTCAGACGCTCGTAGAGCGCCTGGGCCCGGCGTACCTGCTCGGCGGTCGGCTTGACTCGCACCGATTCGTAACCCACCACCTGCTTGTTTTCCAGCACCGGGGTGACGTAGGCATTGACCCAGTAGTAGTCGCCGTTCTCGCAGCGGTTCTTGACGATACCCATCCACGGCAGACCCTGGCGCAGGGTCGCCCACATGTGCTCGAACACCGCCGGCGGGACGTCCGGATGGCGCACGGTGTTGTGCGGCGCGCGAATCAGCTGGTCCCGAGTGAACCCGCTGATCTCCACGAACGCATCGTTGCAGTAGGTGATCATTCCTTGAGTGTCGGTCGTAGAAATCAGGCGCTGTTGAGCAGGGAAAGTCCGTTCGCGCTGGGTGATAGGCTGATTGTTACGCATGAGTGTCCATTCATTCCGTGGGGCTTTGACAGGTTCTCGGCCGAGTCGGAAAAAGGTTGAATCGAATTTCGGCAGGAGCGGGGGCGGGGGGGCGTGCGCCGTCAGGCCAAGGGCGAAGCATGCGCATCGCCCTGGGCCAGGAAGGGGTCAGAGGGCCTGGATGACGGCGTTCATGTGCGCCTGCAGGTCGGCGACCGGGTCATCGCTTTCCTCGGCCAATACCAGCAGTTTGCCACCTGCGGCGGTGATGGCCGCCTTGACCGCTTCGGGGGGTTGCCGATGGTCGATGACCAGGGCGACGTCGTTGTCCTTGAGCGTCGTGCTCAGGTTCTTCAGTTGCGCGGCATCCCATTGCTCGTCGGTGAGCGCCTGGGTGGCGACAGTGTCCAGGTTGAGGCCGGCGGTCAGGTAGGCGAAGCGGTCGCTGAGGCTGATCACGCTGACATTGTCGACCTTGGCCAAGCGTGCTTCGCTGTCGGCGCTGAGCTTGAGCAGTTGCTGCTTGAGCGCGGCCAGATTGGCATCGATCCGCGGCTTGGCGGCGGGTGCCAGACGCACCAGATCGGCGGCCATGACATCGGCCATGCGCCCCATGTTGTTGCTCGACAACCAGGGCTGGCTGTTCAGGCCACTGACGCCGGGCTGGACGGCGATACCGGGCAGTACCCCGTCCACCGGGCGCGCCGCGTCGATCTCGACGATGCGAATGTTACTGCGGCGTGCCAGCGGATACAGCGAATCATCGGACCACAGCGAGCGCAGTCCGATCACCGCATCGGCGGAGCTGGCCAGGCCGGCCAGGGCTTCTGCACCGCGGCCGGTGAAATAGGCATTCTGCCGGGAGCCGGGCAGGTTGGCCGCGGCTGCACGCTGCAGCTGCACGCCGCTGTCCTTGAGCAGCAACTGGCCCAGGCCGTAGGTGATCGGCAGGCTGGCGAGGACTTTCACGGGCTCGGCGGCGAAGGCGGCGGGGGCGAGCACCGCACACAGGGTCAGGGCCGCTGTCAGTTTGCGCAGAATAGACATTTATCCGATGTTCCCTCTGAGGCTGGGCAAGGTGCCGCGGGCGATGGCGGCGAGGGCGAAGGCTACGCCTGCGACCAGAATGATGGCGGCGCCGGAAGGTACCGGCAGATCGAAGAGGATCGGCAGCAGGATCCCGCACAGCGTGCTCAGCGTGGCGATGATCACCGAGATCCAGAAGAACCCCTTCAGCGACTGGCTCAAGAGCCGCGCCGCCGCTGCCGGTATCACCAGCAGCGCACCGACCAGGATGGCGCCGATGACCTTCACCGCCGCCACGGTGATCAGCGTCACCAGAATCACGAACAGGTAATCCAGCGCTTTCACCGCCACGCCGCGTACGGCGGCCAGTTGCGGGTTGAAGCTGGCCAGCATGATGCGGTTGTACAGCGGCAGGCTCAGGCTCAGCACCAGCGCGCCGACCACGGCCAGTACCAGCAGGTCGTTGCCGTTCACCGTCAGCACCGAACCGAACAGCACGTTCTCGAGAATGTGCACGTTGATCTTGCCGGCCAGGGTCAGCAGCAGGCTGGCGCCCAAGGCCAGGGATACCGAGAGGAATACGCCGATCAGGGTATCCGGCGCCAGGCCGGTGCGGTTGCGCAGGTAATTGAGCACGATGCCGAACAACAGGCAGTAGCCGAACAGGCTGCCGTAGGGTCCGGTGTAGGGTTCGCCGAGCAGGATGCCGATGGCCACGCCGGTCAGTGCGGCATGGCCCACCGCTTCGGAGAAGAACGCGAAGCGCTTGACCACCACCAGGGTGCCCAGGCCGCCGAGGACCGGACCGATCAGCAGGCCGGCGATCAAGGCGTTGACCACGAATCCGTAGGCCAGCGCAGCGGGCAGGTAACCGTCCGAGGCCAGGCCCTGGATGGCCAGACGAAACTGTTCGTAGTCCATCAGGCAAGGCCTCCGGCGCGGGGATGGGTGGAGAACAGCGTCAGCAGTCGGTCCGGCGTGAGCGCCTCGGCAGGCGTGGCGTCGAACAGCACGCGCCGGTTGAGCCCGGTGACCCGGTCGGCCAGGCGCTTGACCGCTTCCAGGTCGTGCTCGATCCACAACACCGTGATGCCGGCCTGCTGCCAATCCTGAAGCAACCGCTCGAACACCTGGATACCCGCTTCGTCGAGGGCAGACATGGGCTCGTCGAGAATCAGCAACTGCGGCGCCGGGATCAGGCCCTGCGCCAGCAGCACGCGCTGGCGTTCACCACCGGACAGCGCGCCCATGCGCCGTTTGCGCTTGTCCTGCATGCCCACGCGTTCGAGCGCTTCGCCAATGGCGCCAGCATAGTGCCGGGAGAGGCCGAGAAACGCCGGGCGACGCTGGCACATGGCGGCCATGAAGTCGTCGACCGTCATCGGCAGGCCACGGTCGAATTCCAGCGCCTGCGGCACGTAGCCGATCACGCCGGGACTGCCCGGCCATTGCAGACTGAGTTGCCCGCGGTGGGGCATCTGCCCCAGCAGGGTCTTGATCAGCGAGCTCTTGCCACCGCCGTTGGGCCCGACCAGCGCATGCACGCTGCCGCTGGCCACGCGGAAGCTGACATCGTCGAGAATCTGCGTACGGCCCAGCACCAGGCCGACCTGATCGAAGTCGATGGCAGGCCCGCAGCGAGCCAGGGTGAGGGGTTCGGCCGCTGTCATGCGCCGGCCTCCTGAATCGCCCGTACCACGGTGTCGAGATTGCCGCCCATTTCCTTCTCGTACTTGTCGGCGCTGTATTGGCCATAGGAAATGTGCGAGAGCGGGTACATCTTGACGCCCGATTCGCGCTGGATGGTTTCGACGTAGGTCGAGGGGAAATCCATCTCCGAGAAGATCACCTTGACGTCCAGTGCCCGCAACTGGTCGATGGTCTTCTTCAGTTGGCTGGGGCTGGGTTCGATGCCATGGGCCGGCTCCACCACGGCAGTGACTTCCAGACCGAACTCGCGCAGCAGGTAGTCATAGGCCGCGTGCACCGTGGCGACCCGCAGCTCGGCGTTGGGTGCCTGGGTCAGCTTGGCCAGGGCATCGGCGCGCAGCGTGCGCAGGCGCTTGCCGTAGGCCCGTGCATTGGCGGTGTAGAACCTGGCGTTGTCCGGATCGAGCTTGCCCAGTTCGCGGGCAATGTTGTTGACCTGAGCAATGGACGCGCTGATGGACAGAAAGGTGTGCGGGTTGACCACCTTGCCGGCGCCGCGGGCCATGGTCCCGGTGGCGGCCAGCAGCGGCACGTCGGCATTGGCCTCGATCACGGCGATGTCGGGCTTTTCGCTGGCTTCGATCATGCGGTCGGCGAAGTCGTCATGGCCGACGCCATTGAGCACCACCACGTCCAGGCTGCCGATGCGCTTGATGTCCTCGGCCCGTGGCTCGTACGCATGGGGGTTGAACCCGGCCGGGATCAACGGCACCACCTCGGCCTTGTCGCCGACGATGTTCGCCACATAACTGTAGTAGGGGTGCAGGGTGATGCCGATGCGCAGCGGTTTGCCGTCGGCGGCCCAGGCGGTGCTGTTGAGCAGGGTACCCAGGACTGCGACGGACAGGAGTCGCAGCAACGGACGGCGGGCGATAGATCGGGGCATGGAAAATCCTGGGGAAGAGGGCATATTCAATGGCGGTGCTGGCGGGTGACACCGGTGTCGAACTGGGCGATCACCTGTTGCCAGCCGGCGGCGGCGAGCGTCTTGTCATCCATCTGCGAAGGTGTGCTGGCTGAAGAAGCGCGATTGATCCAGACATCCGCGTCGGGCCCGTTCACCCGCAGCAGGAAAGAACCGGCGACCTCGGGCGCCTGGCTCAGGCCCACATAGGAACTCTGAACCATTTCCCAGGCGTGACCACCACGGCTGACCGAGCTGGCGTCCTGGGCGAAGGGTGCGAAGCCTTCGCTGGCCAACTGCGCAGGCGTCACCGGTTTGGGCTGTTCCTCGGCGAGCAGGCGCACCTCGTCCAGGGTCACCCGCAAGTCGGCGTAGATGCCCTGTTCGGCAGGCGTCAGGTCGCGCCGTGCGTCGAGCTGATGGGCCGGCACCGCCACGGGCTCGTGGCTGACACCGTGCCAGGCCACCACGCCGGCTGCGGCCAGCAGGATGAACAGGCAGAGCAGGCCGACGTAGAGGGTTTCATGACCCGCCCCGGCAGGGCGGACGATCTGGGTGACCGGTGTACTCATGGTGCTTGGATGTCGGCTTGGTCGATTTCCACGACATGGCCGGGGCCGGCATCGAACAGCACATAGAATTCGGCATCGGGACGCTTGAAGGTCACCGTCGAATCGCTGCCCAGCTTGCCGGGCACCAGAATGCTTTCATCATAGCCGACCACGTCCAGGGTCACCCCCGGCGCGCCGCTGCCATCGGAGAACCCCCCTGTGCAGCGAATCTGCTGGTCGTCGATCTGCTTGCATTCGCACATGGGGTTGTGGGCCAGGGCAACACCGCTGCAGGCGGCGGCGAGCAGCCCGAGCATGAGGGCGGGCCAGCGGGTGAATGAAACGCGGATCATGGTTGGATTCCTTGGCGGTTCTTCAGCCAGGCCACCGTTGCGGGCGACGCCTGGCTCAAGGGAATGGAGGTCTGATGCATGGAGCCGTCCCAGCCTTCCATGGTGATCCACAGCTGCGCATCGGTCTCGGTTTTGCTCGGCACCGGCAGGCCGGCGAACATGCGATAGCCGCTGCCGAAGAAGATCACGCCCGCAGCCCTCAGGCTGCGCGGCTTGCCGATGCGCAGGTAGGTGGCCTTGACCTGATCGATGCAGGACTTGCACAGGGCAGCGGTGAAGTACTTGATGTCCTGACCGCTTTCGGCGGTCGGGCCTTCGATGCGGCGCTCGGCCAGGGTCAGGCTCCAGGGCCCGACGGCGATGTCGCCGACGGTGCGTTCGCCCAGCCCGCTGTCACCGCGATCCATGGCATTTTCGGCGAAGTAGTGCGGCATGAACCCGAGCGGAATCAGCACCAGCAACACGTTGATGTGGAAGCGCCACTTGCGCCACAAACGCGACAGCGGCGAGGGCGAAAGGGCAGTGACGACTCGGCTCACAGGCTGCGCTCCGCGGTGGTATGGGCCATCGGACGCAGGTCGCCGACGGGCATCTGCGCGGCTTCCCGGCGATTGCTGCGCTTGAACGCCTGGGCGGTCGCCAGGGCCGTGCGCTTGCTCCAGATCATCAGGCCGCTGAGCACCATCATGCTCAGCAGCAGGCCGAAGAAGGCCCAGATGAGTTTGATCCACAGGCCCCCGAAGTCTCCGGTGTGCAGCGGGCGCATGGATTCGGTGACGAATTCCAGCGCGTTGCGGTCGCCCAGCAGGTGCGAGCTGATCAACTGCCCCGTGTAGGGGTTGATGCTGGCGGTCTGGAACATCAGCGGGTACCAGCTGCGACCGCCGACTTCCATCGGGCTGTAGGCATTGAGCGGCAGGGACACGTAGCTGGCATCCAGGTCGGGCACCTGCTGCTTGACCACGGCAATCGCCTGTTCGACCGGAATCATCGGTGCCGGGGTGCCATTGGCCACCAGCGGTACGTCGGCCCGCGCGATCACCGAAGTCACCGGTGAATAGCTGGAGATGCTGATCTGGTTGTCGTAGAGGATGGCGCGAATCAGGAACCACACGCCGGTGATCGCGATCACGGCGATGAACCAGATCGACCAGATGCCGCTGAGACGGTGGAAATCGCCCCAGAACACGCGGGCGCCCTGGTTCAGGCGCAGGGTGGGCTTGAGGAAGCCCTTCCAGAACTTCTTGTAGACCACCAGCCCGGTGATCAGCGACACCAGCAACGGCAGCCCGAGGAACGACACCAGGTACCAGCCCCAGGAGAAACCGTTGGTGAAGGGCACCAGCCACCAGCCATGCAGGGCGCGGGTGAAGGCCGGGAAATCGAATGCCGGACTGACGCCTTGCAGCGCGCCGGTGTAGGGGTTCACGTAGACCGTGGGTGAGCGGCCGTCCGGGTAGGTCACGCTGGCGTTGACCGCGAAGTAGTCGCCGTCCGGGTGGGTGAGGTTGCTGACGCGCAGTTCGGGATGATCGCGCTGGATGGCGCTCATCAACTGGTCGTAGTTCAACGGCTGGGCGTCATCGGACGGCTTGTTGGCGCGCATTTCTGGGTTGATCAGCCACATGATTTCGGTACTGACCACCGCCAGCGTACCGGTGACGCAAACGATCAGCACGAAGAACCAGATCGGCAGGGCCAACCAGCTGTGCACCAGAAACCAGATTTTCGAGCGGGATTTCTTGGACATGGGAAAACGTTCTCGATTCACGACACCGACAGCCGGGAGGGCAGGCTGCGGTTCCAGCGAACAGGTGGCCACCGATTTGGAAGGCCGCTATTGCACTGGATAAACAAGAATGAGAACAAGAACCAAATGAATATGAGGCGCGTTTATTTGAAACCGAATGTTTCAATCAAGCAGTAGTACCCGGACGCGGCTTGCGCCGCTGCTACAGAAACCTGAGATCCCTGTAGCAGCGGCGCAAGCCGCGTCAGCATCACATGCGGTGTCGCAGATTCACCATGTACAAACCAGGGGTGGCTCAATCACACCACCGGATTACCAATCAACTGACGCAACACATAATGCAGGATCCCCCCGGAGCGGAAATACTCCACCTCATTGAGTGTGTCGATCCGGCACAGCAGCTCCACGGTTTCCTCCTGGCCGCCTTCGCGACGGATGATCAGGTCCAGGCGCATGTGCGGCTGCAGATGCGCACCCGTCAAACCAACGATGTCCAGCGTCTCCTGCCCGGTCAGCCCCAGGCTCTTGCGGCTCTGGCCGTTGGTGAATTGCAGCGGCAGCACACCCATGCCGACCAGGTTGGAGCGGTGGATGCGCTCGAAGCTCTCGGCCACCACGGCCTTGACGCCCAGCAGGTTGGTCCCCTTGGCCGCCCAGTCGCGGCTGGAGCCGGTCCCGTACTCCTGACCGGCAATGACCACCAGCGGTGTTCCTGCTGCCTGGTAGCGCATGGCGGCGTCGTAGATCGGCAGTTTTTCGCCCGTCGGAATGAACAGGGTATTGCCGCCTTCTTCGCCCCCGAGCATTTCGTTGCGGATACGGATGTTGGCGAACGTACCGCGCATCATCACTTCGTGGTTACCACGGCGCGAGCCATAGGAGTTGAAGTCTCGCGGTTCCACGCCCTTGTCGCGCAGGTAACGTCCAGCGGGACTGTCGGCCTTGATGTTGCCGGCAGGGGAGATGTGGTCAGTGGTCACCGAATCCCCCAGCAATGCCAGAATGCGGGCGTCCTTCACGTCGGCGATGACCGGGGCCGGACCGGCAATGTCCTCGAAGAAAGGCGGATGCTGGATGTAGGTCGAATCCGCCTGCCAGACATAGGTGGGCTCCTTCGACACCTCGATGGCCTGCCACTGTGCATCGCCGGCGAAGACTTCGGCGTACTCCTTGTGGAACATGGCCGTATCGACCTTGGCCACGGCGTCGGCGATCTCCTGCTGAGTCGGCCAGATGTCGCGCAGATAGACCGGCTGGCCATCGGTGCCAGTACCCAGTGGTTCGCTGCTGATGTCGGTGCGCACACTGCCAGCCAGGGCATAGGCCACCACCAGTGGCGGCGAAGCCAGCCAGTTGGTCTTCACCAGCGGATGCACCCGGCCCTCGAAGTTGCGGTTGCCCGAGAGCACCGAAGCGACGGTCAGATCGGCGCTCTGGATAGCCTGCTCGATGGGCTCGTCCAGCGGCCCCGAGTTGCCGATGCAGGTGGTGCAGCCGTAACCCACCAAGTCGAAGCCCAAGGTGTCCAGGTATTGGGTCAGGCCAGCTGCCTTGTAGTAGTCGGTCACCACCTTGGAGCCCGGAGCCAGCGACGTCTTGACCCAAGGCTTGGTGGTCAGGCCTTTTTCGACCGCTTTCTTGGCCACCAGCCCGGCAGCCATCATCACGCTGGGGTTGGAGGTGTTGGTGCACGAGGTAATGGCGGCGATGACCACCGCCCCGTGTTGCAGATTGTGCGTCTGGCCACGCCAGGTGTAGGGCGTGCCCTCGGTCTGGTCGGCATTGCCCACGGCCACGCCACCGCCACCCTCGCTTTCCAGGCGGCCTTCTTCCTTGCTGGTCGGCTTGAGCTGCAGACCGATGAAATCGTTGAAGGCTGCGCTGACCTTGGGCAGTGCCACGCGGTCCTGGGGGCGCTTGGGGCCCGCCAAGCTGGCCTCGACCTCGCCCATGTCCAGCGCCAGGGTGTCGCTGAACACCGGCTCCTGGCCGGGCAGGCGCCACATGCCTTGGGCCTTGCAGTAGGCCTCGACCAACTGCACCGTCGCTTCCGGCCGACCGGACAGGCGCAGATAGCCCAGGGTCACGTCGTCTACCGGGAAGAAGCCGCAAGTCGCACCGTACTCCGGCGCCATGTTGGCAATGGTCGCCCGGTCCGCCAGGGGCAGATCGGCCAGGCCGTCACCGTAGAATTCGACGAACTTGCCGACCACGCCTTTCTTGCGCAGCATCTGCGTCACGGTAAGCACCAGGTCGGTGGCGGTGATGCCTTCCTTGAGTTTGCCAGTGAGCTTGAAGCCGATGACTTCGGGGATCAGCATCGATACCGGCTGGCCGAGCATGGCCGCTTCGGCTTCGATGCCGCCGACGCCCCAGCCCAGCACGCCCAGGCCGTTGATCATGGTGGTGTGCGAGTCGGTTCCCACCAGGGTGTCGGGGAAGGCGTAGGTGCGGCCGTCCTCTTCCTTGGTCCAGACCGTGCGGCCGAGGTACTCCAGGTTGACCTGGTGGCAAATGCCGGTACCCGGTGGCACCACGCTGAAGTTGTCGAACGCGCTCTGGCCCCAGCGCAGGAACGCATAGCGCTCACCGTTGCGCTGCATTTCGATGTCGACGTTTTCCTCGAACGCCTGTTCGCTGGCATAGCGGTCGACCATCACCGAGTGGTCGATCACCAGATCCACCGGCGACAGCGGATTGATTCGCTGTGGATCGCCACCGGCCTTGGCCACTGCGGCGCGCATGGCAGCCAGGTCGACCACGGCCGGCACCCCGGTGAAGTCTTGCATCAGTACGCGCGCCGGGCGGTACTGGATCTCGCGGTCGGAGCGGCGCTCATGCAGCCAATCGGCGAGGGCGCGCAGGTCATCACTGGTGACGGTCTTGCCGTCTTCCCAGCGCAGCAGGTTTTCCAGCAGCACCTTGAGCGACATCGGCAGTCGTTGCAGATCGCCCAGGCTCTTCGCGGCTTCGGGCAAGCTGAAGTAGTGATAGGACGTGCCGGCAACGTCCAGGGTGTTGAGGGTTTTCAGGCTATCGAGGGAAGGCATCTGTCAGCTCCTTTTCGGGCCCGCACGGCACGGGCTGAATAATCAGGTTCTTTCAGTGAGGGACTTCCGGTACATGCCGGGGGTTCCGATTTCCTTTATCATGCGCCGATTTCGGCCCCAGGCAGTGAAAGTCTCTTTATGAATACGTTGTTTATGCATTGCCGCCCCGGCTTCGAAGGCGAGGTCTGCTCGGAGATCGCTGAACACGCCGCACGGCTGGGGGTTGCCGGCTATGCCAAGGCCAAGCCGCAGACCGCCTGCGCCGAATTCATCTGCCACGAACCGGCCGGTCCGGCACGGCTGATGAGCGAGTTGCGGTTTAGTGACTTGATATTTCCCCGGCAGTGGGCGCGCGGCGACTTCGTGCAGTTGCCCGAGACCGATCGCATCAGTGTGCTGCTCGAACAGTTATCGTCTTATCCAGTCTGCGGCAGCCTGTGGCTGGAAGTGCTCGACACCAACGATGGCAAGGAGCTGTCGAACTTCTGCAAGAAGTTCGAGGCCCCGCTGCGCAAGGCCCTGCTCGGTGCCGGCCGTCTGGTGGAGGATCCCCACCTGCCGCGCCTGCTGCTCACTTTCAAGAGTGGCCGCGAAGTCTTTCTCGGGATGGCCGAGGCGGGCAACTTCGCCATGTGGCCCATGGGCATCCCGCGGCTGAAGTTCCCACGCGAGGCGCCCAGCCGCTCGACCCTGAAGCTGGAGGAGGCGTGGCACCACTTCATTCCCCGCGAGCAGTGGGACGAGCGCCTGCACGGCGACATGACCGGCGTGGACCTGGGCGCCGCGCCCGGTGGCTGGACCTATCAACTGGTCCGCCGCGGCATGCTGGTCACCGCCATCGACAACGGGCCGATGGCGCAGAGCCTGATGGACACCGGCCTGGTCACTCATCTGATGGCCGACGGCTTCACCTACAAGCCCAAGCAGACCGTGGACTGGATGGTCTGCGACATCGTCGAGAAGCCCGCGCGCAACGCTGCCTTGCTGGAAACCTGGCTGGGCGAGAACCTCTGCCGCGAAGCGGTGGTCAATCTGAAGTTGCCGATGAAGCAGCGCTATGCCGAAGTGCGCCGATTGCTCGACCGTATCGAGGATGGCTTCAAGGCCCGTGGCATCAAGGTCCAGATCGGCTGCAAGCAGCTGTACCATGATCGCGAGGAAGTCACCTGCCACCTGCGCCGACTCGACAGCGTCCGACGCTGACCCCCGATGTGCCGCGGCCTGGGGTCGCACTGTGCGCCGGGCCTGCGCTGCGCCGCTACACTGTCCGTCTCGACCGTCTGCTTGAATGCCCGCTTGATCTGGAGTTTTTCATGACCCAAACCCTGTCTGCCGACCGTACCCTGGATGCGACTGGCCTGAGCTGTCCGGAGCCGGTGATGATGCTGCACCAGCACGTGCGCGACCTGCCTGCCGGTGGCCTGCTCAAAGTCATCGCCACCGACCCCTCGACCCGCCGCGACATTCCCAAGTTCTGCGTCTTCCTGGGCCACGAGCTGGTGCAGCAAGAGGAGGAGGGCGGTACCTACCTCTATTGGATCCGCAAGAAAAGCGACTGATCGTCCCAGCCCGGCCCGTGTGCGGCACACATACCCAGTTGCAGGCGAGCTGGGTATAATCGCCCCCTTTTTTCCAGGTGCCTGGCCATGTTGTCTGAAATTCATGCCTTTCTCGGCTGCCCCACGCCCGATGCCTGGGTCCAGGCCGCGCTGGCCGACCAGCACACCTTGCTGATCGACCACAAGAACTGCGAATTCAAGGCAGCGTCCACGGCCCTGAGCCTGATCGCCAAGTACTGCACCCACGTTGATCTCATCAACATGATGTCGCGCCTGGCACGCGAAGAGCTGGTCCATCACGAGCAGGTTCTGCGCATGATGAAACGCCGCAAGATCGAGCTGCAACCGCTGTCGGCAGGCCGCTATGCTTCTGCGCTGCGCAAGCAGGTACGCAATCACGAGCCGGTCAAGCTGGTCGACACCCTGGTGGTCGGCGCCTTCATCGAGGCGCGCAGCTGCGAGCGCTTCGCGGCGCTGGTTCCGCATCTGGACGAAGAACTGGGCACCTTCTACAACGGCCTGCTGATGAGCGAGGCGCGGCACTACCAGGGCTATCTGAAACTGGCCCATCAATACGGCGATGCCGCCGACATTGCCCGCACCGTCGACAAGGTCCGCATGGCCGAAGCCGAATTGATCGAAAGCCCCGATCCGGAATTCCGTTTCCACAGCGGCGTTCCTGCCTTCGCCTGACCGCGCCTGTGCGGCGCATTCGTTGCGCCGCTTCTGACTATCCCTCCTTCAATACACACATGATCTGCGCGTCATGCCGGTCAGCGTGTTGACACACTGCATCTTGACGTTTACGTTAACGTAAAGTATCGGGAACAGATCCACGTGAGCACTCTCTACAGCATCTCCGAAATATCCCAACTGCTGGACGTCACGCCCAGAACGCTGCGCTTCTACGAGGAGCAGGGCATGGTGGCGCCCACGCGTCGGGGGCAGGAACGGGTCTACTCGGCGCGCGATCTGGTGGCCATGAAGTTGATCCTGCGGGGCAAGCGCATCGGGTTCTCCCTGGCCGAATGCAAGGAGCTCATCGACATGTACGACCCCTCGGGCAACCGCAAGCAGCTCGACCGGTTCCTGGAGAAAATCGCCGAGCGCAGGGCGCAACTGCAGCAGCAGATGCTCGACATCGAACAGATGCAGGTGGAACTCGACACCGCCGAGGAGCGTTGCCGCGTGGCCTTGCAAGCCTGATCGCAGCTGGGCATTCCCGGCGATCTTCTCGACCTTCTTGATCTCCTTGATAAATACAAAAAAAGCGAGTGATGAACATGATTTCAGTACCCGGACTGGATTTCTTCCTAGGCGAAGACATCGACATGCTGCGCGATTCGGTGGCAGCCTTCGTGGCGCGGGAGATCACCCCGCGCGCCGCCGAAGCCGATCGCAGCGACCAGTTTCCAGCCGACCTGTGGCGCAAGTTCGGCGACATGGGATTGCTGGGCCTGACCGTGCCTGAGGAGTGGGGCGGGACGGGCATGGGCTACTTGGCGCACATGGTTGCCATGGAGGAAATTTCCCGCGGCTCGGGCGCCATCGGCCTGTCCTACGCGGCCCATTCCAATCTGTGCGTCAACCAGATCAACCGCAACGGTAGCGGCGAGCAGAAGGCGCGTTTCCTGCCCAGGCTGATCAGCGGGGAGCACATCGGCGCCCTCGCCATGAGCGAGCCGAACGCCGGTTCCGATGTCGTCTCCATGCGCCTGCGTGCCGACCTCAGGGGCGACCGCTACGTGCTCAACGGCACCAAGATGTGGATTACCAACGGCCCGGACTGCGACGTGCTGGTGGTCTACGCCAAGACCGACATGGCGGCCGGCGCCAAGGGCATCACCGCGTTCATCGTGGAGAAAGGCGCGCCGGGCTTCAGCGTCGCGCAGAAGCTCGACAAGCTGGGCATGCGCGGTTCGCACACCGGTGAACTGGTGTTTCAGGACGTCGAGGTGCGGGTGGAGAACGTGCTCGGCCAACCGGGGCAGGGGGTAGGCGTGCTCATGAGTGGCCTGGACTACGAGCGCGCCGTGCTCAGTGCCGGCCCGTTGGGCTTGATGCAGGCGGCCATGGACCTGGTGCTCCCCTATGTTCACGACCGGCAGCAGTTCGGCCAGAGCATCGGCGAATTCCAGCTCATCCAGGGCAAGCTCGCCGACATGTACACCACCCAGCAGGCGTGCCGCGCCTATCTCTATGCAGTCGGTCGGCACCTGGATGGGCTGGGCCAGGCACCGATCCGTCAGGTCCGCAAGGACTGCGCCGGGGTCATCCTGTATGCCGCCGAAAAAGCCACCTGGCTGGCCGGCGAGGCCATTCAGATCCTCGGCGGCAACGGCTACATCAACGAGTTTCCTGCCGGGCGTCTGTGGCGCGACGCCAAGCTCTACGAGATCGGTGCAGGCACCAGCGAGATACGCCGCATGCTGATCGGTCGTGAACTGTTCGAGCAGACGCGCTGACGTTTTCTCGCTGCCCCTCCCATCGGTGCCGTACCCGCACAGGAAATGCCCATGGCCATTCTCCACAGTCAGGTCAACACACGTTCAGCCGACTTCGTCGCCAACCGCGAGGCGATGCTCCAGCAACTCGATACGCTGCAGCGGTGCGCAGCGCAGATCCACCAGGGCGGTGGCGAAGCCGCCCAGGCGCGCCATGTCGCCCGCGGCAAACTCCTGCCACGCCAGCGCATCGATGTGCTGCTCGATCCCGGCTCGGCGTTTCTTGAAGTCGGGCTGCTGGCCGCTCACGAGGTGTACGGCGAACAGGTCGCGGCTGCCGGACTGATCACCGGCATTGGCCGAGTGTCCGGCGTCGAATGCATGATCATCGCCAACGATGCCACGGTCAAAGGCGGCAGCTATTACCCGCTGACCGTGAAGAAGCACCTGCGCGCCCAGGAAATCGCCCAGCACAACCGCTTGCCCTGCCTGTACCTGGTCGATTCCGGCGGCGCCAACCTGCCGCGCCAGGACGAAGTGTTCCCGGACCGCGAGCATTTCGGGCGGATCTTCTTCAATCAGGCCACCCTCAGCGCCCAGGGCATCGCCCAGATCGCCGTGGTCATGGGCTCGTGCACGGCCGGGGGCGCCTATGTGCCGGCCATGAGCGACGAAACCATCATGGTCCGCGATCAGGCAACCATCTTTCTCGCAGGTCCCCCACTGGTCAAGGCGGCCACCGGGGAGGTGGTCAGCGCTCAGGCGCTGGGCGGCGCCGATTTGCACTGCCGGCAGTCGGGGGTCGCCGATCACTACGCGGAAAACGATCAGCATGCGCTGGCCATCGCCCGTCGCTGTGTTGCCCGCCTGAACTGGCGCAAGCAAGGGTGGCTGGCCTGCGTCGAACCCTTGCCGCCACGTCATGCAGCGGATGAACTCTACGGCCTGGTGCCCACCGACCCCAAGCAGCCCTTGCCGATCTACGAGATCATCGCGCGCATCGTCGACGATTCGGTCTTCGACGAGTTCAAGGCGCTGTTCGGGCCGACCCTGGTCTGTGGTTTCGCCCACATCCACGGCTACCCCGTGGCGATTCTGGCGAACAATGGCGTGCTGTTCGCCGAAGCTGCGCAGAAGGGCGCGCATTTCATCGAACTGGCCTGCCAGCGCGGCATTCCCCTGGTGTTCCTGCAGAACATCACCGGGTTCATGGTCGGCCAGAAATACGAGGCCGGCGGCATTGCCAAGCACGGCGCCAAGCTGGTCACTGCGGTGGCCTGCGCGCAGGTGCCCAAGTTCACCGTGATCATTGGCGCCAGCTACGGCGCGGGCAATTACGGCATGTGCGGGCGCGCCTACGATCCGCGTTTCCTGTGGATGTGGCCGAACGCGAAGATCGGCGTGATGGGCGCTCAACAAGCGGCTGGCGTGTTGGTGCAGGTCAAGCAAGAGCAGGCGCAGCGCCAGGGACAGGCGTTCAGCGACGAACAGGCGCGGCAATTGGCCGAACCCCTGGTGGCACAGTACGAGGAGCAGGCCCACGCGTTCTACTCCTCGGCGCGGCTGTGGGATGACGGGGTGATCGATCCGGCGCAGACCCGAACGGTGCTGGCACTCGGGCTTTCGGCAGCGTTGAACGCGTCGGTGGCCGAAACCCGCTTCGGCGTCTTCCGCATGTAGCCCATGCACTCATCAGGAATCTGGGATCAGGGTATGCACGAATTTTCCACGGTACAGCTGCACATCAGCGCCGACCAGGTCGCCAGCGTCTGGCTCAATCGGCCGGACAAGAACAATGCTTTTAACGCGCTCATGCTGGAGGAACTGCATGAAGCCTTCGAGCGGGTCAGCCAACAGCCGGCATTGCGCTTCATGTTTCTGCGCGGCCATGGCCGCCACTTCAGCGCGGGCGCCGATCTGGCCTGGATGCAGGCCAGCGCTCGCCTGAGCTACGCGGAAAACCTCGCTGAAGCTGCGCGTTTGGGCCAGCTCATGGAGCAACTGCAGCGCCTGCCGCTGCCGACGATCGCGGTGGTGCAAGGGGCTGCATTCGCCGGGGCGATGGGCTTGGTCAGTTGTTGCGACATGGCCATCGCCGCCGACGATGCGCTGTTCAGTCTGAGCGAGGTGCGCCTGGGTCTGGCGCCGGCGGTGATCAGTCCCTACGTGGTCCAGGCCATGGGCCCGCGCGCCGCGCGGCGTTACGCCCTGACCGCCGAGCGTTTCGATGCCCTGCGGGCCAGGGAGTTGGGGCTGCTCGATGAAGTGTATCCACCTGCCGAGCTGGAACAGGCGGTGCAGGACTGGACGTGTCGCCTGCTCGGCAACGGTCCCGAAGCCATGCGTGCCTGCAAGGCGCTGCTGCTGGAGATCGGCGATGGCCAGGCCACGGCGCCACGGCAGGCCTGTGCGCAAGCCCTGATCGCCCGCCTGCGTACCAGCGCCGAGGGTCAGGAAGGCATGCAGGCCTTTTTCGAAAAACGCGCGCCCGCCTGGGCCGAGGTGTTGCCATGAAACCGTCCACCCAGACCCTCGGAACCCTGCTGATCGCCAACCGCGGCGAGATCGCCTGTCGCATCATCCGCACTGCCAGAGCCATGGGCATCCGCAGCGTAGCCATCTACAGCGAAGCCGACGCCGAGGCTCGCCACGTGCACGAGGCCGATCTGGCCATCCCCCTGGGCGGCAGCAAGCCTGCCGACAGCTACCTGCAGATCGACAAAGTGGTCGCTGCGGCGCTGGCCTGTGGGGCGGATGCGGTCCATCCCGGCTACGGTTTTCTCTCGGAAAACGCCGCCTTCGCCCGGCGCCTGGCGCACGAGGGCATTCTGTTTCTCGGCCCGCCGGCCGAGGCCATCGAAGCCATGGGCAGCAAGTCCGCAGCCAAGGCCTTGATGGAACAGGCCGGGGTGCCGCTGGTGCCGGGCTATCACGACCAGGCCCAGGATCTGCAGACGTTCGCCGACGCTGCCCAGCGCATTGGTTACCCGGTGCTGCTGAAGGCCGCGGCGGGCGGCGGCGGCAAGGGCATGAAGGTGGCCGAATCGGCCGCCGAGCTGGGGCCTGCCCTGGACTCCGCACGACGCGAGGCGCTGGCCGCCTTCGGCGACGGGCACATGCTGGTGGAAAAATACCTGGCGGCCCCGCGGCACGTCGAGATCCAGGTCTTTGCCGATGGTCACGGGCACTGTCTCTACCTGCATGAACGCGATTGCTCCATCCAGCGCCGGCATCAGAAAGTGCTGGAGGAGGCACCGGCGCCGGGGCTCGATGCGTCCTTGCGCCGAGCCATGGGCGAAGCCGCCGTGCGCGCCGCCCAGGCCATTGGCTACGTCGGCGCGGGCACCGTCGAGTTTCTGCTCGATGGCGACGCTCGTTTCTACTTCATGGAGATGAATACCCGCTTGCAGGTCGAGCATCCGGTGACCGAAGCCATCACCGGGCTGGACCTGGTGGCCTGGCAGATCCGTGTTGCCCGCGGCGAAGCCTTGCCGCTGACTCAGGAACAGGTGCCCTTGCTCGGCCATGCCATCGAGGTACGTCTGTACGCCGAGGACCCTGCGGGCGGCTTCCTGCCTGCCAGCGGGCAACTGGCGCTGTACCGCGAGCCGGCAGCCGGGCCCGGCCGGCGGGTGGACAGCGCGGTGCGCGAAGGTGACACGATTTCCCCTTTTTATGACCCGATGATCGCAAAACTCATCGCCTGGGGCGAAACCCGTGAAGAGGCCCGCTTGCGCCTGCTGGCCATGCTGGGCGAAACCGCGGTCGGCGGAATCAAGAGCAATCTGGCGCTGCTGCAACGCATCCTTGCCACGCCCGCCTTCGCTCAGGGCGAAGTCGACACGGGTTTCATCGAACGGCATACCCCAGCGCTGTTGCCCACCCCCCCGACGTTGACCCAGGCCTTCTGGCAAAGCGCCGCGCGGGCGTACCTGCGCTCGACACCGAACAGTGTGTGCGAGCAGGACCGGCATTCCCCCTGGAGCGCGCCGACGGGCTGGCGCCTGCTGGCACCTGCGCAAGCCACGCTGGATCTGCGCTGTGGCGCGCAGACCCAATTGTGCACGGTCAGCCTGGCAGCGCCATCGGGCCTGGATGAAACCCGGCTGATCGGCCGTCGCGGCGACGTTGTTTACCTGTACTGGCAGGGCGATCCCTACGAGGTCAGCCAGGTCGACGCCCTGTCCGCAGGTACCGCGGGTGCGGTGCTGGAGGGTTCGCTGGCGGCGCCCATGAACGGCAGCATTGTCCGCCTGCTGGTCAGCCCAGGTCAGGCGGTCGAGCAGGGCGATGGTCTGGTGGTGCTGGAGGCCATGAAAATGGAACACACCGTGCGCGCCAGCCGGGCGGGCGTGATCCGGGCGTTGTGCTGCGAAGAAGGCCAGATGGTCAGCGAAGGCACTGTGTTGATCGAGATGCAGGAGGCCGATCATGCTGCCTGAGCGGGTGCGGATCGTCGAAGTCGGCCCACGTGACGGCCTGCAGAACGAACAGGGCCGAGTTCGTGCCGAGGACAAGGTGGCGCTGGTCGAGGCCTTGGTCGCGGCGGGCCTCGAGCATGTGGAGGTCGGCAGCTTCGTATCGCCGCGTTGGGTGCCGCAGATGGCCGACAGCGCGGCGGTCTTCGCCGCCATCGCGCGCGCGCCAGGCGTGATCTACGCTGCGCTGACGCCCAACCTGCAAGGCTTCGAAGCGGCCATCGCCGCAGGCGCGTCCGAGGTGGCGGTGTTCGCCGCCGCGTCCGAATCCTTCTCCCAGCGCAACATCAACTGTTCCATCGCGCAGAGCCTGCAACGCTTCGAGCCGGTGCTCGCCGCCGCCGTCGCCCACGGCATCAAGGTGCGCGGCTACGTGTCCTGCGTGCTGGGCTGTCCGTACGAGGGCGACGTCGCGCCGGAGCGGGTGCGCGACGTGGCCGATACCATGCTGCAGATGGGCTGCTACGAACTGTCGTTGGGCGACACCCTCGGCATCGGTACGCCTGGTGCGGCGAGGCGATTGATCGACACCGTCGCGCAGCGGGTGCCACGTGGGCAGCTGGCCGGGCACTTTCACGACACCTATGGCCAGGCGGTGGCCAATATCTACGCCTGCCTGCTGGAGGGCGTCCAGGTGTTCGACAGTTCCGTGGCAGGGCTGGGCGGTTGTCCCTATGCCCCCGGCGCCAGCGGCAATGTGGCGACCGAGGATGTCCTCTATCTGCTGCACGGACTGGGCATCTCGACCGGTGTGGATCTGGATCGGGTCGTCCAGGCCGGCCAGGCGATCATGCTCGCGCTGGGCCGGCAGAGCGCGTCGCGCGTGGCACGCGCCCGGAGCGGCGCTGCCGGGGTACGGTAGCAAATCGCGCCCACAAAAAAGGCCATCCGCAGATGGCCTTTTTCAGGGGTACATCAAGCAGCCGGGTTGATCGGCTTCTCTGGGTACCAGGCGTCCAGCAATTCGCTGACTTCGACGCGGGTCAGTTCGTCGCGGCCCTTGAGCCACGCTTCGACGGTGCTGCGCTGCTCTTCGGTGACCGAACCACGCTTGGCCGAGCACACCAGACCGAAGTCGTCGCCGCCAACATAGTCCAGGCCGTTGGCATCCATCGCCTCGGTCAGGAATGCGTCGAGGAATGCGTCGATTGCCTCGTCACCCAAATCCTCCTTGAAGTCCAGGTTCAATTCGAAACCCAATTCCTGGAATTCGTCGACGCACAGTTTTTTGCGCAGACGACGGGAGCGGTTAGTGGCCATGAAACAATCCTCTTAGGTAATATCGCGGCGCAGTCTACCAGTTAAGCCGAGCGCCTGCCCGATTCAGTGACAAAATGAACCATTGCCGGCCTGACCCTGGCAATCACGGGTCCAGCTCGGCCAAAGTGTGCCCCAGTTCGGCCTGCAATTGCGTCAGGGCCAGGTGCAGGGCTTCGCGCAGCGGCTCCAGGTCGTCCTGTGCCGTGCTCGCTTCCAGCGCCTCGCACGCTTGATACACGGCACGTGCCTGCACGATCCGGGCGGCGCCATGGATCTTGTGGGCAATGTCCACCATCCGTGGATGATCATCGTGGGCAATGGCGAGCAATTGCTGACCGTCGTCCGTGCAACTGCGCAGTACTTCTTCGAGCAGTCGCCGAGTCAATGCCCTGTTGCCCCCGGTCAGGGCTTGAAGTTGGTCGATCGTGTTCATGCGCTCAATCACACCAATGCATTGCGCTTGGCCATTTCGATAAGTTCCACCAGCGAATTGGCCTGAAGTTTCTGCATGAGGCGCTTCTTGTAGGTGCTGACGGTTTTGTTGCTCAGAAACATGCCAGTGGCTATTTCCTTGTTGCTGCGGCCTTGGGCAAACAATTGCAGAACCATCAACTCACGGTCATTGATGGCCTTGAACAATTCGAGTTCCTGAAGTTGCCCATCGTCTTCGCGTGAGGGGATCAACGCCTGGCTGGGAAAATAGTTATAACCGGAAAACACCGCGCGCACGGCGCTGATCAACTCGCTGAGTGCCTCCTGCTTGCAGACGAAGCCGGCGGCGCCCGACTGCATGCAGCGTATGGCGAACAAGGCCGGAGCCTGCGCGGTCAATACCAGGATCTTGAACGGCACGTTCATGCCGTGGAACCGGGTCAGGACTTCCAGCCCGTCGAGCTTGGGAATACTGATATCGAGAATCAGGAGATCGGGTTGGCACTCGCGCACCATCTGCATCGCATCCACCCCGTTGTCGTTTTCTCCGACAACGCAGTAGCCTTCGTTTTCCAGAATCATTCTGACGGCCAGCCGAATGACAGGGTGATCATCGATGATGAATACATTACGCATGCAGCCTCTCCTGAACGATCCAGTAAAAGCGCGCACCTTAGCCCAGTTGCTCAAAAGGGCATACGAACGGACCCAGCAAAGTATGATTCTAGGAAACTTCCTACAGAATTAAGCGTAACGGAATACAAAGATAGTTTGATTCGAAAGAGTCAACTATCGTTTGTATTCGTTTATTTCAATACGCTCTACTAGAACGAGCTGGAACGCCCGGTCATTTCTCCGGCCATCTCCGCGGCATAGCTGTCGGTCATGCCCGCGATGAAGTCGATCATGCGCAGAAACGACTTGTGCAGCGGCCAATCCGGTTGCGGTGCGTTGTGACCCAGCAGATCGAGAATGCGCTGGTGCTTGAACGACAGCCTACCGGTGGTGTGCTGCTCCAGCGCCGCGCCACAGAAGGCGTTGAGCAGCACTTCGAGCGTGGTGTAGGCGCCAATCTCGTGCAGGGTCTTGCGCTTGTCCTGGAAGATCTTCTTGCGCGCCATGTCCTTGGCATCGAGCACGCAGCGCTTGGCCGGGCCATGCATGTGCTCGACCAGATCGCCACTCAGTTGGCCGGCCAACAGCGCCTCTTGCTGTTCGACGAACGCGCGTGCCGCCGCATTGGTCAGGTGCTCGATGGCCTTGCCCCGCAGGATCGCCAGCTTGCGTCGGCGCGAGTCCAGCGGCCCCAGTTGGCGGTAGGTGTCGGGGATGTCGTCGCCCACCAGATCGAGCAGCAAGGCTTCAACCTCGGCATAGTCGAGCAACTCCATTTCCAGGCCGTCTTCCAGGTCGATCAGGCCATAGCAGATGTCATCTGCTGCCTCCATCAGGTACACCAGCGGGTGCCTGGCCCAGCGCTGCTCTTCGAGCAGCGGCAGGCCCAGCTTGCCGGCAATCTGCTCCAGCAACGGCAGCTCGCTACGTGCGATTTCGCAACCAAATCGTGATGTTGTTATCTAATTGTTTTATATGGATAAATTACATTTTTTGTAATCGTTTCAATAAAAGCCGATAGCATCGGGGTGGTGAGTACCTGTGGTACGGAACCTCTCTAGGGATTTGTAGAATCTCATCGTCAGGTAGCGAGCTTTCTTGGTGATGGATAGACAAGCTTAGGTACATTGTCGCCATCGTGCCCCCCCGACGGGGTCGATCATCTGCTGCTCACGCTCGTCAATATTCATGACGCCTTAATAATGTTCCCAATTTGGGAACAAATGCTTGACGGTCTTTCGAGTTAGGGGTAATTTGTTCCCAAATTGGGAACACAAATACGTGATTATGAGACTGCTAGGGCGTGACAAGCTCCTTTCCTTGAAAGGGAAAAGTGAGCGAATCGATAAATGGATCTCCAGCTGGGTCAGCGAGATCGCTAACGCCAACTGGAAAAGCCCTGATGAATTGATCGAACAATATCCCAGTGCTCAAAAAGTGAAGGAAGGACACTTTTCGTTCTGTGTTTGCTCTTCCCAGTACTTTATAGAACTGACGATAGCCTTCGCTCAAGGCATTGCCATCATCACTGCTCCGATTAAAAAGCTATGAATATTTTAGAAGCTAGAATTATCCGTACTGAACAACAGTACCAAGCGTACTTTGAAAAAGTACAACAGCTGGTTCACTCTATGCCCAAGCCGGGCACTAAAGAAAGTGATGAGCTTGAATTGCTCTCCATACTTATTGAAGATTATGAAAAGCAAAAATACCCAGTAGAAACTCCTGACCCTATAGACGCCATTCTATTCAGAATGGAAGAGAAAGGGCTAAAACAAGCAGATTTAGTACCGTACTTTGGCACTAGAAGCCGCGTATCTGAAATACTTTCACGCAAACGGCCTCTTACAGTTCCAATGATACGAGCACTTGCAATAGGGCTGGGGATATCGACTGATACTTTAATCGGGCTTTCCGAAATACAAAGCTCCTCAAATAAAGAGAGTATAGATTGGAAAAAGTTTCCGTTTTCTGAAATGGTTACAAGAGGTTGGATTCTAAAAGCAACCGAAAAAGCAAAAATCACCGCCGAAGATATAGTTAAAAGTTTTCTATCTGAAATGGGATTGCAGGCAGGCGGAGCTTCATTCAGGAGAACACTCAAAGGTGAAGCTGCAACACCAACAACCCATTATACGCTTTACGCATGGGTAGCTCGAATCATTCAAAAATCTCGTGCAACACGTAAAAATTCAAATTACAAAAAAGAAATAATAGACAGCAGTTTCATTAAAGAGTTGTCACATTTAAGTAGGTATGAGAACGGACCTTTGCTAGCTGTCAATTTACTTGAAGAAATCGGTGTGTCTGTAATTATAGAGCCTCATCTCAAAGGAACAATGCTAGACGGTGCAGCGTTACAAGATAGTGATGGGACACCTATAATTGGCTTAACCTTAAGATATGACAGAATAGATAATTTTTGGTTTACACTAATGCATGAAGTTGCTCACATATGGAAACATGTGGAGGATAACTCTGAAGCAATACTCGATGACTTAGAAACACCATCTGATGATAGGAGAGAAGCCGAAGCCAATAGAATTGCCCGTGAGACTTTCATCCCAAGAGCTATATGGAAAAGATCTGAGGCTTATTTGAATCCTAGTAAAGAAACCATACTTCAGCTCTCTCAGGAATTGAGAATACACCCAGCAATAATTGCTGGACGATTAAGGCAAGAAAGTGGGAACTACAATCTGTTTTCTGACCTTGTCGGACAAAACGAAGTAAGAAAACTTTTCAGATCTGAACCTTGAGGTGTTTTGTGATGAATAATCAATACTTTCCAATTTTAAAAGCAAAAAAAGGCGAGTTAGAAGCTCTGAGCAAGCTTTCGCCCAGCGTTCTTGCTCGTACCACACCAATTATAGAGCTTGCGAAGTTAGGTGGTAAGCAGTTAGAAACGGCTTTAAAGCGTACCAATACTCCTTTCAAAGAGTATGTTGAAAAATGCTCTCTTGCCGTGTCAAAAGCTACTCCAAGCAAGCAGGTTATTGTTGATATTTTTCAGTGGCCGGCAGATTTTACGGTGGAGACAGGCGAGCATATTTTAAACTACACTGTCGATCAGCTCGCCGCACGGGGAGTTATCCCTTGTCCGATCATAGGATATGACCGTTGGGACATTGTAGAATACAAAGAAGCAATTAAGTCGATCAGTCTTGGAGAAGGACAGTTCTTTAGCATTCGTTTAGACAGCGTCGCACTTGAAGACATGCTCGACCCGGACTACTTCAATGAAATAATGGAAGATATTACTGCCGAGACTGGGTTAGACCGAGCCTCTACTCCTGTCATAATCGACTTGGCAGATATCTCAAATAAATCTGTAAACGATGCAATTGAAGCGATACAACAAGCCTATGAGCATATTCGTTCACTAGGATTTACTTACATAATAGCTATTGGTAGCTCTATTCCAGCATCGGTTAATTTAGCCGTAAAAACAAAAGACACTTCTGGAACGATATTTAGGAAGGAGATTTTAGCTTGGAAAGGATTTTTGCAGGCGTTCCCGAAAGCTAGTTTGTATTTTGGGGATTATGGTGTTCGCAATCCGAGAGCGGCGGAAAACATCATCGCACCTGATATGAATGGAAAAATCCGTTACACGATTGAAAACAGCTATTTCATAGCCAGAGGACATTCATTAAGGCAGGATAACAAGACCCTGCAAAATAACGTATTGGCAAAAGTGATTGTCGATTCTCATCACTATATGGGAGCTAATTTTAGTTGGGGGGACTCGCGGATAATGGATTGCAGTCAAGGTCAATTTGTTGGCAGCCCAACCACATGGATTTCAATTGATACCAATCACCATATAAGCTCATTGACAACTGAAATTTATGAATTTACAAGCCAGCTTGCAGCAACAGTTGCTACAATCGAAAAAGCCTAGTCAAGAATAGGCCCGATTATATTTTTCGGGCCTAGTTTCTTCCGAATATTTTGTTCTTATGTAAGTCATTGGCTGGTCATGAAGGTTAGTGGTTAGATACTAACGAACAACCAATCCTTATTAGCGGGTCAAACATATTATTGACTTCTATGCTGATGTTGCAGATAATAAGAGATTAAAATGGCATAGGGAGTAGCCTAAATGATCAATCTTGATACTGTATATGCTCTTTTATCTGAAGAAGAGTCTCCGATACTAGAATTTAAAAGGGAATGGTACTGGAATGATCAAAGTACACCTATGGAAATGTCAAGGCAGTGGGGGGAATTACAGAAAGACATTATATCCTTATGCAATGGCTACCCTTCGAAGTGTGGTCTTGATAGATATTTGATAATTGGGTTTAGTGAGACGGAGAAAAAAATATACTCCGTTGATACTACAAACATAAAAAAACTTAAAGATATCCGAAGCCTAAAAAAAGACCTGCTGGCGAAATTGGTCAAGACAGCAATTCAACCCATTTTGAATTTAGAGTTGGAAACGGTTATTTTGGATGGCAAGGCTTTAGTCGTCTTTAAAATACCCAGCCCGACCGACCTCACCGAATTAAGAAACTCACTTCAAACCAAAACTACGACTGTGCCTGCGGGAGTTGTGCTTGTAAGAAAGGGGCAAGATGAAGACTCGGTTAGCGTAGCTTCCCCGCAAGAAATTATAACGTTAAAAAGCGAGTTTTCCGCATTCAAAGTAATTAAAGATAGCGAAAAACCAAAGACGGATGTAAAAAAAGACAGAAGTATAAAAAGCACTGTAGAACTTTATATCGATAAAAATCGTAGCCTTTCAATAGAGAAAGACTACCCAGTAGAACGTAGAGATTGGACTGATAATGTAATATTTGAGCTGTACAAAATTAGTGATCAGTTCAAAAGCTCAAAGTATTTTCTCTATATCCATGAAAATGCCACGCAAAACAAAACCTACGAATATATTCAGAAAAACTCGCTACTAGCTCCAGATACTCCTCTCATTATTCTTACCGAGAGACCTACAGAGCTCAAAGATCTCGATAGGCGAAAGGCAAATCTTAGGACTAGATTTAAGACTGAATTTGTTTATTTTATTGATGAGTTCGGTTACCAAAATCTATACAGCGAACATATGCTTGAATACATTCCATATAGGCCGGAAAACTATGTGGAAGGGATCGCCGATGTTGCAGGCGAGGGTAAGAGAACAGCATTAGAACAGCTCAAGTCATGGCATAATGCTGTTTCAAATCCTCTAATGGTGATTAAAGGCTATGGTGGGATAGGAAAAACCACACTTGTAAAACAGTTTCTTGATTATGTATTCGATACGAGCACAGATACTGGGATTCTTTTCATTGACTCTAATGAGATCAGTGACGAATTAGTCAGTATAGCTAGATCAGATCATAAGATTGATGATATTTACGACTTTTATTTAGCTCAAATGAAAAATGAAGGGTTTGATGGCATTGGTTTTAGTAAAGACCTGTTGAGGCTTTCCGTTGACAATGGAAATCTTCTAATAGTTCTAGATGGCATTGACGAAGTAATTGCAAAGCTCGGCTCCCACTTCGATATCACATCGTTTATAACGTCGATTTCCACGAGTTATTCTACGAATCTAGAAAGAGCAAAAATAATAATTACATGTCGAGATTATTTTTGGGATACGTTGCAAGATCAGATAAAAGTCGAAGAAATAACTTTGGAGCCATTTAACGAAAAGTTAGCGGAAATGTTTTTCGAAAAATATTTCGCCAAGGATGCTGGTAAAATATCTAAGGCGATGAATATGGCGGCCGAGTTCCGGCTTTCAGAGAAGTCTGAAGACTCGGATCTAATATATATACCCTATGTATTAGATATGGTCGCATATCTAATAAAGCAACGTGCTGAGTTTGGCGATGATGAAATCCATCATTCAAAAAAAGCAAAGCTATTGTCAAGTATAATTCCAAATGATTTCTTGGTGCTTAGTGTTTGCGAGCGGGAAGTAAAAAAGCTGGGCAGCTTTGATATTGATGATCAGGTCGATTTTCTTATCAATTTATCACTGACAGAGGCAAAGTATGTCACGGATTATAATATAAAGAATCTTTCCCCAAAAAGCATTGATGATCTGACGGTTGAAAAGCTCAAAGCACACCCCCTGCTTCACTTCAGCAATAACAAGCTTCTCTTTAGATATGATTTCTTTTATGAATATTTTAAAGGGCTGCATGTTTACGATTATTATGTCGCTAGAGACTCGCAAAAACTAACCAAGCAATTTATTGAGTTGGCCGGAGTTTATCTCCGCTATGGGAATCAGTTTTGTGAAACGATTTGCAAGAAGATGGTTTTTTCTGAAGAGTTAGTCTTGTTTACGCTTGAATCAATAGAGTCTTTGAGGGAGCAAGCCTTAGAGTGTGATACTGCTTTTAAAGCGAGCATTGACGCAGCCATATCTTCAATGTTCATGCTACTAATATCGGTGTTTAGAGAAACTGGCGAAGCAAAGTTTGACTCTAGCTCCTGCACCGACCTCCTCAAAAACATCTTTGGTGAAAAGGAGTTGTCAGGAGTCGTTCTCATGAACGTTCTATCTTGCGATTCAAAACGCCCAGTCTTTGACTTTAGAAATCTCACAATAAAAAATTCTCACTTTGAAAGATATGATTATTTTTGGGACTGTCAAATTGATGAAGATACGCGTTTTCATAGTTCCTTTTTCTCTCAGATCAGCCCTAGAAAAGATTTAAAGCCAGTATTTTTTGACAATACGTTTTCTGATGATTGCTTGTTGAACGATATGTTGGAAACTATAAATCAGCGTAAGGATGAGGAAAATGCACAAAGCGATAAGCTTAACGAAAACCTGAGAAGGCTTTTCGAGTTGTTTAATAAGCGAGGAAATTTTTATCCTCAAAAGCAGGAATATATACGGTCAAAAATATTTACGGGAAAACTTTTGCCTACGCTTCTAAAAAACGGTGTGGTTGAAGACTATTTGGATCCTAAAAAGCCTACATTAAGACAGTTCCGGGTGTCTCAAGAATTTAGAGGTCTGATGAAGTTTATTGATCAAGGTACGAGATGCATTGAACTAGATCGGGTAATAAAAATGTTTTGACATAAGACGCTAAATAGGTGCATCTATACGATGTATGTGTTTGTTCGATCTTACGCAATTTATAGGCCGTGAGTGTGTATCCCATGTTTAAACCGCTTTCGGTCAAATGCAGTTTTATATTTATTTTATGTTTCAGTGGTGGGAAATAAATTTTCAGCTTATATGAAATACATTAAAACTTTAGAGGTGAACTTGGGAAGCATGAGTTGGGATAAACTGCTGAAAAACACCCGTCTCGGCGGTAGGCCTCCTAAGTCTGAGCTAGGCCGTTCACCTTTCCATTCTGACCATGACAAAGTGATTTTCTCAGGTGCTTTTAGACGCCTTGCCAGAAAGACTCAGGTTCATCCATTAGCGACCAACGACCACGTTCATAACCGCCTCACACACAGCTTGGAAGTCGCGTGTGTGGGTAGGACGTTGGGTGTAAGGGTAGGGCAAGAGCTTCTGAATGAAAGGCTTATTCCAGACCGTCATTCTGCTGCTGACATTGGGGACATTGTTCAGACTGCCTGTCTAGCCCACGACATAGGCAACCCACCCTTCGGCCATACCGGTGAAGAGGCTATACGCCACTGGTTTTCCAACGATGCAGGGGCAAAGCTCATTGAGCATCTGCCTTTACCCGAAGCTACTGACCTTCGTAGGTTTGAAGGCAACGCACAAGGCTTCAGGGTTCTCACTACCTCTGAATATCATCCCCACGACGGTGGTATGCGTCTGACTTATGCCTCATTGGGTGCCTTTATCAAATACCCATGGTTGGCTGCTGACGCTCTCGCCGGTCAACGGCCTGTTAAGAATAAATACGGTATCTACCGCTCAGAGCTGGACCTGTTCAACGAGGTGGCAGACGCGACGGGCTTATTGACGCTGGGCGATGGCTGGCGTTGCCGTCATCCCCTCGCGAACCTGATGGAAGTCTCTGACGACTTTTGCTATGCCATTCTGGATCTGGAAGATGGCGTAGAAATGGGGATTCTAGAATGGGATAAGGTCTTTGAAATCCTGTGTCTTGTTCTCGAAGACCATCAGAAAAACCAGCTTCTGAAAGACATGCAGGGCATGAAGGTCGGCCGTCGCCTATCACTGGTCCGTGGGAAGGTCATATCAGCTTTTGTAGATGCCGGGGCTACTGCCTTCATGAGCAACCACGATGAAATCATGACGGGTAAGGCTCTGGGTATCCTCGACCTGTGTGACGGGAATGTGAGGGACTGTGTAGCGGCTGCAAAGGCCCTTGCACGGGACGAAATCTTTCAGCATCCCCGGAAGGTCGAGCTGGAGATCGGGGCATATAGCACCATTTCTACCTTGTTGAACGTGAGCTGTGCCGCTGCCTTGAACTACGTCAGAAGCGGTGGCATAACTGATTCTAAGACGAAAAGGGTGGTGGACCTGCTAGGACTCGACCTAACTGCATTGAAAGATAGCAAAGGAGTTTCGAGAGACTATGCTGCCATTATGCAAGTATTGGACTACGTTAGCGGCATGACGGATAACTACGCTATGCATTTGGCCCGACAATTTAATGGTCTGGGCTTAGAGCGATGATCTACATGTGGAAATATCCTAAAGACAACTCTGAGAGTTATAGCGATGTCATTAAATAAAGTTCAGGCAGCGTTGGAAGATTTTGCAATGACATCAGACGACAAAGCTATAATTTTCAAAGGAGCATGGGGTACGGGTAAGACCTTTCTTTGGGATATGGTTGTAAAACAAAAAAAGCAAAAGTTCATCAGGTCGAAATATAGTTATGTATCCCTTTTCGGAATCAATTCTCTGACCGAACTCAAAAGATCTATTTTCGAAAGCTCAATAGACAAAAATTTTGCGGATGAATCGCCTAGTCTGAAATCGCTTACCAGTAATCTCACAGCCTTAAAGTCCAGTATGAGTAGTTGGTTCAGAAAGATTATTCGTTTCGGTTCTGAAGCTTCGATCCCGTATGTGAAAGGTGTCGGCAGTCTGATTGAGTCAGTTCAGTATGCATCTATCTGCGACATCACAATTTGTATTGATGATTTCGAGCGAAAGGGTTCAGCACTGACAGATAGGGATGTGTTGGGCTTGATCTCTAATTTAGTGGAGAAGAAGAGGTGTCGAGTCGTCCTCATTCTTAACGAAAAAACGCTAAACCCACAAGCAGAATTTTTTTCATTCAGCGAAAAAGTGTTTGATTACGAAATCTTGTTCAAGCCAACTGTAGCAGAAGCTATCAGGATGGTGTTTAATTCTGGCAGTGAAACTGAAAGGAAGCTCATTTTTCACCTCACTGCTCTCGAAATAAATAATATACGACTACTGAAAAAGATCGATTTGTTTCTTAGGGTGTTGAAGCCGTATTTTGATAGATGGCAGGTTGAGATAACAAATCAGGCATTACATGTCCTTCCATTAGCGGTACTCGCAATTTATGGAGGTAAGGAAACACTCGCGGATCTTGAGGTAATCAAATCTCTTGACCACTACGAGACGGAGCTGCCTGATGGCGAGGAAAGCAAAAGTGCTGAAGAAAAAGCGGCATCGTATTCAAGATCAAACAAAAGAGAATTTCTTTCGAATTACGGTTTCACCTTTTGTGATGAATTCGATGCTGCTATTATAGAGCTTGTTAGACAAGGCTATGCAGATGATGATCAGCTTTTAAGAATTACTGATGCGATGCATAAGAAAGTAAAGCATGACCAAGATTTCGCTGTCTATAAGACTGCTTGGTCGGTTTTCAAAGGCTCATTCGATATGAACGAAGAAGAGGTGTTCCGGTGCTTTGAGGATGCCTTAAGATTGGTACTACCTAAACTTACGCTTGAGCAATTAGACCAAGTTTCTTCTGTTTATGAAGTGATTTCTCATCAACAGACCTTTCAGCGGCACGTCGACAGATACTTTGAAATGGCAATAAACAATGACTATTTTGATCCTGATGATTTCCATACATACCCACAATATCCGTATCTCGTGCAAGCTTTAGAAAATTACAAATGCGGTATAATTGTACGCAGATCATTGTGTGAGATATTTGAAAACTCGCCTAAAGCTGGGCCGAGTAATGATGACGATGTAAGATCAATGTCAATGGCTTCAGTGGACGAATACTATAATTTCATTAAGTCTATGCGTGGAAGTGAAATTCCTTTTGTCATAGGTAAATGTCTCAGGCTGGGAGGCGACGTCTGTTATAGTCCAGAGCTGCAAGAATCTCATTTTCGTATATTGATAGCAACGTATGAAGCGATCTTAAGAATTTCCGGTGAGTCTAGGCTTAACAACCATCGGCTCTCAAGGTTTGTCGCTGATTACGAGAAAAAGTATTCAACAGCGAAGGTATTAAGCGAAACGTTCGCAAGTGAATGACACGTCGGATAATTCTAATATTCAATTTTTTGAATTCGCTTAAAATCAGTAACCGTCATGGATTAAATATTAATCGAAATTTACGAGCTGCGTTATAACAACGCAGTTTTTTATAGCCAAAGATTTCTATTTATAACATATTAACCGTTGACTTTCAGGAAATATCATTTTCGGTAGCTTAATATAGCTACAGCTCGCTCTGATAGCAACCGAACTTGTGCTTCTTGTAGCCCAGGGCGTCGGCATGGCGCGCGGTCCAGGGATACTTGAGGTAGGTACCCAAGGTGGCATAGGTCAGCCGGGTGCCGCCGTCGAACTGGTGATACTCCAGCTGGGTGAGCACACGAAAGCCTTGGGCATTGCCCTCGAAGTTGAGGAAGTCGTCGCGCTCCACTTCGCTCATCGCATCGAGCCAGCCGCGTCCTGCCGCCTGGCGGAACCAGTGGCGAATCGCGTCTTCCCCGGAATGGCCGAAGGGCGGGTTGCCGATGTCATGGGCCAGGCAGGCCGACTGCACTACCATGCCCAAGTCGCTGGGCTCGCACCATTGCGGCAATTGATCGCGCAAGGTTTCGCCCACGCGCATGCCCAGGGAGCGGCCCACACAACTGACTTCCAGCGAATGGGTCAGGCGCGTGTGGATGTGGTCGTTGCTTGAAACGGGATGCACCTGCGTCTTGCGCCCCAGTCGGCGGAAGGCACCGGAAAAGATGATGCGGTCGTGGTCCTTGTGGAACGGGCTGCGGCCCAGTTCCTCAGGGCTGTGCAGGGGCTTGCCCAAGCGTTCGCGTGTAAGCAGTGTGTGCCAATCCAAGGCGATTCCTCCGGGAGCCGATCGAGCCTGCAGTGTCGGCCTGCGCAGGCCGGCTGGCAAGGCTGGCAGCGGGCCGTGAACGTATCGAAAAGTGCATTGCGGGCCTGAACGTCGAGCAAAAAAAAGCAACCCGGACGCAGTCAAGACCGCATCCGGGTTGCCTTGTGCTGCAGTGCTAGCGTCTGCGCGCGGTGCCCTGCATGGCCAGCTTGATCAGCGGCAACAGGGTTGCGCCGACTTTCGCCAGTCGAGACAGGCGGCCAGGGGCACGCACCGGAGCCACCACCGGGGCACGGACGCTGTTGCCAGCCCCGCGTCCGGTCAGGAAGCCCATCAGCGTGACCCCGGCAATACCCCAGAGCGAAGCATGCTTGATGCCCATGCCAGTCTGCACCGACTGACCCAGACCGCGCAGGCGGTTGAGCGGGTTGACCAGTTGCCGCGACTCATGCCGCAGCTCCTGACGATGCATTTCCATGCGCAGGCGAATCAACGATTTACGCATGTCGCGTCGCGATTGCGCGCTGGTGGGTTCGGTTCGGCTCATGGCAGCAGGCGCTCCCTGTCGTTGGCCAGTTCTTCCAGTGTTCCACTGAACGGCGAGGATTCATCGAACACCGCCGCCTTGAGGCGGAAGGCGCAGAAGATCCCGGCCAGCACGTAGAACACCGCCAGGCCGACCATGCCGGCCATGCGGTAGTTGTCCCACAGCAGAATCAGGATGAGACCGGACAACGCGACCAGTGCCAGCAGCGCGAAGACCAGGGCCAGCCCTGCGAAAAGCAACAGGCTGACGGTTCGTGATTTCTGCTCCTGCAACTCGATGCCGAACAGTTCGACATGACTGCGCAGCAGGCCGAGCATGGCAGCACCCAGGCGCCGGGACGTGGAGCCGGTGCTGTTGTCTGTGGTATCGGAGTCGAGGAGGGACATATCAGTGCCTTGTAGCCAGCAGGCCCAGAAGGAAACCTACACCGGCAGCGATGCCGACGGACTGCCAAGGATTTTCCTGCACGTAGCCTTCAGCCGCGACTACGGCCTCCTGGCTGCGCTCGGCTGCGGTTTCCTTGGTCTGCTGCAGGGATTCGCGAGCCTTGAGCAGGCTTTCGTTGATCTGCGCACGCAGTTCTTCAGCCTGGGTGCCGGCGATGCTCGCGGTGTGTTCGAGCAGTTTTTCGGTGTCACGGACCAGTGCTTGAAAATCCGCTTTGAGAACTTCTTGAGCTGCTTTGGTGGTCGGGGTGGCCATGTTGATCTCCATATGGGTGGCGTCTGGATGTTTCGAGTAGGGGTGATCCCGAAGGTTCAGTGCCATTACGCGGTGCTTTCTCCTGTATAGCCCATAATCGCCAGTGAGGGTGCGATTGACTGGCCATTGGCGGCTCGCTTATGCTGTATAAAGATACAGTATATGGATAACTCGTCACCATGCTCAACGTCGAACAACTCAAGTACAGCGTCAACCGCATGAGCCCGGATGTGGTTCGGGAGGCGGTGCTCGAGCTGCGTCTCGACGGCCTGGTCACCGAAGGGAAGACGCCCTTCAGCAAGCTGCACTTCAACACCTGCTTTGCCGAAGTAGAAGCACTTTTCCAGCGCGCCGGTTATCACCGTCCGTTGGACGTGGTCGGCTACAACGGCTTGCTGTATGCCTTGTACGATCCCACCCGCTGGGATGCAGTGGACGTCCTGCGCTGGCTCAAGGAGTTCACCGACGCGGCCCAGGCCGTCTACGCGCGATGACAGCCGTGTCGCCGTGGGCGATAATCGCGGTCTGAAACGATCGTGGAATCAAGGCATGTCTGCACCCAAGTTCGACCCCGCGGCTCACCAGGCCAGTACCCTGTGCCTGCCCCCTGGCAACTGGGCGACCGTGCTGGACTGCCTTTGCGAACATTTCCAGGCCATCGACCGTGCCCAGTGGTTGAGCCGGATGGCCCGAGACCGGGTGCTGGACGCAGAGGGCGTGCCCATCGGTCCCGCGCATGCCTACAAGCAAGGTCTGCGCATCCACTATTTCCGTGAAGTGCCGAACGAGCGACCGATCGCTGCGCAGGAGCAGGTGCTGCACGTCGACGAACATCTGGTGGTTGCCGACAAGCCGCACTTTCTGCCGGTGACCCCGACGGGCGACTATGTCGAGCACACGCTGCTGCGCCGTTTGATCCGTCGTCTCGACAACCCGCATCTGGTGCCGCTGCACCGCATCGATCGACACACCGCCGGCCTGGTGCTGTTCTCGGCCAACCCGCAGACGCGCAGTGCCTATCAGCAACTGTTTCCCACCCGCCAGATCGAAAAGCGCTACGAAGCCATCGCGCCCGCGCTGCCCCAGCTGCAATTTCCCCTCGTGCACCAGAGCCGCCTGGAACATGGCGAACCGTTCTTCCGCATGCGCGAGGCGCCCGGGCAGAGCAATAGCGAAACCCGCATCGAGGTCGCCGAAAAAGGCGAGCGCTTGTGGCGCTACGTGCTCAACCCGGTGACGGGCAAGACCCATCAGCTGCGGGTACACATGACCGCACTGGGCGCCAGTATCTGCAACGATCCGTTCTACCCGCAGTTGATCGACACCGAGGTGGACGACTATGCCCGGCCCTTGAAGCTGCTGGCTCGGTCGCTGCAGTTCCAGGATCCGCTCGACGGGCGACTGCGCAGCTTCGATACGCGCCTGAGCCTGGCGTTCTAGAACGAAAAAGCCCGCCGAAAGGCGGGCTTTTTCTTGCACATGGTCGGAGAGGCAGGATTCGAACCTGCGGCCTTCTCGTCCCGAACGAGACGCGCTACCTGGCTGCGCTACACTCCGTGATCTTCAAACGTGCTGCAGGGCGCGCCTGCGGTGATGTCACCGCAAACAGCGCCCGGCCATTACAGCTCCTTGACGGTCCGCACCTGGTCCTTGTTGACCCGGGTGGTCTTGCCGTCCAGCTGCTTGAATTCGTAGAAGCCAGCGTCTTCGTCGTAGGAGGGGGTATCCACTGCCTGGATTTCACGACCGTCATTGAGGGTGATCACGGTAGGCGATGCGCAACCGGCGAGCGATGCCAGGCCCAGCGCGAGCATGAAGGCGGGAAGGATCCGGTGAGTCATTATGTTTCTCCACAAAACAAAAAAGGGTACTGGCGTATACGGGGGTGAGACGGTATTTGTGCCAGCAAAGTTCCGTTGGTCCGACCGCAACAGTCTAGCGCCTGAGAACGCTGTCAGCGAACCAGCAGTTGCGGCGTGTTCAGATTGGCCAGGCGAGGATCATCCTCGGCGCATTGCAGCGCCTGCGCGCCGAGCGCCAGGAGCACGCGTCGCGGACTGCGTTCGCCGGCATCCCAGGCCTGACGCATGGCAGTCAGATGGGCCTTTGGCACGATGCACAGCAGCGGCTCCCAGAACTCGCCCTGGCGGACCATCAGTGGCCGGTCCGGATGCGCCTGCTGGGTCTGGCGCATGCTAGCGAGCAATACGCTGTCCACGCCCGGTACGTCGCAGGGCAGCACCAGCAGCAGAGGGTGCCGCGCCGCCTCCAGCCCCGCGATCATCCCGGCCATCGGTCCCGGGAAGTCGCTGCTCTCGTCGTGCACCAACCGATCGGCAAAGGCGGCGTAGTGCTCGTGGTTGCGGTTGCAGGAGATGATCAGGTCATCGGTCATTGGCCGTACACAGTGCTGCAGATGCTGGATCAACGGCTGGCCACGCCAGTCGATCAGGCCTTTGTCACGGCCCCCCATGCGTTGGCCGCGGCCACCTGCCAGGAGCAGGACAGAGCACAGGGGCAGGGTATCGGCAGCGTTCATTCGGGCGCTCGGACAGTGGCTGGGGGCTGTGATATAACACCGCCCATTCCATCAGACAACCGGACCTCGCCAATGAAAGCCAAGGCAGATGTACCCTTCGTGCCCCTCAATATTGCCGTCTTGACGGTGAGCGACACCCGCACCGTGGAAACCGACACCTCCGGTCAGTTGTTCGTCGATCGCCTCAGTGCGGCCGGTCACGGTCTCTATGCCCGCGCGCTGCTCAAGGACGACCTGTACAAGATCCGCGCCCAGGTGGCGCAGTGGATCGCCGACGATCAATGCCAGGTGGTGCTGATCACTGGCGGCACCGGCTTCACCGGTCGCGACAGCACTCCGGAAGCCGTCGCCTGCCTGTTGGACAAGCAGGTCGATGGCTTCGGCGAGCTGTTCCGGCAGATCTCGGTGGCCGACATCGGCACCTCGACCGTGCAGTCCCGGGCCCTGGCCGGGCTCGCCAACGGCACTTTGGTGTGCTGCCTGCCGGGCTCGACCAATGCCTGCCGTACCGGCTGGGACGGCATTCTCGCCGAGCAGTTGGACGTGCGTCACCGGCCCTGCAACTTCGTCGTGCACCTCAAGCAGGCCGAGCCCTGCGTCAGCCGTGGCTGAGTTGCCGGCGGCGCAGCCGCTGCTACCGGTCGAGCAGGCGCTGGCGCAACTGCTGGCCATGGCCGATGCCGCACCCATCCGCGAGCGTGAGCAGATCGCCCTGGCCCAGGGCAGCGGTCGGGTGCTCGCCGATGACCTGATCGCCACCCTCGACCTGCCACCCTGGCCCAACAGCGCCATGGACGGCTACGCGCTGCGCCGAGACGATTGGCAGGGTCAACCCCTGCGCGTCAGCCAGCGTATCTTCGCCGGCGCCGTGCCCGAGGCGCTGGAGCCCGGCACCTGCGCACGCATCTTCACCGGCGCCCCGATGCCGGACGGCGCCGACTGCGTGGAAATGCAGGAAAACGCTCGCATCGAGGATGATCAGCGGGTGAGCTTCAACCAGGCCTTGAGAGTTGGCCAGAACATCCGTCCGCAAGGGCAGGAAACCCGTATCGGCGACCGCCTGCTGACGGCGGGCAGCCGCCTGGGCGCGATCGAGCTGGGGTTGCTGGCGTCCATGGGGCAGGCCCATATCGACGTGGTTCGCCGACCACGGGTGGCGGTACTGTCGACAGGCGATGAATTGGTCGAACCGGGTCAGCCGCTGGGGCCCGGACAGATCTACAACAGCAATCGTCAGGTGCTGTGCAGTGCCTTGAGCGGGTTGGGCTGCGAAGTGGTGGATGCCGGGATTCTGCCCGACGATCTGCAACAGACACGCCAGCGCCTGGCGGCGTTGGGTGATGTGGACCTGATTCTGTCCACGGGGGGCGTCTCGGTGGGCGAAGCCGATTTTCTCGGTATCGCCTTGCGCGAGGAGGGTCAATTGGCCCTCTGGAAACTGGCGATCAAACCCGGCAAGCCGCTGACCTTCGGCCACTTTCGTGGCGTGCCGGTCATCGGCCTGCCGGGCAATCCCGCTTCTACACTGGTGACCTTCACCCTTCTGGCACGGCCTTACCTGCTGCGGCGCCTGGGTGTACAGGACGTGGCGCCGCTGCGCTTCCAGCTGCCCGCCGGGTTCGCCTGGCCGCGCGCCGGCACGCGTCGTGAGTACCTGCGCGGGCGTGTCGAACAGGGGCGGGCGGTGATCTACCCCAATCAGAGCTCAGGTGTGCTGCTCAGCGCCGCCTGGGCCCATGGACTGGTCGAGATCGGTGAAGGCTGCACCGTGGCTGAAGGCGATCTGGTCACCTTCATCCCGTTCAGCGAGCTGTTCTAGACCTTGCTCTTGTCCGACTCGACGGCTGCCGGTGCGCGGCCGTAGATGTCGGTGAAGCGCACGATGTCGTCTTCGCCCAGGTACTCGCCGCTTTGCACTTCGATCATGACCAGGTCGATCACGCCGGAGTTGACCAGGCGGTGCACGTGGCCCTGCTTGATGAAGGTCGATTCGTTGGTGTCGAGCAGGAATTCGTTGTCACCGTTGGTGACCCGAGCCATGCCGCTGACCACGATCCAGTGCTCGCTGCGGTGGTGGTGCATCTGCAACGACAGCGTGCCGCCGGGCTTGACCACGATTCGCTTGATCTTGAAGCGCTTGCCTTCCTCCAGAATGGTGTAGGTGCCCCATGGGCGGGTGACCGTGCGGTGCAGGCGGAAGGCGTCGTGGCCCTGGCGCTTGAGTTGCTGGGCGAGCAGCTTGACGTCCTGGGTGCGGCTGCCGTCGGCGATCAACAGCGCGTCGGGGGTGTCGATCACCACCAGATTGTCCACGCCGACCGCGCCGACCAGTCGGCGGGGCGAGTCGATGTAGCAGTTGCTCACGTCATGCAATACGGTCTCGCCGTTGCATTGGTTGCCTTGTGCGTCGGCCGGAGTCAGCTCGCGCACGGCCTGCCACGAGCCGATATCGCTCCAGCCCATCTGGCAGGGAATCACTGCGACCTTGTCGGAGCGTTCGAGCAGGGCATAGTCGATCGAGATGTCCGGCGCCAGGGCAAAGGTGCTGCTGTCCAGTTCGACCTGCAGCTCACGGTTGCCCTGCTTGATGTCGCTGACCTGCAGGCAGGTGGTGGCGGCCAGCAGCACGTCCGGTGCGTGCTTTTCCAGCTCGCGCAGGAGCACGTCGACGCGCATGCAGAACATGCCGGCGTTCCACAGGTAGTCACCGCTGTCCAGGTAGGCCTGGGCGGTGACCTGATCCGGCTTCTCGCGGAACTGTGCTACCTGGTAGCTGCCGTCGCCCAGATCGGCGCCGCGCTCGATGTAGCCAAAGCCGGTTTCCGGCGTTTGTGGCACCAGGCCGAAGGTGACCAACCAGCCCTCGTCGGCTTTTTTGCGTGCCGCGCTGACGGCCGCTTGGAACGCGTCGATGTCACGAATCAGGTGGTCGGCCGGCAGCACCAGCAACTGCGCCGAGGCGCCGTAGTGCTTGGCCGCGTGCAGGGCGGCGCTGGCGATGGCCGGTGCGGTGTTGCGGCCGGCAGGCTCGAGGATGAAATCGAGCAGGGCGTTGCGATCGTTCAGTTGGCGGTAGTCGTCCAGCGTGCGGAAGAAAACCTCGCGGTTGGTCACGGTCAGTACCCGATCCACGCCCGGCAGTTGCGATGCACGGGTAAAGGTCTTCTGCAGCAGGCTTTCGCCGTCAGGCAGGCGCATGAAGGGCTTGGGCATGGCTTCACGCGATACGGGCCAAAGGCGGGTGCCGGAGCCCCCGGCGATGATGCAGGGAATCAGAGTCGTCATAGGTCGAGCCTCGAGTTGGAGAAGGCGGGCGGCACCTGTATGGGCAGGCTTACACGACCAGCCAGGCTGGATGCATGAAAGGGTCGATGGAAAAAAGGGCAGAACGAAGGAATCAGCGATTCGACAATGCTACCGCCAGCCGGAGACGGGCCGGACGTGCAGGAATCGGAGGGGTAACGGCCACTTCGATGATGGCCAGTTGCGTGGCAGTAAAGCCTAAACGAGAACCGTTGGCGAGTGGTAAATGCACGAATGGTTAAAAACTTTTCGTCCGGGCTTTTTTTGCTGCGGCTGTGGTCACATCAGGCAGAGTTCAACTCATTGGTCACCGGAGACATGCAACATGAGCGAGCGCAAGGCAATCCTGATATTGCACGGCAAACAGGCTTCCAACGAAGAGGTGCGCACTGCAGTCGAGCGCTACCGGGAGCAGGGCAATGACCTGGCCGTGCGTCTGACCTGGGAAGGCGGTGATGCCCAGCGTCTGGTCGAGGAGGCGCTGCAAGCGGGTTATACCCACATCATCGCCGGTGGAGGCGACGGCACCTTGCGCGATGTCGCCGAAGCCATGGCATTGGCCAAGACCGATGCCAGCCTGGTCCTGATGCCCCTGGGCACAGCCAACGATTTCGCCCGTGCCGCCGGGGTGCCGCTGGAACCTGCACCGGCGCTGGCGCTACTCGCTAGCGAACCCCAGGCGATCGACCTGGGCGAAGTCGGCGGACAGGTGTTCCTCAACATGGCCACCGGCGGTTTCGGCAGCCAGGTCACGGCCAACACCTCCGAAGACCTGAAGAAAGTGCTCGGTGGCGCGGCCTACCTGTTCACCGGTCTGTCGCGGTTCAGCGAATTGCGCGCCGCCTCCGCGTCGCTCAGCGGTCCGGACTTCCACTGGGAAGGCGACCTGCTGGCACTGGGCATCGGCAACGGTCGTCAGGCCGGAGGTGGCCACGAGCTCTGCCCCGAAGCCGTGGTCGACGATGGGCTGCTGGAGATCAGCATCCTGCCGGCGCCCACCGAAGTGGTCGGCACCTTGAAAAGCCTGCTCGGCGGCGGAGGGCTGGAAACCCTGTTCGTCCGTGCACGGCTGCCGTGGGTGGAAATCAACAGCAAGGAAAACCTCGACATCAACCTCGATGGCGAACCGCTGCAGGGCGAGAATCTGCGCTTCAGCGCCATGCCCAAGGCGTTGAAGGTCCATTTGCCCGCCGGCTCGCCGCTGCTCAGCCGCCGATTGAGCCAATAAAGATCAGCGACCGCAGTCAAGATATTCCCGTCAGCGCCGATAGCCCGGTAAATCTACTTTCACTTGGGCTTTGGAGCTTCACATGGCCGGCATTCTCGACACGGTTGACCAACGTACGCAGCTGGTGGGCGAAAACCGGCTGGAACTGCTCATGTTCCGCCTGGCTGGCAGGCAACTGTTCGCGATCAACGTGTTCAAGGTCCAGGAAGTCCTGCAGTTGCCCAAGCTGACGCTGATGCCTCAGCGCCACCCCTTCGTCTGCGGCGTGATCAACCTGCGCGGGCAGACGCTGCCGGTGATCGACCTGTCCCAGGCCATCGGCATGCGCCCGTTGGTGCCAGGGCCCGCCAGCACCATCATCGTGACCGAGTACAACCGCTCGATTCAGGCGTTCCTGGTCGGCGGTGTCGACCGCATCGTCAACATGAACTGGGAATCGATCCTGCCGCCTCCGGCCAGCGCCGGGCGCCAGCACTACCTCACTGCGATCAGCCGAGTCGACGACCAACTGGTCGAGATCATCGACGTGGAAAAGGTGCTCGCCGAAATCGTCCCCTACAACGCCCGTGTTTCCCGGGACAAGCTCGACGATCCGATCCTGGCGCGCGCTCGCGGCCGTGAAGTGCTGCTGGTGGACGACTCCACGGTGGCTCTGGCGCAGCTGCGCGATACGTTGTCGCAGTTGGACATCAAGATGCATGTGGCCAGCGATGGCCTGAAGGCGCTGAACAAGCTCAAGGCCTGGGCCGACACCGGCGAGCGCATGACCGACAAGCTGCTCATGGTCTTCACCGATGCCGAAATGCCGGAAATGGACGGCTACCGCCTGACCACCGAGATCCGCAACGACCCACGGCTGCGCGAGCTGTACGTGGTGCTGCACACCTCCTTGTCCGGCAGCTTCAACGAATCGATGGTGAAAAAGGTCGGCTGCGACAACTTCCTGTCAAAGTTCCAGCCCGACAAGCTGGTCGACGTGGTCCGCCAGCGTCTGGAAATGGATCGACACTGATCCCGACTCGTCATGGCCTTGGCGGTTCCGCTAGACTCGGTTCTTTTGCTCAAAGGAACTTGGCCATGTCGAGCCTTGCCGCGTTGTATCGTTATCCGCTCAAATCAGCCTTGGGTCAGTCCCTGCAGCAGTCGGCCGTCGACGGTCTGGGGCTGGTGGGTGATCGACGCTGGATGCTGGTCGACGCGGAGCGTGGGCTGTTCCTCTCGCAACGCTCGGTGCCACGCCTGACACAGTTGCACACGCGAGTTACAGCCGAGGGTGACTTGGTATTGAGTGCAACGGATTTCCCCGACCTGCATGTACCGGTGCCCGTTTCAGGTGACTTGCGCCAGGTCAAGGTCTGGTACGACAGCTTCGAAGCGCCTGACGCAGGCGACGCTGCCGCGCAATGGGTCAGCAATTTCCTCGGCAAACCCACGCGGCTTGTCTACATGCCCGCCGAACGCGCCCGCACGGTCGGTGCCGACTATGGCAAGGAAGGCGACAAGGTGGCCTTCGCCGACGGCTTTCCGCTGCTGCTGATCGGCCAGGGTTCGCTGGACGATCTGTGCGCACGGGTCGGCCGCTCGCTGGACATGATCCAGTTTCGCCCCAACCTGGTGGTGCAGGGCAGCCCGGCATTCGCCGAGGATGGCTGGAAACGCATTCGTATCGGTGACGTGGATTTCCGCGTGCTCAAACCGTGCGCGCGTTGCATTCTCACCACCCTGGATCCGCAGACCGGCGAGCGCAGCGCCGATCGCGAGCCGTTGACCACGCTCAAGGGCTACCGGCTTCAGGACGGCCATGCCATGTTCGGTCAGAACCTGGTCTGCGATGGCGCCGGCGTGCTTGAAGTGGGCATGCCCATCACTGTCCTGGAGTGAGCTGGCGGCAGCCCTGGAGCTGCCGCCATCGACTCACTGGTCGTCGAAGAAACGCTCGTGCCAATCCACCACTGGCTGTGGCGCATTGAGCTTGTCGCCGTAAATGACGGCGTAGGACAGCACGTTCTGTACGTACTGGCGTGTTTCGTCGAACGGAATGGACTCCACCCAGACGTCGAAGCTCAGGTGGTTCGCACCTTTGAGCCACTGCCGCACACGGCCAGGGCCTGCGTTGTAGGCGGCCGAGGCCAGCACTCGGTTACCGTTGAACTGGCTGTGCACCTGGCTCAGGTAGGCCGCGCCCAGTTGGATGTTGGTGTCGGGGTCCAGGACTTGCTGCGGTGACGACAGCGGGATGCTGAACTTGCGCGAGGTCTCCTTGGCAGTGCCCGGCATCAGCTGCATCAGCCCCATGGCACCGGCGCCGGAACGGGCGTCGTCCATGAACGCGCTTTCCTGCCGGGTAATCGCGAACACCCAGCTGGTGTGCAGGCCGCGCACGTTGGCTTCGCGGATCAGGGTGTCGCGGTGGGCCATCGGGAAACGGATGTCCAGATCGTCCCAGTACTGTGCCTGACTGATCGTGCGAATGGCCGGGAAATACCAGCGCATGTCGTAGGCCAGCTTGGCCTGGGCGACCATTTCATCGCGATCGAAATGACGGCTGACGTGATACCACTCGCGCCGGGCATCGACGATCTGACCACGCGCGTACAGCTCCAGCGAACGGCGGATACCGGCGGTGTTGCGTACCTTGTTGACCAGCGCCTGGCTCATCACCAGCGGCTTGTTGTTGAGCGAGTAGGGCGCCTGCAGGCGGTCGGCCGCCAGGAAACCGTAGAAGTCACGTTCCTTGGCGACCGCCTTGTACAGCTGCGGCACCTTGGCGCTCTGCGGCTGGGCCAGCTCCAGGCTGCGCGCCTGCCAGTACTGCCAGCGGTTGGTCTGCGCCAGGTCCTTGGGCAGGCGGGTGGTCAAGTCGTAGGCTTCCTGCCAGCGGCCCAGTCGCAGCAGCAGGCGCAGGCGCCACTCGGTGACGGTGTCGTCGCGCAGCTCCGGGTCGTAGCGGGTCATCAGTTCCAGCGCGCGCGGGTCGTAGCGGCGGGCCAGGGTCAGGCCGATCTCACGGGCGATGGCGACTTTTTCCTCGGCCGAAAAGCGCATGCTGCTGGCATAGCTGTCGAGCATGCGCATGGCCTTGTCCGGATCCTGGCGAGCCAGGCGGCGCAGACCCAGCCCGACCACGTCGGACATGGCTTCGTCCACCGGCATGAAGCGCGAAGGCTGGTCGAGCAATTCGGGCTTCTGCGCGACATCGAGCAGCAGGCGACCCTGGCTCGACAGCGTGGTCAGACCCTGCACCAGGCTGGTAGCCAATGGATAGTTGCGCGCCTGGGCGGCAAGCTTGGCGCGCTGCCAGCGCTTGTTCTCGGTGAGCTGGCCTTCACTGGCCCAGCGCTGGAACAGGCCGTCACAGGCCGTGGGCAGCGTTTTGCCGGTCAGCCACAGCTTGTCGGCGTTGGCATAGCCTTCGGCGCGCAGCTGGCTGTTGCTCAACTGGTACTGACCGTACAGGCAGTCGAGCTCCTTGAAGTTGAGCTTGGGGTCGTAGTATTTGACGAACGGTGCCCACTCGCCGCGCTCGGCCAGTTGCCTCAGCCAGCGCAGTTTCATCCAGTTGGCCTGGGGCAGGTCGCCGTGTTTGGCCAGGAAGCCCTCGATTTCGCCGTTGCTCGCACTGCGCAGGCGCGGCGTGAGCTCGTCGTAGGCCAGGTAGGCCTCCAGGGGGTAATCCTGCAGCTCGGCGGCGTAGCGCATGTACGGCCCGCTGTCGCCCTTGGCCAGGGCGCGCTTGGCTTCGTCGTAGTACTGGCGCTGCGTGGCCAGGTCGGCGGCCTGGATAGTGGCGACGCTGGAAGCAGACAGGATAAGGCAGGAAAACAGGCTGAACAGGCGACTGCGCATGAGACTTCCAGGCAGAGAGGACGTGACAAGTGTCGGCAGTGCCAGCACTAAAGAAGTGAGCCTAGCTTAGCCTCTAGAGCAGGCGCGATGAAAGCGTTCAGGATCATTCATTTTATTGCCGCCTTCGGTCTGCCAGGGCAAAAGTCGGTTAGAATGCGCGCCCGGTTTTTGGAGAAGCTCATGACCCTGCTCAAATTCAGCGATGTGTCCCTTGCATTCGGCGCGATGCCGTTGTTGGACAAGGTGTCCTGGCAGATCGCCCGTGGTGAGCGGGTGTGCATCATCGGCCGCAACGGCACTGGCAAATCCAGCATGCTGAAGCTGGTCAAGGGCGTGCAGAAACCCGATGACGGCGCCGTCTGGCGCGCGCCCGGTCTGAAAATCGGCGAATTGCCCCAGGAACTGCCGGTGGCCGACGAGCGGACCGTGTTCGACGTGGTTGCCGAAGGCCTGGACGGCGTCGGCGCATTGCTGGCCGAATACCACCACCTGAGCCAGAACATCGTCACCGACGAAGACCTGAACAAGCTCATGCATGTCCAGCAGGACCTCGAAGCCCGTGACGGCTGGCGCCTGCAGCAGTTGGTCGACAGCACCCTGAGCCGCCTGCAATTGCCGGCCGACAAGACCCTCAAGCAGCTCTCCGGTGGCTGGCGCCGTCGCGTGCTGCTGGCCCAGGCGCTGGTTTCCGAGCCGGATCTGCTGCTGCTCGACGAACCGACCAACCACCTGGACATCGGCGCCATCGCCTGGCTCGAAGAAGCCCTCAAGGATTTCCAGGGCGCGGTACTCTTCATCACCCACGACCGTTCCTTCCTGCAGAACCTGGCCACCCGCATTCTCGAACTGGACCGCGGCGGCCTGATCGACTGGAACGGCGACTACGCCAGCTTCCTGGTGCACAAGGAGGCCATGCTGGCCGCCGAGGAAACCGCCAACGCGCTGTTCGACAAGCGCCTGGCCCAGGAAGAGGTGTGGATCCGTCAGGGCATCAAGGCCCGGCGTACCCGCAACGAAGGCCGCGTACGTGCGCTCAAGGCGCTGCGTGTGGAACGTGGCGAGCGTCGCGAACGCACTGGCAAGGCCAACATCCAGCTCGATACCGCCGACAAGTCCGGCAAGCAGGTCATGGTGCTCGACAACGTCAGCTTCGCCCATCCGGGTGGGCCGATGCTGATCAAGGATTTCTCCATGGTCCTGCAGCGCGAGGACCGTATCGGCCTGCTGGGCGCCAACGGTACCGGCAAGACCACCCTGCTCAAGCTGATGCTCGACAACCTGCAGCCCACCAGCGGTTCGGTCGACGTCGGTACACGCCTGGACGTCGCCTACTTCGACCAGTTGCGCCACCAGCTGGACCTGGAGAAGACCGTCATCGACAACGTCGCCGAAGGCCGCGACTTCATCGACATCGACGGTCAAAGCCGCCACGTGCTGAGCTACCTGGGTGACTTCCTGTTCAGCCCCCAGCGTGCCCGCACGCCGGTCAAGGCGCTGTCGGGCGGTGAGCGTGCGCGCCTGCTGCTGGCCAAGCTGTTCAGCAAGCCGGCCAACCTGCTGGTACTGGACGAACCGACCAACGACCTCGACGTCGAGACCCTCGAACTGCTCGAAGAAGTGCTGTCCAGCTTCAAGGGCACCGTGCTGATGGTCAGCCACGACCGGGCATTCCTCGACAACGTGGTCACCAGCACCCTGGTGTTCGAAGGCGAGGGCAAGGTTCGTGAATACGTGGGCGGCTATCAGGACTGGATCCGCCAGGGCGGCTCGCCCAAGCTGCTGGGCGTGACCGAGAACAAGTCGGGCAAGGCCGAGCTCAACAGCGCCGTGGTCAAGGCCCCGGAACCCGCGCCAGTCGAAGCGCAGGCGCCGGCGAAGAAGAAGCTCAGCTACAAGCTGCAGCGTGAGCTGGAAGCCCTGCCGGAGCAGATCGACGCCAAGGAGCAGCAAATCGCGGCGCTGGAGGCCGAGATGGCCGATGCCGGGTTCTATCAGCGACCTGCCGAACAGACCGCCGCTGTGATAGCCAAGCTGGAAGCTTCGCAGGCCGAGCTGGAAGCCATGGTCGAGCGTTGGGCCGAGCTCGACGCCTGAGGCTCGACACCGGAATCTTCAGCGAGGCCGCAGCTGCTGCTCGGCCCCGCTGATGATCCTCATTCGGCGCGCTTGACCAAGCGTACCGCCAGCACGTCGCACGGCGCACCGTGCAGCACGTCGTTGGCCGTGGAGCCCAGCAGCAGCGCCAAACCGTGACGGCCATGGCTGCCGACCACGACCAGATCGCACTCGGACTTCTTCGCCAGGTTGTGAATCTCCTGACGCGGCTGGCCGTAGGTCAGATGGCAGTCGCCCACCACCAGGTCCGGGTACTTGAGCTTAAGCGTTTCCAAGCGCTCCTTGGCCTGGTCGAACTGCTGCTGTTGCAACTGCGAGAGATCCATCGGCACGTCTCCGCCGAATGCCATGGCCATCGGTTCTACAATGTGCACCAGCGAGAGCTTGGCGCCATTGCTGACCGCCAGCTCCCTGGCCCGCTTGATGACCGGGTCACACTCTTCGGTGAGGTCGACGGCGACCAGAATGTGTTGGTAGGGCATGAGAAGCACTCCTGACGATTACGATAGCTTGAGTATGAACTGTTTGGGCGAGGTGCGACATGCGCATCCCTCGCCGACCTTTTTGAAGCGCTTAGCGGGTGTACTCTTTATGACGGTGTGGATAGTCGTGTCAATCCTTGCGCTGATTCTCAGCCCCATGGTATGGCTGCGGCCCTCGCGCAGCCAGAGCGGGCGCATGGCCGTGCGCATGCAGGCCCGACGCATGGGTCTGGCGATGCAGCTGGCGCCGCAGCAGTGGCCACACTGGTTGAGCGTCGAGCCACCCGACCCGTGCGCGCAATACCATCGACCACGCCGCAAGGGCCGGGTCGACAGTTGGAGCTACTGGCAAACCGAACCGGGCGTGTGGTGCAACCAATGGCGCGAAACCTGCGTCGATCCGCATCTGCTGCCGCACCTGGCGACCCTGCCGCCCGATGTCTACAAGCTCGAAGCCGGTCCGCAGATGTTGGCCCTGTACTGGGGCGAGAAGGGTGATGAAAAGGTGCTTCAGAATATTGCCAGGGTCCTTCAAGTGCTCGCTTGATCCCGATCTCCAGCTATCGTCATATGCCTGCGGCAGGCTGTCGCAGGTGCGTGTTTTTCGCCATTCCAGAAATGACCGCAAAGTCGCGTTTTCAAAGGCCTTGCGTGGCATTTGACAATCGCCCGCATTTCCGTGAATGTACACGCACCCCAATCAAACGGGCGTATGAATCGAGCGTTTTTCTGTCACGCTCCAGCACTATCCCGACTACCGCGCTGACGGGTATGCCTGGCTACAGAGAGCGGCGGCCATGTACCGCCCCCTTTTTACCCAGCGTCCGGCGTGTACTGTTCAGCTTCCATATCGTGGAGATCAGTGGATGATTTACGAAGGTAAAGCCATCTCGGTGAAGGCTCTTGAAAGCGGCATCGTCGAACTGCGGTTCGATCTCAAGGGCGAGTCCGTCAACAAGTTCAACCGCCTCACGCTCGAAGAACTGCGCGAAGCAATCGCGGCGATCAAGGCCGACGCTTCGGTCCAGGGCGTGATCGTCAGCAGCGGCAAGGACGTCTTCATCGTCGGTGCGGACATCACCGAATTCGTCGAGAATTTCAAATTGCCCGAGGCCGAACTGGTCGCGGGCAACCTGCAGGCCAACCGTATCTTCAGCGACTTCGAAGACCTCGAGGTTCCCACGGTTGCCGCCATCAACGGCATTGCCCTGGGCGGCGGCCTGGAAATGTGCTTGGCCGCCGACTATCGGGTCATGTCCAGCGAAGCCAAGATCGGCCTGCCCGAAGTCAAGCTGGGCATCTACCCGGGTTTCGGTGGCACGGTGCGCCTGCCGCGTATCATCGGCGCCGACAATGCCATCGAGTGGATCGCCTCCGGCAAGGAAAACGGCGCCGATGATGCGCTCAAGGTGGGTGCGGTCGATGCGGTCGTGGCGGCTGACAAGCTCGAAGCCGCGGCGCTCGACCTGATCAAGCGCGCCATCAGCGGCGAGTTCGATTTCAAGGCCAAGCGCCAGCCCAAGCTGGCCAAACTCAAGCTCAACGCCATCGAGCAGATGATGGCGTTCGAAACCGCCAAGGGTTTCGTTGCCGGCCAGGCCGGGCCCAACTATCCGGCGCCGGTCGAAGCGATCAAGACCATCCAGAAGGCTGCCAGCTTCGGTCGCGAAAAAGCCCTGGAAATCGAAGCCGCCGGTTTCGCCAAGATGGCCAAGACCTCGGCTGCACAAAGCCTCATCGGTCTGTTCCTCAACGATCAGGAGCTCAAGCGCAAGGCCCGTGGCTACGACAAGGTGGCACGCGACGTGAGCCAGGCTGCCGTGCTCGGTGCCGGCATCATGGGTGGCGGTATCGCCTATCAGTCGGCGCTCAAGGGCACGCCGATCCTGATGAAGGACATCAACGAGAAGGGCATCGAGCAGGGCCTGGCCGAAGCCTCCAAACTGCTGGGCGGCCGTGTCGAAAAAGGGCGTCTGACCGCAGCGAAGATGGCCGAAGCGCTCAACGACATCCGGCCGACGCTGTCTTACGGCGATTTCGGCCATGTCGACATCGTCGTCGAAGCCGTGGTGGAAAATCCCAAGGTTAAGCAGGCGGTACTGGCCGAGGTCGAGGCGCAGGTCAAGGACGACACCATCCTGGCGTCCAACACCTCGACCATTTCCATCAACCTGCTGGCCCAGGCGCTCAAACGCCCGGAAAACTTCGTCGGCATGCACTTCTTCAACCCGGTGCACATGATGCCGTTGGTCGAAGTGATTCGTGGCGAGAAGTCCAGTGAAGTCGCCGTCGCGACCACCGTCGCTTACGCCCGCAAGATGGGCAAGAACCCGATCGTGGTCAACGACTGCCCCGGCTTCCTGGTGAACCGTGTGCTGTTCCCGTATTTCGGCGGCTTCGCCCGCCTGGTCAGCGCCGGCGTGGATTTCGTGCGCATCGACAAGGTCATGGAAAAGTTCGGCTGGCCCATGGGCCCGGCCTACTTGATGGACGTGGTCGGCATCGACACCGGCCACCATGGCCGCGACGTGATGGCCGAAGGATTCCCGGACCGCATGAAGGACGAGCGTCGCTCGGCCATCGACGCGCTTTACGAAGCCAATCGCCTGGGGCAGAAGAACGGCAAGGGCTTCTATGCGTACGAGACCGACAAGCGCGGCAAGCCGAAGAAGGTCGCCGATCCCGCGGTTCTGGATGTGCTCAAGCCAGTGATCTACGAACAGCGCGAAGTCAGCGACGAGGACATCGTCAACTGGATGATGATCCCGCTGTGCCTGGAAACCGTACGCTGCCTGGAAGACGGCATCGTCGAAACCGCAGCCGAGGCCGACATGGGCCTGGTCTACGGCATCGGCTTCCCTCCCTTCCGCGGCGGTGCGCTGCGTTACATCGATTCGCTGGGCGTTGCCGAATTCGTCGCCCTGGCCGACCGCTACGCCGAACTGGGTCCGCTGTACCAGCCTACCCAGAAGCTTCGTGAAATGGCACGTGCCGGGCAGACGTTCTTCGGGCAAGCGGCCAACGTACAGAACAAGGGTGAATGACTTATGAGCTTGAATCCTAGAGACGTGGTGATCGTCGACTTCGGTCGCACCCCGATGGGCCGTTCCAAGGGCGGCATGCACCGCAACACCCGCGCCGAAGACATGTCGGCGTACCTGATCAGCAAGCTGCTGGAGCGCAATGCCAAGGTCGACCCGGCCGAAGTCGAGGACGTGATCTGGGGCTGCGTCAACCAGACCCTGGAGCAGGGCTGGAACATCGCGCGCATGGCGTCGCTGATGACGCAGATCCCGCATACGGCAGCCGGCCAGACCGTCAGCCGTCTGTGCGGCTCGTCCATGAGCGCACTGCACACCGCGGCCCAGGCCATCATGACCGGCAACGGCGACGTGTTCGTGGTCGGCGGCGTCGAGCACATGGGCCACGTCGGCATGATGCACGGCGTGGATCCGAACCCGCACATGTCGCTGTACGCCGCCAAGGCATCGGGCATGATGGGCCTTACCGCCGAGATGCTCGGGAAAATGCACGGCATCACTCGTGAACAACAGGACGCCTTCGGTGTGCGCTCGCACCAGTTGGCGCACCAGGCAACGGTGCAGGGCAAGTTCAAGGACGAGATCATCCCGATGCAGGGCTGTGACGAAAACGGCTTCATCAAGGTGTTCGACTACGATGAAACCATTCGTCCCGACACTACCCTGGAAAGCCTCGCTGCGCTCAAGCCTGCGTTCAACCCCAAGGGCGGCACGGTTACGGCCGGTACCTCGTCGCAGATCACCGACGGTGCGTCGTGCATGATCGTGATGTCGGCGCAGCGCGCCCAGGATCTGGGCATCACGCCATTGGCGGTGATCCGTTCGATGGCCGTTGCCGGCGTCGACCCTGCGATCATGGGTTACGGACCGGTGCCGGCGACCCAGAAAGCGCTCAAGCGCGCAGGTCTGGGCATTGCCGACATCGACTTCATCGAGCTCAACGAAGCCTTCGCGGCACAGGCCCTGCCCGTGCTCAAGGATCTGAAAGTGCTCGACAAGATGAACGAGAAGGTTAACCTGCATGGCGGCGCCATCGCCCTGGGGCATCCTTTCGGTTGCTCAGGTGCGCGAATTTCCGGCACGCTGCTCAACGTCATGAAGCAGAACGGTGGTACGTTCGGTCTGTCTACCATGTGCGTAGGCCTGGGGCAGGGCATCACCACGGTTTTCGAACGCGTCTAGTCTAGACGCGTGGAGTCGAGCGAACCGGGGCCCAGTGTCCCGGTTTTGCTTTTTTCCGGTTTACTCAAAAAGTTTTTCAACACGTATTTCAAGCGAGGCGCACCATGCAGTTACAGCCAGGGCTCTATCGTCACTACAAAGGCCCCGAGTATCGTGTCTACGGCGTCGCGCGCAGTTCCGAGGACGAGCAGGAAGTCGTGTTCTATCAGGCGCTTTACGGCGAATACGGCCTCTGGGTTCGGCCGCTGAGCATGTTTCTGGAGTCGGTCGAGGTTGACGGCGAGAGCGTCCCGCGCTTTGCTTTGATCGAAGCCGAACCCAGCCTGTTTTCAGTTCCGCAGGCGCCGACCGCTTGAACCCCGGCGCTTGACCTCAGGTTCTCACCACTATATATAGCGGGGCCTCGCAAGGCGCCGCATGCCTTTCATTTCAAGAATTCAGGAATTTTCCGATCCATGGGCAAATCGCTGGTCATTGTGGAATCCCCGGCTAAGGCCAAGACCATCAACAAGTATCTGGGTGACCAGTACGTGGTGAAGTCGAGTATCGGCCATATCCGAGACTTGCCCACCAGCGGTTCGGCGAGCGCCAGCAAGGAGCCGGCCGCCAAGCGCGGCAAGGCTGCCGCCAGCGACGCGCCGGCGCTTTCGCCCAAGGAAAAGGCCCGCAAGCAATTGGTGGCGCGCATGGGCGTGGATCCGGACCAGGGCTGGAAGGCCAAGTACGAGATTCTTCCCGGCAAGGAAAAGGTCATCGAGGAGCTGCGCCGGTTGGCCAAGGATGCCGACACCATCTATCTGGCGACGGACTTGGACCGCGAGGGGGAAGCCATTGCCTGGCACCTGCGCGAAGCCATCGGTGGTGACGACAGCCGCTACAAGCGCGTGGTGTTCAACGAGATCACCAAGAAAGCCATCCAGGAGGCGTTCTCGCGTCCTGGCGAGCTGGACATCGACCGCGTCAATGCGCAGCAGGCGCGACGTTTCCTCGATCGCGTGGTCGGCTACATGGTCTCGCCCCTGCTGTGGCAGAAGATCGCCCGTGGGCTGTCGGCAGGCCGCGTGCAGTCGGTGGCGGTGAAGCTGGTGGTCGAGCGCGAACGCGAGATCCGCGCGTTCAACCCCGAAGAGTACTGGGAAGTGCACGCCGACCTGGCGTCGGCCAAGGCCGCCAAGGTGCGTTTCGAAGTGGCCCGCGAGAACGGCGAGGCCTTCAAGCCCTTGAACGAAGCGCAGGCCATGGCCGCGCTGGCCAAGCTCAAGGACGCCAGCTACAGCATCGTCAAGCGCGAGGACAAGCCGACCAGCAGCAAGCCTTCGGCGCCCTTCATCACCTCGACCTTGCAGCAGGCCGCAAGCAACCGCCTGGGCTACGGCGTGAAGAAGACCATGATGATGGCGCAGCGCTTGTACGAGGCAGGCTACATCACCTACATGCGTACCGACTCCACCAACCTGTCGGTGGACGCCGTGCAGATGGCGCGTGCCTACATCGAGAGCGAGTTCGGCAAGAAGTACCTGCCCGAAGCGCCGATGGTCTACGGCAGCAAGGAAGGCGCCCAGGAGGCGCACGAAGCCATTCGCCCCTCGGATGTGAACACCCATCCCAGCAAGCTGGCCGGCATGGAGCGTGACGCCGAGCGTCTGTACGAATTGATCTGGCGTCAGTTCCTGGCCTGCCAGATGCCGCCTGCCCAGTACCTGTCCACCACGGTTACCGTGGCGGCCGGCGATTTCGAGCTGCGCGCCAAGGGCCGCATCCTCAAGTTCGACGGTTACACCCGTGTGCTGCCGCAGATGAGCAAGCCAGGCGACGACGACGTGCTGCCGGACATGAACCAGGGCGAACAGCTCAAGCTGTTGCACCTTGACCCGACCCAGCACTTCACCAAGCCGCCTGCGCGCTATTCCGAAGCCAGCCTGGTGAAAGAGATGGAAAAACGCGGCATCGGTCGACCTTCGACCTACGCGGCGATCATCTCCACCATCCAGGACCGCGGCTACGTGGCGCTGCACAACCGTCGCTTCTACTCGGAAAAGATGGGTGACATCGTCACCGAGCGCTTGTCCGAGAGCTTCTCCAACCTGATGGACTACGGCTTCACCGCCGGCATGGAAGAGAATCTCGATGACGTGGCTCACGGTGAGCGCGACTGGAAGAACGTACTCGACGAGTTCTACGGCGACTTCAAGGGCAAGCTCGATGTCGCGGGTGCTGCCGACAGCGGCATGCGCGCCAACCTGCCGACCCTGACCAACATCGCCTGCCGCGAGTGCGGCCGCCCGATGATGATCCGCACCGCTTCCACTGGGGTGTTCCTGGGCTGTTCGGGCTATGCGTTGCCGCCCAAGGAGCGCTGCAAGTCGACCATCAACCTGATTCCAGGCGATGAGATCGCGGCCGACGATGAAGGTGAGTCCGAGTCGCAGATCCTGCGCGGCAAGCATCGCTGCCCGATCTGTGCAACGGCCATGGATGCCTATCTGGTCGACGAGAAGCGCAAGCTGCACATCTGCGGCAACAACCCCGACTGCCCAGGCTACGAGATCGAAGAGGGCAACTACCGCATCAAGGGCTACGAAGGCCCGAGCCTGGAATGCGACAAGTGCGGCAGCGAGATGCAACTCAAGACCGGCCGTTTCGGCAAGTTCTTCGGTTGCACCAATCCCGAATGCAAGAACACCCGCAAGCTGCTCAAGAGCGGCGAAGCGGCGCCGCCGAAAATGGACGCGGTGAAGATGCCCGAGCTCAAGTGCGAAAAGGTCAACGACACCTACGTCTTGCGCGACGGCGCTTCGGGTCTGTTCCTGGCCGCCAGCCAGTTCCCCAAGAACCGTGAGACCCGCGCGCCGCTGGTACTTGAGATCATTCCGCACAAGGACGAGATCGATCCCAAGTACAGCTTCCTGTTCGATGCGCCGATCAAGGACCCGGACGGACGCCCGACCGTGATCCGCTACAGCCGCAAGACCAAGGAGCAGTACGTGCAGAGCGAGGTCGAGGGCAAGCCGACCGGTTGGAAGGCTTTCTACGACGGCAAGACCTGGAAGGTCGAAGACAAGCGCTGAGTCGCTGGTTGCAAAGAGGCCGCACCGTCCGCCAGGACCGTGCGGCCTTTTTCATTTGTGGCTTGCACTGGCTCTGTGGGTTCCCGACACTGTAGGCGATCAGTGTTCATTGCGGAGACCGCCACCATGGCCTATGAGCTCTACACCCGTACCAACCAGAAAATCTATTTCGCCGGGCTGGCGCTGGAAGCCATGGGCAAGGCCGAGCAGGGCCAGGCGATCAACGCCCAGGCGCAGTTGCAGGCGCAGCGCGAGTCGGCGCTGTTCCACCTCTACGGTGCTTTGCTGGGGCTCTGCCATGAGATCGCCGGTTACTACCGCCTGCCACAGGCCGGCACAGCGCGCGCCGAAACCCTGCTGACGCCGCAGGCGTTGGATGGCACGTCGATTCCCGAACTTGGTGAACTGGTGGAGCTGGCCCAGCATCCGCATACCTGGCTGGCGCAGTTGCTTGCCGCCCATGGCGCGCTGTTCGTACCGCCAAGGGCGCCCAAGAAGCCCAAGGGAGATGTGACCCAGCCGTTGATACAGGCGGTAAATCTGGACGAGGTGGAAGAGCCGGAGCTGAGTCGCGAGGTGCTTGAAAGCTGGCGTCAGCAGCTCAGGGGCTTGACCGTTCGCTTCAGAGAAGGGTTGAGTGAGTGCTGATTCAGCGTGGCGCTGCTACAATGCTCGCCTTTCGTGGAGAACATGTCCTTATGCCTACGTCCTTTCTTGAGATTGTCGAGCTGCCTGACGGCCGCATCGAGTTGCGTCGTGCCGAGGACGAAGGTTCGCTGGTGACGCTGAATTTTTCCGAAGATGCCAAGGCATTTCTGCAGGGCCAGCACGTGGAAGTGGCCAAGGCCATGCTCAGTGTCGGCGTACAGATGGCCGGCAAACTGGTGGAAGGTGAAATCGACAAGGACGACGGGCCGCGCGTCCTGCACTGATGCTGCCGCTCAGCGAGCGCCTCGCGCTTGCCTGGGCGGACAGTACCCAGTGTGTTTCTTGGCTATCCCAATCGAATGTTCAAGCTCTGCGCGCCGCCTTGGCGTGCGGCCGTGATCAATTGTTGCCTGGCCACGGCCGGCAACGGATTGAGCCAGCTCACCACAGTATGACTACGACCCAGACGCAGCGCTTCGCACGCCAGTTGCTGTGCGCTCTGCGTGCCCCGTGGCTGCAACAGCAGGATCCGTTCGCGATTGAGCCCGGCATCGCGCAGCCAGGCCTGGGTCAGGCTCGCCGGTGGCGCGATCAAGGTCATCCAGCGCGCGTCCTGCTCCTCGCTCAGTTCGCGCAGCATGGGGGCCAGCAGGTTCAGGCAGTTCCCCGCAGCACCGCGCAGCGACATCTCGCTGAATACATCCGGCTCGGCAACGGTCCAGGGCGACTCAACGGCCTCCTTGAATCGCGGCGCCACCGGTGCAGACATGAAAGCTTCGAACAGCGACATCTGTGCTTGTTGGGATGAAAGGGGAAACTGCATGACGCCTCCTTATCGACGAATGACGCCGACGCTCAGACCTTCAATGACCAGATCCTGATCCTTGAGGTTGACTTCAATGGGTGCGAAGTCGGGGTTTTCCGCAACCAGGAAAACCTTGTTGCCCTCGCGCTGGAACCGCTTGACCGTCACTTCATCGCCGATACGGGCCACGACGATCTGGCCATTGCGCACTTCACGGCAGGTGTGCACGGCGAGCAGGTCGCCGTCGAGGATGCCGACATCGCGCATGCTCATGCCCTGTACCCGCAACAGATAATCGGCGCGTGGATGAAAGAAGCCCGGGTTGATCTTGCAGGACTCCTCGATGTGTTCCTGCGCCAGAATGGGCGCGCCCGCTGCAACGCGGCCGACCACTGGAAGACTGGAATCGTCGTTGCGCGCCTCGGAGCCGGGAATACGAATGCCGCGTGAGGCGCCCGGGGTCATTTCGATCGCGCCTTTGCGCGCCAGGGCCTTGAGGTGTTCTTCAGCAGCGTTGGGGGATTTGAAGCCCAGTTCCTGGGCGATTTCTGCACGGGTAGGTGGGAAGCCATTGTCGTCAAGGCAGCGCTTGATGAAGGCGAGAATTTCAGCTTGGCGTGGCGTCAATTTCAACATTTGGATGGCTCTGTCTTTTTGTACAGTGACTGGGATTATATACAGTGGATTGCGCTTGGCAACATCGTTTTCTGGAGCAGAGGTCGGTGGATGTTCGCATGCTGCGCTAAGGCGATGAATTTGTATGCTTTAATACGTGACCCCATGGCCACGAACAGCCCGCTCGGACTTGACAGTCGGGCGCTTTGAAACGTATGTTTCAAACAAGTGTTTGTCAGGCGGAGTTGCCATGGCCCAGTCGGAAACCGTTGAACGCATCCTCGATGCCGCGGAACAGCTTTTTGCGGAAAAAGGCTTCGCGGAAACGTCGCTGCGCCTGATCACCAGCAAGGCCGGGGTCAATCTGGCGGCGGTGAACTACCATTTCGGCTCGAAGAAGGCGCTCATCCAAGCGGTGTTCTCGCGATTCCTCGGGCCTTTCTGTGCCAGCCTCGACCGCGAGCTGGAGCGACGTCAGGCCAGTGCCACGCCCAAGGCCAGCCTCGAGGAGCTGCTCGAGATTCTCGTCGAGCAGGCCCTGGTGGTGCAACCGCGCAGTGGCAACGACCTTTCCATCTTCATGCGCCTGCTCGGCCTGGCCTTCAGCCAGAGCCAGGGTCACCTGCGTCGTTACCTGGAAGACATGTACGGCAAGGTGTTCCGCCGCTATATGCTGCTGGTCAATGAGGCAGCGCCGCGCATTCCGCCCATCGAGCTGTTCTGGCGCGTGCATTTCATGCTCGGCGCCGCCGCGTTCAGCATGTCCGGGATCAAGGCGCTGCGTGCCATCGCCGAAACCGACTTTGGCGTGGACACCTCGATCGAGCAGGTCATGCGCCTGATGGTGCCGTTCCTCGCGGCGGGCATGCGCGCGCAGAGCGCGGTGACCGACCCGGCCATGGCTGCGGTCCAGCTGCGCCCGCGCAGCAAGAGCACGCCGGCCGCCGTGAAGGCCTGAGGCCTGCACGGCCAACCTCCCGATCCCCCTCTACAAGGAAACCTCATGAGCGCTCGTCTGCAAGGCTCCCTGATGGTCGACGTCGCCGGCACCTGGCTTACTGCCGAGGACCGGCATCTGTTGCGCCAACCCGAAGTCGCCGGACTGATCATCTTCGCGCGCAACATCGAGCATCCACGCCAGGTACGCGAGCTGACCGCGGCCATCCGCGCTGTGCGGCCCGAGCTGATCCTGGCCGTGGATCAGGAGGGGGGACGCGTGCAACGTCTGCGTCAGGGCTTCGTGCGTCTGCCGGCCATGCGTGAGTTGGCGCATCATGCCGATGCGGTCGGCCTGGCCGAGCATTGCGGCTGGTTGATGGCCGCCGAAGTGCTGGCTGTGGGCCTGGACCTGAGCTTCGCGCCGGTGCTGGACCTCGATCATGGCCACAGCGCCGTGGTCGGTACCCGTGCCTTCGAGGGTGATCCCGAGCGCGCGACGGCGCTCGCCGGGGCGTTCGTCCGAGGCATGAATGCCGCAGGCATGGCAGCGTGCGGCAAGCATTTTCCCGGCCATGGCTGGGCCGAAGCCGACTCCCACGTGGCGATTCCCACCGACGAGCGTTCCCTGGAGCAGATTCGCGCGTGCGATCTGGTGCCCTTCGCGCGGTTGGCCGGCCAGCTGGCGGCGGTCATGCCGGCCCACGTCATCTACCCGCAGGTCGACGGCAACCCGGCAGGCTTCTCGCGTCGCTGGCTGCAGGACATTCTGCGCGGCGAACTGGGTTTCGAAGGGGTGATTTTCAGCGATGACCTGTCGATGGCCGGCGCTCACGTCGTGGGTGACGCTGCCAGTCGGATCGAAGCCGCCCTGAGCGCGGGTTGCGATATGGGCCTGGTGTGCAACGACCGCGCTGCGGCCGAACTGGCCTTGAGCGCTGCCCAGCGCATGGGCGTGCAGCCTTCGCCACGCATCGCCGCCATGCGCGGCCAGGCCTGCGCCAATGTCGAGTACCGTCAGCATCCGCGCTGGCAGCAGGCGACTGCTGCACTGCGCGCGGCGGCATTGATCGACTGAACGCGGTTACTGGCCGGCCAGCAGGCGCACGGGCTGGCCGGCGTGCCAGGCCAGTATGTCTTCGATCATCTGAGTGAAGAACAGCCGGTAGTTGTTGCCGGTAACGTAACCGATGTGTGGCGTCGCCAGCACGTTGGGCAGCGTGCGGAACGGATGATCTTGCGGCAGCGGCTCCTCGTCGAACACATCCAGTGCCGCGCCAGCGAGGCGACCCTCGCGCAGGGCTTGGATCAGCGCGGTCTCGTCGATGATCGGGCCGCGTGAAGTGTTCACCAGCCGCGCGCTCGGCTTCATCCACGTCAACGCCTGTGCATCGACCAGCCCACGACTGCGCTCGCTGAGCACCAGATGCACGCTGAGCACGTCGGCCTGTTCGAACAACTGCTGTTTGTCGACGTACTCCACGCCCACTTCGGCGGCGCGTTGCGGCGTGAGGTTCTGGCTCCAGGCGATCACGCGCATACCGAACGCCTGGCCGAAGCGCGCCACTTTCTCACCGATGCTACCCAGGCCCAGCAAGCCCAGGGTGCTGCCATGCAGATCGCCACCCAGGCCGATTTGCCAGCCACCGCTGCGCAGCGAATGGGCTTCGCCGAGCAGGTCACGGGTCAAGGCCATCAGCAGGGCCCAGGTCAGCTCCGGCGCCGCATGCTTGTAGCTGTCGGTACCGGCGACCTGGATGCCCAGTCGGGCCGCGGCCTGCAGGTCGATGGCGGCGTTGCGCATACCGCCGGTCACCAGCAGTTTGAGCTGCGGCAGCTGCTGGAGCAGGGCTGCGTCGAAACAGGTGCGTTCACGCATCACGCAGATGACGGTATAGGCTGCCAGACGCTCGGCCAGAACGCGGCCGTCGGCTGGGTAATCGTGGATGAAGTCGAGCTGGCCGACGGCCTGCAGCGGGGTCCAGTCGACCACGTTTTCGGCCACCGATTGCCAATCGTCGATGACGGCTATTCGCATGGGCATTGCCTCTTGTCAGAGCGGTTTCTGGGGAACGTCCAGCCAGTCGAGCAGGGCCTTGTGGAAGCGCGCCGGTTCTTCCATCTGCGGCGCGTGGCCCAGGCCTGCGAACTCCACCAGGGTGCTGTGGGGGATCATCTGACTGGCCTGTTTGCCCAGCACGGCGTACTTGCCCAGCCGTGCCTTGACCTCGGGCGGTGCGATATCGCTGCCGATGGCCGTGGTGTCGGCGTCGCCGATCAGCAGCAGGGTCGGCACCTTCAGGTCCTTGAACTCATAGACCACCGGCTGGGTGAAGATCATGTCGTAGATCAGCGCCGAGTTCCATGCCACCAAGGTATGTCCCGGGCCTTTGTTCAGGCCGGCGAGCATGTCCACCCAGCGATCGTATTCCGGCTTCCAGCGACCGCCATAGTAGGTGGTGCGCTCGTAGTTGCGGATGCCCTCGGCGGTGACCTTGGACTCGCGCTCGAACCACTGGTCGACACTGCGATAGGGCACGCCCAAGGCTTTCCAGTCTTCCAGGCCGATCGGGTTGACCATGGCCAGGCGCTCGGTGTCCTCGGGGAACATCAAGGCGTAGCGGGTCGCCAGCATGCCGCCGGTGGAGTGGCCCATGATCACCGCTTCCTTGACCCCGATGCGGGTCAGCAGGTCATGAGTGTTGTTGGCCAGCTGCTGGAAACTGTATTGGTAGTGTTCCGGCTTGCTGGAGGTGCAGAAGCCGATCTGGTCCGGTGCGACCACTCGGTAGCCGGCATCGCTGAGCGCCTTGATCGAGCTTTCCCAAGTGGCGGCGCAGAAGTTCTTGCCATGCATCAGCACCACGGTGCGGCCGTTGGCCTTGCCATTGGCGGCAACGTCCAGGTAGCCCATCTGCAGGCTTTTGCCTTGGGACTCGAAGGCGTAATGTTGCAGCGTGTACGGATAGTCGAAGCCCTGCAGTTCGGGACCGTAGGCGGGCGAGGATTCGGCGGCCAGCAGGGGCTGGACGAAGACACTGGCGAGCGCCAGCAGGGACAGGCGAAGCATGGAGACCTCCTGGAATGGACGGTGGCGCAGGATGGACGTACGGTTGCAGGGTGTTGCCGGCCAGCACCGTAGCACCTATTTGAGGCCGACATGGCCCGGTGGTGCCCGGCTGCGACGAGAAATGTCCCGCATCAGGTTTCAGAATGCTACAAGCACGACCCACGATCATGGCCGGGCAGCCGTCCATGGATCGCTACAACAATAACCATCGAGGCAGACAATGCCTCCACCTGGAGATAGGCCATGGCTTTTGAAACCATCCTTTTGGAAACCCGCGGTCGCGTGGGTTTGATCACGCTCAACCGCCCGCAGGCGCTGAACGCTCTCAACGCTCAGTTGATCGACGAGCTGAATCAGGCTCTGGATACTCTGGAGCGCGATCGCGAGATCGGCTGCATCGTTCTCACCGGCTCGGCCAAGGCGTTCGCCGCCGGTGCCGACATCAAGGAAATGGCCGAACTGCGCTATCCGCAGATCTACCTTGACGATCTGTTTCACGAGAGCGACCGGGTCGCCAACCGACGCAAGCCTATCATCGCTGCCGTGGCCGGTTTCGCCTTGGGCGGTGGGTGCGAACTGGCGTTGATGTGCGATTTCATCCTGGCCGCCGACAACGCCAAGTTCGGCCAGCCGGAAATCAAGCTGGGCGTGCTGCCGGGCATGGGTGGGACGCAGCGCCTGACCCATGCGGTGGGCAAGGCCAAGGCCATGGAGCTGTGCCTGACCGGTCGCCTGATGGGCGCCGAAGAAGCCGAACGCTCAGGGCTAGTGGCCCGCATCGTGGCCGCCGACAGGTTGTTGGATGAAGCCATGGAGGTTGCCGCACAGATCGCAGCGAAATCGTTGCCGATCGCGATGATGGTCAAGGAAAGCGTCAATCGCGCGTTCGAGGTGAGCCTGTCCGAAGGGGTTCGTTTCGAGCGTCGGGTGTTCCACGCCGCCTTCGCCAGCGAAGATCAGAAAGAGGGGATGGCGGCGTTCATCGCCAAGCGCGAGCCGCAGTTCAAGGGAAATTGATCGAAACAGGGCTGGTCCATAGCCAGCCCTGTCGCTATGCGGTGATTACAGCGCAGTTACAGTAGATAGTTGCGCAGCTCGCGGGCGATCAGCATGCGCTGTATTTCACTGGAGCCTTCGTAGATCTGGGTGATGCGCGCATCGCGGTAATACTTCTCCACCGGATAATCTTCCAGATAGCCATAGCCGCCGTGTATCTGCACGGCGCTGGAGCACACCCGCTCGGCCATTTCCGAGGCGAAGAGCTTCGCCTGGGAGGCTTCGGACAGGCAGGGCAGGCCTGCACTGCGCAGGCGTGCGGCATGCAGCACCAGCAGTCTCGCGGCGTTGACCTGCACCTGCATGTCGGCCAGCAGGTTGGCCACGCTTTGGTGCTCGATGATCGGCTTGCCGAACTGCACCCGCTCGCGGGCATAACCCAACGCCGCTTCGAACGCCGCGCGTGCGATGCCCAGTGCCTGGGCGGCGATGCCGATACGGCCGCCTTCCAAGTTGGACAGGGCGATGTTCAGGCCCTTGCCGCGCTCGCCAAGCAGGTTGGCGGCAGGGACGCGACACTGGCTCAGGGTGATGGCGCAGGTGTCGGAGGCGCGGATACCGAGCTTGTGCTCGCTGCGGTCGACGGTGAACCCGGGCGTGTCGGTGGGCACCAGAAAGGCGGACAGGCCCTTCTTGCCCAGTTCCGGGTCGGTCACCGCGAAGACGATGGCGAGCTTGGCCCGACGACCGTTGGTGACGAATTGCTTGGCACCGTCGATGACCCAATGTTCGCCATCGAGCACGGCGCGGGTGCGCAGATTGTTCGCCTCGGAGCCCGCCTGAGGTTCGGTCAGGCAGAAGCAGCCGATGGCTTCTCCGCTGGCTAGCGCCGCCAGCCAGGTGTCCTGCTGGGCCGGGCTGCCATAGTTGAGCAGGGGGCCGCAGCCTACGGAGTTGTGCACGCTCATCAACGCCCCCAGCGCGCCATCGGCGGCGGAGATTTCTTCCACCGCCAGGGCGTAGGCGACGTAGTCGGTATAGCTGCCGCCCCATTGCTCGGGCACCACCATACCCAGCAGCCCGAGGGCGCCCATCTGCGCCACCAGGGTGTCATCGATCCAGCCGGCCTGTTCCCAGGCCCGGGAATGGGGGGCAACTTCGGCGCGGGCGAAGTCGCGCGCCATGTCACGGATCATGATCTGTTCTTCGCTCAGTTCCAGGTCTTGCATGGCAGACTCCGGCCTCAGAGGCCTTGGAAGAAGGGCTCGATGCGCGCAGGCGTGAGCCGGTCTAGCGTCGGTGGGTTCCAACGCGGGTTCTTGTCTTTGTCGATCAGTAAAGCACGGACGCCTTCGATCAGGTCACCCTGCTCGAACCACTGGCGGTTGAGGTGCAGCTCCAGGGCGAAGCAGTCGTCCAGGCTGAGGTGGCGACCGCGGCGCAGCAGTTCGAGGGTCACCGCCATCGCCACTGGCGAGCGGGTGCGCATCAGCTGCGCGGTGTTCTGCGCCCACTGCTGACTGCCGGCGACGTTCACGTTTTCCAGTTGCTCGACCAGGCTGGTCAAGTCGTCCTGACTGAAGAAGTGATCGATGGCCGGCCGCAGCCGGTGCAGGGGGGCGTCGGGCAGGCTTTGCACGCCGAGACGGGCGAGGACGCCCTGCAGGTCCTTGAGAGGGTTGTCGCCCCATTGCAGTCTGTCCAGGCGCTCATTGAGCAGGGTCAATCGTTCGCTTTCCAGGTACCAGTCCGCCAGACCGCAATAGAGTGCATCGGCGGCCTCGATCTGGACCCCGGTGACGCCCAGGTAGGTGCCGATTTCGCCGGGGATGCGGCTCAGGAAATAGCTGGCGCCGACATCGGGGAAATAGCCGATGGCCACTTCAGGCATGCCCAGCTTGCTGCGCTCGGTGACGACGCGCAGTTCGGCCGCCTGAGCCAGGCCCATGCCACCGCCCAGGGTGTAGCCGTCGAGCAGGGCCAGCACGGGCTTGCGATACTGATGCAGGCACTGGTCCAGGGCGTATTCTTCGTCGAAGAAGGTTTCGTGCAGGATTTCCTGGCTGCGGTAGCTGAGGTAGAGGTTGCGGATGTCGCCGCCGGCGCAGAAGCCGCGGTCGCCGGCACCGCGCAGCACCACGGCATGGATGTGCGGGTCCAGCGCCCACGCGTCGAGATAGCCGCGTAGGGCACGGATCATGTCGAGGGTGAGTGCATTCAGACCGGCGGGGCGGTTGAGGGTCAATTGGCCAATGTGGTTACGGACTTCGCCGAGTACCTGGTCATCGAGCCCCAGGGAAGACCGCTGGGGAGGAGGAAAGACCTGAGTTGTCATCGCTGAATCCCTGCTTGTTATTGATTTCCTGAGATAAATAAGCGGACCAGGTGATCGTGACAGGCAAGTTTGCAGCTTTCAATGCAGATTAATGCAGGTAATGCCTGCAAATTTGCACGGGTGATGGACGCTGGCCGGCATCCAGTAGACCCAGCCATCGTAACGGGGTTCGGTGTCGTTTCAGGGCCTGAAGCGATGCGGCCGGACGCGGCTTGCGCCGTTCCCGTAGCAGCGGCGCGAGCCGCGTCGGCGGTGGATGCGGTGGGTCAGGAGCAACGCGGTGAGGCCGGACGCGGCTTGCACCGCTGCTACAGGGAACGCGGCGCTTGCGGTGATTCAGGCGACGGCTTCGACGACTTTTCCCTGTTTCTCATACAGGAAACTGAGCACCGCCAGGCGGTACTGGTTGTAGCGCGGGTCGTCGGCCAGGGCCAGGCGGCTGCGGGGGCGGGGCAGGTCGATGGTGAGGATTTCGCCGATGGTCGCCGCCGGGCCGTTGGTCATCATCACGATGCGATCGGACAGCAGCACCGCCTCGTCGACATCGTGAGTGATCATCATCACCGTGTTGTGCAGCTCGCTCTGGATGCGCATCACCTCATCCTGCAAGTGGGCGCGGGTCAGCGCGTCCAGTGCGCCGAACGGCTCGTCGAGCAACAACACCTTGGGCTGCATCGCCAGCGCGCGGGCGATGCCCACACGCTGCTTCATGCCGCCGGAAATCTCGCTCGGGCGCTTGTGCAGCGCGTGGGTCATGTTGACCATTTCCAGGTTGTGCAAGGTCCAGGCATGGCGCTCGCTCTTGCTCTTGCTGTGCTTGAAGACCTTGTCCACACCCAGGGCCACATTTTCATAAACGGTCAGCCAGGGCAGCAGCGAATGGTTCTGGAACACCAGGCTGCGGTCCGGCCCCGGCTGGCGCACTTCCTTGCCGTCGAGAATCACCGCACCGTTGCTCGATTCGATGAGCCCGGCGACGATGTTCAGCACCGTCGACTTGCCGCAGCCCGAGTGGCCGATGATGGAAATGTACTCGCCGCGTGCGACGTTCAGGTTGATCCCGCGCAGCACCTGGCTGGTGACACCGTCGCGCTCGAAGTGCTTGTCGACGTTTTCGATACTCAAGTAATGGCTCATGTTGCCTCCTCAGCTTTGCGAAGTGCCGCGGGTGACCAGGCGTCCGACCATCGCCACCAGGCGATCGAGGCAGAAGCCGACGATGCCCACGTAGGTCAGGGCGAGAATGATGTCGCTGATGCGCGAGGCGTTCCAGGCGTCCCAGATGAAGAACCCGATGCCGACACCGCCAATCAGCATTTCTGCGGCGATGATCGCCAGCCACGACAGGCCGACACCGATGCGCAGGCCGGAAAAGATATAGGGCGCGGCCGCCGGCAGCATGATCTTGCTGAAGTACTCGACGCCGTTGAGCCGCAGCACCTTGGCCACGTTGCGGTAGTCCTCGGGAATGTTGCGCACGCCCACCGAGGTGTTGATGATGATCGGCCAGATGGCGGTGATGAAGATCACGAAGATCGCCGAAGGGTAGCTGTCCTTGAAACCGGCCAGCGACAGCGGCAGCCAGGCCAGCGGCGGTACCGTACGCAGGATCTGGAACAACGGATCGAGCCCGCGCATGGCCCAGGTCGACTGTCCTACCAGCACGCCCAGGCTGATCCCCACCACCACGGCCAGGGCATAGCCGTAGGCAACCCGCGACAGGCTGGCCAATAGTTGCCAGGCCATGCCCTTGTCGTTGCCGCCGTTGTCGTAGAACGGATCGACGATCAGCTCCCAGGTATCACTGATCACCTGAGTGGGCGGCGGCAGCGCCGCGCCCTTGCCGCTGCACACCAGTTGCCAGACCAGCAACAGCAGGGCGCCGATCACCACCGGGGGCAGGCACTGCTGCAACACGAAGCGGCGGGCGTTCTTCAGCAGTTTCGCCATCACCGGCGGCTTGACCTGGGCCTTGGCGACGGCCTGGGCGGCGCTGTGCAGCTTCTTCACTTCAGCATTCATGGTGACCTCCGGTGAGTGCGGGAAACATCAGGCCAGGGCCTTGATGGACAGGCTGTCGAGATAGGCCTGCGGGTTCTGAGGATCGAAGGTCTTGCCGTCGAAGAAGGTCTCGACACCGCGCGAGTCGGAATCGGGAATCTGCGCCGCCGGCACGTTCAATTCCGCGGCGGCCAGGCGCCAGAGATCGGAGCGATTGACCTTGGCGATCAACGCCTGGCTGTCGAAATCCTTGGGCAGGTAGCCCCAGCGCTTGTTCTCGGTGAGGAACCACAGGTCGTGGCTCTTGAACGGGTAGGAGGCGAAGTCGTCCCAGTAGCGCATGATGTGCGGGCTGTCCTTGACCACCTTGCCGGTGCCGTAGTCGAAGTTGCCTTTCATGCGCTCGATGATGTCCGCCACCGGCGCGTTGATCCAGCGACGCTTGGCGCAGATCTCTGCCACTTCGTCCTTGTTCTCCGGCCGCTCGCAGAACATCTGCGCCTCCATCACGGCCTTGAGCAGGGCTTTGGTCGCGTTGGGGTGCTTGTCCACGTAGTCGGCGCGCAGGGCCAGGGCCTTCTCCGGATGCTTGTTCCAGATCTCTCCCGTGGTGTTGGCCGTGTAGCCGACTTTCTGATTGATCAACTGGGCGTTCCACGGTTCGCAGACGCAGAAGCTGTCCATGCTGCCGACCTTCATGTTGGCGACCATCTGCGGCGGCGGTACGACGATGGTGGACAGGTCCTTGTTCGGGTCGATGCCACCTGCGGCCAGCCAGTAGCGCAACCACAGGTCGTGAGTGCCGCCGGGGAAGGTCATCGCGGCATTGACGGTCTTGCCGCTGGCACGCTTGCTGGCCAGCGCCGCCTTGAACGGTGCGGAATCCAGGCCCAGCTTGAGGTCGGCGTGTTCGTTGCCCACCGAGATGCACTGGCCGGACAGGTTCAGCCGCGCGAGGATGTACATGGGCACTGGCTGGTTGTTGGGCGTGACCTTGCCAGCAGCGATCAGGTAGGGCATGGGCGTGAGGATGTGTGCGCCGTCGATGCCGTTGGCGGCCGAACCCAGCACCAGATTGTCCCGCGTGGTGCCCCAGGACGACTGCTTGAGCACTTCCACCCCGGTCATGCCGTGCTTGGCGAAGAATCCTTTCTCGTCGGCGACGAACAGCGGCGCGGCATCGGTCAGCGCGATGAAGCCCAGCTTGGCCGTGGTGGTTTCCAGACCGTCGCTGCCCGCTGCCCAGACCGCCGAGGACAGCCCGGGTGGCAGCAGTCCAAGGGCTGCACCGGCACCGGCCACGGTCAACGACTGCTTGAGAAAGTGCCGACGCTTGGCGTCGTGCGGGTGTGCTTTGAAAGGCGTGTCATCCATCGCTGATTCCCCTGCTGCTGGCGGCCAAAAAAATGCAAAAAAAAACGGCGGTCACGCGCTCCGGGCAGTGCTGCCGGAACGCGTGGACGCCGTTGTCCAAGATTCGAATAGTCGACCGCAGTTGGCTGCGGTCCTGTGTGTCTCAAAGCAGATTGCGTGCCAAGGCGTCGAGAGCCGCACGGGACGTAGCAGTCCCCGCGCAATGAAGCGTCCGTGTGCACGGATGCGGAGCATTCCACCGGCAGGGTGCGCAAATAGGGCGCAGTCTGTGCCTCAACCTTTGCCAGCCACGGCCAATACGTTCTGCGCCATGTCGACCATGCGCAGCCCCCGCGACATCGCCGATTGCCGCAGTCGGGTGTACGCCTCGCTTTCGCTGAGGGCATATTCATTCATCAACAATTGCTTGGCCCGCTCCACCAGCTTGCGTTCATTGAGCGCCTGGCGTGCCTCGTCCAATTGCAGATTGGCATCCTGCAGACGGTGGGTCTGGGCCTGCAGCAGGTCCAGCAGCGAGCGGCCCATCTGCGGTCCGTGGCCGTCGGGCGCGGGGCTGTCGAGATCGCTGGCATGCACGCTGAACAGCCGGGCATCGCCGCAGCCCATGGTTTCCAGACTGGCCAGGCGTTGCAACAGCACGCGGTGGTTGTCGAGGTCGGCATTGGCCAGCTTGATGCTGCTCTGACAACTGGCTAACAGTTGCTCGGCAAGGTGCTTCTCCACCTCGTGCATCTGATCGATGCGCTGGCTGTGCAGTTCGAACCAGAGCTGCGAGAGGCCCGGGTCCACCGGATGTTGCGCCGAGGTGCGCATGCCGACTTCGCGCAGGCGCAGCAACTGTGTGGTGAGTTCGCTGCGCTGCAACTCGGCCCAGCGCTGGCCGGCCAGCGGGTCGGCGAATTCGCTGAAGGTCTGGAAGCAGCGCTCCTGGCTTTGCGTCAGGTGCAGGATGCGCTCCTGCACACTGGCGTCGAAAAACCCCGCCGAGAAGCCGGCCACGCCGGTCGCCCGCTCCTGACCGGCCAGCTCCTTGCCCTGCATGAAGTTGAACAGCGCCACCAGCACCCGGGTGATGTCCGGGTCGATGGCCGTGTCGGCCGCTTCGAAGACCACGGCCATGAGTCCACCGATCAGACGGGTCAGGGCCGCCGTGGCCAGGCTGGGTGCGAGCAGGCGTTCGCGAATGCGCCGCCGCAGGCCGGGCAATTCGTCGAAACCGTGCAGGACGTAGGCGACGCGGTTGAACAGGCGGGCACGGTCGGCCGCGCTGGCCGCATTGAGGTCCACGGCCTGCAAACGCTGCAGCACGTCCTGCTCCAGCGCCTGAGCCTGCTCGGTGTGCAGGTCCAATTGCCGGCGGTGGGTTTCCACCTGGCTGCCCAGATAGAGGTTGGTGTAGCCACGTTCACGCTGCAAGGCATGCACCAGGCGGCTGATCAGCGTCACCAGTTGACAGGTATCGGCCAGCCCGCGCAGGCCTTCGAGCTCGCTGCGGCGAGCGGCCAGCATGAAACGCAAGGCAGGGGGCATAGGACGATCAGGCAGGGCGCGATCAGGCATGGCGGACTCGCAACTTCGGTGAGGGACGGCACGGTTGCATGCAAATCCCGGTCCCGACGTTGCGCCCGTCGCCTGCATTGCCACGTATGCCGACGGCTGCGTAACTGCTATAACGCCCAGGCCCAACAATAAAAAGGAGTCAGCGATGTCCCCCATTCGTCTCGGCGTGGTCGGCTACGGCAAGATTGCCCAGGATCAGCACGTCCCCGCCCTGCGCAATGACCCATCCTTCGAGCTGGTCGCCGTGGCCACCCTCGGCGAACCATGCCCCGGCGTTACGCATTTCGGCAGCCTGCACGAGTTGCTCGAACAGGCCGTGGATATCCAGGCGCTGGCGTTCTGCACACCGCCCCAGGGCCGCTATGCGCAGGTCCGCGAAGCGCTGCTGGCCGGCAAGCACGTGCTGGTGGAAAAACCGCCCTGCGCCAGCCTCGGCGAGGCCATGGCCTTGGTCGAACTGGCCGCCGAGCAGGGTGTGACCTGCCTGTTCGCCTGGCACTCACGCTTCGCCGCAGGGGTCGAAAGCGCCCGCGCCTGGCTGGCGGGCAAACGCCTGCAATCGGTCACGGTCCAGTGGAAGGAAGACGTGCGCAAGTGGCACCCGGGCCAGCAGTGGATCTGGCAGGCCGGCGGCCTCGGCGTGTTCGATCCGGGCATCAACGCCCTGTCGATCATCAGCCACGTGCTGCCTGAAGCCCTGTTCGTCACCCAGGCCAGCCTGCGCTTTCCCGGCAATCGCCAGGCGCCCATCGCGGCTGACCTGAGCATGAGCGACGCGAACGGTCTGCAGGTCAGCGCCGCCTTCGACTGGGACCACGGTCATGACGAGCTCTGGCAGATCGAAGTACATTGCGACGAAGGATGCCTGCGCCTGACCCACGGCGGTGCGCAGCTGCTCATCGACGATGTGCCGCAGACGCTCGAAACGGTGGGTGAATACCCGTTGCTCTACCGGCACTTCGCGCGACTGATCGAGGCCGGTAACAGTGACACCGATCTGCAGCCGCTGCGCCTGGTGGCCGACGGGTTTCTGCTCGGGGAGCGCGCAACGGTCGCCGATTTCGTCGACTGAAAACGCCGTTCAGGCAACTATCGGCGTTTGGCCGGTGGGCTCGGCAGCGGCGCGAGCAGGGCGTCGATATCGTTGTCCTGCAGGCGCCAGTCGCCGGTTTCCCTTGCATCGAGAATGCCGGCCGCCAAGGCTGACTTCTCCTGCTGCAGGTGCTGGATCTTTTCTTCCACGGTGCCGCGGGTGATCAGCTTGTAGACGAACACCGGTTTTTCCTGGCCGATGCGGTAGGCGCGGTCGGTGGCCTGGTTTTCCGCGGCCGGGTTCCACCACGGGTCGTAGTGGATCACCGTGTCCGCTGCGGTCAGGTTCAAGCCCACGCCGCCGGCCTTGAGGCTGATCAGGAAGATCTGCAGCCTGCCGTCCTGAAAGTCCCTGACCGGTGCCCGGCGATCGCGCGTGGTACCGGTCAGCAATGCGTAGGGGATGCCTCGCTGCTGCAGCTCCTGTTCGATCAGGCCCAGCATGGAGGTGAACTGGGAGAACAGCAGGATGCGCCGACCGCTGCCCAGCAGTTCGTCGAGCAATTGCAGCAGGCTGGCCAGCTTGCCCGAACTGTGGCCCGGTGGCGGTGTTGCAACGCTGTTGACCAGTCGCAGGTCACAGCACACCTGACGCAGCTTGAGCAGTGCTTCGAGAATGATGATCTGACTGCGCGCCACGCCCTTGCGGTCGATTTCGGCGCGTACCTTTTTATCCATGGCCAGGCGCACGGTCTCGTACACGTCGCGCTGTGCCTCGTTGAGTTCGACCCAGTGGACGATCTCGCTCTTGGCCGGCAACTCGGTGGCCACCTGCTCCTTGGTGCGGCGCAGCAGGAATGGCTTGATACGCGCGTTCAGGTGCTGCAGGCGCGTCTCGTCGCCCTGTCGCTCGATCGGCAGACGGTAGTCGCGGCTGAACTGCTTGCTGTCGCCCAGCCAGCCCGGCATCAGGAAATGAAACAGCGACCAGAGTTCGCCCAGATGATTCTCCAGGGGCGTGCCGCTCAGGCACAGGCGTTGCCGCGCGTTCAGCTGACGTGCCGCCTGCGCCGCCTTGCTGCCGGGGGTCTTGATGTACTGGGCTTCGTCGAGCACCAGTACGTGCAGCGGCACCTGTTCGAGGACTTCGATGTCCTTGGGCAGCAGGGCATAGGTGGTCAGCAGCACGTCGTACTCGGCCAGATGCGCGAAGTGTTTCTTGCGGGTGGCGCCGTGCAGGGCCAGGATCTTGAGTGCGGGCGCGAAGCGGGCAGCTTCGTCCTGCCAGTTCGGCACCAGGCTGGTGGGCATCACCACCATGGCCGGGCGATCCAGACGACCGGCCTGTTTTTCGATCAGCAGATGGGCGAGGGTCTGAAGGGTCTTGCCCAGGCCCATGTCGTCGGCGAGGATGCCGCCCACTTCCAGTTGCCGCAGCGCCTGCATCCAGCTCACGCCTTCCAGCTGGTACGGACGCAGCGTGGCGTTCAAGCCGTCGGGCGCGGCCACCGGACAGTGGCGGATGTCGCGAAGGCGTTCGGCAAAATGACGTACCCGCTCGCCACCTTGCCAGTCCAGAGGCAATGTCCTCAGCCCTTCGAGGCGTGTGGCGTCGGCGGTGGCCAGGCGTATCGAGGTGTCGCCCGGTTCGCGCAGGTAGAAATCCCCCAGCGTTGCCAGCACCGGTTTCAAGCGGCCATAGGGCAGGGCGACCTGCAAGGTTCGCTGAACGCCGTCTTGCGCCGTATGCACGGGCACCAGGATCTGTTCGTCGTCGCGACGTCGCGCCAGGTGGCTCGGGTTGAGCAGTTCCGGGTGGCTGCGCAGCAGGTTGAGCAGGATCGGCAACAGGCTCAGCGGTTCGCCGTCGACCACGATGCCCAGTTCCAGATCGAACCAGTCGCGCTCGGGACCTTCCTCGATGGTGGCGTACCAGCGCTCGACCGGCGTCAGGTCGAAGGCGAACGCCTCGGCGTATTCGATTTCCCAACCTTGCTCGCGCAACCCCGGGAGCTCGTTGAGGATGAAGCGTAGCCAGGCAGCATCGCTGGGCAGCTCGAAGATCTCGCCGGCGCTTTCCGGCAGCGCCTTGCTCTGCCGGGTCGCCAGCTTGAAGCCGATGCCCTGCAACTGCTCGCGCAGGGCTCGCTCGGCGGCCGGCTGGCGCATGATTCGAGCGTTCTGGTTCTGCCACTGGCGCGCGACGCTGGTGGGGCGCGGCCCGCTGACGTATTCGCCGGCGTAGCCGTAGGCCAGCGCTGCACGATGCTGCACGTAACGCTGCATCTTGCCGTTGCGCGGTTCGAAGGCGCTGAACTCGACGCTGCCCAGCCACAGCCGTGGCCGCGGTTGCAGCGTATCGATCACGCGCTCATCGGGCATATCAACCGGCTTTTGGCGTCAGGCGCTCGAACAGCGCTTCGATGACGTTGAAACGCTCCTCGGCACGCTCCATCGGCACCATGAACTTGAACAGCGTGGCGCCTTCGAACTTGTAGCGCTTGGGCTGGCTCTGGATCAGCTTGATCAGGGTCAGCGGATCGACCGGCGTGCTCGGGCCGAATTCGATGCGCCCACCCTGCGGGCCGCCATCGACCTTGGTGATACCCAGCTGCTCGGCTTGAAGCTTGAGCAGGGTCAGGCGCACCAGGTTCTTGGTCGGTTCGGGCAACAGGCCGAAGCGGTCGATCATTTCCACCTGCAGGTCCTTGAGACCGTCCTCGTCCACCGCCGAGGCGATGCGCTTGTAGAGGATCAGGCGAGCGTGCACATCGGGCAGGTAGTCCTCTGGAATCAGCGCTGGCAGGCGCAGGTTGATCTCCGGGCCGCCGCCCAGAGGCTGGTCCAGGTTGGGTTGCTCGCCCTTGCGGATCGACTTGACCGCACGTTCGAGCATCTCCATGTACAGAGTGAAACCGACCGCCTGGATCTGCCCGCTCTGGCCTTCGCCAAGCAGCTCGCCGGCACCGCGGATTTCCAGGTCGTTGGTCGCCAGGACGAAACCGGCGCCCAGGTCCTGGGTATTGGCGATCGCCTCCAGGCGCTTTTCGGCGTCCGGAGTGATCTGCTGGCGCGGCGGAGTCAATAGGTAGGCGTAGGCCTGGTGGTGGCTGCGGCCGACGCGCCCGCGCAACTGGTGCAACTGCGCCAGACCGAACTTGTCGGCGCGCTCGATGATGATGGTGTTGGCGCTGGGCACGTCGATGCCGGTCTCGATGATGGTCGAGGCGATCAGCACGTTGAAGCGCTTGTGATAGAAGTCGCTCATCACCTGTTCCAGCTCGCGCTCGCGCATCTGCCCATGGCCGATGCCGATGCGCGCCTCGGGAACCAGCTCGGCGAGGTCGGCGGCGCATTTCTCGATGGTTTTCACATCGTTGTGCAGGTAGTACACCTGGCCACCGCGCAGCAGTTCGCGCAGCAGCGCTTCCTTCACGGTGCTCTTGTTCTGCTCCATGACGAAGGTGCGCACCGACAGGCGCCGCGCCGGTGGCGTGGCGATGATCGACAGGTCGCGCATGCCGGCCACGGCCATGTTCAGCGTGCGCGGAATCGGCGTGGCGGTCAGGGTGAGGATGTCTACTTCACTGCGCAGGGCCTTGAGCGCCTCTTTCTGACGGACCCCGAAGCGGTGTTCTTCGTCGATGATCACCAGGCCCAGGTTCTTGATCTTGACGTCGTCCTGCAGCAGCTTGTGGGTACCGATGACGATGTCGATCTTGCCTTCGGCCAGTTGCTCGACGGCGGCGCCGACTTCCTTGGCCGATTTGAAGCGGCTCATCACCTCGACCGTCACTGGCCAATCGGCGAAACGGTCGCGGAAGCTGTTGTAGTGCTGCTGGGCGAGCAGGGTGGTCGGCACCAGGATGGCCACCTGGCGGCCGCCGTGCACGGCGATGAACGCCGCGCGCATGGCCACTTCGGTCTTGCCGAAGCCGACGTCGCCGCACACCAGGCGGTCCATGGGCTTGGGCGCGAGCATGTCGTGGCGCACGGCCTCGATGGCCGACTGCTGGTCCGGGGTTTCTTCGAAAGCGAAGCCGGCGCTGAACGTGGCGTAGTCCAGAGCCGGGTCGGCGAACGCATAGCCTTCGCGCGCAGCGCGGCGGGCATAGATGTCGAGCAACTCGGCGGCCACGTCGCGCACCTGCTCGGCGGCCTTGCGCTTGGCTTTCTGCCAGGCCTCGGAGCCGAGCCGGTGCAGCGGGGCCAGGGCGTCGTCGCTACCGGTGTAGCGGGCGATCAGGTGCAGGTTGGCCACCGGCACGTAGAGCTTGGCGTTCTCGGCGTATTCCAGGGTGAGGAATTCGGCGACCTGATTGTCGATCTCCAGCGTCGCCAGCCCCAGGTAGCGGCCCACACCGTGGTCGATGTGCACCACCGGCGCGCCTTCGCGCAGCTCGGTGAGGTTCTTGATGACGTTGTCATTGGCCGCGTCGGCGCGCTTGTCGCGACGACGGCGCTGCATCACGCGCTGGCCGAACAGCGGGCTCTCAGCGATCAGCGCCAAGGCCGGGTCGAGAATCTGCAGGCCTTCGTCGAGCGGCGCAATGGTGATCGCCAGACGCTCCTTGCCCTCGGCGAACTCGTTCCAGCCGTCCACCGTGCGAGGGCGGACCTTGAGCCGCTCCAGCAGCTCCAGCAGCACTTCACGGCGACCGGCGGATTCGGCGGTGAACAGCACCCGTCCCGGAAACTGGTCGAGGAATCCGGCCAGCGCGGCGAGGGGCTGGGTGGCCTTGGCCTCGATGGCCAGGTCCGGCAGCGCCGCTGCGGCGAAGCGTTCACGGCCCGGCCCCGGCTCCAGGTCATCCTGGCTGACGATGATGCGTGGCCAGGTCTTGAGCTGGGCGAAGCAGTCTTCCACCGGCATGAACAGTTCGGCAGGCGGCAGCAACGGACGCGCAGGATCGACGCGACGCTCCTCGTAACGGTTGCGCACGTCGCTCCAGAAATGCTCGGCGGCCTGTTCGATACCCGGCAGCGAGAACACCTGGGTGTCCTGGGGCAGATAGTCGAACAGGGTCGAGGTTTCTTCGAAGAACAGCGGCAGGTAGTACTCGATACCGGCAGGGGTGATGCCGCTGCTCAGGTCCTGAAAGATCGGGCAGCGACGGAAGTCGACGTCGAAACGTTCGCGAAAGCGTGCCTTGAAGCGGGTCACCGCTTCCTTCTGCAGGGGGAATTCGCGGGCCGGCAGCAGGCGGATCGACTCGACCTTGTCGATGGAGCGCTGGGTCTCCGGATCGAAGGTGCGCAGCGTCTCGATCTCGTCGTCGAACAGGTCGATCCGATAGGGCAGCTTGCTGCCCATGGGGAACAGGTCGATCAGGGCGCCGCGCACGGCAAATTCACCGTGCTCGTACACCGTGTCGACGTAGCGGTAGCCGCTGGCCTCCAGACGCGTGCGCATCTGCTCTACGTCCAGGCGTTGCCCCACGTCCAGCACCAGGCTGCTGCCCAGCAGGAACTGGGTCGGCGCCAGCCGATGTAGGGCAGTGGTGATGGGCACTACCAAAACCCCATGCACCAGCTCGGGCAGGCGATAGAGGGCGGCGATACGCTGGGAGATGATGTCCTGGTGCGGCGAGAACAGGTCGTACGGCAGGGTTTCCCAGTCGGGGAAATGCAACACCGGCAACTGCGGGGCGAAGAAACGCAGTTCCTGCTCCAGCCGGTCGGCGCTTTGGCTGTCGGCAGTGAGCAGAAGCGTGAAGCGCTTGGCGGCATTGGCCGCTTCGGCGATCGCCAGGCTCAGGGCGGCCCCGGGCAGGTTGCCCCAGGCGTGTTTGCCTGCCGAGGCAGGGAGTTGCGGAAGGCGCAGAACAGGCACGGGAGGTTGAGCTCCAAGCGTTGCGGCGGAAAACGAGGATTGTACCGGGGCGGCGGTGGGCTGTCAGGTGCTGTGATGGGGTTGTGCCATTGCGGCGGCTCGAGCGGGCGGCGAAGGGCGTGCCATGGTGCTTCGCACCGCCTCTTGTCATAAAACCGCCGGGGATGATCTACCCCGTTGGCGCACCTCGGTTTTTTTGACGGTCCTATTCGCCAAACTTCACGACGTCGATAAGCGCAGATTGCTCCGGCCGCGCGGCGAAGTCATAATGTAGCCCGTTTTCTCAGCCCCTACATGTGGAAGGTTACCGTGACTCAGAAGCCCGACCAGTGTCTTGGTGAATGGATCGATCGTGAAGCACTCGCTGAAGCGATGATTCCTTTGATCGGCCAGCTCTACCGCAATAACAACGTAGTCACCTCCATCTACGGCCGCAGCCTGATCAACCGTTCGGTGATCGAGCTGCTCAAGGCGCACCGCTTCGCTCGCCACCGCCAGTCCGATTCCTCGGAGCTGTCGGTGCACGAGACGTTCCCGCTGATCAAGGCGATGAGCGAACTCAAGCTGGGCGCCGCCTCCGTGGATCTGGGCAAGCTCGCGGTCAAGTTCAAGGAAAGCGGCAACGGGCGCAGCGCCGAACAGTTCGTGCGTGAAGAGCTGGCGGACGTGGTCGGCAAGCAGAACCAGGGCGAGCGTACCGGTACCGACGTGGTGCTGTACGGTTTCGGCCGCATTGGTCGCCTGCTGGCGCGCATCCTGGTCGAGAAGGCGGGTGCCGGCGACGGCCTGCGTCTGCGTGCGATCGTCGTGCGCAAAGGCGCCGACAACGACCTGGTCAAGCGTGCCAGCCTGCTGCGCCGCGACTCGGTGCACGGCTCGTTCGACGGCATCATCCATGTCGACGAAGCGAACAGCACCCTGACCGTCAATGGCAACCTGATCCAGGTCATCTACGCCAAGAACCCGAGCGAAGTCGACTACACCCAGTACGGCATCAAGAATGCCCTGCTGGTCGACAACACCGGTGTCTGGCGCGACGCCGACGGTCTGGGCCAGCACCTGGCCTGCCCGGGCATCGACCGCGTGGTGCTGACCGCACCGGGCAAGGGCAAACTGAAGAATATCGTGCACGGCATCAACCATGGCACGATCACTGCCGACGACAAGATCGTGTCAGCGGCGTCCTGCACCACCAACGCCATCGTGCCGGTGCTCAAGGCGGTCAACGACAAGTTCGGCATCGTCAACGGCCACGTCGAAACCGTTCACTCGTACACCAACGACCAGAACCTGATCGACAACTTCCACAAGGGCGACCGTCGCGGCCGTTCGGCGGCGTTGAACATGGTCATCACCGAGACCGGCGCTGCCACCGCTGCCGCCAAGGCGCTGCCCGAACTGGCCGGCAAGCTGACCGGCAACGCCATTCGCGTGCCGACGCCGAACGTCTCCATGGCCATCCTCAACCTGAACCTGGAGAAGGCCAGCACCCGCGAAGAGATGAACGAGTACCTGCGCTACATGGCGCTGCACTCGGACCTCTCCCGCCAGATCGACTTCGTCAACTCCCAGGAAGTGGTATCGACCGACTTCGTCGGCTCGCGCTACGCCGGTGTGGTCGACGCCGAGGCCACCATCTGCAACGACAACCGCGTCGTGTTGTACGTCTGGTACGACAACGAATTCGGCTACAGCTGCCAGGTGGTCCGTGTGATGGAAGACATGGCGGGCGTCAACCCTCCAGCCTTTCCACACTGAGCCTGAGCGCTGAATGAAAAACGCCCCGACTGGTTCGGGGCGTTTTTTTTGCGTGGGGTGTCAGGTATGGCCTCTTCGCGGGCAGAGGGCCGCGCCACGGTATCAGGCCTGCGCCGCCAAAGCCGTGCGCTGCGCATGCCGGTCGCCGCGAAACAGCACCAACGTCGCCACCAGCCCCAACACCGCCGCGCCACTGAGCCAGATGCCCGGTGCCGCCTTGTTGTCCAGCGCGTGAATCAGGTAGGTGCACGCCACAGGGGTGAACCCGCCGAACGTCGCCGTGGCCAGGCTATAGGCCAGCGAAAACCCGGTGGTGCGCACGTCCAGCGGCATGATCTCGGTCAGCGCCACGACCATGGCACCGTTGTACGAGCCATACAGGAACGACAGCCACAGCTCGACCGTCAGCAGACGGCCAAAGCTGGGATCCGCCACCAGCCACGACAAGGTCGGGTAGGCCGTCAGAATCGCCAGCACCGTGGCCGCGAGCAGCAACGGCTTGCGCCCGATCCGGTCCGACAGTGCGCCCATGATCGGCAGCCAGATGAAGTTGGAAAGGCCCACGGCCATGGTCACCAGCAGTGCATCCATGTCCGACAGGTGCAGCTCGTTCTTGCCGAACGTCGGCGTGTAGGCGGTGATCAGGTAGAACGAAACGGTGGTCATCACCACCAGCGCCATGCCGGCCAGGACCAGACGGAAATTCTGCGCTACCGAATGCACGACCTGCTTGAGCGTAGGTCGATGGGTGCGCGCTTCGAACTCGGGAGTCTCTTCCAGCGAACGACGAATGAAGAAAATCACCGGCACGATCATGCAGCCCACCAGGAACGGCACCCGCCAGCCCCATTCACCCATTTGTTGTGCATCGAGGAAGTGGTTGAGCAGCACCCCGAGCAGGCCGGCGAAGACCACGGCGACCTGCTGGCTGGCCGACTGCCAGCTGACGAAGAAGCCCTTGCGCCCTGGCGTGGCGATTTCGGCCAGGTACACCGACACACCGCCCAATTCCACGCCTGCCGAAAAGCCCTGCAACAGTCGCCCGAGCAGCACCAGCAGCGGCGCCGCGACGCCCAGGGTGGCATAGCCGGGTACGCAGGCAATCAACACGGTACCCAAAGCCATCAAGGCCAGGGTCACGATCAGCCCTTTGCGCCGTCCGTGCTGGTCGATGTACGCACCCAGAAAGATGGCCCCCAGGGGGCGCATGAGAAAGCCGGCACCGAAGGTGGCCAGCGACAGCATCAGCGAAGCGAAGGCACTGTCAGTCGGGAAGAATGTCTTGGCGATGGCCGTGGCGTAGAAGCCATAGACCATGAAATCGAACATTTCCAGGAAATTGCCGCTGACAACGCGAAAGATCGCCTTGCCTTTACCCACCTCAGACGTCATAGCTGTGCTCACTTTACTTGATCTTATAGGTGACCCATGGCGGTAGACGCGTCGAGCTTTTGGGCACAACGGTCCAACGCCGGGAACATATCTTGTAACAATATGTTCCAGATCAACCTCAGGTAAAGTGAATTCGTTCGCCAGCCAAGGAGTGACGCAGGTCTTTGACGCTCAAGCCGGACGCCAGCTCACACCATTGATGCCGAATTTTTCGGCCGATGGCTGACTGGTCTTTTTCACATGCTCACGGCCGAATCGACCGATGCGGCCAACCCCTGCATCGCAGCTTGCCCAATGCCAGGCCTCGCTGCTGTCCATTTTTTCGGCTCGGATGATGAACGACTTGGGGTCGCCGTGCAGGGTGTAATCGATGACGAACAGTTTTGCGTTGTTCATGGGGCCGAAGATCTTCCTTGTGAGGTGCGTCGCAATGAGTTTCGGAGTCCGGCCCGTCTGAAAAATTCAGTTGGATTGGCGCATCCACGCCAATCCCATGAAGCGTGTGGCGCTCATCCCAGTCCAGACTGGCGCGCCAGCGCGGTCGCCAGGCTGGGCGCCAGTGGCAGGGTTGGCAGCAGGGTCGCCTGATAGGCGTGATAGAGGTCGGGTTTGCCTGGCCAGATGGTCTGCGCCGGTTGATTGCCCGTATCGAGCTCGTGGTGCCAGCTGCCATGCTCGCGATCGATCAGGTAGAGGTCGATGTAGTCCCAGAACTCACGGTACCAGCGCTCATGGCTGGCATCGCCGGTACGCTGGTACAGCGCCGCTGCGGCAGCCACCGCTTCTGCCAGCGTCCAGTGCAGACGCTGCGCGACCACCGGCCGTTGTTGCCAGTCTACCGTGTAGACGATTCCCGGCTGGCCATCCACCGCCCAGCCGACCCGGCAGGCTGCGGCGAACAGATGCTGGGCGTCTTCGGCCAGCCAGCTGGGGTTGGCCAGGCCGATGCGGTGCCGTGCGGCTTCCAGGTGCAGGAGCAGCCGCGCCCACTCGAAGGCATGCCCTGGCGTTTGCCCGTAGGGACGGAACTCGTCCCCGGGGCGGTCATGGTTGTAGTCGGGTAGCGCTTGCCAGTGGGCGTCGAAGTGTTCGACTGGCAGGTAGTTGGTCGCTGCCGCGTGTTGGTGAATGAGCCGCTCGCTGATCGCCAGCGCGCGATCCAGCCACCTGGTGTCGTTGCAGACGTCGGCCAGGGCCAGGCAGGCCTCCACCCCGTGCATGTTGCTGTTGCCACCCCGGTAGTCTTCCTGGTCGCTCCAGTCCTGAGCGAAGGATTCCACGAATGCCTGCTCGACCTCGCACCAGAAGCGCCGCTCCAGAACGTCGACCGCGTCGGCCAGCAATGCCGCGGCGCCTGGTCGTCCGGCCGCTACGGCCGAGCTCGCCGCCAGGGCCACGAATGCATGCAGATAAGCTTGCTTGCGCGACGTGGAGGCTGGCCTGGCGCTGGCATGCCAGCCACCGTGCCGTGCATCGCGCAATGGACCCTGCAACGCGCGGATGCCATGGTCGACCATGGCCGCACTGCCTGGGATGCCCTGCAGGCAGGCCAAGGCAAAGCTGTGGGTCATGCGGGCGGTCTGGATGGTCAATGCACCGCTGGCCAGCACCGGTCGGCCCCGGTTGTCGAGGTCGGCAAAGCCGTCTTCGATGCGCGCCGCCTTGGCGAATTCCAGCAATCGCTGGCCTTGCCGGGCCAGCCAGTGCCGGTGGGCGGGAAGGGTCAACCAACTGTTCGCGGCAGGAGTGAGGGTCTCCATCGGTACGAATGCCTCGCTAGGGGATGCAGGAAGCATCCAGCATAGCGGGGCGCAATGGCGCTTGGGCGGCGCCAACCCTCAGAGTCAGGCTTGTGGCCGATTCGGCCTATTGATAGGACTCGTCATCCTCGTCATCCTCGTCATCTTCTTCCTGAAGCGGCACCGTGGCGTCTTCGGTGGTCACCGAGCCTGGGTCCTCGCTGCCTGGATCGTTGATGAAGGGCACACCATTGGGGCCTTTTTCTTCTTTGCCTTCGGTTTCAGGTGTCATGGTCATTCTCCTGTTGGCGACCTGCAGACGGTCGACTCAGGCATTGGACGCTCGGGCGCGCACGATGTTCATGCTGAGCATTGCCAGCACCGCTATCAGTGCCACCACGGCGCTGAAGAACTCGGCGGAATGATGCAGCCCGAACACGGGAATGCTCACGCCCACCGCGATCACCGGCACCGACATGGACAGGTAATAGACGATGAACAGTGCCGAGGTGACCCCGGCCTTCTGGCCAACGGGCGCGGCATTGGCCACCGCGCCCATGCCGGCCCGAAAGGTCAGGCCTTGGCCGATTCCGCTCAGAGCGCCGCCGAGCACCAGCAGCCAGAGCTGGGCGCTGGCGATACTCAGGCCCAGACAGGCGACGCCGAGGATCAGCACAGTGCAGCCAACGGTCATCTGCGCGGCTTCGCGAATTCGCCTGACCCAGGCCTGCCCGACGATGGAGCCAGCGAACAGCACCAGAATCACTGCACCGATCACCAGGCCTCCCGCGTGCCCCATGACCTGGCGCATGATCGCCGGTACCAGCGAGGTGAACAATCCGGTCACGCTGAACCCGGCAAGGCCGGCGATGGCGGCGGGTATGAATGGGCCGCGCACTGCCGCCGGCAGGCTCGGGCGCTGGAATCCCAGACGTGGTTTGACAGGTCGCTGCGCCGTCTCGCCGACGGCCAGGATGGCGGCCGCTGCCGCCAGCAGCAGGACCAGATGCACGACGAAGGCCAGGTGCACCGGCCAGGGCAGAAACTGTGACGTGAAACCGGCCAGCAGTGGGCCCAGCCCCAGGCCAAGCATGTTGGCCGCCGTGGCCACCAATGTCGCGCTGTTCTGCCAGCGCTTGGGCGCCGCTTCGATCACTGCCACCGTACCGGTACCGGTCATGATCCCGGCCGAGAAGCCCGAGATCAGCCGAGCGATCAGCAGTCCGCCAATGGAGTCGGTGCACAGGAAAATCACCGCGCTGATCGCGCCCATGGCCAAGCCTGCCAGCAGCATCGGTCGTCGACCCAGTTGATCGGACCAACTGCCGACAGCCAGCAATGCACTGATCACCCCGGCCGCATAGATGGCGAAAATCAACGTCACCCAGGTCGGACCGAAGCCCAGATGCTGTTGATACAAGGCGTAGAGCGGCGTCGGCAGGGTGGTGCCGACCATGGTGATCAGAAAGGCCACGGCGATCAGCCAGAAGCTCGCCGGGTGGGACGGTTGATCAGGTGCGCCGGTGGCAGCGTGGGGGGGAGTACGGGTCATTGATTTCGGCCAGATCGGGGAAGGCGGTCGGGAAACCTAGCAAACTGTGGCCGTCAGGTATACGTCTGCAAACGCACGTCCGCAGATTGACCTCAAGGGTGCTTGAAATGCGCACCCCGGCGCAGTCTGATCGGCCCCTCCGGTTCCTTGTCGGGATTCAGCCGGTCATCGCCCTGGGTCAGGTCGATGATCTCGGCGGCCGCCAGGGCCCGAGCCACCCGGCGAACCTCCGGCATCAGCGCGCGCCACGCGGGCTCGTCCTGCTCCAGCGAGCGCGCCACTTCCGAAGGGCAGATGGACGTGCCCACGGCGCGTTGTTCGAGCAGGTGCAGAACGCGGCTGGCAATGACGTCGTCGGGGTGGGTCATGGGGGCGTTCTTCCTTGCAGGCGACAGGCTGAAGATGAAAACAACTTCAGCCATGTTACCTGCAACACCCCCCACTGGACATATCGAGCCGCGATCGGTATCGCCTCAGGCGCTGGCGGGTTCGTCCGGGGTGAATTCCTTCTCCAGGTGCCGTTCGATCTGCTCCAGCGACTTGCCGCGCGTTTCCGGCACGCACATCGCGACGAAGATCAGCGACATGACGTTGATCGCCGCGAACAGCATGAAGGTGTAGGGGCCGAAGCCGGCCAGCGCGATGGGGAACAGGAACGCCACCGACGCATTGCACAGCCATTGGAAGCACACCGCCGTACCGGTCATCATGCCGCGCAGATGGGAGGGAAACAGCTCGGACATCAGCAGCCAGTAGACCGGGGCGATGAAAGTCTGCATGAACAGCAGGAACATCAGGATACAGGCCAGCGCCAGGTAGCTCTGCAGCAGCGAGGAGGGCAGCATGGTCAGCACGCCACACAGCAGCACCTGCGCCAGGACCACGAAGCACAGGCCGGTCATCAACATCGGCCGACGGCCATGGCGACCGACCAGCCAGATGCCGATCAAGGTAGCGATCACCGAGGCGACACCGTTGCCGATGGTCGCGGTAAGCGCCGCGTTGGTGCCCAGTCCCGTGGACTTGAGAATCACCGGGGTGAAGTACATGAACGCGTTGACCCCTGTGAGCTGGGCCACGAAGCCCAGGCCCATGCCCACCAGCAGCAACCGACGCAGCCAGGGTTCGGCCCAGATCGAGGACCAGCTCACGTCGGCACGTTCCTCGTCGTTCTGAGCCTGGATCTCCTTCATTTCCTTGTCGACCTGCTTCTTGCTCGAGCGGATCTTTTCCAGCACCTCGCGGGCTTCCTCCATCCGTCCCTTGCTGGCGAGCCAGCGTGGCGAAGTCGGAACGAAGTGCATGCCGATCCACAGCAGGGCCGCCGGGATCACCGCAATGGCGAGCATCCAGCGCCACACGTCGGGGGTGTGGGCAAAATGCGCCAGCAGGGCGTTGGAGATATAGGCCACCAGTTGCCCGGTGACGATCATCAGTTCGTTCTGGCTGACCAGTCGGGCTCGCTTGTTGGGCCCGGCTATCTCGGCAATGAACATCGGCACGATCGCCGATGCACCTCCCACCGCAAGACCCAGCACGAATCGAGTGGCGACCATGATGGCCACGGTCGGGGCAAGGGCCGAGCCCAGGGCGCCGATCATGAACAGGATGGCCAGGCCCTTGAGCGCGGTCAGGCGGCCGTATTTGTCGGCCAGATGACCGGCGAACAACGAGCCAAACGCCGCACCGAGGATCAATGAGGACGCTACCAGACCCTCAGTGAACGGAGTAAGCCCCAGGCCACCCTGGTCCGGCCCTTGGGTCATGAAGGGCAGGGCGCCGGAAATCACCCCGGTGTCGTAGCCGAAGGCCAGAGCGCCCATGGTGGCGATGATCGCTACGCGCACCACGATCTGGCCGGGGGAAGTACGGGTGGCGTCATTTTCTTCGCCCGCTGGCGAAGTGTCAGGTGCAGTGGTGTTGGAACTGGACAAGGCTCATTCCTTTCATTGCTCGCAGGCAATAGGTCGTGATGCGTCACGCAGGATCGCGCACGAAAAGAGCAAGGCAAGTGTCAGCGTTCGGTGGTGCGATGCCGGGCATGGAGGGGGACGGTCCCAAGGGCCGTCGGTGCCAGCGGATATTATGATTATGTCGAACTGCTTGGAGCTTGAAGTCTTCGAACCGCGTTCGAAGTCACTGCCTGTGCGCTTTTCGCGACCATCTGCCGGTGTGGCGCTGGGCTGTGAGTCTTATGAACGAAATGGTTACAAAAAGTTTTGTGGGATTTGTAATTAAATCAGGTCGATGCGCCACGACGAGGCAATGCACCGGCGCTCTGCTAGCATAGGGGTTCCAATAGCAGGAGAAATCAGTGAGCCGCAAGAATCTGAGCCGCACCCCGGAGCAAATCGCCATGGCCCGCCACGCCGGTGCCCTGGCCGCTGACGTATTGCGCATGATCGCCCCACATGTGCAGGCAGGCGTCACCACGCAATACCTGGACGAGCTATGCAACGCCTACATCGTGAACGAGCTGAAGGTGGTCCCGGCCAACGTTGGCTACCACGGCTTCACCAAGACGGCGTGCATCTCGGTCAACCAGGTGGTCTGCCACGGGGTGCCCAGCGACAAGGTCGTGCTGGCCGACGGCGACATCGTCAATATCGATGTGGCGGTCATCAAGGACGGTTGGTTCGGCGACACCAGTCGGATGTACTACGTGGGTGAGCCGAGCCCATTGGCCAAGCGTCTGGTGGAAACCACCCATGAAGCGATGCTGGCCGGTATAGAAGTGGTCAAGCCGGGCGCCACCCTGGGCGACATCGGTCACGCAATCCAGAGCGTCGCGCACCGCGAAGGCTTCAGCGTCGTGCGGGAGTACTGCGGGCATGGCATCGGCCAGATCTATCACGACGAACCGCAGGTGCTGCACTATGGCCGCAAGGGCGAGGGGATGCGTTTAACCCAGGGCATGATCTTCACCATCGAGCCCATGATCAACGCAGGCAAGGCGGGCACTCGTCAATTGGCCGATGGCTGGACGGTGGTTACGCGTGACCAGTCGTTGTCCGCACAATGGGAACACATGGTAGCGGTCACGGCTGATGGTTACGAGATCCTGACGCTCTAGCAAGGCAAGCTATCGCTCAAAGCGGCTTGAGGGGCTCCAGCGGCACCAGCTCGCGAACCTTCGCGACCACTTGGTTGATATCGAATGGCTTGTCGTAGACGGCAGCGAAAAGATCGGGCGTGGCACGCCCGACGCTGCCTTGCGCGCCACTCATCAACAGGATGGGCACGGTGCAAAACGATTCGTTACCGCGAATTCTTTGCGCCAGCTCAAGGCCGTTCATGCCTGGCATCATGAAGTCGGTAATGACCAGCGCGGGACGCTCGCGATCGAGGATCTCCAATGCACGCTTGCCATTGCCAGCCGTCACGGCCATGTAGCCTTCGTCTTCAAGAGCGTAACCAAGGATGTCGGCGATGAGATACTCATCGTCGACGATCAGGATAGTGGCCATGTCAGTTCGACCCCGGCAACATCACGGATTCGATATCGTGGAGGCGCTACCTGATAACACTGCCTCTGCATTTTTGAACGCCTTTCTCAGGTCGATTCCCTGACCATGGATGACCAGCTCCAATAGCGACGGATCATAAAAACTGTCTCTGACCTTAAGAATGGAAATCAACCGCTTTAGTTCAGACTCATGTTCGACAAATCGCGTCAGCAGGATGTTGTCGACGATGCTGGAAAGATCGGGAGCCGGCGAGGTGATCTCCGGGCCGAACAGGCCGCGGATTTCCCAGGTGGCGAATACGGTCACGCCACGGGTGCGCAGCTCGCTCATCAGGGTGCTGAAGAACTCGGTCAGGCGCACGGTACTGGTCGCCGTGCGAGCCATCCCGCCCAGGCTGTCGATCAGCACGCGCTTGATGCCATGAATCTCGACTTGATGCAGCAGGCGCGCGCCCAACCCGTCGAGCAGGCCTTCGGTGGTCGGCTGCCAGCACACGTGCAGGGCGCCGCTGGCCTGCAGGGCCTCGAAGTCGTGGCCCAGTGACCGCGCCTTCACTTGCAGGCGGCGCTCGGATTCGTACATGCCGAACAACAGTCCGGGTTCCTCAGGGGTCGAGGCCGCCAGGAAGTTGATGCCCAGGCTGGTCTTGCCGATACCCGAGGGTCCCATGACCAAGGTCACCGAGGAACGCGGCAGTCCGCCACCGATCAGGTTGTCCAGATCAGGAATGCCGCTAGGCACTCGGCTCAGATCGGTGAGGTCAGGGCAGGAAGGGCGGCTGTAGAGGCTTTCCAGGCGCGGATAGACCACCAACCCGTCGTCGGTGATCTCGCACTCGTGCAGGCCGGACAGCGCGCCGCTGCCACGGGTCTTGCGCAACTGGATGCGGCGCACCGAACGGGTGTTGAACAGTTCTTCACCCAGCTCGATGACGCCGTCGACCATGGTGTGTTCGGGGCTGCCGTCGTCCAGACGCGAACTGGTCAGGAACAGCACGGTGCACCCAGCGAACGCCGCATGGCCTTGCAACTCGGAGATAAATTTCTTGGTGTCGATCTGCGAATCGGCCTTGGAGCGGGCGTTCAGCACACCGTCGACGATCAGGATGGTTGCTTTCTGGCGACTGATTTCGCGGCGCAGCAGCTTGACCACTTCATCCAGGCCTTCGTTTTCCAGCGTGTCGAAAGCGCTGACGAACTGGATTTCATTGCCGATCTTCGAAGCGTCGAAAAAGCTCAGGGTGGAGAGGTATTGGAACAGGCGCTCATGGGACTCGGCGAGCAGTGTGGCAACCAGCACGCGGCCGCCCTGACGCACGTGATTGAAGCCCAACTGATTGGCCAGGATCGTCTTGCCTGAGCCGGGACGGCCTTGCACGATGTACGACGCACCGGCCACCAGCCCACCCTTGAGCAACAAATCGAGCCCTTCAATCCCGCTAGCGAGGCGCTTTAGCTGTTCCAATATCCGATCTGCCTGTATGGGTTATGCGCGATCGGTCCCGTCTGGATGACAAGGGCCGATCCTTCAAATGCTGGGGATTCTATACCTTTTTGACCAAGCCGGTGCATCCGAACCGATACCCTGTAGCAGCGGCGCGAGCCGCGTCCGGCAACACCGCGAACCTCCAGACGCACCGCACACACCGCCGACGCGGCTCGCGCCGCTGCTACAGGGATCGCGGCACGGGGTGGATCCACACGGCCGGCAGCACCGCGCCCTCCTTGACTTACGTTGTCCGCCGCTAAACCGGCTTTCGCCGACGCTCGTAATGTTCCAGCAGCGGCTGGGTGCTGATGCCGTGCACCAGAATGCTCAACGCCACCACCGACAGTGTCAGGCTGATGCAGACCTGCTCGACCGACTCGGGCAGTTCGTGGGCGAGGGCATAGCACAGGTAATAGATCGACCCGATCCCGCGGATGCCGAACCAGCCCAGCAACGCGCGCTGATGCCCGTCGAGCAACCGCCGGCTCACCAGCAGCCACACGCTCAATGGCCGAATCACGCAGAACAGCGCGGCTGCCAGGCCTACCGCTCGCCAATCCCAATAGGCGGACAAGGTCGCCCCCAGAATGGTGATCAGCAGTACCTCCATGGACCGTTCCACCAGATTGCCGAACACCAGGATGTCGCCCATCATCACCCCTGCGGCCAGTTGCCCGTCTTCCAGATCGTTGGGGTGGGTGACGGTCCCTTCTTCGGGAGCCATGTCACGGTGCCCGCTGATCGGCTTGGCCAGGTGCTCCGAAGGCACCTCGGAGTTCGACGTACGTACCTCTGCCTGCCGCAGCCCCAGCCCTGCGGCGAACACCGCAAGAAAGCCGAAAGCGCCCACCGAAGCGGCCGCGAAGTACGACAGGGCGATCAAGGCCAGCGCCAGAAAATCGTTGGGCGAGTTGGTGCTGTCGGCGTGGCGCACGCGCAGGTAGATCATCAAGTGACCGATCGCCCGGCCCATCCCGTAACCGATCAGCAGTCCGACCGGCACGCCCCACACCAGATTTTCCAGGGCCCACTGGCCGAGCCAGTGGCTGTCGAGGCTGCCATGATGCAGCATCAGCAAGCTCAGGATCACAAAAGGAAAGGCCGTGCCGTCGTTGAGCCCGGCCTCGCCCGACAGCCCGAAGCGCACGCGGTCGAAGTCCTGCGCGCTGTTCACCTGGACCATGGACGCCAGCACCGGATCGGTCGGCGCCAGCATCGCCCCGAGCAGCATGCTCACCCCCCACGACAAGCCCAGGGCATAGTGCGCCACCAGGCAGACGCCCAGGATCGAAACGATCATCACCGGGCCCGACAGCATATAAGCTGCGCGCCAGGCACTGCGGCCCAATCCCAGTCGCAGTTTGATGCCGGTGCTGAACAGCGAAAACAACACCGCCGCCTCCGCCAGGCGTTCGAGCCAGGAGGCGGTGTCCTTGAAATCGGTGGTGAACAGGCCCAGCCCCATGGGACCGATGGCCACGCCGAACGCCAGGCACACCGCCGAGGTGGTCACTGGCAACCAGCGCAGGTAGGACGCCGTCAGCGCCAGCATCAACAGCAGGACGCCCAGAACGGCCATCCACAAGATAAAGCTCATCCGGCCTCTTCGGGCTCGCACCCCTGAAATGGCTACAAAATGTAACCGCTACTGATGTGACTGCCCATGGGCTCATTAGTTGAGTGGCAAAACGTCGCGGGCGAATACCGTTTCTCCTGTCACCACGACCTCCTTGTAGGAGCGGTCGTTGGCCGCGAATGATTCACCGCGGTACATCACCTATACCGCGCCATGGCTTTCGCGGCCGATGACCGCTCCTACGTGATGAATCGTGGTTCCCGGCTAATTGACAAATCCCTGATCGCTGACCATAGTTCCCTTCACGCAAACGTTTGCGGCCCACCCGCGAACCGTTGCTCGAAAACAATCATAAGATCGGAGTAACCCCCATGAAGCTGCCCTTTGCTGGACGCCTGCTCGCTGTCTCCCTGATGGCTGCCATCGGCGCCATCGCCCCACTGCAATCCTCCTTCGCCGACACCCAGAAACCCAAGGTCGCGCTGGTCATGAAGTCCCTGGCCAACGAATTCTTCCTGACCATGGAAGACGGCGCCAAGAGCTACCAGAAAGAACACGCCGCCGATTTCGATCTGGTCTCCAATGGGATCAAGGACGAGTCCGATACCGCCAATCAGATTCGCATCGTCGAGCAGATGATCGTGGCCAAGGTCGATGCGCTGGTCATCGCCCCGGCAGACTCCAAGGCCCTGGTGCCGATCATCAAGAAGGCCATGGATGCCGGCATCAAGGTCGTCAACATCGACAACCAGCTGGATGCCGGCGTGCTGAAAAGCAAAGGCATCCAGGTGCCGTTCGTGGGTCCCGACAACCGCAAGGGCGCCAAGCTGGTCGGCGACTACCTGGCCAAGCAACTCACTGCCGGTGACCAGGTCGGCATCATCGAAGGCGTACCGACCACCACCAACGCACAGATGCGCACGGCCGGTTTCAAGGACGCCATGGAAGCGGCGCAGATGAAGATCGTCTCCGTGCAGTCGGGCAACTGGGAAATCGACAAGGGCAATGCCGTCGCTTCCGCGATGCTCAATGAATACCCCGACCTCAAGGCCCTGCTGGCCGGCAACGACAGCATGGCGCTCGGTGCGGTCTCCGCGGTGCGTGCCGCAGGCAAGGCGGGCAAGGTCCAGGTGGTGGGCTACGACAACATCAATGCCATCAAGCCAATGCTCAAGGACGGTCGCGTACTGGCCACGGCCGACCAGTTCGCCGCCCGCCAGGCAGTGTTCGGCATTCAGAGTGCGCTGGGCATGATCAAGGGCGACAAGCTGGACGTCGACGCCAATGGCGTGATCCAGACCCCGGTCGAGCTCGTCACCAAGCCCTGATGCAGAGCGTCTCGCGGCAGGCCTGGGCATTGCCTCGGCCTGCTGTCGGCAGGCGCGTCTGGAGAACCCTATGACATCCAATGTTGTACTGTCGGTCAGTGGCATCGGCAAGACCTATGCCCAGCCCGTGCTGTGGGACATCGACCTTGAACTACACCGCGGCGAAGTGCTGGCCCTGACCGGCGAGAACGGCGCGGGCAAGAGCACCCTGTCGAAGATAATCGGTGGCCTGGAAGCGCCGACCACCGGCCAGATGCAGTTCCAGGGCCAGGCCTGGCTGCCCGGCAGCCGTACCGCCGCCGAGCGTGGCGGGGTGCGCATGGTCATGCAGGAACTCAACCTGTTGCCGACGCTGACCGTGGCGGAAAACCTGTTCCTTCACGATCTGCCCAGTCGCGGTGGCTGGATCGATCGTCGGCGCCTGCGTGAGCAGGCCCGCCAGGCCATGGCTCAGGTGGGCCTCGACGCCATCGACCCGGACACCCTGGTGAGCGACCTGGGCATCGGTCATCAGCAAATGGTCGAGATCGCCCGTAACCTGATCGGCGACTGCCGGGTGCTGGTCCTCGACGAACCCACCGCGATGCTCACCGCGCGCGAGGTCGACATGCTGTTCGCGCAGATCCTGCGCCTGCGCGAGCGCGGCGTGTCGATTATCTACATTTCCCATCGCCTCGAAGAACTGGCCCAGGTTGCGCAACGCATCGCCGTGCTGCGCGACGGGCGCTTGGTGTGTGTCGAGCCGATGGCGCGCTACGACAGCGAGCAACTGGTCAACCTCATGGTCGGCCGTGAACTGGGCGAACGCATCGACCTGGGCGAGCGTCGCATCGGCGCGCCCATGTTCCAGGTGCAAGGCATGAGCCGCGGCGACAAGGTCAAGGACGTGTCCTTCGAGGTGCGTCAGGGCGAGATCTTCGGCATTTCCGGATTGATCGGGGCAGGGCGCACCGAACTGCTGCGGCTGATCTTCGGCGCCGACGCCAGCGATGCCGGTACCGTTGCGATCGGCCAGCCACCCAGGCCGGTCACCATCCGCAGTCCCGCCGATGCCGTGGCCCATGGCATCGCCTTGATCACCGAAGACCGCAAGGGCGAAGGCCTGCTGCTGTCGCAATCGATCAGCGCCAATATCGCCCTGGGCAACATGCCGGCGATTTCCGCCGCAGGTGTCGTCGACAACCAGGCCGAACGGGCCTTGGCCCAGCGCCAGATCGAGGCCATGCGCATCCGCAGCTCCAGCCCGGCACAAACCGTGGCCGAGCTCTCGGGCGGCAACCAGCAGAAGGTGGTGATCGGCCGCTGGCTGGAGCGCGACTGCAACGTGCTGCTGTTCGACGAGCCGACTCGTGGCATCGACGTCGGCGCCAAGTTCGACATCTATGCCCTGCTGGGCGAACTGACCCGCCAGGGCAAGGCGCTGGTCGTGGTCTCCAGCGACCTGCGCGAGCTGATGCTGATCTGCGACCGCATCGCGGTACTCTCGGCCGGCCGTCTGATCGACACTTTCGAGCGCGAACACTGGAGCCAGGATGAACTGCTGGCCGCCGCGTTCGCCGGTTATCAAAAACGCGATGCGCTGCTGGCCGAGCCTGCAGCAAGGATCCCTGCATGAAAACTTCAACACTGCCCAAAGCCACGCCTGGCGCCAAACCCAGCGGCACCTACCTGGGCCTGGGGACCTATCTGGGCCTGGCCGGCGCCTTGCTGGCCATGATCGTGCTGTTCTCCGTGCTCAGCAGTCACTTTCTCTCGTACAGCACCTTCAGCACCATCGCCAACCAGATCCCCGACCTGATGGTTCTCGCCGTTGGCATGACCTTCGTGTTGATCATCGGCGGCATCGACCTGTCGGTAGGCTCGGTGCTGGCACTGGCTGCTTCGGCAGTCAGTGTGGCGATCCTCGGCTGGGGCTGGAGTGTATTGCCCGCCGCGCTGTTGGGCATGGGCTGCGCGGCGCTCGCCGGCACCATCACCGGTTCGATCACCGTGGCCTGGCGCATCCCTTCGTTCATCGTCTCCCTGGGCGTGCTGGAAATGGCCCGCGGGGTGGCCTACCAGATGACCGATTCGCGCACCGCCTACATCGGTGACGCCTTCGCCTGGCTGTCCGACCCGGTGGCCTTCGGCATCGCGCCCTCGTTCCTGATCGCGCTGGGGGTGATCGTCATCGCCCACCTGACCCTGACCCGCACGGTCTTCGGCCGCTACTTGATCGGCATCGGCACCAACGAGGAAGCCGTACGTCTGGCCGGGATCAATCCCAAGCCCTACAAGGTGCTGGTCTTCTCCCTCATGGGTCTGCTGGCGGGCGTGGCGGCGCTGTTCCAGATTTCCCGCCTCGAGGCGGCCGATCCCAACGCCGGGGCCGGTCTGGAACTGCAGGTGATCGCTGCAGTGGTCATTGGTGGGACCAGCCTGATGGGTGGGCGCGGCTCGGTGATCAGCACCTTCTTCGGCGTGCTGATCATTTCCGTACTCGCTGCCGGTCTGGCGCAGATCGGTGCCAGCGAACCGACCAAGCGCATCATCACCGGTGCCGTGATCGTCATCGCCGTGGTCCTGGACACCTATCGCAGTCAACGCGCGCGCAAGCGGAGCTAGCATGGCGACCATCAAGGATGTGGCGGCGCGGGCGGGGATTTCCTACACCACGGTTTCCCATGTGGTGAACAACAGCCGCCCGGTCAGCGCGCACGTGCGGCGCAAGGTCGAGTCGGCGATCGCCGAACTCAACTACGTGCCCAGCGCCGTGGCCCGCTCGTTGAAGGCGCGTAGCACGGCGACCATCGGCTTGCTGGTGCCCAACAGCGTCAACCCGTATTTTGCCGAACTGGCGCGGGGTATCGAGGACTGCTGCGAGCGCAATGGCTACTGCGTGATCCTGTGCAACTCCGACGACGATCCGCAGAAGCAGCGCAACTACCTGCGTGTGTTGCTTGAAAAGCGCGTCGACGGCATCGTGTTCGCGTCCGTCGGTGGCGATGCCGCGCTGACTGATATGCTGGCGGCGGTGCGTACGCCCATGGTCATCGTCGACCGCGGCTTGCACGAGGTGACGGCCGATCTGGTGTGCATCGACCACGAGCAGGGCGGCTACCTGGCCACCCTGCACCTGCTGGAACTGGGCCATCGCGCCATTGCCTGCATCAGCGGGCCTGCGCATACCCATGTGGCGCAACTGCGGATGGACGGCTACCATCGCGCGCTCGCCGAGTACGGTATACAGCCCGCGAAAGGTCATGTCCTGCACAGCGACTTCACCAGCCCGGGCGGCTACCGGGCGGCGGTGCAACTGCTGGCGGGCGAGCGGCCCACGGCGATTTTCGCCGCCAACGACATGATCGGTCTGGGCGTACTGCGCGCAGCCGCCGAACAGGGAATCCGCGTGCCCGAGCAGCTATCGGTCATCGGCTTCGACGACATCCAGCTCAGCCGCTACGTCTACCCGGCCCTGACCACCGTGGGCCAGCGTATCGGCGAGCTGGGCGAGAGCGCCGCCGAGCGGCTCCTGGCCCGGATCGCTGGCGCTGCCGGCACAGCCGCCACGCAACACATCATCGCGCCACAGATCGTGGTGCGCGAGTCCACGGCGCGATACGCCGGTCTTCCCCATGAATTGCGCTGAGAGTGGCACACGATGCAAGCGAACGTATTGATAATAGGCAGTCTGAACATGGACCTGGTCGCACAGGCCGAACGCTTGCCGCGCGCGGGAGAAACGCTGCTGGGCCAGTCCTTCGCGACGGTTCCGGGCGGCAAGGGCGCCAATCAGGCAGTCGCGGCGGCGCGCCTGGGCGGCCAGGTGGCAATGATCGGCTGTGTGGGCGCCGACGCCTATGGTCAGGCATTGCGACAGGCGCTGGTCGATGAGGGCATCGATTGCCAAGGCGTGCGGGTGGCCGAGGACGTGGCGACCGGAATCGCCATGATCGTCGTCGATGCCAACAGCCAGAATGCGATCGTCATCGTGGCAGGTGGCAATGGCCAACTCGAATCCACCGACATCGAGCGCTTCGATGGTCTTCTGCAGGCCGCCGACGTGGTGGTATGCCAGCTGGAAATTCCCTACCCGGTGGTGGCTTTTGTCCTGCAACGCGCTCACGAGGCGGGAAAAACCGTCATTCTCAACCCCGCGCCGGTGACCGGCCCCTTGCCGTCGCAGTGGCTGGGCTGGATCGACTACCTGATCCCCAACGAAACCGAAGCGCAGGCCCTGACCGGGCTTGCGGTGAATTCGGTTGCCGAGGCAGAGCAGGCCGCCAGCCTTCTGCGCGAGGCCGGTGCAGGCAAGATCATCGTCACCCTGGGCGAGCGCGGCGTCTTGTTTGCCGATGGCGTGCAGTCCCGGCACTCTCCTGGCCGCAAGGTGCAGGCCGTGGATACCACGGCGGCGGGCGACACCTTCGTCGGTGGCTTTGCCGCCGCCCTGGCCCGTGGCCTGGACGAGTCCCAGGCCATTGCCTTCGGTCAGGCCGCTGCGGCGCTGTCGGTCACTCGCGCCGGTGCGCAGCCTTCCATTCCAACCCTGGCGCAGGTCGAGCAGGTGCTATCGTGAAAAAGACTGCATTGCTGAACATTTCCCTGTCACAGTTGGTCGCCTCTCTGGGCCATGGCGACATCGTCGTGATCGGCGATGCGGGCCTGCCGGTGCCACCTGGCGTGCCCTTGATCGACCTGGCCCTCACACCGGGCATCCCCAGCTTCGTCAGCACACTGGAGGTGCTGCTCAGCGAAATGCAGGTGGAAAGCCACGTGATCGCCGAAGAGATGCTCCAGGTACTGCCCCCGGCGTCGACCCGGATCCAGCAGTTGCACGATCAAGGCGCACTGGGCGTGCGCCAGATGGTCAGCCATGCGCGGTTCAAGGAGTTGTCGAAAAGCGCCCGCGCTATCGTGCGGACCGGCGAATGCCAGCCCTACAGCAACATTGCCCTGATGGCAGGCGTTACTTTCTAGATTCATCAATGAGCACAAGGAGTGTGATATGCAACGTTTTTTCCTGAACCTGATCCGAGGATTTTCGCTGATGGCCTTGCTGACCAGCGCCACCGCCATGGCGGCCGACAAGATCGATCTGATCATCGATACCGATCCGGGTGCCGATGACTTCGTCGCCTTGCTGCTGGCCCTGTCCTCACCTGAGCAGATCAACGTTCGCGCGCTCACTACCGTGGCCGGTAACGTGCGCCTGGACAAGACCTCGCGCAACGCCCGCCTGGCTCGTGAATGGGCAGGCCGCGAGGACGTACCGGTGTATGCCGGCGCGCCCAAGCCGCTGGTCCGCGAGCCCATCTATGCCGCCAATGTGCACGGCGAGGAGGGCGTGCCGGGTATCGTCGTCCAAGAGCCGGCCAAGGGCCTTGCCGAAGGCAGTGCGGTGCAATACCTGATCGACACCCTCAGCCATGCCGAACCTCACAGCATCACCCTGGCCATGCTGGGGCCACAGACCAACCTGGCGCTGGCGTTGATCCAGGCCCCTGGCATTACCCAGGGCATCAAGGAAGTGATCGTCATGGGCGGCGCCCACTTCAACGGCGGCAACATCACGCCGGCAGCGGAATTCAACCTGTTCGCCGACCCGCACGCCGCTCAGGTCGTGCTGGCGAGCGGGGTGAAGCTCACCTACGTACCGCTCGACGTCACCCACAAGATCCTGACCAGTCCGGCACGTCTGCAGCAACTGGCCGCGTTGTCGAACAAGGCGGGTCCTCGGGTGGTGGATATCCTCCAGGCGTACGTCAAGGCCGATATGGAGCACTACGGATTGCCAGGCGGCCCGGTACACGATGCCAGCGTCATCGCCTACCTGTTGGCGCCGCAGCTGTTCAGCGGTCGCCAAGTCAACTTGACCATCGACAGCCGCGAAGGTCCTACCTTCGGTCAGACCGTGGCCGACTGGTACGGCACACTCAAACAGCCCACGAATGTATTCTGGGTAAACGACGGCAACGCGCAGGGGTTCTTCGATCTGCTGACGCAACGGCTGCAGCGTCTGCCTTGATCTGTCGAGCCCATGACGGGCTTCAGCGAGCTACGGCGTGGGTACGTTCTTGAGTGGATGGCCCACGCTGTTGACCGACGCTGGCGCATGCTCGTGAGCGTAGCGCTCGAACACCTGCATGACGAAGCTGCGCGCAGCCTCGGTGCCCAGTGCCTTGACCAGCACGTCGACCCCGATGATCGCCAGTTCTTCGGGCGTGCCGGGACTGAAAGAGCTCTGGCCCTGAGGCCACTGGACCTTGATGTCCGCCTTGATCGATACGTTTGCCATGTTGCTCTCGCCAACGGTCACAAGCGAACGACGTTCGCTTCACGTGATCCAGTAAAGCATTTTCGTCCACGCTTTACACCGGCCCTTGGGCAGATGGCCGGCCTCGTGCCAAACTTGGGGCCTATCTTCTGCATGGAGGCTCATGTGCACATCGATCTCAAGCAGCCCGACTCGCTGACCCTCAAGGCAGTCCGCGCCCTGATCGCCTCGGGAAACCCGGCCGTTCATAACCAGCTACGCGTCACCCGCGACGGTATCGCTTTCCTTTCCACTCAGGCGATCGGTGGCATGGACGTGCAGGGACTGTGTTTCCGTCTCGAGACTTGGTCTGCCGGATCGGGCTGCGTGGGTCCGGCTGCCGCCGAGGACGCCGAATGGATCCAGCAGATCCATACCGCGTTGCAGACTCACTGGCCGGTGCCCCGATCCGATTACATCGATCTGTACTGACTGCGATGTCACCACACATCCCGTGACGAATTCGCTGGCGCTCGGTTACGGTGCCTTGGGGCAGACTGGCCCAGTGTGCAACCAATCCAGTTGCAGGCGGTCGCACAACCTTGACTATTCGAAAACCTACTGAAAAAAGAGGAGGCTGCATGCCTTTCCCGCGCAAGACCCTGTTGATCCTGATGGCCGCCCTGGCCGCCAGCGGCTGCTCTACCTCAGAAAAGTCGACCCAGTCGTCTGCCGCTGCCGCACCCGCGTTCGACGGACGCTGCAACGCCGATGGCGCACGCTACACCGTCGGCAAGCCAGCTTCTGCCGACCTGCTCGAAGAGGCCAGGGTCAAGGCAGGCGCCCAGGTTGCCCGGATACTGCGTCCCCACGACATGGTCACCCTGGAGTACCGTTCCGACCGTCTCAATCTGAACGCCGACGACAGCGGTCAGATCACTCGCGTCAACTGCGGCTGAACGCGGCACGATTCGCAGGCGAAAAAAAACCCGTCACATGGACGGGTTTTTTCAGCTGCCGAGATTACTCTGGGCGAACTTGAGCAGCTTGCATGCCCTTTTGGCCTTTCTCAGCCACGAACGAAACGGTCTGGCCTTCTTTCAGGCTTTTGAAACCGTCGGATTCGATAGCTTTGAAGTGTACGAACAGGTCGTCACCGCCACCTTGAGGAGTGATGAAGCCGAAGCCTTTCTCATCGTTGAACCATTTTACGGTGCCGGACTGGCGATTAGACATGGTGAATCTCCAAGAAACATAATATTCAGTAGTGCTGTGCTGCTCAGGCCAACTGGGCACACGGTCCCTATCATAGTCCAAAAGCTGGACTGTGAACCCCCTTTGATTGGGGCAGGAAGCCAAGGTTGTCGCCTTTTGACCTGTCCGAAGCGGCTAAACCCCTTATTTTGTTAGGGTTTGCACCTGAAAATTCTTTTAAAAAAAACCGCATTCCGTCGCAAATAAATCGATCGTCTGCTGTTATCAGGCCTGAAGAACGCCCGAAGTGCTCTTCAGGTGGGCTATCGAGGTTACTGGTTTTTGCAAACCAGCACTTCCTTCATCAACTTCTGGCGTAGCGCCATCGGTGGTTCGACCTGCTTGTTGGTCAACTGGTCGATCTCGGCTTGGGTGAATTTGTCCTCGATCACTTTCGCGCCGCAGCTGCAGTGTGCCTGTGCTTTGGCAGCATCGACGCCTTGCTGCACGGCTGCAGCCTGACATTGAGCGGTGTATTCGGCCTTGGCGTCGGCGGACAGCGCGGCAGCCTGGGCCGCGAATGGAAGCATCAGGGCCAGGCAGGCACTCAGGGGAAGAAGTCGTTTGAGACCCATAATGAATAGCTCCTTGTTTTCAGGCGGTTTGGACTCACCACATCTGAGGGGTGGAACGGGCCGCAAGTTCAGCGACCCGGTGAGTTGCCACATCGCACGCATGACGCACCAATTCGACGCACCTTGTGTGCTAGGATGTTCGGCCTTGCGCTCGGCACTGCCTTGTTCGGCAGCGCGAAGCGCGGGATTCACCTTTTTCGATTGCTCCAGTCACTCTGGTTCGTATTCCGGTCGGCCGCAAGGCTCCTGCCAACGTAAGGCGGGCATACCGGGCGAATCGCGTACTGGCTCATCCCAACCCATGTGACCTTTGGTAGGGGTCACCACTAGGAGAGGAGGCGCCATGCCCACCATCACTCTTCCCGACGGCAGTCAGCGTTCGTTCGATCACCCGGTTTCCGTTGCCGAGGTAGCCGCCTCCATCGGCGCCGGCCTGGCCAAGGCCACCGTGGCCGGCAAGGTCAATGGCCAGCTGGTCGACGCCTGTGACCTGATCACCGCCGACGCCACCTTGCAGATCATCACGCCCAAGGACGAAGAGGGGCTGGAAATCATCCGTCACTCCTGCGCCCACCTGGTCGGTCATGCCGTCAAGCAGCTGTATCCCACCGCGCGGATGGTGATCGGCCCGGTCATCGAAGAAGGCTTCTATTACGACATCGCCTACGAGCGGCCTTTTACACCGGACGACATGGCGGCGATCGAGCAGCGCATGCAGCAGTTGATCGACACCGAGTACGACGTGATCAAGAAAGTCACGCCGCGTGCCGAAGTCATCGACGTGTTCACCGCTCGCGGCGAAGACTACAAGCTGCGTCTGGTCGAAGACATGCCGGATGAACAGGCCATGGGCCTGTACTATCACGAAGAATACGTCGACATGTGCCGCGGTCCGCACGTGCCGAACACCCGTTTTCTCAAGTCCTTCAAGCTGACCAAGCTGTCCGGTGCCTACTGGCGCGGCGATGCCAAGAACGAGCAGTTGCAGCGCGTGTACGGCACTGCCTGGGCGGACAAGAAGCAGCTGGCCGCCTACGTCAAGCGTATCGAGGAAGCCGAGAAGCGCGATCACCGCAAGATCGGCAAGCGCCTGGGCCTGTTCCATCTTCAGGAAGAAGCGCCGGGCATGGTCTTCTGGCACCCCAACGGCTGGACCGTCTACCAGGTGCTTGAACAGTACATGCGCAAGATCCAGCGTGAGAACGGCTACCTGGAAATCAAGACGCCGCAGGTGGTCGATCGCAGCCTGTGGGAAAAATCCGGGCACTGGGCCAACTACGCCGAGAACATGTTCACCACCGAGTCGGAAAATCGCGACTACGCCATCAAGCCGATGAACTGCCCCTGCCACGTGCAGGTGTTCAACCAGGGCCTGAAAAGCTACCGCGAGCTGCCGCTGCGCCTGGCCGAGTTCGGCGCCTGCCACCGCAACGAGCCTTCCGGCGCGCTGCACGGCATCATGCGCGTGCGCGGCTTCGTTCAGGACGACGCGCACATCTTCTGTACCGAAGAGCAGATGCAGTCCGAATCGGCGGCCTTCATCAAGCTGACCATGGACGTCTATGCCGATTTCGGCTTCAAGGACATCCAGCTCAAGCTGTCCACGCGTCCCGAGAAGCGAGTCGGCTCCGACGAACTGTGGGATCGCGCCGAGTCGGCCTTGGCCGCCGCGCTCGATGCTGCTGGCTTGCCTTATGACCTGCAGCCGGGCGAGGGCGCCTTCTACGGTCCCAAGATCGAGTTTTCGCTGAAGGATTGTCTGGGTCGTGTCTGGCAATGCGGTACACTGCAGCTCGATTTCAACCTGCCGATCCGTCTGAGTGCCGAATACGTCACCGAAGACAACGGGCGCAAGCATCCCGTGATGTTGCACCGGGCGATCCTGGGTTCGTTCGAGCGATTCGTCGGTATCCTGATCGAGCACTACGAAGGCGCATTCCCGGCCTGGCTGGCGCCTGTGCAGGCCGTGGTGATGAATATCACTGATAAACAAGCGGATTTCGTGCAGCTCGTCGAAAAAAATCTGACGGAAAGCGGGTTTCGTGCCAAGTCCGACTTGAGAAATGAAAAGATCGGCTTTAAAATCCGTGAGCATACTTTGCTCAAGGTTCCTTATCTCCTGGTCATCGGGGACAAGGAAGTTGAAACGCAAACTGTCGCTGTGCGTACCCGTGAAGGTGCTGACCTGGGCTCCATGCCCATCGCCCAATTCACCGAGTACCTGGCACAAGCGGTATCCCGGCGTGGTCGCCCAGATTCGGAGTAATTATTATTAAGCGTGAAATGAGACAAGATAAACGAGCTGCACCGAAAGCCCCGATCAACGAGAATATCTCGGCACGCGAGGTTCGGTTAATTGGCGCTGACGGCGAGCAGATTGGCATCGTCTCTATCGATGAAGCGCTTCGTATCGCTGAAGAAGCGAAGCTGGACCTGGTGGAAATCTCCGCCGATGCCATCCCGCCCGTATGCCGGGTGATGGACTACGGCAAATCGATCTTCGAGAAGAAGAAGCAGGTTGCCGCGGCGAAGAAGAACCAGAAACAGGTTCAGGTAAAAGAAATCAAGTTTCGTCCAGGGACGGAAGAAGGGGATTACCAGGTAAAACTCCGCAACCTGGTACGTTTCCTGAGTGATGGGGACAGGGCCAAGGTATCCTTGCGATTCCGCGGCCGTGAGATGGCGCATCAGGAGCTGGGCATGGAGCTGTTGAAGCGGGTCGAAGGTGACCTGCTCGAATACGGCTCCGTTGAACAGCATCCGAAGATGGAAGGACGCCAGCTGATCATGGTCATCGCCCCCAAGAAAAAGAAGTAACCACCAGGGCACGGCAGGCCTTGCGGTTATGTTTATCAATTGAATGTGGAGTACCCGAACATGCCAAAGATGAAAACCAAGAGTGGTGCAGCGAAGCGGTTTTTGAAAACCGCCAACGGCATCAAGCACAAGCACGCTTTCAAGAGCCACATCCTGACCAAAATGTCGACCAAGCGTAAGCGTCAACTGCGCGGTAGCAGCTTGCTGCACCCGTCTGACGTGGCAAAAGTCGAGCGCATGCTGCGCCTTCGTTAATTTCGGTCAAAGATAGAGGACTAACTCATGGCTCGTGTTAAGCGTGGCGTCATTGCCCGTAAGCGTCACAAGAAAATTCTGAAACTGGCTAAAGGCTACTACGGCGCTCGTTCGCGCGTATTCCGTGTTGCCAAGCAAGCGGTCATCAAGGCAGGCCAGTACGCCTACCGCGTCTGTCCTACAGCCGTTTCATCGCCGGCCTGAAAAAAGCGTCCATCGAGATCGACCGCAAGGTTCTGGCTGATCTGGCAGTGAACGAAAAAGCGGCGTTTGCTGCGATTGTCGAGAAAGCTAAAGCCTCGCTGGCCTAAGTACCCCGACAATCACCTCGGCCCGCCGTCGGCGGGTTGGGGTGTTAAACGTCATGAATAGGGGAAGAGCCTTCAAGCTCTTCCCCTATTTCGTATCTGGAGTCTGTACATGGAAAACCTGGATGCGCTGGTCTCTCAAGCTTTGGAGGCCGTGCAACACGCTGAAGACATCAATACCCTGGAGCAGATCCGGGTTCAATTCCTTGGCAAGAAAGGCGAACTGACTCAGGTGATGAAGACCCTGGGCAACCTGCCTGCCGATGAGCGTCCTAAAGTGGGTGCGCTGATCAACGAAGCCAAGGAGCGTGTCACAGATGTCCTCAATGCGCGCAAGACGGCTTTCGAAGAAGCCGAGCTGAGCGCCAAGCTCGCTGCCGAGCAGATCGACGTCACCCTGCCTGGTCGTGGCCAGACAACTGGCGGCCTGCATCCGATCACCCGGACGCTGGAGCGGATCGAGCAGTTTTTCACCCATATCGGCTACGGCATCGCCGAAGGTCCCGAGGTGGAAGACGACTATCACAACTTCGAAGCGCTCAACATCCCAGGCCATCACCCGGCCCGTGCGATGCATGACACCTTCTATTTCAATGCCAACATGTTGCTGCGTACCCACACCTCTCCGGTGCAGGCGCGGACCATGGAGTCGCAACAGCCGCCGATTCGGGTCGTCTGCCCGGGCCGGGTCTATCGTTGCGACTCGGATATCACCCACTCGCCGATGTTCCATCAGGTCGAGGGGTTGCTGATCGACCGCGACATCAATTTCGCGGACTTGAAAGGCACCATCGAGGAATTCCTGCGGGTGTTCTTCGAAAAAGAGCTGGCGGTTCGTTTCCGTCCCTCGTTCTTCCCCTTCACCGAACCTTCGGCTGAAGTCGATATTCAATGCGTGATGTGCAGCGGCAAGGGCTGCCGGGTCTGCAAGCAGACCGGTTGGCTGGAAGTGCTGGGCTGCGGCATGGTGCACCCCAATGTGCTGCGCATGTCGGGTATCGACCCCGAAGAGTTCCAGGGTTTTGCTTTCGGCATGGGTGCGGAGCGTCTCGCCATGCTGCGTTACGGCGTCAATGATTTGCGCCTGTTCTTCGACAACGACTTGCGGTTCCTCGCGCAATTTCGCTAGCCGTAACGAATCTTTCAGGAGAGCAGGATGAAATTCAGTGAACAATGGCTGCGTGGCTGGGTAAGCCCGCAGGCTTCGCGAGACGAGCTGGTTGCGCGTCTGTCGATGGCAGGTCTGGAAGTGGACAGCGTAACCCTGGCCGCAGGCGAGTTCAGCGGTGTGGTGGTGGGCGAGGTGCTGGCCACCGAGCAGCACCCGGACGCCGACAAGCTGCGCGTGTGCCAGGTGAGCGATGGCAATGAAACATTTCAGGTGGTCTGTGGTGCGCCGAACGTGCGCCCCGGCCTGAAGATTCCATTCGCCAAGATCGGTGCGCAGTTGCCGGGCGATTTCAAGATCAAGAAAGCCAAGCTGCGCGGCGTCGAATCCAACGGCATGCTGTGCTCGCAGTCCGAGCTGCAGGTTGGCGAAGGTAATGACGGCTTGATGGAGCTGCCAGTCGATGCGCCGACCGGCGAAGACTTTCGGGTGTATCTGGGGCTGGACGATGCCAGCATCGAGGTCGACCTGACCCCCAACCGGGGTGACTGCCTGTCCCTGGCAGGTCTGGCCCGTGAAGTGGGTGCGCTGTATGCCGCGCCGGTTACTCGCCCGGTCGTCGCTGCCGTTGCTCCGGTCAACGACGATGTGCGTCCGGTGGAAGTGCTTGCGCCGGCAGCTTGCCCGCGTTTTCTCGGCCGTGTAGTGCGCAATGTCGATCTGTCCAGGGCCACTCCGCTGTGGATGGTCGAGCGTCTGCGTCGCAGCGAAGTGCGCAGCATCGATGCCGCGGTGGACATCACCAACTACGTGATGATCGAGCTGGGTCAGCCGATGCATGCTTACGACCTGGCCGAAATCGACGGTGGCATCCGGGTACGGATGGCCGAGGAGGGCGAGAAAATCACCCTGCTCGACGGTCAGGAAGTCGCTCTGCGCAGCGATACCCTGGTCATTGCCGACCACGCGCGCCTGCTGGGCATCGCTGGCGTCATGGGCGGCGAGAACAGCGGCGTGACCGCCAAGACCCGCGATGTGTTTCTCGAGGCCGCGTTCTTCGAACCGATCTCGGTGGCAGGCAAGGCACGTTCGTATGGGCTGCACACCGACGCTTCCCATCGCTTCGAACGCGGTGTCGATTCGAACCTCGCCCGTGAAGCCATGGAGCGCGCGACCGCGTTGCTGCTGGACATCGCCGGCGGCGAACCGGGCCCGATCATTGAAAGCGTCAGCCCGGAACACCTGCCACAGATCGCCCCGATCACCTTGCGTGCCGAGCGGGTCAGCCAGATGCTGGGGCTGGAGCTGGGCAGCAGCGAGATCGAAGCGCTGCTGACCGGTCTGGGTCTGGGCGTCAAGGCCAGTGGGGAAGGGCAGTGGTCGGTGGAAGTGCCGAGTCATCGCTTCGACATCAGCCTGGAAGTCGATCTGATCGAGGAGCTGGCGCGGCTCTACGGTTACAACCGTCTGCCGGTACGCTACCCACAGGCGCGTCTGGCGCCGCAGGCCAGCCCGGAAGCTCGCTCCGACCTGCCAGCTCTGCGTCGCCTGCTGGTCGCCCGTGGCTATCAGGAAGCGATCACCTACAGTTTCATCGATCCCAAGCTGTTCGAGCTGTTCAGCCCTGGCGTCGAGCCGTTGTTGCTCGCCAATCCGATCTCGACCGACATGGCGGCGATGCGCTCGTCCTTGTGGCCAGGTCTGGTCAAGGCCCTGCAGCACAACCTCAATCGCCAGCAGGACCGCGTGCGCCTGTTCGAAAGCGGCCTGCGCTTCGTTGGCCAACTGGAGGGTTTGAAGCAGGAGCCCATGCTGGCTGGCGTCGTCTGTGGCAGTCGCCTGCCGGAAGGCTGGGCCCAGGGCCGCGAAACCGTAGACTTCTTCGACGTCAAGGCTGATGTGGAAGCCGTGCTGGGCTTCGCCGGTGCGCTGGACGCCTTCACCTTCGTTCCGGGTCAGCACCCGGCGCTGCATCCAGGCCAGACCGCCCGTATCGAGCGCGATGGTCAGGAAGTAGGCTACCTGGGTGCCTTGCACCCTGAACTGGTGAAGTCGTTGGGTCTGGACCGCGCGGTCTTCGTGTTCGAGCTGGTGCTTGCCGAAGTCTCCGAAGGTCGCCTGCCGAAATTCCAGGAGTTGTCGCGCTTCCCTGAAGTGCGTCGTGACCTGGCATTGCTGGCCGATCGTGATGTGGCTGCCAGTGCAGTAATGGAGGTCATTCGCGAGAACGCCGGGGAATGGCTCACCGACCTCAGGTTGTTTGACGTCTACCAGGGTAAAGGCATTGATCCTCATAGAAAAAGCCTCGCTGTTGGCTTGACCTGGCAGCATCCATCGCGCACTCTTAACGACGATGAGGTGAATACCACGACACAAGCCATCCTCACCTCGCTCGAACAAAGGTTGAACGCCACGTTAAGGAAGTAGCGCATGGGGGCTTTGACGAAAGCTGAAATGGCGGAACGTCTTTATGAAGAGTTGGGCCTGAACAAGCGAGAGGCCAAGGAATTGGTCGAGCTGTTCTTCGAAGAAATCAGGCACGCTCTTGAAGACAACGAGCAGGTCAAATTGTCGGGTTTCGGCAATTTCGACCTTCGGGACAAACGCCAGCGGCCTGGCCGCAATCCGAAAACCGGTGAAGAAATCCCGATCACGGCTCGCCGCGTGGTCACCTTTCGTCCAGGGCAGAAACTGAAAGCCCGAGTTGAGGCCTATGCTGGAACCAAGTCATAACGACGAACTTCCGCCCATTCCCGGCAAGCGCTACTTCACCATTGGTGAAGTCAGCGACTTGTGTGCCGTCAAGCCTCACGTGCTGCGGTACTGGGAGCAGGAATTTCCTCAGCTCAACCCCGTGAAGCGTCGCGGAAACCGTCGGTATTACCAGCGCCAGGACGTGCTGATGATCCGCCAGATCCGCGCGCTGCTGTATGACCAGGGTTTCACCATCGGCGGCGCGCGTCTGCGTCTGTCCGGTGACGAAGCCAAGGATGACACCACGCAGTACAAGCAATTGATTCGCCAGACGATCTCCGAGCTCGAAGATGTCCTGAGTGTCCTGAAGAAGTGAATTTTTGGAAAAAAATACTTCCATAATTCAAATGCTTAAGGTATATTTCTCGACGTTCTCAGAGGTTCTGGAACAGCTTTACGCTCGGTCGGGGCGTAGCGCAGCCCGGTAGCGCACTTGCATGGGGTGCAAGGGGTCGAGTGTTCGAATCACTCCGTCCCGACCATTTATTCCTGAGTAAACTCAGACAATTAAGCCACTTCTTGAAAGTGGCTTTTTTGTGCCTGCGTAAACCATGCGCAAAATTATCTCGCAATACCGCTGATGTCCAAGTCTGCTTGGACCTCCGACCAGACCGCTTCCGCATGATTTCTCTTGTAGGTGCGCGTCATTTCTTCGCTGGCGTGGCCGGCGATCTTCTAACCGTCCTTTCCGGCACGCTTTTACAGGTGCAGCGACAGGGCGCGGGTCTCATGAAAGCCTGGTATTTCCTCTTCGTTCCATTCTCAAAACCTGTTCACCGGAATCTTCAAGCTGCACAAACCGCTTTCATCCGCAGGCGGAAGATTCCCGGCCCGGATGTTCACCTGTATCGCCGGCAACAACAGCGCTGGAACCGACAGGCTGGCATCACGTGCTGTGCGCATGCGCACGAACGACGCCAGATCCGACGCGTCGCTGACGTGGATGTTCTTCTCCCGCTGCTCGGCCACGGTGGTTGTCCAGCACGCCTCTCTGCCAGCGGGAGGGTAGTCGTGGCACATGTAAAGTCGGGTTGGTGGAGGCAGGCTCAACAGGCGTTTGATCGATCCGTACATTTGTTCGGCATCCCCGCCCGGAAAGTCGCATCGGGCGGTGCCCACATCAGGCATGAACAGCGTATCGCCGACGAAGACATGTGAGTCGTCGACCTGATAGGCGATGTCTGCTGGCGTGTGTCCAGGTACATGCAGAACTTTCACCGGGATCGCGCCGATGTGAAACACCTCGTCCGCCTCGAACAGCCTGTCGAACTGCGAACCATCGGGCAGGAAGCTGGGTTCGAGGTTGTAGATGTCGCGAAACACTTTCTGCACCGCAGTGATCTGCGCACCGATGCCGATCTGGCCGCCGAGTGCATCCCTGAGGTAGGCACTGGCGGAGAGGTGATCCGCATGCGCGTGGGTTTCCAGCAGCCACTGCACCTGCAGCCGGTGCTCGTTCACGAACGCGATGATACGGTCTGCGTTGTCGGTGTGGATGCGTCCGGCCTTGGCATCGTAATCCAGCACCGGGTCCACAATCGCGCAAGGTCCTCCCGGGGCCTCGAAAACGACATAGCTCACGGTTGCCGTGGCGGTGTCGTAGAAACCTTCGATCTGCGCGGTCATTGGCAGCCTCCTTCAATGCACGTCATTACACTATATTGAAAGATATACTATCCAATCGTAGACTGTCGATCTTCCACCGTCGGGGCTTGCCATGTCTGCTCAATTGTCTGCCGAGGAAATCGGTCTGCTGCGCGATTCAGCCTCCAAGGCGTGTGCCTTGCTCAAGGCATTGGCCAACGAGGACCGTCTTTTGTTGCTGTGCCAATTGACTCAGGGCGAGCGCAACGTGGGAGAGCTGGAGGCATTGTCCGGGATCAGGCAGCCGACGTTGTCGCAGCAGTTGGGCGTGCTGCGTGACGAGGGCATGGTCAACACGCGCAGGATGGGTAAGTACATCTACTACTCGTTGGCCAGCTTCGAAGTGGTCTCGTTGATGCAGACGCTGTCGGGCCTGTACTGCGGCCAGGCGCTCAAGAAGTAAGCCTCTGCACCCTCATACAGCGTACATGCCTGGAGTTTGCAATGGAGCAAGTGGTAAAGCGTATAGATGCAGGGTTCTCGGTGGCGGGCCAGCTCGAGCCGGGTGATCTGCCGCAGGTGCGGGCGCAAGGCTTCGCCAGCGTGATCTGCAATCGTCCGGATCAAGAGGGTGGGGCGGAGCAACCCGATCATCTGGCCATGGAGCGCGCGGCCGTCGCCTCAGGGTTGGAATTTCACTATCTGCCTGTGGCCAGTTCTGGTGCCACCGAGGCGCAGGGTCAAGCGCTGAAGGCACTGCTGGAGCGGCTGCCCAAGCCCATTCTTGCCTACTGCCGTACCGGCAATCGATCCGCCAGGCTCTACGAGCTGGCAACCAAGGGCAGCCCTGAAACCCGGCAGTACGATGTCGTGATCATGGGCGGTGGTTCTGCCGGCATCGCTGCCGCGGCCAGTCTGCTCAAGCGGGATGCGTCGCTACGCGTTGCGATCGTCGAGCCTGCCAGCGAGCATTACTACCAACCCGCCTGGACGCTCGTGGGCGGGGGCGCCTACAACATCGATGACACCCTGCGTCCAATGGCCAGCGTCGTTCCCCAGGGCGCGCACTGGATCAGGGCGTCGGTATCGGCCTTCGCGCCCGGCCGTCAGCGTGTGTTGCTCAGCGATGGGACCGAGCTGGGTTACCAGCAGCTCATCGTCTGCCCCGGCCTGCAGCTGGCCTGGGAGAAAATCGAGGGTCTCGAAGACACGCTTGGCAAGCATGGGGTGACCTCGAACTACCGACACGACCTGGCGCCCTACACCTGGGAACTGGTGCGCGCTCTGCGCAGCGGGAACGTCTTGTTCAGCCAGCCGGCGATGCCGATCAAATGTGCAGGCGCACCGCAGAAGGCGATGTACCTGTCCTGCGATCACTGGCGCAAGGAGGGCGTGCTGAAGTCGATTTCCGTGGAATTCAACCTGGCGGGGCCTGCGTTGTTCGGGGTTGCCACATTCGTCGCCCCGCTGATGAAGTACGTCGAAGCGTACGGCGCAGCATTGGCCTTCCAGTCCAATCTGGTCAAGGTCGACGGTCCCGGCAAGACCGCCTGGTTCGATGTCACGGACGCGGACGGCAATGTGACCCGTGTACAGAAGCGTTTCGATGTCCTGCACGTCGTGCCACCCCAGCAAGCGCCGGATGTGATTCGTCGCAGCGAACTGGCCGACAAGGCAGGCTGGTTCGAGGTCGACCCGGCGACCTTGCAGCATCCGCGCTATCCGGAAATCTTCGCCGCAGGCGATGTCTGCGGCACCAGCAACGCCAAGACCGCTGCGGCAGCCCGCAAGCAGGTCGTGGTGGTTGCGGAGAATCTCATGGCACTGCGCAAAGGCCTTGAACCGCCTCGTCGTTACGACGGTTACGGTTCGTGTCCGCTTACCGTCGAGAAGGGCAAGGTCATATTGGCCGAGTTCGGCTATGGCGGGAAACTGCTGCCGACGTTTCCCATGGACCCGACCATACCGCGCCGGTCGGCGTGGTTCCTCAAGGCGCGATTGCTGCCATGGTTCTATTGGAACGGCATGCTCAAGGGGCGCGAGTGGTTCACCGACTGCGCCTCGAAGTGATCGGATGCTGACGTTCCTGCTGGGGGCCTGCGTGGGCCTGGTGCTGGGGCTCACCGGCGCAGGCGGTGGCATCCTGGCGATTCCGGCGCTGACCCTGGGGCTGGGTTGGTCGGTGACCCAGGCCACCCCCGTCGCCTTGCTCGCGGTGGGCAGCGCGGCGCTGATCGGCGCGATGCAGGGGTTGCGCCAAGGGCTGGTGCGCTACAAGGCGGCAGCCACGATGGCTGCGGTAGGCTGGTTGGTTGCGCCGCTCGGACTTTACGTCGCCGCGCTTGTCCCTGGCACAGCGCTGATGATCTTGTTCGCCGCAGTCATGCTGGTGGTGGCTTGTCGGATGTACCTGCAGGCCAGATCGACTGGCGCCGCGCAGGGCACGCTGCAACGCAACTGCATGCTCGATCCAGCCACGGGTCGACTCGACTGGAATGCCCGCTGCCTGGCCACCCTGGCCTCGATTGGCGCAGCGTCGGGATTTCTGACCGGCCTGCTGGGCGTGGGAGGAGGGTTTCTCATCGTCCCCGCTTTTCGAAAGTTCAGCGATGTGCGCATGCACGGTGTGGTAGCCACTTCGTTGATGGTCGTCACGCTGGTCTCGCTGGGCACCTTGGGCCATCTGTTCAGCCAGGGGGTTACGTTTTCATCGGCAGGCGCCTTGTTCACCGTATCGGCACTGGTCGGGATGATTGGTGGGCGCCTTGCGGCGCCGAACCTGCCTGCACGGCTTTTGCAGCAAATGTTTTCTGTGCTCTGCGTCTGCGTGAGCCTGCTGATGCTGGGCAAGGCTTTCCTTGCCATTGGATGAGCGGTCGAGACAGTCAATGCTACAGTGCTGTCCGAAGAATGCCGCTCGTGCGGGCATGCGCCGGTGCATCATCCGACCCCTGCATGCTTGAAGGAAAAATCCCACAACGCAGGGTTCCCATTTCCCGCAGCCCTCGTTATGCTTCCGCCTACTACTGGATATGCATACAGCTTCAGGGGGCGGTATGGTGGGGCACGTGGAGGCGGCGCACGAGGAGCGCCAAGGATTGACAGGGATGGAGCGCCTGAGCTTGCGCGTGTCCGAAATGATCAATCATCCGATCGCCCAACTTCAGCGATGGGTGACTATTGCCAGGCTGGACAGCGATGGCGACAGGGAATGGCACGAGGTGCTGGGCATACTGGCGGATACCGACGAACTGGAGTTGTCGCACAATGATGACGGCAGCGTAACGGTCCGTTGGGAGGAACCCGAGAAGAAAGGCCGGCCGGGCGTGGATGAATGGGAGCAGGATAGCCAGGTGGAAACGGATCCCTGGACCTCCGATTCCAGATCGGCGCCATTCTGAATGTACAGATAGCGCCTGCCTTTATTGAGCTTCAGTCGCACGTCAAACGGGCTGCCCATTCCACACGTACAACACCCGGGCCAGGATGTGCGTATCGTCTACGCGGATTTCTTCCGGGTCGTGATGCTCGTTGTCCGAGATCATCTTGAACCGATCCTTGCCTTTCTTCTGAAGACGCTTCACGTAGAGCATCTCATCGTGGGAGAAAAGGTAGATGCCGTCGCCGGTGAACTCGCGAATGGTCACATCCACCAGCAGGGGATCACGGTCCTTGATCGTCGGCGCCATCGACTGGCCCCAGCCGGTGATCATCTTCAGATGAAAGTGCTCCTTGAACCTGACCCCCATCTCGCGAAGGTGCTGCGGGCTGACCCTGATGTCCTGGAGCATCTCCGGGTATTCATGGGGGATCTGCCCGCCACCCATGGCGGCGCGCACGTCGTAATGGGCAATCCACACCTCATCCCCAACCTGGCCAGGGCGCGAGAAATCGACCGTGATGACGTTGTCTCCATGCTCGGCAGTGGCAAGAATCCTTTGCTTCAAGCCTTCCGGCAGTTTGGAAGCGCGCGCCAGCATGTCCTTCACCAGCGCTATGGCCGAAGCCGGCTCGGCCTGTGCTGCCGAGTCCTGGGTCGCGGCAGCATCCAGTGGCGCATAGCCTCTCAATTGATCGGTGCTGATCCGAAAGTGATCGGCGATCGGCCGCACCTGGGTGTCGGTCGGGTTCTTGATTCCCTTGGGACCGTTGGGCTTGAGTATTCGCGAGATCGTGGGCTGACCGACCTTCGTCAGGGCTGAAAGCCTGGCCTGGTTCAGTCCTTCGCGAGCCATCAGCTCGGCCAGGATTTTATCGATAGTTTTATGCATGAGTGCAATCGTCGCCTCAGGCGGTGCATACATCAAGGATGCACTCTGTTTACAAGTATGCACCAGTGCATTATCGTGTGCATATATTTACAGGGAGACTCAGTAAATGGCCCGTATCCGCACCGTCAAACCCGAGTTCTGGTCGAGCGAGCAGGTCATGTCCTGCCGCCCATTGGCCCGTCTGCTGTTCATTGGTCTTTGGAATTTCTGCGACGACGGCGGCAACCATCCGCTGTCACCCAGGACGATCAAGGCGCTTGTGTTTCCCGGCGACGACCTGACCAGCGATGAGGTCAGCGAACTGTTGGGCGAGCTCGAAGACGCTCAGCTGACGCGTCGCTACACCGCCGAGGGCAAGCAGTACTTGCATGTCATGGGCTGGAAGCACCAGAAGATCGAGAAAAAGAACTTCAGGCATCCGCCTTTTCCGGCGGCGCTCTACGACGAGTCGTCGAGCGATCGTCGACCGCTCGACGCCGGAAGGGAAGGGAATGGAACAGGAGAAGATCAACACAACTCGCTCGGCGCGGGCGTTGAACATCCCCCCGAATCAGTCGATCCCACAGCGGCTTGCCAGATGAGCCTCGAGTGGAAGCCCGACCCGCGCTTGCTGGCCGCCTTCGCCAAACGCATGGGGCTGGCCGAGGCGCTGTTCACGCATGAGGCCATCGGTGCGTTCGTCTGTCACTACGCCGCCTCTGGCCGTTTCGAGACGCAGCTGGCCTGGGTGAGTCTGCTGGTGAAGTGGATCAAGCGCGATGCGGCCACCGGCGCGAGCGTCCATCCGTTCCCATTGCGCAAAGCCCGCGAGCCTGATTTCGATGACACCTCGTGGGCCGAAGGGCTGATGGTGAAGGCATGAAATCCGTGAATCAATTGCTGGCATCCGCTCACAATCTGCCTGCGGTCGAGACGGTCGAGGCTGTGCCGGTTTCGGCCGAAACCACCGCGGTCGTCAATGCACTGTTTCGCAAGCTGCGCGGAATCTTCCCGGCCTGGCGCCAGGCGTGGCCATCGACCGAGGCACTGAACGCGGCGAAGGAAGAGTGGATCCAGGGTTTCGCGGCGCAGGGTATCCGTTCCCTGGAGCAGATCGAGTTCGGTATCCAGAACTGCCGCAAGGCGCAGAAGCCGTTCGCACCGAGCGTGGGTGAGTTCATCGCCATGTGCAGGCCAGGCCCCGAATGCCTGGGCATGCCCTCGGCGATGGAGGCGTGGATCGAAGTGCTGATGGGCACTTACAGCCATGAGGGCGTCCATCTGGCGGCCAGGGCCACCGGTTTGTTCGATCTGCGTGGGGCCAGGCCGGACGATAAAGGCCTGCGCCAGCGCTTCGACCGCCACTATGCGGTGATCCTGCTGCGCGCGCAGGCGGGCCGAACCATGGAAGCCGTGATCCAGATTGACCAAGAGCGGCGCAAGACCGAGCTGCAGCGTGCTGATGAACACGCCGATCGTCAGGTGCAGGCGCGGATGATTCAGCAGGGTATTCCAGCGGATGGTGCTCAGGCCCGCGAGCTGCTGATGGCGACATTGGGTAAGCGGAGCATTTCGTGATGACTGACTGCGGCGAATTCAAGGAGAGCACAGCATGATGCAACTCAACAGCGCCCGGGCAGCCTGGCACGACGCTTTGTATACCCCATGGGACCGCCAAGGTGCGCACTTCGAACAGATCGGCCGTCTGGGCTGCTCGGTGCAAAAGACTGCAAAGTCGATCAACAGCCGGCGCGCGATGCACCAGTCGATCTCGGCGCGGATCCAGCAGGCGATCGCAACGCTGCCAGCTTATCTGCAGGCCTTTGGCAACCATCTGTACAGTCCGCTCAGCGATATCGATGAGCAAGAAGAGGCGCAGGAGCGCGTGCTGCACATCGCTTACGCCGCCGGCCCGAAGATGACGGCGCGCAAGTTCGAGAAGGCGCGGTATGTGGCTCAAGTGGTGCTGTTGCGCTACAAGCGTCTGAACCAGGGCGGGCAGGGGGAGGGGATCGACCCTCTACCAACAGTGGAGAAGATGCGCGAGTACATTCTGGAAACTTCAGGGGTGCGACTGGTGGGTGATCAGTGGGCCAGGGACTGGGGAAGTTTCGTCGAGCGCTGTTTCGATGCCTGCAGCCAACTGGATAAGGCCGCGTTGACGCCCGTTGCAAAAACAATCGCTGCGATGAAAGAAGTTGCTTGATCTTTTGTCGGCGCTCAGGCATCATTTTCCCATCTTGAGCATTTCGTCTTCAGAACCTTGATCCAAGACAACCATTTTAAAGACCCGACCCAGCGTCGGGTTTTTTTATGCCTGACAGAAACCTGAGAGCCCCGAACATTTCGGGGCTTTCGCGTTTCTGCACTTCGCAAAAATGAAGCGTTGCGTTCGCGGGCGCCGTAACTCGCAAAGGACCCGCCTGCACGCTTGCCACCTCCAATGGCCCAGCCGCGGCGTGCAACGTAGCTGAAATCAAAGGACTTAGCAGATGTTGAAAGACTGCCGATGCGGTAAATGCAAACGACTGCTTGCCCGCATGGGCGAGTTCACTGAGCTCCAGATCAAATGTACCCGCTGCGGCACATTGAATCATGTGAAGGCCACGAGCCTCGAGCGATCGCCTGTGAGCGACACGAAAGCGGAATTCTCCGCATCAAACTCAACCCAAAGGTGACTTCACATGGCAACTTCCCCAATCGATCTTCACTGGTCCCTGACCACCCCAGAAGCTGACGGCGACTCGGCCAAGACCTACACGCCCTCGCAAGTAGCGACTATCACCGGCAACAAGTACTTCGAGATCACCGACAGCTACCTGCGGTTCACGGCGCCGGTCAATGGTTTCACCACCGCACGATCCACCAAGACCCGTAGCGAGTTCCGGGAATACAAGCCCGGCACCAATCAGGAGTGGAACTGGGAAGCTACCGGCGGCACCCATGCCATGGGTGCGTCGCTGGTCGTGAACAGTGTTCCCGACAAGGTAGACACGCGAGAAGGCTCGGTATACATCGGCCAGATTCATGTCGACAATGGCGAGAGCCCGCTTTTCAAATTCACCTACGAAAAAGAGCGCGCGCCTGCGACGACTTACAAGGTCGTGGCTTCCTTTCGTGCAGATCCGGACAAGGATCCTGTCAACAGTGATCTGTTCAAAGGCATCGCGAAGGGTGCCCGGATCCAGTACTACGTCAAAGTCAGTTCGACCGGGAAACTCACTGCTTATGTTCAGGTGGGCGAGGTGCGCGAGAACTTTGCCGGGGATCTGGCGTTGTGGCTGCAACAGAGCACGGCGCCGCTGTTCTACTTCAAGGCCGGTGTCTACAACAACTCCACTGCTACCAGCACCGTGGAGGACGCCAACCAATCCGAAGCGCTGTTTTATAAACTGACCACTACCCACGCCTGACGGCCTTGGAGGTCGCGGATGCTGCTGCCATAACGGCGGGCATCCGCGACATGCTTGCGCAGCAGCACGCGTCACACCCTATTTCAGCGAGCCCGGTAGGCAGCGTGTCTCGACCGGCTCGCAACCCCATCAAACGCTTTTTTGCAAAGAGCGTTTGTATCCCACTTCAAACTTACCGGAGCACTTATGGACCCCAACGACCTTGGCCCGGGCACAGCCGCGTGGCTGGGCGGGACGGGCACCGTATTGCTGGGCGGATTTCTCTGGCTGCGCAAGTTCCTGTCCAGGGATGCCACCGACAGGGCAATGGACAAAGCCGATATCGATACCGTCCGCCGGCTGACGGAATTGCTCGACGCCGAACGCATGGCCCGCAGGGAGTCCGACGCCCGCGCCGATCAATTCGCCAAGGAGCGCAATGCCCTTGCCGCTGCCGTGGGCCGCATGGAAGGCAAGATAGAGGCCCTCACCGGGCAGGTCGCCCAGCTCACGGACAAGGTCACCACGCAAAGTGCCGAGATCGCGCGACTGCGATCACAGCTCGGTGGCCCGGTTTGATGGCCACAAGCGCAATGGCGCGTATCGCACCTCACCGCTCACATCTCCCATCCCGCCGCGTGCGGGCTTTTTTTCGTCTGGAGGAACACATGAAGACATCCGCAAAAGGCATTGCTTTGATCAAGTCCGCTGAGGGTTTGAGACTCGAAGCGTACCCGGACCCTGGCACTGGCGGGCCGCCCTGGACGATCGGATACGGTAGTACATCGGGCGTTACCCCTGACAGTGTCATCACCGAGGCCCAGGCTGAGCGAATGCTGGGCGACGATCTCGTTCGATTCGAGCGGGCTGTGGAGCGGCAGGTGATCGTGCCACTCGACCAAGGGCAATTCGATGCATTGGTGTCGTTCACGTACAACGTCGGTGAAGCCAGCTTTGCCGAATCGACCCTGCTGCATCGGTTGAATGCGGGCGATACCGCTGGCGCGGCCGAGCAGTTCAGTCGGTGGGTGAGCGCCGGCGGGAAGGTCCTGCCTGGCCTGGTCAAGCGTCGCGCCGCCGAGCGTGCGCTGTTTCTGGGTATCACCTGATGTCAGGGGTAGCGCAAGTCCGGCTCGTCATCGTGCTAGGGCTGAGCGCCACCGCGCTGTATGGCGCCTACCGCCATGGGGTGACGGTCACCCATGCTGCCAGAAACGCACAGTGGGCGCAGGCCGTGGCCGCCCAGCAGGTCGAACAGGTGCGCGCCGTTCAGGCCGCTCGCGACGATGAGCAACGCTTCCAGCGCGAAGCCAATCAGGTAGGAATCGATGCAAGAAAGGAAATCGCTGCTGCCAATTCCGATGCTGTTGGCATCGATGCTTCTGCTGACCGCTTGCGCATCCAGGCCGGAAAGCTTGCCGCCAACGCTGGTACCTGCGCCAGCACTGCCGGCGCTGCCGACCGAGGCCCGTCAGCCGCCCGCGCCGCCCTGGTGCTCTCCCAATTGCTCGAGCGCGCTGATGCGCGAGCGGGAGACTTGGCGAAGGCTTATGACCGCGCCCGAATAGCCGGTCAGGCGTGCGAGCGTGCTTATGATGTGATCAGCGGGCAGCGCGGCGGTCGAGCCCATGATGGCGCTGCTGCGCACGCTGATGAGTGAAGGCACTCCTGGCGCCAACTGCCGGGTGCCCAGAACGGTCGGTCCTTCAAATCCCCACCAGACTCAACACCGCCCGAGCGAATTCATCCGGTGCCTCCTGCGGGACGTTGTGGCCCACGTCTTCGAGAATCGTCCGACGAACAGGGCCGCTGAATCGTCGTAGCGCCTGCTGCTCATCCTGAACCGGAGTGACACCGTCGCTGGCACCGGCCAGGATGACCGTCGGCACGGCGATGACCGGTTGCTTCGCTAGTCTCTGTTCGATGGCTGCGTACTGCGGATCGCCGTCGACCAGTCCGAAGCGGTGGCGATAGGAGTGCGTGACCACGTCGACGAAGTCGGGGGTGTGGAACGACTGCGCCGAGGCCGAAAACACCTCATCGGTGAATGCCCAGGTCGGCGACCATAGTTGCCACAGCAGCTTGCAGAAGGCATCCCGATCGGCTTCAAGCCCTGCGTAACCACGGGCGCCGTGCAGGTAGTACTGATACCACAAGCGATGCTCGGCTTCCGGGGCGGCGGGGCGGGTCGCCTGGGCAATGTCCTGGATGTTGTAGCCCGGCTCGCAACTGACCAGTCCCGCGACGCGCTCGGGCCACAGGGCGGACACCACGCACGCTGCGCGGCCACCCCAGTCGTAGCCGGCAAGCACGGCCTGGGGAATCTGCAATGCATCCAGCAGTGCCAGCAGGTCCGCCCCCAAGGCCGCCTGCTCACCGGAGCGAGGCGTGCTGGCGGCGATGAACCGCGTGCCGCCGTATCCGCGCAGGTAGGGGACGATGCATCGGCAACCAGCGGCGGTGATCCGTTCGGCCACCGCGTCGTAGGCGCGGATGTCGTAGGGGAAGCCATGCAACAGCACGACCGCAGGCCCATCGGCTGGACCAAGGTCCCGGTACGCGACGTTGAGCACGCCTGCTTGAATCATTTTCACTGGCTCATGCTCCTGTGGGTGATGAGGCTGTGACAGCAACGCCACTGTCACATCTCGTTCGATCATAGGCTTATCTAGCAATATGTTATAGTATAACTTTTTAAATACCCTTTGATGCGACGTACTCCATGCCCGCCACCCACCATTACCGTCAGTCGCCCGAACCCGCCGTGCTGGCGGAGATCCTGCGTGATGATATAAATCTGGCCATCTGGACGCGTCAGTTTTCGCCCAAGGTCGCGAGTTTCATTGAAGCGTTGTTGTGCCGTGACGATCCACTTTCGGAGTCGCGAGTAATCGAACTGCAGGGCGAGGAACCCCCGGATCTGGTCGGGCTGGCTGCAGCGTTCGCTCGGTGTGAGGGTTACGCCGAGTTCGTCGAGGACGTTGCTTGGTTGATCCAAGTTTATGGCTGCCTGCTAGGTGCCGAGCGCATCGGCCTGCGTCTGCGCATGCTGGACAAGGCAATGTGCCCGCGTTACCACGTCGATTGGGTCTCCGTGCGCTTGATCACGACGTACGCCGGCCGGGGCAGCGAATGGCTCGAAGAGGGCGCGATGCCCAGAGCAGGGCTGGGGCAGGCCGCGTCCGAACCGGTGGATGCACCGCACAAGCTGCTGTCGGCCGACGTGGCCTTGTTCAAGGGTGAGCGATGGATGGGTAACGAAGGCCGCGGAATCATTCATCGCTCGCCGCAGGTGGAAGCTGGCGAGCGCCGCCTGATCATGACGCTGGATTGGCTGAAATGAAAGGCGGCTCGCGGACTCAGTGTTGGTGTGCCTCTCCGACGAAGGTCAGCGAGGTGAAGAGGCTGCGCTCTGAAACGTCCTTGCGATCGACCGCAGCTACCTTGGCTTGAGCCGCGATGACGTTCAACCCGGCGTTGCGCACGATGACGTTGGCGCGACCTCGTGCATCGGTGACGACGCTACTGGCGTCCGACATGCCTCGGTAGTCATCGAGCAAGGCGATGCCACTGGTGGGCTCGCCATCGATAGTTAGTTCGACGGGTAATGGATTACCGACGCCTACTTTGCTCGGGTCTTTCAACGGCCGAATGACCATGGCCAATTTCAGTGCGTCGGGGATCTGCGCGTGTGCTTTGAGGATCGCCAGGCTGTATTTGTAGCTGTGACTGGCGCTGACTGCGCCAGGTACGTCAGCCATGGCCTTGTTCACCGATTCGCCCTGAGCGTTCCTGCTCCAGACACCGTTGTCCAGGGCAACGGCGAGTACAGCGGGCTGCGCGGCTGGATGAAGACGCGCGTGGTCGCTGAACCGCTCGACCGTCACCGGGATCATCTGCCCCCGCTGGTCGTAGGCCCAGGCGCCTTTGATTTTTTCCGCCACATAGGCCTGGTCTTCTGCACCGTGCCCGTAGACGACCTCAAACTGGCCGTAACGCTGCTCAGTCCAGATGCCATGGGCAGATGCGCCTTGGGCGCCAAGAAGGGCCGCGGCGACGAACAATGACAATACCTTTTTCATAAGTCTTCCTGAGCGTTTTAAAAAGTGGGAATCAAAGCGCTGGACGCTATCGGCATACATCGCCTGTCGGGCGCTGCAAGCATTTATTTGGCCCTAGTAAAAAGCAGCTTTCACGGGCTATATTGATACGTTATATCATAACAAGAAGGAATGATCTATGTACGGATATGCGTATCGAGTCAAGCGCCTGATGATGGCCAGCGCCGCCTTGACCGGCAGTTTCGGTGTCTACATGCCCCTGTCAGCTCAGGAGCCAGCGCCTTTAGAGCCTACAGAGCTGGCTCCCATCGAGGTCTCTGGCGGTCGAAACAGCACCACCGCAGCACCACCGCTGGTGCGCAGCAAAGTGGGCAACGCTTTGCAAAGCCTGCCGGCCGCCGTCTCGACGATCACCGAAGAGGAGATCCGCACCCTCAATGTGGATCGCGATATCTCCAACATCTACCGGCGGGTGCCGGGGGTGGTAGCCAACAACATCGATCAGGGGGACACCGGTAATGGTTTTCGCATGCGCGGGTTCGCCACCAATGGCACCCACGGGGCCGACGTGGCGGTGTCGGTGGATGGGGTGCCGCAGAACATCCCGTCCAGCCAGGGCGGGGCGGGGCATGGTCCCGTATTTCTGGAATGGCTCACGCCACAGATGATCAAACGGGTGGACGTTATCAAAGGCCCGGTGTCGGCATTATACGGCGATCAGAATCGGGCGGGCGCCGTGAACATCGAAACCTTGGACGGCAGTGACGTCGCGTCCAGCATCGGGGTGGATGTCGCCAGCTTCGATGGTCGGCGGACCAACCTCGTACTGGGTGGCGAGCATGAAGGGCTGGAGTCTTTATTGGTGACCGACATCTACCGAACCAACGGCTACCGCAAGGCGGCCCAGACCCAGCGCGATAACTATTTCTGGAAGCTTTCCAAAGTCATTGGCGATGCGAAATACTCGGCGCGGTTCAGCCATTATGAATCTGACTTCAGGAACGACGGCTATCTGAACCTGCCGGCCCTAAGGGCAGGCATCCTCAGCCGCCGCGATACCGACAACCTGTATGGCTTCGGCAACGCCAATCGCAATACCTACGTCCTGAATCGAGCGCCGGTCGATGGCGAAGCGGGTCTGTACTACACGGCCTATTACGAAGACTTCAGGCGGGTACGCGGCATCTCCAACGGCACGAACACGCATAACTATGGCAAGGATGATCGTGACATCTACGGTGGGCGCCTGGCCTACAACTTCGTGTATGAAGACACGGCATCGCTCATGGTCGGTACGGACGTGCGTCGCGACAAAGGCGATGCGTTTCGCCAGCAGTACCGCAACTTCCAGCCTACGCAAAACTTCTACTACGACTTCGACATGGACCTCATCACCTATGGAGTCTTCGCGCAAGGCCAGTACAAGCCGATCGACTCGCTCAAGTTGCTCGCCGGTATCCGTCACGATCGGTTCGACTACGACATCGACAACCTGAAATTTCGAGACGCCAGTACCGGCTACAACAGCTCGGTGACAACGCCCAAGTTCGGCCTGGCTTGGACGCCGGTCAATCAGCTCGAACTGTTCACCAATGTGGCGCAGGGTTTTCGCTCTCCGGCTGCCGAGTACATCAGTTCAGGCAGCAGCAGTGCGCTGCCGCTCAGGGATACGGGCGGACAAATAAACGGCAGCTTGCGCCCCAGCAAGGTCAAGTCCTACGACATCGGCTTCACCCTGCGGCCCAGCGATCAGCTGTCCACCACCACAGAGTTCTATTACATCCAGAATGACAGCGAAACCGCGCAGACCTCGCCGGGTGTGTACGAACAGGTCGGCGATACCGTTCGCCGAGGGGTGGAGACCAGCTTCAATTATCAAGCCACCTCGACCGTCAGCACTTACGCCAGTTACGGTCGGATCATTGATGCAGAGGTTACTAACCCCGCGCCGGGGATCGGTGCGCGACTGGTCGTTCCGGAACATACCTACAAGGCCGGTGTTCAGTACCGTGATGGGTTCATGGGCGGGCAACTCACCTTGAATGCCGATGCCTATCATCTGGGTGGCATTCCCTATTATGTGGGCAGCGACAGGCAGACCATGCCGCCCTACACGCGCTATGACCTGCGTGCCAGTTACGACTACAGCGACTATCAGTTCAGCGTTTATGGAACGTTCCAGCCTCATCGGTACGGCAGCGAAGTGGCTTATGGTACCAACAGCGGTCTGGTGATCGTTCCACAGCCGTCCACGACTCTGGGTGCCTCGGTCAGGTACTTCTTTTGACGACCAGGGATGTCGTCACCACAGCTCATTCTGGTTGATTGCTCTGCGCGATTCATCTCGATACTTCAGCAATACGTCGTAATCCTCCAACGCGGTTTCCTCGACCGTCACGACGCCCAGCACCTCAGCCACCTCGGGCAGATTGGCCAGGGCGGCGTTCATCGCGGCTCGGATCGATTCCGGCTCCGGGCCCTGAAAGCCGGTGATGAACGGCAGGGTCGGCGCATCGGCGGTACGGGCCAGCACGCGCACGCCCGCCACCTCGCTCGGAGCATGCCGAGCCAGGTAGGCGAACGTCACGCTGTCGACGGCGGCCAGGTCGGCTCGATCCAGAGCCACGTGAGCGATGCTTTGGCGGTGGCTGCCGGTCGCTTCGAGACGCTTGAAGAATCGACCGTCGCGCACATGGGCAATGAGCGCGTGGCGCAACAGGTTCATGCCGCTGTTGGAGTCGATGCTGTTGTAGGCGCCGCGGCAGTCGAAGAACTCGGGAAGGGTCTGTCGTGGGTCATCATGGCGAACGATCAATAGGCTGCAGTGCTGTCCCGCCGATGCGTGGGGCAGCTTGAAACAAGGTCGGCCCACCACGCGGACTTGTTTCTTGAGCTCGATGACCAGCGGGAAACCGCAGGTTTGCGCGAGCACCAGTTGCGGATGCAGCCAGAGCTCGTGCAGGGAACCCTGCCAGTTGTCCCGTCGTTGAATACCCAGCAACTGCAGGGTTTCTTCCAGCCAGCGCTGGTAGGCGCTCCCGACGGCGGTGGGTGCGGGGTACATCGACAGTTCGGCGATCACTTCACGACTCATGTTCAGGCGCTGGCGCTGGCGCTGCGCGGGTGCAGGGGGCTGTCCACGGGGCGCACGGCATAGTTGCGGAACAGTTCGCTGTAGCCATTGACCAGAAAATGCCCACTGCGTTGCAGCCAGTCGGCCCGCCGCTCGCGGTAGACCCTGGGCAGGTAGTACCAGGGCAACCCCGGCAGGTCGTGATGGACCAGGTGCAGATTGAGATTGAGGAACAGCCAGCGCCACGGCCAGCCCGCTTCGTTGAGCACCGAACGCTGCTCGGGGGCATCGGCGGGGCGATGTTCGTAATAGGAGCGGACCATGGACAACGCGAGTGCAAGCACGCTGGCCAGCAGGTAGTCGACCACCGGCACGCCGTGACGGGTGATGAACCAGAACAGTACCGCCACGCACGCCAGGTGGGTCGTCCACATCAGCCAAGCCTGCCTGTCACCGCGCACCAGCCGTGTGCACTGCTCTTTGGCCAGCCCGGCCAGCGCCAGAGCCGGGCCCACACCCAGACGGCCGATCAGGGTCTTGTTCAGCCAGTGCAATGCTCGCCCGAGCCCGGCGCTGCCCGACCAGGTCTGGGCATCGAGGTAGCGGCTTTCGGGATCGTGCTGCGGCACGGTGATGGTTTCATCACGGTGATGGGCCAGATGGCTGTCGCGATACAGCGTGTAGGGGTACCAGATGGCCAGCGGCGCGTAGCCCAGCAACTTGTTCACGGCGCGCCAGTGCGTGGGATGCCCGTGGAGCAGTTCATGCTGCAGCGACATCCACAGCGTGATGAGGGGGATCAACAGCAGCAGGGTCAGCACACGCCCGATGGAAGGGGTCAGGGTGATCACCGTCCACCAGCCGCCGGTGATGCCCAACAGCAGCAGCCACGTAGGCCACTCGCTGCGCGCGGTCCAGGTGGCCTGCAATTGCAGGATGGAGTGTCGGTGGTGGGCATCCAGGTAGTTAGGCATATGAAGTCACGCAACTGCTGATCGTTATGCGATCGACAGTAGCACTGACGCTTATGTCTGGATAATCACCAAAGGCTCTCTAGAAAGCACTGAATGGAATAAATGACTGCGAAGAATGGGCGTCGAAGTTACGCGGCTTTGCCCATTCTCAATGCTGCACCTTTCAAGTCCTGGATCGACAGTGCCAGAGCACCTGCCTGGTTTTCGATCAACAACACGTCATCGATCAGGTGGTCGATGTTCCGGCTGCGCAGGAACAGAGCGTGGCCGCTGAGCATCTGATACAGCATCTCCAGCTGGAGTGCGGCGTCTTGTACGTCAGCTTGCATTTCCTTGAGGTGGGTGGCGGCCATGAGCTGCTCCAAAGGCTCTATCGTTGTTTCGGCGTCCTGGCCAATCGATGAGCACGGCGTTCTGATAGGGATGTAACCAGTCTATCGGCCATGCCCCACTGAACTTCAATAGTATTTGTCGATGCTGGCGATAGGCTTCGCGCTTGATGGATCGCTTGGGATAGGCCAGCATCGAGGAACCGGGCCATCACGATGGCTATTCCCGTCAATGGAGGAATGTACCTGTGAGTGACGTCAGATACCGCCGCCTGGGCCGTCATGGTCTTCAGGTTTCCGAAATCACCCTGGGCACCATGATGTTCGGCGGTCAGACCGACGAGGCCACTGCCAGGCGCATCGTCGACGATGCGCTGGAGCAGGGTATCAACGCCATCGACACGGCGAACAACTACAACGAGGGTGCCTCGGAAATCACGGTGGGCAAGCTGATCGCCGGCCAGCGTTCGCGCTGGGTGCTGTCGAGCAAGTTCGTCAATCCCAACCCCGGTGTCTCGGGGCCGAACGGGCGTGGGGCATCGCGGCACAGTGTGGTCGAGTCGGTGGAAGGCAGCCTGCGCCGGTTGCAGACCGACTATCTGGATCTGTATTACGTACACCGTGAAGACCCGTTTACCCCCGTGGAGGAAACGGTGCGTGCCTTGGCCGATCTGATACGTGCCGGCAAGATCCGGGGTTACGGGTTGTCGAACCACAGCAGCTGGAAGCTTGCCGAATTCTGCCGCGTGGCAGACCTGCTGAACGTCGAGCGGCCCACCGTCAGCCAGCCGTTGTACAACCTGGCCAATCGGCAGATCGAGAGCGAGCATCTGCCGGCGGCCGAGCATTACGGTATCGGTGTGGTTTCCTACAGCCCATTGGCGCGCGGCGTGCTGACCGCCAAGTACGAGCCCGGAGCCGAGCCCGGCAGCGACACGCGGGCAGGACGCAGCGATCCGCGGCTGCACCAGACCGAATGGCGTCCCGAGTCGCTCGACCTGGCCCAGCGAATCAAGGATCACGCCCAGGCGCGAGGCATCACCTCGGGGCAGTTTGCCTTGGCGTGGGTGCTGAACAATCGGTTGATCAGCTCGACGATCGCCGGCCCGCGCACCGAGGAACAATGGCGGGACTATGTGCCAGCGTTGCAGTACCGGTTCACCGAAGAAGACGAGGCGTTCGTCGATGGCCTGGTCGTGGCAGGCCACAGCTCGACGCCCGGGTACACCGACCCGAGCTACCCGGTGACGGGTCGCCGGGTTCAGTTCTGAGCCGCGATGCAGGCGATCGAAGGCCCGTGAACGGCAGTCGCTATCGTGCTGCCTGCCTGCGGATACCCATATAGGTAGCCCTGAGCATAGTGGCAGCCGTTTTCCGCCAGCCATTTGGGCAGGTAGGGTTGGTGGAAATCCTCGATGCCCTCGGCCGTCACCTTCATGTTCAGGCTGCGTGCCATCCCCAGGATGGCCTCGACCATGGGCAGATGGTCGATGTTTCCGGCTTCGAAGAAGGAACGGTCGATCTTGATCTTGTCGATGGACAGCCGAGTCAGATGATACAGGCCGGAGTAGCCGATCCCGAAGTCATCCAACGCGACGCTGATGCCATGCCCGTGCAGTTTGCTGAGGTTGCGCTGGGCTGCTTCCAGGTTGCCCACCAGCGCTTCTTCGGTGATCTCGACTTCGAATCGCTCGAACGGGAAGTTCTCCTGTTTGAGTTGGTCGAAGAGGTGATCCGGAAACAGCTCGTCGGTGATCATCGTCGCACTGACGTTCAGCGACAGATGCAGGTGGTCATCCCAGCGGCTGGCCGCTCGACAGGCTTGCCTGACCAGCGAGCGCGTCATTGCCGGAATCAGCCCCAGGCGCTCCAGGATCGGTATGAAATCCCCGGGCATGCCGGTGCTGCCATCGGGCTTGAGCCAGCGTGCAAGGACCTCGAAACCCACGACCTGCTGTGAGGACAGGGTGACGATGGGCTGGAAGAACGGCACGATTTCTTCTCGGTCCACCGCGTGCTTGAGCGCCAGATCCAGATCGGCTTGAGCGCGCATCAGCCGCTCGTAATCGTTGTCGTAGAAATTGAACGTCGAGCGTCCGGTGTTCTTCCCCCGGTACATGGCGGTATCTGCGCAATGCAGCAGGGACGAGGCTTCCCTGGCGTCCATCCATGAACGGGAAATGCCGATGGTCGCGCCCAGGCGCCCGCACAGCGTAGCTTCCAGTACCGGCTCGCTCAGCCAGCGCACCGTCAGCTCGGCGATTTCGCTGAGTTCGCTTTCTTCCCGGTGGCCCTGGAACATCAGGCAGAATTCGTCCCCGCCCAGGCGCGCGGCCGTGCCCGCGTGGATTGCGGCAATGCCCTGCAGTCGATGAGCGATCTCCACCAACACGCTGTCTCCCGCCGAGTGACCGTGCTGATCGTTGATGGCCTTGAAATGGTCCAGGTCGATCAGCAAGATCGCCACGGGCCGACTTTCGTCCAGCTGTTTATGCAGGACGTCCATGAATACGCGTCGATTGATCAGCCCACTGAGGGCGTCGTACTTGGCCAGGGTCTCGGTCTGCGCCTGGATGATTTGCAGGCGCCGATAGCTCGATTGCGTATTGACCACCAGGCGCTTGAGCACAACGGTGGGGAGGATCAGCGACAGCATCGAAAAGCCCGAGGCCGTCAGGACGAAGCGCCAGCGTTCGGCGTCTTCGAAATCGCCATCGTAGGGCAGGTTCAGCCAATGCATGACGGAGGCTTCGAGGTGGAATTCCCAGAGCATGGAAAGACCCACCACGGTAAGCAGACTGAGCAGCAGAAGCGTGGGCAGGCGGCACGGATTTCGGCGGTGTAGATCGGTCATGGTGGCCTCGCAGGGCCAGGTTCAGGATGGAGTGATGTCAGACAGCCATTATTCCATAAGTGTTCCCACCGCTGATCGGCATTCATGTGCATTTGGTCGCCACGAAACCGGGCTGGCGAGTGGCAAGGCGTCGGCGACGAATGTCATTCAAGCTTCTAACGTCGGCGCCGATAGACCGCTCATAACGCCCATGACCTTTAGTAAAGCGCTGACTCCGCGGCGCTTTCGGTCGACCTGACAGGACTCTCGTATGACGTGGCTGCGCGATGCAAAGTTATCTTCCAAACTGATCGCGGCCTTCGGGTTGTGTGCGCTCATCACCCTGGGCGTCGGCCTGCTGGGCAGTCGAGGCGTCAGCCAGTTGTCGGACAGTCTCAAGCTGGTCTTCTCCAACAACCTGGTGTCGGTTTCCAAGACGGCCGAAGCCAAGAGCAAGGCCATTGCCCAGCTCAAGGATCTGTATGCGCTGATAGCCGCTCACGCGGAAAATGATTCGCAGAGCGTCAAGGACACCATCCGCCAAGCCATGACCACCAACCAGGCGGACAGCGAGAAGGCCTTCGCGATCTATCGCAAGACGCCGCTGGCGGACGACGAGCGTGCCGCTGGCGACCAGATGGAACGCGACTGGCCGATCTATCAGGCGCAGATCCAGAAAGTGCTGACCGTTCTCGATTCCGGCAACGTCCAGGGAGCGCGCGCGCTGATGTCCGGCGAGATCCAGCAGGCCTATCGTACGGTCATGGACGAGTTGACCATCATGGTCGAGTCCAACAACCGGCAGATCGGCGAAGGCGCACGTGACGCCGAAGAGCAGGAACAGGCGGCAATCACCGTGCTTTACATCGGCATCGCCTTGGCCTTCCTGGCTGCCCTGGCACTCGGGCTGTTCATCAGCCGCTTGATCAGCCGCCCCATCGCCACAGCAGTGGCCAGCGCTCAGTTGATCGCCAAGGGTGACCTGACCCATACCATCGGCAGCGCTGCGCGCGACGAGACCGGGCAGTTGCTGACGGCGCTGGGCGAGATGCAGGAAGGCCTCAAGGCGACCATTCACCAGATCGCCGATGCTTCGAACCAGCTCGCTTCGGCTGCGGAAGAACTGAATGCGGTCACCGAAGACGGCAGTCGCGGGCTGCTGCGCCAGAACGACGAGATTCAGCAGGCGGCCACGGCCGTGACCGAGATGACTTCGGCGGTGGAAGAAGTTGCACGCAATGCCATTTCCACCTCCGAAGCTTCGAAGACCGCCAGCAGCCAGGCCACCGACGGTCTTGTGCAGGCGCGCAATGCCGTGGATGCGGTGAACAACGCCACGGTCGAGATCCAGTCGTCGACCACCATCGTCGAAGACCTGGCGGTACAGGTACGCGATATCGGCAAGGTGCTCGATGTGATCCGCGGGATCGCCGAGCAGACCAACCTGTTGGCCCTCAACGCGGCCATCGAAGCGGCCCGTGCCGGCGAGCAGGGACGCGGTTTCGCCGTGGTTGCCGACGAAGTCCGGGCCCTGGCGGCGCGGACCCAGTCTTCGACGGGCGAGATCGAAAGCATGATCGGGGCGGTACGTTCGCGTGCGGATCAGGCGGTGGCGGCCATGGGCAAGAGTCAGGGGCTGGTGGGCGATACCCAGGTGCTGGCCAAGGCCACCGGGGAGGCGTTGCAATCCATCGCCACCGGGATCGCGCAGATCAATGACCGCAACCTGGTGATCGCCAGTGCCTGCGAAGAGCAGGCCCACGTGGCCCGCGAAGTGGACCGCAACCTGATCAACATTCAGGACCTGTCCACGCAGACCGCAGCCGGTGCCCATCAGACCAGCGCATCGACCCAGGATCTGTCACGCCTGGCCACCTCGTTCAATGATCTGGTGAGCCGCTTCCGTCTGTAAAATGTTCGAAATGGTTCAACGGGCTCGGCAAATGATCACGGCAACCCGTACAATACAGATGGGACGCATTCGCGTCTTTCATCCAGTACGGAGTTACATGCGTGGTCAAGTCGTTGAATCGGGCCCCTTCGTGGGTGCTGTTGTGCTCAGTCCTGCCTGGCCTGGCCATCGCAGCCACAGAGCTGCCTTCCAGTGTCATCCAGGCCACCGGCGAAGCTGACGGCGCCGACAGCTACACCCAGGCCCGCGGGGAAACGGCGAGCAAGAGCGCCACGCAGAATCGCGACGAAGCGCAAACCGTCAATGCGGTCACCGCCAGGACGCTGGACGACTATCAGGTCAAGGACCTCAATGACGCCATGCGTTTCGTCAGCGGCGTCACCCAGACCAACACCCTGGGTGGGACCAAGGATGCGCTGATCAAGCGCGGCTTTGGCAGCAACGACGACAACTCCATCCTGCGCGACGGTATCCGCTCGGCCATCGGCCGCAACCTGGGCGCGACCACCGATCATGTCGAGGTGCTCAAGGGCCCGGCGTCGCTGATGTATGGCGCACTGGAACCGGGCGGGGTCATCAACGTCGTCAGCAAGCAGCCCCAGTTCACCCGCAGCACGACCCTCAGCGCCTCGGGCTTCAGCGAGGGCGGCGGTTCGCTGTCGATGGACACCACCGGCCCGCTGGGTGACACCGACCTGGCCTACCGACTGGTGGCCGAGCGCAGTCATGAGGATTACTGGCGCAATTACGGAACCGACGAACATACGCTGATCGCGCCGTCGATCGCCTGGGTCGGCGAGCGCGCCAGTGCCTCGCTGGCCTACACCTACAACGACTATGCCAGTCCCTTCGATCGCGGCACCGTGTTCGTCGGCGGCCGACCGGCCGACATCAGCTACCGTGACCGCCTCGACGAGCGATGGGCCAAGACGGTCGGCATCAGCCAGAGCACCACCGCCAAATTCGAGTACCAGTTGAGCGATGCCTGGCGCAGCCGCCTGACCTATGGCTGGACCGAGGACCGCTACAGCCTTGCCATCGCCCAGCCCAATACCCTCAACGGCAATACGCTGAGACGCATCGCCAACGGAGGCCATTACGATTACGAAAGCCGCTATACCGCGCTGGATCTGATCGGCGATCAGCAGCTGTTCGGTCAGCGCCATGAAATCGTGGTGGGCCTGGACAACGAGTCGTTGGACAAATACCGCGGCAAGACCTACCGCAACGCCAACACTGCCGCCGGCAACATCGACATCCGCAACCCCGTTTATGGCCGTCTGGCCGAACCGAGCACGGTCAGTGCGGCGCAGAGCAATGCCGAGAACAACCTGGTCACCACCTCGCTGTACTTCAAGGACAACTGGCACTTGAACGACCGCTGGATCCTGGTGTTCGGTGGCCGTCAGGCGCATTGGGACCAGTACAGCGACCAGGGTCTGGGCCGCTCGTACGCACCCGGTGCGGACTCCAATGGCGATGAATTCATTCCGTTCGGCGGGATCGTCTACCAGCCCAATGACACAGTGGCGCTGTATGCCAACTACAGCCGCTCCTTCGTGCCCAACGACGCCGACGACGCAGGCAACAGCTTCAAGCCGACCGAGGGTCGCAGCTATGAGGCGGGGATCAAGTACACCCCGACCGCAGCGTTGAACGTCAACCTGGCGGTCTATGACATCGAGAAGAAGAACCTGGTCAACAGCGTGCTGCAGAGCAATGGCGACAGCCTCGACGAAGCCGTCGGCAAAGCCCGCTCACGGGGTATCGAGCTGGATGTGACCGGCGAGATCGCGCAGAACTGGAGCATGATTGGCACCTACGCCTACAGCCATACCGAAGTGCTGAAAAACGCCGAGGCGCCCGAGCAGGAGGGCAATCGTCTGCCCAATGCGCCGATGCACACCGCCAGCCTGTACCTGACCCACCATCTGGCCTTGCCGGCGCAGACCGGTCAATGGCATGTGGGCGCCGGTGCGCGCTACGTGGGCGAGCGGCCGGGTGACAACGCCAACAGCTTCTGGATGGACAGCTACACCCTGGCAGACGCCTTCGTACGTTGGGATCTGCCGACCCGTGGGTACGAGACGCGCCTGCAGTTGAACATCGACAACCTGTTCAACAAGGAGTATTACCCATCGACCACCGGCAGCAGCGCGTTGCAGGTGGAAGAGGGTGCGCTGCGCACGGCGCGGCTCACGGCCAGCGTGAAGTTCTGAAGGACGCCTTACGGATAGTCCTCACAGCAGCCACAACGCGGCGATCAGGGCCGGGGGCATGACCACGGCGCCCAGCTTGAGAAAGGTCCAGGCGCTGATCTGCACCCCTTCGCGGCGTACCGCGATCAACCACAGCAAGGTCGCCAGGGAGCCGGTGACCGACAGGTTGGGACCCAGGTCAACGCCGACCACCAGCGCGCCGGTGACATTGGACGGCAGATGGCCCAGCTCGTTGATGGAGCCGCTGAGCAGGCCGACCGGCAGGTTGTTGCCGATATTGCAGGCTATGGCGACCAGTATTCCAGCCCACCAATGAGCCTGTTCCGGCGCCTGCTTCGCCGCCTGCTCCAGCCAACTGGCCAGGTGTGCGGTCACGCCGGTCTGGCCGATGCCTTCCACCAGCACGAACAGCCCGGCCACCAATGGCAGCACGCCCCAGGCCACGCCCTTGCAGACCGGCCAGGGATTGCTGCGCTTGTACAGGTGCACCAACGTAAGGGTGGCGAAGGCCGCCAGGAAGGTCGGCAAGCCCAAGGCTTCGTCCAGCGCCGATACGGTCAGCAGTACCACGGCCGTGACGCCCAGCCCGGCGGCTGTAAGCCGTGCGCCCATACTCAGGTGGGGCAGTTCTTCGATCAGTTCCAGACGCTGCTGCAAATGCCGCCGCTGGGTCAGGCGCAGGACCAGGTAGGTCATGCCGATGGCGGCCAGGGACGGCAGGCTGAACATGGCCAGCCACTCCAGCAACGGCGGCATGTGCTCGCCGAATATCACCAGGTTGGCCGGGTTGGAAATCGGCAGGACGAAACTGGCGGCATTGGCGATGAATGCACAAACGAACAGATACGGCAGCGGGTTGACCTGCGCTGCCCGTGTGGCTGCATAGACGGCCGGCGTCAGTACCACGGCCGTGGCGTCGTTGGACAGAAAGATGGTCACCAGCGTGCCGACCGCAAACACCAGATCGAACAGTCGCTGCGCGCTGCCTCTTGCCTGGCGGGCGGCAACGGTCGCCAGCCAGTCAAACAATCCTTCGCGGCGGGCCAGTTCGGCCAGCAGCATCATGCCCACCAGAAACAGGTAGACATCGGTGCCCTTGAGCACCGCAGCCAGAGCCGCCGACCAGGCGATCAGACCACCGGCGACCAGCCCGACCGCTGCCGCCAGTGCCCAGACGTATTCGGGAATCCGCAGGGGTCGGGTGATGATGCCCAGGGTGGCGAGGAGGCTGACGCCCCAGATGATCAGACTGGCGTGGGGCAAGGTACGGCTTCCTCTTCGGTGTTGCGGCGCAGGGTTTCCGGCATGGCGGTGAGCAGCAGGAGGAAGGCCGCGCCGGCGACCCCGGCCAGGGTCAGAAAGGCTGCGCTGTAACCGGCTTCCTGCACGACGAAACCGGCCAGACCGTTACTCAGTGCGGCACCCAGGCCAAACGCAGTGGTCAGCGCGCCCAGGCTGACATTGAAGCGCCCGGTGCCGTGGGTGAGGTCTTTGACGACCAGTGGAAACAGTGCGCCGAACAGGCCGGCACCGATGCCGTCGAGCAGTTGCACGCCAACCAGCCAGTAAGGGTCATTGGAAAACGTATAGAGCACGCCGCGAATCGGCAGAATCAGGAAACCTGCCAGCAGCAACGGCTTGCGGCCCCATTGATCGGCCCGCGCACCCACCAGGAGGGCGGCGGGGACCATCACCAGTTGCGCGGCGACGATGCAGGCCGAGGTCAGCGGCGTGGCCATGCTCAGGTCGATCTGTGAAAGCTTCTGACTGACCAGCGGCAGCATGGCCGCATTCGCCAGGTGGAACAGCGCACAACTGACCGCGAATACCAGCAGCGCGCGGTTGCCGAGCAGCACTTTGAAACCTGAGGGTTGGTCGTGCCCGTCCTGGTGATGCGCTTCCAGCCCGCGCGCGACGTCGTGATCGATGGCGTCCGCTTTCACGCAGCTCACCGCCACCACGCTGGCCAGCGCCATGGCGGCCATGAGATAGAACACCGCGACCGGTCCGAACAGGTAGGCGAAACCACCCGCGAGCAAGGCCGCGAAAGCGTTGCCGGCATGGTTGAAGGTTTCGTTGCGCCCCGTACGGCGGGTGAACGCCTTCGGGCCGGTGATGCCCAGGGAAATGGCGGCGATGGCCGGTGCGAACACCGAGCCTGCGATGGCGCCCAGTGCCTGGGTGGCGGCGACCAGGCCGAACGAGGTAATGAACGGCAGGACCACGCAGCTGGCAGTGACCAGTAGGGCGGCGGCAACGACCACCGCGCGCTTGCGTCGGGTCCTGTCGATCAGCGCGCCCGCCGGTGTCTGGGTCAGCAGCGCCGCCAGACCCGCCAGGGTCATGACCAGGCCGATGCTGCCAGGATCCCATTTGTGCACGGCCAGCAGGTAGATCGCCAGATACGGCCCGAGCCCGTCACGGACATCGGCCAGGAAGAAATTCAGGCCGTCGAGAGACAGCGCGTTACGCCGCGAGGGGGCAGATGTGGCCAAGGCAGTGGTCTCGGATGAGGGCAGGCAGGTACAGAACTGAGTGGGCGAAACGGGCGTAAGTTCCAGATGCAGCGGCGCGAGCGCGTGAAGATTTTTCTAGCCGACTCGAGGCCTTAGAAAGATCGCCACCACGGCCGGTAGGGCGAAGGCGAAAAGGGCCCCTGTGACCCCGACGGCATCCAGGGTTGCACCGAACAGCGGTGCTCCAGCTGTCTGCCCCAGCGCCAGGCACAAGAACGGGAATCCCAGGCCCAGGTCCGGTCGATCCGGGAGCAGGGCGATGCCCTGGATCAGGTAGGTGCCCGAAGACATGATATAGGCAGCCCCGAATACGCCCATCGCCACGAAGCCGAAGACCAGGCTGTATCCGCTGGCCGCCAGGGTCAGGATCGCCGCAACGATGCCCTGCAGCGAAAAGGCGTGGACCCGTGCCGTACCGAAACGCTCGATCAGTACACCGGTGGCCGCGCCGCTGACACCGGCAGTCCCCAGTGTGATCCACGCCCAGGCGATGCCGGTGTCGCTCAGGCCAAAGGTACCGCGCAGAATGTCGGCGCCGAACGTCCAGATGGCGGTGCTCGACAGGCCCATGGCGAAGGCACTGGCGCAGAGCACTGCCAGCCCGGGGCGATGAAGGATCTTCAGCGAGAAGCCTGCAGTGGTTTCGCTGCTCCGCGCCTTCGGCAGGGCGAACCACAGCCACAGCGTGACTGCGGCGCCGATCAGGGCGAAGAGGGCATACAGCTCACGCCATGCGCTCACCGTCATTGCCGCTGCCGCGCCTGAGAAGACTATGCCAGCGGCAGTGCCGGCGTTGATCGCGGCATTCGCTTTCGCCCGGCCTTCATCGGCGAAGTGCGCGGCGACCGCGCTCGCCAGCGGTGGAGACGTTAAGCCGGTGCTCAGCCCCGCCAATGCAACGCCTGCACCCATCATCCAGGCCGACGAGGCGACCACGATGCACGCCATGCCAGCCGTGGCTGTCAGGCCGGCGAAGGCGGCGAGGGTGCGTGGGGTGAAGCTCGCACTGCAGACGAAGGTCAGGACGATACCGACGCAGTAAGCGGCAAAGGCACCGCTGCCGATCCAGCCAGCGGCGGTCGCGTCCAGCGCCAGCTCCGCGCGGATCTGCGGCAGCAACAGGCCATAGGCGAAGCGCGCCAGCCCATATGAAAGCGCGGTGAGGGCGAAAGCGGCCGCGACCAGATTGAGGCCGCTCGTCATGACCGAGCGGCTTTGGCACACGCCATCAGGGTGAATGCAGCCTGTCTGGCCTGATCGATGACTGCCGGGCCGGCGACGGTGGCCGCGGCCGTGGCCCCCTCGAACAGCAGCCAGACCTGCAAGGCCAGCGCGGCCTCTTCACAGCCGAGATCGGTGTGCACGCGCGCGGCAATCTCGGTATGGAACTGCGCTTTCTGCTGCTGCACCAAGGCGACGATGGCCTCGTTGGCTTGGGCGTATTCGCTGCGCGCGCGCAGCAGCATGCAGCCGCTGGCACCGCGCGCGTTCACCCAATGCGCCAGCGTATCGAACAGGGATGCGATCGCCCCGCCGTCTGCACGCTCGCTGGCCAGTTGGGCCATGAATTGCTGATGGCGGTCTTCGAGCACGGCCATCACCAGACCGTCACGGGAGCCGAAGTGCTTGTAGAGGGTTCGCGTTGAAGCGCCGGAGGGCGCGAGGACCTGGTCGATGCCAACGCCACGCAGGCCCTGGGTTTCGAAGGTACGGGCGGCACTGGCGAGAATTTCGGTTCGTTTGTCCATGAATCAAGTGTAAAGCGATCGTTTTACCTGTCAAGTGCGTGATACAGTCACGGGCTTCATAAGTTTGATAGCATTTCGCTATTATTTTTCGGTGAAATTGCAATTGGTTTCCGGATCGGTGGCGTCGTAAAGTCCGCCACGTCGGCGTGATCGCAGTTCAGCATCGCGCACCTATCGAGTCCTTGCCAGGACTACTGCCGAGCCTCCCATGAAAAGACCCTTGTCCCTGGCCACGCGCATAGCCCTGAGCTTCGCAGCCATTCTCGCCTTGCTGATCATGATCACTGCCATCGGCATTCAGCGTGTCGCCTTCATCGACTCGACATTGAGTGACGTCAGCGAAAACGCCGCCAAGATCCAGCGATACGCCATCAATTTCCGCGGCAGTGTGCACAACCGGGCCATCGCGATCCGTGATGCGGTGCTGGTGGACAACGACCGTGAACTGGAAAAACACCTGACGGAAGTGGCCACCCTGGAAAAGGCTTACATCGACTCGGCCGCGCCGATGGATCAGCTCTATGACAAGGCCTCCGTGACGCCCCAGGAGCGCGAGTTGCTCGGTGCGATCAAGAGCATCGAGCGCCAGACCCTGGACTCCAGCCGTACCCTGATCGACCTGCGCCGCTCCGGTGATATCCAGGGCGCGCAGGCCTTGCTGCTGCGCCAGACCTCGGCCGACTACAGTGAATGGCTCAAGCGCATCAATGCGCTGATCGATTACGAGGAGGCCTCGATCAAGTCCAAGCTGGGCGCAGTGCAGGCCACAGCCAGTCAGTTCAGCACGCTGATGCTGGTGGCGACCGGCATCGCGCTGTTGCTGAGCATCGTGCTGTCGATCGTGATCATTCGCTTCGTCAAGTCGACACTAGGCGCCGAGCCGGCCGAAGTGGCTCTGGCCATCGAGCAACTGGCGGCGGGCAACCTCAACCAGACCATCGTCACCCAGCATCCCGGCAGCGTCATGGGCGTGTTGAAGACCGCGCTGGGCCACTTGGCCGAAACCATCGAGCAGGTGCGCACTGCAGCGCGGGAGGTCAATCACTCCTCTGCACAGCTGTCCGCCACCTCGACGTCCAACGACGCGCACATCCGGCTGCAGACCCGCGAGGCAGAGCAGGTGGCCACGGCCATCACCCAGATGGCCGCGACCGTGAGTGAAGTGTCCGGTTACGCCGCCCAGGCTGCGGATGCGTCACGGCTGGCGGATGTCGAAGTGGAAAGCGGCAACCGGCTGGTGGCCAGCACCACCCAGGCCATCGAGCAACTGGCGGTGACCTTGGAACAGACCACCGACACCGTCGACCAGGTCTCGCGCCACAGCGAAAAGATCGAGTCGGTCATCGATGTGATCAATTCGATCGCCGCGCAGACCAACCTGCTGGCCCTCAATGCCGCGATCGAAGCCGCTCGCGCCGGCGAGCATGGCCGTGGCTTCGCGGTGGTCGCCGACGAAGTACGTTCGCTGGCCAACCGCACCCAGCAGTCCACCGAAGAAATCCGCGAGATGATCAGCACCCTGCAGTCGGGCACCGAGGCGGCCGCGCAGACCATGCGCAGTAGCTGCGAACTGGTCGGGCAGACCGTCACCCAGACCCGCAGTGCCCAGGACGCCCTGACCAAGATCAGCGAGCAGGTGGGCGCGATCAACCTGATGAACGCGCAGATCGCCAGTGCTTCGGTGCAACAGAGCGCGGTGGCCGACGATGTTTCGCAGAACATCACACGGATCCACGGCTCGACGGTGCAGTCGGCCACCGGCTCGCAACAGGTCGCCATCGCCAGCACCGAGCTGGCACGCCTGGCCGATCGACTGTCGCAGAAGGTGGCGTTCTTCGGCGCGGTTTAGGCGGACGAAGGGCAGTGGAACGGTTTGCGCAAAGCCGTATACAGTTTGGGGAAAGGCTGCCGATACATCGTATGCAGCCTCGTTTCGAGTGATTCCCCTTGCGACTGACCATCGGGCAACGACCACAGTGATGACCCATTTCGCTCCACCTTTGCCAGACAACGAGCATGAGCGCGTTCGGCGTGTTGCCGACCTGTGCTACCGCGACGCGGTCGACGACGAGGTGCTGGACCGGATCGTTGCCCTGGCCGTGGAGGTGTTCGACACGCCGATCGCGCTCATCTCCATTCTCGAAGAACAGCAGCAATGGTTCCGGGCCAAGATCGGCATCAGTGCGACTTCCACATCGCGAGACGTCTCGTTCTGCGGCCACACCATTCTGGTCGATGACTTCTTCGAAATTCCGGACACCCACCTCGATCCACGCTTCCGGCACAACGAACTGGTCACCGGTGCACCGGGCATCCGCTATTACGCCGGCGTTCCGTTGCTGACCCACGACGGCCTCGCCTTGGGCAGCCTGTGCGTCATCGACCAGAAACCGCGCCCGCCGATGTCGGCGGCTCAGCTGGCCAGCCTGCATCATCTGTCCCAGCTGGTGGTGCTGCGGCTGCACGACCTGCGTGCCGCGTCGTTCATTGACCGGCCCACGCGCCTGATGAACCGCATCCGCCTCGAAGAAGACATTCATCGCCACCTCAGCCAGCGGGAAGAGCCGCTGCTGATCGCGGTGGATTTCCTCTCGCCCGGCTTCGTCAACGATATCGTCAAGGCACTGGGCTATTCGTTTTCCCAGCACCTGGTCAGTGAAATCAGCCGCCGGGTGGCCAGCCTGATCGGGCCTGAGTGCGTGCTTTATCGAATCGGCCTCACGCGCTTCGCGTTCATCAAGCCGCGGGACGAGTGCCTGTCGACCTTGTACGAAAAGTTTTCCACGGCCTTCGCCCTGCCGGTCGAGCACGACGGCATTCCCATTCGCGCCCAGATCGGCATGGGCGCGCTGGAACTCGACCGCCATACCATCGACGACCGCGACTGGGTCCGCCTCGTGGTCAGCGCTGCCGATTACGCGCGCGATCGGGGCATCGGCTGGGCCAGGTACCAGGCCGAACTGGACATCGCCCAGCAGCGTGCCTTCGTGTTGCTCAGTTCGCTGTCCTATGCTCTGGAAGAATCCGAGCAACTGGGGCTGGTGTTCCAGCCGCGCATCGATTTCGCCAGTGGACGCTGCTGTGCGGTCGAGGCGTTGCTGCGCTGGAACCATCCGACCCTGGGCCCGATCGGGCCGGACGAGTTCGTGCCGCTCGCGGAAAAGACCGATCTGATCCGTCTGTTGAGTGTCTGGGTGGTCGAGGCAGCCATCCAGCAGACGCGGCAGTGGCGAGATGCCGGGTATGACTTCAAGGTGGCGATCAACGTCAGCCCCTGTGACCTCGAGGGGCCGGCCTTCACCGACCGGCTGATCCAGGCACTCATACGCCATGGTGTCGAGGCCACGACGCTGGAGATCGAGTTCACCGAGGGCGCGCTGATCAAAAATCCCGCCGAATGCCGTAATCAGCTGACGCGTCTGCGGGCCTTGGGTGTCGAGATTTCCATCGATGACTTCGGCACCGGGTACAGCAACTGGACCTACCTGCGCGAATTGCCGGCCACCTCGGTGAAGCTGGACCGTTCGCTGATCAAGGACATCCAGAACGAGGAGCGGGATCGACGCCTGGTCATCACGCTCATCGACCTGGCCCAGCGCCTGGGCTACCAGGTCGTGGCCGAAGGTATCGAAAACCAGGCCAACTTCGACGCGGTGAAAAGCTGGGGTTGCGATGAGGGGCAGGGGTACTTCATCGCCATGCCGATGCCCGCCGAAGAGCTGGTCACGTGGATCCAGAATCAGGCCATTGTTGGCAAAGCCGTCCATTGCGACCCACCAAGCGGTCATTAAGTGGCAGAATCTGCGCCACTTGATTCCAATGGAGACCCTCATGCTTCGTGCATTCGAACGCAGGCTCGACCCTTTTCCACCTGACGAAGTGCCACCACCGCCAACCGGTCTGGCGCGCTTTCTATGGGCCTGCACCCGCGGTGCGCGGGGCTACATCATTGCCTTCGCCGTCCTCAGCGCCGCCGTGTCGATCTACGAAGCCTGGCTGTTTTCCTTCCTGGGCCAGGTCGTCGACCTGCTCACCACCTGGCAGCAGGGCGGCGAGGCTGCCGCCCAGGAAAGCCGGGTGCTGTGGGGCATGGGGCTGGTCATGGTGGGCAGCATCGCCTTGGTCGCGCTACGTACCATGGTTCAGCACCAGATTCTGGCGATCAACCTGCCGCTCAGGCTGCGCTGGGACTTTCACCGGTTGATGCTGCGGCAAAGCCTGTCGTTCTTCTCCGACGAGTTTTCCGGACGGGTCACCACCAAGGTGATGCAGACCGCATTGGCTGTGCGCGACGTGCTGTTCACCCTGATCGAGATCCTGCCTGGTATCGGCGTGTATTTCATCGCCATCATCGCGCTGGCCGGCGGCTTCGCGCCCAAGCTCATGCTGCCGTTCGTAGCCTGGCTCATTCTGTTTGGTCTGGCTATGTGGTACTTCGTGCCACGCCTGGGCAAGGTCGGCCAGGAGCAGGCCCATGCGCGTTCGTCGATGACCGGACGCATCTCCGATGCCTACACCAACATTGCTACGGTCAAGCTGTTCTCCCATTCCAATCGCGAGGCGCATTTCGCCCGCGCGGCCATGGAAGACTTCAAGAACACCGGCTTTCGCCAGATGCGTCTGGTCAGCCAGTTCGAGATCGTCAACCAGGCGCTGGTGGTCGGTCTGCTCATGGCGGCCGGTGGCTATGCCCTGTGGCTCTGGCACCTGGGCGAGATCGGCACCGGCGCCGTGGCGGCGATCACGGCCATGGCCTTGCGCATCAACGGCATGTCGCACTGGATCATGTGGCAGATGACTTCGCTGTTCGAAAACATCGGCACCCTGCAGGATGGCATGGGCACCCTGACCCGGGGCGCCAAGGTGCAGGACGCGGTCAATGCCGGCGAACTCAGCACCAGAGGCGGTGCAGTGACATTCGACAACGTCAGTTTCAACTACAACGGTGAACGTCAGGTGCTCGACGGCCTGAGCCTGAACATCCGCGCGGGCGAGAAGATCGGCCTGGTGGGGCGTTCGGGGGCGGGCAAGTCGACGCTGATCAACCTGCTGCTGCGCTTCTACGATGTCGACAGCGGCGAGATCCGCATCGATGGGCAGAACATCGCCCACGTGACCCAGGACAGCCTGCGCAGCGCCATCGGCATGGTCACTCAGGACACCTCGCTGCTGCACCGTTCCATTCGCGACAACATTGCCTATGGCCGTCCCGATGCGACCGACGAGCAAGTGCGCAGCGCTGCAGCGAGCGCTCAGGCCGATGAATTCATCAGCCAACTCAGCGACCGTCAGGGCCACAGTGGCTACGACACCCTGGTGGGCGAGCGCGGCATCAAGCTGTCCGGTGGTCAGCGCCAGCGCGTGGCGATTGCGCGGGTGATGCTCAAGAATGCGCCCATCCTGTTGCTCGACGAAGCCACCAGCGCGCTGGATTCGGAAGTCGAAGTGGCGATTCAGGAAAGCCTGGACCACATGATGCAGGGCAAGACCGTGATCGCCATCGCGCATCGCCTGTCGACCATCGCCGCCATGGACCGCCTCATCGTCATGGATCAGGGGCGGATTCTGGAGCAGGGCACCCACGCCGAATTGCTGGCCAAAAACGGCATCTATGCCCGGTTGTGGCAGCACCAGAGCGGCGGTTTCCTGGGTGAGGATCAACTGGTGCCCGAGGGTGTCAACCAGGGCTGAATGGTGACGGATGTTCACCGATCGTTGACCCGCGGCTGGTAATTGCCGCGGGTATGCCTCTAGTCTTGGTGCAAATTCCAAGGCATACCGAGGCTGCCCCCATGACTGCTCTGAGCGGAATCCGCGTCATCGAAATCGGAACCCTCATCGCTGCACCGTTCGCTGCGCGTCTGCTCGGCGAGTTCGGTGCCGAGGTGATCAAGATCGAAACCCTGGGGCAGGGCGATCCCCTTCGCAAGTGGCGCAAACTCCACGAAGGCACCTCGTTGTGGTGGTACCTGCAATCGCGCAACAAGAAGTCCCTGGCACTGAACCTCAAGTCCGCCGAGGGTATCGAGATCGTCAAGCAACTGGCCGAAAGCGCCGACGTGCTGATCGAGAACCTGCGCCCTGGCGCTTTGGAAAAGTTGGGCCTGGGCTGGGATGTGCTGCACGCGCTGAACCCCAAGCTGACACTGGTGCGCATTTCCGGCTATGGCCAGTCCGGCCCGTATCGTGACCGACCGGGTTTCGGCGCGATCGGCGAGGCCATGGGCGGTATTCGCTACACCACCGGGAATCCGGACTCACCACCGGCGCGGGTGGGTGTCAGCCTGGGCGACTCGCTGGCGTCCATGCATGCGGTGATGGGCGCGCTGATGTCGTTGCTGCGGGTCAAGACCGGCCAGGGTGACGGTCAGGTGGTCGATGTGTCGCTGGCCGAAAGCGTCTTCAATGTCATGGAAAGCCTGGTGCCGGAGTACGCCATGCTCGGCCACGTCCGCGAACGCAGCGGTGGCGCGTTGCCCGGCATCGCGCCGTCCAACACCTACCCGACCGCCGATGGCGGGTATGTCGTGATTGCGGGCAACAGCGATCCCATTTTCAAGCGCCTGATGACCGCCATCGGTCGAGGCGATCTGGGCGACGCCCCTGCGTTTGCCCATAACGATGGCCGCGCCGCGCAGAGCGATCTGCTCGACGGCGCCATCAGTACGTGGAGCACTCAGCGTCCCATCGAGGAGGTCCTGCGCGTGCTGGAAGCGGCAGAGGTGCCTGCCGGGCGCATCTACTCGGTCGCCGACATCGTCGCCGACCCGCACTATCATGCACGGGGCATGATTCTCGACGCGCAACTGCCCGGTGGGGTGGAAACGAAAATGCCCGGCGTGGTGCCCAAACTGTCCGAAACTCCCGGTGTGATCAACTGGCAAGGGCCGAGCCTGGGGCAACACACCCAGGCCGTACTGACCGAACTGGGTTTGAGCGAGAGCGCCATCCAGCGCCTGAAGGATGAGGGGATCGTGCAATGATCAGCGATTACTCGCAACGTCTCATCGTTCAGGAGGTGGCGCCGCGTGACGGGTTGCAGATCGAACCGATGTGGGTCGCCACCCAAGACAAGATCGCCTTGATCGACCAGCTCTCGCTCGCCGGCTTCAGCCGTATAGAGGCTGGCTCCTTCGTTTCGCCCAGGGCCGTGCCAGCCTTGCGCGATGGTGAGCAGGTGTTCGGCGGCATCGTACGCCAGCCGGGCGTCACCTACGTGGCATTGATCCCGAACCTGAAGGGTGCGCAGCGGGCCCTCGCAGCCAAGGCCGACGAGCTCAACCTGGTGTTGTCGGCCAGCCAGAGCCATAACCTCGCCAACATGCGCATGAGTCGGGAGCAGTCCCTGGCGGGCTTCGCCGAGGTGGTCGAGCTGGCTCGCGGCACGTCGGTCAGCCTTAACGGTACCGTTGCCACGACCTTCGGCTGCCCGTTCGAAGGGCTCATCGATGAAACGGTTGTCATGGACCTGGTCGATGCCTACCAACGGCTGGGCCTGCAAGGCGTGACCCTGGCCGACACCACCGGCATGGCCAATCCGCGCCAGGTGTATGGACTGGTCCGGCGGGTGTTGGAGCAACTGCCCGCCGATGCGCTGACGCTGCATTTTCACAACACCCGCGGGCTGGGGCTGAGCAACGTGCTGGCAGCCTATGAAGCCGGTGCCCGGCGCTTCGATGCATCGCTGGGTGGCTTGGGCGGATGCCCGTTCGCACCCGGCGCGTCGGGCAACATCTGCACCGAAGACCTGGTGAACCTGTGCGAGGAAATGGGCATTCCCACTGGCATCGATCTGCCCCGTCTGCTCGAGCTGTCCCGCACCTTGCCGGCACTGTTGGGGCATGAGATGCCGGGGCAGGTGGCGAAGGCGGGGCGTAATCGGGACCCTCATCCGTTGCCGTCGGGTCTTGGCTGAGCGGCACGGCTGCATCGATGAAGGTGTCTGCAGACTGGCAATCCGTGTTCATCCTCTCGCCGCAGCGCTGGCTGACCGTGAAGAGACTGCCGCGGTGCATCATCCTGAGACATGCTGGCGTATCTGCTCGACCACGGCGGCCTCGACCTCACCTTCGCCTGCGGTTTCGGCAAAAGCAGCACAGCTCACCGATCGCTCGTCCATGACGCCCCTGTACACCGCGAGGACGCTGCCGGGCCCGCATCCGGTGTGTCCCGCCAGCACCAGGCCCCCAGCCACGGGCCCACGCATCAGCCCCAGCGCATAGCCTGGCGCCAGCCACGGTCGACCGGGTATCGGCCCGCCCAGTGTCGTGGTGTCCTGCATGGTTTGGAGCAACCCGGCGGGCAACAGATCACCCCCCAGTAGCCTATCGAGTAGCAGCGCCGCCTGCGAGAGCGGGCCGATCAGCAAGCCGTGATACACCCAGCCCGGATCATAGCGGGCAAGGCTGGCGCAGGATTGCCCGAGCTCTGCCCTGGACGTCGCGAAACGTACCGTGTCAGCGATGTTCAGCGGCTGCAGCACGCGCGTGCGGACGGCGTCGGCCAGCGACAGGTCGCTGGTGCGCTCGATCACCCGGGCCACCTGCCAGTATCCGACGTTCGAATAGCGCCAGCCTTCGCCAGGGGTGTACCGCAGACGCTCGGCCTGCAATCGTTCGAGCATTTCCTGTGCAGGCCACGCAGCCTCGTGACGCGCGACGGCTGCGTGGTAGTCGGCGAGCTCGCCATAGTCTGCGAGCCCCGCCTCGTGCCGCAGCAGTTGGCGCAAGGTGTAGGGGGCGTCCGCGAGCGGGTCGTCCAGACGCAGCCGTCCGTCACGCACCAGAGTCAGCGCCGTGGCCGCCAGCACCGTCTTGGTGAAGCTCCACCATGGCACCGCAGGTTCGGTCTGATGAGGAGGTTGCAACCGTTGGCCGTTGACGATGAGGACGATCTGCATGAGTGGCTCGCAAGGCAAACGAATGAATGGAGACGCGGGCGAGTGGCGGCTTTCCCCCAAGCGTCCTATGGTAGACCAGACTTGCACACAATGACTTCCCCACCTTACTGGAGGCTTCCATGCAAACCACGGGCAACACGATCCTGATCACCGGTGGCGGCAGCGGCATCGGTCGCGCCCTGGCCGAAGCCTTTCTGGCCCGAGGCAACGAAGTGATCATCGCGGGGCGCCGAGAGTCACTGCTCGAACAAGTGGCTCAGGCCAATCCCGGCTTGCACTACACGGCGCTCGACACCAGCGATGCGCAGGACCGGCAGCGAGTCGTCGAACAGCTGATCGAACGCCACCCGGGCCTCAACACGGTCATTCACTCGGCAGGCATCATGCGCGGCGAGTCATTGCGGGCAGGCGCTACCGAACTTGAAGCCACGGTCGCTACCAACCTGCTGGGCCCCATTCACCTGGATGGCCTGCTGCTACCGCACTTTCTCACTCGACCCCACGCGGCCATCGTGACGGTCTCCTCCGGGCTGGCGTTCGTTCCGCTGGCCCTGACCCCCAGCTACTGCGCAACCAAGGCGGCGGTCCACTCCTACAGCCAGTTACTGCGCTACCAGCTCAAGGACACCGCCGTGAAGGTCCACGAACTGGTGCCGCCGTACGTCCAGACCGAACTGATGGGCCAGCGCCAAGCCAACGACCCCCATGCGATGCCGCTGGCGGAGTTCATCGACGAAGTCATGGCGATTTTCGAACGCTCGCCGGATGCCGAGGAGATTCTCGTCGAGCGGGTCAAGCCCTTGCGTTTCGCCGAAGCCAATGGCGGCTATGGACAGTTCTTCACGAACTTCAACGACCAGATGGCTGCGGCGCGGGCGGGGGAGTAGGGCACGAGGCGCGTTCTGGTCCGTGCCTGGTCGACGCCTCGGCCCCTTCAAACCTCAGGCAACTTGGCTATCACCTTGATCTCGAAATCGAAGCCATACAACCACGTCACCCCCACGCAGGTGATGTTCGGGAAAGGCGCCTGGCCCCAGTATTCAGGCACCACTTCCCAGATGGTTTCGAACCGGGACTGCGGGTCGACGATGAACACCGTCACGTCCACTACATCGTCGAAGGTGCACTGCGCCGCGTGCAGCACGGCGTTGAGGTTCTGGAAGGCCAGGCGCACCTGGTCTCGCAGGTCCGGCTCGGGTGAGCCGTCTTCGCGGCTGCCGACCTGGCCGGACACGAACAGCAGGCCATTGCTGCGAACGGCGGGTGAATAGCGGTTGCGTTCATAGAGAGCCTGGCGGCCGACTGGAAAAACGACGTCACGTTGAGTCATGGGATTGCCTCCGTAAGCGGGCCGGGCGACCCGTTATCTATCGAAGGGAAACAGTAGAGGCTTGCCTTGGCGGGATAAACGAGCAAGTCTGACCAGGACTGTTTGCGTTTCCCAAACAATGGCTCCTGACAACGAGGTACCGATGGACCGTTTCGATGCCATGCAGGCGTTTGCGCGGGTGGTGGAGACGGGCAGTTTCACCCAGGCGGCGCACACCCTGCACATGAGCAAGACCACGGTGACCCAACTGGTGCAGCAGCTCGAAGCGCGTCTGCGGGTGAAGCTGCTCAACCGCACCACGCGCCGGGTCAACGTCACCGCCGACGGGGCCGCCTACTACGACAGGGTGGTGCGCCTGCTCGCCGATCTGGACGACGCCGAGACCGGTCTGTCCAGTGCCGCCACCGTGCCGCGTGGCAGGCTGCGGGTCGACGTGCCCAGTCCCTTCGCCAGCCATGTGCTGATGCCGGCCCTGCCCGAGTTTCATCGCCGCTACCCGGATATCCAGATCGACATGGGCGTCAGCGACCGTATGGTCGACATCATCGGCGAGAACGTGGACTGTGTCGTACGCGGTGGTGAACTGACCGATCAATCGCTGATGACGCGCCGCCTGGGCGACCTGCAACTGGGGGTCTATGCAGCGCCCGGCTATTTGCGCCGACTCGGCACGCCCCAGCATCCCGGCGATCTGGAAGCGTCCGATCACCGCGTGATCGGCTTTCTCTGGGCGCGGACGGGCAGGGCGCTGGCCTACACCCTGCAGCGCGACGGCGAGCGCGTGACCGTACGCGGCCAAGCGGTGCTTTCGGTCGACGACGGCAATGCCTATCTGGCCGCCGGGCTGGCTGGCATGGGTGTCTTGTGGCTACCGGAGTACATGGCCCGCGCACCCGTGGCGCGCGGCGAGCTCGTTGCGTTGTTCCAGGACTGGCAACTGGAGTCCATGCCGATGTACATCGCCTATCCGCCCAATCGACACATCAGCTTGAAACTGCGGGTGTTCATCGAGTGGGTGGTGGAACTGTTGCCGTTCCAAGGAGCGGCGAGCGGGTGATACCAAGCCTGGGCGGTCAACCGATGATGATGGTGCCTGCGGCGATGATCGTACACGCCAGCACCTTGCGCACGGTCAGGCTCTCGCCCAGGAAGAACCAGCCGATCAAGGCTGCGAACAGCACGCTGGTCTCGCGCAGCGCCGAGACCATGCCCATGGGCGCATCGGTCATGGCCTGGATGACGATGCCGTAGGCCAGCAGCGACACCAGGCCACCGGCGGCAGCCGTCGCCATTCCCGGACGATAGGCAAACAGGCTGCGCGCTCCGCGCCGACCGATATACACCATCGGCATCAGCACCCCCCACAGCACACACATCCACACGGTATAGGCCATGGGGGCGCCGGACAGGCGCGCACCGATGCCGTCGGTGACGCTGTAGGCCGCGATGAACGCGCCGGTGCCCAGGGCGTACGGCAGGCTAGGCACGGCCAGTTTGCCCTTGCTGAAGGCCAGCAGAATGATCCCGCCCGAGACCAGGCAGATGCCGGCCAAGGCACTGGCCTGGATGTGCTCGCCGGCGAATATCGCTGCACCCAGCGCGATCAGGATCGGCGACGAGCCGCGGGCAACCGGATAGGTCTGCCCGAGGTCGCCCATCCGGTAGCTGCGCACCAGAAACAGGTTGTAGCCCACGTGCAGCACGCCCGAGAGCACGGCATAGGGCCAGCTTGCCTGGGCGGGGACAGGCATGAACAAGGCCAGCACGATGCAGGTCGCGGCCACGGCCAGGCACATGACGGTCATCGACCAGAGCCGATCCGCGCCACCGCGCAGGAGGGCGTTCCAACCGGCATGCAACAGGGCGGCGAATAATACGAGGGAGACAGTGGAGATGGGCATTGCGGCATTCTAGGCCAGCAAGCAGGAGGCAGGACAGCGAAGTTTGCTTGCCGTCGATATCACATCAGCAGCGTGTGAGGAGGCCCCGCAGTTCAGGCGAACTGCGGGGCCAGCCATTGCGATCAGAGCGATCGCAGGGGTGCATCAGACAGTGACGTGCAGACGAACATCGACGTTGCCGCGGGTGGCATTGGAGTACGGGCAGACCTGGTGGGCCGCTTCGACCAGCGCTTCGGCGTCGGCCTGTTCCAGACCTGGCAGGTGGATGTGCAGATCGATGTCCAGACCGAAACCGCCGGGGATCTGGCCGATGCCCACTTTGGCCGTGATCGAGGTGTCGGCCGGCACACTACGCTTGCTCTGGCCGGCGACGAATTTCAGGGCGCCGATGAAGCAGGCCGAGTAGCCCGCCGCGAACAGCTGCTCCGGGTTGGTCGCTGCACCGCCGGCACCGCCCAGTTCTTTCGGGGTTGCCAGTGCCACGTCGAGGATCTTGTCACTGGAGACAGCACGGCCATCACGGCCACCGGTGGCAGTTGCGGTTGCGGTATAGAGAACGTTCATGGATTTATCTCTTCAGGACTGGATTGAGTTGCCGCCAGCTTTACCCGTGCGGGCTGGGCAGCTGGGGTTAATTTATCGCGCTAATGCTTAGTGCGCAAGGTAATATTTCGACGTTTTTGAGGTGCATCGGTAACGCGTTGATCAGACGGGATTTTTTATCGATCTGGCTGAGTCAGACTCGCTTGAAGCTGGCTGCGAAGTGTCAGAAGCTCCCCTTGCAGGGCTTCCAGTTTCTGCTGCGCGATGCCGCACGCCGCCAGAATGCAGGCCGGGATGTTCTCGGCTTTTTCGCGAAGCGCCTTGCCGGCGTCGGTCAGCAGAAGCCGGACGACCCGTTCATCGTCCTTGCTGCGGGTGCGCATGATCAAGCCTTCGGCTTCAAGCCGCTTGAGCAGGGGCGTCATCGAGCCCGGATCGGTGAGCAGCCTGGCGCTGAGGTCAGACACGGTCAGCCCGTCCTCCTCCCATAGCACCAGCATGGCCAGGTACTGGGGATAGGTCAGGTGGAGGGCCTGAAGCAGCGGTTTGTACACCTTGGTCATCATCAGCGACGAGGAGTGCAGGGAAAAGCACAGCTGGTTGGCCAGCAACAGGTGGCTGCGCTCTGCGACGGGTGCAATGGAGGAGCTGTCGTCGACGCTCATGGAATCATCCTGAACTGCAAATGAGCCTAAGTTAGCGTCGATATATTTAGCGCGCAATCAGATCGTATTCCGCTCTGTCACCCGACGATCCTGGCGGCGTCAAGGCAGCGGTCCCATGGGCTCCAGCTCCCGGATCAGATCGATCAGCAGCCTGAGGCCGATGGGCACCTGTCGAAAGCTCGAGTAGTAGATGTGGAAGCCGGGATCGGTGTGGGCCCAGTCCTTCAGGACCTCCTGCACGGTGCCGTCCTCGACGTACCGGGCGATGACACGTTCAGGTACGTACATCAGACCGGCTCCTCGGGTGACCAATGCAACGCCGACGCGGGTTTCATCGATGGTGATCGCGCCGGGTACCTGCACCTCGAGTTTCTGGCCGTCCTTGACGAACTCCCAGTCATACAATCGCGCATTGCCGAGGCGGATCTTCAGGCACCGATGCTCTTTCAACTGCTCGGGATGGGTGGGCACACCGAAACGCTCGAGATAGCCGGGTGTGCCCACCACGCTCCAGCGCACGTCCGGGGACAGTCGCTGCGCGATCATGTCGCTGGGCACCGTGCCGCCGAAACGAATGCCTGCGTCGTGGCCCTCGCCAATCACATCGATCATCCGGTTGGTGACGGTCAGGTCCACTTCGATGTCGGGATAGCGCTCCACGAACACCGGCAGGACAGGGCCAAGCAGTAATTTCGCGCCATCGCTGAGGACGTTCAAACGAATGCGACCCGCCGGCTCGTCGCGCAACCGGTTGAGGGTCTCCAGAGCGTTGCTGATGTCGGTCACTGGGTGGCTGACCAGCCCCTGCAGCTCTTCGCCGGCGGCGGTAAGGGTCACGCTGCGGGTGGTGCGATTGAGCAGGCGAACGCCCAGGCGTGCCTCCAGGCCTTTCATGGCGTGGCTGAGCGCCGAAGCGCTGATGCCGACCTCGACGCTCGCACGGCTGAAGCTCTGGTGCTTGGCAATGGCCAGGAAATAGATGATGTCAGCCAGGTTCGCACGACTCAGTTGCATGGATCACCCGCTAGCGGAGCACTTGAAAGGGCAATCATACAGAAGCGGGTAACTGATCGATGAGCTTGTCCAGCGTGATCGGATAATCCCGAACCCGCACCCCAGTGGCGTTGTAGATGGCATTGGCAATGGCGGCGGCCGCACCGGAGATGCCCAGCTCACCCACCCCCTTGGCTTTCAACGGCGTCGCGTACGGGTCGACTTCATCGAGAAAGATGACCTCCTGATGGGGAATGTCGGCGTGCACGGGGACCTCGTAACCCGCCAGGTCGTGATTCACGAAGAAACCCAGGCGATGGTCCACCACCATGTCCTCCATCAACGCCGCGCCGGCGCCCATGGTCATGCCGCCGATGATCTGGCTTCGTGCCGTTTTCGGATTCAAGATACGGCCGGCGGCGCACACCGCCAGTTGGCGGCGGATGCGAATCTCGCCGGTGGCTGCATTCACCCCGACCTCGACGAAGTGCGCGCCGAACGTCTGCTGGGAGAAGCGTTTGGCCAAATCGCCATATTCCATCAGATCCTCAGCCTCGATATCGCCGTGCGCTGCAGCGCTGGCCAGCGCAAAGCTGGCGCCGGCGTCGCGCACCTGGCCATCGACGAACTCGGCCGTCACCGGGTCCAGGCCGAGTTTCTGCGCAACGGCTTCGCGCAGCTTCACACAGGCGGCATAGACACCCGCGGTGGAGGAGGCCGCCCCCCATTGGCCGCCTGACCCGGCAGACTCGGGGAATCGCGAGTCACCGAGACGGACCTCGACGCGATCGATATCCACACCCATCATTTCAGCGGCGGTCTGGGCGATGATGGTGTACGTGCCGGTGCCGATGTCCGTCATGTCGGTTTCCACGGTGACCCGGCCTTGCCGGTCGACTCGTACGCGAGCGGCGGATTTGCTCGTCGGCGCGCCCCGGATGGCCGAGGCCACCCCCATGCCGACGAACCAACCGTCCTCCAGGACCTGAGCCGGCGCCGGGCGCCGTCTGCTCCACCCGAAGCGCTCGGCGCCGAGGGTCAGGCACTCGATCAACTGACGCCTGGAAAAGGGTCGGGTGGGTTGTTCGGGATCGACCTGCGTATCGTTCATGACCCGAAACCGGACAGGGTCCATGTTCAGCTTGGCGGCCATTTCATCCATGGCGATTTCCAGCGCCATCATGCCTGGCGCCTCACCGGGCGCGCGCATGGCGTTGCCCTCGGCCAGATCCAGGACGGCCAGTTTCAGGCGCGTCAGACGATTCGCGCCTGCGTACAGCGAGCGGGTCGCCGCCGTCGCCGGTTCGGTACGGCCTCCGCGCAGATTGCCCGACCAGCTCTCGTGGCCTATGGCAGTGATGCTGCCATTGCTGTCCGTACCGATGCGTATACGCTGCAGGGTGGCCGGACGGTGGGTCAGATTGTTGAACATCAGCGGCCGGGGCAGGGCGACCTTGACTGGGCGCCGGGCCTCTCTGGCCGCGAGCGACGCCAGCACCGCGTCGCACAGGATCGTACCCTTGCCGCCGAAACCGCCGCCGATGTAGGGCGAGATCAAATGGACCTGCTCCTTGGCGATGCCGAGTGTCTTGGCCAAGTCGCGAACGCCCCAGTTCATCTGCTGGATCGAGGTCCAGAGGGTCAGCTGATCGCCTTGCCATTGAGCGATGGTGGCATGGGGTTCCATCATGGCGTGAGCCTGATCCGGGGTGCTGTAGGTTTCGTCGAGTTGCACCGCCGCGCGTTGGAACGCGCCGTCGAAATCGCCGACGTGGGTTTTCGCGGGGGGACCGAAGGCGGCGGGCGGCGGCGTTTGCGCCGCGTCTTTCTGTGCTTTCAGGTCGAACTGTCCAGCCTCCCGAACGTAATAGATGCGCAGCAGTGCAGACGCCGCGCGAGCCTGTTCGAAGGTTTCGGCCACCACGATGGCCACGGCCTGGTGATAGTGATCCACCTGGGGGCCGCCCAGCGCCCGGCTGACATAGAACTCGCCCTTGTCCAGCTTGCCGGCATTTTCATGAGTGACGATAGCGATCACGCCCGATGCCAGCCTGGCTTGCTCCAAGTCGATCGACGAGATGCGCCCTTTGCTGATCGCCGCCCCGACCACATAACCATAGGCAGGATGGGTGACCGCCGCATTCTGCTCATAGGCGTAGGTGGCGGTGCCAGTGGTCTTGAGCTTGCCATCGATGCGGTCTTTGGGCTGGCCGATGACATTGAGCTGATCGATCGGATTGGTCGTCGCGGGCGTATCGAATTTCATGGGCAATCTTCCTGTTCGGTTCGCCGGTCGGCCAGCGCGACATGCAATGGGCGGCGTTACGACGACGCTTGAGCCAGTGCCAGACCCAGCGTGCGCTCGGCGAGTTTCACCTTGAATGCGTTTTGCGCCGTGGGGCGGGCGTCGCCGAGCAGGCGGGCGCTCACTGCGGCCGCGCCTTGAGGCAGCAACGCGTCTGCGGCGACGTCGTGCCACGGCCTGTAGGCGACGCCTCCGAGCGCGATCCGTCCCGTTCGATCCGGCTGCACCACTGCCGCCACCGAGACCAGGGCAAAGGCATACGAGGCGCGGTCACGGACCTTGTAGTAGATGTGTCTGCCGCCTGCCGGTTTGGGCAGGATGACCGCCGTGATCAATTCGCCCGGGGTCAAGGTGTACTCCAGGTGAGGCGTATCGCCGGGCGCCTTGTAGAGCTGCGCGAGCGGAAACGTGCGGGTCTGGCCGCTGGCGTTCAGGGTTTCGACAGCGGCATCCAGTGCCTGCATGGCCACCGCCATGTCGCTGGGATGGCTGGCGATACAGGCATCGCTGACACCGATCACGGCCTGCTGACGACTCACGCCGCCCAGCGCTGAGCAACCGGTACCGGGACGGCGTTTGTTGCAGGGCTGGTTGGTGTCGTAGAAGTACGAGCAGCGCGTTCGCTGCAGCAGATTGCCCGCCGTCGTCGCCTTGTTCCGCAGCTGCCCGGATGCGCCCGACACCAGGGCCCTGGACAGCACGGCATAGTCGCGCCTGACTTCGGGCGCGGCAGCCAGGTCGGTGTTGCGCACCAGCGCGCCGATGCGCAAACCACCCTCGCGCGTGGCCTCGAGGGTATCGAAGGCCAGGCCGTTGACGTCGATCAGGTGCTGTGGGGTTTCGATCTCCAGCTTCATCAAATCCAGCAGATTGGTGCCCCCGGCAATGAAGCGCGCTGCGGGGTTGGCCGCTGCTGCCGCGACGGCGTGCTCGGGCGACGTCGCACGTTCGTAGGTAAATGACCTCATGCGGTTTCCCCCGTCGCAACCTCGGCAATGGCATCGATGATGTTGGAGTAGGCGCCGCAGCGGCAGATGTTGCCGCTCATGCGTTCACGCAGTTCGGCTGGGGTCTGCACCACCGGCGCGATCAGGTCCTGGGTGACGTGACTGGGAATGCCGGCCTTCAATTCGGCCAGCACCGCCACCGCCGAGCAGATCTGTCCAGGCGTGCAGTAGCCGCATTGATAGCCGTCATGCTTGATGAAGGCGGCCTGCATCGGGTGCAGACGCTCGGGCGTGCCCAGGCCTTCGATGGTGGTGATGCTGTCGCCTTCATGCATGACCGCAAGGCTCAAACATGCGTTGATCCGGCGTCCTTCCACCAACACGGTGCAGGCGCCGCATTGGCCATGGTCGCAACCTTTCTTGGTCCCGGTGAGTTTCAGGCGCTCGCGCAACACATCCAGCAACGTGGTTCGGTTGTCCACCTCAAGGGTCTGCCGGCGACCGTTCAACGTGAAGGTCACAGCAGAGCTCGCCGGTGCCTGCGCGGCTGTCTTGCCGGGCTCGACGGCGTTCACGGGCGCAGCCGACAGGGCCATCGACATGGCCGAGCCTGCCGTTCCCACCAATACCTGTCGGCGAGACAGCCTGAGGCCGTCTTTGGGCTGCAGATGATCCAAATCACTCTCTCCTTCAGCAATGCCCGTCGGCACGAACAACAATGACCCACGCAAAGGACACGTCGGATTGAGGCAGGTGAATCCAGCAGCTGCTGAAGCAGATCCCCTACACCCTTTAAGGTTAAGGCATCAGGCGTGTGGCGATAACGTCGATGGGCGGGATGAAGTAGTGAATGACGCTCAGTAATGGCGCGCAGGGAAAATCACAGAGGCCGGCGTTCGTCGCAACGCTGTCGGGGGCTGACCCGAACAGCGATCAGGCATCGCGACCTGTGCTCAGGCTGTCCCACAGTCCCATCATCTGATCGACCGCTGCGTCCAGAGTGGCACCTGTCACACCGTCGCGAGCCAGGGTCGACAGGCCCAGCAGAAAACTGTCGAACGCGGTGGCAAGCACTTCAGGGATCACGGTTTTCGGGAGTTCACCGGTGTTGATTCCGCGCTCGACGCAGGCGCGCAGGCCGGCCCGGTTGGCATTTCTCGCGTTCACCAACGGCTTGGAGATGATTCTGCTCTCGGCCGAACAGGCGCTCATCAGGCCCAGCGCGACCAGACATCCGGTTGGGTGACCGGCCTCGGACTGCATGCTGGCCGAGCGGCGCAGGGTCCGCTCGATGGCCGTCCTGGGAGGCAGGGCGGGATCGAACAGGCTTTCCGTGACGCGGCCATGGGTGCCGAGATAGCGCTCCACGACCTCATGGAACAGCGCCTGCTTGGAGCCGAAGGCGGCGTAGAAACTGGGCGCGGTGATACCCCCGCCAATGCTGGCCTTGAGCTGGCTGAGCGAGGTGGCGTCGTAGCCATGCTCCCAGAACAGGTGCATCGCCTGAGTGATTGCCTCGTCGCGGTCGAACGTACGTGGGCGTCCCATCTGGGCCATGTCGGATCTCCTTCATTGGTACATAGATACTAAACGATACATAAGTGGTTGACCACGCCAAGCGGCTTGTTTAGATTTATATCGATCGATATATAAATACAGGGGAGCACACCGGATGACCACGGATGAAACACAACGCGACACACTCCCGCTCGGCGCTTTATTGGCCCTGGCGATGACCGGTTTCATCTGCATCGTCACCGAGACGCTGCCCGCTGGCCTGCTCCCGCAGATCGGCAGCGGCCTGGGCATCTCGCCTTCGCTGGCCGGCCAGATGGTGACCGTCTATGCCCTGGGGTCGCTGCTGGCGGCCATCCCGTTGACCATCGCGACGCAGAGCTGGCGGCGCAGAACCGTCCTGCTACTGACGATCGCAGGATTTCTGCTGTTCAATTCCATCACTGCCTGGTCGTCCCATTACGCACTGACCTTGGTTGCCAGGTTCTTTGCGGGTGTGTCGGCAGGTCTGGCCTGGAGCTTGATTGCCGGGTATGCGCGACGCATGGTCGTGCCGCAACTGCAGGGCCGGGCGCTGGCCGTGGCGATGATCGGCACGCCGATCGCGCTGTCGCTGGGCGTGCCCCTGGGTACCTGGCTGGGCGGCTTCATGGGCTGGCGCATGGCGTTTGCGTTGATGTCCGTCTTGACGCTGGTGCTGATCGGCTGGGTGCTGGTCAAGGTGCCGGACTATCCGGGGCAGTCCTCGACTCAGCGGCTGGCGTTGCACGAGGTCTTTTTCACCCCAGGGGTGCGGCCGGTGCTGGGCGTGGTGTTCACCTGGATGCTGGCGCACAACATCCTCTATACCTACATCGCACCCTTCGTAGCGAAGGCGGGGCTGGCCAACGATGTCGATCTGGTCCTGCTGGCCTTCGGCATCGCCGCGCTGGTGGGCATCTGGGTGACGGGGCGCCTGGTCGATCGTCATCTGCGCCCAGCGGTCCTGTTCAGTCTGGCCAGCTTTGCCGCCGTTGCGGTATTCCTCGGCCTGTTCATGACCTCGGCGATCGCGATTTACCTGGGTGTGATGATCTGGGGGCTGACGTTCGGCGGCGCCGCCACCCTGTTGCAGACGGCACTGGCCGACTCCGCTGGCCGGGGCGCCGATGTGGCCCTGTCGATGAATGTCGTGGTCTGGAACAGCGCGATTGCAGGCGGTGGGTTACTGGGGGGCGTCTTGCTGGGCCATTGGGGCGTGGGTACGTTTCCCTGGGTGTTGCTAGCCTTGACGCTCATCGGCCTGGGCATTGCCTACCAGGCGCGAGTGCATGGATTTGCCGGAGGAGGTCGGGTTTCCGCGCAAGTGGTCAGCGGTCATTGAAGGCAGGCGGGCAGGGGCGCTGCTTCAAACTCGCCCTTGCCCCTGCCGATCCCTGAAGCGTTGATCAGTGTTTCAGGGCGGCGCTGACCGACTGGGCGATTGGTGTCGTGGGGTGACCGAGCAATTGGCTCAACTGCCGGCTGTTGTCGTACAGGTCACCTTTGGCTGCGCAGGCGTCCGAGTCGGCCAGCATCGCCGCCAATTCGACAGGCAGGCCGACACTGACCAGCGCCTCTTGGTACTGCGCTTGCGGCAGGTCGCTGTAGACGACGGCCTTGCCTGACTGCTGCGCCACTTCGGCGGCCAGCTCGGCCAGGGTGTAGCTGTCGTCGCCAGCCAGTTCGTAGACCTTGCCGGCCTGGCCGTCGCGGGTCAGCACCGCCGCTGCGGCCTCGGCGTAGTCGGCACGGGCGGCCGAGGAAATTCGACCGTCCCTCGCGCTGCCCAGGATCGCGCCGTGTTCGACAGCCGGTGCAACGCCGGCCGTGTAATTCTCGTTGTACCAGCCATTTCGCAGGATGACATGGGGCAGGCCAGACTCGGCCAGTGCCTGTTCGGTATCGCGATGCTCCGAGGCCAGGCCGAGCGTCGATGTGTCGGCATGCAGCAGGCTGGTGTAGGCCAGCAATTTCACGCCTGCCGACCGGGCGGCTTCGATGACGGCACGGTGCTGTGCACGGCGTTGCCCGACTTCACTGGATGAGATCAGCAACAGACGCTCCACCCCTGTCAGCGCGCTGTGCAAGGTGTCGGGTTCGTTGTAGTCCGCTGCCCGCACGGCGATGCCTTTGGCGACCAGGTCGCGCGCCTTGGCCGGGTCACGCACCAACGCGATCAGGGTTGCGGGTTTCTGGCTTTTCAGCAATGCATCGATGACCAGGCGGCCCAATTGGCCCGTTGCACCGGTAATGGCGATCATGAAAGCACCTCGATTCTCGTTGAAGAAAATCCGATGCTAGAATAGAAGCTTACGAAAAGTAAGTACGTACGAAAAGGTAAGTGCCATGTCTGATGCTGAAAGCGATTCGCACCGGTTTGCCGAGAAGCTGCGTCGCGGCGAAGTGTTGCAGGCGGACTGTCCTTCGCGGGAGATCCTCCAGCACATGACCAGTCGCTGGGGCGTGCTGGTGCTGGTGGTGCTGCTGGGAGGCACCCATCGCTTCAGCGAGCTGCGGCGCAAGATCGGCGGCGTCAGCGAGAAGATGCTCGCCCAGACGCTGCAACGGCTCGAAGGCGACGGACTGGTGCAGCGTCTGGCGCTGCCGGTGGTACCACCGTACGTCGAGTACAGCCTGACGCCGCTGGGCACTCAGGCCGCTGCGAAGCTGGAAACGGTGGTGGATTGGATCGAGGACAACCTGCCCCAGATCATGGACTTCAAAAGAGGGCGCGAAGCGCAGGACCAGAACTCGGCATGATGGAACGTGCGCTATCGATCCGCGATGTCGACTTCCAGATCGGTCAGCAACCCGGCCATCGCCGCCGTGATCTGCTCCTCGTTGCGTTTGTAGTAGGTCCATTTGCCCACTTTGCTGGCTTCGACGAAACCTTGGTCGAGCAAGGCTTTGAGGCAGATGGAGGTGGCCGGCTGCGACAGCCCGGCCTTGTCCTGAATCAGGCTGGCACAGACGCCGTGGACACTGAAATCGTACAGCTGGCTGTAGCCTGCGAACGATCGATGAGGATCCTTGAGCCAGGTCAGGACGGCTCGCCGCGTAGGGCTGGATAGAACTTTCAATGCCTCGTTCAACGCCGTCATGTGGATGCCTGACCCTGTGGATGGGCGAGGGTGAACCCGCCCGGAAGCATTTATTTTAAGGGGTCATGAACGGATAGTCGATGTAACCCCGTTCTCCACCGCCATAAAGCGTTGCGTGGTCGACCGGATTGAGGGGTGCGCCGTGCGCGAAGCGCTTCGGCAAATCCGGGTTGGCGATGAACGTGCGGCCGAATCCGAACAGATCGCCATGACCGTCAGCGAGCACCCGTTCGGCTTTTTCCCGGGTGTAGCAGCCGGAATACATGATCGGATTGTCGAAGGTTTCGCGCAGTGCCTGGCGGAAGCTCACAGGCAACTCCGGAGCGTTGTCCCAGTCGGCTTCGGCAATGGACAGGTAACCGATCCCCAGCGAATTCAACATGGCCGCCGCCTGAACGTAGGTGGCATGAGGATCGCTTTCCACCAGGCCCAGGTAGACACGGGCCTCCTCGGTGGTTTCGAACAGCGGCGCGAAACGCACGCCGACACGCTCGCGGCCGAACACGGAGATCACCGCTTCGGTCACTTCACGCAGAAAACGCAGACGGTTTTCCAGAGAGCCGCCGTATTCGTCGGTGCGCTGGTTGGTGTGTTCGGACAGGAACTGATTGAGCAGGTAACCATTGGCCGAATGCAGTTCGACGCCGTCGAAGCCTGCTTCCTTCGCGTTCACGGCGGCCACGCGGTACAACTCCACCAGCGCTTTGACTTCTGCCGTGGACAGTGCGCGAGGCAGGCTGGGGTCTGCCAGCTCGCCCGTTTCGGGGCCGGTCTCGATAAACACTTTCACCGCCGTTGCGGCAATGGCGGAGGGCGCGACGGGTGGCTGGTTGTCAGGTTGCAGGCTGTCATGGGACACCCGCCCGACGTGCCAGAGCTGGCAGAAGATCACGCCGCCTTCTTCATGAACGGCGCGGGTCACCTGTTGCCAGCCGGCAATCTGCTCCTGGCTATAGATGCCAGGCGTCCAGGCATAACCCTGGCCGCGTGGTTCTATCTGCGTGCCTTCGGTGATCATGAACCCTGCACTGGCGCGCTGCCGGTAATAGGTGCTCATCAAGGCATTGGGGACGTCGCCCGGCTGGCTGCTCCGGGACCGCGTCAGAGGAGGGAGGGCAATGCGGTTCTTGAGCGTCAGGCCACCGAGGGTGAGAGGGCTGAACAAGCTGGCGTCGGTCATGGTGATTCCGTAGGGCTACTGAAAGTGGCCATACATTAACACATTCGAATGTGTTTATGTGAATCAGCCCATCCAGCCAACGGCTGTCTTTGGAATCACCTCCGATTCATCCAGTTTGGACGCGAACATGCTGACCGCCTCCACGGCATCGCTGGTACCGGTGCGGATCTGCAGAATGACCAGGCCGGCCTGTTCCGCCAGCAAGACACCGCGCTGCGCGCCTTCGTGGGTGGAGTTGATGCTGGTCACCGCATCCCGGGTCTCGGCCAGAATCTTGCCGATCATCTCGGCGATCTCGCTGGTCGACCGACTGGTGCGCCCCGCCAGTTGCCTTACTTCGTCGGCCACCACGGCAAAGCCGCGACCCTGGTCGCCGGCGCGCGCCGCTTCGATGGCTGCGTTGAGGGCCAGCAGGTTGGTCTGGTCAGCGATGCTGCGGATGGTGTTGACGATCGCCGTGATCTGTTCCGAGCGATCACCCAGTTGGCCCACCAGGCGCGCCGAGGACTCGATATGGTCGGCGATCAGGCGCATTTCCACCGCCGTTTGCTGAATGACTTCGGCGCCCTGCTCGGCGACTTTCTCGGTTTCGGCCGAGATATGGTAGGCGCGCGAAGCGCTGCGCGAGTCTTCCTCGAACTTCTCCACGCGCTCGGTGATGTCGCTGGCGAACTTGACGATCTTGGTCAGGGTGCCGTCCGCATCGAAGACGGGGTTGTAGGTCGCTTCGAGCCACAGCGTCCTTCCGTGCTTGCCGATGCGCTTGAACTGACCACTGAAGACTTCTCCGGAGTTGAGTCGTTTCCAGAAGTCAGTGTATTCACTGCTGCCGACCAGATCGGCTTCGCAGAACATTCTGTGATGCTTACCTTTCAAGTCAGTCTGGGCATAGCCCATGGTATTCAGAAAGTTCTGGTTGGCCTGAATGATATTGCCGTTGAGGTCGAACTCGATGACCGCCATCGCTCGATCCAGCGCATTGAGCTTGCTGTTGGCCTCGGCATCCTGGAGCACCTTTTGCGTGACATCCAGTGCGAACTTGACGACCTTGCAGACTTTTCCCTGCTCATCCATCACCGGACTGTAACTGGCCTCCAGCCACACCTTCCGGCCGTCTGCACCGATCCGCTGGAAGGTGCCGGAAACGAACTCCCCGGCTCGAAGACGACCCCAGAACTCGTTATACGCCGAGCTGCGAACCAACGCGGTCGGACAAAGATCCGAATGCGCCACGCCGAGAATCTGCTCGGCGCGATAGCCCATGGTCCTCAAGAAGTTATCGTTGGCACGAATGACTTTGCCATCCAGACCCAACTCGACGATTGCCATCGAGCGGTCCAGAGCATTCACCAATCCTTGGTGTTTGATTATTTCAGCGTCCTGGGATTGCAACCTACGTTTCAGCGCTGAATTGAACACGTTGTTACCCTCGGATTGGATGTATCCATCTTCAAGGGGTATCGACCGGTAATCGCAAAGCTCAATCAACGTTTAGTAAATAGTTGGGAAAGCCGATGAGTAACCGCTTTCGTTTCCGCAGCGCGGAGTTGAATCGATTGCGGCTTCACGCCGGCAGCGGCCCATAGGCTCGGTAGGATTCGATCAGCGTGTCGTACAACGAGATGTCCGCCCGGCTTCGGGCAATGAGCTGGGCACCGGCCACGGCCGAAAAAATAGCCCGCGCCCGCGCGTCACTGTCGCCCGCGTTGCACACCTGTGCAGCGACCAGCTGACGGCTCAGCCAGGCGATGTTGACCTGGGCAAACGCCTGAATCTCCTCGGCCATGGCAGGGGGAAGATTATCGGTCTCGGCCCCCACGAAGCTGCCCAGGCACAGCCGGTTATCTGCTTCGAGCGAGCGCCGAAAGATCTCCGGGAAGCGTTGCAGTGCCTGCAGAGGGTTCGGGGTTTGCTCGCAGATGACTTCAAGTGCCGCCGCTCCGTCTTCCCAGTACCGTCGAGCCACGGCAATGCCCAGGTCGGCCTTGCTGGGGAAGTGGTAATAGATGCTGGCCGGCTTGATACCCACGGCACTCGCCAGGTCGCGGTAATTCAGGCCGTTGTAGCCCTGTGACTGGGCAATGTTGCGGGCAGCCAGAAGTATGGCCTCGCGGGCATTGATGCTCATTGTCGTGCCTTGTGTGCGTCGGACGTGTTCTCGGGGAAGCCGGTCATCTTAAAACAAAAGGGACCGGCATGACTCACACCGCGACCGCCAAGGGGTGGCGGTCGCGGTTATCGATACCCCTTGCGGCACCTCACGCAGCAGGCGAATCCAGCTCCGGGATGCCGCTGCTGCGATCCGCGTAGGCCGCCTTGAAGGCCGGGCGTTGCTGCCAGCGCTGCCAGTAGGCGTCCAGATGTTCGAAACGCTCGTCGAGCGGGGTGGCGTTGACCGGGAACTTGGAGAAAGCGATGGCAGTGGCCAGGGTGATATCGGCGAACGTGGGCTCGGCGCCGCCCAGCAGCCATTCACGGCCATCGGCCAGATGACGGTTTACCAGGGCCGCATGGGCCAGCGCTTCTTTGCGGCAATGCTCGCCCCATGCTTCGTTCCTGGTCAGTTCGAGTTTGAACCCCAGACCGGTGTGCAACACATGGAACGCGGTGACGATGCGATAGAGGATGTGCACCCAGATGCGGTTGTCCCACATGGTGTCCAGACCCTGTTCCAGCGCGCTGTCGCCCATGATCTTGCGGCCTGGATACGTCTGGTCCAGATAACGCGCGATGGCCGCCGTTTCGGCCAGGTAGCTGCCATCGGCCAGTTGCAGCGTCGGCGTTTCGCCCCACGGGTTCATGTTCAGGTGGCGCCAGCCGCGCTGCTGCCCACCCGGAGCCATGTCGTAGATGACCTCGTCGAACTGATCGGCGATGCCTTTCTCGTGCATGAACAACCGCAGCCGTTGCGGATTGGGGAAGGCGGAGGGGGAGGTGAAGAGCTGCAGTTTGGTGGTCATGGGCGGATCCTGAGGAGAAAATGTTCTCACCTAACGTATGTTAGGTAGGCGCAACATAGCCCTCCATATATCGGCCGTCAATAGACTGCCTAACAGTTGTTAGTCTTTACTGCTGTCTTGAGCCTCAGTCCCGAGTCACCTCGGCGCCACAGCGAGGCTTCGGTGCTGTCTTCCTGAAAACGCTACAGGTGATACGGCACCTGCACGCCCAGTTCTGTCTCGGGAAAATCCTTGGTGTTACGAGTGACCAGGGTAGCCCCCGCCAAGCGCGCGCTGGCCCAAATGATCGCGTCAGGTAACTTGATGCGGCGCTGTCGGCGCAGTGTCACAGCGTCATGGGCGATATCGAGGGAGACGGGTACGACTTCGAATAGCTCCATCCACTGACGTAGGGTCTCGGCCTCCTTGGGGTCAGTTGCGCCTACCAGCACTTCCATATACGTAATCAGGCTGATCATGGGTCTGTGCGCGGCCTGAATCACTTGGCCTGCCATGGGCCTGCCGCATAGGTGATCGATCAGAATATTGGTGTCGAACAGAGACCTCACCATTCGTTGCGTAGCGCCTGCTCATAAGCAAGGCTGTCCAGGTCCCGATCTTTCCAAAGCCCGAAAACATTAGGCGCAGGGTGCTTCAGCTCTTCGCGTTTGGCAGCCACGAAGGTAGCCACAGCCTCCCGGATCAGTGCGGCACGGGACGTATCGAGAGCCGAAGCCAGATGGTTGAGGTCTTCGATTTGCTTGGGGGTGAGATCGGCTAAAATCCGGCTCATCGCGGAGCTCCTGAGGTTGATATCAGCAGTGTATATCAGTCAATGTAATGCGGCCGGCGCCGCTTGTCACTTTGCTGAAGGTGGTACGACGTAACCACCTGTTGCGGCCGGAGGCTGCAACCTCGCTTATCGATTAACGCGAGAAAGGCGAGAAGATCATGGGCGTCTTCCTGCCGCATTGATGAGCTCCGCTCACTTATGCATGCAGCTTCCCACGACTAATCGAACGGGCAGGTAACCGGTAGATTGGAAGCCCTTGCACGAACCCCAAAAGGACGCTCGATGAAAACACTCGCGATCGCCGCGCTCTCATTGTCCTTGTCAGCTTTCGAAAGTGAAGGAGCTCAGCCCATGAATATCACCGTCACGCCTGCAGGTTCCCAGCCGTCCGCCGTCGGACCCGCTGAATACTTTACCGGGAAGGTGCGCGTCGATGCGCCGTTCAAAGGCAGCGACGGCGCACGCATCGGCGGCGCCACCGTGACCTTCGATCCGGGTGCGCGGACTGCCTGGCACACTCATCCACTGGGGCAGACGCTGATCGTGACCGCAGGCGCGGGCTACGTGCAGCAGGAGGGTCAGGTCCGGCAATCGATTCGTCCCGGCGACACCGTGTGGATTCCTCCCAAGGTCAAGCACTGGCACGGCGCAACGCCGGATACCGGCATGAGCCACATTGCCATTGCCGAAGCCCTGGACGGCAATGTCGTGGAGTGGTTGGAGCAGGTCACCGACGAGGACTACGGCCAGGCGCAGTGAAAGGGCGGTCCGGCGTTCGTCGCCAACCTGTCTGTGTCTACCGAATGGCTGCTGACTGCATCCTCGGCTTGCGATAAAATCGATGCCAAAGTGCCACCCCGCCTGACCTGAAGTCCCTGGCGGATCACCGGCACCGCCAAGCTCTGATAGGGCACATCGATTGCAGCGCCGGAGAGCCTTGGAATGCCACTCAGTCGTCGTGAGTTGGGAGAAACGTTTGCACGCCGCATCTACGGGCCCCGTTCCATCGGCTGCCTGTTGAGTGCAACGTTCATCGGTACGGTACTGGGGGTCGACCCCGACACGCCGATGTGGGCGTGGGCCGCGATGCTGACCAACCTCATGGTCTGGCCGACCCTTGCCTACCTGCTTGCACGCAGAGCCGCGGATCCGTTCGCGGTCGAACTGCGCAGCCTCGCGCTGGATGGCCTGTTCGCCGGCTGCTGGGCGGGGCTGATGGCGCTGAACCTGCTGCCATCCGTGCTGCTGCTGTCCATGGTCGCCATGAACGCGATGGCAGCGGGCGGATGGCGCCTGTTGCGGATCACTGTCGGGTTGCAGGGGGTGGGGCTGCTTCTGGCCCTGGGCCTGAAGGGCTTTGAGTTATCGTTGGCGACCAGCGCGCTGCAGCAGTTGGCCTGCCTGCCCATGCTGATCATCTATCCGCTGATCGTGGCCCGCGCCAGCTACGCCGTGTCAGTGCAACTGGCGGTGCACAAGAAAGCCTTCAAGCTCATCAGCAAGCTGGACGGCATGACCCGCCTGCTGCACCACGCTTCGTGGATGGAAAAGCTGGTAGAGATCTTTCCTCGATGCCGACGAGGTGAGGTCATCGCGATGGTGGCGTTGATAGACATCGACAACTTCAAGCGCATCAACGACGAGCACGGCCATCTGATGGGCGACGCGATCATCGGCCGTCTGGCCAATCTGCTGCGTTCAGGACTGGGCGCATCGGCTGCCCCTGGGCGTTATGGTGGCGATGAATTCTGTCTGCTGCTGTTCGATATGAGCCTGGGTGAAGCCACTCAGCGGTTGGACGACATCCGCAGGCAGTTTTCCGACTGGGTTGATGCGACCGTGCCCATCGAGGTGACGCTGAGTATCGGCCTGGTGCCGTACTCCCATCAATACGCCAGCGAGCGCGATTGGATCAAGGCCACCGACGAGGCGTTGTACCGCGCCAAGCGCAGTGGCAAGAACCAGCTGTGTGTGCAGTATTCCGAAGCTGGCGGATCGACAGCCGACGCATGACGGGGCAAACCTGCATCACTGCTGTCCCGCCGCTGGCCTGAACGGGCACAGCCCTCATGACGTTCGAGTCATGGCCTGATCCGGTTGAGCGTGTTCTGGAGGCAAGCCACCAGGTTCGCCATCCGCGTCCTGATTCAATCCCAGGAAGCGCAGAACCAGGCGTGCCTGGCCGCGATGCAGATGGCCGCCGTCCTGGGTGCTGCAGCCTTTCTCGCGCGCCGCTCGGCAAAGGGGTGTCGAGTGGGGCGAGTTGATGATATCGACGACCAGCATGTCGGGCTCGAGCCGTTCCGGGTCGACGGGCAGGGGGTCGTTTGCGCCCATGCCCAGAGGTGTTGCGTTGATCACGATATGGTGACCGCGCGGGTCGGGTGGGCCCACACGTGTGGCACAGCCCGTTTCTGCCGCCACGGACTCGGCCAGGCTCCGAGCTCGCTGCTCGTCGGCATCGCACACTGTGAGTGACCGGGCGCCCGCGCCTGCGACAGCGAAGGCGATCGCGCGACCGGCGCCGCCTGCGCCCACCAACAGCACGTTCTTGCCCGCAGGCTCGTGACCTTCCTGTTGCATGCCCAGAACACAGCCCAGGCCGTCGAACACCGCACCGATCCAGCGTCCATCGCCTTCGCATCGGACCACGTTGATTGCACCCACCTGGCGCGCCGTTGGGTGAAGCGCGTCGACCAGGGCCAACATGCTTTGCTTGTGCGGCATGGTGACCAGCAGACCTGCCAGGTTGTTCAAGGCTCTGGCGCCGATCACGAAGTTGCACAAGCCATCGGGCGTTACCTCAAACGGAATGCAGACCGCGTCTTCGCCCTGGTTCATGAACACGGGATTGAGCAGCTGTGGGGATTTGGCGGCGGCCAACCGATGGCCGAGCAATCCGTAGAGTCTAGTGGAGCCTTTGATGTGTGTGGCCATGATTACCCAATGTCCGGTGATGATAGGCGCGGTGTCGAAAGCGTTGCTGCACACTCAGGTCACGGCATCGATCTGCCACGGCACGAACTCGTTCTGCCCGTACCCGTGTTGCTCGCTCATGCTGCGCTCGCCTGAAGCAATACGCAGCATCGCGTCGAATATCGCCGCGCCGCAGGCTTCGATGGTCAGCTTGTCTTCGGCGATCTCGCCGCAATTGATGTCCATGTCCTCCCGCTGCCGAGCCCACAGGGCGCTGTTGGTCGCCAGCTTGATCGAAGGCGCGGGCGCACATCCATAGGCCGAACCGCGACCCGTGGTGAAGGCGATCAGGTTGGCCCCGCCGGCCACTTGCCCCGTGGCCGAGACCGGGTCGTAGCCGGGGGTGTCCATGAACACCAAGCCATGGGCCGTCACGGTTTGCGCGTACTCGTAGACGTCCGTCAGGTTGCTGGAGCCGGCCTTCGCCACCGCGCCCAGCGACTTCTCCAGAATGGTGGTCAAGCCGCCTGCCTTGTTGCCCGCCGAGGGGTTGTTGTTCAATTCGGCGCCCATGCGCGCGCAGTAGCGTTCCCACCAGTGGATTCGCGCGATCAGCTTTTCGCCCACCTCGCGGCTGACGGCTCGACGGGTGAGCAGGTGCTCGGCGCCGTAGATTTCCGGCGTTTCGGAAAGAATCGCGGTGCCCCCGCAGGCCACCAGCCGATCCACCGCATTGCCCAGCGCGGGATTGGCCGTGATGCCCGAGTAGCCATCCGACCCGCCGCACTGCAGCCCCACGGTGAGGTGCTGCACGCCGACCGGCTCGCGTCGGACCCGGTTGGCTTCGCCGAGCAGTGCCTGGACCTGGGCGATCCCCTTGGCAATCGATTTGGACGTGCCGCCGGTCTCTTGAATGCTGAATGTGCGCAGGGTGTCACTGCGCGAGAGGCCTTGAGTGCTGAGCAAGGCGTCGATCTGATTGGTCTCGCAGCCCAGGCCGATGACCAGCACTGCCGCGAAGTTGGGATGGGTCGCGTAGCCGGCCAGCGTCCGCCGCAGCAGGCTCAGGCCATCGCCCGAGGCATCGACCGCACAACCGGCCGAGTGGGTCAGTGCCACGACGCCGTCCACGTTCGGATACGCCTGCAGGGCGGCAGGGTTGATGTCCCTGCGGAAATGGTCGGCGATGGCGCGGGCCACCGTGGCCGAGCAATTCACCGACGTGAGAATGCCGATGTAGTTGCGCGTCGCCACGCGTCCGTCGCGGCGTACGATGCCCATGAAGGTGGGTATCCGGGTTGGCGTCGACGCAGCCCGTACATCGATACCGAATGCGTAGTCACGCGAGAACTCACCCATGGCCAGGTTGTGTACATGGACGTGATCGCCGGGTTCGATGGCGGCGATGGCGAAACCGATGATCTGCCCATAGCGCCTCACCGGTTGACCGGCTTCGATACGGCGGCAGGCAACCTTGTGGCCCGGAACGATCGATTGCCGAACGGTGACGCCCTCCTGCTCAAGTACTTCGCCTTCCAGCAAGGGCCGTCTGGCGATCAACACATCGTCCAGGGCATTCAGGCGCAGCACGGGGGCGGCGCCGGTTTTCATGATCAGGTCCATTGCATCCTCACGGGCTGCGGGGTGATGCGCGGTCGCCAGTGCGCGCCGCATTCTTGTGCCGGCACTATAGGAGTCGGCGCAAAGGCTGCCCAATGAGAGCTTTCGATTGCTCGATAACTTTGTCTCATGGCAGGGTTCGACGCGCTCATCCATCGCCGGTGGCAGCGCGCCTCCGGCTGGCGAACCCGAGCAGCGTATCGATGAAGCTCTGCGTCGGTTCCGATACCTGCTCATCCTTTCGGGTGATGACACCGTAATCCTGGGACTCGACGCTGAAGGGCGTCCTGAGCACTCGCAACTGTCCGCTCTGCACGTGCGACTGGACCATCGACTCCGGCAGCATGGCCAGCATCGGGCCGGACTGAAGCAGCTGCAGGAAGGTCTGCATCGAAATGGTTTCCACCGTATTGGTGGGCGACGCGATGTCGAACAGCCGGAAGGCACGCTCCATGCGCCGGCGAATGGGGGTATTGAACGGGTACATGACCCATGGCCACTCGCTCAGCGCTTCGCAGGGTACTTCGTCGAGCTGGCAGAGCGGATGGGCATGGTTGGCGACCAGGCAAAACGGCTCGGGCCCCAGCGGGACGAATTCGAACGACTGGCAATCATCGTGGGTGAAGCGCGCGATGATCAGGTCGAGTTTTTTCTGCTCCAGCATCTCCAGCAACTGATTGCTGGTTTGCTCGATCACCTCGATGGCCAGCAACGGACGTTTGCGTTTGATGCAGGCGATGGCCTCGGGCAGCACGACCGAGGTGGCTGCGAAGATGGTGCCGATCTTCAAGTGGCCATGGCCGCCTTTGCGCAGCTTGTTGACCTGGTCGACGAATGACTCCGTGTCTTCCAGGGTAACGCGTGCGTAGCGGGCGACGAACACGCCCAGCTCGGTCAGCACCAGATTGCGGGTCTGTCGCTCGAACAGCGCAAAACCCAGCAACTCTTCCAGGTCGCGCAGCAGCTTGCTGATGGCCGGCTGGGTGACATTCATGTGTTGCGCCGTGGTGTGCATGTTCCGGGTCTTGGCCAGGCTGTTGACCAGAACCAGATGCTTTATCTTCAGCCACCGGGTGACGCTGGAAAACGTGATGTAGTCGCTGTGCATGTAGGTGCGCCCCTGCGCGTCGATAACGAAACAGCATTGATGGGTGAGATTGAGTCATTGGGATTTTCGAAGCCCGTCCAGTACTTTCAAGGCTCCGATAGCCGACTGAAATGGAACCTGCGATGGGACTTTTGAAACTGACGCGCCAGAACACGCTGCCGGTGGATGGCGTAGCCGGCACACTGATTGGCCGCGCCTGGGTCCCAGGTGCTATCGCAGGACCCTCGCCGATCGTGATTCGTCATGAAGGCGTGTTCGATCTTTCCGACAGCTTTTCCACGATGAGCGACCTGTTGGAGCACCGCTCGCCGGTTTCCGCGGTTCGTCTGACGCCGGGCCGGTACATCGGCACCGTCGAGGCGTTGCTGGCCAGTACCGGCAAGCATGCCGATCCGAACGAGCCGTCGCTGCTGCCGCCGGCCGATTTCCAGGTGATCAAGGCCGCAGGCGTGACCTTCGCATCCAGCATGATCGAGCGGGTGATCGAGGAGCAGGCGCGAGGTGACGCGGCCAGGGCCGAAAGCGTGAGGCGGCTGGTTCAGGAGGCGATAGGCGACAACTTGCGTGCCATCGAACCCGGCTCGCCTGCGGCGATGCGTCTGAAAGCCGTGCTCATCGAGCAGGGGATGTGGTCGCAGTATCTGGAGGTGGGGATCGGTCCGGATGCGGAGATCTTCACCAAGGCCCCGGTGATGGCCGCGGTCGGCAGTGGCAGCGAAATCGGCATCCATCGCAAATCCGAATGGAACAATCCGGAACCGGAGATCGTGCTCGCGGTGAACAGTCAGGGGCTGGTGCATGGCGTGACCTTGGGCAACGACGTCAACCTGCGTGATTTCGAGGGCCGCAGCGCGCTGCTGTTGAGCAAGGCCAAGGACAACAATGCGTCCTGCGCCATCGGTCCGTTCATTCGGTTGTTCGACGAGACGTTCAGCCTCGACGACGTGCGCAATTGTGTGGTCGATCTGCACGTTCAGGGTGAGGACGGCTTCACCCTGGAAGGCAGCAGCTCCATGGCGTTGATCAGCCGGGATCCCCTGGAACTCGTGGCCCAGACGCTGAACGGTGAACATCAATACCCCGATGGCTTCATGCTGTTTCTGGGCACTCTCTTTGCGCCCACCCAGGATCGTGAAGCCCCCGGCAGCGGCTTCACCCACAAGCAGGGCGACGAGGTCAGCATCGGCAGCGCGCTGCTGGGCAGCCTGCGCAACACGGTGACCTATAGCCATGAGGCGGCGCCATGGACCTACGGCCTGCGGGCGGTGATGCACAACCTCGCGGCGCGAGGCTTGCTGTAGGCGAGATCGGATTCTCTGGTACATGCATGGAATGTCCGCAGCGGTTTGACTTATCCAACGGGGACTGCATACTGTTGGAACACTGTTCCGTTAAGGGCAATGTTGATCAAATCCACCGTGATGTCAAAGATAAGTCGAGAAAAATATGAGAGTCGTCAAAGGTGCCGTCGACCGTTGTCTTGAAGCCATCGAGCTGCTGGCGCGTGAAGCCCGCTGGATGCGTATGTCCGACATCGCTGCCGACCTGGGCCTGGAAAAGGGACCGGCTCACCGCGTGCTTGCGCAGTTGGTCGAACAGGGTTGGGCGGAACAGGACGAGGCAACGTCGCAATATCGCCTGACCCTGAAACTGGCGCTGCTGGGCCAGCGTTACCTGCACGGCATCGGCTTGCCCGAGCGCGTTCAGCCGATCATCGAGCAGGTTGCCAGGCAGTGCCAGGAACTGGTGCGGCTCACCGTCGTCAGCGAAGGCAGCCTGTCCTGGCTTTCGTCGGCGCAAGGCGCGGCGCCGGGGTTGGTCTATTCGCCCGCCATGGATCACCCGATCAATCTGTACGCGACGGCCAACGGCAAGGCCTGGCTGGCGTCGATGCCCGATGAGCAGGCCGTCGAGCTTGCGCTGCGCAGTGGACTGGGGAGCACCGAGGCGAATCCCGGTCAGGGGCCCAAAGCGCTCAGCACCATCGAATCGCTGCTCAGCGATCTGAAGCTGACACGCGAGCGCGGGTATGGTCTGGTCGTTGAAGAGGCCGAGGCCGGGGTGTGGGCGATCGCGGTGCCGGTCAGGCTCATTCCCGGCGGGTCGGTGGTGGGCACCATGAGCATCGCAGGCCCGGTCATGCGCATGCAGCCGGAGCGCTATGAAGAGCTGCATGCGCTGCTCGAAGACGCTGCCCACAAGGTGGGCACGGTGTGGCCGCGGCAGAACGATGTGCACTCGGTGCGCCCATGAACGAGCAGCCATGCGCCCGCAGTGAAACAGTCCATAGTGAAACAGCAACTGCGCTGGACACCGCAGCCGCTGCCCTGGTCCACGCCCGCCGCGAAGGTATCCGCCTGACAGCGCTGCCGGAGTCTGGCCGGCCCACCAGCCTGGCCGAAGGCTTCGCCGTTCAGCAGCGCGTCGGGCCATTGGCCGGCAAGACCGTGGGCGGATGGAAATGTGCATTGCCACCCACCGGCAAGTGGATCGTGGCGCCCCTCTACAGCGACAGCATCGTCAGCGGCGAGCGCTATGGCGTACCCGCCGACACCCTGCAGGCGCGGATCGAGCCGGAGCTTGCCTGCATCCTGACCCGCGATCTGCCGGCAAGAGGCGAACCCTACACCGCCGAACACATCATCGCTGCCATTGGCGATACCCACTTGGCCCTGGAGGTGATCGGCTGCCGATACACCGATCCGCAATCGCTGCCGTTCGAGCAATTGCTGGCCGACGGCCTGTTCAACCACGGATTGGTCCTTGGGCCGCGGACGACGTTGTCCTGTGCAAGGTTGCCATCCGAACTGGACATTTCAGTGCGCGGTGCCGCCCAGCCAATCGAAATCAACGGGCGCCACCCGGACGCCGACCCCATTCTGCCCATCGTCTGGCTGGCCAATTTTCTGTCTGCACAGGGCATAGGCCTGCGGGCAGGCCAGGTGATCATCACCGGATCCTATGCCGGTGTGCTCGATGTACCCGTCAATGAGCCGCTGCACATTCGGTTCGGCCGTGCAGGCTCCATGTCTGTCCATTTCTCAACGCTCAAGGAGTAATACATGCGCTTAGTTCGTTTCGGTTCACCGGGGCAGGAACTACCAGGCATTCTGGATTCGAAGGGAGAGGTCCGCGACCTTTCGGGCATCGTCGATGACATCGATGCATCGGCCCTCAGCCCGGATGTGCTGCAGAAGTTGCGCGGCGTCGACATTGAAAAATTGCCCTCGGTGGCGCCCGGCACTCGCCTGGGTCCCTGCGTGGGCAGTGTGCCGAACCTGATCTGCATCGGTCTGAACTACTCCGACCACGCCGCAGAAACCAACACGCCCATCCCGAGCCAGCCGGTGGTGTTCAACAAGCACACCGGCTCCATCAGCGGTCCCAACGATCCGGTCATCCTGCCGACCGGCGCGGAAAAGCTCGATTGGGAAGTGGAGCTGGCCATCGTCATCGGCACGCCTGCCTGGCAGATCCCGGAGTCGCAGGCGCTGGATCATATCGCCGGTTACTGCCTGGCCAACGATGTGTCGGAACGGGCCTATCAGCTCGAATACGAAGGCCAGTGGGCCAAGGGCAAAAGCGGTTTTTCCTTCGCTCCGCTGGGGCCATGGCTGGTTACCCGTGACGAGATCGCCGACCCACAGACGCTGGACCTCTGGCTGGACGTCAACGGCAAGCGCCTGCAGACCGGCAACACCCGCACGATGATTTTCAGCGTCGCCCACATTGTTGCGTACCTGAGCCGTTTCATGCCGCTGATGCCTGGCGACGTGATCATCACCGGTACGCCACCGGGGGTCGGCCTGGGGCAGAAGCCACCCGTTTTCCTCAAGGCAGGTGACACGATGCGCGTCGGCGGCCAGGGGCTGGGCGAGCAAACTCAGGCGGTTGTGCCTTACGTGGCCGAAATGGGTGCTGCCTGGGTAGCCGGTCGCCATCCGAACGTTGACTGACTACTACCCGAGGAGAACACCATGAGTTTTGCAGGAACAGGTGTAGTCGCGATCTGGCACGATCTTCTGCCGGAAGCGCGGGATGAGTTCTATGAATGGCACAACCGCGAGCACATGCCCGAGCGTGCCGGTATTCCAGGCTTTCTGCGCGGGCGTCGCTACATTGCCCTGAATGCGGGGCCGACCTACTTCAACCTTTACGAGGCTGACAGCGTGCAGGTCCTGGGCGGACAGGACTACCTGTCGCGACTCAATACGCCGACGCCCTGGACGCAGCAGTCGGTGAAATCCTATCGCAACGTCGCACGCTCGATCTGCGATGTGACGTACACCAGTGGCGTGGGGCAGGGCGCCTATCTACTGACTGTCCGCTTCGACGTCGAACAGGAGCAGCACAAGCCCGTTTCCGATGCGTTGCGTCAACGGGTCCTGGCCCCGCTGGCTGACAGGCAGGGAATCACGGGCGTGCATTTGTGCGTGGCTGACGAGGCGGTCAGCAAGGTCGAAACCGCCGAGAAAAAGGCCCGCGCCGAAGGCACGCAGATTCCAGCCTGGATCGTCATGATCGAAGGCTGTGCTGCCGACTATGTCGAGGCCGCGGGCGATGCCTTCATGGTCGAGCTGCACCGGTTGCTGGAAGGGCAGTCCAGCACCCCGGAAGCGACCCTTTACCAGTTGGAGTACACCCGTTGCAAAACCCCGAGCGCTGCGGGGTAAAACGTCTGCTAGCGACAGCGCGAATGCAGGCTTTCATTCTGGACGCTCGCTCAGGTCACTTCTTGTCAGGAAGTCGCCTTCACCGAAAACTCGGGGAGAATTTCTTCCTGCAACTCGGCGATGACCTCCAATGCCGGACGTCGAGTCGGCTTGAGGTTCAGGGCGACATGGTTGATGCCGGCATCGCGTTGCTGCGCCAAGAACTGCTTCAAGGCATGGCGGCCGCCACGCAGGACTCGGCCGGTTTGCAGTGGGGCGTCGGCGTTGCTGTCCAGATCGAACATCGCACCGTAACCGAAGGGCACGAAGCCGCGCGATTCGGTCATTTCGCGCCAGTGCGGCACCACTTCCGGCATGCGCTGGGCGTCGCCGTGCCAGATCCAGGCGTCGACGTGTTCGGCCAGCCACTCCAGGCTCTGCCCGGCCCGACCTATGGCGATGAGCGGGACGCGCGAGGCTGCCGGCTTGGGTACCAGGTCGATGTCCCCGCGCAAATGGCCGAAGTGCTCGGTCTTCAGGCGTGGGAACGACACCGAGGTCAAGGTCTTGATCAGTGCCACGGCTTCGCGATAGCGCTCGACACGGGTGCCGAAGTCGACGCCGAAGGCCGGGTATTCGGTGGGTCGGTCACCGGAGGCCATGCCGGCCAGAAAGCGTCCGCCCAGCAATTGGTCGGCGGTGGTGATCTGCTTGGCGGTGATCACCGGTTCACGCAGGGGCGTGACGAATCCGGCGGTGCCGATCGCGATGCGCTGGGTAAGGGCGGCCAGCCAGCCAGCGTACACCAGCGGATCGAGTACCTGGCCGGTGTCGCCGAACGAGGGGTCGTAGAACGGCACGTCGCGCAGCCACAGGGCCGCGGCGTCGCTGCGGTCCAGGCTCTGCACGATCTCGGCTTGGTCCGACAGGCTGGGGAACGGGCTGTCGGGGTAGCCGCAGGCCGGGGCAATGAAGCCGATGCTCAACTGGTCCGGTTGGAAGGTACGGCTGAACGCGTCATGGTCAGCCAGATCGTGCGATCGAGTGTCCTGATTTCGTACATTCATGGTGTCTGTCCAAGATTCAAGAGATGACATCAGTCTAACGGTCAGCCTGACGTCTGTTTCCGACCTTTTGGATCGACACTGGTGAAAAACATTCCTCAATCGCACGTGGGCTCAGTAGCCGCTGCCCGCCTGGCCGCCGGTGACGATGGCGATTCCCGAGCTGGTGCCCAGACGGGTGGCGCCGGCCTGGATCATCGCCTGGGCGGTGGCCACGTCACGCACGCCGCCCGACGCCTTGACGCCGATGTCCGGGCCAACCACCCGGCGCATCAGGGCGACGTCTTCGAGCGTGGCGCCGCTGCGGCTGAAACCCGTGGAGGTTTTCACGAACGCCACGCCCAATTCGCGGCAGATCTCGCAGGCACGCACCTTCTGCGCGTTGTCGAGCAGGCAGGTTTCCAGGATGACCTTCAGCGGTACCTCGCCGCAGGCCTGCAGCACCGCAGCGATATCGTCCCGGACGTCGGTGTACAGCCCTTCCTTGAGCCAGCCGATGTTCAGCACCATGTCGATTTCCTGTGCGCCGGCGGCGATGGTCAGCATGGTTTCCGCCGCCTTGGCGGCGCTCAGGCCGGCACCCAGCGGGAAGCCCACCACGGCGCAGACCTTGACGGCGGATCCCGCCAAATGCCGGGCCGCGACGGGCACCTGGCTGGAATTCACGCACACGGAGTAGAAACCGTGTTCACGGGCCTCCGCGCAAAGCGTGGCAATCTGTTCGCGGCTGGCATCGGCCGCCAGCAAGGTGTGATCGATGGTCTGCGCCAGTGCGGTGGGGTCGAGTGAAGTCATGAAGCGATTCCTGTCATCAGTGGAAACACGGGGCCTTGGCCCGCACGTTATAAAATTAACAATTGGTGTTACTTTGTTCGCGGTATCAACCGTATCTACCTCACCAACGGATTGCCTGGATGCCCGTGGACGTCAAGAAAACCAACCGAGTCAAACAGATCCAACAGGTCCTGCAAGACCAGAAAGCCGTGCATCTGCGCGAAATGGCGGCCTTGCTCGACGTGTCCGAAATGACCCTGCGCCGCGACCTGAGCCGGCATCCGGAACAGTTGCGGTTGCTGGGCGGCTACATCACGCGTGCCCACGACGACCCTGAGCCTGGGGATTACCGGGTCAGCGAGCAGGACACCCGGCATGTCGAGGAAAAGCGCCGGATCGGCAAGCTGGCGGCCGCCTTCATTCAGCCGGGCGACACGGTGTTCTTCGATTGCGGCACGACGGTGCCCTTCGTGGTCGACTTCATTCCCGACGATCTCGAGTTCACCGCGGTGTGCAACTCGCTGAACGTGCTGCTCAAGCTGCAGCAGAAAACCCGTTGCAACATCGTCCTGTGCGGTGGCGTTTTCCACCGCAAGAACCAGGTGTTCGAGAGCCAGGCCGAAGCCAGCATTCTCGACAGCGTACGGCTCACCTGGGCATTCGTTTCCGCGGCTGGTGTCAGCCTGGAGTGCGGCGTCACCTGCTTCAACTTCCACGAGGTGGAGGTCAAGCAGAAGGTCATGCGTCAGGCGCGGCAGTGCCTGCTGCTGGCCGATCACTCCAAGTTCGACGCCGTGCGCACGGCGCATTTCGGCGCGTTGAGCGACTTCCAGTGCGTGGTCAGCGACAAGAAAATCCCTCGCGCGTACCGCGAGGCCATCCAGGCCGGCGGTGCTCAACTGGTGGTGTAGACAGGTCACGTCGGCAACGCTCGCCGTTCCGTGGCGCTGAGAAAACCGGTGCGCACGCTGAACTCGGCGCGCGCACCGGGTGCCAGGCTGCGCACGTTGCCCTTGGCCCGTTCGGCGCGGTAACCCTCCGGTTCGCAGGTGGCGGGCAAGACGAACGCGGCGACCTGTTGATCCGCGTTGTGCAGGATCCAGCGCGCGGCATGCTCGAACTGCTGCGGGCTGTAGTGGGTGTAGAAGGCCGCGCCGTCGGGGTGCTCCAGAAAGAAATGCGCCTGCCCCTCGGCGTCGCTGCGCACTTCATCGAAGAAGCAGACGATTTCCGGGTCGTACAGGGCAGGGGAGTCGAGCACTTCCAGGGCTTGCGGATCCTGGCTCAGCTGCGCCATGTAGTCGCTCCAGGCTGGCGTCGGCCGTACGTGGGCCGGCACGCTGGCGCGCACGCGGGTACGCTCGCAGCCCAGCGGCTGGCTCAGCCGCGCGCCTTCGACATAGGCATAGTTCATGTGCGCCATGTACATCAGGTCCATGGCCTTGCCCGCCAGGTTGACCACTTCCATGCCGATCTCGAATACCCCACTGGCCGGGCGCAGGGTGACGCTGGGACTGGCCCGGTAGTGGTCGCCGAAACCCTGCACGTACTCGCAGGTACCGCCCAGGCGCAGGTAGGCGCCATGCTCGTCTTCACCGCTTTCCAGCCAGGCCTCGTCCATCGGCGCGCAGGGCATCTCGCCGTGCAGCGCGTGGGTGTCTTCCGGGCCTGGGCAACCGTTGCGCAGCAGGCCGCTGTGGAACATGAAGCAGCCATAGGTGCCGATGATGGTGTCGCTGGGGCGGGGCTGGCTGAACATGTTGCGCATGGTCAGGTCGTGGCCATCGAACTCGGCCGACCAGATCATCTGACCCTGCCAGGGCAGTATCACCAGCTTGCCGCGGCTGTTCTCCAGCGACAGTGCCTTGACCCCGCTGGGGTAGGTCCAGGCGTGTACGGTGAACTGACGCGACTCGAGCAGGGTTCGACGGGTGCTGTCCCACAGTTGCGGGTACAGCGGCAGGCGCAGGCATTCGGCACTCATTGCGCCACCGCCGCGGCCGAGCCGCTCAGGGCCGGTTGTGGCTGGCGCATGCAGCGCACCGCGTACAGCACGATCGCCACGAAGCACAGCAGCGGCACCGTATAGGCGATCTGCATGTTGCCGTTGTTGGCGTCGCTGAGCAGGCCCTGGAAGATCGGGATCACGCCACCGCCGACGATGCTCATCACCAGCAGCGAACCACCGACACCCGTATCTTCGCCGAGCCCGTCGATGGTCAGGCCGTAGATGGTCGGCCAGCAAGGACCGAGAAAGACGCTGACACCCACGGCTGCGTACACCGCGGTGATGTTGGGTACGAAGATGGTGTAGGCCAGCAGCAGGATGCACAGCACGCCGTACAGGGCCAGCACCTTGGCGGGGTGCATCTTGCGCATCAGCACGTTGGCAATCATCTTGCCGACGAAGTAGGCGGCAAAGGTGATCAGCAGAAACCATGAGGCGCTGCGTTCGTTCATGCCGCCCATCTGCATGGCCAAGCGAATGGTGAAGCTCCAGACGCCCACCTGAGCACCGACGTAGAGGAACTGCGCCAGCACGCCGAAACAGAAGCGCGGGTTGCGGCGCAGGCGTCCCAGGCTTTCACCCAGGCTGGCCCGGGGTTCGCTGCCGGTGCGGTTGCCCTTGCAGGCGGGAAAGCGGGTGATGGCGATCAGGATGAACATCAGAATGAGCACCGCGATCATCCATTTGTACGGCAGCAAGGTCGACTGGATCATCTGCAACTGTTGCACGGCGGCTTCGCTGGCACTCATCTGCGCCAGTTGCTCGTGGCTGGCGTCGGTGTCCTTGAACATCACGAAGCTGCCCACGTACACCCCGGTCATGGCCCCGAACGGGTGAAAGGTCTGGGAGATGTTCAGGCGTCGCGTGCCGGTTTCCCGCGGACCCATCAAGGTCGAGTAGGTGTTGCAGGCGGTCTCGAGAAACGACAGGCCGGCGGCGATGACGAACAGGGCGATCAGAAACATGCCGTACTTGGCGGTAGACGCGGCAGGGAAGAACAGCGCGCAGCCGAACAGGTACAGCATCAGGCCGACCAGGATCGTGGTCTTGTAGCTGAAACGGCGCACCACCAGGGCTGCCGGTATGGCAACGAAGAAGTAGCCCAGGTAGAACGCCGACTGGACGAAGGCCGACTGGAAGTCGCTGAGCAGGAAGGCCTTCTTGAAGTGGGCGATCAGCACGTCGTTCATGCCGGCCGCGGCAGCCCACAGGGCGAAGATCAGACACAGCAGGATGAAGGCGAACCATGGCGTACGGTTCAGGTAGAACCCGTCCGGGGTTTGTTGCAGCGCAGGTTTGTTCATTATTGTTCTCCGCGAGAGTGCTGGTGAGGTGTCAGCGAGCCGATGCATCCAGAAAGCGTGCAAACGTTTCTGCATCCGGGTAGGAAGACTGCGTGCCGAGGCCGGTGACCGAGCAGGCGGAGTAGGCCACCGCTTGTTGCATCGCCTGACGGATATCGGCGTCCTGGCTCCAGTGCTTCGCGAAGCAGCCGATGAAGGCGTCGCCCGCGCCACTGGTGTCGCGCGCCTCGACCTTGACGCCCGGGACCTGCCACTCGCCTTCGGCGCCGACGTACAGAGCGCCTTGTTCACCCAGGGTGACGATGACGTGGCGTACACCCTTGGCCACCAGGGTTCGCGCGGCGTGCGCCGCTTCGTCGGCAGAGTTCACCGGCAGCCCGCTGATGAGCGCCAGTTCGCTCTCGTTGGGAATCAGGAAGTCCAGCAGCGCCAGGTGGTCGTTGCTCAGGCCGGCCAGGGCAGGGGCGGGGTTGAGCAACACTGGAATGGCGTGGCGTCGAGCGAACTCGATGGCGTGGTACACGCTCGCCAGTTCGATTTCCAGTTGCAGCACGATCAGGGCGCAATCACGCAATTGCGCCTCGGCGCGATCGATGTCAGCCGGATGCAGATGGGCATTGGCGCCTTTGACGATCAGGATGCTGTTGTGGGAGTTCTCCTGAACGAAGATCGGCGCTACGCCGCTGGACACGCCCGGTACCCGCTCGACGAAGCGCGAGTCGATGCCCAGCCGTTGGAAATTGGCCAGGGTGGTATCGGCGAAGCCGTCGTCGCCGACCTTGCTCAGCATCAGGACGTCGGCACCCAGCAAGGCCGCTGCCGCGGCCTGGTTGGCCCCCTTGCCGCCGCAACCCATGGCGAAACGCGGTGCTTCGAGGGTTTCGCCCTGGGCGGGCATGCGCTCGATGTAGGTGATCAGGTCGACCATGTTGCTGCCGATGACTGCAATCTTGCTCATTGTTGTTGTGACCTCGCCAGCGCCGACGGACCCACCGTCGGCTGTTATTTATGTTATTTAAATAACATTTTCTGTGAGTATTCAATCTTTATTTTTTCGATCCCCGCAGTGATGTCGCCGCGACATTACTCATGTCATGAAGTTCAAAACCTGTACAAATAAAGATATTTGTACAAATCCTCGTAAAGTTATTCGAAACCCAACCGATACGGACGTTTGAGCACAGAACACCTGTGCTCGGCCAAGGGGCCGGACAGAGCCCCGGCGTCCGAGAAATGGACCGTTCTCACTCACGATTAACCACTAACCGTCCATTCCGGGCTGTGAGAACCCTATGAACATCCTTGCTCCTGCCGTAACGCTCGCCAACCGATTACGCTTCAAGACCAAATTCGCGGTGCTCGCCATCATCGTTCTGGTCCCGCTGCTCCTGCTCGGTACCCGCTTCATCGTTCAGCTCAATGACAGCCTGGCGGTCATACGCTCGGAGCAGACCGGGCAGCGCTACCTGCTGGATGTGACGCCGATCCTGCGCCTGTCCATGATGCAGCGCGCGTTGACCAACCGCCTGCTCAGCGGCGATCAGACCGCACAGGCCGATGTGCTGGCCAATCAGGCAAAGATCGAAGACGCCTTCTCGAAACTGGCCACCACTGACCGCCAGTTCAACGACGCTCTGCAGACCGGCGATCGCGTGGAACGCCTGCATGCCTCGGCCACGCGCTTGATGTCGCTGGCCAAACCCGGCGTCGATCCTGGGGGCATGTTCGATCAATGGAACGACCAACTGATCGAGACCCTGAATTTCGTCTACTACGTCTCCGCCACGTCGGGCATGGTGCTGGATGAGGATTACGCATCGCTGTTCATGATCGACCTGAGCACGCTGCGTCTGCCTCGCCAGATCAACATCGTCGGGCAATTGCGCGGCTTGGCCAGCGGGCTGCGTGAGGGGCAGCCGTTGAGCCCCGCGACGCGGGGCGTGATCAAGTCGATGCTCAAGACCGAATTGCTCATCCACAAGGAGCTTCAGCAAAGCCTGGAGCTGCTGCGTCGCCGAGAGCCCGCCCTGGCCGATCGCATTCAGGCACCTATCGACAGTGCGTTCATGAGCCTGACCGGCTTCCGTGCGGACCTGGAAGCGGTCACGTCCTCCACCAGTGACACGCTGGTCAACGTGCAGAACGTGCCCGCCAAAGGCAACGCGGTCGTGGCCGAACTGTACAAGGCGCAGGACACGCTGCAGGAAGAACTGCTCAACCGCCTGGCCCAGCGGGCTCAGGAAAAGACCTCGGAGCGGCTGTTCATTCTTGGCATGTTCGCCGTCGTCGGCCTGCTGCTGGTGTACGTGTTCTGCGGCATCTACAGCGCCATGCGCCGCAGCATCGAGGATGTGCTGCAGGCCACCCGGCTCATCGGCCAAGGTGACTTGAGCGCACGCGTCCAGGTGCGTGGCAAGGACGAAATGGCCGACGTGGGCAACAGCCTGAACCACATGGTGCAGGCCTTCGGCAGCTCGCTGACCCAGGTCGAGCGCAGCTCGCAGTCGGTTTCCGATGCTGCCGCGCGCATGGGCGTGTCCATCGATCGGGCCAAGCAATCGATGAACACTCAGCAAAGCGAGACCGAACAGGTCGCCACGGCCATCAACGAGATGACCACCAGCGTGGCCGACGTGGCACAGAACACCGAAGGGGCGGCCCACGCTGCCGAACAGGCCAGTCAGTCGTCCCAGGCCGGGTTGGCGAAGATGCATGAAACCAAAGTCACCATCGAGGCCCTGGCCGATGAGGTGGAGCGCAGCGCGCAGAAGGTCTCGGCACTGGCCCAGCACAGCCAGCAGATCGGCGGGGTGATCGAGGTGATCCGCAACATCGCCGACCAGACCAACCTGCTGGCCTTGAACGCTGCCATCGAAGCCGCCCGTGCCGGGGAGCAGGGGCGTGGCTTTGCGGTGGTCGCCGACGAGGTGCGGACCCTGGCTTCACGCACGCAGAACTCCACCGAAGAAATTCGCCGAATCATTCAGGAACTGCAATCGGCCACCTCTGCGGCCGTCGAGCAGATGAAGGCCGGCAAGCAGCGTGCTCAGGAATGTTTGCAGTCGGCCGATGCCGCTTCGACCAGCCTGGATGCCATCAGCGATGGCGTCGAACAGATCGTCGGCATGAACACCCAGATAGCCAGCGCGGCGGTGCAGCAACACGCGGTGTCCGAGGACATCAACCGCAACGTGACCCAGATCCGCAATGGCAGCCTGGCGCTCATGGAAGGTATCGAAGACAACGCCGTGACGGCGGAAGAACTCACCTTGCTGGCGACCGAGCTGCGCACGGTGGTCTCGCGGTTCAAGGTGTAAGGAGGAGAGGTGAGCGGTGCCGATCCGCGCCAACCGGCGGATCGGCATACCAAAGTCTAGTGTGGCTGGCCGCTTCAGGAAGTCAGTGTCCTGGCCAGCTTCGCGGCTGCATCGAGGGCGGCGTTGAAGTTGGCCTCGGCGGTTGCCGCATCGCCGAGCGTGCCTTCCGATTCGACGGTATCGATGGCCGGAATCCCTACCATGCGGGCCCAGGTCCGCAGAAAGGCCACCTGATGGTCGAAGTCTTCGGTCGGGTAATCCTCGCCAAGCGCCACCCCGCGGGTGGCCAGCACCACCACTTTCTTGCCCTTGAGCAGGCCGACCATGCCCTTGTCGTCGAAGTCGAACAGCACGCCACGCTGCGACACCGAGTCGATCAGGTGCTTGAGGCGGTAGGGCACACCAAAGTTCCACATCGGCACGCTGAACACGATCACATCCGCGCGGTGGAAACGCTCGCCCAAGGCATGTATCTGCTTCCAGACGGCCGCCTGCTCGGCGGTCATTTCCACACCCTCCAGGTCCGCGTATTTGGCTTTCAACGCGGGGCCGTCGAACGGCAACAGGTCGGTGGTCCAGACATCCAGTACGTCGACGGTCGTGTCGGGCTCAACCGAAGCAGCCGTTTCGAGGTAGCGGTCGGCCAGTTTCAGGGAGGCCGAACGCTCCCCGCGAGGAGAGCTGGCGATATGAAGAATATGCATACACGGGGTTCCTGAGTGAGGGGCTGCGCAAGGTTTCAATTTAGTCCTCGACGCAGGCGCCGATGTTCAATTCTGCAGCGCGTAGCGGCGACAGTGTTCCAGATAGCCTTGCTCGTGGCTGCCTACCAGATGCACCACGCTGGACCAAAGCCAGGAAGGCGCATCCAGGGTGTTGGAGCGGTTGGTTTGCAGCTCGCGGATCCAGGCGGCTCTGGTCGAAAGGTCCATCTGCCGGGCATGGGCCGTGCCGACCACGCTGGCCAGGTAACTCGCCGCACGCATGGCTTCGGTTTCGCTCAACTGATCGAGCTCGAGCTTCATGTCCTGAGGCAGCAGTTCGCGAATGAAGAAGCCATGGTCGAGCATGCGCGTGGCCAGCATGCGATTGCCCAGACCCGGTGACAGGTGCCGGGCGCCTTCGACCACGCGCTTGCCGTTGTCCCGCGGCATGCCTGCGCGAACCGTGCGCGGCGCTGCGGCCGCCACGGCTTCCTTGATGTCGAGCAGGCACAACTCCTGATCGTCATCGTCGCCCACGCCCAGCAGCACGGCGTAGCGCTTGAGCCCCAAAGAGCTGCAACCCTTGACCCAGTAAGCCGAGTCCAGCAGTTCGACACTGTCGCTGCCCGATCGCCCTTTCAACGACGTGACCAAGGCATGAATCTCATCGGTGGCGCACAGCGTCTTGATGGCGCTGCGCTCGGTCTTGGACAAGGCCCAGAAATGCTTGCCCAATGGAATCGTCGGGCGCATATCCTCGATGCGTTCCTGAGCCAGGTGCTTCCAGGTGCGCTGCACGGCGCTGCGCATGCCGGCCTTCACCTGGGCGGGGCGTTGCGGTTCTTCGTCGTGGTTGTTCTCGAAGGCCTGTTCATAACCCACCATCATTTCTTCCAGCATGCGCGCCGTGGCGACGCCCGGCAGGTCCGAGCCGCGTGCGGCGGTCGCCAGCGACAAACCAAGCCGCACCAGATCGTGCACCGGGTTGCCGATGACGGTCTGGTCCAGGTCGCGGATATGGATATCGATGCGGCCCTTCGAATCACCGGTCGGACCGAGGTTGCCGGCATGGCAGTCGCCGCAGATCCACACCGGCGGACCACTGGGCAAGCGTCGGCCCGACTGCGACTGCAGCCAGTCATAGAATTGCACCGTGCTGCCCCGCACATAGGCATGGGCGGATCGCGCCATCTTCAAGTTGCGCAGTTGCTCGAGCGGTTCCAAACGTGCGGCAGGACGGGGCGTCTTCATGGATTAGTCTTTGAGGGAAAGACGTTGGAGTAGGGAGATGCGCCGCGTGTTTCAAAATGTTTCTACGTTTTTTCAGAGCAATGGCTGTGTCCCTTGCCTGCATCCCATCCATCACCCAGATCAACCATGAGCGAATTGATCGACCAACCCCAGACGTGGAATTCGGGTGTCGGGCTGTAGCAGCGCACCGGGTGCGATGACCCCATTCGCGCCGATCTTGCAGCCGTCGCCGACCAAGGCACCGAACTTGTTCACGCCCGTCTCGATGACGGCATCGCCGTGGCGAATGCGGATATTCGCCCCGTCCAGTTCATTGCGGTAATTGGCGATGATCGCACCGGCCTCGATGTTCACTCTTTCGCCGATCACCGAGTCGCCGACGAAATTGAAATGGGCCAGCTTGCTGCCGTCCAGCATGAAGGTGCTCTTGAGCTCGCAGCTGGGGCCCACGATGCACTGCCTGCCCAGGTAGACGCCGCCACGCAGGTACGCACCCGCAGCGACGAAGGCTCCTTCACCGATGATGATGGCGCCTTTGAGTACTGCGCCTTCTTCCACCACTGCGCTTTCGTGAATGGCGCAGTTTCCGTGACGCCGATAACCCTCGCCGAGACGATCGAGCAACGTCAGAACCTGGTTTTCGCAATCCTGAGCCAGTTGCCATGGGGTCGATCGTGGCAGGCCCATCAAGTGCCAGCGAGCGATGAAAGAGTGGATTTCGAACGTGTTCATGGACATCCTGCATGAGTAATGGAAGTCGCTTGTTCCGCCCCGGGGCTCACCGAGGCTCAGTAGGCGGCTGCCTGCGCGCCGCACGATCCGCATCAGGAAGCGCACAGCTGTCGCCACGGCAGCGCGCGCTGCCGTCGGGGTGGGGCAGCCATGCCAGGTGCGGGCGCCAGCGGCAGAACAGGCGATAGCCCACGTTCAACAGCGGCCGGGCCCAGCGCCACGACAACGGCGCCGCCCAGATGCCCAGGCCTGCGGCTCGCCAGCTCCAGAGTGTGGCGTCCAGGCCGGTGACCCATGTTCCGTCGGCGAAGCGGGCATGCAGCAGCGACTCCATATGCGCACGGGTAAACCCCAGGGATGGGGCATCGAACGCCGGATCGCTGATGTCGACGAAACGCAGGCGATCGGGCGAGGCGCGAGCGCTCAGGACCTTGATCTCGTGAGCGCACAGGGGGCAGTCACCGTCGAAGTAGAGTGTCAGCGGCCAGTGGGTGTTCTCGTGCATCGATGAGCGTTCCGTATGGGTATTGGCAAGCGGCGCCTGAAATCAGGGCAATGTTCTTCACGCTACATAGACACCACGTTCAGCCGTTCACGCCATTTTTAACGCAGTTGCTGCCTTGCGGCGAGCTCAACGACACAGCCTATCTTTCGGCTTGTTGCAGAATTGGGGATCTCGCAGAATGGAAGGACTGTTGGCGGGTGGATACGGAGGTCACGCAAGCCGTGGCAATCGCCGCGTGCGGCAATCGGTATGCCGCTTGCTCATCTGCGCTATCACTACGACGGCGCCGCCGCGTATTCGTCTGGCCCGCGCGACGCTAATAGTCGATGCGGAGCATCCGAACGATGGTCGCGAAGTGACGGCAATCTAACCGATCTGCCTAGTCATGCGACGTACGACCCAAGGCCCTGCCCATGTCTTGATCCCGGGCATGCCGCCAGTCGCGGTCGGCCTTGCTGTCGGTGCCGATGCGGCGCTGGAAATCGCTGGCGACGCTGGCCTGACATTGGCGAAAGCCGTCGTCCCAGCCGGTGGCGTACTGGCGATCCGCGAGGTAGATGGGGACGTTCTTGCGAAATTCCCCCAGCGCCTGCGCCGCGTTGCGGCCACTGCTGCAGCCGTCCTCGAAGCCGTTGGCGAACGGCGCGGGGTAGCCTTCGGCCAACAGCCGCTCGCGTGTCGTCTGGCACGCGCTGAGCAGGGCGGCAGCCATTGCCAGAGCCAACAGCAGGCTCGCCTGTTTGAACGGCTGGCGTCTGGCGCTCATTTCAACGATCTCCGGGGACCATCGTGGCTTGGCTGCGGGTGATCCGGGACGCCGCAGGGCGATAGAGAATCCAGCGGTAACACAGCACGCAGATCATCCAATCGATCAGCAGGGTCCAGATGTTGTGAGAGAGGAAATGGGCGCCCTGCGCCATGCGGCCCAGGGAAAAGATCGCACCCAATCCCAGCGCCACGGCAAGGGCGATTCGCGCAGTGCGTGGGCGGCGGTCGCGCCAGAAGAAGAACAGCGCGAGCAGCGAGAAGCCGCTCGACGCGTGACCGCCCGGCCAGCACAAACCGGGTTTTTCGGTCTCGGCGCGTGGGCTGAGCAGGGGCGTGTAGGTTTCCTGGCCGCCGAACTCCTTCAAGCTCCACGGACAATGCACTGCGGTGAGCACCTTGAGTGGCATCACCACCGCAGTCGTCAGGGCCATCGACAGCACCACGTAGCCCAAAGGCCGGCGCCATTGCCGCCACTTCGGGCTGCACAGACTGACGATGAATCCGGCCAGCGCCAGTACGGCGAAGGCGATCACGGCCTGTTTGGCGCGGTCGTGCAGGATGTTTTCCAGCCAGTAACTTTGCCGTCCAGTGAAGCCGCTGCCGGGTACGTAGAACAGTTGTGCAAGCGCAAAGTCCAGTGCTGGCGGATACAGCCAGAGCATCACTGCCATGAGGGCGAGTGGCACACCCAGGGCGAAACGAAAGTCAAAAGGCCGGGACGCACGGGAAGGTATTTCGATAGCCATGAACGGCTCCGATCGGTGGGTAGACAATCAATGAGGGCGGTAGGCACGAAGTCGCGCAAGCGTTGCTCAGCCAGAGGTCTTACCTGCAGCGTGCTGTGCTGGCGACGATAGATTTCCGGCCTTCAGTGATGGGTGAAGAAGATGTGAAAAATGCGTTAGGTGCGCAGCGTTCAGCAGGTGACTGCGACTGATGATCAATGCGCCGGTGAAGCACACTTCGGGTTTTTTTCCAGCAAGTTTTTCCTCGCAAATCTTTCACGAAAGTTTGAGTTATTCGAGATTACAGTCCGCGCTGTCGATACCCGGCGCATTGCGCACGGCCCGCCTATCTGCCTGACAGTAGACTCGCATGTTCAAGATAAAACCTGTTCGTCCGGAATTAGTCACACTGGCTGCAAGCCTGTTTCTCTTGATTGCTTTCAATACACCACTTTGGCAACACCTGGCGTCCATCACGGGCGGCGAGGGCGCAGGTACGCAGCTGGCCTGGGCGTTTGGGGTGTTGCTGTTGTGCGTCTTCAACTTCGTGTTGACGATGCTGGCCTTTCCCAAACTGTTGAAACCGCTGTTGATGGTGCTGTTTCTGGTCAGCGCCTGTGTGGCCTACTTCATGGGGCACTACGGAATCGTGGTCGACGCGGGCATGTTCCGCAATCTGGTCGAAACCAACGTCACCGAAGTGGAAGGCCTGCTGTCGCCCCTGCTGTGGGTCTACCTTCTTGGGCTGGGCGTGCTGCCGTGTGTGCTGTTGTGGAAGACACCTATTGCTTACCGCAAACCCCATCGCGAGCTGCTCAACAAAGTGCTCATCGGCACCGGCTGTGCCGGCATCGTTACCGGCGTTGCATTGCTGGACTATCAGGGGCTGTCGTCACTGTTGCGCAATCACCACGAGTTGCGCCTGATGGTGGTGCCCAGCAACTACATCGGCGCCTCGATCGGTTATGCCCGCGAGCAGGTGTCGACCGTCGAGCATCCTTTCTTGCCCTTGGGTGAGGATGCGGTGCGTGCGGTGAACGTGGCCAACCACCCCACCAAATCGCTGACCGTGTTGGTGGTGGGCGAAAGTGCCCGGGCCGATAACTTCGGTATCCTGGGTTATGGGCGCGATACCACACCGCAACTGGCCGCTGAACAGGGCCTGGTGTCGTTCACCGACGTGCACTCCTGCGGCACCGAAACCGCCGTGTCGGTGCCCTGCATGTTTTCCAACATGGGCCGCAAGCAGTACAAACCAGCCGTCGCGAAAAATCAGGAAGGGTTGCTGGACGTGCTCAAGCGTGCCGGCCTGGACGTGGTGTGGTGGGATAACCAGTCCGGCTGCAAGGGCACCTGCGACCGGGTCACCCAGCTGGATGTCAGCCACGGCAAGGACCCGGCTCTGTGCGCAGACAGCGAGTGCAGGGACGAAATCCTGCTGCAGGGTTTGCAGGCCTTCATCGATCACCTTTCCAACGATACCGTGTTGGTCCTGCACCAGATGGGCAGTCACGGGCCTGAATATTTCAAGCGCTATCCGCAAGCCTTCGAGCACTTCACTCCGGTGTGCAAGAGCAACGCGCTGGACGCCTGCAGCCGGGAAAGTATCGTCAATGCCTACGACAATACCGTGCTGTACACCGATCACGTTCTGGCGCGGCTGATCGATACCCTGCGCAACAACCAGGACCGTGTGGCCACCGCCATGATCTATCTCTCCGATCACGGGGAATCACTCGGCGAGTACAACGTGTTCCTGCACGGCACGCCCTACATGTTGGCACCTGACCAGCAGAAACACGTCCCGCTGCTGGTATGGTTTTCCGACAGTTACCAACGTGCGCTTACCGTCGACACTCATTGTTTGCAGCGCACGCGCAACGATCCGCTGAGTCAGGACAATCTCTTTCACTCGATGCTAGGCTTGTTGAATGTCCAGACGCGGGTCTACAACAGTGCGCTGGACATGTTTGCCGGCTGCAGAGGGGTGAGCGGCAATGCGCTGGTGGCCACGAAACAAATGCCGGTCCAGCGTTGAGTGGGTAGTTGTGTTTCGTACTCGTGCCTTACATAAAAAGAGAGTCCCATGCGCATACTGGTCATCGAAGATCATGCCGATATCCTCGCCAACGTCTCGGAATACTTCGTGCTCAAGGGGTGTGAAGTGACTGGCGCACTGGATGGCGTGACCGGGCTTCACCTGGCGATGACCGGCAATTATGACGCCATCATTCTCGATGTGATGCTGCCCGGCATGGACGGCAACCAGGTCTGTCACAAGCTGCGTTCGGTGTCCCGGCGGCACACGCCCATTCTGATGCTGACTGCCCGTGACGAGCTGGAAGACCGGCTGACGGGATTTCGCGTCGGCGCCGACGACTACATCGTCAAGCCGTTCGCCTTGTCCGAGCTGTTTGCCCGCGTCGAGACGGTGAGCCGGCGCTCGGCCGGGATGAGGAAAAACGTGCTGGAGGTCCATGACCTGAGCTTCGATCTGGATTCACTGGAGGTAAAGCGGGCGGGCAGGTTGCTCAAGCTCAACCCCACCACGCTTGTGCTGCTGGAACTGTTGATGCGCAAGAGCCCCGCCATCGTGAAGCGCCGCGAGCTGGAACTGGCGCTGTGGGGTGAGGAAACGCCCGATTCGGACAGCCTGCGAACCGGCATCTACATGCTGCGCCGAACCATCGACAAATCGTTCGAGGTGCCGTTGCTGCATACCGTGCATAGCATGGGTTACAGGCTGCAGGCACCGTCGGACGTGGGGCTGGTAACCGCCCGGCCCTGAGCCTGGGCATGGACACGGGCAATAACGCGCCTCAGGCCAGCTGCAGTGTCTTCAGGACCTGTGCGACTCGCTGGGTCGATGGCCCGTCGAGCCTCTTGAGCGGCAGCGGCAGGCAGTTCGCTGCGGCATGGCCGAGGATTTTGGCGGCCGTAGCAATGACCCTCAGACTGCCGTACTCGCGAAACAGGGCCCACAACGGTTCGAGCCGGGCCGATTCCTCAAGGCCTCGCTCGGACTGCCCGGATCGGCTTGCCTCGACCAGTGCCCGTGCGGTTCGCGGAAACAGGCCGCCCATCACGGAGTACCACAACTCACAACCTGCATTCAGGCCGTTCACTGCGGCCGCATCGCCACTCACGCCGATGCTGACGTGACCGGGGATGACCGCCCGCAGGCTCGCGACCCTGGCTGACGCCTGTGCCGGGTCGGCCGGGACAGCCGGGATCTTGATCGACGCGATGTTGGGCAGGGCGGCGATGCGCCCGTGAAGCTCGTCGGTGAATTGGAAATGCGTGGTACCGGGGTTGTCGTAGACCACCAACGGCAGCGATACCCGGTGGGCGACCGTTTCATAGAGTTCGAACACTTCATCCGCACGAAGCGCCTGATAGCTCACCGGTGGCAGTAGCAGCGCCGACGCGCCGGCAGCCTGGGCATCTTCGGCCAGCGGCAGCACGTCCCGCGTGGCGACCGCGCCGATGCCGACGATCACAGGCACGTCACCTGCCGCGCCAACGGCCAGCTGGGCGGCGAGGCGCCGCTCCTCGCGGTTGAGATAGGCATAGCTGCCTGTCGATCCCAAGGCACCGATGGAATCGACCTCGGCCGAGACCAGGTTTTCGATCAGGCCGACGAAGGCGTTTTCGTCCACCTTGCCATCGCGCAGCGGGGTCAATGGGAACGCGCTGAGACCTGTGAACATGCAAGAGCTCCTCGGTATTGAAAGTGGCGACTGGGGATACTTCAAAGCGTGACGGTACTATAAGGTATCCGAACCGATAACCTGCCGCTGCCTTGGAATGGAGTCCTTCAATGTCATTCGATATTCACCTTCTACTGCTGGTGTTCGTGACCTACATCATGGGCGCCGCCAGCCCCGGCCCCAGCAATATGCGGATCATGAGCGTGGCGATGCACCAGGGCAGACGGCCGGCGCTGATGCTGGCAGCGGGTGTCATCAGCGGTTCGTTCTTCTGGGGATCCATGGCCGCGACAGGGGTTTCCGCCGTTATCGTTCAATACGCCGAGGCGCTCATCGTCTTGAAGGTGATAGGGGGCGCCTATCTGCTCTTTCTTGCCAGCAAGGCCTGCCGCTCGGCGCTGACCTCCAACGAACGCTTTGCCAACGAGTTGTCATCGGCGCCCAAGACATCCGGATGGAAGCTCTATCAGCGTGGCCTGTTGATGCACCTCACCAACCCGAAGGCGATCCTGAGCTGGATCGCGACGATGACCCTCGGTCTGGGGCCAGGGGCGACCACTTCGACGGTCGCCATCATCCTGGCCGGTTGCGCCGTGCTCAGCGTGACCATCTTCGGCGGCTACGCGGTGGTGTTTTCCACAGCGCCGATGGTGCGCGCCTATCAAAAGGCGCGCCGCTGGATCGAGGGCGCCTTGGCGATGGTGTTTGCCGGAGCAGGCTTGAGACTTCTGTTTAGCAGAGCGTGAGGTGCTGGTGGGTGGGGCATGTGATCTGGCGGTGGCCTGATGGAACGCACGCGCCGTGACACGGCTTGCACCGCTGCTACAGGGGCGTGGTGGCAGCGCTATCGAAGTACCGGCAATCGCACGGTAAACACCGTATGCAGATCGCTGGAGGTGACCTGCAACTGTCCGCCATGGGATTCTGCGATCTGCGAGCAGATGTAGAGACCCAAGCCCAATCCTTCGTTTTGCCGGTCGTTGTCGGCGCGGGTAAACGGCTTGAACAGCAGATCCATCCGGTCGGGATGGATGGGCAGGCCTTCGTTGCAAAACGACAGCACCAGGCTGTCCTGCTCGATGCGTCCATCGATGCTGATCGGTCCGCCGGGTGCGCCGTGGTGTACGGCGTTCGACAGCAGGTTGGATACCAACTGGCTGATGCGTCCGAAATCGCACTGAACGGGTTTGGCATCGGTGTAGTGATAGCTGACATCGGCCAGCGGGTGGGCATGGCGGATTTCGGCGATGACCGGGATCAACGCTTCGAACAGGTTGTCGACGCGGTTCAGGTTGATCACGAAGCGGCTGCCCAGGCGGCAGCGGGTGAAGTCCAGCACGTCGTCGATCAACGCCGACATGCGCTTGGCGCTGCTCTGGATCGCGGCCACGAGGGTCTTGGAGCGCTTGTCGGTGATCTGTCGGTCCAGCAGATCGGCACTCATCCGCACGGCGCTGATCGGCGTGCGCAGGTCGTGGCCCAGTACCGCCACGAATTGCTCGCGCAGACGCCCGGTTTCTTCCGATGCACCCAGTTCCGACTGACTGTCGTGCAGTCGCATGTGCAGCTCCAGATGACTGGCCAGCAGTTGCGCGAACAGTTCGAGGGTGTCGATCACGCTGGCATTCTCGACCGCGACCGGTTCCGGGTCCAGTCCGCAGAGGGTCCCTACGAACACGCCCGCTGAGGTGATGATGGGCACCGAGATATGGCTTTTGAATGTTTCCAGGCCCGGCTGGGTTTCCGGCTCGTAGCGCCCGTCGGCCAAGCCGTGCATGCCTTCACCATAGGCCAAAGACTGGCGACGCTGACGGACTTCGTTGCACAACGTCTGCGCAAGTGGCCGCTGATCACCCGGCCGTATGTCCAGATGAGCCGAGTCGTCCACTGCGTAGGCGACCCAGCGTGTGGCGGTGACCCTGGCCACTGCCGCAAATCTCAGACCGGTCGCCTCTTTGACCAGGCGCAGAATGACGGGGATGACGGTCATTTCGGCAGGTGGTGGGAGCGAACCCTCGTAATCGGCGTTGGACATGCGCGGACCCATATTCGTTGAAGCGGGCGATTATACATAGGTTGCCCTCCAATGGCTGTACAGGCATACAGCAAGCCCGTACTCGCGCTTGCTTACATTTACCCAGGCCCCTCTAGCTCAAGTGTTTGCGCAGCAGGCCGATGACTCATGGCATCAACCCCTGATCGCAATGGAATTCTGCATGATCATTCGACGCCTGAACCTCGCCCCCCGCGCTATTGCATTCTTCTCGGCCATTGTCGTGGTCGTGATACTCCTTGGTTGCCTTTCCATCGTCCAGATGAACAAGCTCTACGAGGCCGAGCAGGACGTCGAGACGAACTGGATGCTGGGTATCCGTGATGCAGGACAGATGAACAGCGGGCTGCTGAGGTTGCGGCTCGAAAGCTTGCGCGGCGCCACTACCACCGATGCCGCGCTTCGTGAACAGACGATCGCCGCGTTTGCGGGCTATCGTCGTGCTTTTCAGGAAACCATCGCGCACTACGAAAGCACCGTTGGGAGCGACGATGACCGTAAACTCTACGATTCCATACGATCCGATGCGGTTGCTTACGACCAATTGCTGGGCCAGCTGGAGCCCATGCTGCGTGCGGCCGACACCGCTGCGGCAACCGGCCTGATCAACACGGCCATTCGTCCGCTGACCAACACCCTCGAAGGCAAGGTCAAAGAGCTCATGGCGCTGAACGATCGCGGTGCCACCGACGCCGGCGATGCGGCGCTGGCGACCTTCGAGTCCGGACGCAATTGGGTCATTGCGCTGATCGCCGCAGCAGTGCTGGCGACCATCCTGCTCGCTGCGCTGTTGATCCGCAGCATCACCCAGCCCATCAACGAAGCCGTGCAGATAGCCCAGCGCATCGCGCGCAAGGACCTGACCGAACAGATCGTCGTGGTTGGCCAGGACGAAGCCGCCAGCATGCTCACGGCGCTGGCGCGGATGCAGGCCAACCTGCGGCAGACGATCGCGCACATTTCCGACAGCTCGAGCCAGTTGGCCGCCGCCTCGGAAGAGATGAGCGCGGTGACCGAGGAATCCAGCCGGGGTCTGGTGCGCCAGAACGATGAAGTCAATCAGGCGGCCAGCGCGGTCACCCAGATGAGCTCGGCGGTCGACGAGGTGGCGCGCAACGCGGCCGAAGCCGCTGATGCCTCGGCTACCACCCAATCGCTGGCGAGGGATGGTCTGGGCAAGGTCGAACAGACCCTGACCGCTATCCAGGCGCTGGCGACCAACGTGGGCAGCACCAGCACTCAGGTCAAGCAGCTGTCGGCTCGGGCGCGGGAGATCAACACGGTGGTCGAGGTGATCCGTGCCATTGCCGAACAAACCAACCTGCTGGCATTGAACGCCGCCATCGAAGCGGCCCGCGCCGGTGAGCAGGGCAGAGGCTTTGCCGTGGTCGCGGATGAAGTGCGCGCTCTGGCGCACCGCACGCAGCAGTCGACCCAGGAAATCGAGAAGATGATCGGCTCGATGCAGACCGATTCGGTGCAGGCCGTCCAGGCCATGGAGCAGAGCCAGCAGATGGCCAGCGATTCGTCGGCCGTGGCGCAGCATGCCAGTACCTCGCTCAGCCAGATCTCCGAATCGATCAACCTGATCAGCGAACGCAATACCGTGATCGCGACCGCTGCCGAAGAGCAGGCCCAGGTGGCGCGGGAGATCGACCGCAACATCACCAGCATTCGCGATCTTTCGATGCAGAGTGCGGCAGGGGCCACCCAGACGGCGACCGCCAGTGGCGAGGTGTCGCGACTGGCGGTCGGCCTGACGGCATTGGTGGGTGAGTTCGCCATCTGAGCTGAGCCAGGCGGCGTGGCACCGCGCTCAGCGGTTGTTGCGCAGGATCGAGAAGTTCAGCGCGGCCGCCACGCACAGCCAGGCTAGATAGGGGAACAGGATCAGCCCGGTGATCAGGTCCAGGCGGATGGCCAGAACCACCATGGCGGCGGTCACCAGCCACAGCAATACGATGATCACCAACCCGGCCAGCAGGCGGTGGGCGCCGAAGAACACCGGTGTCCACAGGGTGTTGAGGGCGATCTGCGCGGCCCAGAGCGCCAGGACCGTCTCGCTGCCGGTCAGTTGGGTCAGGCGGTAGCCGGCCCAGGCCAGCAGCAGGTAGATGACCGTCCAGGCTACGGGAAAGGCCCAGTTCGGCGGGGTGAAACGGGGTTTGACCAACGAGGCGTACCATTGGCCGGGCTTGAAGATGATGCCGGTGCTGGCCGCAGCGGCGCAGGCCAGGAGGAAGATGAAGAAAACCATGGTGAGTCCTTGTTCTATAGCGAAAGGTCGCTATCAAGCTGACGCCTGAATCCGGAAAAAGTTTGCGGCCGGTACCGGTGCGTTCACGCCTGCGAACCTTTTACCAACTGGGCGAATGCATCGGCGGCGACGCTGCGATAGCCGTTCTTGCGCCGTAGCAAGGCCGCCGTGCGCCTGGGCAGCACCGGGCTGGTACGAAGCTCGTACAGGTCGGGCTGCTTGCGCACAATGGCATCGGGCAGGATGGTCACCATGCGCCCCTGCTTGATCACCTTCAGCAATATGGCGATCGAATTCGCTTCCAGAGCAATGTTGGGCGTGAAGCGCTGTTTGCGGCACCAGGCATCCACCGAGATGCGCGTGGCAAAGGCCGGGGCCAGCAGGGCGAAGCGCAGCGTCTGCAGATCGGCCAGGGTCAGCGCCCTGTTCTGCAGGCCGGGGTCCAGCGCCGAGCCTGCCGTGACCAGGCACAGTTTCTCCTCGAACAGCGGTTGCGCATCGATGTCGGCGCCATGCTCGCCAGTGAAGCCGATGGCTACGTCGAGCAGGTCACGGGCCAAGGCGTCGAGGATCTGTTCCAGCGACATCTCCGTGAGGCTGATCGCCACCCCTGGGTACTGTGCCGAGAAAAGGTCGATCAGCGGCGCAACCAGGTATTCGCTGAAAGTCGGCGTGACGCCCAGGCGCAATTGGCCGCGCGACAGATCGCTGACGTCCATTACCGCGCGCCGACCCGCCTCCAGCTCTCGCAGCGAGCGCCGCGCATGTTCCAGGTACACGCGACCGGCATCGGTGGGGACGATGCTGCGGCCGCTGCGGTCGAACAAGGGTACGCCCATGCTCAGCTCCAGTTGCTTTATCTGTTGCGACAACGCAGGTTGGGACACGTGCAGCGCCTCGGCGGCGCGGGTGAAATTACCGTGATCGGCAACGGCCAGCAGGTAGCGGATATGACGTAGCAGCACGGATTCACCATAAGTTGGAATTATGGAAATGATCTGAAATGAGTCTTGGCCATTATGATGGGTTTTGTTGATTCTGTGCTTCCAAGCGTTACACCTGACCTTGCGTTCCCATCCGGAGAATCGACCATGTCCCAGAGCAACGTTTCCAAGGCACCACGCCAGACCCTGACCGAGCGCGTCCTGCAGGCCAAGACCGCGAACAACCTGACCTGGGCGGCCCTGGCCGAAGGCACCGGGTTGAGCACGGTGTATGTGACCGCCGCGCTGTTGGGCCAGCATCCACTGCCTCAGGCAGTGGCCGAAGTGGTGGCCGAACGGTTGGGGCTGGACGCCGAAGCGGTGGTCGAGTTGCAGACCATACCCCTGCGCGGCAATGCCGAAGACGTGTCGAACGATCCGACGATCTATCGCTTTCATGAAATGGTCCAGGTCTATGGCACGACGCTGAAGGCGCTGGTGCACGAGCAATTCGGCGATGGCATCATCAGCGCGATCAATTTCAAGCTCGACATCAAGAAGGTCGAAGATCCTGAAGGCGGATCGCGCGCCGTGATCACCCTGGACGGCAAATTCCTGCCTTACAAACCTTTCTAGGAGCATCGACTCTAGGAGCATCGACATGAGCGAAGAGAAACGCCTGCCACTGCCGCCGTTCACCCTCGAAACCGCGATCCAGAAGGTGCGTGGCGCCGAGGATGGCTGGAACTCCCGCGATGCCGCCAAGGTGGCGCTGGCTTACACCCAGGACACCTACTGGCGTAACCGCAGCGAGTTCATCGAAGGGCGCGCCCAGGCCCAGGCGTTTCTCGAACGCAAATGGCGCAAGGAGCTGGACTATCGCCTGATCAAGGAACTGTGGGCCTTCGCCGACAACCGCATCGCCGTGCGTTACGCCTATGAGTGGCACGACGATTCGGGCAACTGGTTTCGTTCCTACGGCAACGAGAACTGGGAGTTTGCCGCCAACGGGCTCATGCAACGGCGCTTCGCCTGCATCAACGACCTGCCCATTGCCGAGTCCGAGCGCAAATACCACTGGCCCCTGGGCCGCCGCCCCGACGATCACCCAGGCTTGAGTGATCTGGGGCTTTGAGGAGGAGATGACGGGCAGCAATCAGGGCAGCGGGCGCTGGCGATGCAGCTTCATCAAGGCAAATATCAGCAACGCACCAAAGCCCAGGCACACCGCTTCCACGCTCGCCCGTTGCCAGTCGCCGACGCATGCGTAGTGCCACAACGCCTGGCCCGTGGTCCATTGGTTGAGCAGCGGCAGGCACAGACACAGTATCGCGGTCAGGCCCAGCTGCTCGGTCCATGCCCGCAGGCGTGGCCGACACAGCGCGTGCAACAAGGTCGCCGCCCAGATCAGCACAAAGGCGCGTATTTCCCATTGCGCACGGTCCGGTAACTCGAGCGGCAGCAGGCGGTTGGCGTAGAAATAACCACAGCACGCCATCCCGATGCCGACGCTGCATGCCACGTTGAAGGCCTCGACGCAGTGGTAGAAGCGTCGCGTGGCGTCGCCAAATTCGTGCTGGCCCTTGATCCGTCGCTTGATCGAGAACAGCAACGTACCCGCCACCATCATCAATGTGCCCAGCAGGCCGCTGGCGAAATACACCCAGCGCAGTGCCCAGCTGCCGAAATCGGCGAAGTGCAGGGACCGCATCACACCTTCTATCCGGGTGCCGAGGGACACGCTGGTCGGGTCTGGCCGCCGGACCTGCAGCACGTCACCGCTGGCCGCGTCGAACAGCACGCTGGCCTGGGGCGTGAACAGGTGGTCCGCAGGCTGCCCGAGGTCCGCACGGCCGATGATGCGTACGCTCGCATTGGCAGCGCCGGGCGCGTTTACCAGCAGCATCTGCGCCGGTTGCCCGGTGAGCGTGCGGGCCTGGTCCAGAAGCGCTGCCCAGCCCGGCGCGGCGCCGGTCGGCTGCGCCACGGAGCGGACCATAGTCGGTTCGGCGGCGAGTTCGGAAGTGAAGCGTGCGTAGGCGCCATCGTCCGAACCGTACACCGCTTGCACGGGCCAGGGCATGTAGGTGCTGGCGAAGATGCACAGCCCGGTGTAGGCGATCATCAGCAGGAACGGCAGCGTCAGTACGGCCGCGGCGTTGTGCGCATCGAGCCAGGCGCGCGGGCCGGTACCGGGCCGGAAGGTAAAGAAGTCGGCGAAGATACGCCGGTGGATGATTACGCCGGAGACCAGCGCCACCAGAAAGCCGACGGTCAGTGCGCCGACGATCCAGAACCCCAGCACCGGCAATTGCAGCATGTAGTGGAACGACATGAAATGCCGGCCCCCTTCGGTCTGGCGCAGTGCCGCCGGCGGTAACGGTGTGCCGGTCGCAGGATCGAGGGCGATCTGCCGGGTGCCGCTGTCGTCCCGCCAGAGCAGGCGCACCGCTTCACCCGTATGCGCCGGCAACTGCACCCGCCACAGCCGTGCGCCCGAGGCATGTGTCGCAAGGTAGCGCTGCGCCTGGGATGCGGCCAGCCCTTCGTTCACCCAAGCGCCAGCGTCGAACGTGGCGATTGGCTGCGCCTCCATCCAGCGCGTGATGGGCTCGCGGAACACGCTCAGCGAGCCGGTGAGGAAGATCACGCACAGCATCCAGCCGCACACCAGGCCACACCAGGTGTGCAGCCACGCCATCGACCGGCGCAGCGTGCCCTTCACTGCAATGCGTCCTGCACCGATGCGATCAGAAATCGCCTCGCAAGGTCAGCATGTAGCTGCGCGGCTCGCCGAACACGTTCGAACGGTCGACCGCCACTGCGGTGGTGTAGTAGCGCTTGTCGAACAGGTTTTCGGCGTTGAGTTGCACCCGCCAGTGATCGTCCAGTTTCCAGGCCACGCGAGCATCCCAGATGGCGTAGCCCTGGCTGCCGAAGTCCAGCCCCGTGGTGGAAGACGCCTTGTAGTAGGACTGCGCCGAAACACCGCCGCCCACGGTCAGCCGGTCCCAGGTTCCGGGCGGGTTGTAGCTGGTCTGCAGGCGCAGCATGTGCTTGGGCGTCTCGTAGGCGACCTCGACGTCCTCGGTGTTGTTGCGCAGCAGATTGAAGGTATACCCACCGAACACTTGCCAGCCCGGTAGGATCTCGCCGCTGGCTTCCAGGTCGACGCCCTTGCTGCGCTTGATGGTGCCATTGAGGTAGCAGGTGCCCTCAGAGTCGTTGCTGGTGCAGTTGGTGTTGGCCAGGTCCACCAGGGCGACGTCGGTCTGCTTGATGTAGAACAACGCCATCGACAGGTTCAGGCGGTTGTCGAACAGGGCGCCTTTGATGCCGGTCTCGTAGTTGTCACCCTCGGACGGGGAGAGCGGTGTGCCGCGGGTGTCGACATAGTTGCCCTGAGCGTTGAAGATTTCCGCGTAGCTGGCGTACCACGACCAGTCATCGTTGATGTCGTAGATCAGCCCAGCGTAGGGCGTGACCTTGCGCGTCACTTTGGACTCATAGGGCAGGGCGGCGCCGCGCTTGATGTCGTAGGTGTAGTCGTACCAGCTCGCGCGGCCGCCGAGCACCAGGCTCAGCGGCTCGCTCAGGCGCAGCCGGGAGTTGGCGTACAGGCCCGCACGCTCCTCGGTCATGTCGATGTCCGTGGTCCAGGCCGGCCGGGCGGGCTTGGCGATGGCGTGGTGATCCACGTCGAAGATGTTCAGCGGCTGGTTGCGCAGGCTGGCGGTGGCCTGCTGGGTATTGGCTTCCTGGCGCGACCAGGTGCCGCCCACGGTAATGTCGTGGGTCAGGCCGAAGGCATCGAAGTTGCCGCTGACATGGCTGTCCAGCCCGGTGCTGGTCACTTCGTCCTGGCGGAACAGCGCCGCCTGGAACACCGAGCCGGTATTGGTCACCGGGCTGATGGCCCGGCGCGCGTAGGCGATCTGCTGATCGAAGCTGCCTTGGGACACCGTCACCGAAGTGGTGCTCGACCAGCGCTCATTGAAGCGATGTTCGATTTCGGCGAACGCTTCGCTCATCTCGCTTTCGTGCCGGTTCCAGTCCTGCACCAGGGAGGTGGAGCGGGATATGTCCAGCGCGTTGCCGTTGCTGTAGCGCGGCAGGCCGTAGATCGAGTATCCGTTGATGACATTCTGCTGGTGGCGCAGGCTCAGGCTCACCGTGGTGTCGGGATCGAGATCGGCCTCGACGATGCCGTACACCAGCGGCGTGCGCGTGTTGCGCTCGTCCAGGTAGGAGCCGTTGTCTTCGTAGGCGGTGACCAGCCGTCCGCGTACGTTGCCGGCATCGTTGAGCTTGCCGATGGCGTCCAGGTCCATGCGGTAACGGTCCCAGGATCCGGCACTGGCTTGCACCGTCAGCCGCGGTTCGGCGGTCGGGCGCTTGCGCACCAGATTCACCGCGCCGCCGGGCTCGCCGGCACCCACCAACAGACCGCTCGCGCCGCGCAGGACCTCGACGCGATCGTAGATGGCGGTGTCGGGCTTCATCCAGCCGGTGATCTGGTAACCCTGACCGGGAACGCCATCGACCAGAAAGCTTTCCGCCAGCAGCGAGAACCCGCGCGAGGTGTACACGTGGCCGCCGAAGTTGCGGTACTGGAAGGTGATGCCTGGGGTTTGTTCGAGCACCTTGTCCAGGCTGGTGAGTTTCTTGTCGTCCATCAACTGACGGGTCACCACGCTGACGGTCTGCGGGGTTTCCTTGAGGCTCAGATTGAGCTTGGCGGCGGTACTGCTGCTGCCGGTGGTGTAGGAGCCGGTGCCATCGGTGGTGCTGCCCAGGTCGTTCATGGCATTGACGGTGGTGGCGCCCAAGGCCATGGCCGGGTCATCGCGGGCGGGCAGTTTCTGCAGCACCAGGGTGCGCTCGTCCAGCAGTTGCCAGGTGAAGCCGCTGCCGCGCAACAGGATCTCCATGGCCTGGCTGAGGGTGTACCGGCCCTTCAAGGCAGGAGCACGCAGGTTGGCCACGTCCGCCGAGTTGAAGATCAACCGCACGTTGGCCTGGTCCGCCAACCGGGTCAATGCCTGGTCCAGCGACTGCTCGACCGATTGCAGGTCCAGCGCCGTGTTGGCTTCGGCCGCTTGTGCCGAAAGTGAAAGCGTCGGCAAGCCGGTCGTCATGGCCAGCATCAGCGCCAGGGTCAGGGTGCGACCGGCGGCGGGAGCGAAGTGCGGAAAACGTGCCTGCATCTGAAACGTCCGTTATCGAATGGAGATGAAATGCCCGAGAATCAGGGTTCTCTCTCCAACGACGACCGAGCAGGGCAAACCTTGCCGTCCAGATTGAAATTATTTTCATTATCATCCGCCATTCTGATGATAAGGGTTCTCAATTGGGATAGGATGCGGCCCTCAACCGCCGGGGCCGTGCGAATGTCCGTGTCACCCAATTCCAACCCTTTGCTGATGGTCTTTCAGGAGCACTATGCCGACCTGCTGGCCTTTCTGGCGCGGCGCCTGGGGAATGTGGAGAAGGCGGCCGACGTGGCCCAGGACACCTACGTACGCCTGGCCGGGTTGGCAGACACGGCGCAGATTCTCGAACCTCGCGCGTTCGTGTTCCGCGTGGCGGGCAATCTGGCCATCGACCGCCTGCGCCAGGAGCGGCGCTATTGCGCGTTGCAGGTCGAGGAGCCGGACGAGGAGCCCTGCGATCCCATCGCCTCGCCGGAGCGCACGTTCCTGGCTGCCGAGGCCATCGAGCAACTCGACCATGCCCTGCAGCATTTGCCCAGCAACGCCCGCCTGGCGTTGCTGCTCAGCCGTCTGGAAGGCCTGACCCACGCCCAGATCGCCCTGCGCCTCGGGGTCTCGGAAAGCTCGGTGGGCAAGTACCTGGTGCTCGCCATGCGCCATTGCCGCGATTGGCTTCGTCAGTCGGAGTGCCTCTAGAATGCACGCAACCGACTTCCTTCCGGCGGCGCCTGTGAGCCCTTCACCATGACCGAACCTGTGAACCGCGCCCCTTGCGCCACTGACCTGGAAGACCAGGCCATCGACCAGTGGGTGCACCTGACGTCCGGCCAGGCCAGTGATGCCGATCGCCACGCTTTCGCCCGTTGGCGTGGGCAGAGTGCGGACCATGAAGCCGCAGCACGGCTGGCCGAAACGATGTGGCAGGCACTGCCACAGACCCACACAGCGCAAACCTTCGTCGCTCCACCCAGGCGCGAGCGACGGCCGCTGCGCTGGGCGGCATTGGCCGCCGGGCTGGGCGCGCTGGCGTTGACCGGCTTGAGCGAGCCGGCCAAGGTCTATTTCGCCGACTACGCCACGGCGGTCGGTGAACGCCGGGCGTTGACCCTGGAAGACGGCAGCCAGGTATGGTTGAACAGCGGCTCGGCCTTGTCGGTGAATTACTCGGCAGCGCGGCGCGAGATCAGCCTGCTCAAGGGTGAGGCGTTGTTCGAAGTCAGCAAGGATGCCATGCGGCCGTTCGTGGTTCAGTCCTTAGGCGGCAGCGTGCAGGCGGTGGGCACTCGTTTCGATGTCGACCGCCAGGGTGAACAGGTGCGCGTGGGGGTAACGGAAGGAGAAGTGAGGGTCTCGTCCGGTGGCGCCGTAGTGCCGCTGAAGGCCGCTCAGCGCCTGGCCTACACCGCTGGCGCGACACCGTCGGCGACAGGCGTTCTGGACTTGGGTACCGCATCTGCGTGGCAGCGCGGCAAGCTGATCTTCAATCGCCAGCCGCTGGCCGAGGTTTTCGCCGACATCGAACGCTACCTGCCGGGCTCACTGGTCATCGCCGGTCGCTTGCCCAGCACAGCGGTGAGCGGTGTATTCAACCTCGACGATGTTCCCGGCATGCTCGATGTGCTTGCCCGCACTCAGCCGGTACGGATCTATCGAATGCCATGGCTGACCGTGGTGGTGGTGAATCAGACGCGTGCGTGAACGGAGTCGAAAACAGGATAGGTGAGGGAGTAGAGACAGGGGAATACAGAGGGAACGCTAGGGCGCGAGGCCCTAGCAGACAGCGAATGTCACTTTTTCTTCTTCGCAGGCTTTTCAGCTTTTTCCACTTTGTCGGACTTCTTGGCTTTCTCAGCCTTTTCCGGCTTGCTGTCAGCTTTCTTTGCGGTTTTCTTCGGCTCGGCGTCTTTCTTCTTGTCTTTTTTCTCCTTGTCGGAGGACTTCGAAAGCGCTGAGGCTGCGGCAGATTTCTTTTCCGGTGACGACTTTTTGTCCTTCAATTCCTTGCTGGCTTTCGAAGCGTCACTTTTGGTTTTCTTTTCGTCTTTAGCCACGTTGACCACCTCTCGGAGAGTGCCGATATTGACACAATGCCTGTGGGAATATTCACAGGCTGATCATTAGGTGAATGGGCGGAAAGGCAGTTCAAAATTTTTTTGCAATCTGCGCAGGTGCGCTGACAATCCTGCCGGGATCGTCAGCGCACACGGGCTCAGCAGGGCTGGGCCACCACGTTGTTGCTGACCTTGCGGCCCAACACCAGCACCGTGGCAAAACCTGCGCCGACCAAGGCTGTGGCCAGGCTCAGCAGCACCGAGCTGCCCAGCTGGTCGACGATCTGCCCGCCGAAGAACGATCCCAGCGCGATGATCACCTGAAACAGCGCGACGAACAACGGCATGCCGCGCTCGACGTCCTTGGGCGCGACCACGAACATCCAGATACTGGAGCAGGCCGGGAACGCGCCGAAGGCAAAACCCCACAGAGCGATCAGCATCGCGGCACCGAGAAGGCCGGTCGCGAAATGCGGGAACAGGGCCGTGCTGGTGCCGATCATCAGCGCCACCAACAGCAAGGTGTAGCGCACGTTGCGGTTGGCGGCGAAGCCGGCGAACACGTTGCCCAGCACCCCGGCCATGCCGTAGAGCAGCAACAGCGAGCCAATGGTCGGCCCGTCGAAACCGGCACTTTGCTTGAAGAACGGCGCGACATAGGTGTACGCGGCAAAATGCGCCAGACCGATCAGCAGCACGGCGATCAAACCCACCCGCGCCTGGGGATTGGTGAACAGGGCCGGCAGGTCGCTGACCCGAATGGCGCGGTCCGGGTGCAGCGGCGGCAGCAAAAAGATCTGCGCCAGCAGCACCGGCACACCCACCAGCGCGGTCACCAGAAAAGTCATGCGCCAGCCCATCAAGCCGCTGAGCCAGGTGCCCACGGGCACGCCCAGTACCGTGGCCAGGGTCACGCCCATCATGATGATCGACGTGGCCTTGGCCACGCCGACACCCCGGGGTGCCAGACGACCGCTCAACGCAATGGCGGTAGCCCAGAAGCCGCCGATGCTGACCCCCAGCAATACCCGGCCGAACAACAGCACGTTGAAATCATTGGCGAAGGAGACGATGCAGTTGGCGATGATCATGATCAGCGTCAGGCCGGTCAGCAGGTAGCGACGGTCCATGGCGCCGATGCCCACCGACAGCAACGGCGCGGCCAGGGCAGCCATGATGCCGGGCAGGGTGACCATCAGGCCAGCCTGCCCGGCACTGATGCCCAGGTCGCTGGCGACATCGTTGAGCACGCCCACGGGCAGGAATTCGCTGGTCACCAGGGCGAAGGCGCCCACGGCTACCGAAAGAATGGCCAGCCACTGCTGCTTGACGCTCTGCGAATTGGGTTCGGAAAGGCCTGGGGCGGCCTGATGGGGACTTGGCATGGGAATGGATTCCAAGGAGACAGTCGCCTGCGAGCAGGCGGAGGTAACGGGGGGATTGGCGGCGAGTATAAGGCAGGGTGGCGACCATCACCGAGGCGCGAGCCTTGATAGTCATCATCAGCACGATCGATTCAGCGGGGCAGGCAGCGAGCCCTTTTGGTCGCGAAGAGGCCTGCCTACACGCGTTCATTTATCCAGCCGCACGACCCGTCCGAAGATCCAGCACATCATTCTCCCCACGAACCGAGCGCCTGGCCCCAGCCCAGTCAGTCCCGTCCATTACGCTCCACAGATCGGTCACGCTTGCCCTGACGATACTGCCAGTGGCTGTGCGCAATATGCCCTGCGGTACTTACCACGATCAGCGCGACGATGATGTACAACGCGATCAATCCAGTGCTTTCGTGGGAAAACATAATGGTCAACTCCTGTCAGTTCATGATGTTTGCCCCTGGAGTCTAGGGCGGAAAAGCAGGGGCAAGGATGAACATATCTTCACTGCAGCACGGGAGGGGTCGCTCGGCCCAACGCCCGCTGGGGTTGGAGCTGAATCCATTCATCTTGCTGTTCTACGTCCGAGACGCCAGCCTCCGGTTTGCTGGCCACTGGGATTCCTGCCAAGCCTTACGCGGCCTGACGAATCGACAGCGACCGATCCTTGAAACGTGAAATCGCGAGAATCGTGAAGTTGGAGAACGGTGCAAGTTTGCTGCGGCCATCTGTAGTTGTTTTAGCCAGTCGCCTGGCCAGTGCCGGCATCGATACCTAATTTGCGGATTTACTGAATCGTTGTTTTCTTTGTTGGCTCTTTTGTACAAAAATATACTTAATCTTCTGTTCGGGGTTTTGGATGTGGCATTTCTACGAAATACGTTTCAATACATGAGTTTGCGCGCACTTTCTTGTCTGTCTTATTACGGGTTGTGCTATTTGCATTTGTCAATCATCCGGACTAGTTTCTTGAGCAATCAACACTGCTGCTGAAACTGGAAAACGCCCCGACGCTGGGTGTGGAGTTCAAAGTTGACCTGTCCGGCACTGGGTTTGAAAGTGCCGCTACCTTGTTTCCTGAAGGAGATGCTGTCATGGCTACTATGAAACTGGATTTGCCCGCACCTGTCGTAACCGGTGCCGAGAATGGGTATCTGGACCCTACCACCATTCCTGCGGATGGGGTGAATGTACGGGTGCCGGCTTATGGGGGGCAGGCAGTCGGGCAGTGGGTTTATGCCAGGTTCACGGGGCAGAATGGATCGAGGGAGCAAACTGCGCCGGTGCAAGTGGTGAGCACGACAGCGCCCTTGGATTTCAAGATCAGCAAAACTGAAGTGCTGAAGAACGAGAACCGAGCGGTGGCATTCGAATACCGAGTTGCTCAGACGCAAGGAGGTGTTTACAGCGATTCTGAACCTGCGCCGATAGATATTGAAAGAGGCAGGCCAATCAAACAGTTGTTCAGGGAGGATTTCGAAGGGTTTGCAAGTGTAGATCCCAAAATCATCCAGCTTTCAGGGTGCCGGATTGTCGCGGACAGCAATGGGGAATTTCAACTGAGCGAATCCTTCCAGCAGCCGCCGTTCATCACAGGAAAATCCATTGTCTGTACTTCGCGCTCAAGCAGAGGGGCAATCTTTCAATTCATTTTCGAGTCGCTGGCCAGCACGTTCAGGCTAGGGCTGAACCAGGATGCCCCCATCATGGACGTGATTGAAATACGGTTCGAGGGCGATCGAATCATCAGGTTTCAGCCTCCTCGTATAAATGGCTGGCTTGAAGTGGATAGCGCCTATTACTTTTATGGCAAGATAAGTCAGGTAATACTTTATACTTCGGGTGCAAAACCAATCTATATAGACAATGTCAGCTACACCGTTTAGCTCCAGGCGTCGAGAAGGGGTGCCGTGAGCCACGTGACGCCGTAAAAAAAACGGCTCAGCTAACCATCGTCATGCTGTTCATCACGATCCAACCTGCTCATCGGTCCTTTCGCCGCCGCAGCCCGCTCCTACGGGGCTGCGGCGGGCTTTTATAACCAAGCCTGCAGATAGCTCCACCTGCCGCGATTCACCGACCCTCCCATCGCCGAAACAGCGCGCTGGCGTTCACCCCTCCAAAACCGAAGCCATTGGAAAGCGCGTGGGTCATCGACACCCTGCGTGCGGTCGGGCCCACCAGGTCGAGCCCGTCGGCCGCTTCATCCGGCGTATGCAGGTTCAGGGTCGGCGGCGCTATCTGGTCGCGCAAGGCCAGCACGGTGAAGATGGCCTCGATCCCGCCAGCGGCGCCGAGCAGGTGGCCGGTGGCTGATTTGGTCGAGGTGATGGCCAGTCCGTTACGTGTGCCGAAGAGGGCGCGAATGGCGGCCAGTTCACCTTTATCGCCGACCGGGGTGGAAGTGGCGTGGGCATTGATGTGCTGGACGTCTTGCGCATCGATACCGCCCTGGCGCAAGGCCTGTTCCATGGCGCGGCGAGCACCGCTGCCGTCTTCCGGACCTGCCGTGAGGTGGTAGGCGTCGGCACTGGTGCCGTAGCCGATCAATTCCGCCAGCGGTGTCGCGCCGCGGGCCAGGGCGTGTTCCAAGGACTCGATGACCAGCAGACCTGCACCTTCGGACATCACGAACCCGTCGCGATCCCGGTCGAAGGGGCGGCTGGCCTCTTCAGGGCGGTCGTTGAAGCCGGTGGACAGGGCACGGGCGGCGGCGAAACAGCCCAGGGTGACCCGGTCGATGGCCGCTTCGGTGCCACCGCAGATGGCAATGTCTGCCTCGCCGCTGCGGATCAGCCGCGCGGCATCGCCGATGGCCTGCACGCCCGCGGCGCAGGCGGTGACTGGCGCGCCCAAGGGGCCTTTGAAGCCGTTATGGATGGAGACGTGTCCGGCGGCCATGTTGGCCAGGAACGACGGGGCGGTGAACGGCGACAACCGTCGCGGCCCACGTTCATCCGTCGTGCGTACGGCGCCTGCGAGCGCGCCGAACCCGCCCACGCCCGAACCGATGACGGTCGCCGTGCGCTGTTGCCGAGCTTCGTCGGTGGGATGCCATTGCGCCTGGGCCAGCGCTTCATGGGCGGCGACCAGCGCGAACTCGATGAAGCGGTCCATTTTCTTGCGTTCCTTGGCCGGTATCAGCGCTTCCGGGTTGTAGCCGGCCACAGGGTCCGCTTCCAGGGTGGGCACCTGCCCAGCCACGGCAACGCCCGTACCTTCGCCGATATGCGCGGGCAGCGCACCGATGCCCGACGTGCCCGCCAGCAGTCGGCGCCACACTTCGTAGACGCCGCAGCCCAGCGGGGTGACCAGACCGGTTCCGGTGACGACGATGCGTTTCTGGCCATCTCGATTGTTCATGGGTGTCTCTCCAGGTCTTTCGTTGAATGATGGGTTGTATCGCCACCCGCGCGGATGCGGAACCAGATGGAATACATGGCGGGCAGGAAGATCAGGGTCATCAGCGTGCCGCCGAACGTGCCGCCGATCAGCGTGTAGGCCAAGGTGCCCCAGAACACCGAATGGGTCAGCGGAATGAACGCCAGGATTGCCGCCAGTGCCGTCAGCAGCACCGGCCGGGCGCGTTGCACGGTGGCTTCGACCACGGCATCGAAAGGCGCCAGGCCATTCTTTTCATTGAGGTGGATCTGTCCGATGAGGATCAGCGTGTTGCGCATCAGAATCCCGGACAGCGCGATCAGACCGACCAGGGCATTGATACCGAAGGGTTGGTTGAACAGCAGCAGCGTGGGCACCACGCCGATCAGCCCCAACGGGGCGGTGAGGAAGACCATGGCCATGGCGGACATCGAGCGTGTCTGCACGATGATGATCAGCAGGGTGATGGCAATCATGATCGGGAACAGCGGCGCGAGTGCGGCGGTGGCCTTGGCCGACTCTTCGATCGACCCGGCCTGCTCGATGCGGTAGCCGTCGGGAAGCGCCGCCATGATCGGTTGCAGCGCTTTGGTCATTTGCGTGGAGACATCCGGCGGCTGCAGGTCCTCGGCGATGTCTCCGCGCACGGTCAGGGTCGGTACGCGATCGCGGCGTCGCAGGATGGGATCTTCCATGCGCACCTCCACGGACCCGATCTGCGCCAACGGTATGCGCTGGCCGTTCGCGCCGACCAGGGTCAAGCCTTGGATTTTCGCCGGGTCGAGACGCACCGGCCCTGCGGCGCGGGCCACTACCTGCACCGAACGGATGTCTTCGCGCACGGCGGTGATCGGCACCCCTGAAAGCAGGAACTGCAACTGTTCGGCCACGGCGGCCGAACTCAGGCCCAGCGCCTGCAACCGGTCCTGGTTCAGGGAAAAATGCAGGGCAGGAACTCGCGGCCCCCAGTCCTGATTGACGGTGCGCATCATCGCGCTGGCCTGCATGAGCGCCTCGACCTTGCCGGCGATATCGCGCAAGACCTGCGGGTCCGGCCCCATGATGCGGTAGGCGACGGGGTAGGGTGAGTAAGGCCCGAAGACCAACTGCGTGACCCGTACCCGCGCCTCGGGTGCCAGACCGTTCGCCACCGCCTCGCGGATTCTCAGCTTGAGGGCATCCCGAGCCGCCTGGCTGTCGGCGAGCACGACGATCTTGGCGAAGGAGGGGTCGGGAAGCTCGGGCGCCATGGCCAGATAGAACCGCGGCGAACCCTGGCCGATGTAGGCGGTGACGATTTTGGCCGCGTCATCCTTGCGCAGCCAGGCTTCGATCCTGGCCGTGGCCGCACTGGTCTGCTCGATGGCCGTGCCATAGGGCATCTGCACCTCGATCAGCACTTCCGGGCGATCGGAGGTCGGGAAGAACTGCTTCTTGACCAGGCCCATGCCGACGATGGCCAGCGCGAAGGCCAGTATCACGATGCCCGCCACCGGCCATTTCCAGCGGATGATCCAGCTCAGGCAGGTGCGAAAGCGGTTGTAGTGACGGGTGTCGTAGATGGCCGCATGACCGCCTTCGACGGCCTTGATCGGCGGCAGCATCTTCACCCCCAGATACGGCGTGAACACCACCGCCACGATCCAGGAAGCGATCAGCGCGATGCCGACGATCCAGAACATGTTGCTGGTGTATTCACCGGCCGTGGACTGCGCGAAGCCGTTGGGCATGAAGCCCACGGCGGTCACCAGGGTGCCGGCGAGCATGGGTGCGGCGGTGTGGCTCCAGGCATAGGCCGACGCCTTGATGCGGTCGTAGCCCTCCTCCATTTTCACCACCATCATCTCGATGGCGATGATCGCATCGTCCACCAGCAATCCCAGGGCGAGGATCAGCGAACCCAGGGTGATGCGGTCGAAGTGCTTGCCAGTGGCTTCCATCACCACGAACACCATGGCCAAGGTCAGCGGTACCGCCGCGGCGACCACTACGCCGACGCGCCAGCCCATGCTCAGGAAGCACACCACCATCACCACCAGCAGGGCGACGAAGAACTTGATCATGAACTCGTCGACCGCCGAACCGATGTTCACCGATTGATCGGTGACCTGGGCGAAGGTCATGCCCAGCGGCATGGCCGCATTGATCCGCGCCGTCTCGGCGGCCAGCGCCTTGCCCAGATCCAGGCCGTTCCAGCCATCGCGCATGACCACGCCCAGGATCAGCGCCGGTTCGCCCTGATGGCGCACCATGAAGGTCGCTGGGTCTTCGTAGCCACGCTCCACGGTCGCCACATCCGCCAACTTGAGCGTGCGTCCGCCAGCGTTCACCGGGGTGTTGCGAATGGCGTCCAGGGTCTGGAAGGCACCGTCGAGCCGCACCACCACCTGGGGGCCTCGGGTGTCGATCGAGCCGGCCGGGGTCAGCCGGTTCTGGTCGTTCAGGCTGGCGAAGAGGTCCTGGGGTGACAGACCCAGAGTCGCCAGGCGCTCATGGGAAAAGGACACGAAGATCCGTTCGGACTGTTCGCCGATGATGTTGACCTTCTTCACCCCTGGCACATGCAGCAGCCGTTGCCGCAGGGATTCGGCTTCACGCACCAGCAGGCGTTGCGGCTCGCCGCGCGCCTTGAGGGCGAACAAGGCGAAGGTGACGTCGGCGAACTCATCGTTGACCAGTGGCCCGATTACGCCTGCCGGCAGGGTGCTCGCCGCGTCGCCGAGCTTTTTCCGGGCCTGGTAGAACTGCTGCTCGACCTGGGCCGGCGGCGTCTTGTCCTGCAGCGATAGAAGGGTGAAGGCCAGGCCCGGGCGGGTATAGGTTTCGCTGCGGTCGTACCATTGCAGCTCCTGAAGACGTTTCTCCAGGGGCTCTGCGACCAGGTCCTGCATCTCCTGTGCGGTCGCACCGGGCCAGGCTGTGACCACGGTCAGCTGCTTGACGGTGAACGGCGGATCCTCGGCACGCCCCAGCTTGAAGAACGACAGGGTGCCGGCGACGGCGACCAGAAGGATCAGGAACAGCGTGACCGACCGTTCCCGCACGGCCAGCGCCGAGAGGTTGAAGCGGCTGCCGCTCATGGCTGGTCCCCGGCCTGGGCGCGCAGATCCTGCGGCGCCACCAGCACCTCTTGCCCCTCGTGGAGCAGGTGAGGGCCCAGGGCAACCAAGCGTTCGCCTGGGTGCAAACCACGCACAGTGGCCATGGCGTCGCTCAGACCAATGACCTGAACGGCCCGCCACACGACCTTGGAAGGCTCGCCTTCGACGGTCCACACACCCGGCCCGGTGCCTGGGTCATGAATGGCAGCGATGGGCACGCTCAGGGCGTCGGATACGGAAGGCTTCGATGCGATGGACAGGGTCACGGTCGAACCCAACGGCGCATTGGCCTGCTCGCCGCCCAACACATACCGGGCTTCGAAGGTGCGAGTCTGTGGGTCTGCAGCGTCGGCCAGCTGCCGCAGCGTGGCGGTGCCGCCATTGCCGGAGGCGCCGAACAGAGTAGCCTGTGCCGAACTGCCCAGCGCTGGCCGCAGCGTCTCGGGCAGTTGCACCACCGCTTCGCGAAGGCCTGCCTTGGCCAGCCTCACCACCGCTTGCCCGGCGCTCACCACCTGACCCGGTTCAGCCAGGGTGGCCACCACCACACCGTCGGAATCGGCGCTCAGGGTGGCATAGCTCTGCTCGTTGCGGCTCACGGCCGCCTGGGCCTGAAGTGCTACCAGGTCGGCGCGAGCGGTGTCGGCCAACGACTTGAAGCGGTCGTAGTTGGCGGCGGAAATGGCACCGCTGGCGACCAGTTGGCGATTGCGTCGCTCATCGTTCGCGGTCTGCGTGGCCAGAGCCTGGGCGGCGGCGACTGCCTGCTCGCGGGCGTTGGACTGCAGCGCCAGATCGGCCGGATCGAGGCGCATCAAGCGCTGTCCGCGGCTCACCGCCTGGCCGGTATCGACGAAGCGCTCCAACACCTTGCCACTCACCCGAAAGCCCAGATCGCTTTGCACGCGCGCCGTGACCACGCCGGTAAAGGCGCGATGACCCTCTGGCGCAGGACCTGCCTCGACCACCCTGACCTTGGGCGGCTGGGTGCGCGGGTCGGCAACGCTCGGCGGACGGTCGCAGGCCGTGAGAAGCACAGGGAGCAGGCAGATACCGAGCGCGGAGGCGCGAAGCCGAGACATGGGATTCCTTACGGGCACAAACGGAAAGGAACCCGATTTTGATACGAGTGACTAATTCAGTCAATGGTCACTTATGGCGCCGACAGACTTCTCAGTATCAGCGCGGGGAGCTGCTGCGCAGCGGTGGCGGCGGTCTCCAGGTTGTATTGCAGTTGCACGGGGCTGATGTAGGGAAGCATCACCAGAAACACCGCATGACTGGCTTCTTCCAGTGGCGTCTTGCTCTCGAATTCCCCGCTGTCCCGGCCCTCGCGCAGGATCTGCTCGATCAACCGGTGCAGGCGTTCGCGGTGGGCCTCCGCCGAGGGCCAGTGATCACGGGTTGCAACGGCGGCGATGTCATACAGCTTGCGATCATGGAAGAACAGTTCAGCGCCGGCTTCCACCAAGGCCTTGAACAGACGGCTCAGCTTGTCGGACGGACCGCTGGCCTCGTCCATCGCCTGGTCGACGACGGCCATGATCATCGCCAGCCGATCGGCGCAGATACTCTCGCCGATGGCCTGTTTGGATTCGAAGAACTTGTAGATGTAGGCCTTGGAAAAGCCGATGGCCTTGGCCAGGTCCGACACCGTGGTTTTTTCGTAACCGTAGTGACCGAAATGCTGCATGGCGGCCTCGACGATCTGATCGCGAACGCTGTGATCGGACGGGCCTCGTGAGGGGAACGTGGGGGGCTGACGGGTCATGGCTGCGGGTAGGCTCTTGGGCGTGGATCGACAGAGCGTGACTGTAACGGGTTATGGTCACAAGTTCATTCTCGGGTGATCCGGACCCGAGGCTCCGGTCAGCCCGCCGGCAGCACGATGTACTCATTGCGCTGCTCGACGCCCCGATGAGGCCCTTCGACCAGGTGCACGTAGCGGCCACCCACCTGCTCGATCGGTACGCAATCGTCCACATCCAGGACCGCGTCGGTGTGGGGCTGGCGCCACTGCTCCAGGTACAGGCGCCGGGCGCCGTTTCTGGCATCGCGAGCGTTTTGCGCCACCACCAGCACGTAGTGGTGCGCTTCGCCGAACGAGCGCGCCTCGTACCCGCCCAGATTGATCACATACAGACGCGGCATGCCCGCGGCGGGCGCCAGCGGGCTGAATTCGACCTTCCATTGCTCCACGCCGTCCACGGCCATCCAGGCGTCGATGTGCAAGCCTTTCTGAGTACCAAACCAATCGGCGCGCAATTGCGGGTAGCTGGCCTCCAGGCTGTCGGCGACCGCGCAGGCGATGTCGTGCACTTCGATGCGTGCCCTGGGGTGCTTGCCGCCAAGTAAAACGATGTAAAGCATGGGTGGGATCCTTGGAGGGTGGGGACTGGTAACATCCAGACCTTTTCACGAATTCGAAAGGTCTTTTATGACACCCCTCTGCAAGCCTTTGCTCACTGCTGCGTTGCTGTCGCTCTGCGCAGGCCAGGCCACCCTGGCTTCGGCCGAAGGTTCCACTTCGGCGTCCGACTACAGCTCGGCGTACACCACCTGCATGGACAGCAACAGTTCCACCACCGGCATGGTCAGCTGCGCCGCCGACGAGACCAAGCGGCAGGACGCACGCTTGAATGCCAACTACCAGGCCGGCATGAAAACCCTGGAAGGCACCAAGCGCACGGCGATGCGCGATGCGCAGCGGCTGTGGATCCAGTTTCGCGACGCCGACTGCGCCGTCGAGGCGGGCCTGACCGGCGGTACGCTCGACCGGATCAACGCTCAGATGTGCCTGTTGAAGGCCACCAAGGTCCGCGCCGACACGCTGGCGGTGCGGTTTCAGCCGCAGGACCTGTAGTAGCGCCGTTACTTCAGGTGCTCGTCCAGAAACTCACGGATCACCGGGATGATCTCCCGCCCGTGGGTTTCCAGAGCGAAGTGCCCGGTGTCGTAGAATCGGATGTCCGCCTTGGGCAGGTCACGCTTCCAAGCCTCGGCGCCCGCCGGAAGGAAGAACGGATCGTGCTTGCCCCACACTGCCAGCAGCGGCGGCTGGTACTGGCGGAAGTACGCCTGGAACTTGGGATACATCGCCACGTTGGAGGCGTAGTCCAGCACCAGATCGAGCTGGATGTCGGCATTGCCGGGGCGTGAGATCTGCAGGCCTTCCAGCGTGTAGCCGTCCGGCGAGACCACACTGGGGTCGCTCACACCTTCCAGATACTGCCATTTGATCGACGCCGGTGTCGGGAAGTCCTGCAGGGCGTCGCGGTGCGCCTGCGTAGGCTCGCGCCAGTACGTTTGAATCGGCGCCCATCCGGCACCCAGACCTTCCTCATAGGCGTTGCCGTTCTGCGAGATGATCGCGGTCACGCGCTCCGGGTGAGCCACGGCCAGGCGCCAGCCCACCGGCGCGCCGTAGTCATGGACCATCAGCGCGTAATGCTCCAGCTTCAGCTGTTCGGTGAACTGGCCGATGGTCTGCGCCAGTTGGCTGAAGGTGTAGGCGTACTGCCCCCGGGCGGGCGCTTCGGTGAAGCCGAACGCGGGCAGGTCCGGGGCGATCACGTGGTAGCGGTCGGCCAATTGCGGGATCAGGTCGCGGAACATGAACGACGAGGCGGCGAAGCCGTGCAGCAGCAACACGGTAGGCGCGCTGGGGTTGCCCGCCTCGCGATAGAACACCTTCACGTCGCCGACCTGCTCGTGGCGGTAGTGGACGGTGTCGTCGGCTTGGGCTGCGTGGGTACCGCCGATGAGCAATGACGCGGCAAGCGCGGCTGCTGCTGTGGATGTGGGCGTAGTCATGATGCCTCCTTTTGTAACCTGCTATGTGTGTATTTGAAGGTTACGGACTAATTTGGTAACCTGTCAAACACATTTCATGAGTTACAGGTCATCATGAGCTCGACCCGCACTGCGCCCGATACGCTTTTTGTGGCGGACAATATCGCCCTGGATTTCCTCAATACCGAGTACGGTGTCGGCGAGCAACGCCAGGACTGCCTGCGCGACGACGAAGATGTGCTGACGTGGCTTGAGTCGGCAGGGCTGCTCGCCGCGCAGGATCGTCCCGAGGTTTTCGATGGACTATTGGCTCAGGCCCACGCCCTGCGCAGCAATTCCAGGGCAGTGCTGGAGGCAGCGATGGCGGGGGTGGAAGCCGATCCCTCGGTGGTCAATCAGGTATTGGAAGCAGGGCGTCCGGTCAGCTACCTGAGCTGGGAGGATCCAGCCCAGGCGTTTCGTGTCGCCACCCGGCCCAGGGATGCTGGTCCGGCAAGCCTGCTGTGGCCGGTGGCCGACGCGCTGGTCAGTCTGGTCACGGGGGACAAGTTCGAGTTCGTACGCCAGTGCGAGGCCCATGACTGCATATTGCTGTTCCATGACCTGAGCAAGTCGCACCGACGCCGCTGGTGCAGCATGGCGACCTGCGGCAATCGCATGAAGGTGGCGGCCTTTCGCGCCCGGAAGAAACCGGAATAGGCCCGTGTCAGGCCCTGCCCAAGACAGGAAAGCTCAAGGCGAAGCGGATGCGTCCGGGCTGCGGCTGGCTGACGCTGGCTTCACCGGCGTGCAGTTGCATGATCGCCGCGACGATGGCCAGGCCCAGGCCGTTGGAGTCCGAGTTGTGCTGGCGCGACGCGTCGCCGCGATAGAACCGGTCGAACAGGTGGGTCAGCGTTGCCGGGTCCAGCGCAGGGCCCTGATTCTCCACGTTGATCACGCACTGTGTCGCCGTCGACGCCACGTCGATCTGTACCTCGCTGTGCGGGTCGGCATAACGGATGGCGTTGGCCACCAGGTTGCTCAAGGCTCGACGCAGCAACAGCGGATCGGCGTGCAGGGTAGCGTCGCCGGCAATCGACAGACGAATCCTGCGCTCTTCGGCAAGACCCTCGAAATACTCGGTCACCCGTTCCAGTTCGTCATGCACCTGCAGCGGCTGACGCTGCACCACGGCCTGGGTGTCTTCGGCGCGTGCCAGGAACAGGATGCTTTCGACGATGCGTGAAATCCGCTCCAGCTCCTCCAGGTTCGATGCCAGCAGCGCCTGGTACTCGTCGGCGCTGCGGCCTTGGCGCAAGGCGACCTGGCAATGACCCATCAGCGAGCCTACCGGGGTGCGGATCTCGTGGGCCAGGTCGGCGGAGAACTGGGTCAGCCGTTGGTAACCCTCGGCCAGACGATCGAGCATGGCGTTGTAGGCGTCGCTCAGTTGCTGGAGTTCGACGGGCGTGTTGTCACTGCTCATGCGGCTGTGCAGGCGGGCAGGGGAGATGTCGGTGGCGTGCGCGGCCATCTCGCGCAGGGGCCGCAGGCCGCGCCGCAGCAGGACGAAGCCGAGCAGGGCGGTGAGCAGAAAGGCCATGCCCACGGCCAGGTAGATGCGCTGGCGAAACTCGCCGAGCATGGCCATTTCCTTGACCATGATGTGCGCGGCGGTGAGCTTCACCTCGCGCCCGCCGGACGTGGTCAAGACGCTCGCGGCGCGCAGCGGTATGCCGGACGGCGCCGTACCGGTGCGCAGGTCGGACGCGGTGGGCACGGCGTCCTGGGCCACCTCGGGCAGGGGCGGCAGGGTCGCGCGCAGCGGGTTGACTTGGATCACCGGCGGCTGACCGACCTCGGCGATGACGAAGATGTCGTCTTCGCTGCCGAGCATGTTCTGGAAGATCTGCGGGCTGCTCGAGAGCTTGTCCAGGGTCAGATCGTAGTGCAGCAGTTTGCGAAAGTGATCGAGCCGCCCGAGCACGGCGTTGTCGCTGCGCGCAAGCACGGATGTCTTCATCGACTCGTACAGGTACCAGCCGGCGCCTGCCACGGTAAGCATCGCCACTAGGGAAAAGGCCAGGGTCGAGCGCAGGGTCAGGGATGCTGGGCGTCGGCGTCGCATGCGCGCACCTCGCAGACGTAGCCGATGCCGCGCACGGTGTGGATGAGCTTGACCGGGTAGGGCTGGTCGATCTTGCTGCGTAGACGCTTGACCGCCACGTCGACCACATTGGTGTCGCTGTCGAAATTCATGTCCCACACCTCCGAAGCGATCTGGGTTCGCGACAGTACATCCCCTTCGCGGCGCAGGAGCAGGTGCAGCAGGGCGAACTCCTTGTTCGTCAGGGTGATCACCTCCTGCTGCCGGGTCACTCGACGGCGCAGCAGGTCCAGTTCGAGGTCAGCCAGATGGAATCGATCGGCTTCCCGCGCGCTGCCGCGACGCAGGATGGTGCGGATGCGCAGCAGCAGTTCGGTGAAGGAAAAGGGTTTGACCAGGTAGTCGTCGGCGCCCAGTTCCAGACCGCGAATGCGGTCCTGCAACTGGTCGCGGGCGGTCAGGAACAGCACCGGCACGGCCTGCCGGGCGCGCAGCACTTCCATGATCTGGAAACCGTCGATGCCGGGCAGCATCACGTCGAGCACCAGCAGGTCGTAGGGGTTTTCCAGGGCCAGGTGCAAACCGTCGGCGCCGTGCTGCGCCCAGTCGACGTTGTAGCCGGACTCGCCGAGGCCCTTTTTCAGGTACTCGCCGGTCTTGATGTCGTCTTCGATCAACAGGATGTGCATCGATCAGGCTCGCTGGGGCGTTGACGGTTCGAGGTTCAGACTGCGCGGCGAACGGGGCCCGCGCCGTGCAGTCTAAACGAGCGGCACGACGCTGTCGGTTACATTCCTGTCATCGATAGCGTCGCTGCTTGAATGACAGAAATGTCATCGCCCGGTCATGCACGCGTACCCATCGAGGGCCGAGGATGCATGCACACCTACCGCAAGGAGTCGTACCGATGAAGATCAAAACTGCCCTGTCGACCACCCTCGGCACGTTGCTGCTCAGTGCCGCCGTGATGGCGTCGGCTGCGGACATGCCAGTCGTGAAACCAATGCGGGGCACGGTCGATGGCGTTGACAACAACACCTTGTCCTTCACCACCCGCAGCGGTGCGCATCAGACCATCGGCCTGACCGACAAGACCGGCATCCGCCTGGTGTCCAAGGCCAACATCGATTCGATCAAGGCCGACAGCTTCATCGGCTCGGCCGCCACGCCTCAGGCGGACGGCACCCTGAAGGCGCTGGAAGTGACGGTCTTCGAACCCAGCCTCAAGGGCAGCGGCGAAGGGCACTACGGCTGGGAAAACGCCGACGGCACCACCGGCACCATGACCAACGGGACTGTGGGCAAGCTGGCCCAAACCAACGGCCGTACCTTGACCGTGAACTACAAAGGCGGCGAGAAGCAGGTGGTGGTGCCTGAAGACGTGCCCATTGCCTACGTCGAAGCGGGCAAGGCGGAGCAGTTGGTCAAGGGCGCCAAGATCGTCGTGTTCCCAGCCGATGATGGCAAGACCGCACGCGGTGTGGCCGTAGGCAAGGACGGCTTCCAGCCGCCGATGTAAGCAGCGGGCATGCTCTCCCCATAGGTGCCAGGCCCCTGAGTGAGCCGGTTCCCTGTGGGGAAGATCTCTGTGAGGAGGGTCTCTGTGAGGAGAACTTCTGTGGGAGCGGGCTCTGCCCGCGAAGCAGGCGCCGCGGTGCTTCAGCCATACCGCGGCGCCTGCTTCGCGGGCAGAGCCCGCTCCCACAAGGGACAGTGCTCCCACAAGGGACAGTGCTCCCACAAGAGGGGGCTCCCACAAGGGCAGGGCTCCCACAAGGGGCAGTGGTTTTTTAAACAGGGGAGGCCCTTTCCATGGCCGTGCAACGCATACATTCACTCACGGTACGTCTCACCCACTGGATCAATGCCTTTGGCATGACCTGCATGTTCATGAGTGGATGGGGCATCTACAACGCCTCCCCCCTGTTCGCCTTCCGCTTCCCGCCCTCGTTCACGTTGGGCGGGTGGCTGGGCGGCGCACTGGCCTGGCACTTCGCGGTGATGTGGCTGCTGGTGATCAACGGCCTCATCTACGTGCTCTACGGATTGGGCAGCCGCCACTTCAAGCGCGACCTGCTGCCGGTGACCCCCAGCGCGGTCAAGCGTGATCTGCGCGAAGCCCTGCGCCTGCGACTGGTCCACGAAAAGGGCGTCTACAACGCCGTGCAACGCCTGATGTACTGGCTGGTGCTGGCGGCCGGCGTGCTGATCCTGATCTCCGGCGTCGCCATCTGGAAGCCCATCCAATTCCAGGAACTGGTCGCCCTGCTGGGCGGCTATGACTTCGCTCGCTACGTGCACTTCGCGGCGATGTCGGCTATCGGCGCGTTCGTGATCGTGCACCTGGTCCTGGTGCTGGTGGTGCCCAAGACCCTACCACCGATGATCACCGGCGGCGTACGACCGCTGAACACCGGGAAGACCGACCATGAATGAACCCAAACCCCGACGCAGCGCTCCGATCAGACTCGAGCCTGCCCAGCGCACTCAGCTGGAAAACCTCCAGCGGCGGCACTTCCTGCGTGGCGGCCTGACTGTCGGCGCCATGGCGATGCTCAGCGGCTGCAACCTGCAGGACGGCGACCAGGTCGACAAAGTGCTGTGGGCCATGTCGCGCTGGAACGATCGCGTGCAGGCCTGGCTGTTCAGCGGCCAGCGGCTGGCACCCACCTACAGCAAGGCGCAGATGACCCAGCCGTTCCCGTTCAACGCGTTTTACGGCGAAGACGACATTCCCGATATCGACGTACCCGGCTATTCCCTCGCCGTGTCCGGCCTGGTCCGCGACAAGGCACCCTGGACCCTGGAAGGCCTGCGCAAGCTGCCCCAGCGCACCGACATCACTCGCCTGATCTGCGTCGAGGGCTGGAGCGCCATCGGCCAGTGGGGTGGGGTGCCGCTGAAAACTTTCCTGGAACACATCGGCGCCGACACCACCGCCAAGTTCGTCGGCTTCAAGTGCGCCGACCGCTACTACTCCAGCCTGGACATGCCCACCGCGCTGCACCCGCAGACGCTGCTCGCCCTGGATTACGCCGAAGTCGCTCTGCCGCCCGAATACGGCTATCCGTTGCGCGTTCGGGTGCCGACCAAGCTGGGCTTCAAGAACCCCAAGCACATCGTCGAAATTTTCGTCAGCAACGACTATCCCGGCGGCTACTGGGAAGATCAAGGCTACAACTGGTTCAGCGGCATCTGAAGGCGCTCAGCAGGCGCACGACGTGACCGTTGTCGTCGCCGCGGGTTGCTCATCCGCTTGTGCAAGCGGGAGACCTTCGTCGAGCCAACCGGTGATGCCGCCGATCATCTCCTTGACCGAGTGGCCCAGACCGGCCAGTCGCGCCGCTGCGCGGTGTACGCCATTGCAATGCGGACCGGCGCAATAGACGACGAACAGGCTGTTGGCCGGAAATGCGGCAAGGCGCTCGGGCGTGATCGTGCGGGTTGGCAGGTTGATCGCGCCTGGCACGTGGCCTGCGGCGAATGCAGTGGCATTACGAACGTCCACCAGGACATAGTCCACCTGGCCCGCCTGCTGGCTGTGGTAGACATCGGAGCAATCGGTTTCAAAGCGCAGCCGCTGGCTGAAGTGGGCCAGGGCTTGCTCGGCGCTCGCCGCCGGGTATTCAGTGATCAGGCTTGGCATCAGGTGGCTCCCTTAAAGGTTCGTGTGAGATCACTTTAAGGTGGGTAGACCTTGAGCTACAGTGGCGCACTCGACATCGACCGGTAATTTTCCGCCAATGCAAGACATCCCCGGACTGGTGGCCATCCTGGCCTACGATGGTCTGTGCACCTTCGAATTCGGCATTGCCATCGAGATCTTCGCGTTGCCCAGGCCGGAATTCGATTTCGCCTGGTACGCGCATCGCATCGTTGCCGTCGATCCGGGGCCGCTGCGGGCGACGGGCGGCTTCGTGGTCAGCGCCGACGCCGGGCTTGAGGTGCTGGCCCAGGCGCGTACCATCATCGTCCCTGGATGGCGCAGTCGCGATGAGCCGCCGCCCGAGGGCTTGCTCGTAGAGTTGCGCCGGGCCCATGCACGGGGTGCGCGCCTGCTGTCGATCTGCTCGGGTGTCTTCGTGCTGGCCGCAGCCGGGTTGCTGGACGGTAAGCGGGCCACCACTCATTGGCGCTACAGCGACGAGCTGGCGCGGCGTTTTCCGGGCATCGCTGTCGATTCGTCGGTGCTTTATGTGGACAGCGGGCAGGTGATCACCTCGGCAGGCAGTGCGGCGGGCATCGATGCCTGTCTGCATTTGGTCGAGCGGGATTTTGGCGCTCACGTTTCCAATACCGTGGCGCGCCGGCTGGTCATGGCGCCACAGCGCGGCGGCGGGCAGGTCCAGTTCATTGCTGCGCCGGTCGCCCAGGCGCCGCGACACGACTTGGCCGTGGTTCTGGATTGGGCGCGCGAACACTTGGGTGAAGCGTTGACGGTTCCCCAGATGGCCGCCAGGGCGCTGATGAGCGAACGGACGTTTCTGCGGCGCTTCAATGATGCGACCGGCACGACGCCCAAAGCCTGGTTGCAGCACGAACGAATGGCCCGGGCTCGTTCGTTGCTGGAAACCAGTGGGCTCGACACCGAACAGATAGCTCAACGTTGTGGGTTCGCGTCGGCGGAAAGTTTCCGGGTGGCGTTTCGCAAGACCGTCGGCCTGGCACCGTCCTTCTACCGCGACAGCTTCGGAGCACGGCATCGGTAACCGGTGCCCCCGGACCCGGCGCTCCTGTAGCAGCGGCGCGAGCCGCGTCGGCGGCGGATGCGGTCCGCCTGAAACAACGCGGCGCCCCCGGACGCGGCTTGCGCCGCTGCCACAGGGGATCGGGGTGTTCCTTTGTCCGCGGTGGCTGCGGGATCCCCGTAGCAGCAACTGTCTGCCAGCCAACACCTATTCAACAAACTGCCCCGTCAGTCCATCCAGCAAAACCCGCATAGCCCCGAAACAGCGGGGCGGGGCGGTCGGCATGGCTTGTGCAATCACCCCTTGTGAGCTTCAGCATCGACACAAGGCGCAGCCCGACCCATGCCAGACATTCATCCGCGTTCTTCTGCAACACCCCATGGCGGTATCGCATGGGCCAGCCTGTTGGCCGTCAGCTTGCTGGTGGGCGGTTGCGACAACCATCCTACCGCTGCGGCACGCACCGACACCCCGGTCAGCGGCGGCACGCTCATCTATGCCACCGACCGCGAACCGACCTGCCTGGACCCACACGTGGCTGGCGACATGCCGCAAGTGTTTCTCGCCCAGCAAGTCCTCGACTCGCTGGTGTCGATGGACGCCGAGGGGCGTATCGGACCCTGGCTGGCGAAAAGCTGGGACATTTCGCCCGATGGCCTGACCTACACCTTCCACCTGCGCGATGACGTGCGCTTCACCGACGGCACGCCGTTCAACGCGGTAGCGGTCAAGGCCAACCTCGACCACATGGCCAACCCCAAGACCCAGTCGAGCACCGCGGGCGGCTACATCCGTCAGTACCAACGCAACCGATGTGCTCGACACCTATACCGCTCAGGTGCACCTGGCTACACCCTACGCGGCGTTTCTGGAAGTGCTGGCGCAGGGCTTCCTTGGTATCGAATCGCCCCGAGCGCTGCTGCGTCCGCGCGACGTCAACTGCGAAAGCCCGGTCGGCACCGGCCCGTTCAAGGTGGCGCGCTGGGACCGGTAAAGCCAGGTGGTGCTCGAACGCAATCCGCACTACAACTCGGCGCCGCCCACGGCCCAGCATCAGGGGCCTGCGTACCTGGATCGCATCGTCTGGAAGTTCATCCAGGAACCGTCCGTGCGGTTCGCGTCACTGCAGGCCGGTGAAGTGGACGTGATCGAAGTCCTGCCGCCCGAATCCCACGAAGCGGCACGCCGCAACCCGGACCTGCAACTGATCATTGCCCAGCGCCCCGGCAACCCTACCAACGGCACGCTGAATATCCGCCGCGCGCCGTTCAACGATATCAAGGTGCGTGAAGCCTTCGTGCGCAGCGCCGACATCGACGGAGCCTTGAAAAGCGTCTACTTCGGCGAGTTTCCCCGCGCCGGTGGCCCGCTGAGCAAAGCCACCCGCTTCTACAGCCCCAACTTCGAACACGCCCAGGATTACGACCCGGCGCGCGCCGCGCAACTGCTCGACGAGGCCGGCTGGACCGACCGTGACGAGGAGGGCTATCGCCTCAAGGACGGCAAGCGCCTGCAGGTGACGGTGGTGCTGGGCAATCGCACCCCGCCGTCGGAGTTCACCCTGTGGGAGCAGGTGCAGGCCACCACGCGGCAAGCCGGCATCGAGCTGATCATGGAGCAGATGAGCGATGTGCAGGCGACCAAGCGCCAGGCCGATTGGGATTACGACATCCGCGTTGGCTACTGGAACACCAACACCGCCGACGTGCTGCGGATCATCTTCAGCAGCGCGTTCATCCAGCCTGCTGGGGTGGGCGGCTATCACCAGAACACCGCAGGCTTCAGCGATCCGCAGTTCGACGAGCTGGTGCAACGGGCCCTGGCCACGCAGGACCCCAGCCAACGCCAGGCGTTGTACCACCAGGCGCAGGCCGTCGCCTCCAGCCAGTACCTGCAACTGACCACCTACCCGCAAAGCACCCGCCTGGGCATCTACAAGACGACCCAGGGGGTTCGTCTGGAAACCTCGCTGGCGGTGACCTACCTCTATGACGCCTGGGTGAACAAATGACCACGACATCTTTAACCGTTTCGTCCCCGGACCCCCGGCGCCAGCGCTTGATTCGCCTGGGCCGCCGCGCCGCCGTGCGCCTGGGCGGTGGGCTGCTGGTGTTGTGGGCCGTCGCCACGCTGACCTTCTTCGCCCTGCGCCTGATGCCGGGCGATCCGGTACAGGCCATCCTGGGCGGCCCCAGCGGCAACCCGACCCCGGAGACCATCGCCGAGGTCACCCGCGAGTACGGCCTGGACCGGCCCCTGGCGGTCCAGTACGGGCTGTACCTGGCGCGCCTGGTGCAGGGCGACCTGGGCGTTTCCTACTCCCAGCACATGCCGGTCACGCGGGTACTGGCCGAGCAGGCCGGACCGACCCTGGAGCTGACCTTGAGCGCGCTGGTGCTGGCCTGGCTGCTGGTGCTGGCCTTGACCGTGTTCACCGCCGGCCGCCGTAGCTGGGTCGGGCGCCTGGCATCCCTGGCTGAAACCCTGTGCGCGGCCCTTCCGCATTTCTGGCTGGGCATCGTGCTGCTGGCAGTGTTCGCCTTCGGCTTGCGCCTGTTCCCACCGGCGGGCAGCGACGGCTGGCGGACCCTGGTGCTGCCGACGATCGCGCTGGCGGTGCCGCTGGCCGGCTTCATTGGCCAGGTGACCCGCGAATCCCTGGAACTGACCCTGGACCAGCCCTTCGTGCTGACCGCGCGCACCCGTGGCCTGAGCGACGCGGCAGTACGCTTCAAGCACGCACTGCGGCATGCCGTGCTGCCTGGCGTGTCTCTGTCCGGCTGGGCGATCGGCGCGCTGATCAGCGGCGCCGTGGTGATCGAAGTGATCTTTTCCCGCAGGGGCCTGGGCCGTCAGTTGTATCAAGCGGTGCAACTGCAGGACTTGCCACTGACCATCGGCATCAGCCTGGTGGTCGCGGCCGGTTATGTGCTGGCCAACATTCTGGTCGACCTGGTGTACCAGTGGATCGACCCACGGCAGAAGGAAACCCTGGCATGAGCGATCTGATTCTGGAAAGCCCGGCGCTGCCGCTGCGCACTCAACGTCGACCCCGTCGGATCCGTCTGGGTGCGAGCCTGGCCATCGGTTTCCTGACGCTGGTGATCGTGGCCGCGCTGGCACCGCAGCTGTTCGCCCACGGCGACCCGCTGGCCATCGTTCCGCGCGACGCCTTTCATCCGCCCGGTTGGGCGCATTGGTTCGGCACTGACCAGTCCGGTCGCGACATCTACTCACGGGTGATCCACGGCGCGCGCCTGTCGCTGTTCGTCGGTTTGGCGGCGACGGCGCTGGCGATGAGCATCGCCATTGTTCTCGGCCTGCTCGGCGGCCTGGGCGGGCTGCGCACCGACCGCGGGGTGGGCTGGTTGCTGGAAATCCTGTTCGCCTTTCCCAGCCTGGTGCTGGCGTTGCTGTTCGTGGCCATCTTCGGCAGCGGCATCGGCCCGCTGATCATCGCCACCGGCCTGGGCGCCGCGCCGGGGTATGCGCGGATGGTCCGTGGGCAGGTGCTGGCGGTGCGCAACGCCGGTTACATCGAAGCGGCGCGCGCCCTGGGTCACCCGACTCGGCGCATCATCTGGCGACAGCTGCTGCCCAACGCCATGCGCCCGCTGATCGTCACCCTGACCATGGGTGTGGGGCAGGCCATCGTCTGGGCCTCGGCGCTGAGCTTCCTCGGCCTGGGCGCGCGGCCGCCCACGCCGGAGTGGGGCACCATGCTGTCCATGGGCCGCGACTTCATTGCCAACGCCTGGTGGCTGACGTTCTTTCCGGGGTTGTTCATCGTGCTCACTACCTTGTCGACCACGGTTGCCGGTCGCTATCTGCAACAACGCCTGGAGGGCCGCCTGACATGAGCCACAAGACGCTGATCGTCGAAGGCCTGAGCGTGGAATTCGCCGGGCAAAACGTGGTGCGCAACCTGTCGTTCACCCTGGAGCCGGGCAAGACCCTGGCCTTGGTCGGGGAATCCGGCTCGGGCAAGAGCGTTACCGCGCGCAGCCTGATCGGCCTGGCCGGAGAGGGCGCGCAGGTGCGGGCACGGCGCCTGCAATACGGTGATCTCGACCTGCTGGCCTTGAGCGACCGCCAGTGGCGTCGAGTGCGCGGCAAGGACATCGGTTTCGTGTTGCAGGATGCTCTGGTTTCGCTCGACCCGCTGCGGCCGGTCGGCAAGGAAATCCTCGAAGTGCTGCAGACCCATGGTTGGGGCGATCGTGCATCTCGTGCCGCGCGGGTGCTGCAATTGCTGGAACGGGTCGGGGTGCCGGAACCGGCCCTGCGCGCCAGACAGCGCTCGGGCGAGTTGTCCGGTGGATTGCGTCAGCGTGCGTTGATCGCCAGCGCCCTGGCGCTCGATCCGGGCCTGGTGATCGCCGACGAGCCGACCACCGCACTGGACGCCACCGTGCAAGCGCAGATTCTCGGTGTACTGCAGGCGATCAAGGCACAGGGCAGTTCGTTGTTGATCATCAGTCACGATCTGGCGGTGGTCGCGCAACTGGCCGACGAGGTGTTGGTGTTGCAGCACGGTGAAGTGGTGGAGCAGGGCAGCATGCACCAGGTGCTGACCGCGCCGCGCCATCCCTACACCCGCAGCCTGCTCGATGCGGTTCCGGCGGAGCATGAGCGCGGTACCCGCCTCAGCCCCGGTCAACCTGCCGCCACGCTCGCCCGCGCGCCACGGCTCGATCAGCCCGTGCTGTTGCACGCCCGTGGCCTGGGCAAACGCTATGTCGGGCCTGACCAGCAGGTGCGCCAGGTGGTCGACGGCGTCGATTTCGAACTGCGCGCCGGCCAGACCCTGGGCATCGTCGGTGAATCCGGTTCGGGCAAGACCACCGTGGCGCGCATGGCCCTGGGACTGCTCGAAACGGACGATGGCCAGGTGCGCTTTCTCGATCAACCCTGGAACGGCAGCGCCGACGCACGGGTCGCCGAAATCCAGCGCCGAGCGCTGCGACGCGACATCAGCGTGATCTATCAGGACCCGCTCAGTTCGTTCGACCCGCGCTGGAGCGTCGGGCAGATTCTCGCCGATGCGCTGGACGTGGCCGGCATCGCAGTCCCTGATCAGGCGCCTCGTATTCGTCACTTGCTGCAGCAGGTGCGCTTGCCTGCCGAGCTGGCAACGCGACGGCCCCTGCAACTCTCCGGTGGCCAGCGCCAGCGGGTGGCGATTGCCCGCGCCATCGCCAGCAACCCCAAGGTGATTGTCTGCGACGAGCCGGTATCGGCGTTGGACGTCTCGGTCCAGGCCCAGGTGCTGGACCTGCTCGCCGACCTGCAAGCCGAACTGGGCCTGGCCTACCTGTTCATTTCCCATGACCTGGGCGTCATCCGTCATGTCAGCGACGAGGTGCTGGTGATGCGCCATGGTCAGGTGGTCGAGCACGCGCCGGTCGAGCAGTTGTTCGAGTCGCCGCAGCACCCCTACACCCAACGCCTGCTCGGTGCCGTGCCACGCCTGCCCAGCGCTGGCGTGGCGCTGCAGGTCCCTCCGCTGGAACCGGAAAACGCCGTGCTGCTGTTCGATGAATCCCGCTTGTGGAAGATCGCCATTTGAAGGCGTCGCGCTGCTCCTTCCATCCATTTCCTGACAGGAACCCTTCATGACTAACGCTGCCAACGTCACGCCTTCCCCTTCACCTGTAGCGCCGCTGAGCGTGGCGCAATTGCTCGCACGTGCCGAGCAATTGCTGCCGGCCATCGCTGCCGGCGCCGCTGCGCGCGAGCGCGACCGGCAACTGCCGTACGAGGCCGTCGCACAGATCGCCCAAGCGTTGCTCTATACCCTGCGCATTCCCACCCGCTATGGCGGCCCTGGCGGCTCGGTGAAGGACGTCATCGGCCTGCTGGTGCGCATCGCCTCGGTGGATTCCAATGTCGCCCAGGCCTTGCGTCCCGGCTTCGCGTTCATCGAAGGGCTGCTGGTGTCTCGGGCCGAAGGCGCCGAGCAGGAGCGTCAGCTCTGGTTCGCCCGTTACCTGCAAGGCGCGGTGCTGGGCAACGCCGGTTGGGAAGTAGGCGGTGCCAACGGTGCCATCAGCGCCCGCATCGTGCGTGAAGGTGACCACTACCGAGCCAACGGCAGCAAGTTCTACAGCACCGGTTCGCTGTACGCCGACTGGATCATCGCTGTGGCGCTGGACGAGCACGACCAGCCGCTGTCGTTCATCCTGCCCCGCGACCGCGAAGGGCTGGTGCTGCTGGACGATTTCGACGCCATGGGCCAGCGCCTCACCGCCAGTGGCACGACGCGGCTGGACAACGTGCAGGTCTATGCCCACGAGGTTCGCACGCGCACGGTGGAAGAGGGCAAGCGCACACTGGTTACGCCGTTTCTGCAGGTGTTCCTGGCGTCGGTGCAGGCCGGAATCGCCCGCAACGCGTTGAACGATGCGGTGGCGTTCGCACGCCATCATGCGCGTCCGATCAAGCACAGCAGCGCCGAGCAGTCGGTGGATGATCCTTATGTGGCGTTGAGCGTGGGCGAGATTTCGGCGCGTGCCTACACCGCAGAGGCGGTGGTCCTCAAGGCCGCCGAAGCGATCGATCGCGCCTGGGCGGCCGGGCTCGATCCGGCAGCGGTGGACGAGGCGGCGATCGAGGTGGCGCAGGCGCAATACATCGCCGCCGAATGCGCGCTCAAGGCGGCGGAACGGGTGTTCGATGTAGGCGGCGCCTCCACGACCGGACGCGGCCATAACCTGGACCGGCACTGGCGCAACGCCCGCACCGTAGCCAATCACAACCCCCGCGACTGGAAAGCCGCAGCAGTGGGCACCTGGCAGCTCAAAGGCACACCGCCCCCGACCTCCGGGCTTTTTTGAGCGCCTTCACAACCCCCCCCTGTGGGAGCGGGTCTCTGCCCGCGAAGAATCCACCGCGGTATTCCTGAACCACCGCAGCGATTTCTTCGCGGGCAGAGACCCGCTCCCACAGGTTCGCGTCTGCCCAGTCATCCACTTATCACACGGTCCCTACAAAACCCTCAGATCGACAACCTCAGAACCCGCACCTCCGGTTGATCCGCCACCGAGCGCCTTTTGTTCACCGCCAGCTCGCCCATCTTGATCAGCCGCGTGCGGGTGACGTTGCGGCTCAGACCGAGCAGGTTGGCGGTGTGCACCTGGTTGCAATGGCTGAACCGATAGGCCGAACGCAGCAGGGCATCCTCGACCTTCTCGTGCAGATCGCCGACCTGCTCGTCGAACAGCCTTTGGAACAGCCGATCCAGTGATGCCTCCACCGAATCGTCCACCGTCGGACTGTCATCGGCGCGCTCGATGCGCATGTTCGACAGGCGCAGGTCATCGCGCTCGATCACGCCGTTGCGGCAGATCAGCAAGGTGTGATGAATGACGTTTTCCAGTTCGCGAATATTGCCCGGCCAGCCGTAGTGGCGCAGCTTGTGCTCGGCGTCGGCCGACAGCGTGGCGCGTTCGTAACCCAGGCGTTTGCAATACACTTCGAGGAAGTGCCGGGTCAGGGGAATGATATCGCCAGGCCGTTCGCGCAGCGGCACCAGTTCCAGACTGACCACATCCAGCCGGTAATAGAGGTCTTCGCGGAAATGGCCGGCATTGATCGCCTTCTCCAGCAAGACATTGGTTGCAGCCAGTACTCGCACATTGATCGGAATGCTCTTGCGCGAACCCAGGCGTACCACTTCACGCTCCTGCAGCACGCGCAGCAGCTTCACCTGAATGGGCATCGGCAGGTCGCCGATCTCGTCGAGAAACAAGGTCCCGCCGTTGGCCTCCTCGAACCACCCGGCCTTTGCCGCCAGGGCACCGGTGAACGCGCCTTTTTCGTGGCCGAACAATTCGGCTTCCACCAAAGACTCGGAAAACGCACCGCAGTTGACGGCCACGAACGGCTTGTTGCGTCTTGCGCTGAGGTTGTGGATATGGCGCGCGACCAACTCCTTGCCGGTGCCGGTTTCGCCGATGATCAACACACTGGCTTCGCTGGGCGCGACCTGTTCGAGATGGGCCAGCAACGCCTTGGATTTCGGGTCTTCGAACACCTGGGCAGTGGCGCGGATGGAGGTGGCGAGGGCGGGCGATGGGGGAAGTGTCAAAAGCTGCATGGCGGCGCCTTCAAGGTGCGGAGAAAAAGAAAGGAATCGAGCGGTAAAACACGGAATGAAGGCGATACTAATGGATATAAAAAACGATCGTTAAATACCTTATGAGCATTAGCTTATGTCGTGTCGCGCAACGAGTACGCGTTGCGCATCGCCATTGATCCACCGTCCGCTGCATGACGCGAAAGCTGCAACCCGATCATTTGATTCAATAAAATCGCGATGCTTCGGCCTGTTCAGTGTTGCCTGAGCAACAGTCAAGTTGGCCAAGTGTTCACAGGCCAACAGCAATTACAAATAAGCCAACCCTGCATTGCGCCTTATGCCGGATTGATAGCTTGGAATAACAAACAATTACTTTTCGAACTAGCGGAGTTTGAACATTATTCGCCCGCCGAAGAGGCCGATTGGACCCGCTTCTTCACGATCACCCGTCAACAGGAGCAACTGATGAACAACCTCAAGGCCGCCTTGGAGGTGCGGTGGCATCCGGTACCCGGCGAATTGCTCGACCTGGGCCGGGTGTTCCGCGAACCCTTGGGCGAGCTGCGCCTGCAACGTGCGCCGAAACGGATCCTCGGTCGCCGCGAGGCGGCATTGCTGGGCGTGTTCGCGCTGGTACTGCATGGTGCGGTGATCTACTGGATCAGTCAGACGCCAACACCGGTATTGCCGACAGTGCCGCCAGAAATTCCACCCATGACGATCGAATTTTCCCAGCCTGCGCCACCGCCGGTGGTAGAGACGCCACCGCCGCCCGAGCCGGTCGCGCCGGTTGTCGAACCGCCACCGCCTGTCGAGGATGAACTGGCGGCCAAGCCAGCACCACCACCGCCGCCCAAGCCAAAGCCTCAACCCGTGGTCAAGAAGCCGGTGCCCAAGCCGGTGGCCAAACCGGTCGTGCAACCGCCCGTGCCGCCGCAACCCGTGGCCGCACCGACGCCGCCTGCACCCCCGGCACCGCCTGCGCCACAACCGCTGACACCGGCCTCGGCCAATGCCGGCTACCTGCACAATCCGGCACCCGAATATCCCGCCCTGGCCATGCGTCGCAACTGGGAAGGGACCGTGCTTTTGCGCGTTCACGTGCTGGCCAGCGGCAAGCCCAGCGAAATCCAGGTGCAGACCAGCAGCGGTCGCAGTCAGCTCGATGATGCCGCACTGGCAGCAGTGAAACGCTGGAGCTTCGTTCCGGCCAAACGGGGTGCCGACCCGGTCGACGGCTGGGTCAGCGTACCGATCGATTTCAAATTGCGCTGATCGACTTTTTTTCTGCATGAAGCGGGCTACCTGACAAAAGGCGCATCGCACCACCCAACGCCTTGCTACAGAGAGCCTCACCATGAATCTTCTGACAGAATCTCCCTTCACTTCCGTCGAGCACTCGGTCATCTGGCTGCTCATCCTGTTTTCCGTCGCCACCTGGGGGCTGGCATTGCTCAAAGGCCTGCAGTTCGCTCGGCTCAAAGGGCAGGATCGCAAGTTTCACAAGCAGTTCTGGGCGGCATCGAGCCTGGATTCGGCCGCCCATCTGGCGCAGGAGCAACCCGGCGCTGCAGCCCGCGTGGCGCAGTCGGGTTATGCAGCCATCCAGGTCAACGAACAGGCGCAAACCGACCTGAGCCAGTCGATCAATCATCAGGATCGCCTTGAGCGCGCCCTGCGCCAGCAGATCGTACGGGAGCGTCGCTCGTTGGAAACGGGCCTGGCGGTGCTGGCCAGTATCGGCAGTACCTCGCCGTTCATCGGCCTGTTCGGGACGGTCTGGGGGATCATGTCGGCGCTCAAGGGCATCAGCGCGGCCGGCTCGGCCAGCCTGGAGACAGTGGCGGGTCCCATAGGCGCGGCGCTGGTGGCCACTGGCGTGGGGATCGCCGTCGCGGTGCCGGCGGTGCTGGTCTACAACTATTTCCTGCGTCGCCTGAAACTGACCGCCGCCGACCTCGACGATTTCGCCCACGACTTTTATAGCCTGGCGCAGAAGCATTCCTTCCGTGTCCTGCAACATCCGGCCCTGACTCGCAGCGGTGCTGCGGCTTCGGGCCACAAAGTGAAGGAGGCGTCCTGACATGGCCTTTTCCACTCAAGACACGGACGAGGTGCTCAGCGAGATCAACGTGACGCCTCTGGTAGACGTCATGCTGGTGCTGTTGGTGGTGTTCATCGTCACCGCGCCGTTGCTGACCAATTCGATCCCGATCAACCTGCCCAAGACCGAAGCCGTGGCGCCTGCCGAGCAGAAGGACCCGCTGGTGGTGAGCATCGACGGGCAGGGCAAGCTGTTCATCAACAAGGACGAAATCCAGCCGGACCTGCTCCAGACCAACTTGCAGACCGCCAGGCAGAAAGACCCGGATGTGCGCGTACAACTGCAGGCGGACGACGGCGTCAACTATGGCGAAGTGGCCCGCGCCATGGCCTCCATCGAAAAGGCAGGCATCACCAAACTGGCGGTGATCACCGCCAAGTAGCAGCCGATTTGATGTGGGAGCGGGCTCTGCCCGCGAAGGCAGCGATGCGGAGTCACTTCGCGGGCAGAGACCCGCTCCCACAAATTCACTCCCACACTGTGGGAGCGGGCTCTGCCCGCGAAGGCAGCGATGCGGAGTCATTTCGCGGGCAGAGACCCGCTCCCACAAAATCACTCCCACACTGTGGGAGCGGGCTCTGCCCGCGAAGGCAGCGATGCGGAGTCACTTCGCGGGCAGAGACCCGCTCCCACAAAATTCACTCCCACACTGTGGAAGCGGGCTCTGCCCGCGAAGGCTTCACCGCACACTACCTGAAACACTGCGGTGTTCTTAACGCAAGCAGCCCGCGACCATACATGGACGCCGATCCAATGTGGCAGCATGGAACCCACCCCTGTGCGAGGCAGTCCAGATCTGCACCACGCACACAGGGAACCACGCCGTGAAAATAGGCATCATTTCCGACACCCATGGCCTGCTACGGCCTGAGGCCGTGGCAGCGCTGCAGGGTTGTGAACGGATCATTCATGCCGGCGACATCGGCAAGGGTGACATCGTCCAGCACCTGTCTGCCATCGCTCCGGTGCAGGTCGTTTCGGGCAACAACGATGTCGGCATGCCATGGGCCGATTCGGTGGCGGACGTGCTGCATTTCGACCTCGAAGGCTGGCCCACCTTACTGATCCACGACATGGCCGACGTACCCGGTGCATTGCGCAGTGACACCCGCCTGGTCATTACTGGCCATTCGCACAAGCCGCTGATCCAATGGCGCGGCGAGTGCCTGTACATCAACCCCGGCAGCGCCGGCCGCCGCCGCTTCAAGCTGCCGGTCACCCTGGTCGTGCTCGACGTACAACCCCACGCCCTGCAACCGCAACTGATCGACCTGCTGCCCTGAACCGAACGCTCAACGCACCAGCGAATCCGAGCCGATCTCGGCAATGGATTTGGCCCCTGTCAACACCATGGCCACGCGCATTTCCTTTTCGATCAGATTCAGCAGATTGCTCACGCCCGCGCCGCCAGCCACCGCCAGGGCATAGATGAAGGCGCGGCCCAACAGCACCGTATCGGCACCCAGCGCAATCATGCGCACCACATCCAGCCCGCTGCGGATACCCGAGTCGGCCAGTATCGCCAGATCCCCCTTTACCGCATCGGCGATCGCCGGCAGGGCTCGGGCGCTGGACAGCACGCCGTCGAGCTGGCGTCCGCCGTGGTTGGAGACGACGATGCCATCGGCACCGAAACTCACGGCATCGCGGGCGTCCTCAGGGTCGAGAATGCCCTTGATGATCATCGGTCCATCCCAGAATTCGCGGATCCACTCCAGGTCCTTCCAGGAAATCGACGGATCGAAATTGCTGCCCAGCCAGCCAATGTAGTCGGCAAGCCCGGTGGGGTTGCCACGGTAGGTGGAGATATTGCCCAGGTCGTGCGGCCGGCCGTGCAGGCCCACATCCCAGGCCCAGGCCGGGTGCGTCACCGCTTGCCACATGCGCCGCATCGGCCCGTTGGCGCCACTCATGCCCGAGTGCGCATCCCGGTAGCGTGCGCCGGGCACCGGCATGTCGACGGTGAAAATCAGCGTCTTGACCCCGGCGGCGCGAGCGCGCTCCAAGGCGTTCTTCATGAAACCGCGATCCTTGAGCACGTACAGCTGAAACCACATCGGCCGGGAAATGGCTGGCGCGACTTCCTCGATCGGGCAGACCGACACCGTCGACAGCGTGAATGGAATCCCCTTGGCATCCGCCGCCTTGGCCGCCTGCACCTCGCCACGACGGGCAAACATGCCACACAGACCGATCGGCGCGAGCGCCACCGGCATGGCCAGGGTTTCACCGAACAACTGCGTTTCCAGACTTAACTCGGACATGTTGCGCAGCACCCGCTGACGCAGGGCGATATCGGCCAAGTCGCTGACATTGCGCCTGAGCGTGTGCTCGGCGTAAGCGCCGCCATCGATGTAATGGAACAGAAAGGGCGGCAGGCGACGTTGCGCGGCGGCGCGGTAGTCGGTGGAAGCGGAAATGATCATGGGCGCGTCATCTCCCGCACAGGGAGGGCAGGCTGGGCCACAGGTGTCATCGGCATGGTTCGGGTTCCCCGATTGTTGTTGGAGGTCTGCCAGCAGCGAATCTGAATTGGTATGACCAATTTACAATCTGTTGGCTACAGATTAAGAGCGGCGCAGGGCGTCTGTCAATTTGCCCGCCTGCGGGATGTTCGGCGAGAGGAATAGACACCGCAGTGGTCTATCGGCTACCTACCTGAACACCAGGCCTTCACACCCATGAACACCCCTCGCATCGGCTTCGCCTGCCAATACCGACATTCGATTCGCGCCCTGACCCTGGCCGAATTGAAGCTCATCGAAGGCGCCTACAACCCACGCACCACCACCCTGCGCTGGATGAACAGCGTCGCCACCCAAGTGGCCCACGAGAAGCTTCAGGAAGTGATCACCCACAACCTGCAAGCGCAGCTGCAATTGCTCGATTACGTGGCGCAGCTGCCCGAAGCCCTGCGCATGCTGCGCCTGAGCAGCGACCTGCTGCCGTTCTACAGCCATCCGCAGGTGGCAGCGTTCTACCAGCAGCCCGAACGTCAGGTCTGGCTGGCCGAGCGTTTCGCGCAGATGGGTGATCGCGCGCGCAGTGCCGGCATCCGTCTGTCATTCCACCCTGGCCAGTTCTGCGTGCTGGGCTCGGACAAACCCCCGGTGGTGGAAAACAGCCTGGCGGAATTCGAGTACCACGCCGACATGATCCGCATGATGGGCTACGGCGTGCAGTTCCAGGACTTCAAGTGCAACGTGCACATTGCCGGCCGCCTCGGCGCCGAGGGCATCCGCGCCATCTGGCCGCGTTTGTCGGAAGTGGCGCGCCACTGCATCACCTTCGAGAACGAGGAGAAAACCTACGGTGTCGACGATTGCCTGCAACTGGCCGACCTGGCACCGGTGGTGCTGGATATCCACCACTGCTGGATCAACGAGAACGACTACATCGCCGTGGACGATCCCCGTGTGGATCGCATCATCGACAGCTGGCGCGGCGTGCGGCCGGTCATGCATTACTCCCAGCCCCAGGAGCGCCTGCAGGAACTGGGCTTTACCGCCGAGCAGAAACTGGAAATGGACGCGCTGCTGCAAGTGGTATCCAAGCGTGATCTCTATGGCCACAGCGAACTGATGTGGAACCACTGGACCAACCGCTACGCCCTGCAGTTTCTCGAGCGCTTCGACATCATGTTCGAAGCCAAGCACAAGAATCAGGCGACCCTGGCGTTCTACCAGAGTTACATGCTGTAACCACTGCGCACCCCCCAGGAGGCCGAACCCAGAGCGGTGGCATGGGTCTGCATTGATGACTATCGACGCCTGCACACTCGAGGAATCCTTGCATGACGCCCACGCCGGTTACCGCTGTTTCCCTGCTGCACGCCCGTGGACCACGCCGATGACGGATCGAGCGACCCACTCACTGGCTTTCGACCATTTCGAACTCGACGACGAGCAGCGCCGCGAAGCGCTGTTCACTTTGGCCAACGGTGTGATCTCGTGGCGTGCGTGTTCGCCCGAAGCCTGCGCCGTGCCGCGTCCAGAGGGGCATTACCCCGGTCTCTACCGTGCAGGCTGGTACGACGATGCCGCGCGCCAGGTCAACGGCACCACGACCCATATTGCAGCCTTGGTCAATCTGCCCGATCCCTTCGGCCTGACCTTTTCGTTGAACGAGCAGCCATGGTTCGAGCTTGCCGAAGACACCTTGCGCAGCTATCACCAGCACGTCGACATGCAGCGCGGTGTACTGACCCGTCGGCTGTCGTTCCTGCTGGGCGGGACACCGGTCGAGCTGGTAGAGACCCGCTTCGTCAGCCTGGCCAATGCGCAACTGGCGGTGCTGCGCTGGGAGCTGCACGCGCAGACACCGCTGACCGGCCTGCGCGTACGTGCGACGCTGGACAACAGCCGCGGCAACTACCTGATCGAGCGCGACCGCGACTACGAAGGCCGACGCCTGCGCAGCCATCGCTGGGAGCACCTGCCCGACGGCCGGGCAGGGGTGGTGGCTACCCTTGAGGACCCTTCGCGCAAGGTAGCGGTGGCCGTGCAGACCGTAGCGCCGTGCCAGTGGCAGGGTCAGGTGGTGGACGATCGCCTGGTGCAGGAGGGTACGGTGGAATGGCCCGAGCAAGGCCCGCTAGTGCTGGAAAAGCGCGTCATCGTGCAGGTCGATGACGAATTCCATGGGCTGTCCAGCAGCATGGCGGCACTGCCCGACGCCCCCTATGCAGCGTTACTGACCGCCCACCAACAGGCATGGCAAGACACCTGGGAATACGGACGCATCCGCGTGGCCGATCCGGCAGTGGATCATCCACTGCAGTTCGCCGGATGGCATATCCAGCAGACGGTTTCGCCGTTGAGCATCGGCCGTGACCTGGGCTTTCCGGCGCGCGGCTGGCAGGAAGGCTATTTCGGCCAAGTGTTCTGGGACGAATTGTTCGCCTTTCCACTGTTCGCCACGCACCGTCCGGAACTGGCCAGTTCACTGCTCGACTACCGCCACACACGCCTGCCGGCCGCGCGGCGTCGAGCGGCCCGATTGGGCTACGGCGGTGCCATGTTTCCCTGGCGCAGCGCCCACGACGGCGAAGAGCAGACCCAGCCGTTCCAGTACTACCCGCTTTCCGGCCACTGGGTGCCCGACCCCACGCACTTGCAGCGCCACATCGGCTCGGCCGTGGCCTACGACGCCTGGACGCTCTACCTGGCGACCGGCGACGAGCAGCAACTGGCCGGCAAGATCGGTGATCTGATCATCGAAGTCGCGCGTTACTGGGCCAGCGTGGCTCGCTATGACGAGTCTCGGCAACGCTATGTCATCGAAGGCGTGATCGGTCCCGACGAGTACCACAACGCCTACCCCCATGCCGAGCAACCGGGCCTGGACAACAACGCCTACACCAACCTGATGGCCGTCTGGACCCTGTGCCGCGCGCTGGACGTGCTACAGCGGTTGCCCACCGTCCTGCGCGAGGACCTCGTCGAGCGCCTGGCGCTGCGCCCCGACGAGGCATCGCACTGGGAGCATGTCAGCCGCAACATGTTCCTGCCGTTCACCGCCGATGGCGTGCTCGACCAGTTCGAAGGCTTCGACAGGCTGCAGCCCGCGCCGGACGAGTGGAAGCGTGAAGACAATCCGCGCCTGGACTGGATGCTCGAAGCCCGGGGCGATCACTGCGACCACTATCAGGTGAGCAAGCAGGCCGACACCCTGATGCTGTTCTACCTGCTGTCACAGGATCAGTTGCAGGCGCTGTTCGACCGCTTGCGTTACCCATTCGACAGCGACATCGCGCGGCGAACCATGGACTACCACCTGGGCCACGTCTTCCACGAATCCAGCCTGTCGAAAACCGTCTGCGCCGGTGCGCTGGCCCACACTGACAGCGACGCTTCGTGGACGTACTACCAGCATTGCCTGCGCACGGATCTGGACGCCAAGTCCGACAGCGGAGTCCGCGAGGGCGTGCATCTGGCGGCGATGTCCGGCGCGCTGGACGTCATGCAGCGGCATTACCTGGGCGTGTGTCCGGCAGTGGAAGGGTTGCGGGTGTTCCCGGCACCACCGCCCGGCCTGGGCGACGTCAGCCTCGCCGTGCAGTTTCATGGGCAATGGGTGGACGTGACGCGGGTCGATGAAGTGATCACCGTGCACCTGCGTGCGCTGTCGACCCAGGCGATTACCTTGATTCACGCGCTGGGCACGGAACAGCTCGAACCCGGCTCGTCGGTCAACGTCATCGGCTGAGTTCAGCGGGTGGCGAGTACGGCTTCAGGACGCCTCATCGATCGGCGCAATCAGCTCGGCACCCTGATTGCGCACATTGCCAACCGCCTTGCCCACCGCGTGCCATCGAAAGTCGGCTACCGGCCGGCCTTCGTGTTGGGCGATCTCGATGCTGCGCTCGGCGCTCAGGTCGGCTTCCAGCCACTCCTGTGCCTGCTCCGGTGCCAGCACTACCGGGCGGCGGTCGTGGATGTCGACCATGCCTTCATTGCTGGCATCGGTGATGATCACGAAACCATCGCCTTCACCGGGCTCAAGCCCCGGCGTGACCTGGGCGAGGGCGGCGAAGAACATCGGCTTGTCGTCCGCAAGATGAATGAACCAGGGTTGTTTCTTCTTCGGGTCACCGGCGTCCTTGACCCACTCATACCAGCCGTTGGCCGGTATCAGCACGCGCCCATTGGGCCACAGCTGCTTGAAGAACTTTCCGGTCGCGACCGTCTCGACCCGCGCGTTGATTGGGGCCGGGCGCTTGCCCTGGGCCCAGAACGGCGCCCAGCCCCATTTCACCGAATCGATCGACAGGCCCTGCTCGGTGCCCTGCAACACCATGGCCCGCTGCGTCGGCGCGATGTTGTAGCGCGCCTGCGGCTGCGGGTCGACATAACGGATGACCTGCTGACGCGGGGCCAATTCACGCAGATAGACGTCCATCGCTTCGTACATCGAGTAGCGACCACACATGGTGTTCTCCGTCAGATTGTCGCGGTCTCTTGTTGACCTCCAAGGTCGTACAAAGTTAACTGTATATTCGTACAGTATCAATACCAGGCAATCCCATGATCACTATTCTTGGCCCGCTCGCTCCGGGCAGCACCGCGCATCCGCTGTATTCCTTCAAGGTCCCGGCCGGTTTTCCCTCGCCCGCCGCCGACCATATGGAGCAGCGCATTTCGCTGGATGAACTGCTGGAGATCCGCGCACCGCACATCTACCTGGTGCGCATCCAGGGCGACAGCATGCAGGGCGCGGGGATCTTCTGCGGCGACCTGGTGATCGTGGACCGCTCCATCGAGGCCGAACATGGCCATGTCGTCATCGCCGCGGTGAACAGCGAACCCATGTGCAAGCGTCTGCACAAGCGCGGTCGCGAGGTGATCCTCAAGTCGGCCAATCGCGAGTACCCGCCGCGCTACATCATGGAGGGCGACGAGCTGTTGATCTGGGGCGTGGTGACCTTCAGCGTACGTGCCCATGAAAAGGAATGAACCGGTCTTCGCGCTGATCGACTGCAACAGCTTCTACGCCAGTTGCGAACGGGTGTTTCGCCCGGATCTGGCCAAGACGCCGATCGTGGTGCTGTCCAACAACGACGGCTGCGTGATTGCCCGATCGGCCGAGGCCAAGGCGCTGGTGAAGATGGCGTCGCCGTATTTCCAGATCAAGGACTTGCTGCGCCAGCACGGTATCGTGGCGTTTTCTTCCAACTACGCGCTGTACGGCGACATCAGCGAACGGGTGATGTGCATCATCGAGTCCATGGTGCCGGCCTTGGAGGTCTACAGCATCGACGAAGCGTTCGCCGACCTCACCGGCATGCACCAGGACCTGGACGCACTGGGCCGCGACATTCGCGAACAGGTCTACCGGCGCACCGGCATACCGGTAGGGGTTGGGATTGCCGGCACCAAAACCTTGGCCAAACTGGCCAACCATGCCGCGAAGAAATGGCACAAACAGCTGGGCGGGGTGCTGGATCTGCGCGAAGCCGGCCGCCGCGATCGCCTGTTGAAGGTCACCCCGGTGAGCGACGTCTGGGGCATTGGCCGCAAGATGAGCGCACACCTGCAGGGCATGAACATCGCCACCGCCTGGGACCTGAGCTGCGCCGATCCGGCCTTGTTGCGCAGCCGCTTCAGCGTGGTGATCGAAAAGACCGCCCGCGAACTGGGCGGCACACCGTGCCTGGAACTTGAAGACCCCGATCCGCCCAAGCAGGAAATCTGCTGCAGCCGGATGTTCGGCAAGCGCCTGACCGAGATCGCCCCGATCCGCGAGGCGGTGGCCAGCTATGTGATGCGGGCCTCGGAGAAGCTGCGTGCGCAACGTTCGCTGTGTCGGCAGCTGCGTGTGAGCATCCGCACCGGCATGCTCAACCCTCTGGAAGCCAAGTACGCCAACGGCGTGGTGGTACAACTGCCGTACCCCACCGACGATGTGCGCCTGTTGACCAAAGCAGCGGTGCAGGGCCTGGAATTCATCTTTCGCAGCGGCTTCACCTACAGCAAGGCCGAAATACTCCTGCTGGGCCTGTGCCAGCGCGGCGAGTTCACCGACGACTTGTTCGCCAGCGCCCAACCGGCCACCGCCGAACGCCTGATGCAGGTGCTCGACGCGGTCAACGGCCGCTGGGGCAGGGGGACTTTGCGTCCGGCGGCTGTGCCGACCAATCCGGACTGGGGCATGCGTCGGGAGATGATGAGCCAGAGCTATACGACGCAGATCGAGCAGTTGTGGACGGTCAGGGGGTGAGTGTTCCATCGGCGGGGTTGAGCATGGGCACATCCTCATCGGCACGATGAACAGCGAACCCATGTGCAAGCAACAACACAAACGTTGACCCACAACCAGGGACGAAAGGTGACGTGTCATGCCGGGATTACACAACGACCGGTTGTGGCTATCTATTCCTGCGATCCACACAGCTCCAGATCAAGTGCTTCCGGTGTGGAGCGCTGAATCATGTGAGAGCCTTGAACTCCGAGCTATCGCCTTTGAGCGACATGCAAGCGAAATCATATCTGACGGTGGATGGCAATTTGACGGGTATTGCACGTTGAAGCCAGATGCATATGATGCAGACCATAGCAATCGAACGTACATGCAGGAAAAGCTCAACGGTTTTCCTAGGTTTTGGGCGATAGATTTGGGTACAAGAACTATCTGATCGTCATAGAAGGTAGTCAGAAGATCAGCTTCAGTGGTCGAAGATAAGGAGTCCTATGCGTCAAGGTATCTTCATCAGTGCTGCATTGCTAGCAGTATTAGCTGGCTGTGATGATAGCGGCGATATGTTTTGCCCTGACAAAGGTCAAGATTTTTTTGATCAGTCCGTCAAGGCTTACTTCACAAAACACCCACCTGTAGAAGGCATTGAGAACGTCAAAGTTCTGTCAGGTGCCACTTACAGCACTGCGACCAATTGGTGGGTGGTCCCTGTAGACGTAGGCGAGGATAAGTGGGACGCGCTATTGAGCTGTGACGGGCATTTGGAGCTGTCTGGTCGATAGTCATTCTAAACCATGGTGTTTGATGGTACCGCCCTGAGAGTGTCTGTACTTGGATTTTAGTGCGGTATCTGCTGTGGCCAACTTCTAGCCTTTATGGGTGGAGTCTCCTTGAAACCCATGCAGGCCGCACTATATTCACGATCAACGCGCTGGCAAGAATGAGGGCAAAGCCAATGATTGTGCTGGCTGGAGGTTTTTCACCAAAATAGGTCATGGCCAACACAACAGAAATGACAGGTGAAAATAAAGTCGCGTAGCTTGCGTATTCGGCGCTCTGAAGTTTGATCAGGTAGAACCAGATATAAAAAACGATCGCGCCCCCAACGATGCCCATAAACAAAATCGCAGCAGCGGCAGATAACGACAAGCTTCCAGGAAACGCCATGATTTCGGTGGGCCAATCTAGAAATAGCGGTGACACCAGGAAGGTGCAAAAGCAACCGAAGGTGACCTGCCAGAATACTTTCACCCGAAAATCTATATCAGTCTTCAATCGCTGGGCGATGAGGGAACCGATCGACCAGGAGAGGGCGCTTGACAGGATGATCAAGTGGCTTGAAGAAAATTCAAGTTTTCCGATAATCAACCAGATGCCTATTGAGCAGAACGTCAGTGAAGCAATGGAAAAACCATCGAGTTTACGCTTGAGTATCATCGCAAAAAAAGAGGTAAAGCAAGGCATTGTATAGATTAGGGAAGTGGAGTCGGAAATGCTTAGGTGCTCCAGTGCTATATTGTTTAAAACCGGAACGAGAAAAACATTTGGAATTGCGATAATAAAAAGTTTTAGATAAAGCATGGCGTCTAAGGTGGTGCTCAGGGCATTTACAGGTTTCCAAAATACGGCGTAGAGGAAAAGAACACTGATAAAAGCGCATGCCAATCGGAATGGCCAAGCGCCCAAGGCCTGAACACCAAGCTTTGAAACCGGCAAGCCAGCGCCCCAGATCAGCGCCATGACAGCTATAAGGAACACACTTTTTTGAAGGGGCGACATTATCTGATTAACCATAACGAGCAATGAGGGCGATCCGGTTTTGAGCCGGGGCGCCGTTACTATTGATGAAGGCTGCTGAATTTTTTGCTGCGCTGGTGTTTATAGGGTACGAGTCGGCGATTCGTTTTTTTGTTTTGCATCGAGTTGTTTCTCCAAGCTCCAGAATCGGTTCTCGATTTTTACTAAATCTTTGATTTGACGAGGAAGTCCTGTCAAGTTCAGTCATTGCACAGCAGTAGCATGAGTTCGCGATAGCTCGCTTGATGCTCAGCAATGAGCACGGATTGAAGCTTGTGCCTACACACGCTGAACGCTGACACCCAGCCGTGCTGCAAGCCTTGCCAGATTGGCTCGATCCAGGCCAAGGGCCCTGGCGGCGGCAGTGACATTGCCTCGATGTTGCATCAATGCGCCTTCCAGAAGCTCTCTCTTGTAATCATCTACGGCGGCCTTGTAGTCGACAGGCGCAGACCGAGTAGGATCGGGCAACTCGGGAAGCTCTGCTTCCAGTGTTTTCTTCGCCGCCGGCAGGTCGAAGTCGTCTGCCATCAGGACGAGCATGTCTTTACGGGCTGAACCTGAAACCCGCTTTTTCGCCTTCAGCACTGCCCTGGCGATCTGGTGTTCCAACTCGCGAACATTGCCGGGCCACATGTAGTGACCGAGCGCCTGTTTGGCGGGGGCGGCGAACCTGACCGGGGGCAGTGCCATGCGGTACCGGTTTTCTTCGGCGAACGCGCCGGCCAGCAGAAGGATATCCTCCTTGCGCTCTCGTAGCGGCGGTACGCGCAGCGGATACACGGTCAGGCGATGATAGAGGTCGGCGCGAAAGCGGCCGGTCCGAACTTCTTCAGCCAGGTCTCGGTTGCTCGCGGCCAGCAGCCGGATATCGACCACATGGGAACGGTCGGACCCTACCCGCTGTACATCACCGCCTTGCAGCACCCGGAGCAGCTTGGCCTGCACCGACAGCGGCAGCTCGCCGATCTCGTCGAGGAACAGCGTACCCCCACTGGCCATCTCGAATTTGCCCAGGCGATTCTCGACGGCGCCTGAGAACGCGCCTTTGACGTGCCCGAACAGCTCGCTTTCGACAAGGTGTTCCGGCAAGGCGGCGCAGTTGACGCTGATCATCGGCTTGTCGGCGCGGTGAGAGTGGCTGTGGAGCCGACGCGCCACCAGTTCTTTGCCGACGCCTGTTTCACCGGTGATGAGAACGGTCAGTTCACTGGGCGCCACTAGGTCGATTTCCCCCAGCAACTGTTTGAATGCCTCGCTGGTGCCGATCATGCGCTGAGGCCCGCCCTGGTGGGCCAGTCGGTAGGCATCGGCGCGCTTGCGTTCACCCTCGAGGGCGCGCATCAGTTGGTCGAAATGCCCGGCGGCCACCACGGTGGCGGCAGCCAGGCGCGCGAACGTTTCCACTGTCTGCAGATCGTCTGCGGAGAATTGACCCACCTTCAACGCGTCCAGCGTCAGGACACCCCAGATCTTTTCGTTGATGCGCAGGGCGCAGCCCATGCAGTCGTGAACCGGCAACGTGCTGGCGCCGATAAGGCCGTCGTAGGGGTCCGGATAAGGGCAGTCCGGCGGGAAGAGTATCGCGCCCGGTGCTTCGATGATCGCTTTCAAGCGCGGGTGGCTGTCCACCGGGTACCGTCGGGCCATGGCATCGACCGCCAGTCCATGGGCGGCTTCGGGTATCAGCACGTGATCTTCAAGACGCAGAATGGCGACGGCATCGGTCGGCACCAGCTCCCGTAGCGCACCGAGCACACGCTGGTAACGGTGTTCTGCGCTGATCTCGGCCGTGAGGTCACCCAGCAGGGGAAGAAGCGCCTGAAGCGCGCGCGATGACTGAGTCGAAATGACCTTATCTTTCATGTTTGAGTCTTTTTAACCGAGTCGAAACGACTCTCAGAAACCAGCGGTAGCCTGATTTCATTGGGTTTTTTGATGGCATGACGGTTGCTATGACGATATCACTAATCTGCATCCGGAGTTCGCATGCTCACTCAAGCTCAGCGCGACATCATCAAGGCAACCATCCCGCTCCTGGAAACGGGGGGTGAGGCATTGGCGACCCATTTCTACACCATCATGCTGGACGGCCATCCAGAGGTTAGACCGTTGTTCAACCAGGCGCATCAGGCAAGCGGGTCTCAGCCTCGGGCGCTGGCCAACGGCGTGCTGATGTATGCCCGCAATATCGACCGCCTGGAAAACCTGGGACCGCTGGCAAGCCAGATCGTCAACAAGCACGTCGCGTTGCAAATCCTTCCGGAGCACTACCCGATCGTGGGTGCCTGCCTGTTGCGCGCGATTCGTGAAGTGCTGGGTGAAGACATCGCCACCGATGAAGTGATAGCCGCGTGGGGGGCAGCCTATCAGCAGCTCGCCGACCTGCTGATCGGTGCCGAAGAACAGGTGTACGAAAGCGTTGCCGCAGCACCGGGCGGGTGGCGCGGTGGGCGCTTGTTCCGGGTCGCCTGCAAAGTGCCTGAAAGCAGTGAGATCACGTCGTTCTACCTGGAGCCGGTCGATGGCAAACCGGTCATCGCGCACAAACCGGGGCAATACATCAGCCTGCGTCTGGATATCGAGGGGACCGAGTGCCGTCGCAGTTACTCGCTGTCGGCGCCATCCTCAGGGGTGGGACTGCGCATCAGTGTGAAGCGCGAACCCACTGGCGTGGCCTCCAATTATCTGCACGACCAGGTCATCGCCGGATCGGTGCTCGAGTTGTTTCCACCGTCGGGCAACTTCACGCTGGCTGAAGGTACCAAGCCATTGGTGCTGATCAGTGGCGGGGTGGGCATCACGCCGACGATCGCCATGGCCGAGACCGCGCTGCAGGCAGGTGAGCGTCCAGTCGTCTTCATCCACTACGCAAGAAATGCCCAGGCTCAAGCGTTCAAGGACCTGCTCTGCGAGTGGTCGCAAGGCTTTCCGCAATTCAAGGCCTACATCGTATATAACGACGCCAGTGCCGATTCAGCAGTACAACCCGATGCCGTCGGCATGCCTTCGATAGAGCAGCTGAAACAGTGGATGCCCGAAGACCGAGACGTCGAAGCCTATTTTCTGGGCCCCAAGCCGTTCATGGCGTTCATGAAGCGAAGCCTGCGTGAAATGGGCGTGCCGGACGGCCAGGCGCATTATGAGTTTTTCGGACCTGCAGAAGAGCTGGCCTAGTACTGGTCAGGTCGGCTCGCTAGCCGGCACGACCAATCGAGAGGAAGGATGAAAAATGCCAAAACCCGACAGGCTGTCCGAGTGGGGAATCACGCACCCTATCGTTCAAGCGCCCATGGTAGGTGTCTCGACGCCGCAATTGGCAGCGGCCGTTTCCAACGCTGGCGCGTTGGGCTCCATCGGTCTGGGCGCCAGTACGCCAGAGCAGGGGCGTGAGCTCATTCGGCAGACCAGGGCGCTGACCGGCAACCCCTTCAACGTCAATATGTTCTGCCATCGCCCTGCGGTGTTCGATCACGCCAGAAACGAAGCGTGGCTGAAGTATCTTTCGGGTTTTTTTGCCGAGTTCGAGGGTGTACCGCCAACGGTTCTGAAGGAAATCTACAAAAGCTTTGTCGACGACCGCGCCATGCTTGAAATGCTCGTCGAAGAGAAGCCCGCTGTCGTCAGCTTTCATTTCGGCGCGCCGCCTGCGCAGTGGCTCGAAGAACTCAAGTCGGCGGGTATCTACACGATGGGTTGTGCAACCACGTTGTCCGAAGCCCGGCAGCTTGAGCAGGCCGGGGCTCAGGCGATCGTTGCGCAGGGCTATGAAGCCGGCGGGCATCGCGGCGTGTTCGATGATGGGTTCGGTAAAGACCAGCAGATGGGGCTGTTTGCGCTGTTGCGCATTATCGTCGCGGCGGTGGATCTGCCAGTCATCGCTGCAGGCGGGATCATGGAGGGGGCTGGAATCAATGCAGCGATGATGCTTGGCGCCAGCGCCTGTCAGTTGGGAACGGCGTTCATCCTGTGCCCGGAGTCCTGTGCAACGCCAGAGCATCGAGACGCATTGAAAGGTCCGAAGGCCCATCAGACCCGGGTGACCAGCTACCTATCCGGCCGCCCGGCTCGGGGCATTCCGAATCGCCTGTACCTGGAGTCCGGGGCCGACAGGGTTCCTCTGCCAGCCGAATATCCGCTGGCCTATGACGCTGCCAAAGCCTTGCATGGAGCGGCCAGCGCCAAGGGCTGCCACGACTTTGCTGCACAGTGGGCGGGGCAGGGTGCACCGTTGGCCAGGGAGCTACCTGCACAGAGGCTTGTGCAGGTGCTTGTCGAAGAAATGCAGGCCGCCTCTCGCTTCAGTCACTCATGAAAAAACCGGGCAAGTGCCCGGTTCTTTCATTGACGCTTCAAGGCTATCGGAACGCCGGCACCACCTCATTGATGAACAGCTCCAGCGATTTCTTCTTTTCGGCGTGGGGCAGGCTGTTGTCGCACCAGAAGCTGAACTCGTCGACGCCCAACTCCTGGTAATGCTTGATGCGCGCGATGATCTGCTCGGGTGTGCCGATCATGGTGTTCTTGCGGATGTTCTCCAGTTCGAACTCCGGGCGCTCGGCGAACTTGGATTCCGGGCTGGGTTCCAGGAAACCGTTGACCGGAGTGGTCTTGTTGCCGAACCAGGCATCGAAGGTGCGGTAGAACCGCGAGATCGCCGTAGCGCCAACCTTCCAGCCTTCGGGGTCGTCGTTACCGTGAACATGGGTGTGACGCAGCACCATCAATTGCGGGCGCGGTACGGTCGGATTGTTGGCCAGGGCCGCTTCGAACTTGTTCTTCAGATCGACCACTTCCTCGTCGCCCTTCATCAGCGGCGTGACCATGACGTTGCAACCATTGGCGACAGCAAAGTTGTGCGAGTCGGGATCGCGCGCAGCGATCCACATCGGTGGCGTCCTGACCGGCTTCGGCACGCTGGTGGAGGTGGGAAATTTCCAGATATCGCCATCATGGGCGTAGTCGCCTTCCCACAACTTGCGCACCACCGGCACCATCTCGCGCAGTGCGTTACCGCCGCTGCTGGCGGGCATGCCACCGGCCATGCGATCGAACTCTACCTGGTAGGCGCCGCGAGCCAGACCGACTTCCATGCGTCCGTTGCTGATCACGTCCAGCAGGGCGCATTCGCCGGCAACTCGCAGCGGGTGCCAGAACGGCGCAATGATGGTGCCGGCGCCCAGGTGAATGGTCGTGGTCTTGCCGGCCAGGTAGGCCAGCAGCGGCATGGGGCTGGGGGAAATGGTGTACTCCATGGCGTGGTGTTCGCCGATCCACACCGTGCTGAACCCGCCTTCTTCGGCCATCAGGGTCAGTTCGGTCAGGTCTTCGAAAAGCTGGCGGTGGCTGGTCTTCTCGTCCCAGCGCTCCATGTGCACGAACAGCGAAAATTTCATCTTGCCTACCTCGGATCTGTTGGCGGTGGTTCGTCCCGGCCAGGGGCGTGCCGTGGCCCGGACAGTCAATGGCGTGGGATATGTCAGGCGAACGCGGGCAGGGCACCCATTTTTCCGCGGCAATAGACCAACGGGGTTTGCGGGGCGCTGGGCACCAGCAGATTCTTGACCGCGCCGACCATGATCGCGTGATCACCGCCTTCGTATTCCCGCCACAGTTCGCACTCGATGACCGCGATGGCGTTGTCGAGGACCGGATTGCCCAGCGCGCTCAGGCTCCATGCGATGCCATCGGCCTTGTTCTTGCCCTTGCTGGCGAAGGCGTAGGCTTCGGCTTGCTGGTCGCTGGAGAGCAGATGGATGGCGAAGCGCTTGCTGCGAATCAGGTGAGGATAGGAGTCGGCCTTGTAGTTGGGGCAGAACAACACGAGGGCCGGATCGATGGACAGCGAACTGAAGGCGCTGGCGGTCATGCCCACGAGCTGGCCTTGATCGTCCAGCGTGGTGATCACGGTCACGCCAGAGGGGAACGAGCCCATGACTTGTTTGTAGATTTCGGCATCGATCATCAAAGGTACCTCGGGTTTGTTCGAATATTTATTGGTCTGATGGTATACCAAAAAATTGTTCGTGCAACCCTCAATTTAAGAGCTGCGCCGCGGTCCGGGTGGTCTTTTGAAACAGGTTGGGATCAGACGCTCACTTGCGTTTTCTTGGTATACCGTAATATGGTTTGTCTATCAGAAACGGGTCGCGCCTGGTGGCCCGGATTCCTACAAGAACAACAGCAGACTCGAGTGAAAACCTATGTCCGAGCGTTCATCGCAAGACCCATTGATCGAGAGCCATACCGTCGAGCAGGTCCCCCACGCCGAGCGCCATGGTCGGGCTCGGGACCTCTTCACGCTGTGGTTCAGCACCAACATCGCGCCGTTGCCGATCGTCACCGGCGCCATGGTGGTCCAGGTCTTCCACCTCAATCTCGCCTGGGGGTTGCTGGCCATCGTGTTGGGGCATTGCCTGGGGGGTGTGGTCATTGCCCTGTCCTCGGCGCAGGGGCCAAGGCTGGGCATACCTCAGATGGTGCAGAGTCGCGGGCAATTCGGTCGGTTCGGCGCGCTGTTGATCGTGTTCTTCGCGGCGTTGATCTACGTCGGTTTCTTCATTTCCAACATCGTGCTGGCCGGAAAATCGATCCACGCCATGGTCGAGCCGATTTCATTGCCTCTGGGCAGCCTCATCGGCGCCCTGGCCGCGACCGCCATCGGCGTGCTCGGCTACCGCTTCATTCACACCTTGAACCGGATCGGCACCTGGGTCATGGGCGGCGCGCTGCTCGCCGGCTTCGCCTTCGTGTTCAGTCAGCCGCTGCCGGTTGATTTTCTGACCCGGGGCGGATTCACCCTGGCAGGATTCATCGCCACGGTGTCCCTGGGGGTGATCTGGCAGGTCAGTTTTTCGCCTTATGTATCGGACTACTCCCGCTACCTGCCCAGCGATATCGGCATCGCCAAGCCGTTCTGGGCCACCTACGCCGGTGCCACGCTGGGAACCATCCTGTCGTTCAGCTTCGGCGCCGTAGTGGTGCTGGCAACCCCGCCAGGCACCGAAGCGATGACTGCGGTTGAGCAGGCGACCGGCGTGCTGGGCCCCGTGCTGATGTTGCTGTTCCTGCTCAACATCATCAGCCACAACGCGCTGAACCTGTACGGTGCGGTACTGGCCATCGTCACCGCCGTGCAGACGTTCATCGCCCACTGGACGCCGAGTGTGAAGGTGCGCATCGTGCTGTCGGCGCTGGTGTTGAGCGGGTGCTGTGTGGTGGCGGTGGGCGCGTCGGGCGACTTCATCCAAGACTTCATCGGCTTGATCCTGGCCCTGCTGCTGGTACTGGTGCCGTGGGCCTGCATCAACCTGATCGACTTCTACCTGATCAAGTACGGCGACTACGACATCGAGTCGATCTTTGCAGCCGATGGCGGCCAGTACGGCCGCTTCAATTGGCACGCGATCATCGCCTACGCCTGTGGCATCGCCGTGCAGTTGCCGTTCGCCAACACCGCGTTGTATGTCGGTCCCTATGCCCATCTGGTCGAAGGCGCGGACCTGTCCTGGCTGGTGGGCATCGTGGTCACCTGTCCGCTGTTCTACTGCCTGGCGACCCGCAAGCAACAGCGTGCCGAACGACTGCGGGCCGGATACGCCAAGTAGCACGGGCTACCCGGCGAGCAGTCGCAAAAAGGCCCCGATCGTTCGGGGCCTTTTGCGTTGCGGCGATTGCTGGATGTGTCGACAGATCAGTGTGCGCCGGCCGCCTTGTTCAGATCGCCTTCTTCCCAGTGCGTGTACACGCAAGCGTCTGCCGCTGCCCAGCGCAACTGGACCTGCTCACCGGCCTGCAGGGGCATACCGGCCGCTGACAAGGCTTTGACCGTCATCGCCGTACCGCCGCGGGTGACAACGCTGCAGGTCTGGCTTTCACCCAAGAACAGGGTCTCGGTGACAGTGGCCGGAATCTGGTTCCAGCCTGGCAATAGCGGTTGCTCTGCCGCCTGAGCAACGCTCAGGGCCTGGGCCTTCTCCGGACGTACCATCAGCAGCACCTGCTGCCCGACATTGGCACCGGGGGTCAGGCGCATGCCCAGGCTGGCGCCTTCGAAGGTGGCGGAACCGTTGCTGGTGGTGGTCAGCTTAAGAAAGTTGGAATTGCCCAGGAACGACGCGACGAAGGCATTGGGCGGGTTCTGGTAGAGTTCGTAGCCGCTGCCCAGTCCGACGATCTTGCCGTGGCTGAAGATGGCGATGCGCTGCGACAGGCGCATGGCTTCTTCCTGGTCATGGGTCACGTAGACGATGGTGATGCCCAGGCGTCGGTGCAACTGCCGCAGTTCGTCCTGCAGGTCTTCGCGCAGCTTCTTGTCCAAGGCGCCCAGCGGCTCATCCATCAGGAGGATGCGCGGCTCATAGACCAGCGCGCGGGCGATGGCCACCCGTTGCTGCTGGCCACCGGACAGCTGCGCCGGGCGGCGGTGGGCGAAGGCCTCCAGCTGCACCAGCTTGAGCATCGCATCGACCTTGCGGTCGCGTTCGGCGCGGCTCAGTTTGCGGATGTCCAGAGGGAAAGCAATGTTGTCGCGTACCGACAGGTGCGGAAACAGCGAGTAGCGCTGGAACACCATGCCGATCCCGCGCTTGTGCGGCGGCACGTTCACCAGTGACTGGCCGCCGACCAGAATCTCTCCGGAGCTGGGCGTCTCGAACCCGGCCAGCATCGACAGCGTGGTGCTCTTGCCCGAGCCGCTGGAGCCGAGGAAGGTCAGAAACTCACCGTCCTTGATGTCCAGGTCGATATTGTCGACGGCGGCGAAGTCGCCATAGTGACGGTTCAAGCCGCGCAGGCTGACCAGGGTGTCCCCGGCCTGCACGGCCTGTTGTTGTTTGATCACTGCACTCATGTCCAGCTCCTAGGCGTTGACGGGGTTACGGCGACGAATGATTTCGGCGACCACCATGACCAGTACCGACAGGGCGATCAGCAGCGTCGAGGCGACGGCGATCACCGGCGTCAGGTCCTGGCGCAGGGTGGTCCACATTTTCACGGGCAGGGTCTGCAGGGTCGGGCTGGCCATCATCACGCTGAGCACCACCTCGTCCCACGAGACCAGGAACGCGAACAGGCCGCCGGCCACCATGCCCGGCCGAATCGCCGGGAAGGTGACCTTGAAGATCGCCTGCAGGCGCGACGCGCCGCAGATCACCGCGGCATCCTCGATGGACTGGTCGAACAGTTTCAGCGAGTTGATGATCGAGATGATGGTGAAGGGCAGGGCGACGATCACGTGGCTGACCACGAAGGAGAACAGCGTGCCGGTGTAGCCCAGCTTGAGGAACAGCGCGTACACGGCCACGGCGATGATCACCAGCGGCACGATCATCGGCAGGGTGAACAGCGCGTACAGCAGCTCGCGCCCCGGAAATTTGCCGCGCACCAGTGCAAAGGCCGTTGGCAGGCCCAGCAGCACGGCGAAGACGGTGGTCAGCGCAGCGACTTTCAGACTCGACCAGGCCGCCGCCATCCACTCCGGGTTGGCGAAGAACTGCAGGTACCATTTGGTAGTCCAGCCCGGAGGTGGAAACACCAGCCACTGGGACGAGCCGAACGACAGCAGGACGATGAAGACGATCGGCAGCAGCAGGAACAGGCCGATCGCAGCTGTGGTGAGGTAGAGACCGACGCGCAGGCGCCGGCTCATGGCATTGGGGGTAAGGAGCATGATGACTTACCTCGAATTGCTGGCGCCAACCGGGGATTCCGGTTGCAGCTTCAGGTAGAAATAGAACAGCACCAGGGTGATCAGCACCAACAGCGCCGCAGCGGCACTGGCCAGACCCCAATTGAGGAACGATTGCACCTGTTGCACGATGAACTCGGGCAGCATCATGTTCTGTGCACCCCCCAGCAGGGCCGGGGTGACGTAGTAACCCAGCGACATGACGAACACCATCAAGGCGCCGGAGAACAGCCCCGAGCGGCACAGCGGCAGGAACACCCGAAAGAAGTTGGTCCAGGGGCTGGCGCCGCAGATGGCACCGGCCTGCAGCACCATGGGATCGATCGCCTGCATGGTCGCCTGCAGCGGCAGCACGATGAACGGGATCATGATGTAGCTCATGCCGATCACCACGCCGGTGAGGTTGTGTACCATCTCCAGCGGCTGGTCGATGATGCCCAGCGCCATGAGCAGCTTGTTGACCACCCCCGACGCCTGCAGCAATACCAGCCAGGAATAGGTGCGCGCCAGCAGGCTGGTCCACATCGACAGCAGCACGATGCTGAAGATCCAGCGGCCCCAGCCGCGCGGAACCAGGGTGATCACCCACGCCAGGGGAAAGCCCAGCAACACGCTGAACAGGGTCACCAGCCCGGCCACCGAGAAGGTGTTGAACAACACCCTGGCGTAGGCCGAGTTGGCGAACAGCTCACGGTAGTTGTCCAGCCCCGGCGTCGGTTCCAGCACGCCGCGCAGCAGCAGGCCGATGAGTGGAGCGAAGAAGAACAGGCCAAGGAACAACAGCGCCGGCAGCAGGTTGCCCGAACCCCGCCAGCGCTGAATCAGGCTCGCTCGTGGCTGGACCGCATGCAGTGCACCGGGGCCGCCGGCGGCGCCCCCGGTGCTGCCCAGAGCGGAGGGCGAGGACAGCTTCACTTGACCAGCCATTCGTTCCACCGTGTCGCGATAGAGGGACCATTCTTGGCCCAGTAGGCGAAGTCCAGAGTGATCTGGTCGTCGACGTGCGCGGTCGACAGGTTGGGTGCCAGGACGGCGTCGAGGCGCTGCACGCTTTCGGTGTTGACCGGCGCGTAGGCCGTCAGGTTGGAAAAGTCGGCCTGGCCCTTGGCGCTGGTGGCGTTGGCCACGAAGCGCATGGCAGCCTCCTTGTTCTTCGAACCCTTGGGCACGACGAGGAAGTCGGCCATGGCCAGGTTCTGCTTCCAGCTCACACCCACGGGGGCGCCGTCTTGTTGCAGGGCGTAAACGCGACCGTTCCAGAACTGACCCATGGCGACTTCACCGGACGCCAGCAATTGCTGGGACTGCGCGCCGCCGCCCCACCAGACGATGTCCTTCTTGATCGAGTCGAGCTTCTTGAAGGCCCGGTCCAGGTCCAGCGGATAGAGCTTGTCGGCAGCGACGCCGTCGGCCAGCAAGGCGATCTCCAGCACGCCTGGGCTGGGCCACTTGTACAGCGCGCGTTTGCCGGGGTAGGTCCTGGTGTCGAACAGCGCGGTCCAGTCCTGCGGCTTGCCGGCGGCGACCTTGCCTTCGTTGAAGCCCAGCACGAAGGAGAAGTAGAACGAGCCTACCCCGTAGTCCGAGACGAAGCGCGGGTCGAGCTTGCTGCGGTCGATGACCTTGAAGTCCATGGGTTCGAGCAGACCCTCGCTGGCCGCACGCAGGGCGAAGTCGGCTTCCACGTCGACCACGTCCCACTGCACGTTGCCGCTCTCGACCATGGCCTTGAGTTTGCCGTAGTCGGTCGGGCCGTCCATGACCACCGCCGTGCCGCTGCTCTTGCTGAACGGGTCGGCCCATGACGACTTCTGCGCATCCTGGGTGGTGCCACCCCAGCTGACGAAACTCAGTGTCTCGGCCGCCACGGCAGTGCCTGCCGTGAATGCCAGGGTCGCCGCAGCCAACGCCGCTATCGCACGTTTCTTGAATACCATCGTGTACGCCCTCTTTTGTCATTGTTTGAGCGGGCTGTTTCCACACCCGCGTATCGGGAGCAGTCAGGTCGTGAAGACCTGGTGGATCGATTGCCTCAGGGGCCGTTGCCGTTCAAGGCTCAGGCCTCAGTGGTTGACGCGTGAAAAGGGGATGCTTTCGACCACTTCCAGGTCGTAGCCGGTCAGGCCTGCGTACTTGAGCGGCGGGCCCAGGTGGCGCAGTTTGCCGACGCCCAGGTCCTGCAGGATCTGCGCGCCGGTACCGACTTCCGAATAGATGCGGGTCTGGGTGCGTGAATAGGGACGCACCGGCTGGGTCAGGTGCGGGACGCGCTCCAGCAGGGCTTGGGACGATTCATGATTGGCCAGCACTACCACCACACCCGCGCCATGCTCGGCGACTTTTTCCAGCGCGGCCCACAGCGTCCAGTTGGCCGGGCCGGTGTACTCGGCGCCGACCAGGTCGCGCAGCGGATCGATGACGTGCACGCGCACCAGCGTCGGTTCATCGCGGCGGATGTCGCCCATGACCATGGCCATGTGCACGCCGCCCTGAATGCGGTCTTCGTAGCTGACCAGGCGGAACGTACCGTGCACCGTAGGCAGTTCGCGTTCGCCCATGCGGGTGACCGTGTGTTCGTTGCTCAGGCGGTAGTGGATGAGGTCGGCGATGGTGCCGATCTTGATACCGTGGTGGGCGGCGAACAGTTCCAGGTCCGGACGGCGGGCCATGGTGCCGTCATCCTTCATGACTTCGACGATCACCGAGGCGGGCGTGAAACCGGCCAGGCGGGCCAGGTCGCAGCCGGCCTCGGTATGCCCCGCGCGGGTCAGCACACCGCCTTCACGGGCGCGCAGGGGGAAGATGTGGCCCGGCTGCACCAGGTCGGCGGCGCCGGCCCGTGGCGCTACCGCAGCGGCGACCGTACGGGCGCGATCGGCGGCGGAAATGCCGGTGGTGACGCCGCTGGTCGCTTCGATGGACACCGTGAACGCCGTGCCGAAACCGCTGCCGTTGCTGGGGACCATCTGCTCCAGGCCCAGCCGCTGGCAGCGTTCGTCGGTGAGGGTGAGGCAGATCAGGCCACGGGCTTCGCGGGCCATGAAGCTGATCGCTTCGGCCGTGCAGCAGTCGGCGGCAAGCAGCAGGTCGCCTTCGTTTTCGCGGTCCTCGTCGTCCACCAGCAACACCATCTTGCCTTGGCGAAAGTCCTCGATGATTTCTTCGATGCTGTTGAACGCCATGCCTGCACTCTCTTTCACGGGCTCTTTCTTTCACGGGATCTCTGATACGTACTTGGATACGGATCCGGGCTGACCGATCGTGGCTGACCGATTGGGATAATCAGCTGAATCGTGGTATACCATAATACGCAAACAATCCCCCTGTCGAGGTGAAAATGAAGGCTTATTGGATTGCTCATGTGGACGTTACCGATTCGGCGCAGTACGGGCTTTACACCCAGCGCGCACCCGCGGTTTTCGCCCAGTACGGCGGCCGCCTCCTGGCCAGAGGCGGCCGTTCGCAGGCCATGGAAGGCCGGGCCACGCCGCAGCGCAGCGTGGTCATCGAGTTCGATTCGTACGCCCAGGCGCAGGCCTGCTACCAGTCCAGCGAATACCAGGCTGCAGCCAGCCTGCGCGCAGGTGCGGCGAGGGCCGAGGTGATCATCGTGGAGGGTTGCGAGGCGATCGGCGGCTAGCGCATGGAGTGAATGCGACCGGTGTCGTCATTGCCCATGTAGATGCCGTAGGTACCGGTCGCGCGTTCCTGAATGTAGCGCTCCAGGATCTGCCGGATGGCGGGGTAGTAGATGCTGTCCCAGGGAATGTCCGCCGGCGCGAAGAACTGCCGCGCGGCGGTTTCCGGACCGAAGTCGTCCGTCACTTCCAGGGCCATGGCGCGGAAGATGATGTACACCTCGCTGATGCGCGGCACGCTGAAGATCGAGTACGGGGAGATGATCTCGGCGCGCACGCCGGCTTCTTCCCACAGCTCGCGCAGGGCACCTTCCTCGGTGGTCTCGCCGCTTTCCATGAAGCCGGCGGGCAGGGTCCAGGTGCCGGGTCGCGGCGGAATGGCGCGCTGGCACAGCAGGTACTTGCCATCGGCTTCGACGATGCAGCCGGTGATGACTTTCGGGTTGACGTAATGCACGTGCCCGCAACCGGCGCAGAAGGTCCGCTCGTGGGTATCGCCCGCCGGAATGCCCAGGCTCAGGCCGCCGGCGCCGCAGTGTGGGCAGAACCGGGGAGTGGCCATGTCAGCGTCCGATACGGGGTTCGTCGAGGGCGATGGGCGCAGCGATGTCGCGGACCTTGTGGTCGTCGTTGCGTTGCTGGCGCAACGACTCCAAAGCCACCTTGGCCGCAGCGCGCACGTGATCGACCGAGGCCTGGTGCGCCGCCATCGGGTCGCCACTCTTGATCGCGGCAACGATGCGCTCCATCTCGTCGCTGCTGACGCCGCGACGGTTTTCCTGCGACACCGAGGTAGCCCGCAGGTAGCTGATGCGCGCCTGCAACTGACGCAGCTGGGTCGCGGCGACCTGGTTGCCGGAGCCTTCGAGCAGCACGTCGTAGAAGCCCTGGACGGAGTTGAGCACGTCCGACAGCGCGCGTTCCTCAAGGGCTTTGCGGTTGACCGCCAGCGCCTTTTCCAGGGCGCGGATGTCCTTGGCCTTGGCATTGAGGGTGAACAGCTGGACGATCAGGCCCTCGAGCACGCAGCGCAGTTCATAGATGTCGCGGGCGTCTTCCAGAGTGATGATCGCCACGCGCGGGCCCTTGGCGTCGGCGAACTCCACCAGGCCTTCGGATTCGAGATGGCGCAGGGCTTCACGCACCGAGGTGCGGCTCACGCCCAAGCGCTCGCACAGGTCGCGTTCCACCAGGCGGTCGCCGGGCAGAAGCTGGAAATTCATGATGGCGCTGCGCAACTTGTCGAGCACGATTTCGCGCAGGGTGACAGGGTTGCGATTGACCTTGAAGCTGTCGTCGAGGGGCAGGCGTTTCATCGGGTCCGCTCTGTTGAAAAGGCAAAAAAACAGCGGCGAGTCTAACACGCCACCCGGTGCTGCCGACCCGCGACCGGTGATTTGCCCAGGTCCGGTCGACAGGAGCGCCCAGCGCAGGGTCGGTCAGCCCAGGCTCGGCATCGCACCCAGTTTGCCGCGATGGTAGAGCATGGGCGCCAACGGCTCGCTGGGCAGGATCAGGTTCTTCACCGCGCCGACGATGATGGCATGGTCGCCACCGTCGTATTCACGCCACAGTTCGCACTCGATGATCGCCGTGGCGTTTTCCAGCAGCGGGTTGCCCAGCTCGCTGAGATGCCAGGCGATGGCGCGGGCCTTTTCCTTGCCCTTGCTGGCGAACGCGTAGGCCTCCGCCTGCTGGTCGGCAGACAGCAGGTGAATGGCGAAGCGCTTGCTGTCGCGCAGGATCGGGTAGGTGTCCGACTGGTAGTTGGGGCAGAACAATACCAGCGCCGGGTCGATCGACAGCGCGCTGAAGGCGCTGGCGGTGATGCCGGCGATGCCACCTTCCGGGTCCAGCGTGGTGACCACCGTCACCCCGGAGGGGAAGGAGGCCATCACTTCTTTGTAGATGCCGGGCTCTATCATTTCAAATTACCTCAACGCATCACGAATGGGTCGGGCATGGGGGCCTGGGACAGGTTGATCCATACCGTTTTGAGTTCTGTGTAGGCCAGCACCGAATCGATCCCGCTTTCACGGCCATAGCCGCTGTTCTTGAAGCCACCGATCGGTGCCATGGCCGATACCGCGCGGTAGGTGTTGACCCAGATGATGCCGGAGCGCACGTCGCGGGCCAGGCGATGGGCACGGCCCAGGTCGCGGGTCCAGATGCCGGCCGCGAGGCCGAATTGCGAGTCGTTGGCCATGGCCAGCGCCTGGGCTTCAGTGGAGAATCGAATCACCGACGCCACCGGACCGAACACTTCTTCCTGCATGATTTTCATCGAATGGCTGTCGCACTCGAACAGCGTCGGTTGGTAGTACCAGCCGTCGCTGTCGGTCTGCGCACGCTGGCCGCCCATGCGCAGGGTAGCGCCTTCTTGCACGGCTTGCGCGACCAGATTTTCCACCACGGCCAATTGCTGGGCGGTGGCCATCGGGCCCATCTCGCTCGCTTCGTCCTGCGGGTTGCCGATCTTGATGCGTCGGGCGCGTTCCACCAGGCGCTCGACGAACTCGTCGTAGATCTCGTCCTGCACCAGCAGGCGCGAGCCGGCCACGCAGCTTTGCCCGGAGGCAGCGTAGATGCCGGCCACCACGCCATTGATGGCACTGTCCAGGTCGGCATCGGCGAAAATGATGTTCGGCGACTTGCCGCCCAGTTCCAGCGACAGCTTGGCGAAGTTCTCGGCGCTGCTGCGCACCACATGCCGCGCGGTGGCGGCACCGCCGGTGAAGGCGATCTTGCGCACCAGCGGGTGGCGGGTGAGGGCGGCGCCGGTGCTCGGCCCATAGCCGGTGACGACGTTGACCACGCCCGGCGGAATGCCGGCTTCGAGGGCCAGGCGGGCCAGCTCCAGCAAGGTCGCGCTGGTGTGTTCGGATGGCTTGAGGACGATGGTGTTGCCGGCGGCCAGGGCCGGCGCCAGCTTGATCGCCGTCAGGTACAGCGGGCTGTTCCAGGGAATGATCCCGGCAACCACGCCGATGGGTTCGTGCACGGTGTAGGCGAACAGGTCGGGCTTGTCGAGCGGTAGCGTACCGCCTTCCAGCTTGTCGGCCAGGCCTGCGGTGTAGTGGAAGAACTCAGGCAGGTAGCCTACCTGGCCGCGGGTTTCGCGGATCAGCTTGCCGTTGTCACGGCTCTCCAGCTGCGCCAGCGCCTCTTTGTTGTCGGCAATCAGGTCGCCCAGCCGGCGCAGAAGCTTGCCCCGCGCCGTGGCGGTCAGCCCGCGCCAGGCCGGCGATTCGAATGCCCGCTGTGCGGCCTGCACGGCGCGGTCGACATCGGCCTCGTCGGCGTCGGGCAGCAGCGCCCAGGGTTGCGCGAGCGCCGGGTTGTGACTTTCGAAGGTCTTGCCGGACAGCGCATCGACCCACTGGCCGTCGATGCACATCTGAAAGCGTGAAAGGGTCATGCGACGATCCCCTGTGCCTGATTGTCCAGGCGCTGGGCCCGGGTAAGAAATTTCAACAACATCTGGTTGACCAGCCGAGGCGATTCCACGGGCATCATGTGCCGTTGTTCGGAGAGTATCGCCACTTCGGCGTGGGGGATGCGCTCGGCCATTTCACGGGCCATCTGCGGCGTGGAGCCCGGATCGAGTTCGCCCGTGGCAATCAGCGCCGGCGCCTGGATGCGGCCCAGGTCGTCGGCTCCGTACATGTCTTGGGTGGCGAACAGCTCGTAGGTGGTCAGGTAGCCCTGGGGGTCGTTGCCGGCCAGCGTCTCGCGCAGTGCCGCGATCTGCGCCGGGTTGGCCGCCTGATACTCGCGGCTGAACCAGCGCGACAGCGCGGCCTCGGCGTTGGCATCGGGGCCGTGTTCGGCAGCTTGCCCGGTGCGTGCCATCACGCCGGCGCGCTGTTCGGCGCTGCGGTTGAACACGCTGTTGAGCACCACCAGGGCCTGTAGCCGCTCGGGATAGTGCAAGGCAAACGCCCGTGCCACCAGCCCACCCATCGAGAACCCGATGACCGTTGCCGCCGGCAACTGCAAGTGATCCAGCAATTCGAGCAACTGCTCGGCATAACCCAGCAGCGCCGTGCCAGGCGCGGGCTGCGCGCTGGCGCCATGCCCCAGCATGTCGTAGGCGATGACCCGATAGTGCGGCATCAGCCCGACGAACTGGCCTCCCCACATTTCCTTGTTCAAGCCCACGCCATGGATGAACACCACGGGCGGGCCGTCACCGGCGGCAAGGTAACTGGTACCGGCCGCAGTGCGTTCAGCGGTAAGCCGAATCATGGAGCGCTCCTGAGTCAGGTGGATCACTGGGCCTTTTCGGCGGCCAGTTCTTCCAGGTCGATGTAGCGGTTGCCGATACGCGGATGCAGGCGCCCGCCGTTGGCGCAGCCCAGGACCACGACGATTTCGTCGGCGCGCGGCGAGTCCTCGATCTGCATTTCCAACGTGACGTAATGGGAGCGCAGGCCCTCGTCGTCCTTGTGCATCATCGGGATCTGGATCGAGGTGCCGGGCCCGCCACGCTTGTTGGTGAAGCTCAGGTAGCTCTTGGCTTGCACCGCCTCGCGGTAGTGGTTGCCGAAACGCAGGGTATGGATCACGGCCGAAGCGTGCTCGATCTCGCCATCGGCACCGACCACCGCAGCCTTGCCGTAAGCCTCGATCTTGTCGGCACCACCGATGCTGGCCACCAGACGCTCGACCATCAAAGCCCCGAGGTCCGAGCAGTTGGCCTTGATCTCCGGCTTCAAGTCATCCACGAAGCCGCGGCCCAACCAAGGGTTCTTGATGACGACCGCCAGCCCGACCATGGTCACCGGAGTGTCGGTGGCCTTGCCGCCTTCGATGCGGGTCTCTTCGGAGTAGGTGACGATTTTGCGGATCTCGAAGCTCATGCCTGTTTCCTTCTTGGAGGGTGTGTATCTGGTATTATGGTATACCAAGAACCGGCTTCGGCAAGCGTTTTTTATCGACGGGCGCTATAGCCCTGTAGCAGCGGCGCAAGCCGCGTCCAGCTTTACCGCGATCCTGCAAGTACACCGCATATACTGCCGACGCGGCTTGCGCCGCTGCTACAGGGGGGCGCGGTGTTGTAGATATGAATGCTTGCGTTGTTGCAGGATTTGCACAGATCCATGGGTATCATGCCTCCTCACTGACGAGGGTATCCATGTTCGATTGGGAAGATCTGAGGCACTTTGCGGCCTTCGTGCGTGCCGGCTCGCTGGCGTCGGCGGCCAAGGCGCTGGCGGTGGACCATGCCACCGTGGCGCGACGCATTGCTTCACTGGAAACTGCGCTCAACCTCAAGCTGGTCGACCGTCGGTCTCGCGCCTACGTACTGACGCACCAGGGGCTGCGGATTGCCGAGTTCGCCGAGCAGATGAGCGCTTCTTCGTTCGCCCTGGAGCATTACGCCGGTGCCGACCAGCCGGACGTGCAGGGCGAAGTGGTGCTGTCGGCGCCGCCGGTGTTGCTGGGCAGCCTGATCGCGCCCCATGCCGGTGCCTTGCTGGCGCAGCACCCGGCGCTGTCGCTGCGTTTGGTGGGCACCAAGTCGCGGACCTCGCTGGCGCGCCGGGAGGCGGACGTGGCGGTCAGCCTGGCGCGGCCGCTGGAGTCGACTTTGGTGGCCAGTCTGCTCGGGCACCTGGACTATGCGCTGTACGCCAGCCCTGCTTACCTGGCGCAGGCAGCGAAGCCGCGCTTCATCGGCTACGACGCTTCGCAAGCCAAATCCATCCAGCATCGCTGGCTGGTGGAGCAGGCCAAGGGGGGCGAGTTCGTGTTGTGCAGCAATGACCTGCGCGTGCAGGCACTGGCGGCCGCCGGCGCGGCGGGTATCGTCTGCCTGCCGGCGTTCATCGCCGCCGAACATGCTCTGCAACGGGTCGATCCGGAGGCGGACACCCTGAACATCGAAGTCTGGATGGCGTTCCATGAAGACGTGCGCGCCACGCCACGCATCCAGGCGGTCAGCGAATTCGTGCGCACCTGCATGGCCGTGCTGCCGCGCTTGTGAATTTCTGCATAGCTCAGGTGCGACGCCTGGGGGTTATGTCGGTGGGCGGTGGGCGCTAAGGTAACGGGCATCGGATCGGCATGTCGCGCGGTCCACCGCAGGAGCCACTCCATGAAATACGTCAAGCTGGGCAACACCGGCCTGGATATCTCCCGCCTGTGCCTGGGCTGCATGACCTTCGGCGAACCCGATGCCGGTACCCACCCCTGGACCCTGGGCGAAGACGCCAGCCGCCCGATCATCAAGCATGCGGTTGAGCAGGGCATCAACTTCTTCGACACGGCCAACAGCTATTCGGCCGGCACGTCCGAAGTCATCGTCGGCAAGCTGCTCAAGGAATTCACCCGTCGCGAAGAAACCGTGATCGCCACCAAGGTGTTCTTCCCGGCCAACATGTGGGAGGGCTCGGACAAGCCGAACGAGCAGGGCCTGTCGCGCAAGGCGATCATGGCCAGTATCGATGCCAGCCTGCAGCGCCTGGGCACCGACTACGTCGACCTGTACCAGATCCACCGCTGGGACTACCACACGCCGATCGAAGAGACGATGGAAGCGCTGCATGACGTAGTCAAGGCCGGCAAGGCGCGCTACATAGGCGCTTCGTCGATGTACGCCTGGCAGTTCGCCAAGGCCCAGCAGGTCGCGGCCAGTCATGGCTGGAGTCGCTTCGTTTCGATGCAGAACTACCTCAACCTGATCTACCGCGAAGAAGAACGCGAGATGATTCCGCTGTGCCTGGACCAGGGCGTGGGCCTGATGCCCTGGAGCCCGATGGCGCGCGGCAGGCTGACCCGCCCGCACGGCGTGCAGACCGAACGCACCCGTACCGACATTTCCGGGCAGTCGTTCTATGCCGCCACCGAGGCCGAGGATGGCAAGGTCATTGATGTAGTCGAGCAGATCGCCCAGGAACGTGGCGTGCCCATGGCCCAGGTAGCGCTGGCCTGGGTGTTGAACAAGCCCGGCGTGTCGGCGCCGATCGTCGGTGCCTCCAAGGCCGCGCAGTTGGACGATGCCCTGGCTGCACTGCAGCTGTCGTTGACCGAAGAAGAAACGGCGCGCCTGGAAAAGCCCTATGTACCGCACGCGGTGACCGGTTTTTCCTGAGCCGCAGAGGCACAGGTGGGTCGCCGCAGACCCGTGCGGATGCTATGGTTGCTGCGCGATCCACTGCCTGAGTTGAACATGACCGAGCCATTTCCCTTTTCCCGAGAGGGCATGAGCGACCAAGTACGCTGCCACGACTGGGCAGCGACCCCACTGGGACCGATCCACAGTTGGCCTGCAGCCCTGCGCATCGCCGTCGACATGTTGCTGGCGTCACGCTTTCCCGGCTGTCTGGCCTGGGGTCCCGAACGCATCATGCTGTACAACGATGCGTTCGCGCCCTTGCTGACGGGCAAGCCGCCAGCGCTCGGGGTACCGATACACATCGTCTGGAGCGAGGTGTGGGACGAGATCAAGCCGATCATGGACCGCGCCTTTGAAGGCGAAGCGACCTTCATCGAAAACTTTCCCCTGATCATCCATCGCAACGGCAGGGCCGAGCAGGCGTACTTCACGTTCTGCTACAGCCCGGTGCGCGACGAGCACGGCACTATCGTCGGTATGCTCGATACGGTTATCGAAACCACGGCGACCCTGCAAGCCAGGGAAAAGGCCGAGCAGGCCGCCGAGGATTTCGAACGCGAAGCCATGGCGCGCACGGCCGAGCGCAATCGATTCTGGGACCTGTCGTCCGACATCATGCTGGTGACCAGCCGCAAGCTGGAGGTCAGGGCCATCAACCCTGCCTGGTCGCGGGTACTGGGCTGGAAGGCCGAAGAGCTGCTGGGCCGGCATGCGGTCGACCTGATCCACCCCGACGATCACGATGCCGTGGCCGTTGCGATGGTGCCGCTGTATCGCGGCGAACGCCTGCATGACATGACCTGCCGACTGCGGCACCGCGATGGCAGCTATCGCTGGATCGCCTGGGCCGCCGTGCCCACGGACAATGCGTTCCACTCCGTGGGCCGCGATGTGACCGAGGAGCGCGAGCGCGCCGTGATGCTGCAGCAGGTCGAAGAGCAGCTGCGCCACAGCCTCAAGATGGAAGCGGTCGGGCAGTTGACCGGCGGCCTGGCCCACGACTTCAACAACCTGCTGACCGGCATCAGTGCCAGCCTGGAGCTGCTTCGCCAGCGTGTCGAACAGGGCCGCACCACCGAGCTCAAGCGGTACATCGACGCTGCGCTGGGTGCATCGGCCCGGGCCGCGACGCTGACCCACCGACTGCTGGCCTTCTCCCGGCGTCAGACCCTGGCACCGCGTGCGGTCGAGCCGCCGGTGCTGATCGCCGACCTCGAAGACCTGATCCGCCAGACCCTGGGCCCGAGCATCGAATTCAGCGCCCAGAGCGATGACGATGTGTGGTGGGTGCGCGTGGATGCCAACCAGCTGGAAAGCGCGTTGCTCAATCTGTGCATCAACGCCCGCGACGCGATGCCGGACGGCGGCAGCCTGTGGTTGCGTGCACGTAATCACCATCAGTTCGCTCGGGCGCGCACCGAGAACGACCTGCAACCCGGGCAGTACGTGTGCCTGAGCGTGACCGACAGCGGCACCGGCATGGACCCGCAAACCGTGGCGCGGGTCTTCGATCCGTTCTTCACCACCAAGCCGCTGGGGCAGGGCACGGGGTTGGGGTTGTCAATGGTCTACGGCTTCGTGCGCCAGTCCGGCGGGCAGATCCGCATCGATTCCACGCCCGGGCAGGGCACGGCGATGCACCTGTTCCTGCCGCGGCATGAGGGCGAAGTGGTCGCGCCATTGCCGCTGCCCAGCGGCTCGCCGATGGACACCGATGCCACCGGTGAAACCATTGTGCTGATCGACGACGAGGGCACATTGCGGCAGATGGTTGGCGAAGCGTTGCGGGAAAAAGGTTATCGCGTACTGGAAGCGGCGAATGGCGTGGAAGGTTTGTCGCTGGTGCAGGGCGGGGTCAAGGCGGACCTGCTGATCACCGACATCGGCCTGCCCGGTGGGCTCGACGGCCGCCAGGTGGCGGACGCCGCTTGGTCGCTCGAACCCTATCTGAAAGTGCTGTTCATCACCGGTTACGCGGATCAGAAAGTGGACGCCGAGAGCTTGTCCACCGCCGCTTCCCAAGTGCTGACCAAGCCCTTCACCCTGGATCACCTGACCTCCACCGTGCGCTCGATGTTGGCCAGGCGCATCTAGACCGGACTAGCTGGCGCCGGTGCCTGCATCCGCTTCACGGTGCTTTTCGATGGTGCGCGTGCGCTTTTCCAGCACCAGGTACACCACGCAGGCAATCGCCAGGGGCAACAGGAAATACAGCGCACGGTAGGCGATCAATGCCGCCAGCAGCGCACCCTTGGAGTACTGGCCCTGCAACAAGGTGATGAAGATGGTTTCCAGCACACCCAAGCCCGCTGGAATGTGCGTGATGACCCCGGCGATGCTGCTGATCAGCAGGATTGCCAGAATGGTCGGGTAGCCCACTTTATCCGGCAGCAACGACCACACCAGCAGACCCATCAAGCTCCAGTTCAACGCACCCAGGCAGGCCTGGGTCAGCGCCATTTTGAACGAGGGCAGAAGGATCTCCTGCTTGCGAATGGTCCAGGTGCGCTTCTTCGAGAAGCGGCAGGCCGCCAGATACGCCAGCCCCAGCAGGATGATCACCACACCGATGATCTGTAGCCCGGTGCTGCCGATCTTGAACCCCTCGGGGAGCGCCGGCAGGCCCATGGCGAACAGCGTCCCCGCCACGAACAGGTAGCCCAGCCAATTGGTGATCAGGCACAGGCTCACGATCTTGGTAATGGCCGTGGCATCCAGGCCCAGCTTGGAGTACAGCCGGTAACGCAAGGCGATCCCACCCACCCACGAGCCCAGGTTGAGATTGAACGCGTAGCAGACAAATGCCAGTGGCAGCACCTGCCGATTGGGCACGTCGTGGCCGATGTAACGCTTGGCCAGCACGTCGTAGCTGGCGAACGTCAGGTAGCTCGCCGCGACGATACCGGCGCCGATCAGCAAGGTGCTCAGCTTATAGGAGCTCAGCGCATGCTTGACCTCCTGCCAGTCGAGGTTCTTCACCAGCATGAACACCAGTACCGGGACCAGGATGAAACACAACACGGTCATGCCGCGCTTGGCCCACACCCACTTGCTGGATTTCGGCGAGGCCTTCGGCGCGCTCGGCGATGAGGTCGTCATACCGTCTCCTTGCGATCCAGCACTGGGGCCTGGCAATGCTGCGGTTCGACATCGATCAGCGGCACCAGCTTGGGCGAGTGCGCCGGGATGAACCCGACCATCGCCGGGAAATGACGCAGGAAGTGGAAGGTGAGGAAGATGATCGGCGCCCGCCACCAGTAGCCGCGCAGCACGCGTTGCAGGCTGATCGACTTGCAGGTGCTGCGCGCCAGTTCCTCCAGGTGATCGTGCAGGCGTTCGTTGAAACGGCGGTCCTTGATGATCAGGTTGCCTTCAAGGTTCAGCGACAGACTCAGCGGATCGAGGTTGCTGGAGCCCACAGTCGACCATTCCCGGTCGATTACCGCGACCTTGCCATGCAATGGCCGCTGGCAGTATTCACGGATGACCACGCCGTCACGCAACAGGTAGTTGTAGAGCAGTCGCGAGCACAACCGCACCAGCGGCATGTCCGGCATGCCCTGCAGGATCAGCGTCACGTCCACGCCGCGGCGGGCCGCGTTGCGCAGCTCGCGCAGGAAGCGGTAGCCGGGGAAGAAATAGGCGTTGGCGATGATGATCCGTTCGCGTGCGCCACGAATGGCCTTGAGGTACTGCTCTTCGATATCGGTGGTGTGCTGATCGTTGTCGCGGATACTCAGCATCAGCCGGGCACTGGCGCTGTCGGCGTCCGGCGACGGACTGCGCGAGCGCCATGGCGCGCGGCTGCGCACGACCTTGCTGGTGCGGTCGAGCAGGGCCAGAGTGGCACGGTGCAGATCTGCCACGATGGGGCCACGCACGCGCACCGCGTAATCCTGCTTGGCCATCGGCTCGCCGGAGTCGGCCAGGTGGTCGGAGCTGTAGTTGATGCCGCCGACGAAGCCGATTTCGCCGTCGATCACGGCGATCTTGCGGTGCAGGCGACGGAACAGGTTGGTCCGCACGCCCATCACCCGCGGCTGCGGATCGAAGGCCAGCAATTGCACACCGGCGTCGGCCAATTCACGCAGGAACTGGGTGCTCAGCTCGGCCGTGCCATAGCCGTCCACCAGCACTTCCACGCGCACGCCGCGTTGCGCCGCTTCGATCAGCACCCGTTGCAGATTCTTGCCCACTTCGTCCTCGTAGAGGATGAAGGTTTCGATCAACACTTCTTCACGGGCCTGGCCAATGGCCTCGAATACCGCCGGAAAGAACTCCTCGCCATTGATCAGCAGCTGGATTTCGTTGTTGTCACGCCATTGCTCGCTCATAGGCGAACCTCCACTGCGAGGGGCACATGATCGGAAAGATGGGACCAGGGTTTGCGCGACAGCACCTTGGGCATGTGGGCCGTCGCGTTGCGAATGTAGATACGGTCGAGCCTGAGCAGCGGCAGCCGCGCCGGGAACGTCTTGGCCGCGTTGCCGAAGGCTTCGACGAACACTTCGGTCATGTTGCAGCCGGCCAGGGCTTCGTCGGCGCGCACGCGCCAGTCGTTGAAATCGCCAGCGACGATGACGGCTGCGGTGGGGTCGAGGCTGTCGAGCAAGCGGCACAGCAATGTCAGCTGCTGCTGGCGCTGGCTCTCACGCAGCCCCAGGTGCACGCAGATGGTGTGCACTTCGCCGTGCCCGGGCACGTCGAGGACCGAATGCAGCAGACCACGTTCCTCGGTTCCAGTGACGCTGACGTCAAGGTTCTCGTGGCGCACGATGGGGAATTTCGACAGCAGTGCATTGCCGTGATCGCCATCGGGGTACACCGCATTGCGGCCGTAGGCGTACACCGGCCACATGCTGTCGGCCAGGAACTCGTATTGGGGAACGTCCGACCAGTTGTCGTAGCGCTGGCCATGGGAGCGATGCATCCCGAGCACTTCCTGCAGGAACACGACATCGGCGCCCAGCGTCCGCACGGCCTCGCGCAACTCGGGCAGCACGAAGCGCCGGTTCAGCGGGCTGAAGCCCTTGTGGGTATTCACCGTCAGAATATGCAGGGAGGTTACCGCCACAGCGTCCTGGGGTAACGGCTGAGGATTGGGGGTGGTCATTCTGAAGCTCCTGAGGGGACGACAGGGGCACTTTGGCCCATATGGTCCGACTCGGAAGCGATTGTGAAGGTTCAACGGTGCCCTTATCGTCGCTGGCGATAAAGGCACACCAGATGTTTCCCGCTGCCGCGGCTATCTGAGCAGATTGCCCTTGGACGTTTCCCGCAAGGTCAGGATGGCCAGCAGCGCACACAACGCCGCGCCCGCCATGAAGTACCCCGGTACCAGCAGATTGCCGGTCCGGGTGATGATCGAGGTCACCACATAGGGTGTGATCCCGCCTCCCAGGATCGCACCCAGGTTGATGCTGATCGCCATCGCCGTATAGCGCACGCGAGTCGGAAATTGCTCGGCGTAGGTGGGGTAGCCCACCGATTGCACGATCGGCATGGGCAGGGTGGCGACAAACATCGCCAGCGCCGCGATCCACAGGCTGCCGCTGTCCATCAGCATCATCATCGGCACCACCAGCACGGCATAGCCGACGAAGCCGATGGCCAAGGCCTTGCGCCGACCGATACGGTCCGACAGGCCGCCCCAGAACGGCATCATCGCCGCCATGCACAGGCTGATCACTGCAATCACCCAGTAGACCTTGGACTTGTCGAAATGCAGGTAGGTGGTCAGGTAGATGTTCATGAACACCATGCCGATGAAATAGCCGGCATTCTGTGCAGAGGCGAACACGATGACCCGCAACAGCGCCGGCAGATTCTTGCCGAACACTTCCTTGACCGGTGCAACCGGTGGCTTGTCGTTGGCCAGGAACGCCTTGAACTCCGGTGTTTCTTCGATGTTATGGCGCATATGGAACGAGAAGATCACCAGCGGGATGGACAGAAAGAACGGAATGCGCCAGCCCCAGGCCTGCAACTGCTCGGCGCTGAGCAGCCCGGTGGTGATACCGCAGACAATCGCCCCCAGCGCCCCGCCGACGGCGACCCCCAGCGGGGTGAACGCGCCGAAGAAACCACGCCGGCCGTTGGGCGAAGACTCCGCCACGAACGCCGCAGCGCCCACCACTTCGCCGCCGGCGAAGAAACCTTGGGACAAGCGCAACAGCACCAGCAACACAGGGGCGGCGAGGCCGATCTGCGCGGTGGTGGGCAGCACGCCAATCAGCGCCGTAGCGGTGCCCATGCCGATCACGGTACTGAGCAGCACCCGACGTCGTCCGATACGGTCGGCCAGACGGCCCAGCAGTACGCCACCGATCGGGCGTATGACGAAGGCGATGCCGAACACCGCCAGGGTGGCGAGCAGGGCCGCTGCCGGACTGTCACCGGGAAAGAACAGGGGCGCGATGATGGTTGCCATATAGCCGTAGATGCTGAACTCGTAATATTCCACCGCAGTGCCAGTCGCCGAAGCCATGGCTGCACGCCTGGCAATCACGGCTGAATGCCCTGAGCCCTGGGTGACGCTTGCCTCGACGTCAGTGCGCCGCACTCGGGTACTTTCAGAAAGAACACCGGACATGAATACCTCCCGCTTTGGCTCGAGGCCAGGAAATTGGATGGCAGAAAGTGCTGCCTGAAAAGGCGTAACAAAAACCGGCAGTGCACCGTCCATCCGCGCACTGCGTGCGGATGCCCTGATGCCTTTGTTCGAAGCGCAACGTCCTTACTGCGAAGCCACTGCGGCGGCTGCAAGGGGAGGTTGGCAATTGAATCGGGGAAGAGGAGGAGGCCTGGGTGCGCCGTCGCTCTGCTGGCGACGGTCGCTTGCGTAACCGGTTACTTGGCGAACAGCTGGCTCATGTCCTTGAACGCCTTGAACTCCAGTGCGTTGCCGCACGGGTCGAAGAGGAACATGGTGGCCTGTTCACCCACCTGGCCCTGGAAACGGATGTAGGGTTCGATCACGAACTGGGTACCGCGTGCCTTCAGGCGTTCGGCCAATGCCTCCCACTGCGCCCACTCCAGAATGATGCCGAAGTGCGGGACCGGTACATCGTGACCGTCCACGGGATTGCTGTGCACGCTTTCCTGGGAAGCCGTCTTCGGGTGCTCGTGGATAACCAGTTGATGGCCGTAGAAATCGAAGTCGACCCACTGCGCACTGGAGCGGCCTTCGGAGAGCCCGAACACTTCACCGTAGAAATGACGTGTGGCCGCCAGGTCGTAGACAGGTATTGCGAGATGAAAAGGAGAAAGGCTCACGGTGGTTTCCTATGGCTTTGTTTTGATCTGAAGCCATTCTTGTCCGTGAATGCGTGAGATAAAAGCGTAAATCCTGCGTTCTGAGCATGAAATATTTCGATTGATTCTGCATTCGATCAGGATTTTGCACCTTGATCGTTCATGCTGCCCCACAACGGTTCAATCTTCGGCTGTACACCCTGCCTCGTTATCCCACATCACCGGCCTCCAGAACGCAGCTTCTGAAGATGTTGAAAAGCGCCGAGTGCTTTTGCCGGTACTTCGACACCAATACGATCTCCCGGAAAAACGTCAGCTCGTGCAGCTCCAGCACCCTTACGTCCGCCGAATGCTCCAGCCACAGACCCGCCTTGGGCACCAACGAGACACCCAGCCCACTGCGGACCATTTTGACAATGGCGTCCAGCTCATCCAGCTCCAGCGCCTGCCGCACATGGAGCTTCTGCTCCTTGAGAAACTGGGTGACCAGGCGCCCCCCGAAAGAGCCGCGGTCATACCGGACAAAAGGCTGTTGCGCCAGGATCGCCAGCGGGTCGTCGCCTGCAACCTCTTTCGCCGCGATCAGTACGAAGGCCTCGCGCGCGATGACTTCGGCATGCAGGTCCTTGGGCAGCGCAAACGGCGGCTTGATCATGATGGCCAGGTCCAACTCGCCCGCGTCCACCTGGCTGAGCAGGTTCAACGACACACCCGGCACCAGGTGGGTTTCGATGAAAGGCGCCTGCTTTCTCAAGGCCACCAATGCCTGCGGCAGGATCCCGGTCTGCACCGTGCCGATGGCGCCAATGCGCAGCGAGCCGTGGAAATCATTGCCACTGTCCGCCGCGCCCATACGCTCGAAAAGCCGCAGGATCTCTTCAGCCAGCGGAATGGCCCGCTGGCCGGCAGCATTGATGGTCGCCGCACGCCCGGTCCGATCAAACAGCCTGACACCCAGGGTCTGCTCGAGACTCTTGATCTGCGCGCTGACCGCCGACTGCGTCAGCCCCACCTGCTGCCCGGCCGCCGCGAAGGTACCCCGTTGCGCAACGCAGATGAATGTCTTGAGTTCTCGGATCATGGGGTGCCTTGGAGAGTTGTGGGTAGTGCAAAGCTTCTGTCACAGACTGCACAACCGAAGCATTATTCTCAAAACTCAAGCCTCATTAAATCTGTTATGTTGTGTCTAAAAGGTCAATATAGAAAATAAGCCACAAAATATTGGATTTAGCACTGGCTAGTCCTGATTGTTAACGTGGCGATTGCGTCTGTACAGCACAGGCTAGGTACAAACGATGTTGGAATTGAGCTTCAGCAAACCCGATGAGATCGTCAAGCGTCTCTGCGATCGATTGCGCACTGAGCGCTTGGCGTTGAACATGACCCAAGCCGAGTTGGCGGGGCGTGCCGGTATCGGCGCCAATACCGTGTCCAACCTTGAAGCAGGGCGCAATGTCGGCTTCGAGAACGTGGTAAGGGTAGCGATGGCCCTTGGCAGAACCCGAGAGCTCGAGGGCCTATTCCTTCCCAAACTGGACAGTATCGAAGACATTCGCCGCTATGAAAACAGCGCCAAACGTATTCGTTCAACGAGGAAGGCCGGCAATGCCTGAGCAGGTAGATGTGTTCTACGAAGGCTGGGGCGAGCGCTGGAAGTGGGGCACACTGGTGTCCACGACTGCCCTGACGGGGCGTCCGCTGATCGTATTCGAGTACAGCAACGAAGCCAGACAAAGAGGTTTGGAGCTGTCGTCCTACACACTGCCGTTACGGGGCGCTCTGTTGCGCCAGGACTTTCCGGAGCACCAGTTGCACCTGCCAGGTCCCGTCTATGACGCGTTGCCGGACGGGTGGGGCATGTTGCTGATGGACCGCATGTTCAGGCGTCGAGGGCTCAGCACCGCGCGTATTGGCCCGTTGCAGCGGCTTGCCTACATCGGCAATAACGCCATGGGCGCGATGACGTTCGAACCGAGGGTCCCGGAAGGACAAGCGTCTGACGTTCACATTCCATTGGAACAGCTCGCTGCAGGCGTCCAGGAAGTGCTTCAAGGAGACGGTGGCGAATTCCTGCAGACGTTGCTGCTGGTTGGTGGCTCGCCGCAAGGCGCCAGGCCAAAGGCGCTGGTGTATCGCAACCCTGCAACAGGCGGATTTACCACAGCGGCCACACCGGATTTCGAAGCTTGGTTGATCAAGTTCCCTGCCAAGGAAGAGCATGCTGAAGTCTGCGCGGTCGAAATGATCTACGCCGAATGCTTGCGCATGTGTGGCATCCAGACCCCAGCTACACAATACTTCAGCCTGCCCAATGGCCTCGCAGCCTTCGCCAGCAAGCGATTTGACCGCCATGAGGGCTTGCGTATACCCATGCAGAGCCTTGCGGCTTTCACCGGGGCCGATTATCGATCGCCGGGAGTGTTGGACTATGTCAATTTCTTGCGGGCCACCCGGATGTGTACCAACGACGTGCGAGCAATGGCAACGGCCTTCGAGCGTGCGGTCTTCAATGTCGCGTTCAACAACCGGGACGATCATCCCAAGAACTTTGCCTACATCATGACGCAAGAGGGTCAGTGGGAACTGTCGCCAGCCTATGACGTGACATTCTGCGAGGGACCAGGCGGTTATCACCAGATGGATGTGATGGGTGAAGCGCTGTCGATCTCTCGCGCGCAAATGCTGCGGCTCGCTCAAGAGGCTGAAATATCTCCCGACGATGCAGGCAGAATGATCGACCGTATCTGTGGTGTGGCCAGTAGGTTTGCAACCCTTGCCGAGGATTTGTATCCAGGCGTTATCACTCGAGACACTTTGCGGATGATTCAGCATCGCATCGATGAGAACGTTGGTCGGTTACAGGATGGTCCTACGCATCCCTGAAAGCGTGATGTCGCAGGGGCGCTCGCCTGCGTGATCGCCAGCGGTACTTTCATTATCGGCTGACACAGCCAACGGCTCAGGAGCTAAGTCCAATGGTCAACGTCTCGCAGGCACCGCTGATTCTCATCACAGGAGGCAGTCGTGGAGTGGGCGCGGCAACCGCCCGGCTGGCCGCGGCCAGAGGTTACGACGTCGCTATCAGCTACGTTTCCAACGAGTCCGCAGCGCTGGCCGTGGCGGCGGATGTGGAAGCATTGGGGCGCAAGGCGCTGGCAATGCGGGCCGACAGTGCGGACCCCCAAGAGGTGGCCGAGTTGTTCGCCGCCATCGATCGCACATTCGGACGCATCGACGTACTGGTCAATAACGCCGGCGTGCTGGCGCCTCAGTCACGCCTGGAGGACCTGGGTTACGAGCGGATGCAGCGCATCTTTGCCGTCAATGCCATCGGGCCAATACTCTGTGCCCAACAGGCAGTGAAGCGCATGTCCACCCGCCACAACGGTCCAGGTGGCGTGGTGATCAACGTCTCTTCGGCCTCGGCCCGCCTTGGCAGCCCGAACGAGTACGTCGATTACGCGGCATCGAAGGGTGCCCTGGAGACCTTCACCATTGGCTTTGCAAAGGAGGTGGCTCGGGAAGGCATACGCGTCAACTGTATCCGCCCCGGACATATCTACACCGAAATGCACGCCAGTGGCGGTGAGCCGGGACGGGTCGATCGTGTCAAGGATTCGATCCCCATGGGGCGGGGCGGTCAGCCGGAGGAAGTGGCACGCGCGATTCTGTGGCTGGCCAGCGAGGAGGCATCGTTCGTTACCGGTACATTTCTCGACGTCACGGGCGGCAAGTGAGTCAGGGGTATGGATTCTGGGGAACAGCAGGCTGCCTTGCCTTGCGGCTCAAACCCGGTGTCTTGCCCGTGATGCGCTTGAATGCACGGCTGAAGGCGGCCTGTGAGGTATAGCCCAGACGCTGCGCCACTTCTTCGATCGGCAGCCGTTCCAGTGTCAGCCACTGGGTCGCAAGCCGCATTCGCAGTTCGGTGACATAGCGCAGCGGGGACATGCCGATCGTCACTTGAAAGCGGTCTGCGAACACCGAACGTGAGGTATGGCAGTGCTCTGCCAGTTGCGCAACCGTCCAGTCGCGGCCGGGTTGTTGATGCAGTGCAAGCAGTGCGCCGGACAGGCGTGGATCGCGCAAGGCAGCGACGAGGCCAGAAGCGTTCCCGCAGGCGCACTCCACCCAGCCGCGAACGATCATGGCCGCCACCACATCGGCCAGCCGCGCAAGAATACCGGCGAAGCCCACGCGTGCAGCGCTGACCTCGCGTTCCATGGTGCTCAGGATAGGCACCAGCCCAGGGTAGCGCTGGCCACCGGCATCGATCAGCATCAGGCCCGGCATCAGCTGGCCGAGGCCATGGATACTGCCCAGCTCGAACTCCATACACCCACTGAACAGAAGGGTACTGGGCGTGGGGCAGGCATCGGTTCCGATATCCACGGCGCTGACGGTATCCCCGAGGGCGGCTCCATTTAAACGGTCAATGTCCTGAACCGGCACGTCGGGGTGGGAGAGCAGTTCATGGGCCGCGCCATGGGAGATGAACACAGCGTTACCGGCAGACAGCTCATAGGTGGTGCCGTCCTCCATGTGCAGCACGGCAGTGCCGACAGCCAAGAAGTGGAACCAGGCGTGCCCTGGTTTTGCCGCGAAACCTAGCCCGAAGCGTGGACCTGCGTTGATACGCCGGTAGTCGACGCCCCGCAGACGCATGCCCTGCAACAACTCGTTGATGAGATCCGAGGACACAGCGAACTGTTCTACCGACATGGTTCAGGTGCTTTGGTCAAAAATGAGGGTTTTTGGATCATAGATCATCCAGCTTTCGGCGCCTAGAGTGCGGCTCGCAATGAAAATTGGGAGATCCGAGTAATGACCGACTGTGTATGCAATGCCCCATCCGACCCTCATGCTGGCGACAGCGCGAACGAGGCACCTGCGACCCCCGCGTGGATGGCCGTCTTCTCACTGGCAATGGGCGTCTTCGGATTACTGACCGCAGAGTATCTTCCGGCCAGTCTACTCACGCTGATGGCGACTGACCTGGGCGTTTCCGAAGCGCTGGCTGGCCAAGCGGTAACCGTGACCGCCGTGGTGGCGCTGTTCGCCGGTTTACTGGTGCCAGGCCTGACCCGCAGTATCGACCGACGTTGGGTGTTGCTGGGTTTCTCCACGCTGATGGTCGCCTCCAATCTGCTGGTCGCCGTGTCCTCCAGCTTCACCGTGCTGCTGCTGATGCGCATCCTGCTGGGTATCGCCCTTGGCGGATTCTGGAGCATGGCGGCGGCGGTCGCGATGCGCCTGGTGCCGAGCGCGTTGTTGCCCCGGGCGCTGTCGATCATTTTCAGCGGCATTGCCATCGGCACGGTGGTTGCCGTGCCGATGGGCAGCTATCTGGGCGGCTTGTATGGCTGGCGCAGCGCATTCTTTGCAGCGGCGGCGGTCGGCATCGTGACCCTGGCGTTCCAGTCGTTCACTTTGCCCCGGCTTGCGCCACGTCGGCCGGCACGCCTGCGTACCGTACTCGAGGTGCTGCTGCGTCCGGGCATCGCCATGGGAATGTTCGGTTGCGTGCTGGTGCACAGCGGCCACTTTGCCATGTTCACCTATGTCCGGCCCTTCCTTGAAGGGACCACCGGCATCGGTGCGCAAGGGCTGTCGCTGATGCTGCTGGGGTTTGGTGTGGCGAACTTCGCCGGCACACTGTTGGCCGGGAAGCTGCTGGAGCGCCATCCGCTGGCCACGCTCGTATTGATGCCCGCGCTGGTCGGCGTTGCAGCACTGGGATTGGTGCTGTTGCCGGCCTCGGTGCCGGGGCAGGCACTATTGGTGGCGATCTGGGGCCTGGCCTTCGGCGGCGTACCGGTGGCGTGGTCGAACTGGGTGGCCAGCGCGGTGCCCGACCAGGCGGAAAGTGCGGGAGGCATGGTGGTGGCATCGGTGCAGTCCGCCATCGCCACCGGCGCCGCTGCCGGCGGAGCGATGTTCAGCCTTGGTGGCAGCGCGGGTGTGTTCGTTGCGGCGGGTGTGCTGATGCTGCTGGCGGCGCTGTTGATTGCGGTGAGGGTGCGGGTTTCTTCTGGTTTTGGGGTTGGTGAGCCAAAGCTGGCCGTGCATCTCTGATTTGGTGCCGTCAAACCGCGTTGATGCAGCAAGTCACCGGTGTGAATGGGTCTTTGTGGGCTATTGGAAGTCAGTGAGGGTCAGCTCGAAGGTTTGCTTGACGATGCTTACAGACTATCCGGATCCCCAAAAAAACATTTTGGCTCGGCTCTAGCACGGTAGTTGTAGCCTGAAAAAATTGAATTGTGCCCCCAGTTTTGCCCCCGTTCGTACCGGATGTGCGAGCGACCGCGAATGGCGATTTCTGACGCGGACCTCGGTGGCTGTGGCTGGTATTCAGTGCGCCTTCGTATGCTGGATGAGCAACCCGTATCTGGAAAATCCGTGGTCGTTCGCAAGAGGATATGGGTATACGAGTTGATCCTCTTAAGCGGAGTTGTCGGGTCTGTCTCTCGGCATCTATCCAGAAATTGGCTCGCGAGATCCTCGCGCTCTGCCTGATGTTGCGAGGGTACCGGTTGCTTGCGGAATCGCTCCGCTTGTCCATCGGCAGATGAAGTGTAATGCCAAGCGCCTGACCGCGGGGAACGCTTAAGCAGCGGTTGTTCAGTATCAAAAGCAGTACGGATCATTGAACATCGTGTTTCCGGTCGTGGGTCTCAATCGTCCGGTCAGACTCAGAGCCTTCCACATTGATTGTCGGCCGGGTCGGCTGGCAGCGAGGGCGCTAGGATTGCAACGTAGGGCGCGCCCCAACTTCGTTGTTCATGGCCAGCTAAGCCGTTGGCCAGTTCGCTCATCAGTCATTAGGTAAGTGCAACTGCACGTCCATGGTGTCATGAAGGAGTCGCACGACCTCGATCACATCGCCGCTGACCACACGATAGAACACGATATGGCGTGGGCTTTTATCCATTCCATGTGGGGAGTTGGTTTGCTGGCGTGAATGGATCAAGTGATAGCCGCGAAGACCCTGTGCAAGCTCGTCACGGTCATGGCTGCCAATGCAATATGGCGTGCCGACAAGCGCTTGTAGCGCCGCGAGGATCAGCGCTTGATATCGTTGCCGTGCTTGATCACCCCAATTTCTTCATTCCTCCGATCACTTCAAAGGCGCGGCTACATTGACCGGCTACGGCCGATCAGCAATCATGGTTGCTAGAAGTATTCTGGAAATAGAAAGCCATGGTAAAGCTCCCTAAAAATGCGGCCATCAAGCCGAAATCGCTAACGCTGCAAAATGCGCTATATTCTCAGGCACAAAAGGATCTAAAACGCTATTACGCCGTCTCTGATCAGGACAGAAAGTTATCCCGCCCCCCATTTAATGACTCCGTAATTGCCGCTGAGGACATCGCCTCGGCTTTGAGCAATGCACAACTTCAGAAGTGTGCATACTGTGAAAGTCCACTTGAAGGAAATCCAGCCAGCTTCGTTTCACATTATCGCCCGCTTTCTAACGCGATAATAGACCTAGCCGACAAACAAGAGTTGCACGATCGTTATGCCTGGTTTGCATATGAATGGCAGAATTTGCTTCTAATCTGTACTGACTGCAATCAAAGCAAACTTAATACTTTTCCGTTGGCGGGGTCAGTATCGAAGCCTTTTTCTACTTGGAAAGCTGCGCAATCCATAGAGCGTCCGATACTGCTCAACCCTTTTACAGATAGAGTAGAGGATCACGTAACGTTTGATTCTCGAGGCAAGGCAATTGCGATTGACGAGGTGGGGCGCATCAACATTCAATTGCTAAACTTGAATCGAACAAAGCTTATTGAGGCAAGGCGAGAAGCGATAGCGCTTGCTTTAAAGCAGATCGAACATGTCCGCAAATCAAGCGATAGAAATGAGCAAAGGCGGTTGATTTCTGAAATATGCACGTTAAAACTCCCGTATTATGGCGCGATAGCAAGTATATTTAAATGGATTTTTGACGCGCTACAGGTTGGTGAACAAGTGCGAAGAACTCGCGGCCTGGCTTTAGCTGATCAGATTTTAATCATGCTGAATGAGTATGACTTTGATGCGTGGCGGAGCGCTTTAGATCTTACAGACAGGCTAGATCGTAGATTTTCTGATGACTTGTCCAAGTTCGTTCTGGACTTGGATAAATTCTCTTATTTATCGAAGATCTCCGTCAGCGGGTTCAAAGGCATTGACCAGTGTAATATCGGATTCTCAGGCGATAAAAGCGAGAGGTCCTCCCGAACAGCGCCTTGCACAATGTTGCTCGGTGAAAACGCAGCAGGAAAAAGTACGATTCTACAGGCTATTTCTTTAGCCACTATGCCCGCAGCGCGAAGACGCAGCTCTGGCGTCATGATCAAAAAAATGCTCCCGGTGACGAGTCAAACTGATCGTACATATGAAAAAAACCTTACTGTGCGTGCTGAGTTCGAAGACGGTGGCGTCGCCGAGATAAAGTTCCGCGACGGGCGACTGAGAATGGATGGTAAAGCAACAGGCCCATTTCTAGGGTATGGCGCCAGGAGATTCTTCATTGCGGGGCAATATGCAAACATTAAAACCAGCCGAAACCGGTCTCTGTTTGATGATGGAGCAAGTTTACAAGACCCGTCCTTGTGGTTGGCGAACGCACCTGATACCAAATACGAGGCGGCTGCTCGAGCGTTGCACTCCCTCCTAACACTCAAAACCGAACAGTGGATCGAAAGAGATTCTTCCGGAGTTTATGTACGGTCTCCTGGCTCGAAAATTCCCGTAGGAAATCTGAGCGATGGTTATAAAACTATATTTGCGCTATCTGTAGATATCATGCGGGAGATTCTAGAGGATCACGGTGGCTTGGAGTATGCGCAGGCCGTGGTTCTTATTGATGAGATAGAGAATCACCTACATCCTAGCTGGAAGAAAAAGCTCATGTCGTCGTTGCGAGCTGCAATGCCGAGGGTGCAGTTTATTTCATCAACTCATGATCCTCTTTGCTTGAGGGGCATGAAAGATGGAGAGGTAAGGGTTCTCTATCGATCGGGGGAGAACACTATCGAGGTGTTGCATGACCTGCCGCCGATCTCCACGCTTCGAATAGAACAGATACTAACTTCAGAATACTTCGGGCTATCTAGCACCGAGGATAACTCCCAGTTAACGGCGGTTAATATATTAGCGCGTTATGCCGATCGCGATGATGCAAGCTTGAGCGATACAGAGCGGGCCGATCGCGACAAAGCACTTCGTGAGTACTCGGGCACCTCCATGATCGGCGACAGCGTCGACCGTCAGATTATGGCAGAGGCTTTGGGTAACCATGTTAAGAAATTTGCAAACAAGAACTTCTATGAAAAGTCCCTAGCGAGGAAAGAGTCTGTACAAAGGATTATGGATGTGTTGGAAAGGGCGTTGAACCGTGATTAAGGTAAATCGAAACGCGTCAGGAATACCCGACTCGCTTAGTACGGTTGGCGGAGCAGGGGATAGGGAGCGTGCCCGAGCCAGAACACATTTCACGACTGGAAAAACGGAATCGTTCAATTTCAGCGCATACAAAGGTGATGACGTAGTTACCACCCTCAAGTCGGCGTTTAACGGTAAATGCGCCTATTGCGAAAGCAAAATACTCCATGTTGCTCCTCCAGACATAGAACACTTCAGACCTAAAGGAGAAGTGACCGAAGATGATACCCATCCCGGCTATTGGTGGTTAGCGTCCGACTGGGAAAATCTATTGCTCTCGTGCAGAGATTGTAATGTTTCAAGATATCATACTGTGCTGGAAGATCGAGGAGGCACACTGGCCAGCACTGTACAATTGGCTGGAAAGCACTGTTCTTTCCCTGTAAATGGGACCTACAGGGCAATGTCTGATGTCGATGATTATTTGGATGAAGATCCTTTGCTGATCGACCCTACTACAAAGAACCCTGATAATCATCTGACGTGGTCTTTGGAGCATAACTCTGCATTGGCGGCGCCGCGGAGCCCGGATAACGTCGTCGATGTTTATGGCGATACAAGTGTGAAGGGGTACGCACTGAATCGCAACGAGCTAGTTCAAGCACGACTTGATCATGCCAATGCGTTGTTAAAAGACATAATAATGATAAAAAAACAAATAGGAATTATAATTAATGCTAGGCCATTGATAGATGTAACGACGATGATTGAACTATTAGTAAGCATGGTCGACGCGCTCACTGACAAGGCTGACGCATCAGCACAGTTTTCTTCTTTCTCTCGTTATGTGATCGAGGAAAATCTTAGAGAAGTCGAAAAGAGCATCAAGGAGCTATTTGATTCGCTATAAAAAACGGGCCCTAGGGTCCGTTGAGAAAAGGTTGTGGAGCGCAGGACCTCAAGAAACTATGTAATTACCGTCCCTCAGCTGATCTGTCGTGACATCAGTCATCAGCACGTGTGCAGGAGTGTGGCCGATATAGACAGGGATGTCCGCAGGTTTCAGTGCTTCTTGAGGCGTGACTCCGCACGCCCAAAAAAGCAAACGATATTTAGCTATGCGACATTAGTACTAAAGGTGATGACTCGTTCTGAGAACAGGTCGAGTAGGGAGGACTGTTCGCCTGCTTATTTATCAGGATCATCTGTGCATTCAGTCACTCCGCTGAACGGTGACGGAAAGTTGCGGTTTCATACCATCGGTTTCAACAATGACTTTAAACAGGTCTTTTGCTAAAGCCTTGATCGTTGCATTCCCTCTAACACCGACATACGGTGAACACTGCACAACAATCGTTGATCCATTTTCAACAACTTTATCATCCTCGGAATGCACCTCACCCGCGCCGCTACCTTGGATCTCGAATTCAATTTCTTGGCTCGGCGTCTTTCGATGGGCGATCATCCGCTGATCCGATACAAAGCTTTCAACCATAACAGCGAAGTCTAGGTCTTCACCACGATCAAATTCGATCGTGGACTGACTTATCTCCGCATACATCAGAAACCAAACCTTTCCCATACGAACCGCCGCCGACGGCAGCCGAAGCTGACAATATTCAGTTTTCGTCAAATCCAGCTCACAAGGACTGACGATTTCCACCACTGCATCCCGCCCAGCATTTATCAAACTGACGGATTTGGTCACTTGTTGGAGGACGGCCTCGTGAGTATCTGCGAGCAGACTGGTCAAATTCGGCCCGCGAGTACCCGTTTTAACAGAGAACAGATCCAACCCAGGATCAAGAGCTTTCTCCTTTGACAGCTCAGCATGAAGCTCCAGTTTCTCGGGCATCTGTTCTATTAGCGGGGTCGCCATCGCATCAAATTTCATATTTTTCAGCTCAGCCGCAGCGACCTGAAGGTGCAGCTTTATGTGGCGGCCGGGCAGTCCCCATTCTTCGTCTGTCAGGTCCCTTACCACAAACAACTCGATCCCTTTGGCTTTGGCCGCGCTGATGGCACCTGCCTCAAATCCTGTCGTCGTGAATATTGCGCCATTGCTAGCGCCTAAAGCTTCGATGCTGGCTGCAAGGACATCGATCCGGTCCCTGCTTAGAGGTTCTTTCCAGCGCTTGCACTCCACTAGGGTAGTGAAGGTATTGAAGCGTACCCGGCGCGTAATCTTGATGTCCGTCTGTCGCTTCGAACCATGGCGATCAGTCTCAGTGACATCTCGTTCCACCAACACATTGCCATCCCCCTCGTATAAGCCTTGCACGAAGCGTTCAAAGTCGGCCCAGTCGTAATATTTGTGCATAAAACCAGATGCGTTCATTTTTTCACTTTCGAGATCTATGGAATTAGAGTCAGCGGTTTACGCCGTTCGAGACAACAGGGGGGCGTCATTCGAGGCTTGTGAGAAAACTGAACAGATTTGCCGCTTCTGGTGCGAGTCGGACATCCTTGGCCACTCCGACATAAAGCGTCCTGGACGCCCGTTCTCCCTCGAGTTCTATGGCTATGAGTCTGGTCTGGAGCATTTCAGGCTGGACCGAACCCAAGGGAAGGATACCGATTCCTAAACTTGCCTAGATCATTCGGCAAATGCCGTCAAAGCTGCTCACCTGATTACGCACTTTGAGCAGTTTCCCGGCGCTAGCCGCAGCATCCGTTATCCGTCTAAGCAGCGAGCTGCCTTGATTCAGCGCTACAAAATCGAAGTCCAGCGTGTCGGCAAGTGCGATCTTCGATTGGGCTGCCAGCGGATGATATTGAGGGGCAAGCAACACCAGGGGGTACCGTTTATAGGGGCGCTTTTCTAGCCTCGGAGCAGGGACGTTATCAGCGAATATCCCGGCTGGGAAGACCGAACCACTGAATCGCCCCTGGTACCATAGACATCTCCACCCGTCCCAGCTCCATTGATCATGTGCTACTCATAACGGCACGAATCCCAACGATCTATCCCTGAAGATGCTACGTATCCGGTATTTTTGAGATGTTTGAGTATGCATTTTGATGCGGAGGCGGTGTTATGGGCGGAGTCAAGAGAATGATGGAAGAGGACATGGAGCGAGGTTTCTCGCGAGTCGAGGACACGTTCGTGTGCTTACGCTGCGTCGAAGATGACGGCCTCAAAGCTTTCATCAAGGATAATTCGGTGAGAGGAACCTGCAGCTATTGCGATGGAAGCCGACGCGTCGCTGACATGAATGACGTGATTGAGCACGTTTTCAATAGCCTCTCATTAGAGTGGGGCGAAGCTACATATGAGGGGCTCGCTTACGAAACCCGTGAAGGAGGCTGGCAGGGCCGCGTATGCGGCACTTGGGAGCTTCTCTACTGCCACGGCCCCGAGTGTTCGGAAGAAGTGTTCGACACTATCGCCGGATCCATACACGACGTGGCGTGGTGCGAGAGAGATCCATATTCGTTACCCATAGATCGAACGCTGGTCTACGGATGGCAGAGCTTCAGTCATTTCATCATTCACACAGCACGATTCGTATTTTACAAAGCTGTGAACACCTCGTACGCGGCTGATCAGCACGATGAGATGAACCCGGTCGACATTCTTGAAACGCTGGGGAGCGTGGCGAAAAAGCTCGACCTAATTGATGCAGTGCCTACAGGACAGTCGGTCTTCCGCGTTCGCATCGTCGATCCTGAGGTTCACCTCAGCCGAGCTAGTGAGCTTGGGCCACCACCAGCCGCGCACGCGAACATGCCGAACCGGATGAGCCCTGTGGGAATCCCTATGTTCTACGGGGCGTTCGATCAAGACACCGCCATTCGTGAAACCTACGATCCTGCTGAGGGAGCCCTTAAGAAGGCAGTCACCGGCGAGTTTTCGCCTATCAGGGATCTGCGGGTGGTTGATCTGTCCCGCTCGTTTTATGTGCCGAGCCTTTTCGATCCTGCATTGCAAACGCTAAGGCCATACTTCAGCTTCATGTGTGACTTCGTCGAGGATTTCACCAAACCGATCGAGCGAAGCGATCGAGCTCACGCGGACTATGTTCCGACCCAGGTGGTGACTGAGTATTTCAGGCATGTCTACCGTACCGATGACGATCATCAAATTGATGGGATCATCTATCCGAGCTCGAAGACTGGGAACAAGGCGATCGTTATTTTTGCTGATGCTTCAGGCTGTATCGACGCTGGCGATACGTCTAGTGATCGAACGCTGTTGCGGCTCGACAGAGCATTCGACGTCGACCTGGCCGACTTCGCGGCAGACAAAGATAACGATGAGATCTTCTGATTTTCTGCAGATGCCCTGGGGAAGCAGGGCATCTGTTAAGTGGCTTGGGATTACCCCAGGGAATCGCCAGTCTTTATAAGCCTTAACGGAGAAGCAGGCACCTTGAGCATGAACCGCTTCTCGACCATCTGACTGGTCAGTCCAGCCCCTGCGAGAACCCGGCTCAAAGTCGAAAAATCCAGGAGATCGATTGCTCGTTGCACAAGCAGGGGAGACTCCATTGGGATGAGCTCGTCGAACTCCTCGTGCTTAGTAAACCCTTTCCGAGCGAGATAAGTGAAGCCGCTCTTGGCTTGGTCAGCGGTGAGAAGATCCAAAGCCCGGGCACGATAAATCAGCGCCTTGAAGCTGACCTTCCAGCGAAGCTTCAACTCTTTCAGCGCTGGCCAGTTGAGATACTTACCTCGCATTGCTGGGAACTCAGCTGCGAAGCTAGCCCTAGGCATGAGTAAAGCGCTGGCGAACTGATTAGCTTGCTCTTCCGTTTCCCGGCAGCCGGTTTCCACACCTTGATGCATCACAAGATGACCGAGCTCGTGGGCCAGATCGAAGCGCTGCCGTCCAGGGTTCACCTTTGAGGTGTTCCGGACGATCAATGGCCGTTTGTTGAACAGTGAAAATGCGTCAATGCGATCGTCCGCGTCCGCCAGGTTGACGACCAGCACCCCAATCTTTTCCGCAAGCTTGGTAATGCTGGAAAGTGGGCCAAGACCTATTCCTTGCTCTCTCCTAAAACGCTCGGCCACCTGTTCAATTTTTCCGGCACCGGTGACTGGCTCCTCGATGGCATGGAAATCGACGGAGGGGAAAGCTACCTCCTTGTCCAGCTCATCAACGAGAAGCTCGAAGATCTCCACTTGGGCTGCGATTGTTTTCTTGAGCGTTTGGGTCGAGGCTCGCACGCTACGAAAGTGGCATTGTTCAAGCTCAACGCCACTTTTGCGCGGAACGAAGAAGAAACTCTCTTTGACGTTCAGGATTTCGCATAGCTGCTTCAACTGTCCGGGATTGGGAATTGAGTTGATCTCAAGCTTGTGTGCGTATTGTCTAGTCACGCCAAGGAGCTCGCCGATTTCAGCAAGAGAACGCCCCGAGGCGCACCTTGCTAGGCGGAGCTTGTCGGGTGAGAACTCATCACCCAGAGGCAGAAGGCCTGTTGTGTTATTCATCTTTCAAGTCAGCGTCTTTCGTTTCTTTCTGCGCAGCGTCCTTATCGCGACGAACTGGCAGAGAATCATCAATTTCAACAATAGGGGAAAGCTCGGTGACGCGGACAGAAACCAGAGGTTCGTAGTTGTGTGTCCACTTGCTAACGACATTTCGGTTGGTATCGAAGCCCAGGACAGACACTGTGAGAGTCGGGCCATCTGGATTTCGATCGCTGTCTACGTACAGCCGCCACGTTACGTTCCCGTCAGTAGCCGGCCCTAGAAGGCTGTCGTGGTAAAGCTCAACGACATTCTTCTCCACTCGATAGCCTTTTTTGCGAGTGTCGGGATCATCCGTGACCACCTGCATCAAAACCCCATCAATGCTGACCGTGAAATCCAGCGTGTTGTTGACGAGCTTGAACCAAGGGAGGTCACCGTGGAGATGTAAACGCTTGAAGCGGCCGTGAATGCGACCGTACGGGAAGATCCCTCGAGTCCAGTTAGTGTCATCGTCAGTGGAGGTAGCCTCGAGCGCCTTGTAAGCAGCATCCAAGAGATTGTTGCAGACGACATCAAGGTGAGCGCGGCTGAGCCTCGGCTCAAGCTCGCTTGGATGCTGGTAATCAGGCATGTATTTCTCCGAAAATCGTGCAAATAATCTGTAGTGTCAACCTGAATTTTTGTGCATAATTATGAGAATGTCAACCTCTGACATAGTGGTCGGGGTGATTCAATAGACATGCTACCGAGGCGTGCGCTTTGGGTGCTCAAGCTCATGCGAGCTTGGCGAATCTTGGGGTGATTGGGGGTTTTATGAACGTGTTCATCAGCTCTGTCGTTCGAAACTTTGAGAGCTATCGGGCGGCAGCCAAGAAAGCTGTCACGCTGCTGGGGCATGTGCCAGTGATGTGCGAGGATTTTGGGGCGCGGCCTTATTCCTCTCAAGAAGCTTGCATGACTGAGGTCGAGCAGGCAGATGTGGTGGTGCTCGTGCTAGGTGCAGATTTCGGATTCAAAACTGCGTCTGGGGAGTCAGTGACACAGCAAGAGTTCCGGCGCGCTCGTGCTGCCGACAAGCCCATCCTCGCGTTCCTGCACGATGTGGACGTGGAGGGACCCCAGCAGGAGTTTCGCTGGGAAGTATCGGATTATGTCGACGGCCTTTTCCGCGCGACATTCGTCAATGAGCAGGAGCTTTCGGATGGTATCGTCCGGGCATTAAACCAGCTGAATACGAACCGAAGTGCAGTTAGTGAGGAGGAATTTGAGAAACAACTTCAGATTCGGAACGCCAACGGTCGGTGGGGTCGCAGAGACCACGAAACACGGATCGAGCTGGCCTTCCTCCCTCAGCCTGCTAGCCCTGGCAGTCTGCGTGCCATCCACGCGGAGCATGAATCGTATTTCTTGAAGTTTTGCCAAGCTGGACTCAGCACGGTCAAAGCCGGCTATGTGGACTTCGACAGGGATAAGCTTACTGGAATTGATGCTCCGGGCTTGATCTGGCGGCATCACGATCGTGGACTGTCCTGGTTGTCGATGATCTTGGCAAATCCAGTCCGCACGTCTAACCACTTTGACGGGTACTACATATCGCCAACACAAGTGAGACGCTTGGCAGAGGCTGCGCATGAGATTCTTTGCCAAGGCCGAGGAGGGTGGTTTCAACTGTCTCTCTATGGCGTTTCATATAAGGTATTTGCTGAGCCGCCTGCGGTTGCCACCAGCAGTTTCACTATGCCGCACCGGTCGGAGCAAGAGGTGGAGGAACGCCGGCTGCTTGTCCCAGCTACCCCTGCGGCTTATGGACGATGGCTTGATGACGTGATGTTCAAGTTCAAGCGTAAACTGTCGTCATAGCTTGTCTTTGCGCCTGGCATAGGGCTGCCAGGCGCGCCTCGCGTACTTAGCTGGAAGAAATATGAAGGATCATCCCGCTCTCAGCCACCTCTTCAAGTTTGAAGAAACGACCAGCCACCTTGAGGGCGGGGAAAACAACACAAGCGGCGTAGGGGGCACTGTATTGAGTGGATATTCCTTGGACGTCGAACACTATCTGGCCGGGTGGAAAGCCTAGGTTTTGGGCACGCGTCAGGTTGTGAAGTGCTCCCTCACTCTCTCCATTCGCCGCTGCAACCTCAATCACTTTTTGGCGGAGAGTGTCCACGTCGTCGTCAATCACTTCGGCGAAAAACTGCTGCCTACGATGCCTTCCGAAGCCGAATCCTGCTGAGTTGGCAGAGCCAATACGATTGAGCGCGATGCATGCAACGGTAACCAGTTCCATACCACTTCCTTGGTTTGCCTACGGTACTCATTTCATAGATGAGAAACGGTTGGAACGCCAGGAAGCTCGAGAGGTTAAGCGGAACCTTCCAATTTCTTGGCTAGCCCACCGAGCTGCCGTGCGGGCTCCACGTACCTCAACGCCGATTTCAGATCGCTCCAACCTATGAATGATTGCTATTCAGTTAGTACTTGTTGGTCGTTTGGATTTTCAATCTTCGGGGGTAGAAGGGCCCTTACCGGCTTTTGAAAACCGGCGTAATCATGGGGCGACGGTTGTCCTGCAAGCGATGCCTGTGTCAGCCACTGCGACATCAACCCAGCAAGCGCTCAGACTGCTCCAACGGCAATGAGCACTCTGCGTATTTGAGCTGAGGTGATCCGATAGCATTCGACGGCGATAGGGAACTGTCGCAGGTGATTTTTCGAGAAGAAGATTGTTGAGCCTCAGGCTGGGGGCATCCTTTTCAAACCATCTAAAGCATGCCCTCAGATGTGCCCCCAATGTAGCAATCCACTGGAAGTGAATGGAGCTCCCTGATTTGTGGAAAGGCAGAAATGATCAGATGAACAGCCCGCCCGGCGAAACCTAGAGACTCTCAGGATCCCCAAAAAACATCTGAATCCGCGACCTCAACCACCGCTCCCCCGGATCATTATCCTGCGACCCCCGCCAAGCCAGATGCAGCTCGAACGAAGGTGTGTCCAGCGGCAGCGGCTCTGCGCGCACGCCGCCGGCGGCGGTGAGGGAGTCGGCGGTGTAGTCGGGTACGGTGGCGACGATGTCGGTGCCGGCGAGCAGGGTGCTCAGGCCGTTGAATTGCGGCACGGCGAGCACCACGTGACGGGTGCGGCCGTGTTTCTTCAGTTCTTCGTCGATGAAGCCGCTCAGGTCGCCGGCGAACGACACCAGCGCGTGGGGGCGGGCGCAGAACTCGTCGAGGGTCAGGTTGCCCGGCTTGGTGTCGGCGCGCAGCAGCATGGGGCGGTTGCGTCGCAGCACCTTGCGTTTGGCGTTGGCCGGCAGGTCGTCGGTGTAGCTAACGCCGATGGAGATTTCCCCGGAGGCGAGCAGGGCCGGCATGAGGATGTAGTTGGCGCGGCGGATCACCAGCACGATGCCCGGTGCTTCGGCGCGGATGCGCTTGAGCAGCATGGGCAGCAGGGCGAACTCGACGTCGTCGGACAGGCCGATGCGGAACACTGCGGTGCTGGTGGCCGGGTCGAACTCGGCGGCGCGGCTGACGGCCGTGGAGATGGAGTCCAGCGCCGGCGAGAGCAGGGCGAAGATCTCCATGGCCCGCGCCGAGGGTTCCATGCTGCGTCCGGTGCGCACGAACAGGGGGTCGTCGAACAATCCGCGCAGGCGTGACAGCGCGGCGCTGATGGCCGGCTGGCCGAGAAAGAGCTTTTCGGCAGCGCGGGTGACACTGCGTTCATGCATCAGGGTTTCGAACACGATCAACAGGTTCAGGTCGACGCGACGCAGGTCGTTACGGTTCATCTATAGGCCCGCTGGAACATGAAGAAGAGGTGCAGGCGTGAATATTAAGGGCAAAGGCTGCTACCCTGCACCGGAAAATTTCGGTTTGGGCCATCCTCATGCCCGCGCCGCAGAGCGGTCGCTGGGTCGAATCGATGGCGAGCATGTCGACTATTAACAGGCGCTGATAGCTTATGCGCGAATGCCCAGATAAAGTTCAGGGCATTAGAGGTTTACAAGGCGAGGTTTGCGATGTCCCGCACGATCCGTTTTCATAAATTTGGCCCGGCGCAAGTCTTGACGTGCGAAGAGCACGCAGTGGCATCGCCCGCTCCGGGCGAAGTTCAGGTCCGTGTCGAGGCGATCGGTATCAGCTGGTATGACGTGCTCTGGCGGCAGAACCTGGCGCCCTCGCAAGCACGCTTGCCGGCGGGCCTCGGTCAGGAAATGGCGGGCGTGGTGACCGCGGTCGGCGAGGGTGTCGAAGGTTTCGCGGTCGGCGACAAGGTTGCCAGCTTTCCGGCGCAAAGCCCCAACGAATACCCGGTCTATGGCGAGGCGATCCTGCTGCCGGCCACGGCCCTGACGCGCTACCCCGACATTCTTTCGCCGATCCAGGCGGCCGTGCATTACACGCCGTTGTTGATCGCCTACTTCGCCTACGTCGAACTGGCGCGTGCCAAGCCTGGGCAAACCGCCTTGGTGACCGATGCCAGCCACTGTGCCGGACCTTCGTTCGTGCAGTTGGGCAAGGCGCTGGGCCTGAAGGTGGTGGCGGCCACGCGCAATCCCGCCGAGCGCGACTACCTGCTGTCGCTGGGCGCCGAGAAGGTGGTGGTGACCGAGGAGCAGGATCTGCTCATGCAGATCGACAAGTTCACCGGCAACCGCGGTGTGGACATGGTCCTCGATGGCCTGGGCGGGCCGCAGATGTCGGTCCTGGGTGACGTATTGGCGCCCCGTGGCAGCCTGATCCTGTATGGCCTGCAGGGCGGCAACCAGACGCCGTTCCCGGCCTGTGCCGCGTTCCAGAAAAACATCCAGTTCCATGTGCATTGCCTGGGCAACTTCCTCGGCAAGCCGGAACTGGGCATCATCCAGGATGCCGAGGCGTTGCAGCGCGCGTTGCGTGATATCAACCAGATGACGGCGGACCGGGTATTGGTGCCGCAGGTTGCCAAGGTGTATCCGTTCGATGAGTTCGTCGAGGCGCATAAGGCCATGGACGAATGCCCATGCGGCGGACGCATCGCGTTGCAGCTGTAACCTGTCGAACCGGCGTCCTGCCTGGGACGCCGTGTTTTCCCGGTGTTTTCCCTCTGATTCACGCCGGTTTGTAAGACCTTTCCCTGCCTTTTTTCAGATCCCTCCGATTGCGCTCGGCGCCGGCGTGGGCGCCTCATGGCGCTTGTGCGGCCTTGCCGTGCCCTGCTGATCTGCACTGCCTTTTGCCGACTTTCTGTATCTTTTAATCGAAGGACGGCTCTTCATAATGCGCGGTCTATGCCCGTCTCCGGGGCTTGGCAAGCACGTTTCGAAGCGTGGCAGTCGTCCGGCGGGTTCCTGGCCAGAACTCGGAAACCACCCATGAGCGCAATGCACCAGCAAGCCATGAATCATGTTTACCAGCAGGTGCTGTCGCGTTTGCTGGGGTCCTTTTCGCCCGCCCGGCGCATGGCGGTTCAGCCATTGATCCAGCGGCTGATGACGGCCGCCGGAGGGGCGCAGCGTCTGGGCAGCTACCGGATCGTGTACTGGCTCTGCGGTGACACTGCGGGCAGCTGCAACCTGGCGTTGCTGCGGGCCGCGCAGCTGACCCTGGCCGCCCGCAACCAGCCGACGTTTTTCATCCGCGCCGCGGTCGGCAGCCAGGCCCTGCTCGACGATGCCCGCAACGCCAACGTGCAGCGGGCCTGCAACGCGTTGTTCCTGCACGACGATCCGCGCGTCGAACTGCTGGCCTTCGATGACGAGACGCTGCAGCCCTATGAATACCGTCACGCGAGCGTCAATCAACGGCGCCTGAACCTGCGCACGGAAATGTTGAGTGTCGCCCACGAACTCGACACCTTGGCGCCTGCGGTATTGCAGCAGCATGGGTACCGGGTGATGGCGCGGATCTACCAGCGCTTGCTGGGCTATCGGGCGCCGGCCGACGCCATCGTGCTCGATCAGCCGCTGTTGCAGCGTCGGCGCTTCGTCGCCTGGGCCCTGCGCGAGCGGCGTCGCGCGGGCGGCGCTCGGGTGTCACGCTACCACTGGCACTCCAGCGACTGCCTGCAGCCTCTCGAAGCTGGCGTTGCTGCCGTACCACGCGGCCAGCGCATCGATCAACCTGGCGGCGTGCGTTTGCTGGGTGTGCAGGATCTGCTTGGCGAGCCGTTGGCCAGCGACGAAGCGCTGTGGCAATTCCTGGGTTGTCAGCCAGTGCTCGCCCTGTTCGACTCGCGAGAAACCCGCTATCCGCAGTTGGCCTTGCTGGCTCACCTGTGTGGCCTGCGCAGCCAACGACTGCAAGGGGGGCGTTTAGAGCAGGGGCTGAATGCGTTCCGCGAAGCCATCGCACGTTCGGTGCCGGGCTCGGCAGGTTTGCTTCATCCTCCATCCGTTGCCCTTCCACGCAACGCTGCCGAACAGATGCAGGCGCGTCTGGCCACCTGGTATGGGATGGACTCGGCCCAGGTGAGCTGCGCCGTGTACGCTCCGTTCAATGACCGCGGGGCACGTCTGGAGGCATTCCTGGCGGCGTGTCATCCGGGCATGCAAGTGACTGCGCCTTACCTGCATCAAGGGTTGCGCGGGTCCAAGGTGCCTGCGCAGGTCGTGCAGTGGCTGGAATCGGTCAGTGGCCTGCCACTGGCGACCTTGCAGCGGCTCTACCAGAGGCCCAGGTTGTCATGAACGGCGCTGCCAAGGACAAGGCTGGCGCGTTCGCTTACCAAGGTGTCTACCGCTATCTGTTGCGCCTGATCGACGGGATCGAGCCTGGGGTGCGCATCAAGTTGCCGTCCTTGCGGGTATTGGGGCGTACGCTGGATGTTTCCGTTTCTACAGTGCAGGCCGCCTATGGGCTGCTCGAGGCCGAAGGGCGCATCGAGCCGGTGGCCAAGTCCGGCTATTACGCCCGTGGCTCAACGGCGTTCGGGCCGGCGCTGGCCAGTCCCGATCTGCTCCAGCGCGTCCTGGCAGGTGCCTGCCAGTCCAACATGGAGGTGTTCAGTCGAGCCGCACCCGCGCCCAGGGCCGACGCATTGAAAACGGTGCTGCGCTTCGAGGTCGAGTTGGCCAGGCGTTATCCCGCTGGGTTGGGCAGTACCGTGCAGCCCTGTGGCGAGCTGGAGCTGCGCCACGCCCTGGCCGCCCGCTATACCCGTTGCCTCGAGCACCACTGGTGCGCCGACGATGTCTACATTGGCAGCGATCTGCTGAGCGTGTTGCACATGACCTGGACGGCGATGCAACTGCAAGGTGCAGTGGTCGTTGTGCTGGTGCCGTGCGCCTGGCGCATTCTGCGGACCTTGCAGCAGGCGGGTGCGCGAGTGGTGGAGCTGGCGCTCGATGCGCGGGGCAGGGTGCCGATGCAGCGATTGGAGGAGGTGCTTGTGGGCCGGCAAGTCCGCCTGATGGTGCTCGGCGCGTCTTTTCATGCACCTCACGGTACCGCCATCGATGACGCCGACAAGCGCGCCATTGCCAGCTTGTTGGAACGGCATGGAGTATGGGTGGCCGAGGACGATACCGAGGGTGACCTGTGTTTCGAGGCAGCGTTGCGCTTTCGTGAACTGGTGTCACCGCAACGTCTGCTGATCTTCGGGTCGCTACAGCATCTTTTAGGCGCCGAGGCACCTTTCGCCTACCTGCTGTCGCGACATTGGCAAGGCCGCTTGCAACAGTACTGCCTGCAACGCGCGACGGTGGCGCCGCCGTTGCGGCAGAAGGTGCTGGCGCGATTCATCAGCGGCGGCGGCTACGACGACCATCTGAGCCCGCAGCGCGAATCGCTACGCGACCAAGTCGTGGCCTTCACCGCAATCCTGCGCAAGCATCTGGACGAGCGGTTGCAGTTGGCAAAGACCGAAGGCGGGGCGTGCATATGGGCGCGCTCGCGCTACCCGGTCGACATGCGCAACGTCTTCGAAGACCTGCGCAGACAGCGGTTGCTGATCGCCCCCGGGGACGTTTTCAGCCTGCAGGGCCATTGCCATCAGCACTTGCGCCTCAATGGTTGCGGACACTCGATGACGCAATGGGAGCGCTGTGCCAAGGCACTCGAACTGGCCTTGGAAGCTCACGCGGTGTAGGGCACCATCGGTCCATTTCCGATTGCCTTGGCTTTTTTCTGTATGTATAACCAGTGGCTTTCACGACTCTGGTTTGGCGACAACGTGGCATTTGCACCGCTTGAAGACCCTTTCTACTACTTGGCCAATTTCCGTCGCGTGCTGGCGTGGCTCGAACAACGCTACCTGGACGTGCTGGACGCTGAAGAGCTGGGTTTCATACAGTGTTTCGAGACGCTGCCGCAGCCGTCACAGGCGCTGCTGGTGCGCATGATCATGCGCAAGGGCGAGATGTTTCGCGCCAGTCGCCTCGACTACGCCGAGATCGGTTGCCCGAAGCAGGCCGCCCAACCGTTGCTGGCCAGTGGTTACCTGATGGATCAGGCCCCCTTGACCCTGGAGCAGGTGGGCGAAGTGTTGCTCAAGCCGGAAATCGTCGCCTGTTTTTCGGCCCATCTTGCCAAGCCATCGTTGCCCAAGCCGCAACTGCTGCTGGCCCTCGCCGAACAGCAATGGCCGGCGCAGCCCTTCGCGGTCTGGTGTCCGACGTTGGCCGATACCTTGTACTGCCTGACCGTGCAGGCGCTCTGCGATCGCCTGCGGTTGCTGTTCTTCGGCAACCTGCATCAGGGCTGGACCGAGTTCGTGCTGGCCGACCTGGGCGTCTATCGTTACGAGTCGGTGCAACTGGCGCCCGAGTCTCGAGGCCTGACCCATCGTGACGACGTGGCGGCGGGGTTGGCCCTGCATGCCTGCAGCGAAGCCATCGAAGCCGGTTTGCCGTGTGAAGAGATTCACCGGCAGTTGCTGGCGGTGACCACCGACAAATCGTGGTTGCAGAGCCGTCGCCAGAAGCTGTTGTTCCGGCTGGGGTATGCCTGCGAGCGCCAGCAGGACCTGCAGCAGGCCCTGGTGGTTTACCGCAGCTGCGAGTTTGCTCAGGCCCGGGCGCGGATCATTCGCGTGCTCGAACTGTGCGGCGACTTCGCCGAAGCGTTGGCGCTGGCCGAGCAGGCCACCCTGGCGCCGCTGAATCCCGCCGAGGCGCAGCAATTGCCACGGATGTTGCCGCGCCTGCGTCGACACCTGGGGTTGCCTGCCGAACCCAAGCGTCAGGCCGCCAAGGTCGCGCGCCTGGACCTGACGCTGGTGCTGTGCGAGCAGCGCCTGAGCGTCGAGCGCCGTGTGGCGGCCTCGCTGCACAGCGAAGACGCTCCGGTGCATTACGTCGAGAACACCCTGTTCAATGCCCTGTTCGGCCTGCTGTGCTGGAAGGCGATTTTCGCGCCGTTGCCCGGCGCGTTTTTCCACCCGTTCCAGAACGGCCCGGCCGACCTTCACCAGCCCGACTTCCGTCAGCGCCGCCGTGCGCTGTTCGACGCGTGCCTGAGTGAGCTGGACGACGGCCGCTACAAGCACACCATCCGCCAGACCTGGCAGGAGAAGCGCGGCCTGCAGTCGCCCTTCGTACATTGGGGCATGCTCGACGAAACCCTGCTGGAGCAGGCGCTGGGCTGCATTCCGGCGCAGCACCTCAAGCATTGTTTCGACCGCGTCCTGGAAGACGTCAAGGCCAACCGCACCGGCATGCCGGATCTCATCCAGTTCTGGCCGGCCGAGGGTCGCTACCTGATGATCGAGGTCAAAGGGCCTGGCGATCGCTTGCAGGACAACCAGCTGCGCTGGCTTGAGTTCTGCGCTCGCCATGGGTTGCCGGTGCAGGTCTGCTACGTGGAGTGGGCAGGACAGCCCGCGTGAGCTATACCGTGGCCGTCCGGGCCTTATGCGAATTCACGGCCAAGGTCGGCGACCTGGACCTGCGCTTCACGCCATCGCCGTCGGCCCAGGAAGGCATGCTTGGCCACCGAAGGGTCACCCAGGGCCGCGATGCCGGCTACCAGAGCGAAGTCACCCTCAGCGGTCAGTACCACGAACTGCTGGTGCGCGGCCGTGCCGACGGCTATGACCCGGTGCTCAACCGCCTGGAAGAGATCAAGACCCACCGCGGCGACCTCGATCTGCAGCCTGACAACCATCGTCAACTGCATTGGGCCCAGGCCAAGGTCTATGCCTGGCTGATGTGCCAGCAATTGCAGCTGACGCGCATGGATGTGGCCCTGGTGTATTTCGATGTCGATTACGACAAGCAGACGGTGTTCAGCCAGCAGTGCCAGGCGCAGGATCTGGAGGCGCATTTCGAACGGCTGTGCTCGCGCTTCCTGAACTGGGCGCGTCAGGAACTGGCCCGCAGCGCCGAGCGGGACGCAGCGCTGCGCGCATTGACTTTCCCCCATGCCGACTTTCGCGTCGGCCAGCGCGAGTTGGCGGAGACCGTGTACAAGGCGGTCAGCACCGGGCGCTGCCTCATGGCTCAGGCCACCACCGGTATCGGCAAGACCCTGGCGACCCTGTTTCCGTTGCTCAAGGCGATGGTCCCGCAGCAACTGGACAAGATCTTCTTCCTCAGCGCCAAGAGCCCCGGCCGCGCCCTGGCCCTGGAGGCCGTGGCGCAGCTGCATCGTCAGCCGGGCCTGCCGCTGCGCACGCTGGAAATGGTCGCGCGGGACAAGGCCTGCGAGCATCCGGACAAAGCCTGTCACGGCGAATCCTGTCCGTTGGCCAAGGGCTTCTATGACCGTCTGCCCGCGGCACGCGAAGACGCGGTACGCTTGCAGATTCTCGATCAGGCCCAAGTGCGTCAGACGGCCCTGGCGCATCAGATCTGTCCGTATTACCTGAGCCAGGAGCTGGCGCGCTGGGCCGACATCGTCATTGGCGACTACAACTACTACTTCGACCTCAACGCCTTGTTGTTCGGCCTGGCGCAGGAGCGTCAATGGCGCCTGGCGGTGCTGGTCGACGAATCCCACAATCTGGTCGACCGGGCGCGCGGCATGTACAGCGCCACCCTCGACCAGCGCACGCTGCAAGCTGTACGCGTGTCGCCGCCCGCCAAACTCAAGAGTCCGTTGCAGCGCCTGAATCGCGAATGGAATGCGCTGCACGCTGATCAAGTCGCGCCGTATCAGGCGCACGCGCGCTTGCCGGACAAGCTGATCCTCACGCTGCTGCGCTGCATCAGCCTGATTGGCGACGAGATGAACGCCCAGCCGCAGGGCATCGATCCGCAGTTGCTGGACTTCTATTTTCAGGCGCTGCAGTTCACCCGCGTCGCCGAGCTGTTCGACGAGCACTATGTGTTCGACGTCAGCCGCCGCGATGCGCCCGGCAAGCGCGTGCAGTCGCAGTTGTGCCTGCGCAACATCGTTCCGGCGCCCTTGCTCGGACCGCGGATCGCTGCGGCCCGCAGCACCGTCCTGTTTTCGGCCACGCTCAGCCCGCGACGCTATTACGCCGACCTGCTCGGGTTGCCCAAGGATCACGCCTGGATCGACGTGCAGTCACCGTTCAGCGCCGATCAGCTGGAGGTGCGTATCGTCGACGACATTTCCACGCGCTTCAACCATCGCCAGGCGTCGCTGGGTCCTATCGTGGAGTTGATCGCCAGGCAGTATCAGGCGCGACCGGGCAACTACCTGGCGTTTTTCAGCAGCTTCGACTATCTGCAACAGGTCGAGGCCTTGCTTGCCGAGCGTTATCCCGACATCGAGCAATGGGCTCAGGCACGCAAGATGGACGAAAGCGCGCGGCGGGCGTTTCTCGCCCGTTTCACCGCCACCAGCCGGGGCGTGGGCTTTGCGGTGCTGGGTGGGGCGTTCGGAGAGGGCATCGATCTGCCGGGTGATCGCTTGATCGGGGCCTTTATTGCGACCTTGGGGTTGGCCCAGTTCAATCCGGTGAACGAGCAGATCAAGGGACGCATGAACGCGCTGTTCGGTGCGGGGTATGACTACACCTATCTTTATCCTGGGCTGTGCAAGGTGGTGCAGGCGGCGGGCAGGGTGATTCGTGGTCAGGAAGATCGGGGCGTGGTGGTGCTGATCGATGATCGCTTCGCCGAGGCCAGGGTCAAGAGTCTGTTTCCGCGGTGGTGGGCGGTTTAGTGTTCGGCTTGAGGGCCTCTTGGCGGGCGGCGAGCTCTCTGCCCGCCAAGAGGCCCCCACTGACACCCAGAAAAAAACCCGCCGAAGCGGGTTTTTTCATGCAGCCAGTTTTCAGCCTTTCACCACCACCGAACCCAACTGGAAGCCGGCGTGTTGCACCAGCTCCAGCAGCGGTTGCGGGTACACGCCGAGGAGGAATGCCAGCACCGCGATCGCCAGCAGCATCACGCCACCGGTGCGCTGTTCCCACTTGAGCGGGGCATCGGTGCGGCGCAGGTTTTTCTCCATCAGGTACAGAGTCACCATCACCCGCAGGTAGTAGAAGACACCGATGGCGCTACCGATCACCAGCGCGCCGGTCAGCCACCACAGCTGCGATTCGACGCCCGTGGTGATGATGTAGAACTTGCCAATGAAACCGGCCGTCAGCGGAATGCCGGCGAGCGACAGCATCATCACGGTCAGCACGGCGGTGAGGTACGGACGGCGCCAGAACAGGCCGCGGTATTCGTACAGCGCGTCGGCGTCGCGGCCTTTGTAGGGCGACGACATCAGGGTGATCACGCCGAATGCACCCAGGCTGGTGATCACGTAGGTGACCAGATAGACACCGATGGCTTCCAGGGCCAGACCCTTGCTGGCAATCAGCGCGATCAACAGGTAACCGAAGTGGGCGATGGAGGAGTAACCCAGCAGGCGCTTGAGGTTGCTCTGGGTCACCGCCAGCAGGTTGCCGATCAGGATCGACGCCACCGCAATCACCGCCAGCACATCGCTGAGCACACCACTGCTGGCGGCTGGCGAGAGCTGGAACAGACGCACCACCACGGCGAACACCGCGACCTTGCTGGCCGTGGCCAGAAAAGCGGCGACAGGCGCAGGGGCGCCTTCGTACACGTCCGGTGTCCACAAGTGGAAGGGCACCAGCGACAGTTTGAACGCCAGACCAACCAGCATCATGGCCAGGCCCAACTGTGCCAGCGCACTCGGTACGCCGGTGGCGGCCAGCGCCAGGCCGATGCCCGAAAAGCTCAGGCTGCCGGCATCGGCGTACAGCAGCGCCATGCCGAACAGCAGAAACGCTGAGCCTGCGGCCGACAGCACCATGTACTTGATGCCGCCTTCCAGCGAGCGCTTGTTGAAGAAGGCGTAGGCGATCAACCCGTAGGTCGGCACCGACAACAGCTCCAGGCCGATGAACAGACCGGCAAGGTGCTGCGCGCAGACCAGTACCAGCCCACCCAGGGCCGCCATCAGGATCAGCAGGTAAAGCTCTTCGCGGTTGCCCGGGTAGCCCGAGGAACCATCGCCCAGGTAGGCGTGGGCCAGGGTCACGCAGGCCAGCGTGGCCACCAGGATCAGCGCCATGTACAGCGCGGCGAAATTGTCCACCTGCAGCAGCGGCGTGACGGTGATGGGCGTGAGCTTGAGCACCGGCAGGATCGACAGCAGCGCCAGGTTCAGCCCCGCGCACGAGAGCAGGAAGGTTTGCGAATGGTTGCGCCGCCAGGCGATCGCCAGCATCACCGCAACGACAGTGACCGTGGTGATCAGCAGCGGCGCAAGGGCAATAAAGTGTTGAATCGTCAGGTCCATAGCGCTCTTACCGGGCCGAAGCGAGTTGAGTGAAGGCGGTGCCGAACCACTGCTGCACACCGGTCATGGTGGCGGCGGAAGTGTCGAGGAAGGGCTGCGGGTAGACGCCAAGCAGAATCAGCAGGCCCGCAAGGCCCAGCACCATGATCAGTTCGCGGTTGTCCATGCCGGCCAGTACCGCGTCCGACTTGGAAGGGCCGAAGTAGGCACGGTGGATCATGATCAGCGAGTAAACCGAGCCGAACACCAGGCCGGAGGTGGCCACGGCGGTGATCCACGGTGCCACGGTGAAGCTGCCCAAAAGGATCAGGAACTCGCCGACGAAGTTGCCGGTGCCTGGCAGGCCCAGCGAAGCAGCCGCGAAGAACAGGCTGATCGCCGGCAGGTAGGCGATGCGCGACCACAGACCGCCCATCTCACGCATGTCACGGGTGTGCAGGCGTTCGTACAGTTGACCGCTGAGGATGAACAGCGCGGCGGCCGACAGACCGTGGGCCAGCATCTGCACCACGGCGCCCTGCAAGGCCTGCTGGGTACCGGAGTAAATACCGATCAGCACGAAGCCCATGTGCGAGACGCTGGAGAAGGCGATCAGGCGCTTGATGTCGGTCTGCGCGAACGCCAGGAAGGCGCCGTAGAAAATACCGATCAGGCCCAGGGTCATGGCGATGGGGGCAAATTCCGCCGAGGCATTGGGGAACAGCGGTAAGGCGAAGCGCAGGATGCCGTAGGCCGCGGTTTTCAGCAGGATACCGGCCAGGTCCACGGAACCGGCGGTCGGCGCCTGGGCGTGGGCGTCGGGCAGCCAGGAGTGGAACGGTACCACCGGCAGCTTCACCGCGAAGGCGATGAAGAAGCCCAGCATCAGCAGGTATTCGACATGTTCCGGCAGCTTCGCTTTGAGCAGGTCGCTGTAGTTGAAGGTCATCACCCCGGTGTTGCTGTAGTTGAACAGCACCAGGCCCAGGATCGCCACCAGCATGATCAGGCCGCTGGCCTGGGTGAAGATGAAGAACTTGGTTGCGGCGTAGATCCGGGTCTTCTTGCCGTCCGAGGAGCTGTGACCCCAGAGCGCGATGAGGAAATACATCGGCACCAGCATCATTTCCCAGAAGAAGAAGAACAGGAACAGGTCCAGTGCCAGGAACACACCGACCACGCCGCCCAGGATCCACATCAGGTTGAGGTGGAAGAAGCCGACGTGGCGCTGGATCTCTTTCCACGAACACAGGACCGAGAGCATGCCCAGCAGGCCGGTGAGCAGAATCATCAGCAGCGACAGGCCGTCCAGTGCCAGGTGCACGCTGATGCCGAAGCGCTGGATCCAGTTGAGCTTGAACTCGTAGGCCCAGGCCGGTTCGCCACCGGGTGCAGGCGCCAGGGTGTAGTCGCCATGAGCCCACAGCCAGAGGCCGAGAGCAAGTTCCAGGGACATGGTCAGCAAGGCGATCCAGCGGGGCAGGGTAGCGCTGCTGCGCTCCGCTACCCAGCACAGAAGGCCGCCGATGAAGGGGATCAGGATCAGCCAGGGCAAAATCATGACGGGCTCGTTTCCTTTCGCAAAGTCACAGGATTCATATCAGACCGCCGCCAGTACGACAGCGCCGAGCACCAGCACGGCGCCCGCGGCGATCGAAGCGGCATACCAGCGCAACTGACCGGTCTCGGTACGGCTCATGGCGTTGTTGCCGCCCTTGGCCGTACGCGGGATCAAGCCAATCACCTGGTCGACCGGGTCCTTGCGCAACAGGTGGCTGATCAGCAGATAAGGTTTGACGAACAGCTTGTCGTAGATCCAGTCGAAGCCCCAGGCGGCGAACCACCAGGCCGACAGCATCCGGCCGATACCGCTGTTGGCCACGGACGTGGCGAAGCTGCGCTTGCCGAGGAACAGCATGGCTGCCAGCAGGATACCGGCCAGGGCGATGGCGCCCGACGCGATCTCCAGGCTGTGCTTGGCTTCGCCACCGGCATGGCCGACGCTCTGCGGCAGCACACCGGCCAATGGCGGATGGATCCAGGCACCGATGAAGGTCGACAGCACGATCAGCACGCCCAACGGCAACCAGTGGGCAACCCCGTGGCCGGCATGGGCCTCGGTCTTGGCTTCGCCGTGGAAGGTGATGAAGATCAGGCGGAAGGTGTACAGCGAGGTCATGAACGCACCCACCAGACCGGCGTACAGCAAGCCGTTGTTGCCGCTGGCGAAGGCTTCCCAGAGGATCTCGTCCTTGGAGTAGAAGCCGGCCGTGAGCAACGGCAGGGCCGCCAAAGCCGAACCGGCGACGATGAAACTGGCGTAGGCCAACGGCAGCTTCTTCCACAGGCCGCCCATCTTGAAGATGTTCTGCTCGTGGTGGCAGGCGACGATCACGGCACCGGAGGCGAGGAACAGCAGCGCCTTGAAGAAGGCGTGGGTCATCAGGTGGAAAATCGCGCCGTCCCAGGCGCCAACGCCCAGGGCCAGGAACATGTAGCCGATCTGGCTCATGGTCGAATAGGCCAGGATGCGCTTGATGTCGGTCTGCACCAGCGCGGCGAAGCCGGCCAGTACCAGGGTGACACCACCGACCACGCCCACCAGATGCAGAATGTCCGGGGCCAGGGCGAACAGGCCGTGGGTCCGGGCGATCAGGTAGACGCCTGCGGTGACCATGGTCGCGGCGTGGATCAGTGCCGACACCGGGGTCGGACCGGCCATGGCGTCTGCCAGCCAAGTCTGCAGGGGCAGTTGCGCGGATTTACCCACGGCGCCGCCGAGCAGCATCAGCGTGGCCAGGACGATCCAGAAATCGCCGACCTTGAAGTGCTCGGGCGCACGCACCAGCAGTTCCTGAATGTTCAGGGTACCCAGTTGCTGGAACAGGATGAACAGGCCGATGGCCATGAACACGTCGCCGATGCGGGTGACGATGAACGCCTTGAGCGCTGCGTTGCCGTTGTTGCGGTTGCCGTAGTAGAAACCGATCAACAGGTACGAGCACAGGCCCACGCCTTCCCAACCGAAGTAGATGAACAGCAGGTTGTCGCCCAGGATCAGGAACAGCATGCTGGCGATGAACAGGTTGGTGTAGGCGAAGAAGCGCGAGTAGCCCTCTTCACCGCGCATGTACCAGGAGGCGAACAGGTGGATCAGGAAACCCACGCCCACCACCACGCCGAGCATGGTGATCGACAGGCCGTCCAGGTACAGGGTGAAGTTGGGTTCGAACCCGTCCACGGACATCCAGCGCCACAGCAGTTGGGTGTATACGCCACCTTCCGGTGGAGCAACGTTGAACTGCCAGATGACGTAGGCGGCGACGATCGCCGACAGGCCGATGGAGCCGACGCCGATCAGCGCCGAGAGGTTTTCCGAGAGGCGCCCGCGGGAGAACGACAGCAGCAAAAAGCCGATCAGCGGGAATACGAAGGTCAGAAAGATCAGGTTCATCCGCGCATCTCACTGGCAGCGTCGATGTCGAGCGTGTGGAAGCGGCGATACAGCT